>ENA-OSEO01000019-OSEO01000019.1-sediment-metagenome-genome-assembly--contig:-NODE-19-length-375202-cov-11.069990_pt1 | contig 375202 bp, 319 predicted proteins | sample MGYA00237883_ERZ534232 | MGnify/ENA metagenome assembly ERZ534232
CGCTCATCAAAATGCTTCAAATTCCGCTTGGTGTTGTACCCCACCAGAATTTTTCCGGAGCAGGTGAGGAAATTAACGGTATTTCTGGATGGACACTATCTAATTTGCTCATAATAAAAACAGCCTTATTCATTGGCTACAGTCTGGACGATCCAGATTTTAGGCAAATTTGGCAAGTTATCTTTAACAGGCTAGGAAGGCTCAGGCGACTAGCTTATACAATAATGGTATCAGCATCAACAGCCACCATTTCACGATATGAACGTCGTGGTGTTAAGGTTATAAATATTCCTGGGAAACCTAACGATTACCCAGAAATACTAGAGGGGATATTTAATGAGCTTAGAAGCTATTGGAGTGATAAAATCATAGAAACAAGTTTCAGTACTGAAGACGATTCTTCAGCAGAATTGGTAATGCCAAAAGAATCTAAATCAAGATTGTGTTTTTTCTCAGTGCCGACGAAGATGTCAGCTTTCTATAAGTCATTTGTGTTCCCTATCGCAGAAAAATATGGTTTCGTTCCAACCATTGCAATCGATGTTATTTCTCCGGGAGAAAATATTGCCGCCAAGATTAGCGCACTTATTGAAAAATCAGAATTAATCATCGTTGACGCAACTTCACAATCTACCGTTTATGAACTCCAGATGGCTGCATCGAAAAAGAGAGACCGTATTATTGTAATCTTCGAGGAAGGCGCAAGGCTGCTTGTTGACCCACAGGGCTTTAAATGTTTGTCTAGGCCTGCTTTCCCCGATGAATCTGATAGGTTCGTAAGTGAACTCGATGAACGATTCCAAGTAATCGCCGAAGAAATTAGGCCAGAATTTGCTCAAGAACCTTTAAGGCTTCTGAGAAATAAGGAATATAGAGCATCCGTAATTTCATCAATAAGTTTACTTGAAAACGAGCTAAAAAGAGCTATGTCATCCACAGATATTACTTGGTCAGTGGAGCCGATTTATTCATCAAAATATTATTCTTTCAAACGTTTAATCAATTTTGCATTAGAACGAGATCTAATAACAGAAAATAAAATATCCGAAATCCAAGAATGGTCTGGAATTAGGAATCGCGTTGTTCACACTGGGGAGGCAGTTTCGGCAAAAAAAGCTAATGCAATCGTCAATGGAGTAATGGAAATAGTTGAAAGAATCAGAAGGAAATATAACAATCATTTCTAATCGGACGCGCGATAGATCGCCGCGCGCCTGTACCGTGTGCATTAGCGATTTGCGAACTATGCTGATAAAAATTATTATAGCAGCAAACCTTATTAAAATAGTATTTTGCATCTGGCTCTTTCGTATATACTCAGCTCTCATTTCAGCTCTATTCACAATACTGTTAGATAGTGATACCGCATCTGTTGCCATAATTGGTGGTGATGGAACCGAATCAGATCCGCCCTTGTACTCTTTCTTCAAAAGGAAAACTGTCTGAAACAGACTCCCATCGGCAGTTCGATGCATCTTAAACGGCTGCCAAATAGACTAACCGGCACAACTGCTTAAAGCATCAAAGGAGGAATGGATGAAACGTTTCGTAATGTTGTTGATCTGCGGTCTACTATTATCTGGTTGCGCTACCACTCAAATGCTCAAACCTGAAAAGCCTCCCGAACTTGTCGCCAAAGAGGATAAGGCGTTATTGGTCATCATTCGGGACACCTATTTCGGTGGCGCCATTGTTTTCTGGAATTATTTGGACGATAAATTTATCGGTGAAACAATGGGGAATACCTATTTCATAACCGATGTGGACCCTGGGCAGCATTACGTCGTAGTAGAGACCGAAAATACATGTGCGGCCGAAATTACATTCGAAGCCGGAAAAAGATACTTCCTTCGTGAGGGGATAACTGTAGGATGGTGGCGGGCAAGAACATCCGGATTTTCACCGGTCAGCGCCGAAGAAGCAATGAAATCAGTTAAAGGCCTGTCATACCTGGAGCGCGATCCCAATGGCGAGCTAAAAAATATTGATCCGAAAGTCTATCAAACGGCCATCGAAGAATACAAGGCCGATGTCGCGGCCAATCCGGATGCCTTTAAGGAGATGCTCCAATATAAAGGTGAATAACCTGAAAAGAGAAGCCCCGAGGGCATGGCGCGATCTGCAGTTAGGCCCTAATCGAATCTATTCACACCCGTAAGGAATTTTTCCACAATGGACATCCCACGGATCTTCAACATCACCGAAAGTGCTCACCGCATCCACAACCCGTTCACACCCGAAAAGCTCGCCACTCTCGGCGCGGCGCTGCGTCTGGAACCGGGGGTTCGCGTGCTCGACCTCGGCAGCGGTTCGGGGGAGATGCTGTGCACCTGGGCACTCGATCACGGCGTCAGCGGCACCGGTATCGACATGAGCCAATTGTTCACCGAGCAAGCGAAACGCCGGGCTGAAGAACTCGGCGTCACCGATCGCGTCAAGTTCATTCATGGCGATGCCGCCGGCTATGTCTCCGACGAGAAGGTCGATGTGGCCGCCTGTGTCGGCGCCACCTGGATCGGCGGTGGCGTCGCCGGCACCATCGCGCTTCTGGCGCGGAGCCTGCGCACCGGAGGGATCATCCTCATCGGCGAGCCCTACTGGCGGCAGTTGCCGCCGACCGAAGATGTCGCCAAGGGGTGTCTGGCCCACGCCATCGCCGACTTTCGCATGCTTCCGGAACTTCTCGCCGCTTTCGGCCGCCTCGGCTACGACGTCGTTGAAATGGTTCTGGCCGACCAGGACGGCTGGGACCGCTACGAAGCGGCCAAATGGCTCACCATGCGCCGCTGGCTGGAAGCCAATCCCGGCGACGAGTTCGCCAACGAGGTTCGCGCCCAACTGACCTCGGAACCCGAACGTTACGCCGCTTACACGCGCGAATACCTGGGCTGGGGTGTGTTCGCGCTGATGCCGCGCTGACGCGTCGGCGCATCCGGCGGATCGCCACCGGCTGGGCTGCGCAGCAGATGGTGGCTCGTCAGGAGGGTGTTGCGCCTGGATTCATTTCTTATGGTCTGGTTATCCGTGCAATCAACCGTTGGGCAAATCAAAATGATCATTGAAGCCACAAAAAATGACCGTGACGTTTTAGCGAACCTCATCCGAGATTCCTTCCGCGATGTCGCGCATCGCTTCTCGGGACAAAAAGATTCCTGCATCTGCCGTTCACGGTCTGTCTGATGGAATTCGAATACGACAAACCGACATCATCGGCCGCACCTCCCGGCCACCAGTAAGGGACGAGTCGTATGGTGCTACGGAGCAGGGGACGGTAAAGGATACAAGATCTTTTCTACACGCTCGTTCGGCGAACAAATAAAGGTCTAAATGATTCACCAAGCCCTCAATATGAGGAAAGCCAAACAAGGAGAAAAGGATGACACCACCCATTGAAGCGCAACCCAATTCCTTCAACGTGACCGAATCCATGCTGCTTTCGCTAAGCCGAACAAAGCCATGGGCCAGATTATTATCAATAGTTGGATTCATATGCATCGGTTTCATGGTTATCGCCGGTGCGGTAAACATGGTTGTTTTTTCTAAAGCGCACATGCAAGGTGGTCCTATCCCCGGCATTATGTTCGTCGTATTAAACATCCTCATGGGGGTCCTCTATTTCTTTCCTTCTCTATTTCTTTTCAAGTTTTCCGCTTCGATTGGCCGCCTGCTGAATGGAGGCGGTGCCACAGAAATGGAAGAAGCGCTTTCCAATCAAAAATCTTTTTGGAAATTCATGGGCATATTAACGCTTATGATGTTTGGATTCGGTTTAATAGGGATTGTCGCGGCCATTGTTATTCCCCAGTTCGCAAGAGTGGCTGGCTAATAAATTGACCCTTGGAGACAGCCTTAACTTTTTATCCGTTTGATATGGCGGCGGCCATCGAGCAGCGGAACGATAGGTGTATGCATGAACGAACCCGGCCCGCGTTTCTGGGAGATCTTCTTCGAGGTGTACGAGCACCTGCCGCGCCAGGGGCCGGGCAACCGGGCTTGCGCCGCCCGAGCCCTGGCTTTATGCCGCGACCTGCCTGAACGCCCGGCGATCCTCGACCTGGGGTGCGGCGTCGGCGGGCAGACGCTCCAGCTCGCCGAACTCACCTCTGGTTCCATCGTGGCCATCGACGCCCATGCGCCGTGCATCCAGCGGCTGCAAGCGGCCATCGCGGCGCGCGGGCTCGGGCACCGCCTGCGGGCCGTCGCCGGCGACATGGCCCGGCCGGCGCAACCGCCCGCAAGCTTCGATCTCATCTGGTCGGAAGGCGCGCTCTACAACATCGGGTTGCCCAAGGCCCTGTCCATTTGTCACGGGCTGCTGCGCCCCGGCGGCTACCTCGCGTTTACCGACGCCATCTGGCGCCAGGAGAACCCGCCGCCCGCGGTCAAGGCCCTTTTCGAAGCGGACTATCCCACCATGGGACGGCTGGCGGATGATGTGGCGGCCATCCAAAAAGCCGGCTTCGACCTCGTCGGGCACTTCACCCTGCCCGATGAGGCGTGGTGGCAAGATTTCTACACCCCCATGGAGCGGCGCATCGCGGCCTTGCGGAGCGAATACGCCAACGATGCCGAAGCCTCGGCCATCCTCGACCAACTGGCCGAGGAGCCCGAGATGCACCGCCGTTACGCCGACTTCTATGCTTACGAGTTCTTCGTCGCACGCCGCCCCTTGAACCGCCGCGGCTCGGGATGAACAATTCAGATATGATGCCGGGGAGCGCCTTTTTGGCCAAATAAGCAAATGAAGCCACCCGAACTCACGAATGAAGGCCCCCCATGAAAACAATGCGCCGAAAAGACAAAGAAATTGCGGCCGACGAGGCCGTCAAGCTGCTTGCCGAAGGCGAGTACGGCATCTTATCGACGGTGAACGATGCGGGCCAGCCGTACGGTATCCCGTTGAATTACGTCTATAAAGACCATCACAGTTACTTCCACAGCGCGCTCACCGGCCCCATCGAAGCCCTGCCCCCCCTGAAAACCAAGCCCCCGGACCGGAACTCCGCGGCGCGCCGCTGCCGTGGGCGTCCGCATCCGGTCGGCCCGGAAGCCTCCGGGCAGCACCAACGGCCGACGGGCCCAAGGCGCCTCGGGCGGATTTTCGGCCTGGATCGCGTATTGACTTTCAACAGAGGCCACCCTTAAGTTGGGTCCATCCGGGAACGGCTCTTTTTGCCGGACAACCGAAACCGGTTCGACCACCGCCCCAAGGAGACCTGCCGCATGCGCTCCATCAAAGAAGTGCTGGAATCGAAAAACATCGCCATTTTCGGCGCATCCCAAGATCCATCCAAGCCCGGCGCCCTGCTGATCAGCACCCTTCAGCAGAACGGATTCAAAGGGCGCATCGCCGGCATCAACCCCAAGGGCGGAGAATTCCAGGGGGTTCCGTTTTACCGCAGCATCGAAGCGGTGCCGTTCGACGTGGGCCTGGTGTCGATGATCATTCCGCCGGCCGCGGTGCCGGAAGCGCTCCGCGCCTGCGCGCGCAAAGGGGTCAAGGGCGCGGTGATCTCCTCGGAAGGGTTCTCCGAATCCGGTGACGACGGCCGCGCCATTCAGCAGGAGATCCGCACCGTCCTCCGGCAAGCCGATATCCGCGGATTCGGCCCCAACACGCTGGGCCTGGTGAACACCGAAACGGGATTGACGACCTCCTATTTCGCCAACCGCAACATGCTGACACCCGGCTCCGTCGGATTTGCCGCCCAGTCCGGCATCTTCGTAGGAGCCCTGCTCATGCACATGAGCGCTTTTCCCGTTTACCGCATTTCCAAGGGATTGGGATTGGGCAACAAGGTCGACGTGGACGAAAGCGATGCCCTGGAGTACCTTGCCGGAGACGCGCAGACCCGCATCATCGGCCTGTATCTGGAAGATATCCGCGACGGACAACGGTTTTTCGAGGCGGCCCGCCAGGCGGTCCGGCAAAAGCCCGTGATCCTGCTCAAGGGCGGGCGAAGCCAGGCGGGCAGCGCGGCCACCGCATCGCACACCGCGAGCATGGCCGTCAACGATGCGGTTCTCGACGGCGTCCTGCGCCAGACGGGCGTGCTGCGGTTAAAAGCGATCGACGAGATGCTCTCCCTGTTCATGGGCTTCCAGTGGGCGCCCCTGCCGCGGGGCAACCGCATCGCCCTGGTCACTTTCAGCGGCGCCCAGGCCATCATGTCCATCGACCGCGCCTCGGAAGTCGACCTGACCCTGTCCCGGTTCAAGGCCGAGACCATGGATCGGCTGGCAGCGGTCATATCCACAGCGTCGAAACGCAAAAATCCCGTCGACACCTACCCGGACATGAACGTTCACGGCTTCGAGAAAACATCGCTCTCTATTCTGGAAGCCCTCTTCGACGACGACGGCGTGGACGGCATTCTCTTTATCTCCTTCGCCGCCTACGGCGCCGAGTCGCTCGGGCCTCTGGCTAAAATGATCAAGGCAAAGGCGAACAAACCCGTCTTCGTTTCCCTGTTGGGCGATCCCGGCCAGGAGAACGCTTGCCGCTCCTTTTTCATGGAACAGGAAATTCCCTACTTCGATTACCCTGAAAAGGGCATCGAGGTTTTCGCCCACATGTGGCAGTACGCCAAGCATACCGCCACGGACCGCACCTGACGGCCGAGAGTCCATGCGGTCTTGACGTCTCAATACCAAAGAGAATGATAAAGATGGATATCGTTGAACTGAAAGCTTTCGAAGGAAAGTATTTATCGTCAGCGCAAAGCAATATCATGAACCCGGTAACCGCCTGGCTCAATCCCAGATTAATTTTCGTCGATGAAAAATCAATGGAATGTGAATTTGTCGTGAGACCGGAAATGGCCGATCCCCTCGGCATTCTGCATGGAAGTATGCGCGCCGCAATGTTGTGTGATGTTCTGGGAATACTGGCCAATCATCCCGGAGATAAAGTCTCGGCGATCACCACGGGTATGGATATCGACTTTATCGGCAAGGCGTACGTCGGTGAAAAAGTCCGGGTGATTGCAAAAATTGTGAATAAGGGAAGTAGCCTGGTTTATATGTCCGGAGAAATATCGAACGAGAAAAAGCAAATCGTAGCCAAGGGATCCACCCGGCTTTTCGTTTTGAACAATGAATAAGGCGCAAAATGGAAGGAGAAAATTTCATGTTTGGAATCGGCATACCCGAAATTATGGTTATCGCCTTTATAGCGATTGGGATTGTCCTGCCCTATTGGAAAATATTCTCTAAAGCCGGTTTTTCGGGATGGTTAAGCTTAACGATGATTATCCCCTTCCTGAATATTGTTATCTTGTTCTACCTGGCCTTTGCACAATGGCCCGCCCTTAAGGGTATCCACCGCGCAAACCCGAGTTAGCTCCCGGCGGGTAACACGACCACGTTGAAACCCATGATACAGCGAAAAGGAGAGCGCCGATGAGGATCGAAGAGATGATCGCCGCCGTGCAGAAGAAGCTCCGTATCCAGGTGGACGGCCGCGCCGGAACGGAGACCTGGGGTGCGATCTATGCCGCCCTCGTTAAAACCAAGGTGGAAGGCTTGCCGCCGGAAGAGGCCATCGCGACGGCCGATCCCCGCAGCGAGAAGAACATTGCAACCCTGCTTGCCGAAGTGCAACCCCTGGCCCGGGCGCTCGTTCAAAAAGCGGCCCTCAGCGGCATTCGCATCAAAGTGATCAGCGGCCTGAGAACCTATGCCGAGCAGGACGCGCTCTATGCCCAGGGGCGCACCCAGCCGGGACCCAAAGTGACCGGCGCCCGGGGCGGCTACTCGAACCACAACTTCGGCATTGCCTTCGACGTCGGCGTGTTCGAGGGCAACAAATATCTGGGCGAATCCCCGAAGTACAAAGCCGTAGGCGTCCTCGGCATGGACCTGGGGCTCGAATGGGGCGGGAACTGGAAAACCATCGTCGACCAGCCGCACTTTCAGTTGCGGCCGGGCTGGGCCCAGAACCTGCCGGAGCGATCCATGCTGGCAGAGCTTCGGCGGCGGGCCGCCAATGGGGTGCCTGTCTTTTAAGCGCGCCTACCCACCCCAGCGTGCTGGTCCGCACCGGGAAGGCTGGGCGGTTCATGGCGTGCGGCGCAGGCAACGCGGCCTGGGCGGTTTGATTGCAGCGAGTTTCCAGGCTGGTCGGTACGCAGTCATTTGACGAGCGGCCGGCGGAACAGGTATTGAAAACGGCCTCCGATCGTGCGAAAAGTCGGTCCTTGGGCGCCGCTTGCAACCACGTGGGATTATTGCGCCAGCGGTTGCTTCAACCGGTCGAAAGCGGTGTATCCCTTTTGCGAAAGACGATAAATATCCGGGGCAGTGGCTATCAGGAGGCAATGCGTGAGCAGTCAATATGTGCACGGTTACGACCGAAGAGAAAACCTGCGTTTGCGGGACCAGGCCTCGACGCTGGTGGAAATGCTCCATGGCGACACCCATTATCCGGCCGGCAGCCGTGTCTTGGAAGCCGGGTGCGGTGTCGGCGCCCAAACCATCACGCTGGCCCGCAACAGCCCCGATGCGCACATCACCTCGGTCGACATCTCCGAGCACTCGCTGGCCCAAGCCCGCAAAGTCATAGAAGCCGCGGGCGTCACCCATGTTGTCTTCCAACAGGGCGATATCTTCCATCTGCCCTTCGCGCCGGCCTCCTTCGATCACATTTTCATCTGCTTCGTCCTCGAACACCTCGCCCAGCCGGTTCGGGCGCTGCTGTGCCTCAAGGAGCTTCTGCGGCCCGGCGGCAGCATGACGGTTATCGAAGGCGATCATGGCTCGGCCTATTTTCATCCGGACAGCGCAGCGGCCCGCAGCGCCATCCAGTGCCAGGTCGAACTGCAGCAAAAAGCGGGCGGCAATGCGAACATCGGCCGGCAGCTCTACCCCCTTTTGAATGCGGCCGGTATGGATGCCATACACGTGTCGCCGCGCATGGTGTACGTGGATGCCAGCCGGCCGGGCCTGGTGGAGGGCTTCACCGAGAAGACCTTCACGGCCATGATCGAAGGGGTGCGCGGGCCGGCGCTCGAAACGGGTTTGATCGACGCCGGCACGTTCGATGAGGGCATCCGGGCGCTCCATCGAACCACCCAAGCCGATGGCGTTTTCTGCTATACCTTTTTCAAGGCCACTGGTTTAAAAGCATAAACGACCGTCACCTTAAATCCTGGTTGTAGGAAGATTTCCGGCGCTTTAGCCGCCCGCTCAAAGGCATCCAGGGCGTGGAAGATGCCCGATTCGGTAGGCGCTAGGGTTTCTTACGGCGGCTGGCGGAGCGAAATTCCCTTTGCTGTTTATGGTCGCTTCTTTTATCTTGGGATTGCCGATCATTCTAACCCGTAGCAAGAATGGAAGAACGAATCCCATGAACTTGACCGGCAAAGTCGCCCTGGTATTGGGCAGCGTCAAGGGCATCGGCAAGGCCATCGGTTTGGATCTGGCCCGGGCCGGGGCCAGGGTGGTCTACACCTGGCACGACTGGCCCGAGAGCCTGGAGAGTCTGCGCCGGGAGGCGGCCGCGGCCAACCCGGCGCATCTGATCGTCAATATCGATCTGCTGGAGACCGAGGCCATCGACGGGTTGGTGCGCCAGACCATCGATCGCTTCGGGCGGTTGGACATCCTGATCAACAATATCGAGCGCGGCGGTATGCCGGTGGTGCACGGCGCCTATACCCGCGAACAGTGGGATCTGGAACTGGGCACTACCTTGCGCGCCAAGCAGTGGGTCTTTGCAGCGGCCCTGCCCTTTCTCAAAAAGTCCGGCGAGGGCGTGGTGGTCAACTTCTCTTCCATCGCGGCCCTGGTGGGCCGCAGCGGGCCGGCCAGCTATCTCTTCAACGAAGGCTATGCCGCCGCCAACCGGGGCATCGGCCTGCTCACCGAAACCTGGGCCCGGCTGGGGGCGCCCGAAGTGCGCGTCAACGAGATCATGCTGGGCATCTGCGCGACGCGCCATGCCGAGGGCACCCGGGGCTGGGGGTTGCTCAACGAGGCCCAGCGGCGGGCCATCGTCGATCACACTCTGCTGGGGCGCACCGGGCGCCTGGAAGATGTGACCGCCGCCGTGCGCTTTGTGGTCTGCGAGGCGCCCTTCATGACCGGCAGCGTGATCCGTCTGGACGGCGGCTATGTGCTGGGCGGTGAGCCCATCGCGCCCATGCCACCGGGCGTGGTCTAGTCCCGCCATGACAAAGATGCCCTTTGGGCGGTGGGCTTTACCGCGCCAAAGGGCATCTTGAATTCCCACCCCTGCCTTGGGATCAATCGAACGAAGCGTATTTAATCCGTGAGATGGTGTTGCCGCTGATGGTCATGGGATCGACGCACACCGACCGGGAGTAGGGATTGCCGTTGGAAAGCTCCTCGGTGTGGTAGGCGTACCACCATTTGCCGTTGAAGTAGGCTGCGCCGCTATGGTTGGTGCCCTTGCCGGTGGGCGTGCCGATGATGCCCCGGTGGGTCCAGGGGCCGCTGATGGCCGGCGCCGTGGCGTAGCGGATGTTCGAAGGCCAGGGCGTATCGGCATACATGAGGAAATAGGTGCCGTTGGTCTTGAGCACGAAGGGCGCCTCCAGATAGGTGTAGCCGCTGCCGGTGAGGCCGGGCACGTCCATGACGCTGCCGCTGAGGGCGATCATGTTGCTGTTGAGCTTCACGTAGCGGCAGATGCCGTCGCCGCCCCAGAAGAGATAGGCCTGGCCGTCGTCGTCGATGAAGCACATGGGGTCGATGTCCCGGGCCGCGTGCCCCGGCGTGTTGGCGTTGATCAACGGCTTGCCCAGGACATCCTGGTAGGGCCCGGTGATGCTGGTGCTGCGCAGCACGCCGATGGCGTAGTCGTTGGACGCATAGAAGTAAAAGTAGCCGTTGCGGTAGACGATACACGAAGCCCAGGCGCGGTTGGCCGGCATCCAGCTCACATCGGCCGGGCGCAGGATGACGCCGTGGTCGGTCCAGGTCCGCATGTCGGCCGACGAGAGCAGGCGCCAGGCGTACATATTAAAGGCGTTGGTGGAGACTTCGTCCTGGCCGCAGACGATGTAGTAACGGCCGTTGTAAACCAGGGGCGACGGGTCGGCGCTGCGGAAGTTGCGGAACAGCGGGTTGTCGGCCTGGGCCTGAACCGGGGTTGGGGTCGGCGTGGGCGTGGTGCCGCCGCAGCCGGAACTGGAGGCGCCGGACGAACTCGACGAGCTGGACGAGCTGGACGAACCGGAATCGCAGCCGCCAAAAACCACGAGACCGAGGAGAACAATCAACCAGGCCGCAAAACGATTCCTTTTCATCTTTCCCTCCTCTTGTAAGAAAATATTCAGAAAGCCAGGTGTCAGAATCCAGCATAAAGATCTTGCGCCAGCAGTTCATCTGGTGGTCTCCTTTCGAAACGAATTTTTAGGGGCAAGGAGAAGAGATATCCGAGGGTGGATCTGACGCCTATTTCGTATCAACAGGCGCTTTGCCGGGTCAACCTATTTTCGGGATAGGAAAAGCCTATGCCGGCTTGGCCGCAGATCAAGCCGGACGTGGAAAATTCAGCGCTAAAATCAGCGCCGCGGCCGGATGCGGGGGGTGGCGAGGCCGAAGACGAAAAACCGGATCCAGTCGAATCCGAAGGCCAGCAGCGCCGCCTCGTCCCGGCGGATCTTGTGCACCAGGGCCGGCGCCACCCGGTAGCGCTTCAAAAAGGTGCTGCCGAAGAGAAACTCCCGGAAGCGGTCGAGGTTGTAGGCGGCCATGAAGGCCATCTTGGCCTTGGGGCCGTGGGGGCCTTCGAGGCCCCAGGGATCGTCGCGAAACAGGCGGCGCACTTCGGCCCAGGCCATGGTCAGGGGGTCGTAATCCTCGGCCGCCTGCTCCTGGATGTAGTCCTTTACGGTCAGGGGACGGTCCTCGCCGGGCCCCAGGCAGAGCGCCGGCGGTCGCAGGAAGTAGACCGCCTCGGTGCGGCCGCTGGCCGCCTCGTAGCGCGCCCCCTGCTCCAGGGGAAAAAGGCGGCAGGTGTGGGGCCGGTCGGCATACACCCGGCAGCCGTGGGGCGTTAAAAAGGGACAGGGCGCTTGGTCGCCGGCGGCCATGCGCAGCACCACTTCTGGAAAGTAGTTGCCCTCGCGCAGCACGACGTCCACGTATTCTTCGATGAATCGATCCGAGGAGATACCCAGATTCTGCTTCAAACGCAGCACGTCGTAAGGGTAGAGAAACAGGTTGAGGTTGTGGCAGCAGCGGTTGAAACAGGCCAGTTGCGGGTGGCAGCGAAAGCGGAAGGTGTCGTCCGGCCCGATGGGCCGTCCGGCCACCGGTTGACCCTTAGGATCGTCAATATATTTCATGGTCGCGCTCTCCAGCGCCGGGCAAGGCCGGCGTCTCGATCACCATCTGGGCGATGGTCATCCGGATTTTATCGCCAAAGCCCAGCCGGCGGCGCAGCTCCCGCTCCAGTTCGGCCAGGGCCGAATACAAGGGGGTGCGATCCAGCAGCGGTTGGGCCGAGGCACCGCACTGGCGGTCGAAATCGCCGCATCCCGGCCCCTCCTGGCGCCGGCCGTCGGGCCGCCGCAAGAGATGGGGGATGCCGTGCAGCCGGCAGATCATGGGCCGATGGGCGTAGAGCAGACAGCGTCCCTGGGCGTTGAGCGGGCACATGAGCGGCTCGGCCGGCACGGCCGCCTGGTCGGCCGCCACCTGGGCGGCCCGGACCGTGAGGCGGTCGCGCTCGGCAGCGGCCAGGGCCTTCAGGCCCTGACGCAGGTAAAGATACTCCACCAGCGTGTGATGGTAAAATCGGGTGCGGCAGCAGTTGTCGTCGCAGCCCCGGCAAACGAAGCCGTGGGCGAGCGCCGCACGCTCGTAGTCGGCGTCCATGGCCGCAAAAATGCGCGCCAGGTGTTCCATGGCCCCTGCAAGGCAAGCGTTCTTTTTTTCGGAAGCGATCGGCACGCTCATCGAGGGTATCCCGCCTTATCTCATTTGGGCCGGGAAGAAAATGCGGGCATAGAGCGACAGGGCATAGCGGTCGGTCATGCAGGCCAGCAGGTCGCACACCAGGCGCTCCTTGGACACGGAACACTCCGCAAGGTCCGGCAGCCGCATGTTGGCCAATTCGTCGGCCAGCACCGCCTCGTTGTCCAGCAGGTAGGCAAACAGTTCGGACATGATCTTCTTGGCTTTGACGAATTCGTTGTGCACCACCGGCGAGCGGTACACGTTGTCGTAAAGAAACTGCCGCAGCTCGGTCATGGCGCCGAAGACGGCATCGCTCATGTCGAGTTCCAGTTGGCCGTTGCGGGGGCGCGTCCGGTCGATCAGATCGGTCATCATGGTGTTGATGCGCTGGTCGTGGGTGGGCCCCAACACCCGCAGGCACACTTCGGGAATGTCGCTCTCCCGGATCACGCCGCTGCGGATGGCATCGTCCAGGTCGTGATTGAGATAGGCCATGATGTCGGCCACGCGCACCACCCGGCCTTCCATGGTGGCGGGCAGTTCCTTGGGATCTTCGGGCATGATCTTGCCGTAGCCTTTGGAGTGCTTGACGATGCCGTCGCGCACCTCGTAGGTCAGGTTCAGCCCCCGGCCGCCGTTTTCCAGCACCTGGACCACCCGCAGGCCCTGGGCCTGGTGGGAAAAGGCCGGCGAAAAGATCTCCTTGAGCACCATTTCGCCGCCGTGGCCAAAGGGGGTGTGGCCCAGATCGTGGCCCAGGGAGATGGCCTCGGCCAGATCCTCGTTCAAAAACATGGCCCGGGCGATGGTGCGGGCGATCTGGGCCACCTCCAGGGTGTGGGTCAGGCGCGTGCGGTACTCGTCGCCCGACGGGTTGAGGAACACCTGGGTCTTGTGCTTGAGGCGGCGGAACGCGTTGCAGTAAAGGATGCGGTCTTTATCCACCTGGAAGGCGGTGCGGATGGGACAGGCCGCTTCGGGGGTCACCCTTCCCCGGGATTCGGCGCTGCGGCAACCGTGGGGTGCGAGAAAGTTGGCTTCGCGCTTTTCGAACTGCTCACGTAGTGTCATGATTGGCCATGCCGCCCAGGGACGGCCTCGAGCCGGCTCCATTCGGCGGGGGCCGCCCTTAACAGCATCGGCCCTGTGTGATATAGCCTTTAGCAGGCTGTTGAAAATGCCGTTCAAAACGACGCGTTATTCCGTATCCCATAATACAGCCTCAGGCAACGGTTTTTACTTATAGAGAATTGGGCAGAGCGGTAATCCGGTATGAATGACCACCATCTCATCTTAGGGCAACTGACGGATTTCATCACCGGCGACACCATCGACGACACCCACGATGAGCGCTACCGCCAGAAGATCGCCCGCTTGCTGGTGGAGCAGAAGGGGTTCGCCAAGGAGCGGATTCGCCCGAACCATCCGCTGACGGTCCAGGCCGCCACCAAAACAGCCTGCCTCCCCATTACCTTTATAATAAAGGATGGGGAGGGGCGCATGGCCATGCTGGTGCACTACGGCCCGGGATCGCTGGTGACGCGCCACCGGCCGGCCCTGGCCCTGGCCCGCCTGGCCGCACCCTACCCGATTCCGGTGGTGGTGGTCACCAACGGCGAAGCGGTCGAGGTTCTGGACGGCGCCACCGGCCGCCTGCTGGGCAGCGGATGGGAGAGCCTTCCCTCCAGGGAACAATTGGCCCGCCATTTGACGCCGTATGCCTGGGAACCCATTTCGGCCCAGCGGGCGGAGATGGAGGCGCGCATTGTGATGGCCTATGAGGTGGATGATCGCTGTCCGTGCGACAGCAGTGTCTGTATTATCAATGAACGGTAAAAACCATGAACCACGAAACCAACATGCGCCATGCCCTCGTCCAGGCCCAACAAGCCCTGGACGAGGATGAGTTCCCGGTAGGCTGCGCGGTGCTCCTGGACGGCCGGGTGCTGGCCACGGCCCGGCGGGTCAACAGCCGGCGCGCGGTGCCCAGCGAACTGGACCACGCCGAGATCATGGCCCTGCGCCAGGTGGAAGCCCTGGATGGGGCCCTGGACCGGCGCCGCATGGTGCTCTACGCCACCCTGGAACCGTGCCTGATGTGCTTTGGGGCCATCCTGATCAGCGGCATCGGCACACTGGTCTATGCCTACGAAGATGCCATGGGCGGCGGCACGGCCTGCGACCGCACGCGCCTGCCCAGCCTCTACCGCGACAGCCCCATCCGGATCGTCGCCGGGGTGCGCCGCCGGGAGAGCCTGGCCCTGTTCCAGACCTTCTATCGCCGGCCGCATATCGGCTACTGGCGCGACAGTCTGCTGGAGCGCTACACTCTGGCACAAGGGTGAAGAGCGCCGTTCGGCACTTGCTATTATTGACCGCCACCCGTTTTTCTCTTGCAATTCAGTGGCTGTTTATATATTGAAATATGCTTTTAAAAGGCAGGCTCAATAAATACCGGCTGATTTCAAAGAGCTACACGATGGCGTCGCCGGTAGGGCCCAAACAACCCGGAATCTAGGAGGTGCCGGCATAGCTCAGTTTAAATCCGAAAGAGAAGATCAGGCGCAACGCACCCGTTTGAACCAAGGCATTCGTGCCAGAGAGGTGCGTGTCATTGATCCTGACGGCAACCAGCTTGGCATATTGCAGATCCGTGAGGCCCTTGCCGCTGCCATGGAATTCGGCCTGGACCTGGTAGAGGTTTCGCCCACCGCCAAACCGCCGGTGTGCAAAATCATGGATTACGGCCGTTTCAAGTACGAGCAGACCAAGAAGCAGCATGAAGCCAAAAAGAAACAGGCCACCTTTCAGCTCAAAGAGATCAAGGTTCGGCCCAAAACCGGCGACCATGACCTGCAGACCAAGCTGGGTCACATCAGGAAGTTCCTGGAACGCAAGGACAAGGTCAAGGTGACGGTCATGTTCCGCGGAAGGGAAATCGCCCTTTCCGAAAAAGGCCGGGAGCTGCTGCAGCAAATCGCAACTGAAGTGGAACCGACCGCCGTCGTGGAGCAGCTTCCCAAGTTCGAGGGGCGCACCATGATCATGATCCTGGCGCCCAAGTAGTTTCAGATGGATAGGATCCATCGGGCGAAACGGTAAGGCAACGCCTGGTGCCTGCGACACCTGGACAGGAACCGTCCGTCCGGCGTCCAGGTCAGGTGCGCGCACTGCTTTTCGGTGCGCCGCAAAGGATAGGAAGCTATGCCGGCGGAGGATCTCCGCGCATACGGCAGACTATAAAGAGGAGAACAGGACCATGCCCAAGATCAAAACCAACCGATCGGCTGCCAAACGGTTTCGCAAGACCGGCAGCGGGAAATTTGCCTTTTCCAAATCGCACCACAGGCACATTTTGACGTCGAAAAGTACCAAGCGCAAGCGCGGGCTGCGGCAGGCCCAAATCATCTGCACCAGCGACATGCGAGAGGTGCGTCGCCTGCTGCCTAATGGATAAGGAGACAGACCATGCGTATTAAAAGAGGATTCAAGGCCCGCCGGCGCCGCAATAAGGTGCTCAAGCTGGCCCGAGGCTTTCGTGGCGGCCGCAGCAAATTGTTCCGCACGGCGGCCGGCACATTGGACAGAGCGCTCAACTACGCCTTTCGGGATCGGCGCCAGCGCAAGCGGGATTTCCGCAAATTGTGGATCGCCCGCATCAACGCTGCGGCGCGCCTCAACGAGCTTTCCTACAGCAAGTTTATCAGCGGCCTGAAAAAGGCCGGTGTGGCCCTGGACCGCAAGGTACTGGCCGAGCTTGCCATATCCGATCCCGCCGGCTTTTCCAAGATCGCCGCTCTGGCCTCGCAGCAGATCTAACCGGGCGTTGAAAAACCGACAAGCGCCCATGGGTTCAGGGTGCCTTAAATCGGCGACCGTGCATCGCGGTCGCCGTGCGGTCGGTTTTTCAAGCCGGCTGGATTCGAAACCCCAGGGCCGATCGCCATCCGCCCCGTGGCCGCTGCCATCCGGCGGCCGGCCGCTATACACAACCTTCGAAGAAGAGACCACCGTGGAGCAGAACATCGACCAATTGCGCGCGGCCGCGTTGCAAGCGCTTGAAAGCGCTGCCACGCCCGAAGCCGTTCAGGAAGTGAACACGAAATATCTGGGCCGCAAGGGCGAGATGACCCAGATGTTGCGCGCGGTGTCCCAGTTGCCCGCCGAGGAGCGCCCAGCCGCGGGCCGCAGGGCCAACGAGATCAAGCAGGAGATCGCCGCCGCCGTTCAAGCCGCCCAAGAGCGCCTGGCCGGCGGCGGCCAGGCCGCGGAAGGCATCGACGTCTCCCTGCCCGGCCGCAAAACCGCGCCCGGACCGCTGCACCCCCTGACCCAGATCACCCAGCGCATCTGCGACATCTTCAGCCGCATGGGCTACGAGGTGGTGGAAGGCCCGGAGGTGGAGAGCGATTACTACAACTTCGAAGCCTTGAACATCCCCAAAGATCACCCGGCCCGGGACATGCAGGATACCTTCTATGTCTCCGAAGACATCGTGCTGCGCACCCACACCTCGCCCACCCAGCCCCGGGTCATGGAAAAACGCCAGCCGCCGGTGCGCATCATCGCCCCGGGCAAGGTCTACCGCTGCGATTCGGACATCACCCACACCCCCATGTTCCACCAGGTGGAGGGCCTTTTGGTGGACGAAGGGATCTCGTTCAGCCATCTGAAGGGCACACTGACCGCCTTCGTGCACCAGATGTTCGACCCCGATATCAAGGTCCGCTTCCGGCCCAGCTTCTTTCCCTTCACCGAGCCCAGCGCCGAAGTGGATATCCTGTGCGTCATCTGCCGCGGCAAGGGCTGCCGGGTGTGCAAGCAGACCGGCTGGCTGGAGATCCTGGGCTCGGGCATGGTCCATCCGGCGGTGCTGGAAAATGTGGGCTACGACACCTCGCGCTACACCGGCTTTGCCTTCGGCATGGGGGTCGAGCGCATCACCATGCTCAAATACGGCGTGGACGACATCCGCAAGTACTTCGAAAACGACCTGCGGTTTCTGCGGCAGTTTTGATGAACTCGTAAAAAGTGCCTCGGTGCCTGTTAACGTCATTCCCGCGTAGGCGGGAATCCCGTCTTTCCAAGAATTTCTGGAGCCCGCCGGCGCGGGGATGACCATGAAGAATCTACGCGGCTTGTTGCGAGTTAATCAGCGTTAAAGGTAGAAGATAAAATGAAAATTAGCTTGAGCTGGCTTCGAGAGTTTGTGTCCTGCGACCTGACCGTGGACCGTCTGGCCCACCTGCTGACCATGACCGGCCTGGAAGTGGAGGCCGTCGAAGAGCGCTACGCCTATCTGGATACGGTGGTGGTGGCCCGCATCGAAGCCCTGGCACCCCATCCCAACGCCGACCGGCTGAAGTTGTGCACCGTCTATACCGGTTCGGCCGAATGCACCGTGGTGTGCGGCGCGCCCAATGCCGCCGTGGGCATGCTGGCGCCCCTGGCGTTGCCCGGCACCCCCCTGCCCGGCGGGCTGACCGTGGCCGAAGGGGTCATCCGCGGCCAGGCTTCGGCCGGCATGCTGTGCAGCCCGGCCGAGCTGGGTCTCGGTGCGGACGGCTCCGGCTTGATGGCGTTACCGCTGGAACTGGCCGTGGGCCAGCCCCTGCACAAGGCCCTGGGATTGTCCGACCCGGTCATGGAGGTCAGCCTGACCCCCAACCGCGCCGACTGCCTGAGCGTCCTGGGCATCGCCCGGGAGGTGGCCGGCTTCGTGGGCACGCGGGTCAAAAGGCCTTCCATCCAACTGCCCGCCGGCCAGGGCGACATCCATGCTTTAACGTCGGTCACCATCGACTCCCCGGAGCACTGCCCGCGCTATGCGGCCCGGCTGCTGGAGAACATCACCGTGGGCCCCTCGCCCTTCTGGCTCAAGGACCGCCTGCTCGCGGTGGGCTTGCGGCCCATCAACAATATCGTGGACATCACCAACCTGGTGATGCTCGAAACCGGCCAGCCCTTGCACGCCTTCGACTTCGATCACCTGGCCGAGCACCGCATCGTGGTGCGCACGGCCGCCGCCGGCGAGCGCTTTACGACTTTAGACGGCAAGGAGCGCACCCTGGACAGCCACATGCTGATGATCTGCGACGGCCAGAAGCCGGTGGCCGTGGGCGGCGTCATGGGCGGCCTGAACTCCGAAATCGAAGCCGGCACCACCCGCGTGCTGATCGAAAGCGCCTACTTCAATCCCGTCAGCATCCGCAAAACCTCCAAGCGGCTGGGGCTCAAAAGCGACGCCTCGCACCGCTTCGAGCGCGGCGTGGACCCCCAGGGCACCTTATACGCTCTGGACCGGACCGCCCAGCTCATGGCCGAGTTGGGCAACGGCCGCCTGGTGGCCGGTTGCATCGATGTAAAACACACCTTGCCCGCAACCCCACCCATAGCCTTGAGCGCGGCGGCCACCAACCGCCTGTTGGGCACGGCCTTCAGCCGGGACGAGATGGCCCGCCTGCTCGAGAGCATCGAATTCAAGACCCAGGTCCAGGATGCCGACACCCTGGTGGTGGCGATTCCCAGCTTCCGGGTGGACATCAGCCGGCCCCAGGATCTTATGGAAGAGGTGGCCCGCCGGGCCGGTTACGACCAGATCCCGGTGACTTTTGCGCCGCTGCCCGCGGTGACCCAGCCGGCGCCCAAGCTGCTGACCCAGCGCCGGCGCATCCGCGAACTGTTCACCGGCATGGGCTTTGCCGAGGCCATCACCTACAGCTTCGTGCATGCCGATTCGTGCCGCCGCCTGCGCCTGCCGGAAAGCGATCCCCGTTGCCGGCAACTGGCCATCCTCAATCCCCTGAGCGAAGACCAGACCGTGATGCGCACCAGCCTGATTCCCGGCCTGCTCGACGCCATGCAGCGCAACCTGGCCCGCCAGACCCGGAATATCAAGCTTTTTGAAACCGGCAAGATCTTCATCGGCAACGGCAGCGCCGCCCAGCCCGACGAGATCGAGATGCTGGCCGGCTTGTGGACCGGTGACCGCAGCGAGGTCGCCTGGCACGCCAAGAGCGAACCGTGCGATTTTTACGACCTGAAGGGCGCCGTGGAGGGCTTGCTGGAAGGCTTGCATGTGCGGCCGGTGGGCTTCACGCGTCTGCCCGACGAACAGTGCGCCTTTACCCAGCCCGGGTCCAGCGCCCAGATCCTGGTGGCCGGCGAAGTTTTGGGCCTCATCGGCCAGGTGCATGCCCAAACGCTCCAAGCCTACGATCTGAAGCAGAATGCCCTGGTCTTCGAACTGAATCTGGCGCGGCTCATGGCCCACATTTCCGACGAGTGCCAAAACCAGCCCCTGCCGCGCTTCCCAGCGGTCAGCCGGGATGTGACCGTGGTCGTGCGCAAAGAGCTGGAAGCCGAACAACTTTTGGCGTATGTAAGGGAGATGAAAACGGCGCTCATGGAAGAGGTGCGCCTCTTCGATGTCTTCGACGGCCAGCCCATCCCCCAGGGATGCAAGAGCGTTTCCCTGCGCATGATCTACCGCTCGGCCGAAGCGACCCTGGAAGATGCGGCCGTCAACGAACTTCACAAGCAGATCTCCGACCGCTTGGTGGAGCAGTTCAAGGCGGAGCTGCCGACCTGAAACGGGGTATGGAAAGGAGCGCCCATGGCCGCACCCGAACATCCACCCGCAATTCCCGACAAGCTTTACTTCCGCATTGGAGAGGTCAGCCGTCTGGCCCGGGTGCCGTCCAGCGTCCTGCGCTTCTGGGAGAGCGAGTTTCCGCGCATCCGCCCCAAACGCACCGATGCCGGCCAGCGGCTCTACCGCAAACAGGACGTGGAACTGGTCCTAACCATCCGGCACCTGCTCTACGACCGCAAGTTCACCATCAAAGGCGCCCGGCAATATCTGAAATCCGATACGGCCGCCGAAGCGACCTCCGCCCCGCCTGCGCCCCCAACCCTGCGCGAGCAGATTCTATCCGAACTCAAAGCCATTCGGGATTTGCTGGAATAGTTAGTGCCCATCCAGGGATGAGATATGAAATCGGCGAAAATGGCCATTCCTGGATGGGCACTAGTTACTTCTTGGGCACGGTTTCCGCCCGTAGCCGCAACGACAGTTTCTGGCGGGATTCTTGGCCGTTCCGGCCGAGCACCAGCAAAATGCCGTTTTCACCGGAGGGCAGAATCCCGGGGGCAAAACCACGCTGCCCTTGCTTGGGAGTTTCACTGCTGGGCAGAAAGGCGATGGTGCGCAGGGGAAAGATCTCCTGGGTGAAGGTCGCCCCGGCCGGCACCACCTCCGGGGGAATATGGCCCTGAATGGTGGCCGGATCGATGCCCCGATAGATGAACAGGCCCAGATCGCGGCCGTTGTGCAAATAGCGGGTCTGGTTCCAATCCAGCGTCAGCGGCGTCGCGCCCTCGTTGCGCAGGGTCAGGCGAAAGCCCACAAAATATTCGCTATTTTCTTTAAGCGGTTCAAGCCCAACCCGCAGGCCGGGTGCGGCAATGGTCTGGTCGAGGGGCTCGCTGCGCCACTTTTGGACGGGAGCCGCGGCACAGGCGCACAACAGCCCCAAGACGGCCACGACAAGGATTTTGATGATCGACTGCATCTCAGCTCCCCGCATGATGTGGATGAAAGGTGTTTTGTCCTTACCAGGCGACCTTTTGGATGTCAACAAAGCCCTTGAAACCAGTTGACATCGCATTTTGCTTATCTTATATAGGGCTCTTGGTTGGCGGGCATAGCTCAGTTGGTAGAGTACAAGCTTCCCAAGCTTGGTGTCGCGAGTTCGAATCTCGTTGCCCGCTCCACCCTAAAGTCCGGGATTTCATCTGAACCGAACTTGGTAAAGTAGAGTACGTGCGGTAGCAGGCAAGCTTTTCAGATGACGAGTTCCAAATAGCGGATACACGTATCCGGGTCGGCAACGATCTACTTTCCAGGGGAACGGGCTTAAAGCCCGTTTTTGTTTTTGCGGCAGAATGTGAGTGGCGATGGCAACTGAGCGTGAAACGGATGTCCCACAGGTCATCGGCATGGCGGCCAATCCCATGGTGGCCAAGGTTTGGCGGCTGGCCGAACCGCTGTGCCTCTCCGAAGGCATGGAGCTGGTGCACGTGGAGTTTCAGCGCGAACCGGCCGGCCGGACGCTGCGGATCTACCTGGACAAGCCCGGCGGCGTGACGCTGGATGACTGCGTCAACATCAGCCGTCAATTGAGCGATCTGCTGGATGTGGGCTTGGAGACCGAAGCGCCCTATCGCATGGAGGTCTCTTCGCCCGGCACCCGGCGCCCGCTGGGCAGACTCGGCGATTTCGAACGGTTCAAAGGCAGCCGGGCCAAGGTGCGCACGGCCCAGGCCCTTGAGGGACGAAAGAATTTTACGGGCACGTTGCAAGGTCTCGACGGGCTGTCCGTTCTGCTCGGGGTCGACAACCAGGCCCTGAGCATTGCGTTTACCGATATCGTCAAGGCGCATCTTATTCATTGAATGGAGCAAACCCATGCTAATGGCAGACGTGAAACGCGTAGTGGAACAAGTGAGCCGCGATAAGGGGATCGATCGCCAGATCCTGATCCAGGCCCTCGAGGAGGCTTTGCGCTCCGCGGCGCGCAAGAAATATGGGGCCAAGATCGATATCGAAGCCACCTTCAACGATCAATCCGGGGAGATCGAGCTGTTCCAGTTCAAGGAAGTGGTGGAAGAGGTGACCGAACCCGATATTCAGATCAGCATCGAGGAGGGCCGCAAGCTGGATCCCGAGTGCGAAGTCGGCGACAGCCTGGGCACCAAGATGGACGCCGCCACCTTCGGCCGCATCGCGGCCCAATCGGCCAAGCAAGTGATCATTCAAAAGCTCAAGGACGCCGAGCGCGACGCCGTCTACACCAACTTCATCGACCGCAAGGGCGAAATCATCAATGGCATCGTGCAGCGCTTCGACCGCGGCGACATCGTCGTCAACCTGGGCGCCACCGAGGCGGTACTGCCGGTGCGCGAGCAGGTGCCCCGGGAGAGCTACCGCCGCGGCGACCGCATCCGGGCCCTGATCCTGGACGTGCTCTATGAGAGCCGCGGACCGCAGGTGGTGCTGACCCGCACCCATCCCGATTTCCTGGTGATGCTCTTCAAGACCGAAGTGCCTGAAATCGCCGAGGGCATCGTGGACATCAAAGGCGCCGCCCGCGAGCCGGGCAGCCGCGCCAAGATCGCCGTGGCCTCCACCGATTCGGACATCGATCCGGTGGGCGCCTGCGTGGGCATGAAGGGCAGCCGCGTGCAGAATGTGGTCCAGGAGCTGCGCGGCGAGAAGATCGATATCATCCCCTGGCACGTGGATGCCGCCAAGTTCGTCTGCAACGCCTTGGCCCCGGCCGAAATCTCCCGCGTGATCATCGACGAAGAGAACCGCTCCATGGAAGTCATCGTGCCTGACGACTTTCTCTCCGTGGCCATCGGCAAGCGCGGGCAAAATGTGCGCCTGGCCTCCAAGCTCACCGGCTGGCACCTGGACGTCAACAGCGAGAGCCAATACAACCAGACCATGCAAAGCGGCTATAACTCGCTGATGCAGGTGGAAGGCATCGGGGCCAGCATGGCCGACGCGCTGTTCGAGAAGGGCTACTATTCGGCCGAGGAACTGGCCGGTGCCGAAATTGAAGATTTGACCCAGATGCGGGGGGTCGGGGAAGAAAAAGCCAAGCAACTGATCCTCAACGCCAAGGTGGCGCTGCTGACGGCCAGGACCAAAGCCGAAGCCGCGGCTGCTGCGGCCGCTGCGGCCGCTGCGGCGGCTCCGCCGGTCGAGGATCTACCTCCCCAGGAGCAAAGCGAGACGGAGACTCAAGAAGAAGCGAGCCCGCCGGACACCGCCGCTGCCGATGCATCGGACCCCGTTGAAAAGGAGAATGCGCCGGAAGAGACCGATACGAATCGAACGCCGCCCCAGGAATAGCCCATTGCCATACGGAAGATTGCGCCGAGCATCGGCAACGAACATCACGTGAAGGGGGATGGATGACACAACCCAAGAAAAGAGTATACGAGCTGGCACGAGAGCTCAATATGACCAACAAGGCGCTGCTTGAGAAGATCAGCTCCCTCGATCTTGGTCTGAACTCCCATATGAGCACTCTGGATGACGGCCACGAAGCCACCATCCGACAGTTGATCCAGGGCGGCCCCTCCCCCGATCTGGATGAAAAGCGGGTTAAACCGACGGTCATTCGCCGCCGGCGCAAAGCCGTCGAGGAGAAGAGTGAAGAAGAGACCGCGGCCGAGGCGGCCGCCGAAGCGGCTGCCGAAGCCGCTGCCGCCGAAGAGGTCGAGCCCGCCGAAAAGGCGGTGACCGCCGAGAATCCGGAGGAAGCCGTGGCCGAAGCCGAGGAAGCGCTGCAGCCCGACGAGGCCGAAGCCCCGGCAGCGCCTCCGGCTGAAACCGAGGTCGAACCCGAGGCCGCCGAAGCACCGGCCGCGCCCGACGAGGCCCAAGCGCCGCCACCGGCCGAAACCGTCGAAGAACCGATGGTCGAAGCGTCGGTATCGGAAGTGTCCCGCGAAACCACCGAAATCGGCAAGGCCAAGGTGGAGTTCAAGGGCAAAAAGAAGAAGAAAGAGTCGGCCGCCAAGATCATCAAGTTGCCGGAACGGCCCGTGACCCCACCGCCGGCGCCCGAGCCCGAGCCCGTGGCGCCCGTGGTCGTACCCCCGCCGGCCGCCCCCAAAAGCGATAAAGTCGGTGACAAGCCCAAGAAAAAGCCCAGGAAGAAGGGCGAGACCACCACCGAGGAAGAGACCTCGCCCGACAAGAAGTTCCTGAAGAAGAAAGTCGCCTTCCGCAAGAAGGAGGTGGTCGAGGGCGCCGACCTGTACGATCGCGTCCGGCCACGCAAGGGTCGCAAAGGCGGCAAATCCAAAATCATCCCCATCGCCCAGAAGACCCAGATCACCCAGGCCAAGGCCATCAAACGCCGCGTGCGCATCGACGATACCATCATCGTCTCCGATCTGGCCAAACGCATGGGCATCAAGGCCGGCGACATGATCGCCAAACTGATGCTCATGGGGGTCATGGTGACGGTCAACCAGACCATCGATTACGATACGGCCGCCCTTCTGGCCGCCGAGTTCGGCTATGAGGTGGAACGCGCCGCCTTCGAAGAGGAGACCATCCTGCAGACCGCCCAGAACGACGATCCGGATACACTGCTCCACCGGCCCCCGGTGGTCACCATCATGGGCCACGTGGATCACGGCAAGACCTCCTTGCTGGATGTCATCCGCAAAACCCGTGTCACGGCCGGCGAGGCCGGCGGCATTACCCAGCACATCGGCGCCTACCTGGTGCGCACCGAGAAGGGCAAGATCGCCTTCCTGGATACCCCGGGCCATGAAGCCTTTTCGGCCATGCGCTCGCGCGGCGCCCTGATCACCGACATCGTCATTCTGGTGGTGGCGGCCGACGACGGCGTGATGCCGCAAACCGTGGAGGCCATCAACCACGCCAAAGCGGCCAAGGTACCGATCATCGTGGCGGTCAACAAGATGGACAAGCCCGATGCCAACCCGGACCGGGTCCAGCGCCAACTGGCCGAAATCGGTGTGTCGCCCGAAGGTTGGGGCGGCGAAAACATCTTTGTGAAAGTCTCGGCCAAGCAGCAGACCGGCATCGACGAACTGATGGAGATGATCCTGCTGCAGGCCGAACTGCTCGAACTCAAGGCCAATCCCAACAAGCTGGCCAACGGTCACGTGGTCGAAGCCAAACTCGACTCCGGGCGCGGCCCGGTGGCCACCGTGCTGGTCAAGGAAGGCACGCTTAAAACCGGCGATGCCGTGGTGTGCGGCGTGCACTATGGCAAAATCCGGGCCCTGCTCGACGACCGCGGCAAAAAAGTGGACGAGGCCGGCCCCTCCTATCCCGTCGAAATCATCGGTCTTTCAGGCGTGCCCATGGCCGGTGACGAGATGATCGCCCTTAAGGACGAAAAGGATGCCAAGCAGGTCAGCGCCCACCGGACCCAGAAGGCGCGCGCCAAAGAGCTGGCCAAGACCAGCCGCCTGAGCCTGGAAAAGTTGTTCGAGCGCATGAAGGAAGGCCAGGTCAAGGACCTGAACCTGATCATCAAGACCGATGTGGACGGCTCCATGGAGGCCATCCGCGATTCGCTGGTCAAGCTCTCCAACCAGGAGGTTTCGATCAACATCATCCACGCGGCCACCGGCACGATCACCGAGTCGGACATCTCTCTGGCGGCGGTTTCCGAGGCCATCATCATCGGCTTCAACGTGCGCGCCAATCCCAAGGTCCAGGAGATGGCCCAGGAAGAGGGCGTGGACATCCGCTACCACAACATCATCTACAATGTGATCAAAGAGGTCAAAGACGCCATTGTGGGCTTGATGAAGTCCACCTTCGTGGAACGCACCCTGGGCCGGGCCGAAGTGCGCGAAACCTTCCACGTGCCCAAGGTGGGCATGATCGCCGGCTGCTATGTGACCGACGGCAAGATCGAGCGCAATCAGCGCACGCGCCTGATCCGGGACGGCATCGTGATCTATGATGGCAAAAACAGCTCATTGCGGCGCTATAAAGACGATGCCCGCGAGGTGCAAAGCGGCTACGAGTGCGGCATTGCCTTGGAGAATTACAACGACATCAAGGTGGGTGACGTGCTCGAGTGCTACTACATGGAAGAGATTAAGCCGGAAATGGCGTAATGGCAAAACGGTCTTCGGCCCAGGCGCACATGGTGGTGGGAATCGGCGTCCTGACGTTCCAGATTCACGACTGCCGCTCGCTCAAGGCCAAACGGAGCGTGGTCAAGACCCTCGTGCACCAGATCCAGAACAACTTCAACGCCTCGGTGGCCGAGGTGGGGGCCAACGATATCCACCAGCGGGCCCAGATCGGATTTGCCCTGGCCGGTTCCGACCACCAGGCGATCAACGCCAAGATCGACAAGCTCATCAATTTTGCCGAAGATCTGGGCCTGGCCCAGATGATCGATTCGGAGATGGAGATAATACACTTATAACCATGAGACCTTTTTCCCGCAGTGATCGCGTGGGCGGTTTGATCAAGGAGGTGCTGGGCGAGCTGATGCGCAAGCAGATCAGCGACCCGCGCCTGACCAAGACCGTCATCACCGATGTGGAAATGACCCGCGACCTGCGGCTGGCCAAGATCTACTTCGCCACCTCGAGCGGTGAAAATGCCCCCCAGGAGGCCCTGGCGGCATTTCAGAAGGCCCGCGGCTTTTTAAAGCGCGAACTGGCCCAACGCCTGGCCCTGCGCTACATGCCGGACATCCAGTTTTATTATGACAAGTCCATCGACTACGGGGCCCGCATCGAGCAGCTTTTAAAGACGGTAAAGACTAATGATACAAACGATCATTGAGCAACTCGAGCGCCACCGGCGTTTTCTGGTCGCCTCCCACGCCAATCCCGACGGCGATGCCATCGGCTCCCTGCTGGCCATGGGCCTGGCCCTCAAGGCCATGGGCAAGGAGGTGCTGATGTACAACGAGAGCCCGATTCCGGCGGTGTACCGCTTCCTGCCGTTGGTGCATACCATCCGGCACAAGATCGATCCCGCGGCCCAATTCGATGCGGCCATCGTGCTGGATTGCGGCGATGTCGAACGGTTGGGCACCGCCACCGCGGAGCTCGACCGGATACCGCTGGTCATCAACATCGATCATCATGTGACCAACACCGGGTTCGGCAACGTGCAATTGATCGATCATGACGCCTGCGCCACGGCCGAAATCGTGCACCGCTTGATCGAAAAGTTGCCGGTGGCCATCGATGTCGCCATGGCCACCGCCATTTATACCGGCATTTTGACCGATACGGGTTCGTTTCGCTTTTCCAACACGAATCAATCGGCGTTTGCCATCTGCGCCCAGATGATCGCCAAAGGCGCCAATGCCTATGAAGTGGCCCAGCACGTGTACGGCACCTACTCCCTGGGCCGCATCAAGCTGCTCAACCTGGCCCTGGACTCCCTGGAAATTTCGCCCAACGGCCGACTTTCGGTCATGACCCTGACCCGGCGCATGCTGCGCGAGACCCGCACCCACGATGAGGATATCGACGGCATCATCAATTATGCGCGGCGCATCCAGTGTGTGAAGGTCGCGGCCCTGATTCATGAGCAGAGCGGCAACGGCAGCGCCGCCAAAGGGCGCCGACACTTTCATGTGAGCCTGCGCTCCGACGGCTCGGTGGATGTCGCCCAGATCGCCACCCAGTTCGGCGGCGGCGGGCATGCCAGCGCCGCGGGTTTCAGCGCCGAATCCTCGCTGTCCGAGCTCAAGGCCGAGCTCATGCGGTTGGCCGAAGGCATTGCCGACAAATGCGATCCGAATTGAACGGCATCATCGTCTTGGATAAACCGGCGGGGATCACTTCGGCCAAGGCCGTGGCCGAGGTCAAAAGAAGCCTGGGCGCCGCCAAGGTGGGGCATACCGGCACGCTGGACCCCTTCGCCACCGGCGTGTTGCTGTGCTGTGTCAATCAGGCCACGCGCCTGGCCCGCTTCTTTTTGCACGGCGACAAGCGCTACGAAGCGCTGTTGCGCCTGGGCGTGGCCACCGACACCCAGGATGCCACCGGCCAAGTGGTCAGTCAGGCACCGGTCCCGGAGCTGACCGAAGCGCAGTTGCGAGAAGTTTTCGACCGCTTCCTGGGGCCCCAGTGGCAACAGCCGCCGGTGTATGCCGCCCTCAAGCACCAGGGCACGCCCTTGTACAAGCTGGCCCGCCAGGGTCGGCCGGTGCAAAAGCCGGCGCGGCCGATCGTCATTGCGGAGCTGCGCATTGTGCACATCGCATTGCCCGAGGTGCGTTTCGAGGTGAGCTGTTCGGCCGGCACCTATGTGCGCAGCTTGTGCGCGGATATCGGCGCGGCCCTCGGTTGCGGCGGGCATCTGGCCGAATTGCGCCGCACGGCCTGCGGCGGTTTTACCATCGCCGAGGCGGTCCGCCCGGAAACTTTGCGGGCGATGGCCGATGCCCAGGAACGCGCCCAGCTCTTGGTTCCCATGGAAACCGTGTTGCAGCACCTGCCCACGTTCCAGGCCGATGAGACCGTGCTGGAGCGGGTGGCCCACGGCCAGGCCCTGACGTTGATCCAGGTGCCCGAAGCGGCGATCCAGGGGGGTCCGCATCTCGACGGCCCGCTCAAGGTGGTGGATGCCCAGGGCCGCCTGCGGGCGGTGCTCGAACGCGCCCCCGGCGGCGGGACATACAATTATTGTTGTGTTTTTAGTTGATTCATAGCATATCCGGTTCCGAGATTGGATGAATAAAAGGAGGAAAGAAGACAGTGGCTCTGACGACGCAAGACAAAAAAGGATTGATCGAACAATTCAAACTGCACGACAGCGATACGGGAAGCCCCGAAGTGCAGATTGGACTGCTCTCCCATCGCATTTCATATCTCACCGAGCATTTGAAGGTCCACACCAAGGACCACCATTCGCGTCGCGGGTTGCTGATGTTGGTCGGACGTCGGCGCCGGCTGCTCAACTACGTGAAAAACAACGACGTCCAAAGATATCGCACCATCATCGAAAATCTGGGGCTGCGCCGATAGCGCCCCCATCCGCGGATAACGCGTGCGGCCTGCGACCGATTTCCAGCAACGCCCTGAAGAGGGGTGGCGGGATCGGTCTTTGCTGCATGGGGTGACCCTCTTCCGGTGCTCGGCCTGACCATGGCCGGACAGCGCCGTTCCCCCGGGTCGCATGCCAGGCCGCATTAAATTAGGAGTAAATGTTATGGAACAAATCGTACAAACTGAAGTGGGGGGCAAGCCCCTGATCCTTCGGTCGGGAAAAATCGCCAAACAGGCCGGCGGCGCCGTGCAAGTGCAATACGGCGACACCATCGTGCTGGTCACGGTGGTGGCGGCCAATGACGAGAAGCCCGCCGACTTTCTGCCCTTATCGGTGGAATATCAAGAGAAGATCTATGCGGCCGGACGCATCCCGGGCAACTATTTCCGCCGCGAAATCGGGCGACCGAGCGAGAAGGAGACGTTGACCGCGCGCCTCATCGACCGCCCCATCCGGCCGCTGTTTCCCAAGAAATGGCGTTACGAGACCCAGGTGATCGCCACGGTGCTCTCCATGGACCAGGAGAACGACCCGGATGTGCTGGCAGTGGTCGGCGCCTCGGCGGCCCTGACCCTTTCCGACGTGCACTTCGCCGGGCCCATCGCCTGCGTGCGCGTGGGCCGCGTGGAGGGCCAATTGGTGGCCAATCCCACCTTGAGCCAGAGCCATGCCTCGGACATCAACCTCATCGTGGCCGGCTCCAAAACCGGCGTGGTGATGGTCGAAGGCGGGACCAAGGTGGTCTCCGAAGCCGATCTGCTGGAAGCCATCTTCTTCGGACACGAGGCCCTCAAACCGATCATCGAGATCCAGGAGCAGCTCCAGGCCGTCTTAGGCAAGGCCAAGCGGCCTTATAGCCCACCGGCCAAAGACGAGGCCCTGGCGGCCCAATTGGAAACCATGGCCCTTTCGCGCATCCGCGAGACCGTGACCATTCCCGACAAAATGCCCCGCGCCACGGCCTGGCGCGCGCTCAAGGCCGAACTCTTCGAGGCCCTGGGCGAAGCCTATGCCGAGCGCAAGGCCGAAGTCTATGAAATCCTCTCCGACCTGCAAAAACGGGTCTGCCGGGAGATGATCCTCAACGAAGGACGCCGCATCGACGGTCGCAAATTCGACGAAATCCGGCCCATCGCCTGCGAGGTGGGGTTGCTGCCCCGGCCCCACGGCAGCGCCCTGTTCACCCGCGGCGAGACCCAGGTGCTGGGCGTGCTGACCCTGGGCTCCGGCGGCGACGAACAGCGCGTGGAGACCCTGGCCGGCGAAGAGATGCGGCCCTTCATGCTACACTACAACTTTCCGCCCTACTCCGTGGGCGAGGTTAAGCGCGTGGGCGCCCCCAGCCGCCGGGACATCGGCCATGGCGGCTTGTCCACCCGCGCCCTTGAAAGCATTCTGCCCGACACCGAGAACTTCGACTACACCATCCGCCTGGTCTCCGAAGTGTTCGAGTCCAACGGATCGTCTTCCATGGGTACGGTCTGCGCCGGCACCCTGGCCCTCATGGACGGCGGCGTGCCCATCAAGGCGCCGGCATCGGGTATCGCCATGGGGTTGATCAAAGATGGCGAGCGGGTGGTCATCCTCTCGGATATCCTGGGCGACGAAGACCACTTCGGCGACATGGATTTCAAGGTCACCGGCACCGCCGAAGGCGTCACGGCCCTGCAGATGGACATCAAGATCCTGGAGCTGTCCAAGGAGATCATGGGCCAGGCTCTGGATCAGGCCCGCCGGGGACGAGCGCATATCCTGGGCAAGATGCTCGAAGCCCTGGCCGAACCGCGCGCCGAGATCTCCGAATTCGCGCCCAAGATCTTCATCATTAAAATCCATCCCGACAAAATCCGCGACGTGATCGGACCGGGAGGCAAGGTGATCCGCGCCATCCAGTCCGAAACCAACACCAAGATCGAAATCGAGGACAGCGGCCTGGTCAAGATCGCCGCCACCAACGAAGCCGAAGGCCAGATGGCCATGGAGCAGGTCAAGGCCATCGCCATGGAGCCCGAAGAGGGCGCCATCTACGAAGGCAAAGTGGTCAAGACCACCGACTTCGGCGCATTCGTGCAACTGGCCCCCGGCACCGACGGCCTGGTACACATTTCCCAGTTGGCCAACCGCCGCGTGGCCAAGGTGACCGATGTGGTCAAGGAGGGCGATATCGTCCGGGTCAAAGTCCTGGAGGTCTCCCAGGACGGCCGCATCCGCCTGAGCATGAAAGCATTGCTGGAAGAGGAAAACGACAAAGGTGCCAAAGAGAACCATCCTCCCAAACGGGATTAGAATCGTCTCCAAGAAAATGGCCCACGTGCGCTCGGTCTCCATGGGAGTCTGGGTGGACGTGGGCGCCCGGGACGAATCCGAACACCAGAGCGGCCTCTCCCACTTCATCGAACACATGATCTTCAAGGGGACCGCGCGCCGCTCGGCCTACCAGATCGCCAAAGAGTTCGACGCCATCGGCGGACACACCAACGCCTTCACCTCCATGGAGAACACCTGCTACCATGCCAAGGTGATGGACAGCCACCTTACAACCATGGTGGATATCCTCTCGGACATCTTCCTCAACTCCGTCTTCGACCCCCAGGAGGTCGAGCGCGAACGGCCGGTCATCCTGCAAGAGATCGGCATGGTGGAAGACAGCCCCGAAGAGTACCTGCATGTGCTGGCCGGCCAAAACTACTGGGGCGAGCACCCCCTGGGCCGCTCGATCCTGGGCAGCCGCGAGAACATCCAGGGGTTTTCGGCCGAAACCATCCAGGCCTTCTTCCGCCGTTTCTACCACCCCGAGCGCATCCTCGTGGCCGTGGCCGGCAACGTCGAGCATGAGCGCATCGTGGACTTGTTGGGCCCGAGCTTCGCCAGCATTTTTAATGGTCAGCCGCTGCCCGAACGAACGGTCCCCCAAGTCCAGCCCCAGAACCAGACCCTCAAACGCCGCATAGAGCAGGTACACATGTGCCTCACCGCGCCGGGCATCTCCATTACCGATCCGCGCCGTTTCGCCTTTTCGCTGCTCAACGCCATTCTGGGGGGCAACATGAGCTCGCGCCTCTTCCAGGAGATTCGCGAAAAGCGCGGCCTGGCCTACTCGGTCTATTCGTTCATGATGTCCCACGTGGACACCGGCATGTTCGGCGTCTATGCCGGCGTCAGCGCCGCCAATGTCTCCCAGACCATGGCCCTGATCCGCCAGGGCCTGGAGCGTCTGATCCAGGCGCCGGTGAGCGCCGAGGAGCTGCGCGACGCCAAGGAGTACACCAAAGGCAATCTGCTGCTCTCCGACGAAGGCGTGGACAACCAGATGGTGCGCATCGCCCAGAACGAGATCCACTTCGGCCGCTATATTCCCCTGGACGACGTGGTCCGCCAGATCGAAGCGGTCCGGGCCGAAGAGATCCAGTCCGTGGCCCACGATCTGTTCCAGCCCGAGCAGAGCGCGTGGACGCTGCTGGGGCCGGTGAAAAGCAAGATCGTTTCCAAAGCCTAATAAATAGGATCCATCCGGGAATGGCCATTTCGCCGATTTCTGTTTTGAGCGGAAATTCCTATTATATTATATAATTATATTTCTGTTGGCATAACCCGGCATAATTGAGATTGACAACAAGCCACAATTGGTAGATGTAAAAACATATTACTTCGTAACTCCACTTTTGCCTGCACAATCCGACGGAATCATGCAAAATCGAGAAAAAAGCCTCCTGGTTTTCTAGCAGCTTATCCTTCAGAAGTTGGTCCGACAGCACCTATTCTCTCCACCCAAATGTATATCCCGGGATATCCATCATGGCGATTTTGATAATTGCCCCGGAGGAGAACAATGATGGAATCGGATCGACCCATTGGACTCAGCGGCCCCCATAGATCCGTTATTGAAAAACTTCAGAAGGTGGCAAAAACGGATGCGGAAATTTTTATTACGGGGCCAAGCGGGGTCGGTAAAGAGGTCTTTGCGATCTTTGTGCACAACCAAAGCGAGCGCAAACGATTCAATTTTGTACCGGTCAATTGCGGCAGCCTGTCAGGCGATTTGATGGAGAATGTTCTGTTCGGTCATGTGGGCGGCGCCTTCACCGGCGCAAAACCGCAAAGCGAAGGTTTGGTCAGCGAAGCCGAGGGGGGAACCTTGTTCTTGGATGAAGTCGATGCGCTCAGCATGCCCTGTCAGATCAAAATGCTTCGTTTTCTTCAGGATAAAAAGTATCGGCGCCTGGGCGAAAATCGTCTCCGGCATGCCGATGTGCGCATCATCTCAGCCACGAATGTGGACCTGGAATCCGCGGTCAGAAAGGCCTGCTTTCGAAAGGATTTGTTTTTTCGCCTGCGCGTCGTTCCAGTGGACATCCCGGCACTTCAGGGCCGGATCGATGACATCCTGGAGTTAATCAGCACCTTCACGGAGAAATCAGCCCGAAAATACAACCTGCCGGCCGTCGCGTTCAGCGATGCGGCCATGGAATGCCTGAAGGCGTACAGCTGGCCAGGCAATATCCGCGAGCTGCAGAACTGCATCGAGTGCCTGACATGCCTGCAGCTGCAGCGACCGATTCAGCCCGCCGATCTGCCGCTGTTGAAATTAGGCGAACCCGTGGACTCCGACGATCGTGCATGTGATGCTCTCTGGGACGACACGTTCAGCAGTGAACCCGAAGCGGCCACCGTCCTTCATCCGGACTTGCTGCAAAACGCCAAGAGCCGGCTGGTTGCCAGATTTGAAAAGCAATACGTCATCGACGTCCTGCGCAGCACCAACGGCAACATCTCTGCGGCCGCGCGTCTGAGCGGAAAAAACCGCCGGGCGCTGTTTGGGCTTATACGCAAATACGATATTGATACGGATGCTTACCGGGTTGCCAGGCCTCAAACGATGCCGAATAGGCGATAGAATTCAATTCGTGACTGCTTGATGGTTTGCCTCGGGGCAGCAGGCATTCGCTTCCGGGAAGAGGGGCTTGGGAACTCAGGTCTTGGCAACAACCCGGAAGCAATGACGTTCGCCATCTCCCCTATCTTGAGATCTGCCTGCGCAGCGCAACTGCTTATCGTGACCTACGATAATGAGATGCCGATGGTCGGATTGCGTGGATGTCCACTGCCCGGTGTGGCCGAATAAGGATTTTACTCCCCAGGGCGATTCGAGCTCTTCCGGCGGCCCTTCGTAACCGTTGCCCCACGGGTGGCGCCGGCCATCCGGACCGCGCGCGGCCATTTCCCATTGATCAGCCGTCGGCAGCGCCAAAGGCAGGTCCTCGATGCGGGCCAGGCAGCCGGAAAGCGCCAAGGCTTCGTCATAGGAACAACCATAACCGCCTTTTTCCAGGCCATGACATAGTGGCTCCATCCCATCGCCTCCGGCATGGCGCATCCATTCAACCAGGTCCACTGAAATGGAAACCCGGGAGATGAAATAGCCGCGCTCCGGTTTTACCAGGCGGATGGGTTGGGACAGCGGTGAACCCCCGTCACTGGAACCTAGCCAGTGAGGCACCCCGGGCACCCAGCACAAGGGCAGACCGGAACGCCGTAATTGATAGCCCCGCCCGGATGCTACAACAGACGGGGGAAGCCGGTCTGGTTGGCCGGCCTCCATGTCGATGGGGGTTGTCAGAGCGTGGACCAAGAGAAAGATGTCATCGTGATAAACCGCGGGATCGCCGGCCACACACGCTCTCAGGTGTCGCCACATGGCATCCTTGTCCAAGAGCCTCGGTTGGTCCGCAGGCGCGCTGCATCCGCGCACCGGTTCATCCGCCAGATGGGCCAGCACCGCCTTGCGCAGGGCCAGAAGACTATCGCGCACATCCCGCGCCGGTCCCATGCGGCTGGTTTTGGGTAGACAGAGGCGCCGAATGACAGGGCCGAGTTCCACGGCTCGCAGCCGGGCCGCCACCAGCATGGACGTGACCCGTGCTTCCCAATCCTCGTCTTCCAAGGCGCTGCGCAACACCTTCAGGATTTCGGTATTGGCCCGGTCATACTCCCTCAAGAACCAGCGCAGGATCTGCCTGCGTTCATGTGCATTGCCGGATCGTGAAAACAGTACGGACCGGTCGGGTCGTTTTTGCCGCTCCTGGGCAAGCTGCCGGACGCCCTGGGCCGAAAGGCCGGCAGCCAGCTTCCGGAATGCATGGGCCGCCGCGTTGGCCACCCGGTGATCTTCGTGGTTTTGCAACGCGTCGATCCGGGGTAGCAGCTTAAAGGCTTCTATTTCCGTTGCGGCAAAAAGACCCAGCAGGATCTGACGGATGTCGTCTGAGGATAACAACCGTTGCACATCAGAAGCTCCGAGGGTCGGCAGCATATGCGCCACCTCCCTGGATGCGCGGCGGCTGTCGGCGCCCGCAAAAGACAACACCCGCAGGTTCACCACCGGATTGAAGCTGTAGGAGAGCCGGCCGCCGTCTTCACGAAGAAAGGCGGCCAGCTCCGGTTCGCCGGGAATCAGCGGCGGTTGTTCGGTATGAGCCGCCTGGGGTTGCCAATTAAGGGTCGCCAATGCCTGCTCGATATCAGGATAATCGATCCCGGGTTGTACCACCAACTGCGTGTAGGTTTCTTTTTCGAAACGCATAGATCACCTTGTCATGGTGTTTCCGGCGCGCAGAGCATGATTCGGTCGATATCGAGTTCTTCGGGAACCCCCTCCATATAGCGTGTGCCTTCGATGCGCAAAACAAATGCAACGCAGGTCAACAGCTCGCTCAAAGTCGGCCGGCGCTCAAGCTCGGTGGCAAGATAATCAGCGGCGACTTCGTCGAACACCTTCCAGAATAATACTTCAGCTTCGGACCCAAGGCCGGGTGTCTGTGTAAAAGCATTGATGGACGTTCCATCACGCATCAGGAGTTTCACAATGGGGGATTCCGGAACGTTTTGCGGATCAGATAAAAGTGAACCGGGACGATCGCCGATCGCAGCCCCTGCGGTGGACAGCACCTCTTCCAAGGTCGGCTTCGATTGACCAGATGTTAAACGTATTTCAGCTATCCGCCCCATAACACCAAGAATGCGGTCCACGGGACCGTCACCGATGATGTCCTTGCCGTTGCCGCTTTTCCACCAACCCATACGCTGCCCCCTCACCGGCATGGATTATGACCATAGCCATTTCGGTATAGTTTAAATTTATCCTCGGTAATCGCATTGATATCATTCTCAAGCGCCGCCTGATAGGGATTAACGTGACCTGCCCCCTGCTTGCCGCCGAACAGATTTATAATATGCTGCTCCCAGACAGCGGTTTCAAACGCAGTCCAATTTCCTTCGATGGGCCTGGACAAACCGAGATACTCGTCTACCGGTATCGGTCTGAGATGTTTCTCTCTTGCACGCCAATGCGGCTTATCTTGAAGATGCCCGCGAAAACGCCTCGTGGCATCGCCGGCATCGCCCTGGAAGGTCTTGCCCACGTATATCACCCTGGGTCGTTCGACACCGTTGACGATAACTTTCTGGCTGTCATCAACGATAACATAGATACGGGTGATATTGCGCTGCTTGCTGACCCATCCGCTGTCAATGTCTTCATTGTGCACCAGTGCCCCGGCCATGCCAACGAAATAATTGTGGTGATCGGAGACTTCAATGTTATAAGTTTTAGCAACAATAGGTTGCGTTTCAATACGACCGACGCGTTGGGGCGTAGTGTTAATCGTCCGCAGGAGATCACCACACCTAAGCTGGCGCGCTTCCTGCCAGAAACCCTCCGCAGTTGCAAAGCGGTGACTTCTGGTTACACCAATCGACTCAGGGCCGATGGTTAAATAGACTAAGATATCGGTCCAATTGCGATAAATCGCCGTGACTGGTTTCGGGTCGATGGTTTTATTCACCTCGTTGAATGAATAAACGAAATCACCAACCCGTATTGTCTCAATCCGCTTTAAACCTTTTGGAGTATGGACAGGCGTGCCAGCCACAAAGCAGATTGGAGTCCTTAACTCACCGATACCGCTATAGGAAAGGGCGGCATAGTCCGCTTCGGCACCAGGCCGAAAGCCGGTTCGATTATCTATCTCTGCGTTAATTTCGTCTATGCTCCGCTTCAAGCCAGCGATTCGTTCCCGCATCTGGGGTAATTGGTTTCGTAACTGCCTGGCCTCGTCCTCAAGCAGTCTTGGGAAAACCCTGGGCAGGTTCCGCGCCTTCTCGAAAGCGCCAAATTCACGAAGGACTTCTCGATTCTCATCAAAATTTCTTCTGGCCCAATCAATCAAGTCGAGTCGTTCTTCATCATACTGAAGTCGCCTTGAAGTGTCTGCAAGCTCTTCTTCAACACTGCTTCGCCGTTCACGTAGATCATCTACTGTTTGTGGCCGTTCGGTTTTAGGGGGTGCCGGTTCAGTCTTGAGCCGCTCATCTTCTGCACCCGTCCTTCGGCGCGATGGCGTTGTATCTTCACCAGCCTCTTTTGCCCGCGGGGCTGCCCGGCGCTTTGCCGTCTCCAGGCCCTCAACCCGTTGCTCACCGTCCGGTGCGAGCCGCTGCTCGGGCGTTTCCGCGCGTTCAACCCTCTTCCCAGGCGGTACCTCCCCCTCGGCCTTAATCCTTTTACGCGTTGACCGGGAAGCTTTTGGTTTTTTTGAGAACAGCCGCGGCGGCTCTTTGGCCAGAAAGCGCGGGGGATCCTCCAACCCCTGCGCAATACTGCGTCGCTGACGGGGGCCGATGCTGTCCACCTCGTCCAGGCGGTTGCGCAGGTTGCGCAGGTTCTGTTCGGCCACATCCCTTTGGGCCAGCAGGGCGCGCCGGGCCGGCATATCGGCGCCCAGGGCGGCGGCATCGCCATCCAGGCTGCGTATCAGCCGCTGCTGGGCGTCGATCTCCAGCTCCACCTTGTTGCGGTAGAGCCGCATCTGCTCGTCGATGCTCAGATCGTCCCAGCGCACCAGGCGGCTTTCGTCCAGGCTGCGCATGGCGCGGCGGGTGCGCGGGTCGACGCTTTGCAGCAGGTGAATCCCCTCTTCGCGCAACACGCGCGGATCGGCGCCCTCACGCAGCAGCACCCTGGCCTTGCCGCCCTCCACGATGGTAACCGCTTGGGCATTCGCATTGCGAGTCAAACGGGTGAAGTCCGCGTCGCTGAGCACCTCCACGGTGGCACCCGCGAATCGGCGCCGCTGGGCTGGCGGGATGCCGCTCAAGAGCTCCTTGCGCATGCTGCGTTGCATCTGCCGGGCGGCATCGCCGGCCGCCAGGCGCTGGGCCGCGCCCTCATCGAACTCCCGCAGCCAGGTGGGCAGATCGGCATCCGGGTGCTCGGCCTTGTAGGCGCGCCATTGGTCGAGCCGCTCCCGGGGCGTGCCGCGATGGGCCAGAAGATCGCCCGAGGGTCGCGCGTCGGGCGCAGGCGCCTGGCGAATCCCGCCCAGCCCCCCCATGCCGGCGCTGACCACGGTGCCGATACCGGCCTCGACGGCCACGCCGGTGAGGATGTTGGTCAGGGGGTTACCGTGTTCCCAGTTCTCATCCCGGCCCACGTTGCCGGTGATGGCCGAAGGCAGGGCGCCCAGCAACCCTTCAACGCCCTCGGCCAGGCCGTGGGCGGTGACCCGCGCCAGCCGCGACGGGCTGGCGGCCATGCGCGCCAGGGTGCCGCCCCGGGCGGCTTTGAGCAGCCCAGTGCCGATACCGGCCGTGGCATAGGCCGCGACCGCATCCACCGCGCCGACGACGATGTCCAGGGCCATGTCCTCGCCGCTGTAGGCATCGCCCAGCATGGCCTGCTTGGTGATGATGGTGGCAGCGGCCGCGGCCACCGCCGCGGCGGCTGCCACCGTGCCGCTGGTGAGCGCGCCCCCCAGGGCTGCCAGGATGCCGGCCCCGGCGGCCGCCGATCCACCGCCGGTGAATGGCGTCAGCACTGCGGCCACCACGACCACCACAATGGCGGCCACAACCCCGGCGGCCGTGGCCAGGGCGTCGGTGGCGGCATCCATCTGCTCGCGATAGCCTTCAATGGCGCTGCTCACGTCCCCCGTGCTCTGCCGGAACCTGCGCATGGCCAGGCTACGCGTGCGCTCGTCGGCATCGGGATCGTTCAGGACGCGGTACTGCTCCTCCATGTGCTGCACCCGGTCCCGCAGGATCGCCTCCTGTTCACCGGCCAGAAAACCCGAGGAGTTCTCGAACTCCCAATCGGCGCGCTGGCGCATCTGGGCGATCTCTTCCTCGGCGTTGCGCGGTTCACCCTGGAGCAGCATTTTGGTGTCGAACTCATCGCGGCCGCCCAGCTCGGATTCCAGGCGGTCATCCATATTTTCGCCGGGGTGCATCCGCTCCCACTCGGCCCGGATCTGGGCGATCTCCTCGGGCGAGCGGCCGGCCAGGGTTCGCCGGATGGCGTCCTCGTCGGTGCCGGCCCCCTCCACGGCATAATGGATCTCCTGGGCCGGGGTGAGCCGCCCCCCCTGGGCCAGCAGGTCGCGGGCCTGCTGGCGCTCGTAGCCCGACATGTTAAATTCCACCAGCACGCGCAGGCCGCCCGAACCCCAGCGGCTGTATCGCTGGTCATAGGAGTCCTCCAGCTGGCGCATATAGCCCCGGGACCGCTCCTGGGCCCGCTGCTCCAGCTCACGCTCCATGCGACGCTCTTCTTCCCGGCGCTGGTAGGGGGTCCAAGGCGGATCCGCCTCCCGGGCCCGGCGGTCCAGTTCCCGTTGGATGCCGGGCCACTCGTCCCGGCGAATCTCTTCCAGGGCGCGCTCATACTGGTTGCGCAGGACGCCGTTGACCACGTCGTCGTCGGTGACGAACAGGCTTTGCGCCTCGGCTGCCAGGCGTGCCGCGTCGGCACGAATCAGGTCGTTGTCGGCCAAGGCATCGGCCAGATCCAGTTCCGGCCCTGAGAGTTCGGAGCGGAAGGCCTGGCGCAGGGCGCTCTCGTCCCCCGGCGCCCAATCCCCGCCGTAGCGGGCGTTGTAGGAGTTCTCCACCGACTGGTTGCGCCGCCGGACCTCGGCTTCCACCTGGGCCGTGGTCCAGGCAGGCTGCTGGCGCGCGCCGTAGGCGACCACGTCCCCGCGCACCTGGGTGTAGACCGCCTCCAGGGCGGACTCATCCGTGCCCCAGCCGGTCCAGCCGCCGCGCATGGCCTGATCGATGGCGATGGCGTCGGCCCGGTTCACATCGCCCTCCATCAGGGCCTCGGCCCGCTCCAGATCGTGTTCGCTCAGTTCGTCGTTGAGCTCCGCGCTCAGGTCGACGCCGTATTCCCGCTGGTAGATCTCGATGATGCGCTGCCGTTCCTCCTCGGACTTGTTGCGCAACACCTGCATGATGGTGTCTTCATCGGTGCCCCAGCCGGTGATGCCGCCGTGCATGGCCTCGCGCAGTGTAGCCACGTCGGCCAGGGCCTGGTCGCCGGCCACCAGGGCCTCGGCGCGGGTCAGTTCGGCGCCGCCCAATTCGGACCGAAGATCGGATTCCAGGCAGGAGTGATGGGTGGCGGCATAGCACTTCCGGACCGCCAGGGATTGGATGGGTGACATCCCCGCCAGGGCGCTGAAAATGCGGCTCTCGTCCGTACCCCAGCCCGTGACCCCGCCGTGCATGGCCTGGTAAAGCTCGCTGCGGATATGGTCGGCCGAAAACCCTGAACTCTGAGACTTGGCCAGCAGATCGAGGTTGCGCCATTCGCTTTCGGCCTTGCCTTCCAGTTCGGTCTGGAAGCGCTGCAAGAGCTGCGGCCGCCGTTGCGAGGAGAGGCGCACCCGCAAGCCGGCGGCCACGGCCGCGATGGGATTGCGCGCGTCGGGACCACCCCCGTAGTAGGCCCTCACCACCGCGCGCTGCTCCTCGCTGAGGCCCCGCAGGGCCTCGTCGCTGCTCAGATCCACCGAGTCGCCGGCCTGGGCCACGAATTGATTGAGCACCACGAAATTGGTCACCACGCTGTCCTGGGTCTCCCCGGCGCGGACCACCTCCCAGGCTTCGGATTCGGCCTGGGCCTGGCTGAACCAGCTGCGGAAGCGGGCCAGCAACCGCTGCCACCAGGATTGTTGGGTTCCCAGTATTTCATCGGCCCAGGCCTGGATCAGCTGCCGGGCCTGATCGCCGGCGGTGCGGACTTCGGCCCGGTAATCCTCGGCCCACTGGCCCGCCTGGCGCTTCATGGCAAGGACGGCGCGGTGCAGCTCACGCTGGCGCCGCGCCCCCCAGTTCCCGGCGGCGGCGATCTGCAACTGGACGCTCAGGGGCAAGGCGGTCTCCTGGGGATGCTCGGCGCGATAGGCATCGCCGATGGCCCGTTCATCCCGCTGGACAACCGCCTGGTAGGCCAGCCGCTGCTCCTGCTCGGCCCGGTCGATCTGCCCCTGGCGGCGCTCCCCGGCCTGCTGGTAGTTGACGCGCTGCTGGCCCACAGTGCGGTCCACAGTGCGGATCAGACGATCGCGCTTGGTGCGCACCACGGTGGGATCGGCCTCGCCGTTGGCGGCTTCCAGCTGCTGCTCATTGTTCTGATCCACAGCATCCCGGGCACCGGCCACGAGGTTGTTCTCCTCCTGTCCAGCCGCCACCAGGGCTTCGCGCTCCTCCCCCCCGGCCTGGTTGATTTCGCCGTTGACCTGTTCCCGCTGCCGGGCCAACTCGCGGTTGCGGTCTGCAATGGCCGTGTCCAGCTCTTCGGCGGCGATGCCCGCCTCGCTGGCCACGGTGCGCAGCTCCGAGGTGACCGATTCGGTAAGGCTGTCCAGCTCCCCGGCGCCGATGTCGGGATAGACTTGCTGGAGGGTCTCCTCCGGGTAGGCGGCCTTGCGGGCATCTTCCATAATCCCTTCGGCCGCCTCTTGGGGGTTGGCCAGCAGACGTGCCAGCACCGAACTGATCATCGATTTGGCGGCCTCGGGCAACGGCTGACGCGGTGGAGGCGGTTCGTCCGTCAGGGTGACGCCTTCACCGCTGCCCTCCTGGGCCTCCTCCGGGGGTGCGATGTCGCGCTGCTCGCGAACCTGCTCGATCTGTTCCTGATCCGGGCTATGGGCGGCCCCGCCCTCCCCAGCCTCCACCCGGGTCAGGGTAACCACGGTCGTGGCCTGTGGGCCGGCCTCGGCCTCTTCCCGCAGGGGCCGGTCTCCTCTCCTGGGCTGGGTTCCCCTGGGCGTGGGTGCCAAGTCGGGCATCTGCTGTTCGGGAAGCCTGCGGTCGCTCTTGTGCTGGACCGCCTGGGTGGCCGCCGGCACCGGGTCGGGCTCGGGCGGCGGCACGGGTTCCTCCACCTGGGGTGGCGCGCTCACTGCGCTGCGCGCCTCGGTCGGAATGCGCCGTCGTGCCGGTTCCCTCTCCCGGCGAATCCCGCCCCCGCCCTGCCGGACCCTTTGGGGGCCCTGGACGGCCTCGCCCAGCTCGGGCTGGGGCACAGCGGCCACCGCCCCGCTCACCTGGGAACGCCAGGCTTGCAGTTCCGATGTGCGGGCACCGTCCTCTCCCGCTCCCCCGGCCTGGTCTCCGGCAGACACTTCTTGGGCTGGCCCCTGGCCGGCGGCAGCCTCATCCGCCACCTGGATCTCCTGCGGCTCGGCCACCGCTTCCACCTCTTCCTCAGGCCGGGGCTCTTCAGGCGCCTGGAGCCCAATTTCCGCCTCGAGGCCCATCGAAGGACCGGGAACCACGGCCTCGGCGGCCAATGGCGCTTCCGCCGCCGACGCCTCCGGCGCGGGCGCTGCATGGGGCTCCTCCGTGGGCACACGGCCTGGCGCACCCTCCTCGGCCGACGTCGCCTCCCCGGCGTCGGCCTCCAGCACAGGCCCGGCCTCGATCACAAGGGGGGGCATCTCGATGCCCCCCTCGGCCTCGGGTTCGCCGATGGTGGCGTCAGCCTCGGTGACCTCAAGCTCCTCCTGCAGCGTGGGTTCCTCCACCAGGTCTGCTTCCAGGCAGAGTTCATCGGGAGGCAGGGTCTCATCCAGGGGTTCTGCAAGGAAATCCGTATCGGCGCTCCCATCCTCAAGATCGCCGTTCCCTTCCACAGCGGGGTCCCGAACAGGCGCCTCATCCAAATCCGGGTCGAACATCAAGTCAGAACCCGGTGGTCCGTACAGCAAGAAGTCCTGGACCGCCTGATTGCCCGCCACAGCCGGCGGAGGTCGGCCGTCCGGGCCCAAATGGCGGTTGAGCCGGCAATTGGAGACGGGACCAAGGGGAGACAGACGCGGATAAGGGCGCGGGGGCGCCTGATGGGCGGCATCATCGGCGCGCCCTGGGGAGCGACCGGCGATGCCGGCTCTCTGGCGTCTTTCATGAACGGGGTTCATCGATGGTTCCTAAGCCCCCATGGTCTGGTGAAGATTAATTGTACAGCGGTTCCGCCTTGAAAAATCGGTTGAGGTCCGATGGGCCGATGACCCGCGACTCGCGGTGGTACTGGCGGGTGATGCCCGCCACGATGTGCCGGCGGCCGATGGTGTCGCTGCCCTCCCGGGCGGCCAGCAGCGCGGCCGTATGGCAGGCGTTGAAGATGGCGGCGCCGGTCATGTCCAGATGGGTCAGGGTCGACAGGTCCACCTGGCGGTCCAGGGGCGCCGCCGGGGGAAATCCCATCTGCCACAGGCGCAGCCGCTCCTGTCCCCTGGGCCGGGGGAAATGGAGGATCACCTGGAACCGCCGGATGAAGCCCTCGTCGATTTCGTCCTTCAGGTTGCTGGCCAGCACCGCCAGGCCGGGGAACTGCTCCAGGCGCTGGAGCAGGTAACCCACCTCCAGGTTGGCGTACCGGTCCGAGCCCTGCTGGATCTCGCCGCGTTTGCCGAAAAGGGTGTCGGCCTCGTCGAAAAAAAGGATGGCGTGGCTGACCTCGGCTTCGCAAAAGGCGGCATCGATGTTCTTTTCGGTTTCGCCCACCCATTTGGACACCAGCTGGGACAGATCGATTTTCAGCATGGGCAGGCCGATCTGGCCGGCGATGACCTCAGCGGCCAGGGTTTTGCCGGTGCCGCTGTCGCCCGTGAACAGAGCCTTGATCCCGCCGGCCCCGGTGGCCAGACGGCCGAAGCCCCAGTCTCCGTCCACCAGGGGCAGGGTCTTGTAGAAGGCAGCCACCTCCAGCACCTGTCCGTGCAGCTCCGACGGCAGCACCAGGTCCTGGGGCCCCCGTCGAGGGGTGACGGTCTGGGTGAAACGTCCGGCCCGGACCTGGGCCACGCGGCCGCAGGCCTGGTCCAGGTGGTCTGAAGAGGCACCGTCCGGGCCATGACCGTTCAACCGTGCTTCGATTTCGGCTACCCTCTGGGCGGCAACCAGGGCCAGGGGGTCCAGGCGGAACCGCTGGGCCAGGGTCAAGGCCCTGGCCTGGGGCAGGCTGGGCATCAGTCGGCGCCAGTTCTCGGCGCGCAGGGGTTCACCGGGTGCGGAGAGCTGGATTTCGTAATAGTTTCGCCGAGCCAGCAGTTCCGTGGGCCGCCAGGGATGGTGTCCGCTGAGAATCAGGGGCGTGGCGCCCTGGACCAGGTGGGCGACCACCTCCCCGGGCAGGCTGCGGTTATCATCTTCCAGCAGCTGGGCGCAGTCCACCCAGAGCAGGGCCTCCAGGTAGCTCGCGGCGGCCAGAGCGCCCGGCAATGCTTCTATATATATAGGTAGCTTTCGCAATGGCTTTCCGCTGACGGCGGCCAGGGCCCGGACCGCAGCCGCCACGCCGGCGGCCGGACCGCCCCACAGGGCCACCAGATCGACCTGGCCCTCTCCCAAAGCCCGGGCCGCGGTTTCCAGCTGCCGCCCCTGGGGAAAAATCGCGAAATCCAGCGGGGTCGCGGGTAGATCATTAGTATCGAAAAATTGATCCCGCCAGTCTGTTCGGCCTCGACCAAGAGAAGAATCAGCTCCGCACAGGCGCTCCAGCACCCCCGGCGCCGGCCGGCAGACCAGCTGGGACTCGGGCACGGTATCGCCCGCGGTGCGGATCAGCCCCAGGCGCCGCAGCCGTCCATGGGCGGAGAGGGCGCGCCGGTTGGCCAGCCACTGGGCGTCGCTTCCCGAAAAGAGGGAGCAGAGCATTCCGATGGTGGGCCACTGGCAGTTGAGGTCATCGTGGATATAGGCCAGAATCCGACCGTAGGCCCGGTGCAGTTCGGGCGCCAGGCAAAGCAGGAGAGCGGCCCTTTCGAAGTCGTCCAGGGCCAGCTGTTCCGCCATGGCGTCCAGGGGCAGGATCTGGCCCATGGACCCGGCCTGGAAGCGCAGCTCCTCCTGGCGCCGGCATTCGGTGTCGTTCAGCCGCCAGCCTGCCGGAAAGCCGGCCAGAAAGCAGAGGCCGGCGTCCACCTGGGCCAGCAGTTGCGCCACCTGGTCGTCGCTGACGCACAGGGGGGTCACATCATGGCGCAGCAGCTGGGCAGCCATCTTTTTCTGGGCGGTGACGGCGATTTGCAAAACCCGCCGGATGGGCTGCAGGGCCAGGTTCAGATGCCGGGCAGCCAAATCCTTCAAATCCGAGCTGGTTTTCATGGTGGCGCTCATAGACCGGCAAACTCCAAGGGTCGTCCGCCTAGCCAGGGGATACCGGCCGCGGTGGCGAAAAATCCGTTGCGGGACAAGTCCAGGTAGCGCTGGCCCACAGCCGGGCGGATGGTGATCTTCTCCCTGTCAATGGTTACCCTGCCCCCCCAATGCCCCAGGCGATCAAGGGCCAACAGGGGATCGGTGCGCTCAACCTTGCCCCACAATTGCCAGGCCAGGGTGGCCAGGGCCGATCCTGCCGCCAGGGCCAGGCTCTGTTCGAAACGGCCGGTGGGCCCGCGGGTCTGCGGCAGCAAGACCGGCCGGTCGCAGATCAAGGCCTGGTGGATATTCTGGGCCGTCTGGGTCAGGGCCGGCAGGTCCCGGCATTGGTTGAGCAGCCATCCGGCCTGGGCATCCTTGTCGTTGGTCCACCACCTGCGCCGACGGTCGACAGACCGCCAGGCCTCGCCCCGGGAGGGGGGCAGCGCGGTGATGAAGCGAAGGCGGCGCTGATCTAAATCCGCCATAAGGCGGGCTTCGGTGGCGGCCTCGCTGACCAGGAGCGTATTGCCGCCCATGGGGGGCATGGCTTCCAGCACCTGGATCTGATCGGCATGCCAACCCAGGGGAAAGGCGCCCTGTGCATCGATCATCAGCCAGAGAGGCTCTGGCCCGGCATCCACTTTGTGGAGCAAAAGAGGCCAGGAGGGATCATGGCCCTCAGTCAGCAGCAGCTTGAGAAAGCCATCCGCCGGCGGCAGAACAGGCGCGCAGCCGCGGGCAAACGCCGTCAGGGTCTGAGCGGTCACCTCTTCCCTGAACCCGCCGGCCAGGGCGGCGGTGAGCTGCTCCGGGGCCGGTCGCAGCCAACCGCACCGGGGGGCAGGAAGCAGCTTATAGGCCAGGGCCACGCCGAAACAGCCCATCTCCCCCTCCAGCCCCTCGGCCTTGAGAGACGCCCACAGGGCTTCCCAATAGCCTAACCGGTCCAGGACCCCCAGGGCCACAAAGGGCAACACCGAAGGGACCGCCACGTCGATGACGCCGGCCGGGGCCGATTTCGGCCGCGCGGCGCTCTTCTCTTTGGGGCGCGCGGCGCCTTCTTTCTTGGCGGTGCCCGGCTGCGCGGCGGCGTTTTCCGTCTGAGCCGGATGAGTGGCTTCGGCGGCCGGGCGTTCCCGCATATCCATGGAAAGGTCGACCCTGGGGGTGAACTCATCCATCAGGCGGGTCAACCGGACCGCGGACAGCAGGCCGGGAAACCGGTCCAGCAGGGCCGCCAGCAGCACCAGGCGTCGGCCGCCCTGGCTTTCCACCCTGGCAAGGGAGTGGCCCACGGCGCGGCTGAAGTCCCGGACCTCCCCATCGGAGGCCACCCCCCGCGTCCCGGGCGTGGCAGTGGGCCCCAGGCCGGCGAGCATCATCCTCTCCCAGGCGGCCGCGGTCCCGGCGCTGAAATGGCGCAGCAGCCGCAAGAGCCGACCCTGTCGATACCAGGCCACCAGCACCGCCACGGCATCCCTTTCCGGTCGCCCTTCGGGCTCCGGTTCCCGCGAGGGCGCTGCGCACCTCACCGGTTCGGGCTCAGGGGCGGGCGCGCCCGGCGCGATCCCGAACTGGGCGGACAGGGCCTGCGCCAGCCCCTGGGTAATGCCCTGGGACAGGAGAGCGACGGCCGCGGCTTCGGGTACCGCCGAACCGGATTGGCGCAACTCCCCCAAAGCGACAGGCACCCGGACAGCCAGCCGCTGGATGGTCAGGCTCTCCTGGCGGCCGCCCAGAAGGCGCTCCAGCTCCCGGGCCAGCAGTTGTGGCAGTGCCCGGGTGGCCGCGGCCAGAAGCTGCCTGGAATCAGGTCCCCAACTCCAGCCGCCGGTGCGACACAGGCGGAGCCTGCAATGACGGATGCGAATCTGGTCGACTTCCATCTGCATGGTTTCACCCGACCTGACGGTGCGAGCCCCCTCCCCCACGAGATCGGTCTAAACCGTAACCGTGAATACGGACAGGGCGTAGCCCGGCGCGAACAGGGCCACCTTGTACTCGCCGGACCCCAGGGTCAGGGGCTCGCTGCCCGTATTGGTGGGCACCCCGGACGTCCCCGGAACGGTCACCCCCATCACAACGGGTTCGCTCAGGTTGCCGCCCACGATCTGGCACCAGACCTCCACGGAATCGCTGACATTGGCCGGCAGGGTGACCGTAACCTGGGTGCCGTCCAGGGCGAGGGCCGGGGCCGTATCGGATTTCTCTTCCGGTTGGCCCCCCTCCAAGACGAAGATTTGGGGCCGATAGAGAATCCGGGTGTCGTAATCCACCAAGGCCACCCCGATCCGATCCTCGGGGACCAGGAGGGTGACGTCGCCGGTCTGGCTGTCCCGCAGCCTGAAACCGCCGGCCGCCACCTCCGCGGCCGCCTTGTCCGGCTGGCCGGCCCGGGTCACCACCCCCAGCAGATGGCCTGTCTCCTTGAAGGTAATCGCAGTCATCTTTTCCATGAGCTTGCCTCTGGTTACGCTTTGACAAATCCAAACACCTGGTAATCGCAGACCCCCGGCAAGATGAACGGCCCCGGCCCGGCGCCGGTGGATTGCCAGCGTACCCGGCAGACCACCCGGCGCTCCTGGGCGTAGCACTCCAGCGGCTGCATGAGCCAGGCCTGGTTGAGGCCCGGATCCGGCAGGGAGCCCGGCTGCTGAAAACGGGGAGCCAGATGCACCTGGATCGTGGCCTTTCCCTCGTCGATCTGCTCCTGGGTGATGCCCGCCGGCAAGGGCACGAGCGCCCCGTCGGTGATCACCCCGGATTCCAGCTGAACACCGCCGGCGATGGCCCCCAGGATCTTGCCCTCGGTCGTCACATCACCCTTGGCATTGACGGTGAAGACCGGCACCACCTGGCCGCTGCTGTCTTGCAGCCCGAAGCGCAGTTCGCCCCCGTTCCGGTTGTCGATCACCACGGCGGCCTTGTCGCCGACGGTGGGCTGGGCCGAGCGCAGGGTGAGGCTGTCGTTCGGGGCGCTGACATCTGCGGCCCGCACCCCGGCATAGCGCCGGCCGATGCCATCGGCCTCATCGGCCACCCCGCTGAAACGGGCGCCATCCCACTGGACGAAACCCAATAAAATCTTCCAGGTCACCCCCGAGGCGTCCAGCGCCGCTCCCAGCGCGATGGGGAGCTGCTCCTCCAGCTTGGCCGCCTCCCCGGCCCGGCCGAAGGTGATCTCGAACCCTTCCACCGTGCGGGTGGCTTCGCTGCCCAGGCAGACCGAAGGAGCCATGGCGGATCCTTGCTGGATCTGATCCCGGAATAGAAGGAAAACCGGGTATTGGGGAGGGTTTGCGGGATCGGTGACGCTTTCGGCCACGTTGAGCTGATCGAACAGGTCCTCGCTGAGCCGGTGGGTTTCGGTCACTACGATTTCGCGCCCGTGGCCGTCAATGGCCACCCCCGGCGTCAGGCTGACCTCCTTGTAGGCACCGGAGGTGTCGGTGCGGTCCTCCGCCGTCAATGCCAGCCCCTGGGCGATCCCCCAGTGGTGCAAGTACTGGTTGTGGCGCGCCCTGGCCGCCCGGGCATGATTGACGATGCCGTTCACATCCGCCGCGGCCAGAATCTGGTTCTCGCTGAAAACCGGACGCAGGATTTTTAAGCTCATTTTTTAAGTTCCTTTTCCAGCTGTTCCAATCGCGTGGCGATGGTTTTGTTCTCGTTGACCTGATGGTCCAGCGCGGCCTTCAGATCCTTGATGACCTTCACCGAGGAGAGCTTGGTGACGGTCAGGCGGGTGCTCAGATCCTTTTCCACGTCGCGCATGCGCCGTTTGACGGACTCGTTCACCTCTTCCGCCACCTTCAGGCGCTCGTCCACCAGGGTCTCGATGTGGCTTTGAATATTGACCAGCTGCTTTTCGGCCGCCGCCTGGATAGCTTTCTGGGTGTGCGGGTCGTCGAACACCCCGGTCATGACCATGTTCCCGGCCGACGACACCGCATCCAGATCGGCCTTGGAGAGGAAGTAGTTGGTCACCTGGGGCTGGCGCACGGACATGTTGGCCAGGCTGTTGCCCAGGTTGATGCCGGGCAGGACCGAGTCGGCCTTGAGGCCCACGATACGCAGAAGGTAGGGAAAGGCCGGCTGCTCGGCCAGGACCGTGGAGAACTGCCGCCCTGAGGAGAAATGGCCGCGCTCATCCATGATCTGGGCCTGGGCCTGGCTGGCTTCCACCGCATCTTCCTCGCGGCAGCGCTTGCGCGCGAGCCCGAAAAGCGGCTGGTCCAGTTTCCTGGAAAACTCGCAGCAGAGGGTTTCCAGCAGTTCTCCGAAGCCGTGCAGGAAGGGCAGCCAGTAGCGCAGGTTGTGCTCGGTGAGCAGGAAGGTGCGTTCCATATTGCAGATGTGGTCCACCTGGCACTCGCTGACATCCAGGCAGGCCAGCTTGACCGCCGGGTCCTCGCAGGTGGGACAGGGCGGGATCAGGGCCGTGCAGAGGCAATCCAGCAGGTAGCGCAACAGGGCCCGGGCCAGGATGTCCAGGGCTACCAGAGTGGCTTCGTCCAGGGTCTCCCCGGCCGGGACCACCACCGCGCTCACCTCCTGGATCAGGCTGCACTCGGTGGTGGGCGGGCATTGATGCATCTTGCGCAGCAGCCAGCTCCTGAAATTCTCGATGGCTCGGCTGAACTGGCGGTTGAGTTTGGCGCCGGAGAGGGTGTTGTAGGCGTAAAGGTAACCGTCGCAGGAGAGGCGCTCCTCCATGGTCACCTGGGGATTGACGAAGCGCAGGGTATTTTTCAGGGCCGTGTCGGCAGCGGCCTGTTCCACGGCCGAGGTGAGGAATTCCGGGGTGCGTCCGTCGATCCTGGGCGCCAGCGACATGAGCATCTCCCGCCCCATGCCGATCTCCTCGGGCAGCCCCTCCTGCTTTTTGGCCAGGATGCGCTTCTCCTGGTCCGGCAGCAGGTCGTAGCGCACGATGGCGGCCCCGAGCCGATGGACATTGTCCAGGGAGCGGCGCAGCACCTTTTCGGTCAACCTCTTCTCCCCGCCGCCACCTTCCTCGAACACAGCCTCCTTCCTGGCGGCCGTCTTGGCGCCCGTGCTCCCCTCCATATAGTAGACCATGTCCTTTTCCAGCTCGGCCCGGGTCTGGTAGACGAGGCCGATGTCCTCCGAGGTGAACTCGGCCGGCGTCTGCATTTCAAAGGCCTGGATGCCGGCCCGGGCGCTGTGCAGCTGATAGTGGGTACGCTCGAAATCCCGGGACTGGTGGTCGGCCTCCTTGAACTCGCCCAGGCAGCAGCGGATGCGGTCCGCCATGCTGGGCGGGCTCTCCGCCACGCCGGGGCAGCGCAGCTCGAAGGCGTACCCCTCCCGGATGCGGGTGGGCTGGCAGGCGGCGTAGCAGGCATCGCCCTGGACATAGGGCGCCACCGGGTCGCTGGGGGTCTCGCAGTAGGTAAGGTAGAGACAGTAGCGGTCGGCCGGCGGCAGGCAGTCCTCCTTCTTGTCGGTCTTCCGGCTGGTCTGGATGGCGTCGGTGCACGGGGCGCCGCAGTCGCGCCCCAGGCGCTTGAATTTGAGGTCGCGCACCATGGCGTTGATGTCCAGCTCCACCGGGCAGGGCACAAAGATGTCGTTGCCGCAGCAGTCCAGGGCGTAACCCGGCTGGACGATGACCTTTCCGCCCCCGCAGGGGTGGCAGGTCACGGCCAGGCCGCAGGCGACCCCGCTGCCCACGATGAAGCGGTTGTGCAGGCGGCGCTTTGTGAGGATGTAATCGGTCAACGCCTGCAGATCTTCGTCGGTTAAGAGTTGCCCGGCAAAGAAGTTGGGCCGGACCGTCAGCCCTTCCTGACAGCCGCAGGTGGCATCGTAGGTGGACACCGCGCCGGAGTTCCGACCGGACCCGCCGCAGCCGCACCCGCTTGTCGAAGGCTTGGACGAAGTTTTGCCACAAGGATTTGTTTGCCTAGTCATGACGCGTTCTCCATGGCGTTAAATGATAAAAAACCAGCTCTCGAAAGTCGCCCCCGGACGGTTGTTCCCGGATGTCCAGGGCTGATGCCGGCCTTGGGCGCAGGCGGGCGCAGGCGGCAGGCTTTTTGGGTCGATATCGTCGCTGCGATACGCCTCCAATTGGGGTACCCGCCCGCCCACATGCTCGCCGTCCAGGGGACGGCAGCAAGCGTCCAGGATGAAATTGCCGCGGATAATGATGAGCACACGATCCCCTATGTTGAGGGTCTCGCCGCTCTCATCCCGATACTTGAATGAAGAGATCAGGCCGGTGTCCGGCTTGTCCACGAAGCTGCCGGCGATGTGCGAGATCACCCCGCTCAAGCCGGCGCCGCCCTGGATGCGCCACAGGTCCACCACCCCGGGTTGCAGGGTTTCGGCCTGGACCGGCCGGGAGAATATTACCTCCAGTCCGTCGGTACGCGCCGCCTTGGACCGGGCGGTACCCAGGACCTCTTTGGCCTGGTCGGGATCGTAGTGGGCGCCGTGGCGCCAACTCACCCCGGTGATCACCGTGGGGGCATAGAGGCTCAGGCCGCGCCTGGGCGTGTAGTCGATATCCTCCCAAGTGATGGGGGCCAAGGGGTCCCAGTGAATGCGGGCCAGAACCAGGCACTCCTCCTCGCAGGGCTGGCAGCAGGTGTCGCAGCGCGTGTACGGCTCGCTTGGGGTGAGGCTGACGCGGAACTTAAACCCTTCCCGGGTGCGGCCGTAAACGCATTTGGAGACCGCCGCGCAGGTATCGGTCAGCACCGGCCGGGAGGGATAGGTAGGCTGCTCGCAGTAACAGATGCTCAGCTCGAGGACGATGCGCTCCTTGCCCTGGCAGCCGGCCTTGATCTGCCGCCACTGTTCGGCGGACAACAGGGCGCGCAGGTCGACCTTCTGGGGTTGGCGCACCACGATCTCCCGGCCCTGGCAGTCCAGGGCCAGGCCGCAGTTGATGCAGACCTCGGCCGGGACCGGCGCCTTGTCCGGGGAGCAGTCGGGCAGTTCGTCCAAGCGCCGCTGCAGCTCCTCCTTTTGGGCCTGGAGCTTTGCCAGCAGGGCCTTGATCTCCTCCGGGTCCTCGCCCTTCTCCAGGACGGCTTCCAACTCGGCCATGCGGGCGTCGATCTGGCGGATCTCCTTTTCCAGCTCCTTGCGTCGCCGCAGCAGATCATCCTCGCACTCCTCATTGGCGGGCAAGGGGGTCACTTCCAGTCCGCAGACGATGCCGTAGCCGTGGAAGCAGCGGTTGTACAACCGCAGCTTTCCCAGGAAATAGGCTTGCTCGGTTTTGAAGTCATCCACACCCAGCGCCTGGCCGTAATAGTAGTTGAGGCGTTCGAAATCCGGCATAGGCGCACAGGCTTGCGCCGTCGCTGATGTTGGCTTGTTGCTTCTCTTCATGGTTTTGCTCCAGTTGTTTGATGATTGCGCCAACCCTTGGCCGTTGGTTGCACGAAACAATGCTTTCTGCCGGCAGGCCCGCCCTGGCCGTCATCCCAGGACAAAGGCGCCGGCGGCGGTTGAGTTCTGTCCGGCCCTGACCCCCTTGGCGGCCTTGCCCGGCGCCGCCGAGAGGATGGAGGCCCGGCCCAGCCGGAGGCCCGGTCCGTTGTCGGACAGCACCGAAGGCCGGGATGGGCCGAAGACCGTGTCGATGCCCAGGTTGAACTGGGGCGCCAGGATGAAGGCCTTGGCGCCGTCGTGCAGGGTCGCCACGGTATGGGCCGGCTTCTGGGCCTCGATGAGGGCCAGCATCCGTTGGCGCGTCTGATCGTCCAGGCTCAGGGGAACCCGCACCCGGAAGCGATACGCCAGGGCGTTGAAGGGGTCCCGGTCGGGATTGCCGTAGCTGCGGATGGGGACCTGGCCCAGCCGGGAGCGGTCCAGTCGGAAGCGCCAGCGCGACGGTCCGAACAGGCGGGCGCCGGCGGCCAGCCGAAAGCCGCCCACCGCCCCCCAGGGCCGCTGGAAGGGCAGCTCCTCGATCACCGGGTCCACATCGAACACCAGGGCGATGGCGGCCCGCATCCCGTCCATAGTGCCGCGCATGCGGTAGAGTTTGGGGGCGGCCAGGAGAATCCGTCTTCGCCGTCCGGCGTCCCAGGCCGGGTCCATGGCGATGTCCAGATAGCGCCCCAGCCAGGGCAGAACCTCTTCCGGCACCCCGCCGGCGTCGAGCAGGGCCGGCAGCCGTTCGATCATGTCGTCCACATTCTCCAGGAAGGCGTCGAACAAGGAGAGAAAGCGCTGGCTGAAATCCTCGGCTTCGGGGGTCTCGCGGAAGATGTAGGGCAACTGGTCCAGACTGGTCCGCCTGGGAAAGTCCAGGCGGATGCGCTGCACGCGGGGGGTCTTGAAGCTGTCGCCCGTGAGGCGCAAACGCAGGAAGAGATAGCGGCCCGGCGGCTGCTGGATCAGAAAATCGAGGCTATTGAGCGGCCCCTCCTGCCAGTCGGCCGGGTGGGGCACGCCGGGCTGGAACCCGGACCACGCCCCCTGGGCCAGGCCCTGGGGCACGGGATCGGGCTGCTCGCTGCTGGCCACCGCCACCGCCACCGTGGTGCCCAGGGGAATCCCGGCGTCCAGGCGCACCCGGTGCCAGGGACAGCGCGGCACACCGCTATCGACGGCCAGGGTCAGCAACTGGCCCTGGTCGGCCAAAACCGGCGGCAGGGGGGCCTGGGGCAAATCGGCCAGCGGCCGGCCGAACCAGGAGCTGCACGGTCCGCAGCCCTCCGCGTTGTCGGCTCCGCCGGGGGTGGCGTCGGCATCGAAGCAGAAGCCCTGGTCGGTCACCCGGGCCAGGCCGGTGGGGTCAAAGGCGGCCGACAGCTCGGCCAGGGTGGCCGGCTTGAATTGGGTATCCTCCCACTCTGCCTGCCAGAGCGCGAAACGGCCGTCGGGCCGGCTCACCGCGATCCAGATCCGGCAGGCGGCATCCACGGCCAGGCGGTCGATCCGGCCGGCAATTCCGGCCGGCAGGGCCGGGGAAAGCAATCCGAGATCCACGCCGGCCATGTCCAGCCGCCGCAGGGCGCCGGCCGCTTCGTCCACCAGCAGCCACTCGCGCCAGGCGGCGTAGGCGATGGCCCCGGGCATGGGGAAGGCCGCCCGGCCCAGTTGGCGCCGGCCCTGGTCGGTAAAGAAGACCACCGCTCCCAGATCCGTATCGCTGACGGCGATGCGGTCGGGGGCCAGGGCCACGGCCCGGGCGCAGCCCAGCACGCCCCGGGCGCCCGGGGCCGGTTCGGCCCAGCAGGGCTCGCAGGCGTCGCGGACCAGCAGCCGGGAGCGGGGCGGACAGGGGGTGACCAGGTACCAGCGGCAGGCCCCGCAGGCCTTGGTCAGCCGCGCGGGCGGCAGCCAGCGTGAGAGGATCGCCTGGTCCAGGATTTCGGCCCCGGGGTCCAGGGGCGCCAGCTGCACCCCTTGGGCGGCCCCCAGGCCGGTGAGGTTTTCCACGCCGTCGGGGTCCCAGCCCACGAGGTGGTTCAGGAGGCGAAACTTGGGGGAATCGGGCACGCAGGTCATTTCCCGGTCTCCTCTACCACCCGCAGTTCATGCGTGTCCGGCCAGAGCAGCGCATGGGCCGCGGGTTTGAAATCGGAACAGGCCGACAGGGTCTGGCCGTCCACCACCATGTTGAGGGCCGACACGGCCAACAGGTTCTCCACCTGTGAGAGCAGCATCCGCACCACCGCGTGGTGATGGACCGTGCCGCCGAAGGGCCAGCCGGTCGCCTGGTCCCCGCCGGTGATGGGATCGAAGTAGGCGTCCAGTGCCTCCAGGGTCTGGCGGATGACGCTGCCGTTGTCCGCGCCCGGGGCGATGACCAGGGAGGCGCGCACCCCGATGCTATGGAACAGCGGGGCGGCCGCCACCACCTCCACGCCGGCCGGGGCGTGGTCCTGGGCCAGGAAGCGGCTGACCGCCCCCAGGCTGCCCTGGTCGGGATAGGGCGGGCCCAGGGCCGGGAGCGGGCCCACCAGGTAGACCGTAACGGCGCCGGGAACCCCGGCGTTGTTGAAGGCGGCGTGCATGGCGGCCACGGCGTGGGCCCGTCGCACATCGGCCCCACTCACCTGCAGGGCCAGCAGTTCGTAGTCCGCCATGGTCACGGCGCGCTGCCGTACGCGGATCTGTTCCGGGCCGCGTACCAGGGTCTGGGCGATTTCCTCTTCGTCGCGGCCGCCGCTGGCGGGCAGCGGATTGGTCACAGCGATGAGGAAGGGCACCGAGGAGATCAGGCCCGTAACGGCCTCGGCCTCCACGGCCCCGGCGCTGCCCGTGGCCACCTGGTAGCTTTGGGCCACCACGTGGCGGAAGCCGCTGGGCAGGGCGACCCCATGGACACCGTCGCCGAACCGGACCTCGCCAATGGCGGCATCCAGCACATAGACCCGGTCGTCCGGGCCATGGGCGTTGAGGTCGTCCACCGCCTGCCAGGTCACCAGGCCGTCGGCCGGGCCCGAATCCGATTCAGTCGTGGCTGGCCGGCCCACCGGGGTGATGGCTCCCTCGTTCACGGTCAGCTGCAGGGAGCCGGCCAACACCGGTTTCTGGCTCAGGCGCATGTTGCGGCCGTCGCTGCCCGGCACATATTCCAGGACCTCGTTGCGCACGGTGCGGGCGGCCACGGCCGGTACCAGGTTGAGGCGCACGAAGGCCAGTTCCGGGGGCTGGGTGAAGTCGCCATAGACCACGGCCAGCCGCAGCCAGCGCAGGGGTTTGTCCTCGCCCACTCCGGCGGGGGTGCCTGCGCGCCAGCGTTTGGGCGTGCGCAGCTCCACCACCCCGCTCTGGAGCAGGCTGTTGGTTTCATCCTTAATGATCTCGGCGGTTTCAAAACTGCCGCCGTCAAAAAAGGCCCAGCGCAAGAAGGGCCGCGGCAGGACGGCCGCGGGTTCGACGCCCCCGGCGGCCACCGGCGGCGGCGCGCCCGACTCGGCCGAGACCTGCAGGCCGAGGCAGAGGCTGGGGCGGGGCTCGATGGCCGTGCTCAGCCCCAGCAACAGGGCCGACCCCGGCTTGGGCGCGGCCCCGAAGATCTGGACGGCGGTGTTGAGATCGCTGCCGTCCAGGTCCACCTGGAAGAAGCGGCGCCCCTCCTGCACGTAGCAGGCCTCGATTTTTCCCGGGGCGGCATAAAGGGTGCGCTCGGTTTCGAAAATGACAGTGGCGCCGGAGCCGTCGGCCGCGTTGGCCGAGACCTGGAATCCCCGGGGAATAAGGGCCGACCGTGGCGCGGCATCGGAGACCGTGAAGGCTAGCAGGGCCCGGGCTGGGCGGGCCGGCACGGCCTGCACCCCGGCCGCGCGCAAGGCCTCCACGCGGGTCTTGTGGGGCAGGCGGTTCAGGCGCTGCACCAGGGGCTCGGCCAGCTCGGCGTGCAGGTTGAGCAGGGCGTCGCCGGCATCCCCCGCCTGCAGGCGGGTCCATTCCGGGGTAAAGGCGGTTCTCCGCCCCGCCACCTCCTGGCGGACGACGTTGCGGCCGCCCTTGGACAACAGGGGCGGGTCGGTCCCACCGGGCGGAACTCTGTTCAAGGATGCGCGCTCCCACCACACCGGACTCATCGCAAACCTCCCTGGCTGGCCGGCGTCCGGTCCAGCTTGAACGTCACGGCCTGCAAATAGACCAGTTCATGGGGCTGGATGGCCACTTCTTTGCAGTCTTCGAATTCGGTCTGCCCATCCAGCGCGATGGCCACGCGCGTGACGGCAATGCCCGCCTCCACCTGCCGGCGGATCTGCTTCATCAGGCCGGAGGGGCGCAGCGGTTCGCCAAAGGGCCAGCCCAGGCCCCCTTCACCGCCCACCAGGGGGTCCAGATAGCGGGCCAGGGAGAGGGTCAGGCGGGCTTCCAGTTCCCGGCGGCCGGTGAGCACGCCTTGGCGCTCCACCACGAGGCGCACGCCCCGGTAGCCAGCCGAACGCACATAGACCTCGCTGGTGAGCAGCCGCCGGGTGTCGAGGCGTTGGCGCACCGCCTCCAGGGCGCCGGGGTCGGTCAGGGGGGCCAGGACCGCCTGGTCGGATTCGAACAGGGCCGGCTCCCGGGGCACCTGGGGCACCAGAAAGAGGGTGACGGCCCCGGGCACGGGATGACAGGGAAAATCGGGGTTGTACCCCACGGCGGCGTGGGCCCGGGCGATGGCCACCCCGGGGGTGGACAGGGCCAGCTCCTCGAAGTCCTTGGCGGTGACGGCCCGCTCCCGCAGGTAGAGGTCCCCGGCCACCCGGGCCTTGGCTTCGGCCAGGGTCTCGGCTTCGGCCCCGCCGCTGCCCGCCACAAGATTGACCGGTTGAAGGTCGGTGGCCCTGGAGGTCCAGACCAGGGTCCCCACATTGCCCTGGAGGCCGCCGCCGGCCAGGTAGGAGAGTTGGGCGCAGGGATCGCTGCCCCACTCCAGGACCGGGATGCGGCCGGTGAAACCGTTGCCGAAGCGCAGGCGCCTGGCCTGGCGCTCCACCACGAACACGCGGTCCTCGGGGCCGTGGTGATAGAAATGGTCCGTGGGCCGCCAGGTATGCCACTGCCCGTCCGCCTCCCGGAACTCGAGCCGGACGCCCTCTTCCAGGGGTTCGGGCTGGTCGGCGGGCAGCTGGAGCTGCTGGCCGGGCAGCCGCAGCCATTGGGAGAGCTGGGGGGCCAGAAAGGTCCAGGGCGGCTCCACCGAGGTGACCTGCCGGGTGTCTGCCACGTTGGGGATCAGGCCCCGCAGCCGGGGCGGGGCCGAATGGACGGCCTTTGGCGTGGAGACCCAGAGGGCATAGCCCGCAGCGCCGCCGGCCGAGGCGGCCACGGGCTCCCAGTCGGCCGGAATGCGCAAGCGCACCACGCCGCTGCGGCGCAGACCGCCGGTGCCGTCCAGCAGCCGGTCCGGGCTCAAAGCGGTCCGGGTCTGGGCGCCCGTGCTGTAAGACCAGGTCAGGGTGACCGGCGGTTCCACCTCCAGGTGGCACTGGGACCAGGCGGCGGAGACGAAATAGTTGATGGGGTCAAAGGGATTATCGGCGCAGGGCGCCTCGCCGGCGCGGGCATACCCCATGGGGGTGACCCGCTGGAACCACCGGCCCTGGGGGGGCGGCACGGCCCACTCCGGCAGGATGGCATCGGGGGTGTCCAGATCGAGGGTCAGCGTCCAGGCCCCGTCCCGCTCCGCCGCCTCCAGCGGCCGCTGGAGCCATAGGATGATTTGAAATTCAGCGGCGCCGCCATGGGCCGGCATCACGGGCACCAGGCGGCCGGCGCGCAGGTCCGGGCCGCAGTCACGGCCCTCCACCACCAGGTCCAGGCGGGGATGCCCGTCCGGGGTGACAAGCAGGGGCAGGACCGTGACCTGCTCCAGGGTGGTCATGGGCAGGACCAGGCGTTGGTCCCGGGGCTGGAACAGGGTGCCTGCCGGCACCGTGCGGGGCTCGAGGGTTTCGGGGCCCTGGAAGGCCAGCAGGGTCCGGGCGCAGACCGTGGTCAGGGGCGCGTCGTCCAGCAAGGCCAGCATGGCGCGCACCAGGGGCTCGGGAAGCTGATCCAGCCAGTAGAGGCGCTGCTCGAAAAGATAGGCGAACAGCTCCAGCAGGGTGACGCCGGGGTCCAGGGGACCGTGCATGGTCCACTGCCCCTTGGAGTTGGCGGCAATGCGGCCGCGAACGGCCTCCACCATGCCGCTCCAGGTCAGATCGTCCAATCGAAGGGTGGCCAGGCTCACGCTTGCACTCCTCCCGCACCGAAGTCAATGCCCAGGTAAAAGGGAAAGACCAGGTTGCCCCGGGCGTTGCTGCCCCGGATCTTGTAGGCGATGTTCACCACGATATGGTTCTCGGCGCTCTCCACGGCCTCGGCCGCCACGTCCTGCAGCTCCACCCGCGGTTCCCAGTCCCGCACCGCCTCGCGCACCGTGTTTTCCAGCAGCCGCAGGTACTGGACGCTACCGGGGGCAAAGACCATGCCCGGGGCCTTACAGCCCAGGGCCGGGCGCATGACCCGCTCGCCCAGGGCCGTCATCAGCAACAGCTTCAACGACTGCTCCACGTGCTGTTCCCCCTGCGCGTAGGCCAGGCCGCCGGTGGCGTCCGGCAGCAGGGGAAAGGCCAATCCGCGTCCCAGAAAACGTGAACCGCTCATTCGGGGCATCCTCCCAGACCATCAACAATTCCTTGAATAGTGCCCACCACCTCTTGCAGAGTGGAGACCACCTTGTTCAACGCCTCGGTATCTTCCGCGCTTCCCAGGGCCGGCAGCTGGATGGCCTGCACCCCGGCGATGCTCATGAAGGGCGAGGCCAGGTCCATGATCACCTTGATGGGCTCGATGCCCTGCATGAGGTGGCCCATGGAGGTGAGCACATTCTGCTGGGCGCACTCCAGGGAGGCCAGCAGCTCGGCATCGGGATTGGGGCCGGACTGGGCCTTTTCCAGCTTGATGGCCAGGCCGCTCATGAAATCCAGGGCGGTCTTGAGCTGGCCGATGAGACAGTTCAGGACCTTTAAAATCAGGCAGAGGATATCCCGGATGAAGGGGATCATCCCCGCCGGGGTGAGCATCAGGAAACAGGGGGCCAGGTCGGCCACGGCCTCGGCGATATCCTTGATCAGGGCCGGGGTGGGCGGCGGGCTGGTCACCGCGTCGCTCAACGGCTTGAGCAACTTGAGGATCTTGAGCACGCAAGCCATGCTGCCCATAAGGGGCGCGATCTGGAGCATCAGGCTGAAGGTGAGGGAACAGTCGTTGGGGATATTCTGCCCCATGTTGCTCAGCGAGGAGAGGGAGGCGCCCGAAGGCAGGGTGATGGTGATCTGCTTGGGTTCGGGCAGGCTCAGGTCGATGCACTTGGGCGCGCTCAGCGCCTCGCGCAATTCCTCGGGTACGGGTATGTCCAGCTTGGCCATGGGTCTCTTCTTCCTGTCCTTTGGTCGGCGGCATTAAATTGGGTTGGGGTTGGAGGCCACCACCCGTCCGTTGATGGTGATCACCGATCCTTCCAGCCTGAGCACCCCTTTGGCCTTGATGCTCACCGTACCGTTGGTGGAGAGGGTGATGGAATCACCGTTGGCGTTCTCCACGATCAAGGCCCCCACCGTACCCGGCTGTTCCGGGTCCAGCATGCTGATGCGGTGGCCGGTGGGGGTCTGGATGCGGTAGTGGCGCACATGGGTGTCCAGGTCGGTGCCCGTGCCCGGCGGGTGATCCTGGCCGTTGAACAGGCCCCCCAGCACCACCGGCAGCCGCATGTCGCCGTGCACGAAGGCCACCAGCACCTCGCTGCCCACCTTGGGGATGAAAAAGGCGCCGTGTCCCGGGCCGGCGAAGAACTGCATCACCCGGCACCATTCGCTCTCCATGTCGTCGTTGAACCAGGGATAGGTCACCTTGATCATGCCGTCGTTGCGCACCTGGGTCACCAGGGCCTCGGCCACGCCGTAGTACCGCCGGTCGGTGGTTCTGGATCGGGGCTGGGTCATGGGGAGGTCCCTCCGGTGGTACCTTCGTGCATGCGGCGCGCTTCGAACTGGCTCAAGTAGCCGTTGTTGTCCAGTTTGTGTTCCACTTTCTTCACGTAGTAGTCTCCGTTGAAACGGCTGCCCAGGCCGTCCAGGTTCAGGTTGTCCCCGGGGCGCAAGTCCGGCAGGCCGATGATCTGGCCGGTGGCCGTGATGTAGCGGTAGGCGCGCTCCATCAGAAGGCTGCGGGCCAGCTCCAGGGCCTCCTGGTGGCTGGTCACCGGCGCGTCCACCACCACGTCGGTCTTTTGCTGGAACTGCTGGGAGGCCTGGGGGCCGCTGGGCCCGCCGGCGGTGCTGGCGGTGCTGGCGGGGATGTCATCCGGCCCGGCCGTGGCCACGATGGCCTGCTTGGCGGCCGGGTCCCAGCCGCGCACGGTCACCTGGCCCACCTGGTCGGAGACGTTGATGGTGGGCATGAAGCTGATGAGGTTCTCCCCCCAGCGCAGGGCGTAATTGCGCACCCGCCCGCTCTGGCGGCCGTCCGTGGGCCGCACGAAGTAGAGGGTCGATTCCGAGGAGTCCGGGTCGGTAAGCACGAAGCAGTCGAAGTCGATGCGCTTGGCCCGCTCCATAAGGAACTGGGCGTCGTCCTGGTTTTTCTGGACCACTTCGGCGTGGGTCTCCCCCTGCCTTGTCACCTCCACCTGGAGGTTGTTGCGGGCGGCGATGATCTCGGCGATCTGCCAGTCGGTTTTGTTGGTGTACTTGGTCTGCTCGCCCTGCTCCGGGCGGCGGTCCTTGAGCCGGAACATGCCGTCCAGGCCCCCCACGGTGAGGGTGGAGGGGCCGCTCTGGGGAAACTTGGGCGCCATGCTGGTGATCTGGCCGGTGACCATGGAGACCAGGCGGCCGGCATAGCCCATCTTGATGTGGACCTGCCGGCCGATATCGAAGGTGCTGCTGTCGCTGTACTTGAAGGCGAAGTTGACGTCGTCCCAGTTGGCGATGGTAAGGTCGAAGCTGGTCATGTTGTCAATGTCCATCTTGACGCTGATGCTGAGCACGTCGCCGTTGGTCTGGGGCGAAAGCTGCTCGCCCTCGATCTCCACGCGAAAACCGGGGGCGTAGTAATCGGTTTGGGGCAGTCCGGACTGCTGGGTGGCGGTGGGCATGGGGTTACCTCAACCTCGGCAGCTGGAGCGCCTGGCCGGGGGTCAAGGTCCGGGGGTCCACGATGCCGTTGTTCCGGGCTACCTCCCGCCACTGAGAGGCGTCGTTGTAAGCCAGGACCGCGATGCTGGCCAGGGTGTCTCCCCGCCGCACCACGTGGGTCTTCTCCACGTCGGGGGAAAAACGGGGCCGCTGAGCCACCTGGTCCTCCACCGTGCGGTACTCCTTGAGCACCAGGTTGATCTTGGCCCGGATGGGCACCCCCTCCGGGGTGAAGAGCACGTAGCTGATGTTGAGGCTCTCCACCACCCCCTTGAACACCTCGCCGTCCCAGGTGAGACGCACGATGGGCGGGGCGTGCAGGTCGCTGTTGATGTTCATCAGGTTGCGCAGCTTGGTGACGTAGCGCTCGCGCACATCCTCCAGGGTGTCCGAGGTGTCGGCCATCAACTCGGCGGTGAGCTTTTCGCCTGCGCCGTTCACGTACTGGATGGGTGGGGTCTCCAGGCCCGGAATGACGATGTCGGCGAAATTGTTGCTCTTCTGCAACTGGTATTCGGTGGGATTGAATTTTAACGGAATAACGGGGTCTTCCACCCCGGCCGGCACCAGGATCTCCAGGATGGCCTTGCCGCTGCTCTGTCCCGCGCTCATGCTCGGTGTCAGCATCAGTAATCTCCCCCGCCTTGGTCGTCGCCCAGCATCTGGTCCCGGCGCAGGCGCCGCTGCAACTGGTGCTCCTGCTCCCGGCCCCGGGACCAGGCCGCGATGTAGCGCGCGAAGTACCGGGCAAAGACCTGTTCGTCGCCGTCGCCGGCCACGTCGAATTGCACTTCAAGATTTTCGATGGTGACCATCAGCTGAAGACCTCGATCACGGCGTCCACCGCATCCCCGATGCTGAAGGTGCCGCCGGCCAATGTGAGCCCGTGATGGGCGATTTCCAGGCTCTCCACTACCACGCCGTTCTCCATGGCGTTGAGTTCGGGCCCGCTCCATTTGGTGGCGATCCCGCCCCGGAACTCCCAGGCCATGACCCGCTCGCCCCCGTGGTCCAGAAGGATGATGGAACCGTCTCGGCGGGCTCCGAGGGACTGAGTCAGGCCCACCTGGTACCACTGCCACAGGAGCGGATCGCGGACGAAGCCGTGCTTGAGGGTGATGGGGGTCCAGCTGTGACGCACCGGCAGCTGGTGGACGAAGTCGTTGACCCCTCCCTCAGGGTAGGCCGCCACCTCAAGGGTGGCGCCCAGGCCCTTGGCCTCCTGGAAGGCCCCGGCAGCCACCTCCGGCAGGAGGCGGGCCTGCTGGGCCGGCAGGTATGCGTCGGCGCTGTCCAGGGTGACGATGAATCGGAATGCCGTCAGGATATCCGTCATGGGCTGATGACCTCCAGGCGCCCTTCGGCGCTGATGGCGATGCGCAGGGTGATGAACTCCATAGGCACGGCCGGCGCCAGCTGAATCTCGCAATGGACCTGGCCCAGGTCAACCGCGGCTGGCGGATTGTTGGATTCATCGCAAACCACCCGGAAAGCCTCCTCGGGTCTGGCCCCCTTGAGGGCGCCGGCCCGGAAGGCCTGCAGCAACAGGGTGGTGATGGCGCGCACCAGCACCAGGCGCAAGGCCGGCCCGTTGCTGGAAAAGACCAGGGGCTGGGCCACGCGACGGATGGCGCGCACCAGGCGGTGGATCAGACGGCGGTGGGCCAGGTAGAGCCCCTCGGGATCGCTTTCACGGTCGGCCAAAGTTCGGCCACCCCACACCTCCAGGCCGCGGCCGTGGCGGCAGCGCAAGGGGTTGAGGCCGCTTTCCACCAGGTACCCCTGTTCCACGGCATCATAGGCGCGGCTGGTGTCCACGGCGTCATACAAAAAAGCATTGGCCGGGGTGTGATGGGCGCCGCGTTCGCGGTCCAGGCGGCTGATCAGGCCCGCCACGTGGCCCACGGAGGGTACACGCCGCAGGGGCTGGACGGCGCCGCCCAGGGGATCGGCCACATCCAGCCAGGGCTGATAGGCGGCCACCGAACGGGCGCTGCGGCCGGCCAGCTGCCGGCGGCGCTGGCGCACCCAGTTTCCAGCGGCCTGGGGATCGGCTTCGGACAGGGGCAGGGCCGCGATCACCTGCCGGTCCAGCGCCACGTCGGCGCCGGCTGCCAGACGGGCCAGCAGTTCGTAGGGGTCGGTCAGGGCGTACATGTCCGGCAGGGCCATGAGAGCCACCTCGGGCTCGGCCAGCAACCGGGCGATGGCGGTGCGGTACTGGTCCAATCCGGGCGGCTGTTCGCTGGCGTCGGTCAGCGACAGGGGGCCCCAGCGGGCCTGCTGCGGTCCCACGTGGAGTGTGGGCGCGGGCCCGTGACCGGCCACCGCGGCGATGCGGATCAGGCCCGATTGCGCTTCCACCTGCTCTTCCAGGGTGGCAGGGCAAATCCCCGTGAGCAGTTCGGTCTCCCCACTGGCCGTGACCACCTTGATGGTGAGCTGGGGCTCTCCCCCCCGGCCCCGCAGCAGGTAATCGATGTAGACCTGCAGGTCGTTGGCCCAGGCGCCGGGGCTGGAGGCCCTGATCTCGTAGCGGGCCGACCCAAAGCCGGCGGCCGCCGGTGCCGAGGGACGCCACTGGCAGGTGGCCGGGTCCAGTTCCCCCACCTGCCAGGTGGCCCGGGCGGCCGCGAAAACCGGCCCCAGGAGCCGCTCCACATAGGCCACCTGGCCGCCGTTTTCAAAATAACCCCGCAGGCAGAAGGGCGTGGCGTGGGTGCGAGTTTCCCCGCCGAACCGGTTCACGAAGTCCCGCCAGCCGGCCACGCGCACCAGCCGTCCCAGGGGCCCCCGTTGGGTGGACCCCAGGAAACCGGCGATGTCGGTGCGCAGGGTCTCGATCTCCTCGGGTGCGCGTACGGCCTGGAAGTAAAGACCCGGTGTTTTCAGGCTGGCGTCGAGCATGGGATCGTCTCCTCTGCCCCGCAACGCCCAGGGGTTGGGGATGGTTTAGCTCTGTCCGTCGATGGAGAGGCCTTCATGGCAGATCTCCAGTGTTTCCATGGCGATTTCGTTGTTGGCCGCATTCAGGCCGGGGCCGGTGTACTTGCACGGCCAGCCGCGCCTGAAGTTCCAGCGCATCACCTCGTCGCGATTCTCGTCCAGCAGGACGATGCTGCCGTCGGCCCGCAGCACCTCGCCCTTCATGGCCGTGCGGATCCAGTTCCAGAAATCGATGTCGCCGGTGGCCCCGCGTTTCAGGGTGATGTTGGTGAACTTCTTCAGGCCCGGAATTTTGCGCACGGTGATGTCTTCATTACCGTTGCGGTACTCGATGGGCGTCACCTCGGTCTCCAGGCCCGAAGCCTCGGTGAAGGCGCCCTTGACCGCGTTGCCATCATCGCTGACACCGTTGATAGTCACCAGAAAGTTATAACCGCCGTAGGGATCTTCTCTAATGATGGGAGGCATTGCCTTTCTCCTCGTCTGCGGATTAAGTCCTGGCTGTTAGGCCGCCAGTTCCACGGTTTTTTGCTGAATGCGGAAAATAACGAACTCCGCAGGTTTTACGGGTGCGATGCCCACTTCACAGATCAGGCGCCCGGCGTCGATATCGGCCGGGGTCATGGTCTCCGGGCCGCAGCGCACGAAAAAGGCCTGCTCTTCGGTGGTGCCCATCAGGGCGCCGCTGCGCCACACCATCAGGAGGAAGTTGCCCACCACCTGCCGCACGCGCGCCCAGGTAGTATAGTCGTTGGGTTCGAACACCACCCACTGGGTGCCTTCGTCGATGGACTCCTCCACGAAGAGAAAGAGCCGGCGCACGTTGACATAGCGCCACAGGGGGTCGCTGGAGAGGGTGCGCGCACCCCAGAGGCGGATGCCCCGACGGTCGGCGCGGAAATCGCGGATGACATTGATGCCCCGGGGGTTGAGAATGTCGTGGTCGCCCTTGCTGATGGTGAACTCCAGGGGCTTGCGGGTGCTGTTGATGTCACGGTTGACGATGTCGCGCACCACTTCGTTGGCAGGCGCCTTGTGCACGCCGCGCTCCCGGTCGCTGCGGGCGAAAATGCCGGCCACGTGGCCGCCGGGCGGCACCAGCAGGGTGTCGCGGGTGCGCGGGTTGAAGACCCGTACCCAGGGATAGTAGACCGCGCCGTAGGAGGTGTCCCGGGGTGGGAAGATGTTCTGCACAATGCCTTGGCTGCCCGGCACCTGCAAAATGGCGAACCGGTCCCGCAGCCGCTCGCACTGGGTCACCACGGCGTTCATCACCTGGGTCTGGTTGGCGGCATTGAGGGCCGGGTGAACTTCGTCGGGGACGGAAAGCAGGTTGACTTCATCGATGATTTCCAGCCCCGCCAGGCCGATGCGCCGATCCGGGGCCAGGGCCGGGTTGCCCTGGTATTCGGCGGCCGACGTGGCGTTAACACCGTCCGTACCCGCCTGGTCGGTCAGCTGGCCGAAGGCCGCATTGTTGGGCCGCGAGGCCGCCACCGCAGGAACGGTCCAGGCTACCGTGATCAGGGTGGAGTTGGCATTGATGCGATTGAGAAAGTAGCCGCCGCCGGTGGGGTTGAAGTCCAGATCGTCGTAATCTTCGATGATGTCGGGCTCCCGGCGGTTGGCATTGCCGATGTTGGCGGGATCGAGCGGGTCCACGAAGGGGTTGGGCACCTGGCGGAAGTATAAAATGGTGATCCTGAACCCCACGGAATTACCAACGGCATCGGTGAGCGAACCGTTCCCGATGCGCACGAACAGCCCGTTGCCCCAGGCGCCCGGTCCGTTGGCGGAGATTCGCACATTCTGGGCCGGATCGGCCGTGGCGAAATCCATGAAGGCCTCGGCCGCGTCGTTGCGCGTCACCCGGGCCAGAAAGAGCCGCTGTCCGCCGTTTTCGAAAAACCCGCGGACCGCGTAAGGCAGAAAGGAAACGCTTTCGTCGATGATGTCACCGAACCAGCGCACATACTCGCCCCAGTTGCTAACCAGTTTCGGGGTGGTGGGGCCACGTTCCGTCAACCCGACAAATCCAGCGGTGCTGGTCCCCACCCCTTGAATGGGGCGCGGGCCGGCCGGGACTTCTTCCACGAAAACACCTGGGCTTAGATATTCCGGCATGGCTAAAATCCTCGCATTTTAGGTAATGGTGAAAATATGGCCCAGGAATAAATCTCCGGGCACGGTTATGTTCAGACTGCCGTGACGACCGGTGCGACGGTCGATGGCGTCCAGGGAAACCACCGCGTTGAGCGCCGGCCAGCGCAGGGGCAGGGTAAAGGCGCCGCGCTCATCACTCAGGACGCGTTCTTGAACCCCTTCGCTGACCTCCACGTTGACTACCGGGTTTCCCGTGTGGTCTTGCACGAGGCCCTTGACCAGACGCACGTGCCCCGGGAAGCTGTAGCGGGTATTGGGAATCATCAATATGGTTTGCGGGACTTGGGGAATGACGGCCGGGGGATGGTTGTCATCGTAGGGATAAATATCGAATTCGATGCCGTCTCGGTCTACCAGATATTCCGGCCGGTAGTATTCGGAAAACAGCAGCACCCGGTACTTCAGGACCGGTTGGGTGGTGGCCTGGGCGCTTCGTCCCAGCGCCGGATAGGATACCACGCCGGTGGGCGTGACCACCGGCGTGAGGTGGACGGGATGCCAATCTCCAACCGAGTCCTGATATTCAAGTTTGGAGAATACAGGATAGCTGGGTGGCCGCGCGGTAAACTCATCCACTAGCTTCAGTCCGATCTGGCTGTAAAGCAGCCATTTTTCTGCCGTCAGCTGATGCCACGTCATGCGCCGGTTGCTCCCCCCGTAGCCGGCACCAGGCTTCGCTCGCGCACAGGCCGGCGCAGTTCATTGGTTTCGGAATCAATCTGGACCACCCTGGCATCATAGGTCACCGAAAGCCGGTATGGTCTTTGAACGGCGTGCCAGACCCGTGTCCGCTCTTCCAGAGTCAACGGCGCCAGCTTCAACCGGATCACCTCGCTGGTGCCCACCAGGCCGCCCTGCAGTTGAGGTCCGCCGAGCATGGCCCCATCGTACAGGACCTGCAGGGCGCGGCCCAATATCCGGTGGTCCGTCAGACGATCACCGCTCCAGGGCGTCAGCAAGTAGCGAAGGATCAGGGGGACTGGGGGCCGGCTGATGATCATATCGGGCGGTATCAAGGTTCGGCTGGGCGGCCGGTTGCGAAGGGTCGCGTCCTCTACGACTTCGAACAGAAAAATAGTCATCCGCGCAGGTGTCGTTGATATGGTGCCTTGCAGGTCATGGATTTCTGCAACCGGCGACGGCGCCGGCAAAAGGGTGTTGAAAGCATCCGACAAAACGGATTGCAAGGTAGCAGATACATCTGCGATGACGGCCGAGTCTGACACCGGATGTTCCTTTTACCCTTTTTGGTGAACTACCTGATGTGCCTGATTCATCCGTTCGAAAATCGTTCTTTGGTGTTACTTCCTTGCAGTACTCCCTTGCAGGTTGGATACCAACTTCCGATATGAAAAAATATCTTATGATTTCTATTGGTTAAAAAGGTAACGACCCGCAGGCGATGATGAAAATCAGGCAGAGCCTCCCGATAGAGAGACCGATTTGTCCGACTTTTGGGACAAAAAAAGCCACGTTGCCTATCCGAATCAATTTTGGATAAGGGTTAGGGGTGGGTCTCGTATAATGGATTCATGATTTCTGTAAGCATATTGGCCATTATTTTACCAACCGCACGACGATAATCATATAGCTCTTGTTTAGTGCAATTTTCGAGCACCAATTTTACAGAATGGTCCGGCTTAGAACCATATTCAAGCATCAATTGGTTGATATGCTTCGCTATTGCCGGGTCATTTATCACCTTATCGTGAAATCTTCCTTGCCGTTTAAACTGTGAAGTATTGAACTGTGCTGCGTGGCTTTTTGCGCCCGCACCAGTGAATGGATATGTGCTAAAATCCTGTTGAATATCGTCGAATCCCCCGTGCCGGGCACATGGAACTGGGCAGAGGGAGACTTGTTTGGTGGTAGATGATCTATCCGGCGGATTCGGTATTGGTCTTACAATACAATTCGTATGTAAATCGAACTCTTTTACCTATGCTTCCCGACGACCTGGGCTGCTGGGTCGCTTCCGGCGCGGCAGGTGGAGCGAACGGAGAGTCCTGCGGCAAGGTCTCTTTAAAGAGCTCAAGACCCGAGCAAAACCAAATCGCATTGGCGCAATTTAAGATGCAATCCCGGGGTTGACCTCTGGCCTGCATTAGGTTAGCAGCATGCACAGGAACCTGTTGCGCCGTCATGGTAGCGTTGGCCAGAACCGCTTTCCGGAAGATCCGTACATATAATGATATCCCGCCCATCCATTGCCATCAAGCGCCTGCGTCCCGAGCGCGATCAAGATATCCCCCTGCCCCGCTATATGACGCCCCAGGCCGCCGGCCTGGACATCTGCGCGGCCGTGGACGAGCCGCTGGCACTGGCGCCGGGACGCATCGCCCTGGTGCCCACGGGATTTGCCATGGCCCTGCCCGCCGGCTATGAGGCCCAGGTGCGACCGCGCAGCGGGCTGGCCATCCGTTACGGCGTCACGGTGGTCAACGCGCCGGGAACCATCGACAGCGATTACCGCGGCGAGGTACAGGTGGGCTTGATCAACCTGGGGCCTGAACCGTATACCATCCGGCGGGGCGAGCGCATCGCCCAGATGGTGGTCCAGCAGGTGTGCCAGGCGCGCATCGAGGTGGTCGATGCCTTGGATGAGACCGCGCGCAACGGCGGCGGGTTTGGAAGTACGGGGAAATAACGAACATGCCTGAACCTCAATCAGAAGCGGAAGCGGGCCCCTGCAACCTATCCATCTGCGTCCTGGCCAGCGGCAGCAAGGGCAACGCCATCTATGTGAGCGACGGGCGCACCGCGATCCTGGTGGATGCCGGCCTGTCGGGGGTCGAGATCGAGCGGCGCATGGCCGCGGCCGGCCTTACGATGGACGGCGTTGCGGCCATCGTGGTCTCCCACGAACACAGCGACCACATCCGGGGGGTGGGCATCCTCTCCCGGCGCTATAAGCTGCCGGTCTATCTTTCGGCCGGTACGCAACGGGCGGCCGGCGGCCTGTTGGGCAAAGTGCACGAGATGCGCCCTTTCGACATCGGCCGCGCCTTTGCCATTCAAAATCTGGCCATCCATCCCTTTGCCACCAGCCACGACGCCGCAGATCCGGCCGGCTTCACCATCGGTTGCAACGGCCACAAGATCGGCATCGCCACCGACCTGGGCATCGCCACCGGCATGGTCAAAGAGCATTTGAAGGCCTGCCGCCTGCTGGTTCTGGAAGCCAACCACGACCCCACCATGCTCATGGAAGGCCCCTACCCCTGGCCGCTAAAGCAACGCATCAAGAGCCGCAATGGCCATCTCTCCAACGAGGCCTCGGGCGACCTGCTGGCCGAAGTGTGCCACGACGGCCTGTGCCACGTGATCCTGGCCCACCTGAGCGAAACCAACAACACCCCCCGGAAGGCCCTGGACACCGTGAAAAAGGTGCTGGGCGCCGGCAACCGGCCCTTCCAGATCCACGTGGCCTGCCAAGATTGCTGCACCAACCTGCTGGTGGTGCGCTGAGGGGCAAATCTGCCTGGAAATAATTTAATATTCGTGTCCGTCTTTATTGCGCAGGAATATAGTGTCGATTTGAACACAGTATGTCGGTAGATTCTCGACATACTGTGTTCAAATCGACAGAAATCCGCCAGGGCGAGCGCTACTCCAATTGCATCCGATGGTACCGGCCGATCTCCCGAATGCGCGCAGGATCGACGCCCGCTGCCCGGCCGAATTCGGGCCAGCGGGCCACAGCCTCGCGCACGGCGTCGATGATCCGGGCCGGCTTGGCGAGGCTGATCGACTCGCCCACGGTCAATAGATCGACTGTGGTGAAGTGGTCTCGTTTGCCGTTGATGGTCATCTGGTGCTGGTGGGTCCATTGGCCGGCCGGATTGTGGGAGTAAATCACATCGAAGGCCGGCGACAGCCGCCAGTGGCCGTCGCGCTGCATCAAAAAGGCGATGTTCTTGGTGTGGTCATCCTGGTTGCGGGCGATCACGTTGAACACCATGCGCCGGTATTGCTCCAGGGCCTCGGCCTTGGTCAAGCGCAATTGGCGCATCACGGCAAAGGCCTGTTCGTAGCCGTAGCCCCCGGCCAAGTTAAAATCGTAGTGCGCCACCCCGCACAAAGAGTGCATGTGAACCTTTTCGCCACCCTGGCGGTCGAACCGCCGGGTTAAAAAGTGGGCCCGGCCGTTCTCTTCGAGCAGGCGACATTCGGTCATGGCAATACCTGCGGCCCTGGCCATCAGGTAGTAGGCGTACTCGATGCGACCATAGCCCTGGGGCACGCCCAGTTCCTGATCGTTAACCCCATCGAACTTGAGCACCCAGTAGTCATATCCGGCCGGAATATCGGCCTGGCCCGACAGCACCCTGCCGGCCGGGTTGATGGCGATGACCGCCTTGGGCCGGGCGCCGCCCGCCGAGGTGCCCACCCGCAAGATGTCCAGGAGCGCCTCGGCGTTCTCCTTTTCATCGGCCCCGATCTCCACCGCCAGGGCCTCGCGCCGGGCGGTGATGCGCTGGGCCAGTTCCACCAGAGCCGCGATCTCCACTGGAACCGGCCGATCCAGCCGTCGTTGGATGGGCGGGGCGAATTCCAGGGCACCCATAGCCCGGCGGCCGGTGTAACACAGGCGCTCCACCGGGCTGAAGCTGTCAGCGCTGCGCCCCTGACGGGCCAGCCAGGCGGCGATGACCAGATTGCCGAACTTGTCCGGCAAAGCATCGGCCAGCAGGCCGGGCAAGCCCAGAAAGGTCGCGTTGTTCAAATTGGGAAAGGCGAAAAGGCCACTGCCTTTGGCCGCCCCCGCCAGACCCATGTGCAGCGGCGATATGTCGAACCCTTTTTTCAGAAACCCCGGATCATATTCGAAGACCGCATAACCGCGATCGGCGAGCCATGAAACGGCCCCCACCGTATCGCCCCATAAGCTGACCACGGCCGTTTCCACTCGGGTCACCATGGGACCCCCTCCCCCGCATCACTGATCTTGCGCCGTTTGCCGGAAGCTCGGCGCCGTTTTTGACCCTGCTGCCTGGCCAACTGCAGCGGGCTGACCGGCAGCTCCGGGATGAATTGATCCAACGTCTCCAAAGCATTCAACTCCCGTAACACGGCAATGAGGGTGAGCAGCTTTCCTTTACCGGCCTCAACCGCCTTGATAGCGTTGAGCGACAAGGCGGCCGCCTCGGCCAGCGCTTGCTGGGTCAGGTTCTTGCGAAGGCGCAGGGATTTGATGCGGCGGCCGATTTCCGCCGCGATGGTCTTATCGCTCATTTCGTAGTAGTTTATCATAAAGCGCACGACCTGTGATAATAGATTCTAATTAGGCTATAAATATGATTTTTGACTCTTATAGCCTTTATAAGGATCACTATATCTATTCTGCGCATTCCGTCAACCATTCTACAAAAGAGCTTATTGGGGCTATTATAGAATAGTTTTATAATTAAGGCCTTTTATTGGTCCGTTATTAACTTACGTTTTGGGAAGAAACGATGGCTTTGAGTCAAGGCTGCTGCTTGTGTCGGTGTAAATCGGTATCGGTATCGTTTCGATACCGATACCGAAACAATTCTAGACCTGTATAAGAACGATGCCTGATTGGGACAGGATCAACGCGTGAGGCTGCCCACCCGCTCCCCAAAGCGCACCAGGGATTCGATGCCTTGGGCGGAGTACTCGGAGATGTCAGCGTCGATGGTGGCCCGGCCGGGCGGCAGGATCACGATGACCGTCGATCCGCCGAACTGGAAGTAGCCTTTTTCCTGGCCGCGGCGGCAGGGGCCGCCCTGGGGCTGGTGCTGGACGATGCTGCCGACCATCATGGCGCCCACCTCCACCTGGATCAGGGTGCCCAGTCGGGGGCTTTGCACCAGGCACCAGTGGCGGTGGTTGGTGGCGTGCACGTCGGGCTTGTGGCGCAGCGACAACGGGTTGACCGAGTGCAGGGGGCCGTCGATGGTGTGCACGGGGCCCTGGCGGCCGTCGTCCACATGGCCGAAGCGGTGGTAGTCGCTGGGGGCCAGGCGGTAAATCAGGCACAGGCCACCTTCGAACAGACCCTCCACGGCCGGACGGCACAGCAGTTGGGGCAGGGTCATGGCGGCGCCCTTGATGGTCAGGCGCGTGTGGCTTTCGATGGGAAAGATCTGCAGGCGGCTGTCGGCGGGTGCGATCAAGGCCCGCGGATCTTGATCCACGGGCCGGGCCGCGGGGGTGAGCCGCCGGATGAAAAAATCGTTGAAGGATGCAAAGCCCCGGGCCGGCACGACGGCTTCGCCCAAATCGATGCCGTACTGGGCGATGAACGGCCGAATGTTGCCGCGGCTCAAGCCGCTGCGCTGGATGGCGCCGTAGAGTCTGGAAAGCGGATGGCGGCACAGCAGGCGATTGGTGATGGCCCGGCCCCAGGGCCGGCCGTAGAAGAGGTCCATCCACTGGCTGCCGTAAACGCGCTCCACATCGATCTGGCGGGTGCGGCGATTGTAAATCAAGATGTCGTCGGCCATGGTCGGCGCTCCTAACCCTTGGATTCGATTTTTACCGCCACCGCGAAGCGCCCCGGGCCGGAGAGCAGCAGCCCGATGCAGACGCAGGCCAGGGCGCCGGCATAAAGCGGCAGGGTCTTGTACCCGCTGTTGATGAAATTCAGAAAATAGAGCGTGTATAACGACGCCAGCAAGGCGGTGCTCAGGCGGAAGAGATAACCGGTAAGCAGTCCCGCACTGGCCAGGACCTGAATGAGCAGCACCGCCAGGCCCACGCCGGGGTCGGGAAAGGCGGCGCTGAAAAAAGGGATCTCCTTGCCGGCGGGCCCCCAGGCCGGGGCCCCCCGCAAGAGGCGCGGCAGGGCAGAGACCAGCAGGCTGGCGGCCAGGCCCAGGCGAATGATCAACAATCCCGCGCTTGCACGGCTTTCACTGGCCATGGGGTCAACGCTCCTTCTTGCCGGATAGGGGATGGGGCTTGCGGCCGACGAAGAGCACGGCAACCCCCAGAGTCAATTGGCGGTAGCGCACCTGTGCGCAACCCGCGGCGCGCATCAGCCGCGCGAAGTCGGCGGCCGGCGGAAACTGGGCCACCGAAGCGGGCAAATAGCTGTAGGCAAAGGCATGCTTGGAAAAAAAACGTCCCAGCAGGGGCAGCAGGCGGTTAAAATAGAAAAGATACCCCTTGCGCAGCAGGCCCGCTTCGGGGGTGGCCAGTTCCAGCACCGCCAACTGCCCGCCGGGTTTCAACACCTTCAGGAAGCGGCCCAGCACCGTGGCCTTGTCCTGGATGTTGCGGATGCCAAAGGCGATGGTCACGGCATCGAAGCTCGCATCCCGGAACGGCAGGGCGAAGGCGTCGGCCGCGGCCAGGTGCACCCTGGGCCGGCCCTGTTCGTCCAGCACCTTGGGCCGGGCCGAATGCAACATTTGCAGGGCAAAATCCACGCCCACCAATACGGCTTGGGGACCGAGGCGACGGTCGATTTCCAGAGCCACGTCGGCGGTGCCGCAGGCCACATCCAGCAGCCGGCCCCCCGGCGGCAGGGCCAGGGCATCGGCCAAGAGGCGACGCCACTGCACATCCCGGCGCAAGCTCAAAAATCTATTCAGAAAATCGTAGTGCGGCGCGATGCGATCGAACATCTCGCGCACGAAGGGAAGTTCCGTTGATTTCATTGACACAGTAAGCTCTTGCATTAAGTTTGGCCTTTGATTAAAACACTGACGGCCGTGAATACCTTAGTAAAAATCAATCACTGAAAACTAAGATTTTGCTCAAGCGTTGGCCTGCGAGCGACGATAGGTGTAACACAAATCAGACACATCCAACAAGAATCAATCGGAAACACACATGCGGAGCAAAAGAGACTATTACGAAATCCTCGGCGTCAGCAAAAGCGCGTCCGAAAGCGAATTGAAAACCGCCTACCGCAAACTCGCCCTCCAGTACCATCCCGATCGCAATCCCGGAGACCAGGCGGCCGAAGATAATTTCAAAGAGGCGGCCGAAGCGTACGAGGTGCTGCGCGACCCCCAAAAACGCCAGATCTATGACCGTTACGGCCACCAGGGCCTGGAGGGTTCCGGCTTCTCCGGATTCGGCGGCTTCGAAGATATTTTCTCCAGCTTCGGGGATATCTTCGAAGACTTTTTCGGCTTCAACACCCGACGGGGCGGCCGCAGCCGGGCGCAGCGGGGGGCCGACCTGCGCTACGATTTGAGCATCACCTTCATGGAGGCGGCCTTCGGCGTCGAGACCGCCATCGATCTGGAAAAGCATGAGATCTGCGAGGCTTGTGAAGGCCGCGGCGCCGAAGCCGGCACCCAGGCCGAAACCTGTCCCCAGTGCCGGGGCGTCGGCCAGGTGGGCCGCAGTCAGGGCTTTTTCACGATCCGCACCACCTGCCCCCAGTGCCGCGGCGCCGGCCAGGTGATCGCCAAGCCGTGCAAGAGCTGCAACGGCAGCGGCCAGCGCCAGGTGCGCAAGACCGTCTCCGTGAAAATCCCCGGCGGGGTGGACACCAACTCGCGCCTGCGCCTGTCGGGCGAGGGCGAGGCCGGCGTCATGGGCGGCCCCCCGGGCGATCTGTATGTCTTCATCCACGTCAAAGCCCACGAGTTTTTCAAACGTGAAGAGAACGACGTGATCTGCCAGATCCCCATCTCGTTTGTGCAGGCCATCCTGGGCGCCGAGATCACGGTGCCGACCCTCAAGGGCGAAAAGACCCTGGAGATCCCCAAGGGCACCCAGTTCGGCGATGTGTTCCGCTTCCGGGGCGAAGGCATCCCCTCGCTGCGCACGGGCCGCCAGGGCGACCAGATCATCCAGGTCACGGTCAAAACCCCCACCAATTTGAACAAGAAGCAGGAGGCGTTGCTCAGGGAGTTTGCGGCCCTCGAGGATGCCAAATTGGGCAAGCGGCTCAAAGACCTGTTCAAAGGCGCCGCCGCCAAAGCTGCCAATTAGGAAGGACGCTCATGTTCGAACTCAAGATTCTGACCCACTTCGCGGCAGCCCATCAACTGCGCATGGTGGCCAAAAAATGCGAAAACCTGCACGGCCACAACTGGAAAGTGGAAGTGTGCGTGGCCGGCGACCGGCTCAACGACTTCGGCGTACTCATCGATTTCGGCGAGCTCAAGGCCCACCTGAACGGGATCATCAACACCCTGGACCACAAATTTCTGAACGATCTGAATTTGTTCGACGGCAATCCGTCGTCGGAGAGAATCGCGGTCTACATCGCCGAGGCCCTGGCCCCCAAGCTGGCCCACGACGGCATCCGGGTCAGCCGCGTGACCACCTGGGAATCGGAAGATGCCTGCGCAACATATATTCCTTAATTGTTTCTATATAGTGTCCATCCAGGGATGAGATATTTTTGTCGAAAATAGCCATCCCTGGATGGACACTATTAGAGCACGACCGGTTCGATTTCCAAGCGGATGCCGAACCGGGCGTAGACGCTCTCCTGGATGGCCGCCGCCAGGGCCAGGACCTCCTGCCCCGTCGCCCCCCCCTGATTGACGATCACCAGCGCTTGTTGCGAATATACCGCGGCGCGGCCCAGGCTGCGGCCTTTCCAACCGCAGGCCTCGATGAGCCGACCGGCCGAGAGCTTGACCTGCTCATCGGGCAGGGGATAGCAGACGCAGGCGGGGTCGCTTGCTTTTACGCTTTCCAATTGGCTGCGATGGACCACCGGATTCTTGAAAAAGCTGCCGGCGCTGCCCAGCTGTTTGGGGTCGGGCAGCTTGGCCCGACGCAGGGCGCAGACGGCATCGAAAATATGGCGGGCGTCGCAAGTGGACGGGCAATCCCGCCGCAAGTCGGGATATGACCGCACCGCCTGCCACGGTTTGGGCAGGCGCAGGCGCACACGGGTAATCAGACAGCAACCGGCCAGCTCGTGTTTAAAAATGCTGTCGCGATAGCCGAAGCGGCAGGTCGCGGCATCCAGGCTGAAACGGCGGCCGTCGCGCAGGTCCACGGCATCCAGCGACTCGAAACGCGCCTGGAGCTCCACGCCGTAAGCGCCGATGTTCTGGACCGGCGCGGCGCCCACGGAGCCGGGAATCAGGGCCAGATTCTCCAGCCCGGGCCAGCCCTGGTCCAAGGTCCAGGTCACCAGGCCGTGCCAATCCTCCCCCGCCCCGGCCTCCACGATCCAGCCGTCGGCCTCCTCGGCGAGCAGCCGCCGGCCCATGATCGCCACCTTGAGCACGATCGACTGGGGCGCGCCGCTCAGCACCAGATTGCTGCCGCCGCCCAGAACCAGCTTGGGTGCCGCCCCATATACGGGATGGGCCAACAGGTCGTCGAGATCCCCATCGTTATCGATATGGATCAGCGTACCGGCCGGGGCCGGTAATCCGAAGGTATTGTAAGCTATCAGATTGACGTCGCTTTCGATGCGCATGGTGGCGGCGAGTATGGCCCAGCCGGACCAAAAGTGTCAAGCGCAGCGCTCGTTCGGCAGCATCGCAGGGGTCACGTAGCGCCAGGCCTCATTGTTTCGCTTGGCTTCGTACATGGCCCGGTCCGCGTTTTTCATCAATTCGCCGGCCGTCAGGCCATCCCTGGGGAAGACGGCGATTCCGATGCTGGCCGATACAAAATCCACCTGGATGGCATCGAAGGGAAAGGGGGCCGCCAGACTTTTTAGAATGCGGTTCACGACGACCTCGGGAGTAATCTCGTCAGGGGTTTTCAAGATGATGGTGAACTCGTCGCCGCCCAGGCGGAAGACGATATCGCTGTCGCGCACCGCCGCCTTTACCCGATCGGCCACGGCCTTGAGCAGGCGATCGCCGATTCCATGGCCGTAGGTATCGTTGACCTGCTTGAACCGGTTCAGGTCGAAAAAGAGCAGGGCCAGGCCGGAGCCATAGCGCTGGGCATACTTGAGCTCATTTTCCAGCAATTCGATGAAGGCTTTGCGGTTATACAGTCCGGTAAGGGCATCGTGATAGGCCATGTAGAGCAGATCCTGCTCGGATTTGCGTCGTTCGGTGATATCCCGGGTCACGCCCAGGATGCCGCTGATCTGCCGCTGCTCATTTTTGATGAAGCGGGTATTGACCTCGGTCCAGACCGTGGTGCCGTCCTTGCGCACTTGCTCGACTTCGGTGGCGCGGCTTTTGCGCACGATGGCATCCGGGGTGCCCAGAATCTCGAGCTCCTCGGCAATGGCCTTGGTGGCCACCTTGTAGGAGGCCGGCGTCAAGACATCCTGGATCGAAAGGGTCAGCATCTCCTGGGGGGTATATTGCAGGATGTGCCGGATGGCCGGGCTCGAGTAAGTGAAGCGCCCCTGCAGGTCGATGGTCCAGATGACATCGGTGGAGTTGTCGGCAATCAGCCGATGCATGGCCTCGCTTTGGCGCAACGCCGCTTCGACCCGTTTGCGCTCCTCCATCTCTTTGGTCAGGATATAGTTGCCGACCTCCATCTTGGAGGTCATCTCATTGGCCTGCAGGATCGCCTTCTCCAGGTCGAAGTTGACGTCGCGCAACTCTTCCTGGACTTCATGCAACGATCGCTCGGCCCGCTTGCGCTCGGCGATCTCCTGGCTCAAGGCTTCGGTGCGGGCCTGCAGATTGTCTTTTAAGATGGTGATCCGCTGGAACATCATGGCATTGGACAAGGCCAAGGCCAGGGTCTGGCAGATATTGTTGATGAAAGCGGCCTCGTCCGGGTGGATGGATTGCCGGTTGGCCTTGTGGGGCAAGGCCAACAATCCCACCAGACCACCCTCGTGCACCAGGGGCACGATGGTGTCCGCCTTCAACATGGACAGCAAGGGCGTCAAGGGTTGGATATCGGCCGGTGTCTTGGGCCCCTGGTCTTCGATCCAGCCGCGAAAAACAGGCAGCAGCGGCACCAACGCTTCCGGCAGGGTGTGGCTCGCCCCCTCCGGACCGGTGATGCGTCCGGGGCCATCGCCGCATACATAAATCCGCACCCACTCGAAAGGCAGATTGCTTCGGATGGCCATGCTCGCTTTTTGGCACACCGGCTCGACCTGGCTCAAGACCAGTATCTCTTTGATCAAATCGGTTTCGGCACGCTGCAATTGCCGTCGGGTTTTGGAAAGCAGCTTAATGAGCAGCCGGCGGGTTTGCTCGATGATCCAGTAGTTTAATGCAAACCAGGCCATCAGGTAGATGAAGAGGGTCTCGGAAGAAATACGACCCCCGTAGGAAGCCCATCGATCGTAGATAATCATATTGGGCACCAGGACCATCAGGATGAGCATGACCCGCAGCATCGAGCTTTGCACCAGGCTGCGGATCTGCACCACCCGGTATTTGAGCAACGCGTAGGCCAGAATGGCCAACGGCAAAAAGCTGAAGTTGCCGGGCGGATAAAGATCCACGCCATGCATGGCCGGAATGTTCAAAAAGGTTAAAACCGCTGCCAAACCGAACCCTGCGGCCACATAGGTGTACTTCGTGCGCAGCTTCGGATTGGTTTCGACCTTCAACCGGCGCCAAAACAGCATCACGGCATAGATCAAGCTCACGGCGCCATAAATGCCGAACATTTGGAAGGCCGGCCCGCCCTTGGCGATGTAGCCCCAACTGTACTTGTAGAGACCGGCCATGTAGAGATCGCTCTGGGTGGTCCAACTGAAAAGCGCACTGATGACAAAGAGCAGCAGCAGGATGTCGTTGCGCTGGATTCTGAGCAGATAGTGGACGAAAGCGATGGTCACAAACGGCAAAAACACGTAGAAAAGGTGGACTTTGCGTTCGATGGCCAGAATCAGGGCCGGATCGGCGATCAAATGGTGGCAGATGAACACCGGGGCGAGCAGCGAATACCACAAGCAGACCAGGGCAAAGAGCCGCTTTTCGGTGGTGTGCCGGCCATGGATCACGGCCAGCACCACCAGATAGAGCCCGCACAGCAGCGAAAGTGCCGGCGGAACGATATATATCGACAGGTTATGGGTCATAAAATCGTGGACACCGCCTAGACCGGACAATACCTCAACCGCATGTCAATCCCTGCCCCAGGACCGTTTGCAAGACTCCCTTCTCGAAGCTCTTGCGCCGGACGCACCGATAATATAGATGAACTTCATCTACTATCGGCCGCCTGGATCAAAACATTACGGTTTTCAAAAAGGGATCATGACCGAACCCCCTCCCACCCCCCCTGCTCCCGAAGAGGCCCAGCGCCTGGCGCTGGAACGCAAAAGCGCCGAAGTGACCCATTTGCAGCAGGCGCTGCGTCAAGCCGAGGACTCTTATCGAATGTTGGTGGAAAACGCCAATGACGCCATCTTCGTGCTCCAGGACGGCAAGGTGAAGTTCGCCAACCCCAAGGCCCTGGCCCTGGGAGGGGTGCTGGCCGAGGATCTGGACAAGGTCCCCTTTACGGAATATCTGCACCCCGAAGAGCGCGCGACCATCGTCCAGCGCCACGAGCAGCGCCTCAAAGGCGAAAAGATCCTCAACATGTATCCCCTGCGCATCGTGACCCGCCGGGGCGACACCTTCTGGGCCGAAGTCAATGCCGTGCGCATCGAATGGGAGGGTCAGCCGGCGACCCTGAACATCATCCGGGACATCACCTCCCAGAAGCTCATCGAGCAGAACTACTTTCAGACCGAAAGCCTGGTCACCCTGCGCACCCTTTCGGGCGGCATGGCCCACTCGTTCAACAACCTGCTCATGGGCATCCAGGGGCGCGTCTCGCTGCTGCACCGCAGCCTGGGCGATGACGATGCCCGGCGGGAGCATCTGCTGGGCATCGAAGCCTGCGTGGACGAAGCGGCCAAGCTGACCCGCCAGATGCTGGGCTTCGCCCAATCGGGCAAATACAGCGCGCGGCCGGTGAACCTCAACGAAGTGGTCGAGGAGGTGGCCCGCACCTTTGCCCGCAGCCAGAAGCAGATCAAGCTGATCCGCGAGTATCAGACCGCCCTGTGGCTCGTGGAGGCCGACCGCCAGCAGATGGAGCAGGTGGCCATGAACATCCTGCTCAACGCCTGGCAGGCCATTCCCGAAGAGGGCCAGGTGACCATCAAAACCGAAAATTTCGAAATGGCCGAAGGGCGCGAAAATTTCAAGGGCGCCCGTTGCAACAAGTGCGTTCGGCTCACCATCCGCGACACGGGCGTGGGCATGGACAACACGGTGCGCAAACGGGTCTTCGAGCCGTTCTTCACCACCAAGGGCATCTTCAACCACCGCGGGCTGGGACTCTCCAGCGCCTACGGCATCGTCGCCAACCACAACGGATTCATCGATGTGGAGAGCATGCCGGGCGGCGGCACCACCATCGCCATCTATCTGCCGGCCATTCCGGAAAGCTGAAGCGCACGGTGCACCTTCACAGCGCATTGGGGTGATGGTCCGGGGTACCATTGGCCATTCATTTTAATGCCGCTTGGACGCAGCGGAGGAAAAGCGGCCTGGACTGTCTGAGCGCAGCGAGTTTCCAGGCCGCCCGGAGCGCGGCCTTAGCGGCATTTAAATGGGTGGCCGGTGACACGGACCATCACCCCAATGCGCTGTGCGTTCATTTTGCCATTCTCCGACCAATTGATTTACACGTCCGCGTGATTTACCATAGAGCCTCTTAACCTGATCATGATCGCTATTAGATACCCATAGGAGTTCCCCATGCCATCTGCAGCCCTCCAAAAATATGATTTCGAAACCGGTGTTTTCCGGCCCCCCAGCGAAGGCGGCAGCTTCTCGCTGCTGGTGCGCTTCACCCGCAACTGCCCCTGGAACCGGTGCGAATTTTGCGCCATGTACAAAACCGAGACGTTCGAGCTGCGCAGTGTCGCCGAGATCAAACAGGATATCGATGCCATGGCGGCCATGTGCAACGATTTGAAGGCGCTCTCCGCGAAAAGCGGGCGGAGCGACACCGTGAGCCACGAGGGGGCCGTGGCCCTGCTCAGTCGCCACCCGGAACTCAACCATCACCAAGGCTTCGCCATGGTGTACCACTGGCTGATCTCGGGGGCCAAAACGGCCTTCATCCAAGATGCCAACAGCCTGATCATGCCGCCGGATCAGTTGATCGAGGTCTTGCGCCATTTGCGCCAGACCTTTCCGTCGCTCACGCGGGTCACCTCCTACGGCCGCTCCAAAACCCTGGCCCAGCGAAAGCCCGAAGAGCTGATAGCCATCCGCGAGGCCGGCCTGGACCGGCTGCACGTGGGCCTGGAGACCGGCGACGACACGTTGCTCCAGCGCATGAAAAAGGGGGTGACCGCCCAGGGCCATATCGAGGGCGGACGCAAGGCCATGGCCGCCGGATTCCAGCTCTCGGAGTACTGGATGCCCGGCCTGGGCGGCAAGGAATTATCGGAGGCGCACGCCTTGCACACGGCCGAAACGCTCAACGCCATCAATCCCCACTATATCCGCTCCCGACCCTTCAATCCCCTGCCCGGGACCTCCCTGGAAAGCGCAGTGGCCGAAGGTCATATGCAGCTGCTGACCCCCCGGGAACAGCTGCTCGAACTCCAGCAAATGATCGAGGCCCTTACGGTCACCTCCCGGGTCTGTTTCGACCATGCCGCCAACTACTGGACCGACCGGCGCGGCGACCTGCTTTTTACCCACGGCTATGAAGGCTACAAGTTTCCGGAAGACAAGCCCAAAGTGCTCGCCCGCATCGCCGAGGGACTGCAGAGCGACCTGCGGCACCCCACTTTTTTGAGCTTGTAAGCAAGCGGGCGGTCCCGAATCCGCCGGAGGACGATGCATCGATCGCGCGCGATACTGCTGCTGCTGGTCGCGGCCCTGATCTGGAGCACCGGCGGATTTTTAATCAAATGGGTGCAGTGGCCGCCCCTGGCCATTTCCGGCATGCGCAGTGCCATCGGCGCGCTCTTTCTGCTGCTGGTCTTCCGGCCCCGGGGCTTTCGCTTCAACCGCTACCTGATCGGCGGGGCCGTGGCCTATGCGGTCTGCGTCACCTGCTTCGTGGCGGCCAACAAGCTCACCAGCGCGGCCAACGCCATCTTGCTGCAGTACACGGCACCGGCCCACGTGGCGCTCTTCGGCTACTGGTTTCTGGGCGAACGGCCGCGACGGGTGGATTGGATCACCCTGGCGGCCGTCCTGCTGGGCATGCTGCTCTTTTTCTTCGATGATCTGACGCTGAAAGGGTTCTGGGGCAACATCGTGGCCCTGGTTTCCGGGGCCGGGTTTGCCTGGATGGCCCTCTTTCTGCGCAAACAGAAGGACGCCGACCCCATTCATTCGGTGATCCTGGGCAACCTCATGGCCGCGGCCGTGGCCCTGCCCTTCATGCTGGGGGCCCCCGGCCCTGCGGCCAAAGGCTGGCTCGGGTTGGTGTTGCTGGGGCTGTTCCAGGTGGGTACGGCCTACGCGCTCTTCACCCTGGCCATCCGCCACGTGACGGCCCTGGAATCGATGCTGATTCCCACCATCGAACCGATTCTCAACCCGCTCTGGGTGCTGCTGCTGTTGGGCGAACGGCCCGGCCCCATGGCCGTCATCGGCGGCGCGGTGATCATCCTGGCCATCACCTTGCGCGGCCTGGAGCCCTGGCTGGTGAAGCGCTTTCAGCCCTCCAGCTTGGACCGTCTGGGCCCCACCAACTGAAAGACCGGCGTGACGATCTGGGCAGGCATGGCCTCCCAGGCTTTGTCGCAGAAGGCGGCCCGGATCGCATAACGGCCCGGCGGCAGCGCCGCGGGCAGTTTGAAGCGGATGTTGAGCATCTCGCCGATGCCGCTGAAGGTGGGGCAGGCGCTCTTGGCCGGCACCGCAAAAGCCGGCTGGAAGGTGGTCAGGGTCTCGAAGCGGCCGTCCGCGCCGACGCTTTCCAGGGAGAACTCGGGGGAGACGCCGATGGGAAAGGCGGTCATGCGGATAAAGCGCAACACCATCTCCTCGCCGGGGGGATAGGCATCGAAATCGGTGACGAGGCCGATGAGCTTGTTCTCTTGGGAGATATTGGTGCCGACGCCCGAGCTGGTTTCATCCCAGGAGCGCGCGGGGCCCACATCCACATGCACCATGTCCGAATGGTAGTATCCGGCGCCGCCGAAGCCCAGGTTGCGCACATAATCCCACACCCGGCTGGAATTGACCCCCTGGATTTTGATGTCCGCGGCCATGCCGTATTGATGCAGGCTGGCCGTGGCCGCCAGGGCGCCTTTTTCACGCAGGCGGGTGTTGTAGGCCGGGCTACGGTAGCCGGAGTAGATTTCGATGCGCGCGCCGGGCTTGAAACGATCTTCCAGATAATCGAGGAATTCGATCAGGCGCAGGGAGATCTCGGCCAGGGGGTCGGCGGCGGGGGCATTGAAAATCTTGCGGATGGACGCCAAGGCCGCCGGGTCGTACTGGCTCGCTCCGGTGCGGTAGACGCCGGAAAAAGAGGCGCCGCTCTTGGGACTGGTCAGGCGCAGGTGGCCGTCGCCGCTGTGAACGAAGCGCGGCGTATCGTCGGCCAGCGCGGCATCGATCGTCCCGAACGTTCCTGCCGTCCATAGCCATAGGCCGATGAAGAGAATGGTTCGAATGCTTGGTTGCATGAATACGCTCCTTCTTATCAGCCCCGGCGCGCCAGAAGCACCCCGCAGCAAATCAAGGCGCCGCCGATGAACAGGTTGAGCGTCAGGGGCTCGTCCAGAAAAACAACCCCGCCGGCCACCCCCACCAGGGGGATGAAATAGATCAAGGTGTTGATGGTGCTGGGGCCTAAAACCGGAACCGCCCGATTCCAGAAATCGTACCCCAGGGCCGAGCAGACGATCCCCAGAAAGAACACCTGGCCCCAGACGGCCGCATCCGGTCGCGGCCAGGGGTAGAACAGCAGCTCCACGCCGGCGGCCGGCAGCAGTGAAACGGCGCCGGCCAACATGATCCAGGCAGTAAGCAGCAGGTTGGGGTAGCGCCCCGCAAGGTGCTGGATCAAAAAGGTGTAGGCGATCCAGCAGCCCACGGCGCCGAACATCAACAGATCCCCGGCCACCGAGGCCGCCCCGCGGTCGCGGCCCACCAAAAGCCCGACACCGGCCAAAGCCGCCAAAGATCCCAGCCAGGTGGCGGCCCGCGGCCAGCGCCGCCGACGCCAGGCCAGCACCAGTTCGGTGCCCAGCGGAATGGTGGCAATGATCAACGAGCCGTGGGAGGCGGTGGTCAGTTTCAGGCCGATGTTTTCGAAAGCGAAGTAGAGGGTCACGCCGCTGAGGGTCAGGGCGCCGATCCACTTGCCGTCGCCGGGCCGCATGGCCACCGCCTGCTTGCGCGTCACGAGCCACAGCAGCACGCCGGCCAGAAAAAAGCGCAGGCAGGCCAGGGTCAGGGGCGGAATCTGGCGCACCGCCCCCCGGGTCACGGAAAAGGAAAGGCCCCAGACGAGGATGCAGAAGGCGGCCAGCAGAAACGGAATGAGTCTTGATTTTACCGCTTTATCCAAGCGGGGGGGCCTTTGCTAAATAGTTCATCAACTGCTCCCGGGTCACAATGGCCCGCACATCGGCCACATGCTGCCGGATATGCTCCAGCCCGCCCTCCTGGCGATCCACCAGCACCACGGCCCGCTCCACGACCAGCCCCTCTTCCCGGGCCCGTTCGACGGCCTGGATGGTCGATCCGCCGGTGGTGGCCACGTCATCGATCACCACCACCCGGCTGCCGGCCGCCAGATCGCCTTCGATCCAGCGCGCGATGCCGTGGTCCTTCTTGGCCTTGCGGATGGAAAAAGCGGCGATGGGCTGGCCTTTGAGCCCGGATGCAAAGGCCGTAGCCATGGCGATGGGATCGGCCCCGAAGGTCAACCCGCCCACCCCCTGGGGCCGCAGATCGGCGATGGCGTCGAACATCAGATGGCCCACCAGGTACATGCCCCGGGGACTGAGCAGGGTGGGTTTGCAGTTGACGTAGTAATTGCTCATGCGGCCGGAGACCAGTTTGAAGGTCGGCTCGGCCGTGTATTTGAATGACTTCTGGCACAACAGGGCGATCAATTCCTGATGCATGTCCCGCTCCTCGGAAGATTCATGAACTGCTTGATTGCAGGGCACTTATGGGATAATAAAGCCTCCACTGTTGGAAGAAGCCGTGGGTTGGGTTCCAGTGGAGGCGGAGCAAGGAAAACCGGGTCACGGCACTCCTTGAACTCGTCGCCGTTCATAGCAGGAATGGCCGGGACGGTCAAAGTCTAAGTGGGATGCCCGATGACCGAAGAGAACGCCGACGCCATCATTCGCATGTTTCACGTGCACAAGCGCTATGGGGCCAAGTTCGCCCTCAAAGATCTCTCGCTGGACATTTATAAAAACGAATACCTTTTCGTGACCGGACGCAGCGGGGCCGGCAAAACCACGTTGCTGCGGCTGCTCTACCTGGGCGAGCCGGTGACCGAAGGCCAGGTGCTGGTGGACGGCCTGAACCTGTCGCGCATCGCCCGCAACCGCATCCCCCAGTTGCGGCGCAAGTTCGGCATCATCTTCCAGGACTACAAGCTGATCCCCACCAAAACGGTGTTTGAAAACGTGGCCCTGGTGCTGGAAGCCGCCGGCCGCAATGCGACCCTGATCGCCAAAAAGGTCAAGAGCGTCCTGCGCATGGTGGGCATGGAAGATCGCATCGATGCCTACCCCCAGAGTCTTTCGGGCGGCGAGCAGCAACGTGTGGCCGTGGCCCGGGCCGCGGCCGGCGATCCCAAGATCATCCTGGCCGACGAACCCACCGGCAGCCTGGACGAAGAGTCGGCCGACGTGATCATGAGCTTCCTGGACACCTTCCACTCCCGGGGCGCCACCATCGTCATCGCCACCCACGACAAGGAACTGCTCCAACGCGGCCATGCGCGGGTCATTCAATTGCGTGACGGACAACTCTGGTCTACGGATTCGGCTTAGGAACGACGATGCAAAGGTTTTACCGACGCGCCATCAAAGACATCCTGGAAAACCGCTTCCTGACGGCCATTACGGTGGCGACCATCGCGCTTTCCATTTTGATCGCCGCGGCCTTCGCCCTGTTCTTCGTCAACGCCGGCGACATGCTCAATCTCTGGCAAAAGGGCATGCGCATGATGGTCTATCTTGATGCCAACGCCTCGGAAGCCGAACGCCTGGACACCAAGTTCCGGCTCCAGGCCATCGCCGGGATCCAGGAAGCCGTCTACATTTCCAAGGAGGAGGCCCTGACGCGCCTCAAGGCCCAGATGCAGCACCATTCGGCCCTGCTGGAAAATCTCAAGGAGAACCCGCTGCCCGATGCCTTCGAAATCACCCTGCAGCCCTCGGCGCGCAACAACGAAGAGCTGCGCTTTCTGGCCGAACGGGTTCAGGCCCTGGCCGGCGTGGCCGAGGTGGAGTACGGCCGGCAGTGGATCCAGCGTTTCACCCACATCATCAACCTGTTCAGCCTGGCGGGCTACGCCATCGGCGCGCTGTTTTTCATGGCGACCCTGTTCATCGTGGCCAACACGATCCGTCTGGTGCTCTACTCCCGGCGGGATGAAATCGAAATCATGCGCCTGGTGGGCGCCACCGACCGCTTCATCAAGATCCCTTTCTACCTGGAAGGCATGCTCCAGGGCGGCGCGGGCACCGTCATCGGCCTGGGCCTGCTCTATGTCGGCTATTTGGCGTTGTCATGGCACTTCGCCCCCGGTCTGGCCAGCGGCATGATCCAACTGCGTTTCTTCTCCGTCGGCGCCAGCGTCGCGGCCATATTGGGCGGCATGGGCATCGGTTGGCTGGGATGTTGGGTTTCACTCAAGCAGTTTATGAAATGACGCATCGAATCCTCCGCACACTCACGGCCGCTGCGCAACGCGGCCGGCACCGAGGGCTACCGGCCGCCGCACAAGCCTTGCTGGTGCTGCTTTTAATCGCCGGCCCGGCCTGGGCCGCCGAGACCGCCACGATCCTGGTGCAAAATCTCAATGTGCGCCAAGGTCCCGGAACCGACCGTGCGGTGCTCTTCAAGCTGGCCGAAAAAAGCCGGGTGCGCGTGCTCTCCCGCAGCCGGGAATGGCTGAAGATCGAATTTAAAGGCCGCCAGGGATACATCCTGGATGACCCCCGCTTCGTGGATCGCCAGAAGGCGTCGGCCAAAGCAGAATTAAAGGATTTGCACCGGCAGGCCGAAAAGATTGAAGAACGGCTCAAGGCCTCCCAGAGCCAAATCGAGAGCATGACCCGCAAGGAGCAGGGCGTGCTCAACGAGGTGAATGCGGCCGAGGAGGCCTTGGAACGCGCCCGCCGGGAGGTCCGCCAGGCCCGGGCCGAAAGGGATGCCTTGCAGCAAAAAGTGAGTGCGATCCAAGCGCGATACACGCTCCTGGAAAAGGAGATCGAGGCCGGCGAAGCCTATGCGGCCCAACGCCTGGTGGCAGTTTACAAACTGAACTGGATGGGCCGCCTTCAGTTGCTGGCCAGCGCCAACTCCTTCTTCGAGTTCGTCCAGCGCAAGTCGGCCCTAGAGCGCATCTTGTCCCAGGACGAGGCGTTGCTGGCAAAACTGCGCACCGATCAGGCCGCCCAGAACGCCCTGCTGGAACAGCTTAACGCCGGCCAGGCGGAAAAGAAAGCCTCGGAGCTGGCCTTGAACCAGCGCATCGCGGCCCTGGATGCCGAGCAGAAACGGCGGGGCCAGTTACTTAACAAAATCCGCTCGGAAAAGGAGTTGGCGCGCACTTCGCTGCTGGCGTTGCGCCAGGCCTCCAAGGAGCTGGATAAGACCATCGCCGCCTTGGCGGTGCCCGTGGCACCGATCCAGGCCGTCCCGAGGCCGGCGGCACCCGAAACCGGCGAGCGGGCCCAGCCGGTCGAACCGGGCGGCAAGCAATTGGCCTTCGCATCACACAAAGGGTTGCTCGATTGGCCCGTAAAGGGTAAGATCGTTTCGACTTTTGGACCGTACACCGATCAGAAAAGCAATCTGGTCAACTTCCAAAGCGGCATCAACATCCGAGCCGAGCGGGGCGAGCCGATCCGCGCCGTAGCCGAGGGTCACGCCATCTTCGCCAACTGGTTCAAGGGTTTCGGCAACATGCTGATTGTCGACCACGGCAATCACTACTATACGGTATATGCCCACCTGGAAGAACTCTTCAAGGTCAAGGGCGATCGTGTCGAAAAAGGAGAGGTGATCGCCACCGTGGGCGATTCCGGCTCGCTCGCGGGTCCGGCGCTGCACTTTGAAGTCCGCCATCACGGCAAACCCATCGATCCACTGCAATGGATTCGTAAAGGATAAATACCAAGGAGATTCCTACATGTTTGGCTCAAGAAATGGTTCCCGCTGGGCAATGGCCGGCGTTATCGCGCTGGCCGTGGCGCTGTTTATTCCCGGTGCCTACCGCAACCTGGCCGCCGACAAGGAGCAGACCTACGAGGGCCTGAAGATCTTCTCCGATGTCATCGACATGGTTCAGAAGAACTATGTGGACGACGTGGATTCCAAAAAACTCATCGAGGACGCCATCCAGGGCATGGTCAGCAGTCTGGACCCGCACTCGTCGCTGCTCACCCCCGATGCCTTAAAAGAGCTGCAAATCGATACCCAGGGAGAGTTCACGGGCATCGGCATCCATGTGACCATGCGCGACAACCTGGTCACGGTGATCGCGCCCATCGACGGCACCCCGGCCTATAACGCCGGCATCAAGGCCGGCGATAAGATCATCAAGGTGGACGGAACGTCGGTGGACAACCTCACCGAGGCCGTCAAGCGCATGCGGGGGCCCAAGGGCACCGAGGTGACCATCACGGTGATCCGCGAAGCAGAGCCCAAGCCCCTCGACTTCAAGCTGATCCGCGATGTCATCCCCATCCACAGCGTCAAGGCCACCGTCATCAAGCCCGGCTACGGCTATGTGTGGGTGACCCACTTCCGGGAGAACACCGCCGACGATCTGGAGGCGGCGCTGCAAAAAATGGAAAAATCGGAAAAGCCCCTCAAAGGCTTGATCCTCGATCTGCGCGACAACCCCGGCGGTGTGCTCGACCAGGCCATCCGCATCTCCGACATATTCCTTGACGAAGGGGTCATCATGACCAGCAAGGGTCGCCTGGAGCGCCATACCCGGGTCTATTCGGCCACCAAGAACGGCACGCCGCGCACCTACCCCATGGTGGTGCTGATCAACGGCGGCAGCGCCAGCGCCTCGGAGATCGTGGCCGGCGCCCTGCAGGACGACAAGCGCGCCCTGATCCTGGGCAGCACCTCGTTTGGCAAAGGCTCGGTGCAGGCCATCGAGAACCTGCGCGACGGCTATGCCCTCAAGCTGACCATCGCCCGTTACTACACCCCCAGCGGCCGGTCGATCCAGGCCAAGGGCGTGGAACCGGACATCGTGGTCGCGCACCAGATTATCGAAGAAGAGATCACCGAAAAGGAGCGCCTGTTTAAAGAGCGCGATCTGGCCAATCACCTGGAAGGAGACGGCGGCGACAAAAAAGCCCCGGCCAAAAAGCCCAAGGCGCCCGAGCCCCAGAAGCCCGATGCCAAGCCCTCCGAGGAACCGGCCACGACCCGGCTGAGCCCGCTCAGCGCCGAACAACTGGTCAAGGACAGCCAGGTGCGGCGCGCCCTGGACATTCTCATCAGCCACGAGGTTTTCAAAAAACTGGGCAATGGCTAAAAAAAAGCGCGCCCCGAGCAAACGCGGCGGCCGCAAACGCTCCCGGGGTCCGGATTACTCCCTGCAAACCCTGAAGATCGTCTGCGGCCTTTGCGTATTGGCGCTGCTGGTGATCGGCGCCGGTTTTCTGGCCGAGCTGCTGCTGGACCCAAAACCCGACCCGCCCCCTAGGGCTGCGGTGCAGCCACCCAAGCCACGCGACCGCGTGCCGCCGCCGGTGGCCGCGCCCGCCAAAAAACCGCTCTACGAGATCTTCCCCCAGGGTTCACCGCCGCCCCGGCCGATTGCGCGGCCCTCGATCCCGGAAGAGCTGCCCCAATTGCCCGGGCAGCACCCGCCGCTGGTGGCCATCATCATCGATGACATCGGCTACGACCGCCACATCGCCACCCAGCTCATGGGCCTGAATGTGCCGTTGACCTTCTCCATGCTGCCCAATGCGCCGTTCAGCCGTCAGATCCTGCCCCAGGCCCGGGCCAAGGGGCTCGAGATCATGCTGCATCTGCCCATGGAGCCCAACGAGTACCCGGAGGTCGATCCCGGCGCCGGCGCCCTGTTTTCCCATATGACCCCCGATGCCTTGATCGCCCAGCTCAACACCAACCTGGATCTTTTTTCGGGCGTCAAAGGGGTCAACAACCACATGGGGTCGCGCATCTCGGCCTCTTCGGAACAGATGCGCCAGATCTTTTCGATCCTCAAGAAACGCGGCCTCTACTACATCGACAGCCGCACCGCCGCCAATACGGTGGCCGAATCCTCGGCCCGCTTGCTGCAACTGTCCTTTGCCGAGCGGGACATCTTCCTCGATCACAAGGAAGATCCCGCCTTCATCCGCAACCAATTGAAGCATCTGATCAAACGCGCCCAGCTCCAAGGCTATGCCGTGGCCATCGGCCACCCCTACCCGGCCACCGTTCAGGTGCTCCGGGAGTACTTGCCCCAACTCAAGACCAGCGTCTCGCTGGTGCAGGCCTCCACGGTGGTGGAACGCTCCATGATCGCCCATGCCAACGCCGCGCATGCCGCGCGCTGACGATCCCCCAGCGAGCAAATTGAGGTGCTCCTTCACGGCGCGTTCAGGGGATGGTCCGGGGCACCATTGGCCATACCTTTTAATGCCGCTTGGGCGCGAGCGCAGGAAGAGCGGCCTGGACTGTTTGAGCGCAGCGAGTTTCCAGGCCGCCCGGAGCGCGCCCTTTAGCGGCATTTAAAGGTGTGGCCGGTGACACGGACCATCCCCTGAACGCGCCGTGCGCGCCTCTATCCGAGACCTGCTGACTTTGAGCCTTCAACTTCAGTCTTCAGCCCTTTTTCGGGGTTGACATTCAAAAATTTTTAACCATTATTTGGCCGAATTCTCACAGAAAAGCCAGTTTACAAGGAGCCACGCCCCATGGAAGAAAAAAAACAGACCCACCAGTTCAAAACCGAAGTGCGCCAGATCCTCAACCTGATCGTCAACTCCCTCTACTCCAACCAGGAGATCTTTTTGCGCGAACTGATCTCCAACGCCTCGGACGCCATCGATAAGCTGCGCTTCAAATCCCAGACCGAGCCCGAAATCCTGGGCGATGACGGTGAATTCAAAATCAAGCTGCGGCCCGACGGCATCGCCCAGATCCTGGAAGTCAGCGACAACGGCATCGGCATGACCCACGACGAGGTGATGGAGAACATCGGCACCATCGCCAAAAGCGGCACGGCCCAGTTTCTGGAGATGCTCAAGCAGGTCCAGAACAGCGAGGCCTTGACCCCCGAGCTGATCGGCCAGTTCGGCGTGGGATTTTACAGTGCCTTCATGGTGGCCGACAAGATCACCATGGTCACCCGGGCGGTGGGCGCGGCCGCGGACCAGGCCGTGCGCTGGGAATCGACCGGTGACGGCAGCTTCACCATCGAGCCGACCACCCGCGACCAACGGGGCACGACCATCACCTTGCATCTTAAAAAGCGCGACAAGGAGGACCCGGACTACACCGACCAGTGGCAGATCCGGCGCATGGTCAAGCAGCACTCCGACTATGTGGCCTATCCCATCGTCATGGATGTGGAAAAGGAGATCCCCATCCCGGAAAACGAGCAGATCAAGGACAAGGACGGCAAGCCCATCGGCGAGACCAAGCGGCGGGTCATCGAGGAGGAGACCCTCAACTCCCGGGAGGCCATCTGGGCCAAACCCAAGGACGAGGTGACCGACCAGGCCCACGAGGAGTTCTACAAGCACCTGGCCCACGACTGGAATCCGCCCCTGGCCCGGCTGCACTTCAAGATGGAGGGCACCACCGAGTACCACGCCCTGCTCTACATTCCTTCCAAGGCACCCTTCGACCTGTTCCATGCCGAGCGCAAGCACGGCGTGCAGCTTTACTGCAAGCGGGTCTTCATCATGGACGACTGCAAGGAGCTGATCCCCGAATACCTGCGCTTCGTCAAGGGCGTGGTCGACGCTCCGGACCTGAACCTCAACGTCAGCCGCGAGATCCTGCAGCAGGACCGCCTGGTGATGAACATCCGCAACAACCTGGTGAAAAAGGTGCTGGATCTGCTCAAGGAGATGCCGGCCGAGCAGTACGAGAAATTCTACGAGCCCTTCGGGCCGGTGATCAAAGAGGGCATCTACACCGACACCAACAAGCGCGACAAGATCGCGGCCCTGGCGCGTTATAAAACGACCAAATCCGACGGCAAGTGGGTCTCCCTGGACGCGTACGTCAAGGGCATGCAGCCCGACCAGAAGGAGATCTATTATATTACCGGCGACGACCTCAACGCCCTGATCAACAACCCCCACCTGGAAAAGCTCAAGGAAAAGTCCTACGAGGTGCTGCTCATGGCCGATCCGGTGGACGAGTGGGTGCTGCAGTCGCTCACCGAATATGACGGCAAGCCCCTCAAGAGCGCCGAAAAGGGCGATCTGGCCCTCGACAAAGTGGATGAAACGAGCAAAGAAGCGTTCAACGCCCTGTTCGGCTTCATCAAGGGCCAGTTGGAAGCCAAGGTCAAGGAGGTCAAGCCCTCGGTGCGCCTGACCGAATCGGTGGCCTGCCTGGCAGGGGAAGATTACGACATGAGCGCCTACATGGAAAAACTGCTCAAGGCGGCCGGCCAGAAGCCCCCCGAGGTCAAGCGGGTGCTGGAATTGAACATGGGCCACCCGGTGATGGGGCGGATCAAAACCTTATTTGAAAATGACCGCGACAACGCTGCCTTAAAAGATTATTGCCATGTCCTTTACGACTTGGCCGTGGTGGCCGAAGGTGGCAAATTGGAAAATCCCGCGCGCTTCTCGCGTTTGGTGGGCGAGATGATGACCCGGGCTATCGCTTAGATCCTGCCGAATAGATCCTGCCGAACGGTAGGGGCGACCGGCGGTCGCCCCTGCTTTTGGCTCCTGCTCTTTAGAATTTGACAAAATCCTACGGGCTCCCTAAAAAGGGCCATGCCCTACTTCTACCACCCGTATGCCATTCTGCTGATCTGCGCCGTCGGCATCTCCGCCGCCTTGGGCATCACCGTGCTCAAGTACCGCCCGACCCTTGGCACGCTCTCCTTCGCCCTGCTCATGGGCGCGGTCTGCATGTGGGCTTTTTTGAGTATTTTCGAGGTGATTTCCTATGATCTGCCCATCAAGGACTTCAGCGGCAGATTGAAATATCTCTTTATCGTCACGATCCCGGTGGCGTGGTTCACCTTCAGCCTGTATTACTCCAATCGCGTCCGCTGGCTCAACCCAAGCCATTTGGCCCTCCTGACCATCGTGCCGGCCTTGACGGTCCTGGTGACCGCCACCAACAGCTACCACCACCTGATGTTTCAAAGCGTCGAGTGGCACCGCGGCAACAACCTGATCATTCCGGTGCGCCAGTTTGGGGTCTGGTTCTGGGTACACACCGTCTATTCCTATGGTCTGCTCTTCATTGGCTTCCTTTTCCTGGCCCGCTCCACCGTCGACTCCCAGCGCATATACCGCCGCCAAGGGGTCTCGCTGCTGATTGCGGCGCTGGCCCCCTGGCTGTGCAACATGCTCTTCCTTTTCACGGGAGACCGTTCGCCCCGTCTGGATCTGACGCCGTTTGCCTTTACCATCAGCGGTTTGGCCGTTATGTGGGGCATCGTGCGCTACCGCCTGTTGGATATCATTCCGGTGGCCCGGGATATCGTGATTCAAAACATGAACGATGGGGTCATCGTCCTGGACAGCCACCAGCGCATTCTGGATCTCAATCCGGCGGCCATCGCGCTGGTGGGGGCCCAACAAACGTCCCTGATCGGAAAACCGGCCGCCGGCGCCCTGCCCTGGTGGCCGCACCTGCCCGATCCCGATAGCTTCAACGCCCCGCTGGCCCCCTTGAAGATGGAATTGACTCACCGCAACGGCCAACAGCACCTGCACATCGCGCTATCCGACTTGATCTATAATGAAAAACATCTGGGATACCTAGTGACCCTGCGGGATGTGACCGCCGTCAAAAAGGCCCAGGACGCCTTGCGCCAAAGCGAAGAGCGCTTCAAATCCCTGAGTGAAAACGCGCCCGTGATCATTTTCACGCTGGATGGCGCCGGGAACGTCACCTATGTCAATCCGGCCTGGATCACGCTCTTGGGCCATGATCGCCAGGAGCTGCTGGGACGGCAGCTCAGCGCATTGCTGCCCGAAGATCAGCGCGAGGAGTTCAGCGCCATGGTGGTCGGACTGATCCGCGGCCAGCGCAAGATCGCCGAGAGCATGATCCGTTTCCGCAACAAGGAGGGTGAAGAGCGCATTTTCGATTTCAGTGCCGCGGTCAACTCCGATGAAGAGGGCCGGATCACCGGCATCATCGGGTTTGCCAAGGACATCACCGAAGAGGACCGCCTCAAAACCCAGTTGTTCCAAGCCCAGAAGATGGAGGCCATCGGCACCCTGGCCGGCGGCGTGGCCCATGATTTCAACAACCTGCTCATGGGCATGCAGGCCAACGTCTCGTTGTTGCGCCTGGAAAACGACGCCACCGAGCAATCCCAGGAAAAGCTCACGCGCATCGAAGAGCAGATCCAGAGCGGCGCCTCCTTGACCCGCCAGCTGCTGGGTTACGCCCGCAAGGGCAAATACGTGGTCAGCGCCATCGACGTGCACCCCCTGATCCAGGAGACCCTGGAGGTGGTGCAGCGCACCAACAAAAACATCCGCGTGCATTGCGACCTGAAGGCCGCACCGGCGGTGATGGAGGCGGACCGCGGCCAGATGGAGCTGGTTTTTCTGAATCTTTTCGTCAATGCCGTGGACGCCATGCCCAGGGGCGGAGACCTGACCGTAACCACCCATCTGGTGCACCATCCCGATGGCGCCGGCGTCTGGCCCGAGAAAGTGGAACCCGGGCGCTACATCGAAATAAAGGTCGCCGATACGGGCGTGGGCATGGCGCCCGCCATCATGGAGCGCATCTTCGAGCCCTTTTTCACCACCAAGGAGATCGGCCGCGGAACCGGGCTCGGCCTGGCCTCGGTCTACGGCGTGGTCAAGAACCACCGCGGGTATATCCGGGTCGCGTCCAGCGTGGGCCAGGGCGCCACCTTCATGCTCCTCTTCCCGCCAGCCACCACGCTCGCCAAAAAAGCGGCCCCGGTTGTTGCCGAAGCCATCGCCTACCCCCAGGGCCGCTATGTGCTGCTGGTGGATGACGAGGCGCCCATTCTGCAATATATCGGCGAGATGGTGCACAGCCTGGGCTTCAAGGTGTTCCTGGCCGGCAGCGGCCTGGAGGCCATCCGCCTCTTCAAGGCCCACCACCAGGAGATCGACTTCGTCATTCTGGATATGATCATGCCCGATACCGACGGCTGGCAGGTGTTCAAGGCCCTCAAAGCCACAGCCCCCGACGTCAAAGTGATCATCGCCAGCGGCTACGGCCTGAGCGAACAGTCCCAGAGCATCCTCGAACAGGGTCCCCACATCATGCTGCCCAAACCCTTCACGCGCGGCGAACTGGCCGAAGCCATCGCCAAGCTGCTGGGGGCCAGATAAGATCTCCATCATCACGTCCAAGCCCAACCAGGCTATCCGGGTCGGTAGCGGGATCGTTTCGAATCCGATACCGATACCGACGCCGATTCCGAAAGGGACGCATCACTGAATCATGGCTTGACTTGGACGGGGACGGGACTATACTGAAAATACGAAAATATGAATGTATGAATTTCGTACACAGGAAGGTTGCCATGGAAGCCATCAAAGTCATCAAAATCAACAGCCGCGGACAAATCGTGCTGCCGGCGGAATACCGCAAGATGATGGGTATAAAAGAAAATACCCAGATGATGGTGCGCATGTTGGATGACGGCGGCCTCGAGATCAGGCCGGCCACCATCGTGCCGATCAGCAACTATCTCGAAACCCATCCCGAAGTTCGCCAGCAAGTGCTCGCGTCCTATCGACAGGCCCAAGAGGGCCAGGTGCTCGACACGGATGAAACCAAACGCCTTCTGGAGAGCGACTGATTTTAACCGGGGGCGCAGCGGTGATCGTTCAAAGTACCCAGGGGTTTATTGAAAGCCTGAACCGGCTTTCGGCCGGCGAGGCCCGCACCGCCAAGCGGTTCATACGACCGCTGTGCGACGCCGTTGAACAACTCGCCGACGGAGTGCCGCTCACCGCCATCGCCCTGTCCAACTACGTGATCAATGAAGAGCGAGGCGCAAGGCTGTCGGTGGCCATCGGCAACGACCGAATGTATGGCATCTCCTTCGATGGATTCTACCTGGCGGTGGCGGTAATGGGCAAGGCCCCCGAAATTTGCCGGCTGCTGACCATCATCAAAAAACAATCGGGGTGATCCCGCATGTGGGTGGCGCTGCAAATCCTAAATACGATTCTGATATTCATCGCAGGCATTCTGCTGGCGACGCGGATATATCCGACACTTTTTGGCTCTTCCGATGTAACCGGTCATGATTACATCCAAAACCTGCAAGCCATCTCCCGGGAACTGAGCGAAAAGCCAATGAATGCCGACGACGTGGAAATACTGAAGCAGAAAACCGTGCGCGCCATCAGCTTGATCACCGAAAGCCTGGTGGACAACCAGGTGCTCGCCGCCGATACCCGCTCCCGCACCCGCCTGGGACTGATTTTGCTGGCCGCCGGGTCATTCTTTCAAAGCCTGCTGGCGGTATTCTCAAGATAGCGTCTATTTCTAACTATTGCTGTGCCGTTTGCGCAACACCTTGCCGCTGCTCCAGAATCGCCTTGGCCGGGATCAGCCCCGTGGCGCTGGCCGAGACGATGTTACCGGCCACGCCCGGGCCGTCGCCGGCCACGAAGAGGCCCTTGACGGCGGTCTCCAGGTGGCTGTCGGTGTCCACCTGGGTGGCGAAAAATTTGATTTCGGGGGCGTAGAGCAGGGTTTCGTCGTTGGAGACGCCCACCACCACGCGGTTGAGCTGTTCCAGGCCATCCATGAGATTGGCCAGGATGCGTTCGGGCAGGGCCATGGCGATGTCGCCGCACACCACGTTGGTCAGGGTGGGACGAATATAGCCTTTTTGAATGCGTTGCCAGGTGCTGCGCCGGCCGCGCTTGAGGTCGCCGTAGCGCTGCAGGATCGGCTTGCCGCCGCCAATGAGGGTCGCCAGGTGGCCGATGGCTTCGCCGTAAGCCTGGTTGTCGGTCACCGGCTCGGTGAGCACCACCTTGGACAGAAAAGCAAAATTGGTGTTTTCGGATTTCTTGTCCTGGAAGGCGTGGCCGTTGACGCAGACAAATTCGTTGTAGTTTTCCATGGCCACGTACCCGCCCTGGTTGGTACAGAAGGTGCGGGTCTGGTCGTCGTACTTGGTGGTCTGAATAAAGAAGGTGGGATCGTAGATAATGGCGCACAGATCCTGGAGAATGTCGTTGTGCACCTCCACCCGCACGCCCACCTCGATGCCGCGCTGGCGCACCCCCAGATCCAACTGGGTCGCCAGGCGCCCCATCCAGTCGGCGCCCGCCCGGCCCGGGGCCAGGATCACGTGCGGCGCCTGATAGGCCTTACGGTTGCTGACGATACCCTTGACCCGTCCCTGGGCCACCAGCACCTCACGCACATCTTCGGAGCTGTGGATCACCACGCCCCTCTGGCGCAGGTACTCGGCCATGCCGGCAATGTGGGCCGGCAGCCGGTCGCTGCCCAGGTGCTTCTGCTTGATGATCAACAGATCGATACCGTGGCGCTTGGCCGATTTGCGGATGGCCTGGGCGTTCTGCATATCGGTGGGGTAAACCGGCCCGTCCATGCCGAAGCGGTTGAAGATCTGCTCGGTCTCGACGATCAGGGCCTCGGCCGCCTCCGGTGCCATGAACTGCGTCAGATCGGTTTTGCCCAGCTTGTGGATGTAGTTGAGCTTGCCATCGGAGAAGAGCCCGGCGCCGCCGATGCCGCACAGAATGTTGCACGGCTTGCAGCGCTGACAGGGATTGAGGGCCGTCATGGGGCACTTGCGCCGCTCGGGCGGCTTGCCCTTGTCCACCAGCAGCACCTTCAGGTCCGAATGCTCGCTCAGGTGGTAAGCCGCGAACAGGCCGGCCGGTCCGGCCCCGACGATGATGACGTCGAAATTGGTGGCACTGGATGTTTCCGCGGACGCATTCACGGGACGGTTCCTCTCACGCGCCGGTCATCGATTCGACGCCGGCGGTTTCCCTTCGTTCAGGAGGTTGCCATAGAGCCCTTTGGCGCAATCGGGGCAGAGGCTGTGGCTGAAATGGGCTTCGGTGCGATCCTGAATATATTTTTCGATACGCTCCCAAAACCCTTTGTCATCCCGGATCTTGTGGCATTTGGCGCAGATCGGGATCAACCCTTCCAGGGTTTTGACATCCCCCAGGGCGCCGTGCAGACGTCCGATCAACTGCTCTTTCTCCTGATTGTCCCGTTGCGATGCCATCAGCGCCAGGTAGGCGCCGCGCCGGGTGCGGTTGATGGCGCGCAACATGGCGACCCCCAAAAAGTTCAAGGGAATCAGGAACAAAAAGGCACCGATGAACTCCGCAAGCGGTAGGCGCAGATAAAAGTAACCCACAACCACGCTGCCAAAGCCCATGAAGAGGCAGGCGAACACCGTGCAATCCAGCCGGTTGGTGAGAAACTGATAGTAGACCAGGGTAAACAGGATCGCGTCGACCCCCACATAAATGGCCGGCATGTGCCGCTCGACCGCCAGCATGAAAATCGACACGGCGATCACCACCTGAACCCCGACCACTATAAAAGGATAGGCCTCGAAGTAGGCCGTTTGCCGCCGGATGTATTCGGCGCCGGCCACGATGAGCGCCACCGCGCCAAGGCGCACACCCAGCAGACGAAGGATGCTGGCCTTGTCTGCGCTGATCAGATCGACGATGAAGAAGGAAAAACCCATGAAGGCGATCACCAGCAGGGTAAGATGGGTTCCCTTGCGGATATCGTTCCAACTGAACTGGAGGTATCTCTTTTCAACGGCTCTGGAAACGAATTCGCCGGAAAAGGAGATCGAAGCATCCTTGTATGATTGACTCATGATTCTTGCCGCCCCCTGAAAACAACTATTAGCTGCCAGAATTCCTACAAATTTTATAAATCATACTTTGGGGTGCGAAGAAAGGAGGAATTAAGGCTTTGACTTGGACGCGCGCCGGCAATTATAGTGATTTAAATAAACTCTCGGCGGGTTCGGGCCAAACGATTCTAAGGAAACGGGCACTACCTCCATCGAGCCATCTGCTGACCAGATTCCCACCAACACCACGGCCCGCCTGCTTCTACTATACCATGCGACCACGAACCACAACCAAGGAGGTTTATATGTCAGTCAAGGCCCTCATTAAAAGAACCATTCCGGCCAGCAAGGCCAAGGAGATGATCCCCCTGTTCCGGCAGATGCGTGGGCTGGCCATGACCATGGATGGCTATATTTCCGGAGAAACGCTGCGCAACCTGAACAACCCCGAGGAGTTTCTGGTCATCAGCAGTTGGCAATCCTCCGATGACTGGGTCAAATGGCTCAAGAGCCCGGAACGCCAGAAGATCCAAACGCGTATCGACGAGCTGCTGGGCGGCCAGACCCAGTTCGAGCTGTATCATTACGGATTCGGCGAATAACCTCGCACTACTTGAAGGTTTGCAGGATCTGTCCGGTGGCGGTCTGCAGGTCATACCATGAGAAGCGCAGGGCGACCCTGGCGAGGGCCAACTGCGCCTGGGCGACAATCAGGTCGCGCTGGGCCTCGTTCAACCGCACCAGGGAGCCCACCCCGGCCTTGTACTCTTTTTCAACCAGATCGCGTTGTTGCTGCACCAACCGGGTATTGGTCTCCTGCAGTTGCAATTGCTCCTGGGCCGCGTTGATCTGGTTGGTAATCGTTTGGATTTCCGAGGCCACCTGGACCTGGGCGTCCTGCAGAACCTTTTCGGTCTCGTAGAGCCGCGCCTTGGCCTCACCATGCCGGGCGCGGGTCAGCCCGCCGGCAAAGATATTCCAATTCAGGCCGACCCCCACCGAGTTACCGAAATCGTCACCTTCAAAATTCATGTCTTCCGCGCGCTCACCCTCATAGGTCCCCAGAAGCGATACGGTAGGGAAATACCCGGCCCGGGCGAACTTGACCCCAGCCTCGGCCTGGCGCACGGTCCAGTCGCCACGCTGCAGATCGGGCCGCAGGCGCAGGGCCGTCTCCACCTGTTCGGTGCTTTGGGGCACAGCCAACTCCAGGTCACTGGTCGGCGCCAATTCGGCCAGACGCACCGTTTCAGGAAGTCGCCCCTCGGGAACCCCTAACAGCGAGGCCAGCGAGATCAACCAACGGTTATAATCGGTCTCTTCCTGAATCCGCCGGCTCAGGGCGCTGTTGCCGCGGATCTGGAAATTGAGCACGTCGCTCAAGGCGCCGGTGCCCACATCGTAACGCAGGCGCGCTTCGGTCAAAAGGCGCTGGTTGAACGCCTCGTCCGCTTTGGCGATGGCCACGTTTTCCTGGGCCAGCTGCGCCTGCAAGAAGGCAAAGGCCACCGCCGACAGCAGCAGGCGCCGGGCATCGTCCCGGGCCGCGGCCGTGGCCTGCGCGCCATAGCGCGCGCCGGCCAGGCGAAACTTGCGCGCAAAGCCGTCGAACACCAGCCAACTGGCCGACACCCCGGCATTGTAATAATCTTCGGGGTTGCCGATACCAGCGGGTGGCAGGCCCGGATGCAGGCCGCGGATCAGTTCATAGCTCCGGAGCTGCGCGTCGATATCGCGCTGGGACATATCCACCCGGGCCGCCCCCGCCGACGCATCCACCTGGGGCCAATAGGGCGCCTGGGCCTGCTTGACGATCTGGGAGGCCTGGGCCACCCGCGCCTGGGCCGCCTCCAGGGAAGGATTAGAGGCCAGGGCGATGCGGGCCGCGGTGGGCAGATCGAGAACTTCGATATTCTCCAGTGCCGGCAACGGCGGCTGGGCCAGGGCCTGACCTTGCATGAACCAGATCAATAACAGCAAACATATATACCAAACCCGGATGGGAATACGAAAAGCGCGGCGTTGCATAAGAAGTGCTCCTGTCTAAGGTAAACGGCTTCCGCAAATGCAGACGCCCTTTTATTATAGAATAATTTTCGCGAGATCAATAGCGATGAAGGCAACGCCTTTCACCTCCGTTGACAAAAATTGTCAGGCCCATATCAATCGGTTTATAGGGTTCGGAACAACCCCTGAAAATCGATAACCATTCGCAATATAAATAGATACCTAATAGACAGCATACTTGTTAGCGGTATGCCGACTGGCCGGCGTCCTATCGAGGATTTAAATCTTTTTAGAGTGCCGCCGCCAACAATCCGGCACAGCCAGGATCATAACACCGGGCGGAGGGGATACGATCCAACGCGCGCAACGGTTACCTATCTAAATGATTCCATTTTTACAGATACTTACATGTTAGCTTGAAAAATCCAGACCGGCTGATGGCGCATGCTCGAATAGGTTTGGTACATTTGTTGTATGGCAACCCGCAGACGCAGGATTAACCGTCAAAACCAACAATGAGAAGAGGTCCTCATGAACTTTGTGCAGCGTCAAGGCCAAAAAGGAAAAAAAGCACCCGGACCGCCCGGCTTCACCCTGATCGAGCTGATGATCGTCATCGCCGTCGTGGCCATCCTGGTCGGCATCGCGGTGCCCGGAATGCGCGGCATGAGCACGAAAAACTCGGCCCAGCGCGCCGCCGACGAGATGTACGGGGTGATCATGGAGGCCAAGATGCGGGCCGTGCGCAACAACATCCAGGTCAACGTCACCTTCGACATCGCCAACAATAGTTACCGTTGCGATGCCACCAACGAAACGGTGCGCCTGAACAAGTACCGGGGCAATGTGCGTTTCACCAATGCGCCCAACGGACAGGCGCCCATCGTGCTGTTGCGCTTCTCTCCCCAGGGGTTCGCCATCTTGTCGGGAGACGTCTTTATTGTGGAACCCGATCACAACACCTTCTATCGTCTTCAAACCTCGTATGCCGGCGTCACCACCGTCGACCGGTGGAGCGAAGGCGCGGCCCGATGGATTTGAGGAGACGACCATGAAAATGAAACTTCATTGGCCTACGGGCATGGCAAATATAGGCAACCAGAGGGGCTTCACCCTGGTGGAGCTGATGATCACGGTCGTGGTCACCATGGTTCTGGTGGCTTCGGTTTTCGCCACCCACCAGGTGCAATCGACCACCTACTCCGTGCAGCGCGAGGTCTCCAAAATGCAACAGGGGCTTCGCGGATCGCTGCATGTGTTGGAGTGGGATATTCACAACGCCTTGCGTGACCCCTCCCCCAGGCAGCGCTCCCGGTTCGCGGCCGGCAACCGCTGGTACGATCTGGCCGGTAACGTCAACAACGCCGGTCAGCCGGGCCTCGAGTTCGTCTCCACACGACTGGATAACGATGCCGACGGCATCGACGACTCGGATCAGACGGTCCGCTATTGGGTGTTGGATCCGGACGGTGACGGCATTCCAGGGCTCTATCGCCGGGCCACACCGGATCCTGCGGATATCGGACCGGCCGACCCGAACGGGCGGTTGGTGGCCGACGGCATCCAGGCCATCGGGTTCGCGTATGCCTACGACGCCGACGGCGACAACGTGCTCGAGCGCTACAACGGCAATGCTGCCAACCCCATTGTGTGGGCCGTGGACAGCGACAATGGCGGCAACCTGGACGCCATTCTGGACGTCAACAACGACGGCGCCATCGATATGCTGGACGATACCGACGGCAACGGGCGCATCGAGCGGTTTGATGACGCCCTAAACCACCTGGGCACGCCGGCCACCTTCGACCAGGTGCGGGCAGTGCGCATTTTCCTGCTGGTCGTCTCTGAACGGCCGTTCGGCGATCATATGATCGACCGGAACCGGTATGTGGTGGGCAACCAGGTGATCGATCAGCCCGATGACCGTTTCAAACGCCGCCTGATGACCCTCGACGTGGCCCTGCGCAACTACATCCGCTGACCGCTTCGCACATGGAAAGGAAGAGGACGCAAATGAACGCTTTGAACGAAATGAAGAGTTATCGGAGACACGACCGGCGGGGGTTCACCCTGCTGGAAGCCATGATCGGCTTGATGGTCTTTTCCATCGGTGTGCTCGGCATGCTCAAATTCCAGGCCGTGAGCATCAATTCCAACAGCATGGCGCGCACATCGTCGGTCAACACCAATCTGGGCGTCTCCACCGTCGAGCGTTTTTTCGCCTTGAACTGGAATGAGGATGCCGCCGAGGCGATTCCCGAAACATGCAATGTGGACGACAACGGTTTCGAGACCTGCTGGCTGATCACCGAAGGGCCGGGGCCGGGCATCAACGCCATCGGAAACGAGAAGAACGAACCCGTGGTCCGGTTGATCACCGTCCGGACCACCTTTGTTGACCAGGGTGGCACTCGAAGAAGCACGACCCTCCGGTTGATGAAGCCGAAAATGTAGTTCCCCTGGACAGGAGAAAGAACATGAAACGCAGCATAAATTGGATTGCAGACGAAAGCGGTTCGGTCCTCGTGATCGTGATGGTGGTGCTTGTGGCCGTGACCGCCCTGTCGCTCACCATGATGAATTTCACCACCCAGGAGATGAAGATGGCCGGCCATTACAAATTCGACAAGGTGGCCTTCTATAACGGCGACAGCGGCATTTACGGAACTCCCAAATTCATTCGGTTGTTGTTGCCCGATTCCAGCCCGGTAGCGGAAGAAGATCCGAACAAGGCGGGTTGCGTACGCTTTCTCAATACCAGTGGAGGTAGCGCCGCGGAGGAGATTCGTAACAGAATCTATGGGTACGAAGGCGACGACACCACCATCACGTACAATGACAACGACACCGGCGAAGCAAGGCCGGAAGCGGCGGATATCAGCCTAAATGCGTGCCAAATCCCGGCGGCCGTCAACATCGTCAGAGTTGGCGCCGATACCCAATCGAGCGGAGGCGCGATCGAATTCGCCGCCGGCGCCGACGGATTGGGCAGCGGCGGCGGCGATCAAGGAGTACGCTTCCGCCTAGTCAGCACCGGCAGTGACGATCAGAACAACACCCATACCATTCGTGCAATCTATCGCTGGAAAAACGTTCCCGGAGGACTATAACCATGAAACGATCCCTCTATGCAATTGCAGCGCTTATCATTAGCTCAATATGGCTGAGCTGGACGACACCGTCGATGGCCAACATGGCCACCTATTCGACCGAACCGGTCTTCATCTCCAAATCGGTGCCACCCAACGTCATGATCATTCTGGACAACTCGGGCAGCATGAACTTCAATGCCTACGGCTCATGGTTTGGGGACGGAAAAACCGTCACCGACGAACCCTTCGAGGGCGAGGGTTATTCCGCGGTAAAAAGCTTCCCGATATTGGCCAACGGCGATGACATGGAAGAGACCATGGGTGGCGGGGATGTGTGGGACGGAGGGGATAGAGACCTGGACATGGGCGAGTTTCTTGTCGGCCTCCGTTTCGATAAAGTCCTGATTCCCCAAGGGGCCGTTATCACCTCGGCCTCCATCGGTTTCATCGCGGACGCCAGCGGCAGCGCGACCAGCAACCTGATTATCGAAGCCGAAGACTCCGCCGACGCGCTGCCCATGAACCAAAACGTCAATTTCAACATCTCCGGCCGTACCTGCCTCGGAACCACCGTGACCTGGACACCCGACGCATGGTCCAGCGGCGACGACTACAGCACTCCGGACCTCTCCAGCCTCGTCAATGCGATTGTCAATAGGGCCGACTGGACATCGGGCAATGCCATGTTCTTCCGCATCAGCGGCAGCGGTAAGCGCGAAGCCGAATCCGTGGAAACCGGCCCCTCCTATCGCCCGGTGCTGCGCATCGCCTATGCCGACGGCGATTCAGGTGATAAGAAGTATTACGGTTACTTCGGTACCGATTTTTTCTATAAATACAGCAGCGACGCCTTCCGTTACGCCTATAAGAAGATCTCCTTCGACGCCACGACCGGCACCTGGAGCGTGGAAGATCTTGACGGCAACGCGGCCACTTTGACCTCGGCGGATATCGTCAGCCAAAAGCTGTGGGATGGCAACTGGCTCAACTGGCTTTGCATGCGGCGCATTGATGTTATCCGCAAGGTGCTGTTGGGTGGCAACACCCACGGCGGCCGGGACGGCTCGGGAAACCAGATGCTTTATGGGGAGAATGCCGACTCCTCCCGGACGTTTGTCAAAACGTTCGATTCCACCTCCTGCGCGGTGTCGCCCTACTCGGGCACAAACACCTACACCATGGATAATAACCGAATCACCGTCAGCGGCACCAACTATTACGTCCGCGTTGAAAAGCAGGTGGCCAGGGAGCCGTCCGATTTCTTCTACTACAATAACGGTGACAACCTGGCCGGTGTGTTGCAGCGCATCGGCGACAGCAATGTACGCTGGGGTAATATGTGGTTCCGTAGCGGGACCGGCACCGGCTACAACGGTGGCTACGTGGATCAGCCCATGGGCACCGACATTGTCACCTTGGTGGCCAACATAGAGGATAAAAGCGCCGATACCTGGACCCCTCTGGCGGAAACCTTCTATGTCGGCATGCAGTATTTCAAACAGGAAAATCCTGAGGTTTCGGGGTTTTATAGCCTGGCGGTGCCTAACACCGTAAAAGGCGACAGCGACGACCCTTATTATCAGAACGGCAAGGCCGTGCGCTGCGCCAAGAGCTTCGTTCTGCTCCTCACCGACGGCGCCTCTACCAAGGACGGGATCATTCCCCCCAGCCTCAAGGATTATGACGGCGACAACGATAAAACCGGCTGCAACGAATCCGAAAGCAGTTGGAGTACCTGCGACTACGACGACGGCGGCACCGACTTTCTGGACGATATCGCCCTTTATGCCCATACCGTGGACCTTCGGGCCGATCTGGATGACGACCAAACCATCACACTGTACACGGTGTACGCCTTCGGCAACGACGAAAACGCTCGCTCGCTATTACGCGATGCAGCCATCAACGGAGGATTCGAAGAGGGTGAAACCAAAAACAACAAACCGGACCTGACCACGGAGTGGGATAAAAACGGTGACGGAGACCCCGACACCTATTTTGAGGCCAGCGATGGCTACCTGCTCGAAACCCGCCTGATGGCTGCCTTCGGCGACATCGCCAGACGGTCCGCCTCGGGAACCTCGGCCTCGGTGTTGGCCACCAACAGCGAAGGCGAAGGCAACATGATCCAAGCCTATTTTATTGCCAGCAAGGACAATGCGGCCGGCACCGAAACCGCCCGCTGGCTGGGATACCTGCAATCGATGTGGGTGGATGGGTATGGAATTCTTCGGGATGACTCCGGAAGCAGCCCCCTCACTCTGGACGAGGATGACAAGGAGGTGGAGTTTGCCACCGCGGCGGACGGCAGCACCATGATACGCCTCGATGGTGGCGAACCACAAACCCTGGATAGCCTGCAACCGGTCTTCGAATCGGGCAAACGGCTTAGCGAGCGCGACCCGGCGATGCGCAATATCTTTACATTTATCGACCTGGACCGGGATGGCACGGCGGATGACGGCAGCAACGATCCACTCGATCAGACAGGTGAGGTGATCGCTTTCAATACCGTTTCGGCCGCCGTTATCAAGCCGTACCTTGGTGTAGCCGACAACACCCTCTATGGTACCCTCGGCATGAATCTGGGTGCCACCCACGACACCCGGGTTACGAACATCATAGAATGGGTGCGTGGCACCGAGATCAGCGGATTGCGCAACCGAACCCTGGATGGCACTACCTATCGATTGGGGGATATCGTCCACTCCACGCCGGTGACCGTGGCCAAACCGCCCGACCAGTACCATGTGCTCTATGCCGACAAGTCCTACATGGAGTACTGGAATGCAGTGAAAAACCGGGAAACCATGACTTACGTCGGCGCCAACGACGGCATGTTGCATGCCTTCACCAGTTGGACCTATGGCTTCGACGCTCAGGCACGCCCCACCTACACCAAACCGTCGGCCGCGCCGGCCGACGAGCGCATCGGCGACGAAGTGTGGGCCTTCATTCCCCAGGCCGTGCTGCCCCATCTCAAGTGGCCGGCCCATGAAAATTACACCCATACCTATCTGGTGGACGGCCGACCCCGGGTGTTCGACGCCAAGATCCTACCCGACGACACCCACTACACGGACAGCGACGGGGACCCCAACTGGGGCACCTTCCTGGTGATGGGATTGCGCATGGGCGCCAAGCACATCAGCGTCACCGAGGATTTTGGTACCGGCGCCGAAACCAGGGCCTTCGATCCCACTTTCTTCTGTCTGGACATCACCGACCCGCGCAATCCGCGACTGATGTGGGAGCGTACTTATCCCAACCAGGCCATGAGCTGGTCCCGGCCAGCACCCCTCAAGGTGGGCGACCGCTGGTACCTGACCTTCGGCTCCGGCCCCACGCACTACGACGGCACCAGCAGCCAGCCGGGCTATCTGTATGTGGCGGATCTGGCCACCGGCAACCTGCTGCGCCAGTTCGGACCCATCGAATCCGCCGCAAGCCTTGGTTTCTTCAACGACCCGGTTACCTTCGACAAGGGGTTGAACTACAACGTGGATGCCGTTTACACCACCGGCTCGTTCGTCAACAGCGGCGTCTGGAATGGGGGTGTCTACAAAATAGCCGTTCCGTGCGCCAATTGCGAGTGGGACAGCGACTATGATCCGAGCGCAGATCCTGGGTACGCGGAAGATCCGGCCAGTTGGATCTACTCCAAGCTGTTCCATTCCAACCGGCCGATCACGTCGCCCTTGTCGCTCAGCAGTGAATACCAGGCAGCGAACAATATCGACAATGTGTGGCTCTATTTCGGCACCGGGCGCTACCTGGTCAAAACGGATATCGGTACCTCCGACCAGCAATACCTTTACGGCATCAAGGACCCGTTCTTCAACAGCTACAGCGGCAGTGCCTATCATGATTATGCCAATCCCAAATCAGCGACCGAATTTAACTTGCGCCGGGCCGATACCATCACCGTGACCACGGCGGGCCACGTGCTCGAGGGTGGATCGGTCATATACAACGATTTCTATGGTTTGGAATCGGCTATTCAGAAGGATTACGACGGGTGGTACCGGCATCTGGAAGACAACGGTACCGGACCATCCGAAAGGATCGTGAGCAAACCGTCCGTCTTGGGCGGCATGGTTTTCACGCCGATTTTCACACCGGATGAGGATCTGTGCAACTACGGCGGCATCACTAATGCACTGGCGGTGTTCTACGCCACCGGCACTGGGTATTTCAAACAGATCTTCATCATCGAGACCTATGAAACCGTCAACGTGAACGGCGACCAGGAACAGGTGGTGGCCGTAAAACTGCCCGATGGGTTCATCGGTTCGCCCCCTCCCGGCGCGGGTATGCATGCCGGTCAGGAAAAAGGCGCCAAAGCCTTCTTGCAGCAAAGTTCCGGAAGGGTGATCGAAATCGAGGTGGTCCCCCCCTTCTACTTCCAAGGGGCGATCATCGATTGGTGGGAAAGGTAATAATTATTCGGCCGGAATCATATCCTGCGCCGCCGGCTTGGCCGGCGGCGCCGAACATCAATAGAGAAAAGGACACTCTTCATGAAGATAATTTCGATGAAACGCATTTGGCACATGGCGCTGGTGTGTATCGCGATTTTCTTGGCGGCAGCCGCGTGGGCCGACGATAAGGGCCCAAGGGAAAACGCGGGCAGACGCTCGCCCATCGGGGAGGAACAAGACAAGCCACTGGATATCGTCCGGGTGACCATCGAAAAAAAGAACCTGGAGAAAGTGACTACCAGTATCGGCGACAAATACTATCTATCCGACAATACCATCATCGTAAATACCGACGGCCAGCAAGTGAGTGCCCGAAAAATGCTTGTTCCCTGCGAGGCGGAGATTAGCTATCTTAACGAAAACGGCCGACGCATAGCCGAGCGCATCGACATCAAAATTGTAGCCGCCAATGCTACGAAAAACATGACTTCCGATCGGCCCGAATAGCTTTCCGTCTTAGCGCGACAAAAAACCCGACGCCCCCGTTGTTCGCAACGGGGGTTTTTTACTTCAGCACCTTGCAGTAAACCACCTTGCCGTCCCCCGGCGCGTAGAAATCTTCCAGCACCGCTTCCTGGCGGTAGGTGCAATTTTCGTAGAAGATGCGCGTGCTGGCGTAGGCCGTGCGGCTGGAGGTCTCCACGTAGATGCGCCGGCCGCCGGCTTTATGAATCAGCCGTTCGCTCTCGCGCATCAGGCGCCGGCCCATGCCGCGGCGCTGGAAATCGGGGTGCACGGCAATCCAGTAAAGGTCGTAACTGTTGGCGCTGCCGGCGATGGGGCCGTAACAGGCGTAACCCACCAGTCGCCCGTAGTGCTCGGCCATGACGAAATAGTAGCCGCTGGCCTCGCCTTTGGCCAGGCGCTCGCGCACCAGCTCTTCGGCGATGTCGATCTCTTCGGGGTTGAAAAAGCCGGTGATGGTCACCAGGCGGCGGATGCGCTCGGGATCTTCGGGTTGCAGCTCGTAGCGCCAGTGCAGGCCGTGCATCGTCTCTTTGACATCGTTGGCGTTGGCCGCGGCGCGCAGGCCGGCGGCGGCCAGTCCCTTGAAAAAGCCCAGGGCGTTGGTGCCCAGGGTGCGGTTGCGGTAACCGCCCTCCTGGATGACCAGGGTGGGCAGACTCAGTTCCCCGATCAGGCGGCCGTTGGTTTCGAAATCCTTGGCCAGCAGGCCCCAGGTGCCGGTGGGATCGTTCTTGGCGGTATCCAGGCCCAGGGCGACCACCAGGAAATTGGGCTTGAAGGCCCGGATGCGCAAAATGGCCTTTTCCAGCGCCTTGGCGTAAAGCGGCCCATCCACCGCTTCGGGCAGCGGCAGGTTCCAATTGAATCCCTCGCCTTCGCCTTCGCCGCGCTCGTCCTCGAATCCGGTAAAATAGGGGTAGGCGAACTTGGGATGGCCATGAATGGAGATGGTGAGCACGTCGGCCCGGCGGTAGAAGGCGTCCTGCTGGCCGTTGCCGTGGTGGTAGTCGATGTCCAGGATGGCCACCCGGCCGTGGCCGCTCAGGTAGTGGGCGGCAATGGCGTTGTTGTTGAAGTAGCAAAAGCCGCCAAAGGCCCGGCGTTCGGCATGGTGGCCCGGGGGCCGCACCAGGGCATAGGCGATGCGCCGGCCGGCCAGGATCTCGGCGGCCGCGGTCAGGGCGCAATCCACGCCGCGGCGCGCGGCCGGATAGGCGTTGCGGTTGATGGGCGTGAAGGTGTCGATGCAGTAGTAGCCCGACAGCACCGACGGCTCCTTGGGCGGCCGGGTCTTGTTGCGGATGGGAAAGATATAGGGATAGAGCGATTTGCCTTCGGGCATCTCTTCGCAGGCCCGGCGCAGGTAGTTGACCAGATCGGCGTCGTGCACGGCCGTGATGTGCTTGTCGGAAAAGGCGCGCGGCTGGCTGAGCGCAAAGAGGCCGCTGGGCTCGATGGCCGCTAGAATGGTGGCGACCCGCACCGGCGCTTCGACATAGCCGCGGTCATGCACATGGTGGATATGGTGTTTGTCGTTGACCACCAGGGCGATCTGTTCGATGGAGCGGCCGTCCACGGCGCTGCGCACGGCCTCGGGTTTCACATAGCGAAACGGGCGCAGTTGCACCGGGTCATCGCGGAACGAGGCCACCACCTGATCCACGTAGCGCGGCGGGCAGTACTCGGCATACTTGCGCTCGAGGATGGCGCGCACCACCTTGCGCGCGAAGGCCGGGCGCAAGGGCTGGGGACGATCCAGGCCGTCATAGACCAGGTGGGGCATGCAGGTGTCTTCGGGCTTGATGGGCAGCTCGTAGCCGCTGTTGATGATGGGTCGCGCGCCGTAGCGCTCGTAAAAGCGCAGCCGCTGGCGGTTCTGCCGCAACAGGGATGGGTCCGGACAGCGCTCGGCGTCATCGGGCAGACATTCGAAGAAAAGGCCTTTGACCCCCAGGGCCACGGACTCGCCGCGCACCCGGTCATAGAGGGCGCTGCCCAAACCGCCGCCGGTCTGGCCGCCGGCCAGGGCGATCCAGTCCAGGTAGCAAAAGCCGATCTCCGGTTCGTGCAGCAGCATGGCGAAACCGAGCACCCGGCGACGCAGATTTTCGGCCACCAGCATGATGGTGCTGAAGCGCTGCTTGAAGGGGTTGCGCAGCTTTTCGCCGATCTGGGCGATCTCTTTTTCCGGGGCGCCGCCGAACCGGGTGCGCAGGATCTGCTGCACCTGCTGGATGATTTCGCGGTTGATGGGCAAGGCATCGTCGTAGATTCGGCGGATCTTGAGCACAAGGCGTCCTTAGCTTGGGTTCATCGATAGCTGGCCGTTGGCACCAGCGGTTGTTGCAGTCTTGAACGAAACGCGGCGCATTGTCAACTTGGGGCAGGGTCGGCGGCAGCGACGATGCGTGCCACGGCCTGGTCGTATCCCAGGCCCGCTCGCTCGATGGCGGCGGCGAAACCGGCATCCGGGGCGATACACGGGTTGGCGTTGATCTCCAGAATCCAAGGGCGGCCGCTGGGATCGACGCGGAAGTCCACCCGGGCGTAACCGGATAGATCGAAGCGTTGCCAGCAGGCCAGGGCCAGGGCTTGGAGGCGTTGAAGCAATCCCTGATCTTCGGCGCCGAAGTCGAAACGCCGGGGAGTGTGGTGATAGGCATAGGAGCCCTCGTCCCACTTGGCGCTGTAGTCCACGATCTTGGGCTGGTCGTCGCGGTAGCCTTCGAAGACGATCTCCGCCGGCGGAAGCACTTGCGGCCCCTGGGGGCCGTCCAGCACCGAAAGGTTGAACTCCCGGCCCTCCACAAATGCTTCCGCGAAGCAGTGGCCGCCCAGTTGGGGCGCACGTTGGCGCAAGCGCTCGGGCAGGCTGGGCGTGTCGGCGCCCGCCACCAGGGCCTGTTCATCCAGGCCGATGCTGGCGTGCTCCCAGACCGATTTGATGATCCAGCGCCCAGGCCACTTCTCCCGGTCCGGCAACGGGCACCACCGGCGGCCGTCGCAGGGCCCTACCCAGGCGGGTGTGTCAAGGCCGCCGTCCGAAAGGCGCGCCTTGGCCACGGCCTTGTTGGAAGTCAGAAAGAGCGCTTCGGCCGAAGCACCGGCGTAAGGCAGGCCCAGGGCATCCAGCAGACAAGGAAAAAGGTGCAGCAAACGCCCGGTGCCGGCCAGCGATTCCACCAGGTTAAAGACCAGATCGGGGCGTGCGGCGTCCAGTTGCCGCTTTACGGCTTCCAGATTCAGGTCGCAGGTCAGGCGCACAGTACGATGGCCCAAGCGCGTCAGGGCCGCCGTGACCGCCTCGGCCTGGACCAGCACATCCTGCTCGTCCGGCGCGCTTTCCGCTCCCAGGGCATTATGCACCACGGCGATGCGCATCTCAGTTGCCCTTGTCCGGATTCTTCTTGGCGCGCCGCATGCGCTGGCGCGCCGAATTCATGATGCGCTCGATGAGCTGCACAAAGGGGATGCCCAGATGGGTGCAGATGATCGGTAGATCGGAGTGCTCGGGATGCAGTCCGGCCAGCGGATTGACCTCCATGAACTGCGCGGTGCCCTCGGCATCGCAGCGGATATCGGCCCGGCCGGCGTCGCGGCAGCCCAGCACGCGCCAGGCATCCAGGGCCACCTTTTCGGCCTCGGCCACCACTGGGTCTTTGTGGGGCTGGCCCAGTTCGTAGCGCACGCGCTCTTCGCACTGTTCCTTGTTGGTGTAGGAGTAGACTTGGGGTTCGGCGTTTTGCAGCAGGTGCACCTCGATGGTGCCCAACACCCGGGCGTCAGCGCCGGTACCCACCAGGGCCACCGTGAACTCCCGGCCCGGCAGGAATTGCTCCACCAGCACCGGCTGGCGGAAGGTGACGATCAGATTGCGGCAGGCCGCGCCCAGATCGTCCCGGCGCCGGATGATCGAGTCCGGCGAAACCCCTTTGCCCGTGCCTTCGGCCACCGGCTTGATGAAGTAAGGCGGCGCGAAGGGCACGCTGCGCACATCGTCCGGCCCGGCCACCACGGCGAAATCGCAGGTGGGAATACCGGCATCGCGCAGTACACGCTTGGTCATGCCCTTGTGCAAGGTCAGGGCCATCACCAGCGGATCGGAGAAGGTATAGGGAATGTCGTAGGCGTCCAGCAGGGCCGGCACCTGGGCTTCGCGGCCGATGCCGTACATGCCTTCGGCGATGTTGAAGACCAGATCCCAGCGGTCGCCGCCGGCCAGACGCTGGGTCAGGTGTTTGATATGGCCGATGCGCTCGGCGGTGTATCCCAGGGCGACGAGCGCCTTTTCCAGGGCGTCGATGGTCTCTTCGCGATCGAATTCGGCCGTCTCTTCTTCGCCATAGCCGGCCTTCAGATAATCGGAGCGCAGGTCATAGGTTAATCCAACTTTCATCGACAAGCCCCTCCCAGACAACCTCGTCGTAAAGCAATTGATGCCAGCGTGCGGCCTCCCCCCGGGCCACGCCGGCGATGCTGCTTTCCAGGGCCGCCCTGGCGATCACGCGCGCGGCCGGGCACGCTTCGTCCCAACCGTCGTAGATCCCGGCCGCCGAGTAAACATGGGGAAAGAGGCGGCAGATCAAGGGTCGCACAGTCAGCGGCAGTTGGCAACCCTGGGAAGAGAGAAAGAGGCAATCGCCGTTGGCCTGGCGCGTGAGCACCCGGCGGGTGCCATCCGGCCGGAAGACATGCTGCTGCCAAAGGGGGTCTTCGGCCTGATCGGCATAGGCCAGGTCGCTGCAAGGCCGGTACTCGTAAAAATCCCGGCGCCGGGTGTGGCTGCCGATCCGGCGGCAATCGCCCCAGGTCACGTAGATATCGTGTCCCTGGCAGCAGGTGCGACCGACCCGGGCGCACTCCCGGCACAACCGGCTTTGATCCGCCGCGGCGCCCAGCGCCGTCCCGCCCTCTGTCGAAAAAGAATAGGCTTTGATCGCGATCTCTACACCACTCATATCATCGACCTCCTTGCCGGGCACCACCCGGAAGGCCGCGACATTCAGGCGGCTGTCCTACCAACCCAACTGCTTTCCATAACCGCCTGAAAGAAAACCGCCCCTTTGAAAGGGGCTGGTCCATCGCGGCCGGACGAAGGGGCCGAAGATCGAAACGCCGAGAGCACTTCAGCGTCGACCTTCGGCCTTCCTGTTTCAGAGGGTATCCGGATACTGGAACTCTTTGTCTTCGTAATTCTTGAGCACCACCTTGTCGCCGTCCCGTCCCTGGCAGTAATCGGGCGCGATCGGAATCTTGCCGCCGCCGCCGGGGGCGTCGATGACATAGGTGGGAATGGCGTAACCACTGGTAAAGCCCCGCAGGCCGCGGATGATATCCACACCTTTTTGCACCGGAGTGCGGAAATGGGCCGACCCCGAAATCGGATCGCACTGATACAGATAATAGGGCCGCACCCGCATCTGCAGCAGATGATGCACCAGCGAGCGCATGGTCTCCACCGAGTCGTTGATGTCGCGCAGCAACACGGTCTGGGACCCCAAAGGAATGCCCGCATCGGCCAGGCGCTGGCAGGCCCGATTGGCTTCGGGCGTGCACTCGTCCGGATGGGTGAAGTGCAAACTCATCCACAGGGGATGGTGGCGCCGCAGCATGCGCACCAACTGGGGCGTCACGCGCTGGGGCAGCACCGCCGGAATCTTGGTGCCGATACGGATGATCTCCACGTGCTTGATCTGCCGCAACTGGGTCAAGAGCCAATCCAGGCGCGCGTCGCTGAGGGTCAACGGATCTCCGCCCGACAGCAGCACATCGCGGATGGTGGGGGTGCGGCGAATATACTCCAGAGCGTTCTCCAGGCGCCGGCGGTTGAAAAAGAGCCGGCCGTGACCCACCACCCGGGAGCGGGTGCAGTAACGGCAATAGGTGGAACAGAAATCCAGGGTCAAAAACAGAACGCGGTCCGGATAACGGTGCACGAGACCGGGCACCGGGCTTTGATTCTCTTCTCCGAGGGGATCGTCGTCCTCCCCTTCCATTTTAACAAACTCGTCGATCACCGGCACCACGGTGCGCCGCAGGGGGTAATCGGCGGCATGACCCACCAGCAGGCTCATATAGTAAGGTGTAATGGCCAGGGGCAGCTTGGATTGCAGGCCCTCGGCCGCCATCTTCTCCTGGGGGGTCAGACGCAGAAACCGTTCGAGCTGCTCCACGCTGCGCACACGATTGGCGATCTGCCACTGCCAGTCGCTCCATTGGCGCTCGGTAATGTTGGGATAATAACACTGCTTGAAACGGCGTCGAGGGGTCGGGGTGTCGAGGGGCAAGCTTTGAATGACCAGCTTGCGGTTTGATTTGCTTTTGACGTGCGGCTGTAAAGAGGCAGGACAGCAAGCCTGCGGGCTCGGAGGTTCGTCTTCGACCTCCGCGCCGATTTCCGTGGAACTCCCGGTCTTAATATCGGCTTTGGCAATCACCTGGTGACAAGGGTTGCGATGCATCGTTTTTTCTCTCTCCTTCTGAAGAAGATTCTCGGCTCAAAAACATCCATCTTTTTGGGATGGCACCTTATCAAAACGCATGCCACCTTATAATCGCCCTATAAATCAATAACTTAAATTTTATGAAAAACCGATATAGGAACTCTTCGTTCCGTTTTTCAGCCGGCCTTGGCCCCACTTGAATCTCAGGCCGGTTCCCCGCAAAATGTAACGATCCGTATTCCTTCTACATATGAATCGAGACGGCGCCCTGGCAGCGCTACGGAAGAGGAAATTTCAGTTCTTTTTTTCAACCCCAAAAAGGTATCCACGTGTCTCTTCCTTCATTTTTCTTCCCGGGCCGCCCCTGTTCGTGAAGATTTATGGATGTCGATGATTTTGGTTTTCTCGCCATACGCCATGGTTTCGTAATGGGTGATACCCTGGAGTTTGGCGGTGATGGTTCGCATGCGTTCGATCTGTGCCAGGGCCCGCTCCATATAGGGCGCGCCGTCCGGCGGCGGACCTTGCTGGACGGCCAAAATCTCCAGAAAACCCGACAGGGCTTGCAGTGGTTGATTGAACTCGTGGCACACCGCCCCGGCGGTCTCCAGGACCCCCTCCAATTTCTCCCTTTGCAGGCGGTCCCGGGCCGCCCTGTTCTTCTCGGTCAAATCGGAAAGCACGACGACGCAGCCACCGGCCTCGCCAGCCGGATTCAGGATAGGGGCCATGCTGAAGAGAAACTCGCGTCGGGCGCCGTCGGCACAGCGCACCTGCTCCTCGAAGCTGTGATAGCCCCCCTTTTGCACCATGACCATCTCCTGGCGCTGATAGGTGGCCGCAAGATCCGGCGGAATCTGCTCGGGCATCTCCAGCGGACGCCGGCCGATGATCTGATCGCGGGTCAGCCCCAGAATGTTTTTGGCAAACACCTTGTTGCATCCCTGGAAAACCCCCTGGGCATCCTGGAAGTAAATGGGGTTGGGAATGGTGTTGATCAGCGTGTCCAGGAGCTGCAAATAACCGCGCAGCCGATCCTCGGTGCTCTCGCGATGAACTTCCTTTTGCAGATATTCGGCTTCCAGCCGATTGAGTCTGTCCGTGGCCGCGCGCAAGGCCTGTTGCACCTGGCCCAGGGCCTGTACCTTGAGCCGCAGGCTGAGCATCGCCCAGATCCCTCCCGCCAAGACGAGCAGCATAATGATCCAGGCGTAGAGAGCCATGTGCGCTATTCCTTATGAATCCTGGTCCCCGGGCACGTCAATTTCCCTCAGGATACCCCCGTGCGGCCTTTTGTCAAGCCTGGGCTGGTTTCCAGGAAACTATTGCCAATTTCGGCATATCTTTATAATCAAGGTCACTACGTTCCATAGGGGCGACCGGCAGCCGCCCCAGGGTGATGGTGAACCCCGCTCACCCATGCACGCTTTCGCAAAAATAGGAGCAGACCATGCCGATCACCACCGTACGCTGGGTAACGGGCAAACAATTCGTGGGCACCGACTCGCGCCATCAGTCGGTCGTGCTTTCCGGGGACGACCCGGCCAGGGGTGTCAGCCCCTCCCAGATGCTGCTGGTCGGCCTGTCGGCCTGCACGGCCTATGATGTCCTGGACATCATGACCAAAAAGCGCCAGCCGCTCACCATGCTGGAGATCATCGCCAATGGTGAGCAGGACCCCAAACCCCCCTGGGCCTACCGGCGCATTCACCTCAAATACCGGGTCAGCGGCAACAACTTGACACCCCAGGCCTTGACCCAGGCCATCCGGCTTTCCCAGGAAAAATTTTGTTCGGTGGCCGCCACGGTTCGCGGAGTATCCGAAATCACAACCGAATTTGAGATCGTGCCCCTGACCGGCGCAACCATCCCGGAATAAGCGCAAAAGGAAGGGCATGTTTTTTGCTGAAAAATTTCCGGCGCAATCAATCGAGTTTAGAGCGGTATGCTGGATGGGCCCCCACCGGGTCCCGGCGACTTTGATCCAAGGCCTTTAACGACACAACGAACGCATATGATGACACCGAAGCGACGGGTGAAACACTGGCTGGGCATCCCGATCATCCTGATCACTTTGGGGCTGACGCTTTTGGTCGGCACCGGGGCCCGGGCCGACATCTATGTCTACGTGGACCACCAGGGGGTCATGCACTTCACCAACGCCCCCACCTCCAGCAACTACAAAGTCTACATGAAGGAGACGCCCCGGGTGGCACCGGAGGCGCCGCGCACCTGGTACAGCATCGAGAGCTACGACGATGTCATCGGCGAAGCCGCCCGGCTGCATGGCATCTCCCCTTCCCTGCTCAAGGCGATGATCCATGTGGAGTCTTACTTCAATCCCAGGGCCGTATCGAAAAAGGGGGCCATGGGCCTGATGCAGATCATGCCCGAAAATTTCGGCCGCTTGAACATCAGCGACCCCTTCGATCCCTGGGAGAACATCATGGGCGGCACCCGCTATTTCCGGTCCATGCTCGAACGCTTCAACTACCAACTGCCGTTGGCCCTGGCCGCCTATAACGCCGGCCCCGGCGCCGTGGAGCGCTACAACGACATCCCGCCGTACAAAGAGACCGAAAATTACGTCAAGAAGGTCATGCGCTTCTTTCAAATCTATAAAAAAAGTTGATCGCCAGACTACTTCTCGGGCGCCAGCACCAGGGCCGTGCGGCTGGGCAGATAGAGGCTCAGGCGATGGGGTTGGTTGGCGTCGGCGGGCGACAGGGTGACGTGCGGCTGCGTGGCGTCCACGCGCCCGTGGCCGCCGTATTGCGGTGCGTCTGAATCCAGGATGATGCGGTAGCGACCCGCTGCCGCCGGGAAACGATAGTCGGCAAACGACCGGGTGGGATGAAAGTTGAAGGCAAAAATCAGCCCCGCGCGCGCGAAGATCAGAATCTTGTCGTCGTTGTGCTCCCACAGATGGTGCGCCCAGGGCTCGGCGAGCAACTGGTGCGGGCGGGCCAGGGCGATCATATCCTTGTCGAAGCGATCCAGTTGTCGATAGCGCAGGTGTGGATTGTCGACCAGCGACCACTGGCGCCGGGCATAGTAATGGGACCAGTTGTTGCCCTGGCGCGGAAAGTCGATCCACTCCGGGTGCCCGAACTCGTTGCCCATGAAGTTCAGATAACCGTGACCGGCCGTGGCCAGGGTGATCAGCCGGATCAGCTTGTGCAATGCGATGCCGCGGGCCACGGACAAGTTGCCGTCGTCCACGCCCATATGGTGGTACATGGCGGCGTCGAGCAGCCGGAAGATCAAGGTCTTGTCGCCCACCAGGGCCTGGTCGTGGGATTCGGTGTAGGAGATGGTGCGCTCGTCATGGCGGCGGTTGTTGAGCTCCCACCACAGGCGGCCCATGGGCCAATCCTCGTCGCGGGTCTCCTTGGTCAGCTTGATCCAGTAGTCGGGCACGCCCATGGCGAAGCGGTAGTCGAAGCCGATGCCGCCCTCCTTCCAGGGCCGCGCCAGTCCGGGCATGCCGCTGACATCCTCGGCGATGGTCAGCGCATCGGGCCGTATCTGGTGGATGACCTGATTGGCCAGGGCCAGATAGCAGAGCGCATCTTCGTCCACGTTGGCGTTGAAGTAATCGTCGTAGCACGTAAATGCTTTTCCCAGGCCATGATCCAGGTAGAGCATGCTGGTGATGCCATCGAAGCGGAAGCCGTCGACCCGGAACTCGTCCAGCCAGTAGCGGCAATTGGAGAGCAGAAAATGGAGCACCTGGGGTTTGCCATAGTCGAAGAGCCGCGAATCCCAGGCGATGTGCCGCCCGCGACTGCCCTGGTGGAAGAATTGATACTCGCTGCCGTCGAAGCGGCTGATGCCTTCCACCTCGTTGTTGGCGGCATGGGAGTGCACCAGGTCGATGAGCACCCGCAACCCGGCGGCGTGGGCCGCATCGATGAGCGCCTTGAACTCGTCGGGCGTGCCGAACCGGGATGAAGCGGCAAAAAAGTTGGCGACGTGGTAGCCGAAGCTGCCGTAGTAAGGGTGTTCGGGAATGGCCATGATCTGCAGGGTGTTGTACCCCGCGGCCACGACGCGGGGCAGCACCTGGGCCGTAAATTGGGCATAGGTGCCGACCGACTCGGCTTCGGTGGCCATGCCCACATGCACCTCGTAGATCAAGGGGGCCTCGCCCGCCGCTTTGAAGTGCGGAACGCGCCAGGCATAGGGCGTGGGCGGCCGCCACACCTGGGCGTTGAAGATCAGGGTGTGCGGGTCCTGCACCACGCGCCGGGCCCAGGCCGGGATGCGGTCGCCGCTGCCACCGGGCCATTGGACATGCAGGCGGTACAGATCCTGGTGGTGCAAGCGGTCGGCCGGCAGCCGCAGCTCCCAGGTGCCGTTGGCATCGATGCGCGTAAGGGCCAGTTCGTCGCGGACCTGCCAGGCGCTCAAATCGCCGATCAGGTAGATGGCCGTGGCGTTGGGTGCCCATTCGCGCAGCACCCAGCTCTGGTCTTCAACATGCAGTCCGTAGTATTCATGACCGGATGCAAAATCGGCCAGCGTCTTGCCTGCGGGCGTATAGTGGCCGGCGGCCTGGCAGATGCGGGCGATGCGCCGGGCAATGACCTCTCGATAGGAGGCCAGATAGGCGTCGGAGGAGATGAAATGCGCCAAGCGTGTTTTTTCGGAGGGATTTGCCATGGTGTTCACGTCAGCAACGGCCTTTCCAGCATTCGTTCGTAAAGATCGATGTAGTGACGTGCATTCACCGAGTGGGTGAATGTCTCCGTGGCCTGGCGCATGATGCGGGCCACCTGGCGGGCCCGGACCTCGGCCGGCAGCCGGTAGAATTCCATGGCCTGTCCCACCGCCCACCGCAATCCGTTGGCATCGTAAATATTGAAGAGAAAACCGTTGCCCCGGTCGTTGGCCGCATCCAGATGGGTCACCGTGTCGTGAATGCCGCCGGTCTCATGGGCCACGGGCAGCGCGCCATAGATCTGCCCGATCATCTGGGGCAGTCCGCAAGGTTCGAAGAGCGACGGCATCAACACGAAGTCGGCCGCGCCGTAAGTCAAATGCTCCAGGTCTTCGCTGAAATCGCACACCGCCACGCGGGTATGTATTTCGTGCTGGTTGACGATGTCGCGGAAGACCTGCTGGTAGGGACCGTCGGCCACGAACACCACTTGCAGATTCCGCTCCCAGTAGTCGGAGATCGTCTTGTAGAAGATATCGGCCAGCAGTTGGCAGCCTTTCTGCAGCGGGTCCAACCGCGAGGGCCAGAAGAAGAGCGGTGCGTTCTCGTCTTCGATCAGGCCCAGCAACCGCTGCAGGCGGCGCTTATTCTCCTGCTTGGCCTTGGGGTGGTCCTTGGGCTTGTAGGTCGCGGCCAGAAAGGGGTCTTTCTGCGGGTTGAAGGCCGGATCGGGGGCGTTGAGAATGCCGGTGGCGCAATCGGCAGCGGCCTTGTTGATCAGCTCCTGGCGCAGATGGGGCTCGATGAACGCATGGTGCCCCTGGACAATCTCGTCCAGAAAGTGCTGGCTGACCGTATTGACGAAGTGGGCGCTGAACACGCCGCTCACCAGGAAATCCACGGGATTGGCCTCCCGGGCGCTTTCATAAGATTCGGCGAATTGCATGTAGTAGAGATGATCCCAGAAGTAGGCGGCATCGATGCCGCGATCTTCGATGTGCGCCAAGGTAGTCTTGACCGTATGGATATTATGGATCGTGAACAGGCAGGGCGTGCGCATCTCGCGGGCCATGGCCGGAATCAGGCCGGTCATCCAGTCGTTGCAGTGGATCAGGTCGGGCCGCACGCGCGGCACGATGTTGTTGATCACCTCGCGCTGAAACGCCAGGGCGATGTGCGTATTCTGGTCGCCGTAGCTGGAGTAGACCCGGTTGAGGTAGAAAAAAGCCCGGTCCTGGGCCAGATGCACGCGGTCGTTGGGCATGACGCGCCGCAGGGTACGCTGCTCCTTACGCAGAAAGGGCGCCAGGCGGTCTTCGAAAATCGAGCGATAGTCCGGCAGGGCCACGTGCACGTCGGCCCCCTGCTCGAACAGGGCGCTGACCAGGGCGGCGGAGACATCGGCCAGGCCGCCGGCTTTGGCGGTCAAAAAGTGGGCCAGGTTGCCCATGCGGTCGGGCAGATAGGTCACTTCGGGGGTGACGATGAGCACCCGCGGTTTTTTTCGTTTGATGGACATGGAGTTCTTCTATCCGGCCCAAGGCCTGGTTGGCACATTTTGTTTGGGCGAGCATGAAGTTCGCCCCTGCGAGTTCGCCCGTACAGCCGTGGGCGCCGGTTAGGCCCAGGTAATCAACCCCGGCGTCACGCGGATCCAATCGTCGGCATGGGGTACGACCCGCACGGTAAAACCGTAGCGGCCCGAATCCCGGCATGCCAGGTTGCAGCGATAGAGGTAGCGCCCGCCGCCCAGGTCTTCGGCCATGCCCATCTCCTGGGTCTGGCCCTTGCTCAGTTCGGCGGTGCGCTTCATGCGGCCGTAGTAGAGCTCCACGTCCACCTCTTCGGGTTTCAGGTCGCCCAGCTCGATCATGCTGCTGACCGAAAAGGAGTCTTCCACTTGGAAGGGCCCTTCGTGATCGCGCTCGGGCAAGCCGACCTTGATCTGCTTCCACAGCTCCTTGAGCCGCTTGTGCAGCACGCTCAAGCGCTGGGCTTCGGCGCCGCCATCGGCCATCAGCTCCCGGTAGCGCTGCACCGCGGGTAGATAAAAACGCTGCTGGTATTCATGGACCATGCGGTGGCTGCAAAAATCGGCCATGGCCATCTTCATGGAGGCCTTCATCTTGGCCAGCCACTCGTTGGGCATGTTGCCCGAAGCGCGGTTGTAAAAGCAGGGAATGACGTCGTTTTCCAACACGTTATAGAGCGCCTGGTTCTCGACGGCATCCTGATAGGAGGGATCGGAGTACTCTTCGCCGCTGCCGATGCTCCAACCCGTGGCCGGGATATAGCCTTCGTCCCACCAGCCATCCAGGATACTCAGGTTGAGGGCGCCGTTGATGGCCGCTTTCATGCCCGACGTGCCGCACGCCTCCATGGGCCGCCGGGGCGTGTTCAGCCAGACATCCACGCCCTGCACCAGGTGCCGGGCGATGCCCATGTCGTAGTCTTCCAGAAAGGCGATGTGGCTGGCCACGTTGTGCTGGCGCGCGAACTGGATGATGTTGCGAATCAGCTCCTTGCCTTCGTTGTCCTGGGGGTGGGCCTTGCCGGCGAAGATGATCTGCACCGGCCGCTCCTTGGAGGTCAGGATGGCCTTGAGCCGCTCCGGATCGCGCAGGATCAGGTTGGCGCGTTTGTAGGTGGCGAAGCGCCGGGCAAAACCGATGGTCAAGATCTCCGGGTTCAAGGCATTCTCGGCCGCCTTGACCACCGAGGTCGGCGCATTGCGGCGGCTGTACTGCTTGACCAGCAAGTCGCGCACCTTGCTGACCAAGCGGGTGCGGTTCATTTCATGGGCGCGCCACAACTCTTCGTCGTAGATTTCGTCGATGCGCTCGACATTTTCAACCTTGCGGCTGCAGTAGTGCCATTCCGGGCCCAGGTAACGCTCGAAGAGCATGACGATGTCCGGGGCGATGAAGCTGGAGATGTGCACGCCGTTGGTGACGTGGCTGATGGGCGTGTCGTCTTCCGAGCGCTCCGGCCAGACGTGGGACCACATGCGCCGGGCCACCCGGCCGTGCAGGCGGCTGACGCCGTTGCAGTATTGGGACAAGCGCAGCCCCAGGATGAACATGGAGAAGGGGCCCTGGGGATGGGCGTTGCCCGTTCGGCCCCAGGAGAGCAGTTCGTCTTCGCCGATCTCCATCTGGGCGGCCAGGCTCTGGATGTAGGGGCGCACCAGTTCCGTGGGAAATTCGTCATGGCCGGCCGCCACCGGCGTGTGGGTCGTAAAGACCGAGCTGCGCGCCACGATCTGCATGGCCGTGGGCAGGTCCAGCTTGTGCTGGGCCTTGATTTGGGCCAGGCGCTCGACATTGGAAAAGGCGCTGTGGCCTTCGTTCATATGGCACACCGTGGGCTCGATGCCCATGGCGGTCAACGCCCGCATGCCGCCGATGCCCAGCAGCACCTCCTGGGCCAGGCGGATGCCCGGCTCGCTGTTGTAGAGCCGGGCAGTAATGTCGCGGATGCCCGGCGGGTTTTCCATCACGTTGGTATCCAGCAGCACCAGCGGAATCCGGCCGATCATGATCTTCCACACATCGGCCAGGATATCGCCCTGGGGCCCTTCCACGCGAATGCGCAGGTCGCTGCCGTTGCTGTCTTTGACCCGCATCAGCGGCAGGGTGTAAAGATCGGTTTCCGGGTAGGTCTCCTGTTGCCATCCGTTGGGATCGAGCAGTTGCTGGAAGTATCCCTGCCGGTAGAGAAGCCCTACGGCCACCATCGGCAGACCCATGTGCGAGGACGATTTGAGATGATCGCCGGCCAATACGCCCAGGCCGCCGGCAAAGAGCGGGAGACTCTCATGGATGCCGAATTCCATGGAAAAATAAGCGATGCGCGCGCTGGGACCATAAGGGTTTTGGGCAATATCGGGGGTGGCCAGCACCCGCTCCTTGAATTGCTGGCGGACCCGATCCAGGTGGGCCAGGAAGCTGTCGTCCTTGGACAGCTTGCGCAGCCGCTCCTGGGAGACCTGGGTGGCGAAAACAATGGGGTTGCGGCCGGATTCTTCCCACAGGCGGGGATCGACCCTCCGGAAAAGCTCGATGGCATCCGGTTTCCAGGACCACCATAGATTACGGGAGAGCACCCCCAGAAAACTCAAGGAGCCCGGCAGCCGGGGAAAAACTTGAAACGCAAGGATATGCTTCATTATATTGCTCCCATGGGATTTAATCTGCGTGGGTTGCGTGCTACAGGGGGCAAGTTAATCACAACCGGCATGGATGTCCACGTTTAATTTCACTGCGCCCCAAGGCAGTCCCACCAAGAGCAATGGCCCGTACTTCCGGACGAATCGGCCCAGGCGGCCTTAAACCACCACCACCGCATTCTGGGCATTGGCGATGCCACTGTGGACATATTTGTCGGCGGCATCATCGGTAACCCAGTGCTGGCCGTCCACCACGTAGCGATACTGATATTCGCGCCCCTTGGCCAAGGTCACGGTAACGGTGAAATCACCGTTCTTGAGCGGCTTCATGGGCGTTTTGTCGACCCTCCATTCGTTGAACTCCGCCACGACACTGGCCTTGGTTGCTGCGCCGATCACTTTTTTATCCAGCCTGAAGGTGACTTTGCATTTATCTTTCAAGTACTGTTTCCTGATGCTCATCATGGCCTCCCTGTCGCCAAGTTTTTGCGTTGCGCCCGCATGGGTCCCCACTTCGACAACGGCGCGACCCGGTGGGAAAAAGCGGTCCAGGCAATGCCATACGCGATCGCGTACAAAAGAAGAGGATTACAAGAAGGAGTCGGATTGAAACTGCTCAGAGTCTTCGTATGGCGCTAATTGGTTGAGACGATAAGTCGTATGGTCGATCCGTCAATGGATTCATCTTTAGTTTTGAACCCGGCCTTTGTCAACAAGCGAACTGCGCTCAGGGCTGTCGCCCTCTAATTCAGCTTTTTCCAGACCCGCAGCAATTCGCTGACGCCCCAGGCCTGGGCATCGCATCCCCGCGGCGTGTGGGGCGCATCGCCGTCCACGATCTCCGGCACATGGCCCACGCAATGGCTGTTGATCAATTGCAGGCTGCTCGAGAGCCACGCCCGGGCCGCGGCCCGGCCCGCATCCCCATAGCGCTGCGCCCAGGCTTCGCAGAAGGAGGGAAACGGCCAGGTCCAGGCCGTGCCGTTGTGGTAGGCCGGCTTGCGCCGGGTATCCTCGTCTCCCAGGTACTGCCCCCAGTAGGGGTTGTGCGGGTCATTGAGCAGTTGGCCGTCGCGGTGCACGGCCAGCGGCACCTGCACGGGCCGGTCGGCCAGGCTGCGAATGGCGCCCGGCACCAGCAGGGCCTGACAGGCGCTCAAGATGCGCTGGATCATCGCCGGATCGTCGACGGCGCCCAGGGTCACGGCCAGGAGCTGGTTGGGGCGCAGGGTGTCGTCCGGCTGGGCCTGCTGCGCGGTCTGCCCGGGCTCGGCATGGCGGCAGTCGCTCAAAAAGCCCTCCCCGGGCCGCCAGAAGAGTTCGACGATGCTGGTCCGGATGCGCCCGCCCAAATCCTTCCACGGCTTGTTTTTGCCGGTATCGATACGGGCCAGGAAGGTCACGGCCGCGTACCACAGGGCCTGGATCTCGATGGGGTACCCCTGGCGTGGCGTGCCGGCCGGATAGTTGGTATCCATCCAGGTGAAATGCGACGGGCTGTAAATCAGGCCGGAGGCGGCATCCATGCGGATGCCATTGGGAGTGCCGGCCATCAGGGCCCGGGCCAGATCGATCAGCACCTGGCGCAGTGCGCGGCCGTTGCACGCCTGGGAGAGAAAATCGTCGTGCCCCTCGACCGCCACCAGATCGGCGCAGGCCGTGAAGAACCACAGGGGCGCGTCCGAGGTGTCGCGGTTGCTGGCGTCGTTGCCCCGGATCATGTTGGGCAGGGTGCCGCGATCCTCGAACTGGGCGAACTGCAGCAGGATGGCCCGGCTGGTCTCGAGGCGGCCGGCGGCGATCAGGCCGCGCACCACGATGAGCGTGTCGCGGCCCCAATCCAGGAACCAGGGGAAGCCGGCGATGACCGTGCGGAAGTCGCCCCGGCGCACCACATACTGATCCAGGGCCGCGGCCATGGCCTCTTCCAGGGGCAGATCCCCGCCCCAGGGCGGCGGCGGATTGAATTCGGTGACGGCGGGCATCGCTTGCGTCCGGCCGTCGGCCACGTGGGCGGTCAAGGTGACCCGTTCGCCGCCGCGCAACTGGCAGGCGAAGTAGCCGGGCCCGAACAGGTCCGAATCGGGGTCCAGGCCGCGTTGGGCCTCCAGGGGGCGGTGCACCATGTAATACCACTCGGGAGCCGCAAAGAAGCGGCCGTTATCGACCTGCATCCACAGGTTGCGCTCCGGGGCGGGGCTGAAGCGAAAGCCCTTTTCCCAGCGTGTGACCGCATTGGGCCACTGGTGCTCGGGGCCGGTAAAGGCCTTGATGACATGATGGAAATTGCGGTCCTCGATATCCGGCCGGATGATCAGGGTCACGGCCTGATCGTCGGCCAGCTCGTCCTTGCCGCTCAGACGGCGCAACCGCTCCACCTGGAACACCACCGTGTTGGCAGGCTCGGCCGGCATGGCCGCACGCATCCGCAGGATGATGTGCTCGCCTTGACCGGCCAGCATCTGGTAGCGCCACCAGGCGCCGCCGCGGTAGTCGAAGCCGAACTCTTCCAATACTTCCGGGGCCACGGACTGGGAGTAGCCCTGGTAGGAGACCCAGGCGCGCAGCCGCGCGAGCATGATTTGGCGGTCCTCGGGGAAGTCGGGATTCAGATTGGCGGACAGCAGGGCGTCGTAGCGGCTCTCCAGGCTACCATCGGCGCGCACGCGCAGGGTCGCGCCACGGCCGTTGGTGCCCAGTGCCAGCAGCGGCAGGCGGTGGCACGCGTTGCGCGAGAAAGCAGTTTGCACGCGGGCCTGGGCACCATCGTTGAGATAGAGCAGTTGGGCCTTGCAGCGCTGGGAATGCCCGCGCTCGAAGAGCGTGAGTTCCAATGCGTGCAAGGTGTGCGCATCGGGCGGCGCCAGCGGCCCCAGCAGGGCAAACGGCCGCTCCTGGGCGTCGTCCAGACTCTCCTCGGCCGCCACGACCCGCTCGCCGTGGGTGATCCGCACCTGAAAGGCCTGGGGCGCGCGCACCATCAGTAAAAATCCGGGTGGCACCATCACCTGGCGCCGCACGTCCTGGGGAAAATCCCAGAAGATGACATGGGCGGCATCGCCGGAAGGATTCAAGCGCCGGCAGAAGGTTTCTGGATCGGCCTGCAGGGCCAGGGCCGCCTGATCGGGATCGTCCAGTACCCGCGCCGACTGAAATTCCGCGGCAAGCGCCAAGGCCTTGGCCCGCAGCCGCTGGCGGATCACCTGGGGTGGGGTGGCGCCGACGTCCTGCGGGGCCTCCGTGCGCCAGGGATCATCGGCATTGGCCAGACACACCGCCTGGCCGGGCGCCAGCACCAGGTGACCGATGCGCTTTCCCAGCCGCGACGGAACCGTCTGACCGCTGATCAGATCCACCACCGGCGCCTGGAGAAAATCGATGTGGCGGGCATCCCAGGCCGTGTTGACCGATTGGTCGGTATCCAGGTTCACCAGCACCAGAACGCCCCGCCCGCTCGGCTCGTGATGCCGGGCCAGGGCCACGAAATTGCCCTCGCCCTGGGCGATCAGGCGCAAGGCGACCCCGGCGCCGAAGGCCGGGTGCGTTTTGAGCAGCCGGCTCAGATGGGCGATGGCCGCCACCTGGTTGTCGGCCGCGCCCCAGTTGAGGGCGCAGGCATCGTGCACATTGATCTTCTCGGTGGCCAGCCACTCCACGCCGTTGGTGAATCCGAAGGCCCCGTGGGGCGCCAGCAGGGCGCACAACGCCGTGCGCATGCGGGCATGGAGCGGCGATGTGGCCGCCAGGCGGTTGTTGTCGTGGGTCTCGGCAAAGTGGACGGTGATGCCCTCGGTGGCGCTGATCTCGTTGGCTTCGCCCAGGTACCACTCGATCTGGCCGCGGTCGTAGTTCTGGAAAAGTTCCGAATAGGCCCAGTTGAAATTGCCGCGGTTGAGCAGCTCCCGGGTCACCGAAATCTTGCCGCCCAAACCTTCGAGCAGGAAAAGGGCGTCGGGAAACTGATCGCGCACCTTGGCGATGATATACTGCCAGGCCGGCATGGGGATCATGTAGCCCGCATCGCAGCGAAAGCCGTCCACGCCCCGGCGGCACCAGGTCAGAAAGACCTCGGCCATGTAGGTCCACATCTCTTTATGCCGGTAGTCCAGGGCCGTCAGGTCGGCCCACACCACGCCCCAGGCCCCGGGGTTTTCGATCTCGCCGCTCTCCTTGCGCGCCAGCCACTGGGGATGGGTCTCGTGCAGGCTGGCGGCCCAGCCGGTGTGGTTGATGGCGATATCGATGATCACCTTGCCGGCCCGGGCGTGCACGGCGTCCACCAGCTCGATGAACTGCTCCAGAGGCGTGGCCTTGGGGTCGAAAACCGCCAGGGCCGGGTCCACGGCGCTGAAGCTCAGCGAGGCGTACGGACTTCCGAAACGGCCCATGCGCGCGAAGGTGGTGGGCGTGGGATGGATGGGCAGCAGTTGCAGCAGGCGGCAGCCCAGCTCGCCCATGATGAAATCCAGTTCGGCGATCAGGTCGCGGAAGGTGCCCGAGGGCGGAATGACCGTGAAGCCGGCGCCATCCAATAGCTTGACGCACTCGGCGGTGGCCGATGTATCGTTGCGGGAGCAATTTTTGTGCGGGCCGAACTGGCGCACGAAGGCGTTGTAGACGATGTTGCCGCAGACCGTATCGGCCGGCTCCACATTGATGGCGGTATTGGGCCCCTCGGGCCAGAGCGGATCGGCGGCCCCGTCGGGCATGAAAAGGCACTTGGCCTCGAAGTGGCCCACCTCGTTTAAGGCCAGGCGCGCCTCGAACACCCCCGGCGCGGCGCACGTCATGGGAATATCGAACCAGTCCCGGGCCAGCGGCGCTTCGTTCAACTCCACGCTGCGGATGATCTCTCTGCGAATGATGCGCCCCCGGCCGAGGTTGGTACGCACAAAGGCCCGGCCGCTCCGCTCCGCCCCCACGCGCAGGCGGAAGAGCGCCACATCCCCCCGGAAGAGCAGCAGATGCCGTCCGGGGAGGGGTTCCTGGACAATCGGGTCGCGCCGCGCTGCCTTTGCGGACATGGATACTCCGTGGGACTGTAGTGGCTACCCGGAAATGGCGATTTCGCCATTCCGGTGTGGGCGCCCGTTCGCTACTTGCAGATCTGCTCGATGAAGGGCAGCAGCCGCGCACGCATGTCGGGACGGTCCAGGGCGAAGGAGATATTGGCCATCTGAAAACCGACTTTGGTGCCGCAATCGTAACGAATGCCCTCGTAGCGATAGCCGTACAGCGATTGCTGGTCGAGCAATCTGGCCATGGCGTCGGTGATCTGGATCTCGCCGCCGGCGCCGGTCTCCTTGCGTTCCAGGATGGAGAAGATTTCCGGGGTCAGAATATAGCGACCGATGATGGCCAGGTTGGAAGGGGCCTCGTCGGGCTGGGGCTTTTCCACCAGTCCTTTTATTTTGGTCAACCGATCCTTGGGCGCATCGGCGTCCAGAATGCCATAGCTGGCGGTGGCTTGGCGATCCACCTCCTCCACGCACACGATGGAAGCATTCAAGCGGTTGTACTGCTCGATCATCTGCCCGATGACCGGCTTGTCCGATTTGATCAGATCGTCGGCCAGCAGCACGGCGAACGGTTCGTTGCCCACGATGTGCCGGGCGCACCAGATGGCGTGGCCCAAGCCCAGCGGCTCATTCTGGCGGGTGTAAATAAAGGTGCCCGATTCGGGTACCAGGTGGTTGATCTCCCGCAGCAAGGCGTTTTTACTGCGGGCCATCAAGGTTTGCTCCAGTTCGCAAAAGTGGTCAAAGTGGTCTTCGATGGCCTGCTTGCTGCGGCCGGTGACGAAGATGATCTCGGTGATCCCGGACGAGAGCGCCTCTTCCACGGCATATTGGATCAGGGGCTTGTCCACCACCGTCAGCATCTCTTTGGGCATGGCTTTGGTCGCCGGCAGGAATCGAGTGCCGAGACCGGCCACGGGAAAGACCGCTTTGCGCACTTTCATGGAACGCTCCTTATGCATTGGATTGGCGTTAAACTTTCTGTTTTGGCCAAAATACAGACTGCCCGGCGGCCGGATCAGGCCACCGCTTCGATCCAGCCCAGGGGATCCTCGGTGCGGCCGTACTGGATATCCATGATCGTATCGAACAAGCGTTGGGCCACCGGCCCGACCTTGCCCTGGCCGATGGTGATTCGCTTTTCTTCGTATTTGAGCTCGCCCACCGGGGAGATGACCGCTGCCGTGCCCGAGCCGAAAACTTCGGTCAGCCGGCCGCTTTCATAGGCCGTAAAGACCTCATCGATGCTGATCTTGCGCTCGCTGGCGGGCATGCCCCAGTGCCGGGCCAGGGCCAGTACCGAATCGCGCGTGACGCCCGAGAGGATGCTGCCGTTGAGGATCGGGGTGACGATCTCGTTGTCGATGACGAAGTGGATGTTCATGGAGCCGACCTCCTCCACATACTTTTGCTCCACGCCGTCCAGCCACAACACCTGGGTGTAGCCGGCCTGATGGGCCTTTTCGCCGGCCAGCAGACTGGCCGCATAGTTGCCCATGGTCTTGGTGTCGCCGATGCCGCCGCGCACGGCGCGCACATGCTCGCGGGTCACCAGGATCTTCACCGGGTTGAACCCTTCGGGATAATAGGCCCCTACCGGGCAAAGGATGATGAAGAAGCGGTAGGTGTGGGAAGCGCGCACCCCCAGGTACGGATCGGTGGCGATGATGGTCGGCCGGATATATAAAGAAGTGCCGGGCGCACTCGGCACCCAGGCCTTTTCCAATTGCAGCAGCTCCTTGAGCGCCTTGAGGGCCAGGGCCTCGTCGAATGGCGGAATGCACAGCTTCTTGGCCGAATAGTTGAAGCGCTTGAAATTCTCCTGGGGACGGAAGAGCTGGATCTTGCCCTGGGCCGTGCGGTAGGCCTTGAGCCCCTCGAAAATCCCCTGGCCGTAATGCAACACCATGGTGGAAGGCTCCATGACCAACGGTGCATAGGGTTCGATGCGTGGATTGTGCCACCCTTTTTCGGGATTGTAATCCATGTTGAACATATGATCGGTGAACACCGTGCCGAAGCCGAGCTTGGTCTCATCGGGCTTGGCTTTCAAGGTCTTGCTTTGGGTGATGGTCAACTGCATGCGATTCTCCTGGTCCTTAACGGCCACGATCTTGATATGAGGATTTCGTCCGCTGGTTCTATCGGCGGGCACAAGTGAGCAAAACCATAGCACCACAGGCGGCCCCATTGCAAGCCCGCAAACCAACATTTACGGGCCTATTTCAAGCCGTTGGACCCGAAAACCGGGCCGCCTGGAGCTGAACCGAAGCGGTGAATGCGACCGACCGGTGAGGATCGCAGGAGCCGAAACGGTTGGGCAAAAAGCCCGACCGACCGGTGGCAATCGCGGGTTATTTCATGTATAAGGGGTTCCAATGAGTCCGGCTGGCGGCTGGACATGACTATCTAGTGCCCATCCAGGGATGAGATATTTTCGTCGAGTTCAAGGCGGTCGAAAATTTTAACCGCAGGAATATATGGACATATTTCGAGGATTAAAATTTTCGCCCAACGCCGAAATCGGCGGAAATAGCCATTCCTGGATGGACACTATCGAAAGCTTTCGGCCGCTGCGCGGATGACGTAGTTGATCAGGTGCACCTCCACGTAGTTGACCCCCGGCACCTCGCCGGCCAGGCTCTTGATAGCGGCCGTCTTTTTGCGCCGTTCGCGCTTCAGGGCTTTGCTGGTGACCACCACTGTGCCGTCCCGGGCCTGCACGCGGATGTCGCTCAACGAGCCCAGCAGCCGGGCTTTGACCTTGGCGGCCAGGGCGATATCGGCCAGACTGCTCGTGGAATAGGTCATGGGCTGGAACTTGCGGTAGCCCACGGCGGTGGTCAGGGCGCCCACGGCTTCGTCCGGATCGATCTGGCCCAGATTGATCACCAGATCGTACATGGATGGCTCCAGCTCGTTCTGCCCGAAGGCCGCCAGCGACCATTGGGAGCGCTTGAGCCGGGCGCCCTCGATCAATTTGGCGGCCTTGTGCGGCGTGACACCCCGTTGCCCGGCCAGCTCCTCGGCCAGACGGGCGTTGTCAGGCAGCAGGCGGGCCTTCAAGGCATGCGAGACGCCCAGAACATAGAGGTGCGCCGCCAGGCCCCAGCATACGATATTATCCGGGGCCAGTCGATCCAGAACCTCGGCTTCCAGGCAGGCCAGATACTGCTGGCGGCCCTTGGCCTGCCGGCGCCACCACGGGGTGGGGGTCCGGCCCAGGCTCTCGGCCAGCTTGGCCTCGGGGATGGCATGCTTGGCGGCGATGGCGGGCAGGACCTCCGGGCCCAGGGTCTTGTACCCCAGGGCCTTGGCGGCGCGCGCCGCGATCTGTTCCTCCACTGCCGGGGCCTCCGAAGAAATGATGATAATGGGCATGACGTTCTCCTTTTGTATGGCCACCCACCCGTGGCCCGGTGCTTAAACGGCGTCCGGGGGCCAGTCCTCCGACGAGTGGACTTCCAGGTTGAAGATGCCTTGGATCTCTTTGCCCAGGGTGTCGAGCCGCTTGTGAAGGCGATCGCCGCCCGCGCTTTTGTCCCGGGTGTAGACAATCGCGTTGCCATATTGGCAGGTGATGCCCAGCGCCGGGAACTCTTCCACCAGCTCGGCCTTGATCCGGCAGGCCAGGGCCAAATCCCTGATCGCCTGTAAACTCTTCTCCGTGGCCCGGAAGCCTTCGCTGCGGGCCGCTTCGCAGATGAAACTCACGGCGTCGGCCACGGTCAGCGCGCCGATGCGAACGACCAGGTCATACAGATTGCTGTCCCAGGGATCGACGCCGTGCAGGCTCCGGGTCCACCCCCGGCGCTGCTGATCGTCCCTGAGGATCGTCTCCCGGGCCTCCTGGGCGCTGATGCCTTCGCGCCGGCGTTCGTTTTCCACCCGGCGCTCCAGATCGGCGGTGATGCGCACCTTGAGCACGCCGGGTACTTCCTTGAGCAGCAAATGGCCGGCCAGGCCGTGGTAGACGACGTTGCCGTCGCGTACCCGTTCGGTCAGGGCCGCCCGGATATAGGCCAGGTAGGCCTGCTGGCTGCGGCTGAAACGCGCCAAGATGCCCGGTGCGTCGTGGATCGCCCGGATCAGCTTGATCTCCGGAATCTGAAAGCGCGTGCTGGCATCCAGCAGCAGATCCCGACTGATCACGGTGTACCCCAGGCAGGCGGCCACCTGCTCGGCCACGGCCTTGCCCATGGAGTAAGAACCTCTCGATATCGTGATGATGGCCATTGGAAAAAGCTCCTTTGAAGTATTCATGAGAGAATTCAGAATTCAGGAGTCAGAATGTCGCGGGGTCCGAACTTTTCAGCAGGCCCATGCAGGGGAGCTGCCCATCTAAATGGTTTCGATCCTTCTCTTCTGTCTCCCGACTTCTTTGTTTAAACCCCGTAAAACAGCGCAATCGCAGCGATCATGACCACCAGGAAGACCACGCTCATCAAGGTGCCGGCCTTGATGAAGTCGGTGGTGCGGTAGCGGCCCGGCCCCATGTAGAGCGCGTTGACCTGGTGGGTGGGCAGCACGAAGGAGTTGCTGGTGGCCAGGCCCACCACCAGCGCCGCCATGCGCGGATCGGCATTGGCCGCCACGGCCATGTTGACCACCAGCGGCACCAGCAGCACGGTGGCCCCCACGTTGGAGATCACCAGGGAAAAAAGCGTGGCCAGGATGCCGATCACCGACAGCAGCACGATGGGCGGCACGGAGCCGATCAGGCCGAGCACCGTGTGGGCGATCCAGGCGGCGGTGCCGGTTTTTTCCGTGGCGATGCCCAGGGGGATCAGGCCTGCCAGCAGGAAGATGGTGCGCCAGTCCACCGAAGCATAGGCCTCGTCGATGGTCAGCACCCGGGTCAGAATCATGCCCAGGGCGCCGGTCATCAGGGCCACCGACAACTGGATGTTGAAGACCATGGTCATGGTCAACGCGGTCACCAGCCAGATGGTGGCCCAGATCGCCTTTTCCGGGCGCATCTCTTCGACTTCGGTGGGCACGCTGAAGAGCAGGCCGCCTTCGCGTTGCAAGGCTTTGAGTCGCTTCCAGGTGCCGAAGAGGCGAATCACGTCGCCCACCTGGAGAGGGATTTCGCCCATCCTGGCCCGGTAGGTCTCCTCCTGGCGGTAGATGCTCAAGGGGCTGACGCGAAAGCGATCGCGCAGGTTGACTTCCCTTAGGGTCTTGCCGATGAGCGCCGCGCGCGGGGCCACCACGGCCTCCACGATCCCCGATTGGGCCGCTTCCAGTTCCATTTGGTAGGTTTCCAGGCGGTCCCGGACGCCCAGGCCCTCGGCCGCGGCCAAGCGGTCCACGTCCTCCTTGCGGCCGAAAACCACGATCTCGCTGTTGGCGCGCAGGGCCATATCCGCCGACGGCGACAGCGTCTTGAAGTCCGGCGGCTCGGTCATGGCCACCACGTTGCACAGGTAGCGGTCGCGCAAGTCGCGCACGGTCACCGGATCGCGGTAGTGGGTGAAATCCTCGGGTGTGGTCAATTCATACATCTCTCCCAAGGGGCCGAAGCCATTTTCCTGAACGGCGGCCGGGTCCCCGTGACCGCCCTCTTCTGCCTTTCCCTGGGGTAGAATGAATCGGCCGAAGAGGATGAAGCAGGCGATGCCGCCGGCCACCAGCGCCGCGCCGATGGGGGTCACGTCGAACAGGCCAAAGGGCTTGAGGTTGAACGGAATCAACAGGTCGTTGAGCAGGATCAGCGGGCTGCTGCCCACCAGGGTGAGGGTGCCGCCCAGGATGCAACTGAAGCCGATGGGCATCAGCAGTTTGCTCAGCGGGATCTTCTGGGCCTTGGACACGCGCTGAATGGCCGGCAGAAAAAGGGCCGCTGCGCCGATGTTCTGCATGAAGCTGGAGATGATCGAGATGACCACCGAAATGGCGATGACCACCCGGGAAGCGCTGTTGCCGGCCACCTTGACCACCGGCGCCACCAGCTTGTTGACGATGCCCGTTTTATCCAGGCCGGCGCCGATGATGATCACGGCGATGATCGAGACCACCGCATTGCTGCTCAGGCCCACGAAGGCCTCCTTGGGCGTCACCAGGTGCAGCAACGGCAGGGCCACCATGATCAAAATGGCCACCACATCCACGCGAACCCACTCCACCACGAAGAGAAAGATGGCCAGGGCGATCATGCCCATCACCAGCATCATGTTCAGGGTCAACGGTTCCATTCAGCGCTTCTCCTTCTTGCTCACGGTGATCAACGGGCACTCCATGTGGCCCGATACTCTTCCGATCCAATGCCCCTTGGGCGGCAGATCCAGCGTGCTGCCCCACACGATGGCCTGGAAGGGCGGCCGGTCGGCCAGGAACTTCAACATCTCCTGGGCCGGATCGCCGACCCTGAAGGCCGAGCGCACCTCGCGGCCCTGCTGGATGAACGGCTCGGCCGATTGGGTCAGCAGCTGGGCCGCCCGGTCTTCCATCTGGCTCAGGGCGCTGCGTTTGGAGTCGAGCACGGTGCGCTCCATGAAACGCATCTGGGCCAGCATCAGCAAGGTCACCCGGGCATCCATGCGCAGGGCCAACTCCCGGGCGTAGCTCAAGGTCTCCGGGCTGACCGTCAGGCCGTCGAAAACGATGAGAATGTCTTGAAACATGCAACCCCCTGCTTTTGCCGATCGTGCATAGCAAAGGGCCTGCCAGAAGCAGAAAATGAATTAAGTGTCTGTTATCATGATGAGTATGCAGGAGGGCGACGATGCCCGGCGGACCGCGATGTTGCGATTCGCAACGTCGTGGGGACGATGGCGGGGGGCGATCCGTGGCGGTGCAGGGGAAGGATCGGGATGTTGCAACCCCGAACGCCGGCGTTGCAATCGGCAACGCTTACTCCAGGCCGTACTTTTTGAGTTTGCGCCACAACGAGGCCCGGTCGATGCCCAGGATCTCGGCGGCCCGGGCGCGGGCGCCCTCGGTGAGCTTGAGCACATGGGCAATGTAATCCTGCTCCAGTTGTTCCAGGGTCATCAACGGACCTTCCGGCCGCTTGTACTCCCGCAATTCCAGTTCGGTCAGGTCCGGCGGCAGGTCCGATACCCGGATGACGTCGGCCTGGCAGATGGCGGCGGCCCGCTCCAGAATGTTCTCCAGTTCGCGCACATTGCCGGGGAAAGCATAGCGGGTCAGCAGCGCCAGGGCCTCCTGGGAGATGGCGCTCACCGGTCGTCCGCCGCGGCGTTGCAGGCGCCGCAAGAGGTGATAGGCCAGCAGGGGAATATCTTCCCGGCGGTCGCGCAGGGGCGGCAAGTGGATATTGAAGACATTGACGCGGAAGAGAAAATCGTTGCGCAACGCCCCGCTCTCCGCCGCGGCCTTGAGATCCTTGGCCGTGGCCGAGACGATGCGCACATCCAGGGCAATGGGCCGGGTGCCGCCCACGCGGATCACCTCTTTCTCCTGCAAGACCCGCAGCAGCTTGACCTGCATGCTCAAGGGCATCTCGCCGATCTCGTCCAGAAAAAGGGTGCCCCCCTCGGCCATTTCGAGCAGGCCGGGGCGGCAGGCGTCGGCACCGGTGAAGGCCCCTTTTTCATGACCGAACAGCTCGTTGGCGATCAAGGTTTCGGTTAGGGCCCCGCAGTTGAAGGCCATGAAAGGCTTGGCGGCGCGCGGGCTCAGGGCGTGCAGGGCCCGGGCCACCAACTCCTTGCCCGTGCCCGAGGCGCCGGTGATCATGACCGTGCACTCCGCGGCGGCGACCTGGCGCACCAGGGCCTCCACCCGGCGCATGGCAGCGCTGGCGCCGACGATCAGGGGCGGTGTTCCCGGCGCCGGGCCCTCGGGGGCTGCGGCCGCCCGTTTGGTGCGGCCATGGTCCAGGGCCTCACCCACCCGCTGGCGCAACTGCTCCGGCGTGAACGGTTTGGCCAGGTAGTGAAAGGCCCCTTCTTTGGTGGCGGCCACGGCGCCGTCCAGGGAGGCGTAACCCGAGATGAGGATCACTTCCACGGCCGGAAATCGGCCGCGCACCCGTGCCATCAGATCCATGCCGCTCATGGCCGGCATCCTGACATCGCTGATCAATAGATGGCACGGCTCGCGCTCCAGGTGTTGCAGAACGCGCTGGGGCGTGGAAAAGGCCGATACCCGGCACCCTTGATTTTCCAGAATACGGCGCAGTTGCTTGAGGGTGATGGGGTCGTCGTCGATGATGACCACATGATCGTTCATGGCGCTATCTTATCCACAGGGACAGGACCGATGCAAGCACGGCGTTGGCCCTGTGATTGCGCCTATTCCCACTTGATGCACTCCACCGGGCAGCTTTCCATGGCTTCTTCGATGCAATCCTCCACCCCATCGGGTTTAATGACCCTGGCTTTGCCGCTGGCCTCGTCGAATTCGAAGACATCCGGGCAGATCTCCACGCAGCTTTCGCAGCCGACGCACTCCTCTTCATCGATACTGACACACTTGGCCATGGTTCTCTCCTTATATGTTAGGATTCACGGTTTAGGAATTCACAGTTTGTGCTTCTTGGCGTAGTCGGCCGCGTTGATGCCCGCTACGCACCCTTCGCCCACCGCCTTGGCCATCTGCCAGGGCGGGCCGCACACATCGCCGGCCGCATAGATGCCGGGCATGTTGGTGGCCTGCTTTTTGTCGGTGCGGATGTAGCGCATCTCGTCGTCGAGCATGATGCCCAGGTTGGTGGCCAATTGCAACAGCCCTTTGGCCCCTTGTTCGATGAAAACACCACCGATGGGCAGGACCGATCCGTCGGTCAAGACCAGGCCCTCCACTTGACGGGTGCCCTGGATGGCCTTGACCTTGGCCCCCTGGTGGATCTGGACGGGGCTGGTCTCCAGCTTGGCTTTCAGCGCCGGGGACACCTCCAGGTGCTCGCACACCAGGTGCACCTCCTGGGCGCCGATATCGACCAGCGTCAGGGCGCCGTCCACGGCCGCGCTTTCGTTGCCCACCACGGCCACCTTTTCGCCGGCATAGAAGTGGCCGTCGCAATCCACGCAGTAGCTGACCCCTTTGCCGACGAGCGCTTTTTCGCCGTTGACCCCCAACCGGTTGCGGTGGGTGCCGGTGGCGATGATCAGGGCCGGCGTGACCAAGTTGGCGCCGCCGTCCGTTTCCAGAACCAGCAGATCTTCCCGGCTATGGATGGCCAGCACGTCGTCTTCGGAAAAATGGGCCCCAAAATTAGCCGCCTGCTGGCGGCCGTTGGCGATCATCTCTTCGCCGGCCACGTTGAAGAGACAACAAAAATTTTCGATGTGGGCATAAAACAAGCTGCTTTTGTTCTCTTTGCCCAGCACGATGACCGACACCTTTTTGCGGGCCGCATGGATGGCGGCCTGCAAACCCGCCGGTCCGGTGCCCAGAATCACCACATCGTAGCGTTGGGGTGTTGTCATGCAAATCCTCCCTCGATAACGGCGCCGGCGGATCGCGGCCGGCGAGTTGGCTGCTGAAGGCAATAATTGGGTCGGCTTGGTCAAAAAGCAAGCCGTCGCCATTGCTTGGTAAGGGCCGCCGGCTTGCGTCCCAAACGAATCGCCTTATTATTGGCGTTACTTAAACGAGTCCGCGTGCTTCGGGATTTCGAACCCTTTTGAATCTCCGGCTGAAGCCGGTTTAGGAGTGGCCGCCATGGAAAAGCCTGCTCAATCCTCGAAAACCTGTGAGATGGAAGCCGATACCTGCAAAGCCGATGTGGCGGCCTGCAAACAGATGAAAGCCCGGGTGCCGGAGATTGCCGAGCAGATCATCGCCCATTGCCAGACCGATGAATGCTACACCCATATCGACTATGAGCCGATCCCGGCCGAAGGTTTCGTCGCCGATCTCATCGACCGCTTCCGCGAAATATTGTTTCCCGGGTATTTTACCAAAAGCAAACTGGACCCCACCAACATGAAGTACAGCCTGGGCCAGAGCGTGACGCTGCTCTACGATATGCTTGCCGAGCAGATCGCCCACCATGTGCGCCACGACTGCCTGCGCTACGACCTGCCGTGCAGCGAGTGTCAGCAGAGCGGCCAGGCCAAGGCCTTGACCATGCTGGAATCGATCCCCGAGATCCGCCGCGTGCTGGCCACCGATGTGCGCGCGACCTACGAGGGGGACCCGGCGGCCAAGAGCCACGATGAAATTATCTTCAGCTATCCTGGCATCTTCGCCATCATGGTGCACCGGGTGGCCCACCGCCTGTTCGAATTGGAGGTGCCGCTGCTGCCGCGCATCATGAACGAGCATGCCCACAGCCTCACCGGCATCGATATCCACCCGGGCGCCACCATCGGGCCGAGCTTTGTCATCGACCACGGCACCGGGGTGGTGATCGGCGAGACCACCCGCATCGGCCGCAATGTGCGCATCTACCAGGGGGTGACCCTGGGCGCCTTGAGCCTGCCCAAGAATGCCGGCGAGCAGTACCGGGGCAAACAGCGGCACCCCACTATCGAAGATGACGTGATCATTTACTCGGGCGCCACGATCCTGGGCGGCGATACCGTGATCGGCGCACGCACGGTGATCGGCGGCAATGTGTGGCTCACCGAATCGGTGCCGCCCGACACCACGGTGATGATGGAACACCCCCGGCTGATCTATAAGTCGGCTAACAACAAGTCGGCTAACAATCCCGCCAAAGGAGCCTGACATGCAACTCTACAATACTGTCACCGCCACCATCGGCCGCACGCCGCTGGTGCGTTTGAACCGTCTGGCGGCCGGGGTACCGGCCGAAATATGGGCCAAGCTGGAATTCCGCAACCCCCTGGGCAGCGTCAAGGACCGCATCGCCGCGGCCATGATCGCCGATGCCGAGCTTCAGGGCCGCATCGGACCCGACAGCATTATCGTCGAGCCCACCAGCGGCAACACCGGCATCGGTCTGGCCTTTGTGTGTGCCGTGAAAGGCTACCGTCTGCGGCTGACCATGCCCGAAACCATGAGCGTCGAACGGCGCAAGCTGTTGACCCATCTGGGGGCCGAGTTGGTGCTGACCCCCGGTCCGGAAGGCATGGGCGGCGCCATCGCCCGGGCCAGGGAGATTCTCGAGCAGGACCGCAACGCCTTCATGCCCAACCAGTTCGAAAACCCGGCCAATGTTCAGGCCCACCGCGAAACCACCGGTCCGGAGATCTGGGCCGACACCGAGGGGCGGGTGGATATTTTGATTTCAGGTGTGGGCACCGGCGGCACCATCACCGGCGTGAGTCAGTACATCAAATCCAAGAATCCGGCCTTCAAGGCCATTGCCGTGGAGCCGGCCGGCTCGGCGGTGCTGTCGGGCAAGCCCAAGGGACCCCACAAAATCCAGGGCATCGGTGCCGGCTTTGTGCCCAAGGTGCTGGATATGAAACTGGTGGATGAGGTGGTGACGGTCGCGGACGACGACGCCTTCGATACCGCGCGCCGCCTGGCGGCCCAGGAGGGGGTGCTCTGCGGGATTTCGTCGGGCGCCGCGATCTGGGCGGCTGTGCAAGTCGCCAAGCGTCCGGAGAATGCCGGCAAATGCATCGTGGCCATCCTGCCCAGCACCGGTGAGCGCTACATCAGCACGGCCTTGTTCCAGTAGATGAAAGCGGCGTTGATCGATGCCTCCTCGGCCATCTTGCTCTTCAAGGCCGATCTGTTGCAGCTCATGACCGCAGTCTTCGAGCTGCACGTGGTGCCGGCGGTTTTTGAAGAGATCGCCGTGGCCGGGCGCGAAGGCGCCGTCGAATTCGAGGCGGCGCTGGCGGCCGGCGGCCTTAAGCGGGTCGCGCCGCCGGACCTGCCCGAGGGCGGGCCCATGGCCGGCCTGGGTGCCGGCGAGCGGGATACGCTCAGGGCTTTCGAGCTTGGGGCCGCCCGCTTTGTGATCATCGACGACCGCAAGGGGGCAATTCATTGCCGCAGCCGCCGGATTCCGTACATCAATGCCTTGCTCTGTCCCCAGGTGCTGCGGGCCGCCGGCTATCTGGACAGCGATGCGTGTGCGGCGGCATTTGACCGTTTGCTGCATCTGGGCCGCTACAGCCGGTGGGTGGTGGCCTATGCCCGCGGTTGCTCGGCCCGCGACCTGGATGGTTTTTTGCCGGACCCTGAAAACTCCGGACCGATGGACAAGGGGGGCGGCGGTTGCTGTACATTTATTAAATAATTGACATTTCGTGAATTTTCATTCATCTATTTTGCCAACAACCCAGCGGAATTAGCCCTTGCGGGCAAAACATATTAAAATTCAAGTTCAGGCAGGACACTAAAGAATGGGCATCCAAGAGCGTAAAGAGCGAGAGAAGGAGCGCCGCCGCCAGCAGATCATCGTTGCCGCCAAGCGGGTATTTTCGGACAAAGGCTTCAACAAAACCACCATGGAGGACATCGCCAAGGAGGCTGAACTCAGCCCCGGCACCTTGTATCTGTACTTCAAGAACAAGGAGGAGCTCTACGCCTCCTTGTCGTTGCGGATTTTGCAGTATCTGCACATCCGGGTTTCGCACGTCATCAACCAGACCGAACTCAACGCCATGCAAAAGCTGGATGCGCTCCAGGAGGTGATGTTCGACGTCTACGACTTCGATCCGCTGATCATCATCAACATGTTTCACCTGCAATCCAGCGAAACCTTGAAAAATCTCTCGCCGGAGCTGATCGAGGAGATCAAGACTCTGTCGCGCAACTCCATCGGCGCCATCGCCAAGATTTTCCAGGAAGGCATCGAGGCCGGCAAGTTCATCAATTGCCACCCGGTGGCGCTCTCGGACATCTCCTGGTCGCTCTTTTCAGGCGTGGTGCTGTGGGAGGCCAGCAAGAAAATTATCGACGACAAGAAGGATCATCTGAAAAAGACGCTCAAGCTGGCCTATGAAATTTTCAACCGGGGGATTTTGGCCTCGCCGCCCGAAGCCCCTGATTCCAAATCCAAATAATTCGCCGCGGAACGCATAAAAGCCGTACGCCCCTTTGGGGGCGACGGCTTTCATTAAAGCAGGTCTATCGGGCTACTCCGTCGGATGGCACTGAATGCATCCGGTCGGACCGCTGGCCGCCAGCTTCTGGCCGGTGGGAATGCGGGTTGCCTGGAGTCTCTGGTTCTCTTTGTTGACCGCCTTGTGACAACCGATGCACATGGTGTGATAGGCGTTTTTGAAGTAGCGCACCTGCAAGGCCGGATCCCTGGACGGACGCCCATCCTCGCCCTTGGGGGCTTCGGCAAGGTCATGGCACCCCTGGGTGCTGCAGCTGCCGATCACCGATTCACGATCCCAGGTGTGGTGACATTGCTGGCAATTGTAGCCGAAATGGACCGCATGGGGAAACTCCACGGACACCCGTTTGGCCTCGGCCGAAAGCGGCTCCAGGGTGATGGTTCCCATGGGCACGCACATTTCTGATTCCGCCGCCCAGACCGTCCCCCCGACCATAACCAACCCAACCAACGCCGCTGCTGCGATCCACAACGTCTTGCGCATCTGCTACCCCCCTCGTGGCGAACTCGAAAAATTTTTTGCCCGCTATAGTATGTTCCGCGGCAATTTTCAATCAAAAACCATTTGGGGTGTGTCGGGTCAGGGGCGCACGGCACGCACGCTGCCGCACTGGTCCTGCCGCCGTTGCTGGCGCTGGAAGACGGTCTCGGGTTTGGCCGTCACCACGTCCACCACATCGTGGTACCCCCGGGTGTAGGCCTCCGCGCTCCAGTACCATTGGGCGCCGCTGGCCGGGAAGAAGGGCTTTTGCTTATAAAGGACACCCAACTCGGCGGCCTGGGGCAACCGCCAGTCACCGAAACCGCCGATGGCCAGGGACTGGGTGTACTGCTGGGCGGCGGCGTAATCCAGGCATCCGCCCAGCTCCTGATGGCTGTCCAGAAGGTTCCAGGTCAGCCCTGTGGTGCTGTCGGTAAAGGTGCCGTCGCCATTCAGCTTAAAACGGGTCGAGGTGCTCAACTGCCGGGTGAGTTCACTGCGTGCCCGGGCCGCGGTCTGCTGCTGGCGGTCCTGCATTTCCTGGGCGCGCTGGCGTCGGGACTGTTCTTCCTGCTGGCGGGCCTTGTCTTTCTGCTGTTGCAAGGACAATTGGCGTTGGGCCTCCAGTTCACTCATCAGCGCCTGGGCCGCACCCGTATAGGGGCCGGAGCGGTTGTCGCGCAGATAGCGATCGAGCCGCTGGGTGCGTTCATATAAACTGTTGCCGGAATTGAGGGTATAGGCCTGAACCGTTTGCCACTGGCGCTGGAGGGCCAGATTCTTGTTCAGATCGACCAGCTCGCTTTCGAGGAGCTGCCGCTGGGTGCTCTCGGGATGGGTGTCCAAGTATTCCCGGTAGGCCTGGGTAACCTTTTCGTAATCGGTGCCGGCCTCGTTTTTGAGTCGGTGCAGTTGGGCCAGATCGCGTTTGTCCTGCAACTCGGCCAGCATCCGGCGTCCGGCGTCGGCCAGGGGCATGGCCTGGAACTCGGCGATGAAGGCTTCATAGCGCTTCACGCACGGTTCCCAGCGCTGGGTCTGTTCGCATTTGGCATCTTCGGTCTTGAGGTACTTCAGGTGCTGCTGGCCCATTTCGTTGAGCAGGGTGTCCACGTCGGCCTGGTAGCGGCCCGAGGGAAAGCGCTTGAGGTAGCTTTTGTACACCTGCAGGCGCTGGCTGAAATCCATGCGCGCGGCGCGCTTTAATTCTTCGTAGTAGTATTGATCCACCAGATTTTTGATGTCGCTCATGGAGGAGACGATGCGTTTCTGGTGGCGGCTGTTGGGATACTTTTCCAGAAAGTCGCCGTAAAGACCGACGGCCTTCTGTTCGTACTGCTCGTCCACCGGCAGGGAGCTGATCTTAAGAATGGTCTGCTCGAAATCGCGATCTTCCCGGCTTTGATTGAGCTGGTCCAGGCGCCCCTTGATTTCGGCCGAGTGGTTCGTGGCCGGGTTGTCCTGCAAATACTCCTGCAGCAGCGCCATCTTTTGCTCGATGGCGTCGGCCTCTTCCACCTGGGCGAGCACTTTGTAGTATTTGTCCGAGACGCTGTGGCTCTCCATGATGTAGAAGCCGATCACGGCCCCGGTGGCCAGAACGGTGAAGATTCCCAGGGCGATGGCGAACAGGGTCATCAAGCGCCGGCCCGCCTTGCGGAGCTGGGGCTCGGGGGTGCGTTCCAGGCGCACCAGACGTTTCGGCGGCGCGCTCAGCGGCCGCTCGCGGCGTTCCATGGGCATGGGCGGTGCCGGCGGTTGCTCGCTGGGGCCGGTAATTTCGTCTTTGATCTTCAGGCTCTCCATCAGCACCTGCATCAACGGCTGCTTGATGGTGTCCTCCTGGGAAGGATCGGCGGGCACCATTTCGATGGTGGTGTTGTCCCAGCTGATGATGCGATAGGCCGCGTCGCAGCCGCCAAAAGCATCGGTTTCGGCGTGAATCAATTGGCCCTGGTGGACATGCAGCGTTCCGGCCCGGCCGGCGGAGCTCACGCGCAGGGTCAACGAAGATTGCTCCATCTCCGCCATCTGCAGGAACGAGGGCAGGCTGATGCCGTGGATCTGGCCGCCCACGCCGTTGCCCACCTGTTGCATGACCCCCTGGCTCAGGCAGCGTTTGACCAGCGTCTCCAACTGGTGGTAGTGGTCATCCACGATCCAGTCGGAGCAATAGCCCATGTGGATTTCGATCTTGGCCTTGTTGCGCCGCCAGGGCCACAAGGCGCCATAGAATTCGCCGGTTTTGAGCGGCAACAAAAACAGGGACTGATCGTTCTCCACCCCTCCCAGATATTTGATCGAAGAATTTTTGCGCAGCTTGCGGGACAACGGTTTTCCGGCGGGTTTGACCGGTGGACCGAAGTATTTGGTCAGCAAGGCCTCGAGGTCCGCGATCTTGCGGTCGGTGCAGGTGGCCTGATAGAGACTGCGGGATTCCTCGTAGAAGCGCTTGCTGATCTCCGGCAAGGTATCCAACTCGCGGGCCAGGGCGATAAAGCCCTCCAGTACAGGCAGATTGGACTTTAACTCCGCAATCTCATCGCTGTCCCCGGTTAGAATTTCCTCGATGAACCGTTGATCCATGCCCCTGCTCCTTGTGGGTTACGCCAGACCGTACCGCTGTGCCTTGATTCGAACCAATGCATTTTTAACTAATTTCCATTTTAATTCGGCACTATAAGTGTAAAACACGTTTGATGTCAAAGAGAACCTTATCCGGCCGGAACGCGCGGCGACGGTCGCCGCGGTGGCCGATCAGGTATATCGGCTTTTAAAGACGGAGGCTAAAGGAATAGGGGCATTAAAAATGCGGCACCGCTGGCCAGCATGTGAAAACAGACCGCCGGCCAGATGCTTTGGGAGCGCTCCCGGACCATTCCCAGGGAGAGGCCCATCAGCATGGCGCCGAACAGGCACAAAACGATCTTGAGGGTATTCAGCGTGAACTGGCCCTGGCCCCAAAGCAAAAGCGAAAGGGCGAAGCCCATGAAGAGCAAGGTGCTGCCCAGATTGGGCCAGGAGATAAACCAGCGGGTGTCGTAGCGTTGGATGCGGCCGTATTGGGCCAACAGGCCGTGGGTCAGGGCGCGGAAAAGAATCTCCGCGGCCAGGGGCATGCCCACCAGGCCCAGCAAGACGATCGGGCCCCACTCGCTGGTGACCGTCCAGGCGGTGGGCGCCCAGGCCCCGCCGGCCACGCCGCCAGCCAGCACGGCCGGCAGGAAGACCCACCATTGGCTGCCGATGGGGCGGGTCCAGCCATATTGCCACCCCCGGGCGTCGACCACCAGGGCCAGGCTCAGACCGGAGGCCAGCAGCAAGCTCAGCACCAGACCGAAATGGGGATCGGCCACTAGCGGATGCAGGCTCGGCATATCCAACCAGGCGGCCGGATGCCAGATCAGGTGCACGATGTGGGCGCACAGCACGATGAAGGCCGCCAGCGCGGCGGCCAGGCCGAAGCGGTAGGTTTTCTGGGCCAGATCGGGTCTGCGCACCGCTTCCTGGCAGGCCTGGACGATCTCCGATGGGCTCAGGCGCGTGCCGCTCTCCCGGGGCGCGCCGCCGATGTCGGCCGCGCCACCCCATTTGTTGCTCAGGGTGCGGTTTTTAACGGCCCGGTCCACGAAGTTCAGGCGTTCGTAAATTTCATCCAGGGTGCTGGGCATGAACATGTCCATCTGGCGCACGGTGTAGTTTTTGAGGCCCTTTTTGAGGAAGACGATCCCCAGGCGGTTGCCGTACAGTTTGTTGAGGTGGGGCTCGATTTCGTAGATGCCCATGTCCGCCTCGACCACCACGGCGATGCGCTGATCGGTCAGATCGATGCGCGCCAGCTCCTCGACGCCGAAGTAATCGGCGAAATCGCTGGGCTTGTAGAAGATCTGATCGATCTTGTGCAAAATGGCGGCGGTATAGGTGAGGTAGTCGGCTTTTTCCCAGCGCCCCTCTTTTTTCAAGGCGATCTCTTCGCTGCGCAGATGGTCGATGACCCGCTGGATCTTACGCATCAGCTCCGGGGGCAGGGCGCTCAACTCCTTGAGCTCCAGGCCCAGGGCGTCGATGATCCCTTCGTAGCGCACCAGGGCGAAGAGCAGCCGCTGCTGGGTGGCGTCCTGGCGGGCGATGCGGGCGTGGTTGAGGATGATCCAGATGGCCAGGAGCGTGTCGAGGTCCGGCTCGTTGGCGAAAACGTTCCACTCCCGGTTCTGCAGGTCGAGCCCTTTCATGTAGAGCACCAGGGCCTGTTCGCAGGCGGACAGGGTAAACGAGCGCACGCAACCTTCGTGGTGGTCGAGATTGTAGACCTGGTGCTCGTGATCCATGAACGGTTCGCACTGGGCCACGCCGTCCACGAAGATGGTGTTGGGGGGGGATTTCCTGGCAACCGAAGCCGGAAAGGAGAGCCGGGCCTCGATATGCACGTTGATGTTGGGCGCCTCGAGGCAGGTCAAGACCCGATCCTGGCCGTTGGCTTTGACGCTGTAGCGCTCGGGCAGATTGCCGCCCTTGGGCCGACCGGTCAAAAGCGGCGGGTCCTCCACTTGAACCCGGCCGTTCGGGCTATTATCGGATGACGCATTCATGGACGAATCCCATCGGCGCGGCCCTTTTGAATCCGGCGTTGCTTATGGGCCCTGCCGATGATAGTTGGGGTCCCAATGTTTGCTGCCAATGATAAGTCTCTTATCGGGGAATGCCTCTGGTTTTTTCGCAAACCGCTCCACCAGCCAGGAGATCGCTTCGATGCAGGCCCACTATCCATAGCAGCGGTTCGCAACGGGGTCAAGTCGCATTAGGGTGCGCCTCCCGGGCCCGCTTTCGGCGCGGGTTACAATAAAACATTTGCCTGGGGTTCCGTTCTCGACTAAAAAAGAGTAGCTTTTAAGCATGATCCCCATACCAACCTTGGTCTGCATGCCAAATGACTGCTGAAAAATCAGAAACAAGCTTTGATCCTGGAGGCGGCCCATGCGTTCGGCCCTGGTAATTTGTGCGGTCGCGGACGATAGTGCCGCCATACGCAACGCCTTCGGGCCCGAATTCCGGTTCAGCACGGCCGTCGATGTGCCCACGGCGCTGCGCACCCTGGACCGCTCGCGCTATGATCTGATCTTCGTGGATCTGGAGATCATCTCGGCCTACACCGCCGACAGCGGCCCCGAGAGCGCCTTGCAGATTTTCCAGCAGCGCTACCCGGCCATCGAAATGGTGATCATGACCCCCCCGTCCCAGATTCGCCGCGCGGTGAGTTGGGTCAAGGCCGGCGCCCGCGATTATGTCAGCTACCCCATCTCCCGGGACGAAGTGCGCCTGGTGACCGACTCCATCGCCCAATCCATCCTGCGCCAGTCGGAACTGGACTACCTGCGCGACAAGTTCTGGAAAAGCGAAGCCCTGGACGTGGTGCAGACCAAGAGCCAGGCCATGTTCGAAGTATTTAAAAAAATCCGTTCGGTGGCCTCCACCAAAACCACCGTACTGCTGGTGGGCGAAACCGGTACCGGCAAAGGGGTCCTGGCCAAGCTGATCCACCAGCACAGCAACCGCCAGAACGCCCAATTCATCAGCGTGCACTGCGGCGCCATCCCCGATACGCTGCTGGAAAGCGAGCTGTTCGGTCACGAAAAAGGGGCCTTCACCGGCGCGGTGCGCAAGAAGTTGGGCAAGTTCGAAATCGCCAATGGCGGCACGATTTTTCTGGACGAGATCGGCACCCTGACGCCGCCGGCCCAGATCAAGCTGCTCCAGGTGCTGCAGGACGGCACCTTCAGCCGCGTGGGCGGCGAAGAGACCATCCAGACCAACGCCCGGGTGATCGCGGCCACCAACTCGGATCTCAAGCAGTTGAGCGCGTCGGGGCAGTTCCGCAAGGATCTTTACTACCGTTTGAATGTCTTTCCCATTGTGATCCCCTCCCTGCGCGAACGCACCGAGGATCTGCCGCACCTCATCGATATTTTTCTCAAACGATTAAACCGCGAATTCCAGAAGTCCATTCACGGCGTACATGCCCAGGTGGTCGAGGGGTTGTCGCGCTACGACTGGCCGGGCAACGTGCGCGAACTGGAAAATCTCATGGAGCGGGCTTACATCCTGGAAAACACGTCCAACTTGACGCCCGAAAGCTTTCCCCTGGAACTCTTCGAAGGGGAGTGCCCCTCGGCGGTCATGCCCATCAATGCCCGGCTGCCGCTCTCCGACGCCCGCAAGATCGCCCTGGAAGATTTCGAGCGCCAGTACATCAAGGAGCTGGTGGCGCGCAACCACGGCAAGATCAACATCTCGGCCACCGAAGCCGGCATCACCACGCGCCAGTTGCATAAGTTGATGAGCAAGTACGGTATCCGCAAAGAAGAGTTCAAGCACGATACCATCGTCAGGTAAGTGTCCACCCATGGCCGAGCGTTCCGAGACACCACCCCAGCGCGCGGGCCCGGGCATCACCCGCCCGGCGGTCATCTATTGGTGCCTCCTGGGGGTGGTGTTGCTGGGGGCCCTCTGGCTGCGGGTGGACGATCTGGTCGCCTGGCGCCAGCGTCCCCAGCACGCTTTCTTCGACGGCCGGCCGCTGTTGATCACCTTCGACGGATACTACTACCTGTCCCTGGCCCGGGATGTCCTCGAGGGAAGCTATGCGGCGCTGGATAGCCTGCGCGGCGTGCCCGCCTCGCCCCCCCGGCCCGTGCCGCCGCCCCTGCTGTCGCTGTTGACCGCGGCCGTTGCGCGTTTGACTTCCCGGCCCCTGGAATGGATCGCTTTGCTGCTGCCGCCCCTGCTCGGCCTGAGCCTGGCCGCACCCGTGATTTTGCTCAGCCGGCTCTACGGCGGCCGGCTCATGTCCCTGGTGGCCGTGGCCATGGCGCTTTTTCCCCGTTACTATGTCTACCGCAGCCACATGGGCTGGTTCGACACCGATTGCCTGAATGTCACCCTCCTGCTGACCATCTGTTACCTCTTCATCCGGTTTGGATTGAGCCCCGGCCCGCGGCGCTACGCCTATCTGGCCGGCGGCCTGGCCGCCTATCTGTTCTTTCTGCTCTGGTGGGATCAGACCCCGGCCATTGTCTCGCTGCTCTGCCTGACACCGCTTGCGATCGTGCTGCTGCTTTACTACCGGCCCCGGGGGCGCGAGCTGCGCCTGGCCCTGGGCGCGGGCCTGGTGGCGGTGGCGGCCGTGGCGGTCTGGCAAGGGCCCCGGGTCCTGGTGGCCCCCCTGCGCCACGCCTATGAACAGTTCGATTATATCGCCCAGCGCCAAGCGACCGATTTTCCCAATGTGGGCGTTTCGGTGCATGAGCAAAAGCAATTGGCCCTGGCCGACATGGTCGCCATGAGCACCGGCCACCCGCTGAGCTTTGTCCTGGGGCTGGTGGGCCTGGCCGCCCTTTTTCAGCGGCACCGGCGCAAAGCCGCGGCCTTGATCGTGCCCGTTGCCGTGGGCGGCCTGACCTTTCTTTTTGCCCGGCGTTTCCTGATCTTTCTGACCCCCTTCCTGGCCATTGGCCTGGGGTATGCAGCCCAGTGGGCCTGGGGGCAGCGCCGGCGCTGGGCATTGCTGAAGTACGCCACGCCGCTGCTCATCGCGCTGGTGGTGTTCCTGCCCTTCAGGGAGAGCCTGGCCCGGGTCTACTGGCCCAAGGAATCGCCCCCCTATATCGCGGGCATGGACCACCTGGCCCGCAGCACCGATGAAAATGCGCTGGTGTGGGCCTGGTGGGACCATGGCTACCCTTTGCGCTACTGGAGCCAACGCGCCACCATCAACGACGGCAGCCTGCACGGCGGTGTGCGCACCGTGAGCAATGCCATTCCCTTGGTCGCGCCGGATCAGGCCCTGGCGGCGCGCTTCATGCGCTTTTATGCCGTGCAGGGGCCGGACGGACTGCAAAAGCTTTCTGAGGCCGCCCAGGGCGCGGCCGCCGGCCTGGAACTGCTCAAGGCGGTGCTGGCCGCCGGTCCGCAAAAGGCCGCGCCGCTGATCGAACAGGCCGGCCTGGGGCCGTTGGCGGAGTGGCACGCCTTTTTCTTTCCCGACCCCGGCCGCGAGATCTATCTTTTTCTGGACCTGCGCCTGGCGCGCACCGCCTATTGGTGGTACTGGTTCGGCACCTGGGACCCCCGGCGCCGGGAGGGGGGGCGCCCCCTCTTCAAATGGCTGCCTGGCGGCCGCCGGATGGACGCCACCATTGCCGCTCAAAATTTCAGCGCGGATCTGCACCAGGGGCGCATCACCCTCGACGGCAAAACCTATGCCCTCTCCGCGGTTCATATTTATGATGGCCAAGGCTGGAACGAGCGGCGTTATGGCCGTGACAAGGGGCTGATCTTCACCTATCATGGGCCCAGCCAAAGCGGCGCTTTGATGGATCGGACCTTTAGCGAGTGCCTCTTCGGCCGCCTGTTTCTATTTCAAAAGAACGACCCTGCGGTTTTCAGTTTGCATGCCGAGCGATATCCCTACTATCAGATTTGGCGGGTTGAGGGTGAAAACCGCGGAGGCACCAAGTAACCGATATGCAAAAACAGCTCGCCATTTGGATTGCCCTGCTATGGACCGTGCTGGGATGTGCCGCCCCGGGGCCGGGCAAATCCTACTATACGGAACCGCGTGCGGTGACCTTCTATTTTGAAGGCCGTGCCCGGACGGTTTGCATCACCGGCGATTTCAATCAGTGGACGCACGACAGCCACTGCCTGCAACGGGGGCCGGATGGCCGCTGGTCCATCGAATTGCAACTGCCGCCGGGTCCGTTTCACTACGCTTTTGTGGTGGACCGCAAGAAATGGGTGCTCGACCCCAAGGCGCTCTTCGTGGAGAACGACGGTTTCGGCAAGCAAAACTCGGTGGCGATGATCGAATAGTTTGTGACGCTTATGCCTCGGCAAGCGTATAATGCACAGCAGGCATTGCATGGAGGGAACCAACCGGCTGTTATTGAATGGATACCACGGAGGAAAACAGGCTGATCAACGCGATCCTCGGCGGCGAAGTGGAATCTTTCGCAGTGCTGGTGCGCCGTTATCAGCGACCCATATATAATATGATGCTGCGCATGACCGGGCATTCGGAGGAGGCCGCCGACTTGACCCAGGAGGCCTTTCTCAAGGTGTACGAGAATCTGGAGCGGTTCCGGCCCTCCGGCCGATTCTTCCCTTGGCTCTACACCATCGGCCTGAACCTGGCCCGGGATCATCTGCGCCGGCAAAAAAACGCGGTGGAAAAAACCGCCGAGCTGCAGCTCGATGCGTGCGATCTCCATCAAGGGCAGCCGGACCATGACACCGCTTACCTGCAACACCTAGACGCCGAGCGCCTGCCGTTACTCATGGCCGCGCTGCCGATAGACTATCGCGAGGCCCTGATCCTGCGTTTTCACGAAGGGCTGACCATGCGCGACGTGGGCCTGGCCCTGGGGATCTCCACCAGCGGCGCGAAAATGCGCGTGCAAAGAGGGTTGCAACGCCTGCGGGACAAGTTGCGTTTGAAAAGGAAACCAGACGGTGCCTGAATCCAAACCAAAAGAAACATCCCATGAGGATCTGAAAATTCTGGCCGGCCGGATTGCCCGCCTGCCCGACGCATCGCCGCCCCCCGGGCTGGTGGATGCCATCATGGGACGCATTCAGCCTAAAAAGCGGCCTTGGTGGCAGAACTGGTTGCGCCGCATCCAGACCCCCTGGGCCGCGATCCCGCTCCGGGCCCTGCCCGTAGCCGTCGCCCTGCTGCTGCTCGCGGGCGGCGCGGCCCTCTTCTTCACCTCCGATCGGGACGCATTCTTATCGCCGCCATCCGGTTCCGCCGTCCCCCAGCCGATCACTTTCATGCTCGAGTCGCCCACGGCCCGTAAAGTGGCCGTGATCGGCTCCTTCAACCACTGGAACCCCGAAGGATACCAGATGCAGCGCGACACGCCGGAGGGACCCTGGCGTTTGCAGTTGGAGCTATCCCAAGGCCGCTATGCCTATGCTTTTTTGATCGACGACCAATGGCACGTACCGGACCCGCACTCGTTGCTGCAGCAAGACGACGGCTTCGGCAACCTTAACTCGGCCCTCATTGTTGAAAATGGCAAACTGGATGCAAACGAAATTTAAGCTTCTCCTTCTGTGTGTATGTCTGCTTCACGCCGGTCTGTCGGCGGCCTGGGCCAAGGAAAATCGGGCGGTGAGCTCGGCCGTCCAGCAGGCCCGCGCGGCGGGGGTGTCGGAGCGGGACCTCAACCGCATGCTCACCGCCGGCTACCGTTACGCGATTCCCGAAAAGGATCTGGCCCACTGGGTGGATGCCGTTGCCGCCGCCGCCCGCCAGGGGCTGCCCATCGGGCCCCTGGTGGATAAACTGGAGGAGGGCTTGTCCAAAAAGATCGCTCCGGCCCGCATCGACGCAGTTCTGGACCGCCAGATCGGGCAGTTGCAGACGGCGAATCACCTGGTCGAGGGCTGGAGCCGGGACGACCCCATGGGACCGGCGGCCGTGGTGCGCACCGCCGATCTGCTGGCCGCCGGTCTGACCCCCGCGGAAATTCAACAGGTGTTCGCCGACGCACCGGCCGTGGGGCTCAACGAACGCGTGGAAGCGCTCACCTTCTATGCCGTGCTCAAACAGGCCGGCCTGCCCGCCGATCTATCCCATCAAGTGGTCGCCAAGGGATTGGAACAACACTATTTTCAAACCTTCCCCGTGGATTTGGCCTTTACCGTCAAAGCCGCCCGCGGACAGCGTCGGGCCGATGAAACCATCGCGGCCGAAGCCATGAAAGTCATGGCCGGCGTCCAAACCGCCCAGCAGGCCCAGCGCGCCTTGGGCCTGCCGCACTCCCAGCAACCGGCCGCCGCCCAAGGCAAAGGCGCTGCCGCCGGCAACGCGGGCCCGGGAGCCGGCGGTAAAGGCGCGGGTCAAAGCCAAGGCCAAGGCGCAGGCGCCGGATCCGGAGACGGTGCCGGAGGTTCCGGCGGCGGCGGCGGCGGCGGCGGTGGCGGCGGCGGTGGTGGCGGTGGCGGCGGCGGTGGTGGCGGTGGTGGCGGTGGCGGCGGCGGTGGCGGTGGCGGCGGGCATTAGTCCGTTCGATGCCGCAAGCTTATTGAAAAGCAAACCCCGCATCATACATGCGGGGTTTATTTCAGTTCTCCATCCGGAACGCGGGTTCAAGGCCCCATCTTGAGATCGTCGGTCAGGCTCATCAGAAAGGCGACCACGTCATCCACTTCCAGGGAGGTCAATCCCATGGCGCCCACATCCTCGGTGTTCATGTTCTCTTCGATTTCCGGTTTCGGCCAGGGAGCCACATCGCGGGTATTATGAAAATCGACCACCTCCCGCAGGGTGGGAAAGAACCCATTGTGCCCATAGGGGGCGCTGCGGGCGACGTTGCGCAGGGTGGGTACCTTGAACTTGCCGTACTGGGCCGCATAGTTGGCGTCGCCGATGAGCGGTTCGGCGCTGTGATAATCGCTTTCCAGGAAACCGCCCAGACCCAGGTCGGGGGGATTACCCGCCAGCAGAGGGTTGGCGGGGATGCCGAGGTTGGCATAGCTGTAATTGGTGAACAGGGCTTGGGTGCCGCCGGGCGCCGAGGTGGTACTGTGGCATTGGGTGCAATTGAGCGCCACGAGGGCAGCCCCGCGTCGCTCCGCGGCGGTCAACTGGTTGCGATCGAAACGGGATGTGAATTTCTGGACCTGATCGGAGCGCTCGAAGGCCGCGATGGCCCGGCCGATGTTGTTGTAGGCCGAAGGCACATCCGTCAGGGCATCGGCGCCGAAGACCTGCAGAAACAAGCTGGAGTAAGGGCTGTCCCGCACCACCTGCACCACGGCGTCGGCGCCGGCCATATTCATCTCCACCGGATTGAGGGGCGGCCCCAGGGCCTGCTCGGCCAACGGATCGCCAAGTACCAACCCCGTGGCCCGGCCATCCCAGAACATGCCGCCCACATAGCCTCCGGCCGCCGCATCCCAATCCAGTACCGGGCTGTACCCGGCATAGGCTGCCGTAGGCGCGTTGCGGCCACCCTTGCTGACACCGTCGGCCCCCAGCGATACGACCGAAGTATACGGATCGCGGCGATTGGCCGGATCGGCGAAACCCGAGGAGTGGTGATGGCAGGTCAGGCAGGATTGGGTGCTATTGTAAGAAAAATCCAGGTCCTGGTACATGATCTTGCCCAATTGGGCGGTGGGGGTCAGGGAGCCGGCGTCGGCTCCGGCGCCAGCCGTCAGGAGCACGGCCGGCAACAAAAGCAAAAGGCGCCAGTATGGTTTCATCGAAAACCTCCTTTTCCAAGGCTACAAGATTAAGGGTTACACGGTTGAAAGATCGAGTAGGGGGAAGCCTGATAATCAGGCGTCCCCACACAATGGGACTGCGGCGCCGAAGCGCCTTCGGCGTGGACTTGGCCCCGCCTTCGGGGTGAGATCGGATCGAGCGGCGGTGTTGGAATGAATTCGGCTAGGAACCGCCCATCTCCGCGCAAGTTTTACGAACCTCGTCTTTATCCTCGGCAGGAGCCGTCGCGCTTGCGGTCCTGCTTGCGGTCGCGGGTTTGGTCGGCGGCCAGAAGCGGCTCAAACGCTTTTTCGGTCAGTTTGCAGGAGCCATCCTTTTTTTTGTCCCGGGTACGGTCGCGGGACTGATCGGCGGCCAGAACCCTCTGGAGGGCCTCTCCGGTCGATTTGCAGGAGCCATCCTTTTTTCTGTCCCGGGTGCGATCTTGGTCAGCGGCCAGCAGCTTGCCATCGACCGTGTCGATCAGATCGGTGCCGGTGCTTTTCTTGATGCGTTTCTGCTGTTGGGACCGGGTGCGGGTCTGGTCGGCAGCCAGAAGCGGCTCAAACGCTCGTTCGGTCAGTTTGCAGGAACCGTCCTTTTTTTGATCCCGGGTACGGTCCCGGTTTTGATCGGCCGCGAAAACCAACGTGGCGCTGCACAAAAATACAATTAACATCATGGCAATGGATCTTTTTTGCATTGGATTTTCTCCCCTCTTGGCATTGTTGTTAAAACGACTGAAAAGGCGGAAACGGCGGTGTCCTAGCTGCAAGGGTCTACGCCGGAGAAATTCAAATGGTCACAATTTTTTTTGAACGAGCGCCAAAATCCGGGCAATTGAATCCCACGCTAACAATATGCTAACAATCCGCTAATAATTGACGTGCCCACCCAAAGGGGCTATGGGAAGGGCGCGCATGAGTGGGCCGAGGCTTTCGAAACGGCGCTTTCCTTATTAAAAAGGATAATCGAGGCACAGAGGGGCTCTTTGCATGGATTGGTATCTGTTTGTTGTCGTTGTGCTCTTCGGCACCGCGATGCTGGACCTGGTGGTGGGGGTCAGCAACGATGCGGTTAATTTCCTGAATTCCTCGCTGGGTTCCCGGGTGGCGCCCCGGCACGTGATCATGATCATCGCCAGCCTGGGCCTGCTGACCGGCGTGCTCTTTTCGGGGGGCATGATGGAGGTGGCCCGCAAAGGCATTTTCCATCCGCGCTATTTCACCATGCCCGAGTTGATGTTCCTCTTTCTGGCCGTAATGCTCACCGATGTGGTGCTGCTGGATGTGTTCAACACCTTCGGCCTGCCCACCTCCACCACGGTCTCCATCGTCTTCTCCCTGCTCGGCGCGGCGGTGGCCATTTCCCTGATCAAAATTTTCAACGGCGATCAAACCCTGATGGATCTGGCCAGTTACATCAATACCGGCAAGGTGCTGGCGATTATCACCAGCATATTGTTGTCGGTGGGCATCGCCTTTGTGACCGGGGCCGTGATCCAGTTCTTCGTGCGCATGGTGTTTACCTTCGACTATACCAAGTCCCTGCGGCGCTACGGCGGGCTCCTGGGTGGAATCGCCCTGGCCGTGATCACCTATTTCGCGATGCTCAAAGGGGTCAGTCACGCCGCCATCCTGCCGGAGCAGGTGCTGGTCTGGATCAAAACCCACTCCTGGACCATCCTGCTGGGCGGCCTGGTTTTGTTCACCATTATTTTTCAGCTGTTGATCTGGTTTTCAAAAATCAACATCCTGGCCATCATCGTCCTCATGGGGACCTTTGCCCTGGCCATGGCCTTTGCGGCCAATGACCTGGTCAACTTCATCGGCGTGCCCATTGCCAGCTTCCAGGCCTTTCTCATGGCCCAAGGCCATCCATCGCCCCTGACCATGACCATGGAAGCCCTGGAGCAGCCACTGCCGGTCAATACCCTGTTCCTCCTCGTGGCCGGCGCCATCATGGTGGCGACCCTGTGGTTCTCGCGCAAGACGCGCACGGTCACCAAAACCGAAATCAGTCTGGCCCGCCAGGAGGAGGGGTTCGAGCGCTTCGAATCCTCCCAGGTGGCCCGCATCGTGCTGCGCATGTCCACGGGCCTTTTCGAAGCATGTATCAAGATCGTGCCCCATTCCCTGCGGCAGTGGATGCAACTGCGTTTCGAAGCCGGCGCCCACCGGGCCATCCCGGGAATCGATGGCAAGGTTCCCGATTTCGACCTGTTGCGCGCCAGCGTCAACCTGATCGTCGCCAGCGCCCTGATCGCCTGGGGCACCAGCATGAAGCTGCCGCTCTCCACCACCTATGTGACCTTCATGGTGGCCATGGGCACCTCCCTTTCCGACAAGGCGTGGGGCCTGGAGAGCGCGGCCTACCGCATTTCCGGCGTGCTGACCGTCATCGGCGGCTGGTTCTTTACGGCCCTGATGGCCTTCACCATCTCGTCGATCTTTGCATTCGCCATCGGGTATCTGCAGGGGATCGCCATCATCGGTTCCATCGGTTTGGCCATCTACCTGATCGTGCGCAATTTAAAAATTCACAGCCGCCGGGAAAAAGCCTCCGAAGAGTTGGAACTGCTGGACCTCAAGCGCGTCACCGATGCCGAGTTCGCGGTGCGCACCTGTTTCGAGCACACCGGCCGATTTCTGGGGGTCGTGCGCGATTATCTGGACAACTGCTTCGAAGGCATCCTCACCCGCGACCGCAAACTGCTCAAGCGGCTGCGCCGGGAGACGAGCAAGGTCCAGAAATGGTCCAACACCATCGCCTCCAACATTTTCAAAACCCTGCGCCTGCTCCAGCAGGAGCAGATCCAGCAAGCCGAAAACTACTCGTATGTCGTCTATGCCCTGCAGGAGGTCTCCGAGAGCCTGCGCGACGTGATCATGCGCTGCCATGTGCATACCTCCAACCAGCACGCCGGATTGATGCCGGCCCAGAAGAAAGAGCTGCAGCGGGTGCGCAAATGCATGGACGGTCTGCTCGGCGACACCGCCGCAGCCCTGTTAAACCGCACTCCGTTTGAGTTCCGGGAGGTGGCCGCCCACTTCGTCAGCCTCAAGGTGCTGTTGGAGGAGTGCGATCAACGCCAGGTGGAACGCATTCGCAATGGTCTATCCAAAACGCGCTTGAGCATTCTGTTTTACGGCATCAACAACGCCTGCATGAAAATCGGCGAGCAGACCCTGCAATTGCTCTCCATCTTCAACGAGACCCTGCACCTGGGGGAGAAGCCGGACAAGGATTCTTCCAGCGGTGAATAAAGCCCGGGCCCCGCATCTGAGGATCTTCATCCCCTTTGCCCTGGGATACTTTCTCTCTTATCTCTACCGCACCATCAACGCCGTCATCGGTCCCGATCTGGCCGGCGCCCTGGGTCTGGCCCCGGCCGCCCTGGGGCTGCTCACGGCGGCTTACTTCATCACCTTCGCGGCCTTTCAACTGCCCCTGGGGGTGCTGCTGGACCGCTACGGCCCGCGGCGGGTGGAGGCCGGTTTGCTGCTGATCGCCGCCGCGGGCGCCTTTGTCTTCGCCCGGGCCGACTCCTTGACCGGCTTGGTCGTCGGCCGGGGGCTGATCGGCTGGGGCGTCTCGGCCTGCCTCATGGCGGCCTTCAAGGCCTATGTGCTCTGGTTTCCGGGCGAGCAGTTGCCCCGCATCAACGGCTACCAGTTGGCCGCCGGCGGTTTGGGCGCCGTGGTGGCCACGGCGCCGGTGGAGGCGGCCCTGGTGTTCACCGACTGGCGCGGGGTGTTTATGGGCTTGGCGCTGCTGACCGTGGCGGCCGCCGCGGCCATTTTCTGCATCGTGCCGCCGGAGCGGCCGACCCAGGCCGACACCCGTTGGGGCGCGCAGTTCCGGGGCTTGGGCCAGGTTCTGTGCAGCCCGGTGTTCTGGCGCGTTGCCCCCTGGACGGCCCTTTCCCAGGCGACTTTCCTGGCGATGCAGGGATTGTGGGCCGGGCCCTGGCTGCGGGATGTGGCCGGCCTGGAGCGCGACGCCGGCGCCCGCATCTTGCTGCTGACGGCGCTGGCCATGACGGCCGGCTTCGTCTGCTCCGGCTCCCTCGCCGCGCGGCTGGCCCGCAGCGGCATCCGCCCCATGACCACCTCGGCGGCCGGCATGGCGGCGTTCATGGGGGCGCAGCTCTTGCTCATCGTGCCCCTCTCCCAGGCCGTGACCGTGCGCTGGATGCTCTTCGGCTTCCTGGGAACCACGGGGGTCCTCTCCTATGCCGCCCTGAGCCAGAGTTTCGCCGCCCACCTGGCCGGCCGGGTCAATACGGCCCTGAACCTGCTGGCCTTCGTGGGGGCCTTCGGCGCCCAGTGGGGCATCGGCGCCGTCATCCAAAGCCGGCCCATCCCGCCGGGCGGCGGTTATGCCGCCGATGGCTATCCTCTGGCCTTCATGCTGCTGCTGGGGCTGCAACTGCTCACGGCCCTCTGGTATCTGCTGGCCGGGCGCGGCGGCCGTACTTCTTTTTGAACTTGATGCCCCCTGCCTTTTGTGTTCTTTTGAATTTGCCTTCCCGTGTGCCACGGCTTTGCCTTTCACCCTTCATCTAAAAAGAGAGGAGTAAAAGCATGCAAGCAACGCGATCCATCGGTATCGTTCTTCTGCTCGGCATCGGTCTGCTGTGGGGGTGCGCCCTGACCTCCAAGGGCATGGATTCGACCCTCGGGGTAGTGCTCGATCCCGCCTATCGAATGGAGCGGGTGGTGGCCGACAGCCCATTTCCGGGGGTCAACGGCGCCACGGTGGGCAGCGACGGCCACCTGTATGTGACCCACACGGCCAACGGAACGATCACGCGCATCGACCTGGCCACCCTGAAGCCTTCGCTCTTCGTGCCTGCCCATGCCGGCGTCTTCATCCCCGATGACATCGCCGCCGACGACAAGGGCAATCTTTACGTCACCGGCACCACACCGCTGGTGGGCGAGGTGTACCGCATCGATTCGAACGGCGTCAAAACGGTGATCGCCAGCGGCATGGCTGCGCCCAACGGCATCGAATACAACCCGAAGACCGGCCGTCTCTTCGTCAGCGAATGCTTCCAGGGTAACCGCATTTACGAGGTGGACCCCACCGGACGCCAGCCGGCGCGGTTGCTGGTCGACAAGGATGTGGTTCCGGTTCCCGAAGGGTTCGGCTTCGATCCCGACACCAACGATCTCATCGTGCCTGACATGGGCAGCGGCAAGATCTTGCGGATTCATCCCGATACCGGGGTCATCGGCACCATCGCCGAGAACTTCTCTGCGCCCATCGCCCTGACCATCGGCGCCGACAAGATGGTCTATATTCCCGAACTGGCCACCGGCGCGGTTTATAAAATGGCCCTGGACGGCACCCGCCGCGAAAAGATCGCCCAACTCGTGCCGGGTCTGGACAACATCGCCATGACCCCCCAGGGGCGCCTGTTTGTCACCAGTTATTGGGACGCCACGATCTTCGAGGTCACCACCGACGGCAGCGGCCGGTTCGAGCGGCTCTTTGCCAACGGCCCCAATCAGCCGGTGGGCATGGTGGCCAAGGCCGACGGCCTGCTGGTGGCCGACGCCATCATGGTGCGCAGCGTTAAAGACGGCGCTTACCAGCCCACCAAACTCAATGCCTGGGCCAGCCACGGCATGCCCCTGCCGCTGAGCCTGGCCGATGGTCCCGGCAGCCAGGTCTTCTGGACCGATTGCGTCCATGGGGCCGTGGCCCTGGGCGATCCGGCCGGCGGCCAGTTCCAGGGCCTGGCCGGGGAGTTGAAGCTGCCCATGGCGGCCCTGATGAACACCGCGGGCACCGCGCTTTTTGTGGCCGAATATGGCGCGGGCCAGATTACCTCGATCAAAATCGCCGACGGCACGCCCACGGTGCTGGCCACCGATCTTCAAGGGCCGCTGGCTCTGGCCCTCATCGGCGAGCGGTTGTATGTGGCCGAGGCCAAGGCCGGCAGAATCAGCGTCGTGGACCTCCAGACCGGGAGCAAAGAAGTGCTGCTCTCGGCTCTGGTCGGCAAGCCCGGGGCGCTGGCCAACGACGGCCAGGGGCGCTTGCTGGTGCTGGACGGCGCCGGCCAGAAGCTGCTGCGCATCGACCCCCGGACCCTGGCCGTCTCCATGGTGGCGGCCCATCTGCCCATCGCCTATGGCACGGTGGGCAGCTATCCGCCCGTGGAGTTCGCACTGCCCATGTCGGTCGATCCCCAGGGTAATGTCTGGCTGACCACCGCCGACCGCGGGGTGCTCAAATTGAAAAAGGTCCGTTAAGCCTGCGGGCCGCTGATGTTCACTATCGAAAAGTTGCCTGGTCGAACGCTTCTTGTGCGCTAAAAAACCGCCACCCGAGGCCGCTGCGCGCGGTCTCGGGTTCTCTTTTGGCCTGGATCATTTTCGTAAGGCACCCATTCAAACGAAACATATTTTCGTAAATGAAAATATATGCTACATCGCCCGCCATACCTCCATCGCATTACGTATACATCCCATAACATCGGCACCACAGTGCTTCGAAAATTTCCAGATGAGGAAGGAAAGGAGTTGCTCATGGGTTCGGCTTCGCAATCGAGATCGAGACATTGGTGGCTGATGCTCGCCTTGGTACTGATCCTGGGCGGCGGCTTTTTGGGTCATCAGATCCAGACCAGCGGCGGCATCCAAGTCAAGGACGTGCGCTTCGTGGGTTCGGGCGGCAAGCTGATCAGCGCCTTGCTCTATGTTCCCCCGGGGACCAGCAAGAAGAGCCCGGCCCCGGGCATCGTGGCCATTCATGGCTACATCAACTCCCGGGAGACCCAGGATGGCTTTGCCATCGAGTTCGCCCGGCGGGGGTATGTCGTTCTGGCGCCCGACCAGACCGGGCATGGCTTTTCCGATCCACCGGCCCTTGCCGATGGTTTTGGCGGACCGGCCGCCTTGGCCTTTCTGCGCGGCTTGGATATCGTGGACCCGGACAATGTGGCCCTGGCGGGCCATTCCATGGGCGGTTGGGCCTCCGTGATCGCCGCCGCGGCCCAGCCGGAAGGGTATAAATCCATGGTTTTGGCCAGCTCCTGCCCGGGACTCTTCGGTGCGCCGCCGGGCACACCGACCTTTCCCCGCAACCTGGGGTTGATCTACAGTATTTATGACGAGTTTTCGGGCATCATGTGGCATAGTCCCATTCCGGCCGACATGAACCGTAGTGCCAAGACCAAAGCCGTATTCGGCACCACCGAGCCCGTAGAGGTCGGCCGACTGTACGGATCGATCGAGGCGGGCACGGCGCGCAAGCTTTTCCGGCCGTCCATGACCCATGCCCGGGTCCATCTCTCCACCGAGGCCATCGGCGCGGCCGTCGAGTGGATGCAGGCGACCCTCGCCGGCGGCAAGGCACTGCCCCCGGCGGACCAGATCTGGTATTGGAAAGAGATCGGCACCCTGGCGGCCCTGATCGGCATGGTCGGGCTGCTCTTCCCCCTGGGGGCCTTTATTTTGGATCGTCGCTATTTTCAGAGCCTTCAAGAGCGCCCGGGCGCCGGCAAGGCCGTCCGGGGCTATGGCTGGTGGCTGGGCGCGGCCGTGATGGTGCTCGTTCCGCTGCCGCTTTATGTGTGGGCCTGGAGTTTCAACGGCAAGGGTATCGCCAAGGCCAGCCGCCTGTGGGGACAGCAGATCACCACCACCGTCATGTTCTGGGCCTTGGGCGTGGCGGCCGTTTCGATCGTGCTCTTTGGGCTGTGGCATTTCATTGCCAATCGCAAGCAGGGCGCCGATTTTGCCGATTACGGCCTCACCTGGAAAGACAAAGGGCTCGTCTGGGGCCGCATCGGTCGATCGCTGCTGGCGGCCATTCTGCTGGTTCTGGGGGCCTATCTTACGCTGCTCTTTTCGGATTGGGCCTTCAAGACCGATTACCGTTTCTGGGTGTTTGCCATCAAACCCATGTCGCGCATGCACATCGGTATCTTCTTGGGCTATGTCGCCCCCTTTGCGGTATACTTCCTGGCGGCCGGCCTGGTCCTGCACGGCCAGATGCGCCGCACCCGACCGGATGGCTCGCCCCTGCCGCTCTGGCAGGAGATGGGGATCAATGCCGTACTGCTGGTCGCCGGCTACCTTATCTTTTTCGCATACCAGTATATCCCGCTCTTCTCGGGGGGCACGATGTCCATGGCCCAACTGCATCTGCCCACCATCGTCATGTACCAGTACGTCCCGATGTTCATCATGGCCGCCCTGGTGTCGACCTACTTTTTTCGCAAGACCGGGCATATTTATGTCGGCGCGTTCACGAACGCCTTGCTCGTCACCTGGATCGTCGTGGCCGGCCAGGCGACCCATTATCCCTATTGATCCTTCCGAATTCGATATGACTGGATGCCGCCGGCGGAACGGGTCGCCGGCGGCATTGCCTTTCGATGGGGCCCTTGGCCGGCAGCAGCCGCGACACCGGTGCGATTATAAATGAAGTTCATTCTTTATGGTTGACACCAATTGCCGGGGGTCAGTATAAACTTGGACAGCTTCTTGGTTTTTGCAGGATCTGTTCTGAATCGAATGTTTGTTTTAAATCGGCACAAACTTAATTAGTTGTTCCAGTCAAACGGTGCGATCGGAAGCAGCGCTCGGGTTGGGGGGAATCTTTTTGCCTTACCGGGCGAGAGGTCAGGCCAACCCTTATCTCGCAAAGGAGGACGAATGAAGACAACGAAGCGTATGTCGGCGGCGATGATCCTTTTATTCCTGATGGGAACATTTATGGCGCCCGGCGTCTTGGCGGAGATGACGCCCAAGGCGGTCTTTGACTTCAGCAAGTTCCCCGACATGTCCGATTTCGATCCCAACCAACCGGTGGACCCCGGCGGGGACACGATCAAAATCGCCATCGTGGCCTCCTTCTCCGGGCCGGCGGCGGCCGTCGGCGAAATCTACTACGCCTGCGTGGCCTGGGCCGCCCACACCATCAATAAACAAGGCGGGCTGATGGTCGATGGCAAGAAGAAGATGGTGCAGGTCTTCAAGGCCGATGGCCAATCCAAACCCGACATCACCAAAAAGGTAAGCGAGCGCATGGTCCTGCAGGAAAAGGTCGACTTTCTGTGGGGCACCAACGGCAGCCATCTGCAGAAGGCGATCAACCAGGTGGCGGATAAGTATAAGAAGATCTCGGTTAACGCCGCATCGCTCTCCGATGAACTGCAGGAAGGCAAGGACTTTTCCCGATATGCTTTCATGACCACTTTTTCCACCGAGCAGATCGGGCGCACGGCCGCTTATTACTATGGCCAGATGCGCAAGAAGGAAAAGAAATTCTATATCCTGTGCCAGGACTACCTGTTCGGCCACTCCATGGCCGAAGCATTCAAGAAAGGGATCGAGGAGTACTACCCGGAGGCCGAAATCGTCGGCGAGGACTACCATAAACTGTTCCTGACCGACTTCGCCCCCTACCTGACCAAGATCAAGGCCTCGGGCGCCGAGGTCATCTACACCGGCGACTGGATTCCCGATGCGGCCAATCTGCTCAAACAGGCCCGCCAGATGGGTATCACGCTGCCGTTCGTGGACATTTTCATGAACGAGCCCCGCTTCCTCGTCGAGGTCGGCATCGAAGGCACCAAGGGCCTGGTGAACATCGCCCAGTACGGCATCGGCAACCCGGCCTTCCGCAACGAAGACCAAATCAAGTACCACAAGGCCTGGCAGAATGCGCGCACCAAATGGAAGGCGCCTTACGACACGGTGCTCTACACCCATCCGTCGGGCAACATCGGCGCCTACATCACTTCGGTCTATTGGCTGCTGAGCGTCGTCGAGCGGGCGGGCAGCACCGACGCCGAAAAGGTCATCAAGGTCTGGGAAGACGACGTCTATCGAGGGCCTTCGGGCAATGTCTACAAGATGCGCGCCTGCGATCACAAGCAGATCGGCCTTCTGACCGTCCAGGAGTATGTACCGCCCGCAGAGCAGAAGCAATCCTATAATATTCCGCCGTACTACTGGTTCAAGGATTGCTCCAACGCCGGTCCGGTGCACGAGATACCGATCGAGAAGAGTTTGCCCAAAGCGGATCCGGCCCTGTGCAAATAGATTCGGCGGCCGTTCGGGTTTCACCGATCTTTTACCCGTTTCACAGCGGTTAAAAAATACCGCGGCAATCGATGTGGCTCACCTGCCATGATCTACAGGTGGGCCACATGTTTACCTACCTGGTGTTGGGGGGCGTTTTGTTATGGATGCATCGGTTGCGATGTATGTGGCCCAGGGGATCCACGGCCTGGCCTACGGCATGATCCTCTTTCTGGTGGCCTCGGGCCTGACCCTGATCTTCGGCATGATGGGCGTACTGAACCTGGCCCATGCCGCCTTTTTCATGCTGTCGGCCTATTTCGGCTACCAGATGCTGGCCTGGACCGGCAGCTTCTGGCTGGCCCTGCTGGTGGCGCCGATTCTTACGGCCGGCTTCGGCATCTTGATGGAGCGCTTTCTGCTCAAGAAAGTACACGCCTTCGGCCACATGGGCGAGTTGATTCTCACCGTGGGCGTCTCGCTGATCGTTCTGGACGGCGTCAAGGCGGTCTGGGGCACCGAGAGCCTGCCTTTGAAAATGCCGCCCATTTTAGAAGGTCTGGTGCAGCTCGGCAGCCTGCAATATCCGATCTACCGGCTGTTTATCATCGCCATGGCGCTGGTGCTGCTGGCCATTCTCTCCCTGGTGCTCTACAAGACCCGCCTGGGCATGGTGGTGCGCGCGGCGGTTGCCGATGCCGAGATGGTCAATGCCCTGGGCATCAATGTGCCGCTGGTGTTCATGTGTGTCTTCGGCGTCGGCACCTGGATGGCCGGGGTGGCCGGGGTGGCCATCGCGCCGATCTTGACGGTCTTTCCCGGGTTGGCCGACCAGATGGGCATGGATGCCTTCATCGTCGTGGTGGTCGGTGGCTTCGGGAGCCTGGGCGGCGCCTTTCTGGTCTCGATCATCGGCGGTTTGATCAGCTCCTACGGGGTTCAGTTCCTGTCGCAGTATGCGGCCGTGTTGATGTTCGTGTTCATGGCCGTGGCACTGGCCATCAAGCCCATGGGCCTATTTGGAGAACGGGAATAATGAACAAGAAGACGAAATCGGTCCTGTGGCTCGCCGGTGCGCTCTTGGTGATCGTCTACCCCCAGATGTTCGGGATCTACTACGCCAACATCGTGGTCACGTTTGCCGTCTACGCGCTGTACGCATCCAGTTTAAACCTGTTGCTGGGCTATACCGGCTTGCTCAGTTTCGGGCACGCCATGTACTTCGGAACCGGCGCTTACGGCACGGCCCTGGCGCTGACCCATATCCCGGGGCTGCCGCTGATTCCGGCCGTGCTGGTCGGTTTCCTGGCCTCCGTGGTGCTGGCGCTGTGCATCGCGCCCCTGGTGGTGCGGGTCGGCGGCAACGCCTTTGCCATGATGCACATGGCCTTCGGGCAGCTGATGTTCGTGCTGGCGCTCAAGCTGCGGCACATCACCGGCGGCGAGGACGGTATCGGCGGTTTCGACATCCCGCCCTTTTCCATTCCGGGGCTCTTTTCCCTGGACATGACCGACCCGATCCTCTTTTACTACTTCGCCATGGCCGTGATCGTGGGCAGTCTCTGGCTGCTGTGGTTTTTCACCAAAACGCCCTTCGGTCAAATTATGGTGGCGGTGCGCGACAACACCAAACGCGTGGAGTACTTGGGATTCCGCGTGCCGCACACCAAGGCGGTGGTCTATGTCATCGCCGGCGGCTTCGCCGGCGTGGCCGGCGCCATCTATGCCTTGTTTCAAAACCTGGTGGCGGCCTACGACGCATACGGGATCTTGACCTCCTTTGTGCCCGTCATGATGACCATGGTGGGCGGCGTGGGGCAATTTTTCGGTCCCATTTTCGGCGCGGCCATCTTCGGGTTGATCGACGAGTTCACCACGCGCTTTACGGACCGGGTCGAGCTGGTGCTGGGCCTGGTGCTCGTGCTGGTGATCATGTACGCGCCATACGGTTTTGCCGGTTTCATCACCCGCATGCGGATGCGCTGGGCGGCCCGCAAAGCGGCATAGCCTCGTGACACTAGTTTCACAATGGAGGAATACCCGTGACAATCCTCGAAACCCGAAGCCTCTCTCACGATTTCGGCGGCCTGCAGGTCCTGACCGACGTCAATCTGCAAGTCGTCGCAGGTGAGCGCCACGCCATCATCGGCCCCAACGGCGCCGGCAAAACCACTCTGTTCAACAACATCACCGGCACCTATACGCCCAGCCAGGGGCACGTCTACTTTAAAGACAAGAACATCACCGGGGCCGGACCGTGCAAGATCCAGCGCTTCGGCATGGGGCGCTCCTTCCAGATCACCAGCACCTTCGACCGCTTGAGCACCTTTCAGAATATCCGCCTGGCGGTGCTCTCCCGCATGGGGATTCGCTTCAACCTGTTGCGCTTCGTCGACACGATGGAAGCGGTCACCCGTGACACGGTGGACATCCTCAAGCGCATCAACCTGTTCGAGGATCGCTTCACCCTGGCGGGCAATCTCTCCTACGGCAAGCACCGCTCGCTGGAGATCAGCATGGCGCTGGCCACGAACCCCGAGCTGGTCATGCTCGACGAGCCCACGGCCGGCATGTCGGTGGACGAAACCCACTATGCCGTGGAGCTGATCAAGCGACTGACCGAAGGCAAGACCATGGTGATCATCGAGCACGACATGGAGGTGGTTTTCTCTTTGGCCGATCGCATTACGGTGTTGCATCACGGCACGATCCTGGCCACCGGCACCCCCGATGAAATCCAGAAGAACCCGGAAGTTAAAACCGCCTACCTGGGAGAGATGGAGGAGTGAGCATGTTGCTGGAAGTGAGCCATCTGAACACCTATTACGGGCAAAGTCACGCCCTTCAGGATATGTCCCTCACCGTGGCCAAAGGAGAGGTGGTGGCGCTGCTGGGGCGCAACGGCATGGGCAAGAGCACCACCTTGAAGAGCATCATGGGGCTGCTTAAGCCCCGATCCGGCAAAGTGGTTTTCGACGGCCGGGAGATCACCGGCCAGGCGCCCTATAAAATCGCCAAAGCCGGCATCGGTTACGTGCCCGAAGAGCGGCGCATATTCCCCACGCTGTCGGTGATGGACAATTTGATGATGGGGGTCAAGGGGGGCAAGATCGACAGCGCCAACCCCGATGCCTGGACCATCGAAAAGATCTTCGAACACTTCCCATTCATGAAAGACCGCACCCACCAGAAGGGCGCCCACCTGTCCGGCGGCGAGCAGCAGATGCTCACCATCGGACGCACCTTGATGGGCAATCCCAGACTGCTCATGGTGGACGAACCCACCGAGGGCCTGTCGCCGATCATGGTCAAAGAGGTGCGCGATGTGCTGCGCAAGATCAGCCGATCCGGCATCTCAATTTTACTGGTGGAGCATAACTTGAAAGTGGCTATGTCCGTGGCCACCCGGGTCTATTTGATGGCCAAGGCCCACTTGGGCTATTCCGGAACCGTGGAAGAACTGGCGGCCAATCCCGAAGCCAGGGCAAAGTATCTGGAGGTATAAGAAGTTGAACGTGAAGAGCGGAAAGTAGAAGGGTACGGCGTGCCGTCGCGTTTTGGATGTTCCGGTCCGGCGGGGGACGGACCAAAACCGTCTGCTACTCTTTTTGAAAAGTCACTCCCAGGCTATCCTCGCGGGTCCAGGCAACCCGGGCCTTCAAGATCAGATCGTTTGGCCGGCCCTTAAAGGGAATGGTCATGAAGATTTCCTGACCGACTCTGGCCTCGTTTCTTCCGGTGGTTTCGATCAGGGCCCCACCTTTTCCAAAGTTGCGTACATGACCGGACAAATCGTCCAGATCGATCGGCAGATCGCATGCGGTGCGGCTGTGCATGCGCCGATCGCTTTGATACAGAGCGTTGAACATGTAGCCCCCTTTCTTTTACGCTTTATAGGCATTTTCAATGCCCGCCATGGTAAGCTAAGCAGGTGACGCAATATGGCAATCGTGGACATAATTTGTCACCCTGCGAAATACTTCTAGCAAAAAGCGCGCCAAAATATACAATTTATTTATCTGTTTGAAAATTAAGTGATAATTATAATGGACGGCGAGCAGCGTTAAATATTTGACGAGGGGATATGTAAAACGCAAAGTGGCTGCTTGGCATAATGCAAAATTTACAAGAAGCGTCCGATGTCGCCCGGGGGCCTTAAAAATAGCGGCGGGCGCCTTTATAGCGGCTCCGGAAGTAGCTGTTGGACAGGGAAGAAACGCGCACGGTGCGATCCCCGGTGGCGGCATGGATAAATTGCCCATGGCCGCTGTAAATCCCCACATGGGAGACGCGGTTGCTCTTGCCGGTGGCGAAAAACACCAGGTCTCCGGCCTGCAATTCGTTGCGCCCCACCGGCGTGCCGCTGTAGAACTGATCGGCGCTGGTGCGGGGCAACTCCAAGCCGTGCAACCGGTAAACCGTCATGGTCAGGCCGCTGCAATCGAAACCATCCTGCCGGGACGCCTTGCCGTAGCGGTAGGGGCTTCCCAGAAAGCGCCGGGCGGTGTCCACCAGGCTGGCTTGCATGGCGCCGGCCGGACCGGCGGACGCGTGAGGCGGGGTGGGCTGGGCGATGAAGAAATCCTGGATCAACCCCCGGGCCTGCAAGGCCTTGGCGCGCCGGTGGGCCTCGGGCAAGGTGGCGAAGCGTTCGAAACGCACTTTGGCCATGCCGTCCTGGTCGATGAAGTAATAGGCATCCACGCCGATGGCTTGCAGCCGATCCGCATAGGCCGCGGCACGGCCGGGGCTTTTAAAGGCCCCCACCTGGATGGTGAACGCAATGATGCGCGCACCGCCCGGCGTCAGGGGCGCCAAAGGGTCTTGGGGGATGGCTTTTTCGGCCGGTGCCGGCGGCGGTGAGACCGGGGGCGGCGGCACCGCCACCAGCGTTTCCTTGGGCCCGCAGGATATCATGGCCAGCAGGGCTGCAACGGCCAGGCCACCTGAGCCCCACCGCCGGAGGCGTGCCGGGGGTCTGTCGCAGATACCTTCCATTTCCAAGCCTTAACACGCCCTTTGCCAGCAGTTCAACCCCATGGCTCAGGCCCCGTCCAGCACCGCGCGCAGCTTGAGTGCCAGCTCCTTGAGCGAGAACGGCTTTTGGATAAAGTTGACCCCCTCGTCCAACACCCCCCGGTGGGCGATGATGTCGGAGGTGTAGCCGGACATGAAAAGGTGTTTGACCGAGGGGCGGCGGGCGAGGATGCGATCGGCCAGTTCCCGACCGTTCATCTCCGGCATCACCACGTCGGTGAGGAACATTTGAAATTCCGTGTCGCTTTGCTCGGCCAGGGCAATGGCCTCGGAGGGCGTGGCGGCCGACAATACGCCGTACCCCAGGCGTTGCAGCATCATTTCGCCCATTTGCCGCAGGGTAGGATCGTCTTCCACCAGCAGCAGGCATTCGCCCCGGCTTAGCGGGACACTCTCGCTGGCGGCGACGTGCGGGGCTTCGTCGACCCTCGCCGCATGGCGCGGGATATAAATGTTGATGGTGGTTCCCATTCCCGGTTGGCTGTCGATATGGATGAAGCCATGGTTCTGTTGGACGATGCCATAGACCGTGGCCATCCCCAGACCGGTTCCCCGGCCGGCGCCCTTGGTGGTGAAAAACGGTTCGAAGAGGTGCGTCAGCGTCTCATTGTCCATGCCGCTGCCGTCGTCGCTGACGGCCAGCAGGACATACTCTCCCGGGACGCAGTCGGGATAAGCTTGGCAATCGGTTTCGTCGAACCTGACCGTGCCGCTGCGGATGGTGATTTTGCCAACGTCCGCGATGGCGTCCCGGGCGTTGACGCACAGGTTGGCCAGGATCTGATCGAGCTGGGAGGGGTCCATCTTGACCGTGCACGCGCGCGGTCCGGGCCGCCAAGCCAGATCGATGTTTTCGCCGATGAGTCGCCGCAACATCTTGAGCATGCCGGCCACCGATTCGTTCAGATCCAGCACCATGGGCGCCACGGTCTGTTTGCGGGCAAAGGCCAGGAGCTGGCGGGTGAGATTGGTCGATCGCTGGGCCGCGTCGAGCACCTTGCCCAGATTCTCCCGCAGGGGGGCGTCGGCCTCGATGCCGGCCATGCTCAATTCGGTAAAGCCGATGATGGCGCCCAGCATGTTGTTGAAGTCGTGGGCCACCCCGCCGGCCAGGATGCCTACGGCCTCGAGCTTCTGGGCCTGGAGCAGTTGCGCTTGCAGCTTCTGCCGTTCGCCTTCGGCGTGCCGCCGTGCGGTGATGTCCCGAATATTCCATACCCGGCCGATCTTTTTGCCCTTCACGATCATCGGCGAGGAGTAGCGTTCGTAGACCCGTCCATCCTTGAAACGGATTTCGCCGAAATCGTCGCGATCGCTGTCGTATAGGGCGTTGACCTTGGCGAGAAACAGATCCGGATCGACCAACTGATCCAGTACTGCGGATAGGAGGGCCTTTTCGTCGTCGGTGGTCTGCAAGGCTTCGGGGATGCACCACATGCGGTAGAATTGAGGATTGACGTGGGTGACCCGGCGCGCCTGGTTGACCACCAGCACCCCGTCCGGCGTGGTGTTCAGGGTGGCCCTGAGCAGTTCAAGATTTTCCGCGCGGACCGTCTCCTCCTGCTCGCGTTCGGTAATATCGTGGAAGCTGACCAGCAGGCTCTTTCCGATCAAACTGGCGCCGATGAGCAAGGTGCGCACCGTGCCGTCCTTGCAGGCTACCTGGTATTCGTTGGCAGGGATGAGGGTGCTCTGCTTTCGGATCCGATCGAGGGCCGAGCGCCAGTCGGTTATCGCCGATTCCCGGTAATCGCTATCGGGAAAAGCGAGTTCCCAACATTTTTCCAGCGTGGGGCACTCCTCGATCGTGTACCCTATCAGCTGCAAATAACCGTCGTTCACCTGGAGCACCCGGCCGTCCAGGGAGAGTTCGGAAAAAGCCGTGGGCGCCATCTTGAAGAAGGCCCGGAAGCGGGCCTCGCTTTGGGCCAGTTCCTCCTGGACCGCCTTGATGTTCTGGATGTTTAAATTCAGGCCCATGATGCGGGCCGGGACTCCCTTATCGTCCCAGGTGACGGTCCGGCCCCGGGCCAGCAGCCAGCACCAGACGCCATCGGCATTGCGCAGGCGAAATTCCGCCTGAAATTCGCCGTGGCCGCCGCCGGCGATATAGTCCCGAATGATCTTGTCGGTGGCTTGCGCATCTTCGAAGTAAACGAAGCTGAACCACTCTTCCAAGCTGAGGTTTTCCGGACCTTCGGCATAGCCGAGCATGGCATACAGTTGCGGGCCGACGTAAAGCCTTTCGGCGATAGGGTCGTAGTCCCAAACCCCCGCCTCGGTGGCGTCCATGGCCAGCGCCAGCCGCTCGTTTTGCACATTCAGCTCCTGTTGGGTGCGCTTCAGGCTGGCCATCTTTTCATTCAAGCGGCGTTTGAGAAAATAGGTGATGCCTGCCAGGCCCAGCAACAACAGTGTCGTGAAGGCGGCGGCCAGCATCAGCAGTCGCCGGGTCTCGGGCGACATCCCGGGGCCCTCATTCAGGGTGATCCACCGCCTGCGAATCTGTTCCAGTTCAGGGTCGGAAATGGCGGCAAAGGCTTTCTGGACGGCGCTAAACAATAGCGGGTACTTGTAACTGACCCCCATGGCCAGGGCATATTCGAAATCGGCATCCCCCACGACCCTCAGATTAACCAGGCCCTCCTTTTCGATATAGTAGCCCGCGATGCCCAGGTTTTCCACGAAGGCATCCACCTGGCCGAAGGCGGCGGCGCGCAAGCCGTGAATCGTATCCGGCATGGGCACCACCTCGAAGCGTTCGGCGGCGTGACGGCGCACATGGCCTTCGGCGGCAAAGCCGGTGACCACCGCCACGCGCAAACCGGAGAGGTCGTTCAGGGTGGTTCCGTTTTTCATTGCCCGGGTGGCGATGATCACCACGGGAACAATGGCATAGGGGGGTGTGAAGCAGACGAAGCGCTCCCTTTCGGCGGTGCGCACGATGGTGGGCGCCAGGGCGCATGCGCCGCTTGCGAGGGCGGCCAGGCTTTGGTCCCAGTTCGCCGAAGGCCGTCGTTGAAAGGTGACGCCGAGCCGTTTTTCGATCAGGGCGGCCATATCCGCCCCCAGGCCTTTAAAGGTGCCGTTGGGGGAAGAGAACTCCACCGGCGGGAATTCGAGGTTGAAATAGAGCACTAACTTGTCGGGGTTCTGGTCCAGCCAGGCGCGCTCTTCGGCCGTCAGTTCCACCGGGACCGTTGAACCCTGGGCCCAGGCGACGGGCATGGCCGAAAGGAAGAGAATCCACAAGAGTGCGACGAGGTTACCCATGCTCCTCTCCTTTGGCGGGTTGCGGACAGATTCAATCTAAGCGGGAGGGGCCGGATGGAGCAACTCCTTTTTCAGCTTCCGTTGTCGGGATAATCCATGGGCACAGGAGATTGAATCGCGCACAGCGAAGGGCCTTTGAGGAATTCGGTACCGGCTTCGGGGGGCCGCTTGACCAGCAGCACGCTGGCCTCGGTGGCCGCCAGCACCTGCAACGGCAGACTGCCGCGCATGCGCCGGTAGACATCGTGGCGCAGGCTGGCCCCCAGCACGATGACCGCCTCCTGGCCGGCGGCCTCCAGAATGGCCTCCAGGGGGCTGTTGCCGGCTTTCATCACCGCGATCCCTCCCTGGCCGCAGGCGTTGAGCCACTCCTGGGCTTGGCGCAGCCAGGCCTGAATCTCCTGGAGGCGGTCGCTCTCCGTTTCGGAAGAAGCCACGCACACCAGCTCCACCTGGGCCGAGATGGCCGGCAGCATCTGGCCCAGCAACGAGAACAGCCGGCGGGAGGCGGCCGAGCCGTCGGCACAGACCACGTAGCGGCTGCGCGGTCCGCCGCCGCGCACCACGAGCAGGGAGGTGTGCAGATCCAGGGCCAGCTTGCGGGTCGTATCGCCCCGCACCAGGCGCCCCACCTTGCCGCGCCGGGGCGGTGCGATCACCAGCAGGTCATAGCCGTGTTCGTCGACTTCGCGGTTGAGGGCTTCCACGAAAGGTCCGAACACCTCATAAAACGCCAACCGCGCGCCGTCGGCCGCTTTGCAGACAAACACGTGTCCCTTGGGCATGTCGTGCAGGGTGATGTCCGCCGGCCGTTCCAGAAGGCCTTCGTCGGCCAGCACCGCCAGGGCATCCAGCAGAATGCGGGGGCCCAGGGGCAGCGTGGGGCTCGGAAGCAGCGCAATGGGCCGGCCCACCGGCGCCGGCTCCTCGGCGGCATGCGTGCCCGAGCGCACCGTAACCACCGCCAGTTCGGCCGTAAGGCCCTGGCGCAGTTCGGCCGCAAAGCGCAACGCGTCGTGGGAGGCCGGGGTTCCGTCGGTATAGACCATCAGTTTCAGCATGCTATTCTGGACCCTCATCCGGAGCGGGCGTCGTCCGGCGCTTTGGCCGGGACCAGCGCCGCGGGACAATCCCGGGGCGTGAGGCCCGCGCCGAATATCTCCCAATTGCCCTGCTTGAGCTCCGGACACTCCTGGAACACGGTCACCGGACAGGCCGCGCAGATCTGCGCGCAGAAGCTTTCGCGCATGGCCTGGCGGATGGCGGCGCCCGTGGCCGTATGAACATGGTTTTCACCCACATCCTTGAGAAAGCCGGAGTTCTTGAGCACCTCGAAGACCCGGTGGTTGACTGCCGAAAAATAGAGTCCGCCCTGGCGCCGGCGCAACTCGGCCAGCAAAATTTCCAGGATGTGGATGCCGCTGGCGTCCAGGGTGTTGACCTTATGCATGCGGATCAGCATATGGGCCGCGTCCGGATGGTTGCGCAGCCGGCGCTGCAGGTCGTCGTTCACGAAGGCCGTGGAACCGAAGAAAATCGATCCTTCCACATGCACGATTTGCATTTGGCAGCAGATATCGCCGAAGTTGGCGCTCACCATCTTGCCGGTGGAAAGGTCCGGCACCACGGAGTAGATGCGCGGATGGGAGGTGGCGGCCAGGTGCAGGCCGATGGAGAGCAACACCCCCACATAAATGGCGAACTCGATGCGCAGCAACAGGGTGCAGGCGAAGGTCACCACCAGCACGGCGGCATCCGAGCGGGTGCTGCGCACGGTGCGGGCGATGGCCTGGGGCGACACCATCTCCCAGGCCACCACGATGAGCACGCCGGCCAGGGCCGCCCGGGGCAGTTGCGTGGCCAGGGGCGCGGCCAGCAGCAAGGTGGCGGCCACGGCCGCGCTGGAGATGATGCCGCTCATGGGCGTCTTGGCCCCCGAGCGGAAATTGACCGCCGAGCGCGTGAACGAGCCGCTGCCCGCATAGCCGCTGAAAAACGCCGCCGAGACATTGGCCAAGCCCTGGCCGATGAACTCCTGGTTGACGTCGAGGCGCTGGCGGGTCACGTCGGCGATGGCCCGGGCGATGCTCATGGCCTCCACCAGGCCCAGAATGGCGATGGCCAGGGCGCCCGGCGCCAGGGGGGCGAAATGGCCCAGGGTCTCCAGGCTGGGCCAGGAGAGCGGCGACAGGCCGGCCGGAATGGCCCCCACCACCGCCACGCCGCGCTCGTCCAGCCGCAACAGCGCCACCAGGCCACCGGCCAGCGCCATGGCCAGCAGGGTGCCCGGCCAGGCGGGCCGCCATTTTTTCAGGGCCAGGATGATGAGAATGGTGCCGACGCCCAGCAGCACGGGGAGCAGTTGGATCTGGTGGGCCAGGCGCAGCATCTGGTAAATCTGCTCGGGAAAGAACACCCCCTTGACCATGCGCAGTCCCAGCAGGTCGGGCAGTTGCTTGGCCGCGATGAGCACCGCGGCGCCGGTGGTGAATCCGATCAGCACGGCATGGGAGACGAAGTTGAGCAAGGCTCCCAGGCGGGCCACCCCCATGGCGATTTTCACCAGGCCGACCATCAGGGAGAGCAAGAGGGCCAACTGAATGTAGTGCGCGCCTCCCGGAGCGGCCAGCACGCTCAGGGTGCCGAAGACCACCAGGGAAGCGGTGGTGGTGGGGCCGGTGATCAGATGGGCCGAGCTGCCCCACAGGCAGCCCACGATGGTGGGCACGATGCTGGCGTAGAGGCCGTATTCCACCGGCAGGCCGGCAATCAAGGCATAGGCCATGGACTGGGGCACGGCCACCACGGCCACCGTGAGGCCGGCGATGAGATCCGGCTTGAGAAAACGCCACCGGTAGCCGGACAGCCAGGCCACGAAGGGAATGACGTTTTGCGGGTGAAAGTGCACGCCTTAGCCCATTTTTGTTCGATTCGCCCCTACAGCGCACCCAACCCGGGCGGAGTGAGTACAAAAAACGATACATAACTAATGCGCTTTTCGGCAAGCGCTTTTCGCCCTGCGGGTTTCAGCGCCCAAAGAATCGTTTGACAACGCCATCCCGAGCCCATAAGACTTGCACTCGATGCGTGTTCCTATTCGGCAGTAGCCCCCCCTTTTTCTACTGCATACGATCCTGCAAACGCACAGCTTTCAGATGTTATTTTTCCGGGCACCGTTACCAGCCGCCCGCTTGCACCGGCTTTGGCATCGTCAGATGCCGGGTACGAAATGAATTACCCCCCAAGGATGGACCAAGCCATGAACACCATGCAACCCAAAGAAATGATCCACAGCCTGAATGTCGATCGATGGAATGAAATGCGCCGCGGCGGCCGGCTGGAGCGCCCCGACTTGTCGCGCTGCAGCCTCAAGGGGCTCGACCTGAGCGGCTTTGACCTGAGCCACAGCGATCTGACCGGCACGGATCTCAGCGGCGTGCGGCTCCACCGGGCCAATCTCGAAGACACCAACCTGCGCCAGGCCAACCTGGCCCAGGTCGACCTGACCGAAGCCCGCTTGCAGGGCGCCATGCTCATGTCGGCCAATCTGAGCCGCGCGACGCTGATCAACGCCGATTTGCGCCAGGTGGAGTTGAACTCCGCGCGCCTTACCGACGCCGATCTGACCGGCGCCGACCTTTCCCGGGCCGTGCTCAACGGCGCCAACTTCAACCAGTGCTGCATGAAGAAAGCCGATCTGCGCAACGCCCGCTTGAATGCCACCCAGTTGGTGGGGGCCGATTTGACCGGCGCCCAGTTGACCCAGGCCGATCTGTCGGGCGCCATCCTGGAAGGCACCAATCTGACCGGCGCCTTGCTCGACAAGGCCAGTTTGAAGGCGGCCAAGCTCAAAGGCGTGATCCTGCGCGCCCACAACCTGCGCGAAGTGGACCTGAGCGGTTCCAATTTGCGGGGCGCCGACCTGCGCGACACCCAACTGGAAGGCGCCAACCTGACCCAATGCGACCTGACCGGCGCCAACCTGGCCAACGCCCAGATGGCCAACGCGCGCCTCAAGCGCGCCAAAGGCATCGACGCCGATTTCACGGCGGCCCGGCTGGTGGGCGCCGACCTGCGCTGGACCGTCCTGCACCAGGCCCGCATGAAAGCAGCCGACCTTTCCGGCGTGCGGCTGGAGTATGCCGAGCTCAAGGGCGCCGATCTCTCCGATGCCACCCTGGTGCGCGCCCATGTGCAGAAGGCCAGTTTGGAAGGCGCGACGCTCAGTCGGGCCGACCTGCGCGAATCCAATCTGGAGCAGTGCGATCTGAGCAAAGCCGACCTGACCTATTGCGACCTGCGCCAGGTCAATTTTTGTGGCAGCCGCGCCGAAGGGGCCGACCTGCAGTGGGCCGATCTGTCCGGCGCCCAGATGACCGCCGGCAACTTGAAAGGTGCACGCCTGAACCATGCCAATCTGCAACACGTGGATCTGCGCAAGTCGGTGCTGATCATGGCCGAATTGTGCGAGAGCCACATGCAGGGGGTGCTCTTGAAGGGTTCGGACCTGCGTCAGGCCCGCTTGATCAAGGCCGACCTGCGCCAGGCCGATCTGAGCGACACCTCCTGCATCGGCACCGACTTCAGCGGTGCGGATCTGTCCGGCGCCGAAATCGAAAAGGTGGACATGTCCGACTGGGTCATCCGGGGCATCCACTGCACCCACGCCTTTGACGGCGGCCGGCGCATGGATTTCGGCGTCGGCCAATTCGAGCAGGTCTATTCGGTGACCGAAAACATCACCGGCCTCTCCATGCCCGTGCCGTTGTCCGACGTGGCCTACTACACCGGCCGCATCATCGAGCGCGCCATCAAGCAGGCCTTCGGCGACCACACCCTTTTCTTCGTGGGGCTGCACTTCGCCGCCGAAAACAAAACCGATTTCATGTTCAAAAATGTGGGCACCGCCGAGCAGTTGAACATCGTCAACGGCCGGCTGGACAATATCCGCCGGCGCCTGACGCCCATTCTGGGGCGGCTGAACGCCGAGGACCGGCGGGCCAACATGCTGACGGCCCAGGAGGCGGAGGAGGTCCCTTTCCGGCCGGAAATGGTGGCGCGGCCCAAGGAGATCGTCACCCGCATGAACGACCGGTACGTCAAAATGCACACCCTGTTGCAGCACATCCTGCTGGCGGTCACCGAGGAGACCCGGTCGGTGGCGCCCGCCGAGGCCGCCCCCGCCGCGCCGGCCGTGCGGACCACCGCCGCCGGCCAGACCTATGTCGAAACCGATACGTATGTGATGTTTTAAGAAGCGCCGGGAGCCAGGCTATCAGCCGGCAACACCGCCGAATCCTGACTGCCTGTATTTCATTGGGGCTTTATTTCACCGTCGTCGTAGGATACATAGTCGCTTTCGAGTTGTCCGATATGACCCTTTGAACGCATTGAAACGCCCATGATCGCAGCGGAAAATCTGACCAAATCCTACGGCGGGCAAGTCCTGTTCGACGCCATCAGCTTCAAGATCAACGCCCGGGAACGGGTCGGGCTGGTGGCCCGCAACGGCCACGGCAAGACCACCCTGTTCCGCATCCTGATCGGCGAAGAGGAGTTCGACAGCGGCGCTTTGGCCATCCCCAAAGGCTATCGCCTGGGCCACGTGCGCCAGCAGATCAGCTTCACCAAAGAGACCGTCCTGGACGAGGGCATGCTGGGCCTGCCGCCCACCAAGGCCGATCACCACTGGGAAGTGGAAAAAATCCTGGCCGGCCTGGGGTTCAGCCCCACCGACCTCCAGCGCCATCCCAAGGAGTTTTCGGGCGGCTTTCAGGTGCGCCTCAACCTGGCCAAGGTGCTGGTCTCCGAACCCGACCTGCTGCTGCTCGACGAGCCCACCAACTACCTGGACATCACCTCCATCCGCTGGATCGAGCGCTTCCTGACCGCCTGGCCCCGGGAGCTGATGCTCATCACCCACGACCGCGGCTTCATGGACCGCGTCGTGACCCACACCCTGGGCATCCACCGCCAGAAGACCCGCAAGATCGCCGGCGACACCGGCAAATATTACACCCAGATCGCCCAGGACGAAGAGATCTTCGAAAAGACGCGCCTCAACGACGAGCGGCGCACCAAAGAGATCGAGCAGTTCATCACGCGCTTCCGGGCCAAGGCGCGCCTGGCCGGCCTGGTCCAGTCGCGGGTCAAGGCCCTGGCCAAGCTCGAGAAAAAGCAGAAGCTGGAACAACTGCGCGACCTGGATTTCAGTTTCCGCGACCAGCCCTTCCGGGGCAAGCAGACCGTGGCCGTGCGCGACCTGGCCTTTGCCTATCCCCACCGGCGGCCCCTGTTCAAGAACCTGGATTTCGTGCTGCACGCCGGCGAACGCATGTGCGTGGTGGGCCCCAACGGCAAGGGCAAGACCACCCTGCTGCAACTGCTGTCCGGTCGGCTGGCCCCGGCCTCGGGCGACATCGTCTTTCATCCCGGCGTGGTCAGCGGGTTCTACGAGCAGACCAACATCCAGGTGCTCAACGACCGCTACACCGTGGAAGAAGAGATCTTGCACAGCCATCCGGACCTGGACCGCCAGCGGGCGCGCAACATCTGCGGCGCCATGATGTTCGACGGCGACAACGCCCTCAAGAAGATCGAGGTGCTCTCCGGCGGCGAAAAGGCCCGGGTCATGCTGGGCAAGCTGCTGGCCACACCGCTCAATCTGCTGCTGCTCGACGAACCGAGCAACCATCTGGACATGGAGTCGTGCGACGCCCTGCTGGCGGCCATCGACGCCTTCGACGGCGCCGTCATCATGGTGACCCACAACGAGATGTTCCTGCACGCCCTGGCCCAGCGCCTGGTGGTCTTCCAGCAGGACAGCGTGACGCTCTTCGACGGCACCTACCAGGAGTTTCTGGACAAGGGCGGCTGGGGCGACGAACCGGGCCTGCAGCTGTCGCGCTCCACCTCCGAAGCCACCCTCGGCGAAGATCCCAAGCGCAATAAAAAAGAGTTGCGCCGCCTGCGTTCGACGGTCGTGGGCGAGAACGCCAAACTGCGCAAGCCGGTGGAGACGGCCATCGCCGAAACCGAAGCCTTTATCGAAAGCGAAGAGCGCCGCCTGGCGCAGCTCAACGCAGAGATGGTAACCGCGGCCCAATCCAAGGAGGGCGGCCGCATTCAACAGCTCTCCCAGGATATCCGCCACTGCCAGAAGAACATCGATGAAAGATTCGCCTCCCTGGAAGCGCTCTACAGCCAGAAAGAAAGTCTGGATGCCCAGTTGGCCGCCAAGCTGGCCGAACTGGGGGATGCCTAGCACGAAGTCAACGTGCTTGCGTACCTGTGTTTCATCGTTATATAGAAGAACAAGCATATCTTGCCGCAAAGGAGGAAGATCATGTACCTCCCCTATTACCTCTTGACGGCCAGGCCTTTCCAAATCAGCGCCGATCCGCGCTTTCTCTGGTTGGGAGACGATCACCAGGAGGCGCTGGCCAATTTCAAATATGGGCTTTCCCAGGGCAACGGTTTCGTGGTCCTGGTGGGCGCCGTGGGCACCGGCAAAACCACCTTGGTCAACGCCCTGCTGGAAATGCTCGATAACCGGGTGGTCGTGGCCAACATCAACCAGCCGGGCTTCGATGTCGTGGAATTTCTCTCGTTTGTGGCCCGCACCTACGACCCCGGGGCGGTGGTCGCCAGCAAATCGGACTGCCTGAACTTCTTCAAGAACTTCCTGCAAAAGGCCTGGATCGACGGCCGGCGCGTCCTGCTGGTGATCGACGAAGCCCACCGGCTCTCGGTGGAGGTGCTCGAAGAGATCCGCTTGCTCTCCAACCTGGAGCAGGACGGCAACAAGTTGATCAATATCTTTTTTGTCGGTCAGACCGAGCTGCTGCACAAGCTGCGCACGGCCGAGTGCCGCGCCCTGCGCCAGCGGGTCACGCTCTTCTACCACCTGCGGCCCCTGACGGCCCAGGAGACCGAAAAATACATCCTGCACCGGCTGCGCGTGGCCGGCTGCTCCCGGCGGCTCTTCTCCGACCACGCCATGCTGGCCATCCATGGCTACACCCGCGGCTATCCGCGTCTGATCAACAAGTTGTGCGACCGGGCCCTGCTCACCGGCTACCTCAAGGATCGGATGCAGATCACGGCGGCCATCGTGCGCGAATGCGCCCGGGAGATGCGCCGCATCGATCCCCTGCCGGGGGTGTTGGGAAGACTCCCGGCCGTGTTCTTCGGCGATTGGCGTTGGACCTGGGCCGAAGAATGGCGCCAGTGGCCGTGGGTGCAAAGCGGCCGGCGGGGGAGGCAGGCCCTCGGGCGTGGGTTGTCCCGAGCCTGGAAGCATGCGGGCGCGGCCGTCCTGGCCCAGGGTTCCGGCAGGACGGCACTTCCCGCGCGCCTGGCGCACGCCGTCCGTCGGACGAACCTGTCGTTTGCGGGCCAACGGCGGGCGCTGGCCGGGGTGCTTGCGCTGGCCGTCCTGGCCGTGCTCCTGGTGAGCGGCTGGAAGATCATGCGCAGGGCCGAGCTGGATACCGAGGCGGCCGCGCGCATGAACGGCCTGGCCGCGGCACCGCCGGAAAAACCGTATGCCCTGACCCATTTTCCGCCCAAGGCCCAAGCGCCCCAGGCCGGCGCGGGCGCCGCCGCGCATCCCGGCCCGCCGCCATCCGTTGCCGGCGCTTCACCGCCCAATGCCGATCCGCCCTCCCGGCAATCGGGCTGGATCAAGGCCCTGACCCGCCTGAATCAAGGCGATTACAAAGAGGCCGTGCTCTTGATGGAGGCCGAAGGCCCCTCGGCCGAGCAGGCGCCGGTCTATGCCCAGGCCTTGGTGGGGCGGGCCGGCCAGCTCATGCAAAGCGCGCCCGAAGAGGCCCGCAGCCTGCTGGAAAAGGCGACCGCGGCCGACCCTGAAAACGCCGAGGCCCATCTCCAACTGGGCCACATGCTCATCCGGGCCAAACAGAACCTCAAGGCCATCCAGCATTATGAAACCACCCTCGAGCTCGGTTCCACATCGGCCGAGGCGCTCTATAACCTTGGGTTTCTTTATGCCGGCAGCGGCCATTTGTCCGCGGCCGAAGAGATGTTTACCCGGGTGGTGGCCTTGAAACCCGATTACCTGGACAAGGCGCTGTTTAACCTGGCCGTGGTGCAGCAAAAGCTGGGCAAACCCCGGCAGAGCAGGGCCACGCTGGAAACGGCCGTGGCGCTCCGGCCGGACAACGAAAAGGCCCAGGCCTACCTCAAGGCGCTCAAGGCCGGATCGCGGGAGACACGATGATCGCAACGAAGGCCGCCCGGGCTTATCTCGGGCCCTGGATATGGATGCTGGTGGGCGTGCTGGGCTGCGGCGGGTCCACGCACTTGATCGTCCCCACCGAGGCCGAATTGGCCCAGGAGATCCTTCCCTTTCATCTGGCCACGGCCAAACCGCCGCCAGCGCCGCCGGCACCCAAATACTTCACCCACACCATCGGCCGTCCGGGCGAGACCTACATGGCCATTGCCCGCTGGTACACCGGCGCCGCCGCCAATTGGAAGCTGATCGCCCAGGCCAACCCAGGCATCGACCCCCAATATTTGCGCCTGGGGCTTGGCATCCGGATCCCCGAAGAGATCATGACCACGCGCCGGCCCATGCCCAAGCCCAAGCAGTCCGCGCCCAAAGCAAAAAAAACCGCCAAACCGGCCGCGGCCCAAACCCCGGTCCAACCCATGGACATGGACCTCTATGGCCCCATCGAAAAGCCCCCGGCGCCGCCCAAACCCGCCCCCGTCGCGCCGGAACTGGAACCCCTCGAGTAGAGACGCAGCATCTTGCGTCTCTTGCGTAGGCGCGACCTCCTGCTACGCCACAAACCCTTCGTCCGGGCTCCAGCGCCGGATGCTCAGCAGGTCGGGAAATGCTTCGGGTTTGTAGATCGACTTGTTGAGCAGCAGGCGCAGACACTCCTGGATGCTTTCGGACATGGTGGGGTGGGGGAACATGGCTTCGAGCACGCTGAGGGCGTTCTTATCCTGATCGATGAGCAGCGCGATGGACATGATGGTGCTCGATACCTGGGGCCCGGCGGCGCGCATGCCCAGGATCTGCTGGGATTCGTCGTCGCGCACGATGATCTTGACGAAGCCGCCGGCCGCGCGCATGGCGATGGCCCGGGGCAGCAACGCATTGCTGTAAGTGGCCACGCGGTAGGGGATCTTGCGCCGGCGGCAATCCTTTTCATGCAGCCCCACGGCGGCCACGGCCGGGTAGAAGAACATCACCGTGGACATGTTGGGGAAGGCCAGCGACTGGGTGGGCAGGCGGAACATATGCTTGACCGCGTGGCGGCTCTCCATGACCGCCATGTTCACCAGGGCCGGGCGATGGGTGACATCGCCGGCGGCATAGATGTTGTCGCGCACGCGGCCGTGGGCGTCGCAGTCCAGGTAGCCGTTCTTGTCCGGAAATATACCCACGGCCGCCAGGTTCAGATGCCGGATGTTGGGCTCCCGGCCGATGGAGATCAGCACGGCGTCCACCTCCACCACCGTGGCGTGGCCGTCTTTGAAATCCAGCACCACTTCCAGATGCTCGGGCGTTTGCACGATGTCGCGCATCTGGGTCGAGTGGAAGATCTGCACCCCCCGCAGCTCCAGGTTGCGGCTCACATACTCGCTGACATCTTCGTCTTCGTAAGGAATGACCCGCTCCTGGTGATCGGCCAGAAACACCTGGGTCTGGCCGAAATTGGCGAAGATCGTGGCGTACTCGCAGCCGGTGACGCCGGCACCGATGATCATCAAACGCCGGGGAAAGTGTTGCAGCCGCAGGATGCCGTCGGAATCGAAGATGCGCGCCTGGTCCACCGGGATGTGCGCAAAAGGTCGCGGCTTGGAGCCGGTGCAGATCAGGAAATGATCGGCCGAAACGATCTTTTGGCCGCCGTCGACCAGCGCCACCGCCACCTGCCGGTCGTCCACAAAACGGCCCCAGCCGCGCAGGTAGACGACCGTGCCGGGCGCCTGCCGGCGGCCGTGGGCAAAGGTCTCCAACTGCGACAGCATCTGGTACTGTTTTTCTTTGACCGCCGCGATGACCGTATCGCGCACCGCCTGGTAATCCACCTTCAGGTCGCGGCATTGGTAGCCGCGGTCGGTCTTGGCGGCGATGGTGTAATCCTTGGCCAGTTCCCACATGGTTTTGGAGGCCAGCGCGCCCCACTTGACCCCCGTGCCGCCGATCTCGTCGCCCTCCACAAGGCACACCTTGCGGCCGGCATCGATGGCCCGGATGGCCCCGGCATATCCGCCCGGACCAGCCCCCAGGATGCACAGATCGAACTTTTCCGGATCAGTCGTCATGGTTCCATCCTTTCAAGCGCTTGAATGCCATGGATTCTAACAGCTTTTGTCCCGGGCGCAAGAGGGGCGGTACCTGACGAAGCCCTCGGTGTACCTTCACGGCGCGTTCAGGTTATGGTCCGGCTCACCTGCAATCCATTTTTAGTGCCGCTTGGGGTGCAGCGCAGGAAAAGCGGCCTGGACTGTTTGAGCGCAGCGAGTTTCCAGGCCGCCCGGAGCGCGCCCATAGCGGCACTTGAAATGGGTTGCAGGTGAGCCGGACCATAACCTGAACGCGCCGTGCGCACGGTTTTGCCTATATCGAGAGCCCCGAAATTGCCGGATGGCGGGCCCGGTTTGCCAGAGCCGCCAACGGTCCCTATTATGGGCAGGTTTGTTCCCCCAGCACTCAGCTTCACCAGGGAGGTTCAAGATGGCGGAAGACAATTTTGTAGAAGTACCCTCGCCCGAGGTGTGCGTCAGCAAAATCTTCGAAATCAGCGGCGTCAAGTTCGACCCCCAGCTCGCCGTGGACTTGTGGCCCAAAATTCTCAAGCACAAATGGCTGCTCTCGGAAAAGCTCGGCCGCGACGTGGGACTGCGCATGGCCTGCGTCGATTTCGTGGACAACATGGAGCAGGCCCTCGACGAATACCTGGCCTACAAGCGCAAGGACCTGCTCAGCAGCCTGGGGGCCCAGACCATCGGCCGCCAGGTCTGGGACACCATCTCCGACTCCCAGCCGCCCAAGCAACTGGTGCAGCGGCGCATCATCCTGCCGCTCACCCAGCCGCTGCTGGCCGAAAAGCACGGCGTGATTCCGCCCAAGACCATCATCTTCTTCGGCCCGCCGGGCACGGGCAAGACCCACTTCGTCAAGGCCATCGCCGGCGTGCTCTCCTGGTATTACATCGAAATCGTGCCCAGCATGCTCATGGCGGACGGCGTGGAGAAGGTGGGCGCCAACCTGCGCGCCATCATGGAGAAAGCCCGCAACCTGGAAGAAGCCGTGATCTTCATCGACGAGTTCGAAGAGATCGCCGGCAGCCGCGACAGCGCCAGCCGTACGGACAAGTCCATCACCAACGAACTGCTCAAGCAGGTGCCGCTGCTCAAGAACCAGGGCAACCGCATCCTGCTGGTGTGCGCCACCAACTACATCCGCCAGTTGGACTCGGCCCTGCTGCGCCCCGGGCGCTTCGACTGCATCATCCCCGTGGGGGAACTCAACGACGACGAGCGCCTGACGATCCTGAACTACTACGTGGCGCGCATCAACGCCGGCACCATCGACCTGCCCTGGCTGGTGCAAAGCACGACGCGCTTCACCCCGGCCGACATCGAATACTGCTTCCAGCAGGTGGCCCAGTACGCCTTCGAGCAGGAACTGGCCGGCCACGCGGATTACAAGGTGAATACCGAGACCCTGAAAATGATTCTGCCCCAGATCCGCCCGACGCTCACCGACGAGATCATTGCGGCCTTCGAAAAAGAGCGCGCCAAGTTCGCGCGGGTGTGACCTGCGTCACACGTTGCTGGCGCGTGGGAACATGGGGTTGCCGTGGAGGGGCGGGTTTCAAACCCGCCCCTACGCAATCCAGAACGTCGTGCCCTTTGGAGGGCATTTTGATGCGTCTTGACAATACACAAGGCATGTGTAAGATGGGTGTTCAATGTGCCAGCGGAGGTTTTCTATGCGAACAAACATCGATATCGATGACGAATTGTTGGACCAAGCCTTTTCCGTAAGTCGCATGCGCACCAAAAAGGAACTGATCCATGAAGCCCTGAAAGCATTTATCCAATTGAATAAGCGAAAGGACCTTACCGAATTGGCGGGCTTCATAGAATTCCGCAAGGACTATGATCATAAGAAACTCAGGGAAACGAGAGGATGATTCTTGTCGATACGTCCGTATGGATCGAAGTCCTGAGAGATAAGGCCGGAAGTACAGTCAGCGCTTTCCGGAAGCGTATTGGCGATGAAACCGTCGTTTTCAGTCGTTTTATCCAACTCGAACTGCTGCAAGGCGCCGGCAATGAGCCTGAATGGAACCGGCTAGATGAATATCTGGCCAGCCAGTATTATCTCGAAGCAACGGCCAACACCTGGAGAAATGCTGCCAGGGTTTATTTCGATCTCAGAAAAGCGGGAATCACAGTTCGAAGCCCGATTGATTGTTGCATCGCCTGCATCGCCATGGAAGCCCAAGCGCTCCTCCTGCATCGTGACCGCGATTTTGAAAACATCGCCAAAATCAGTCCGCTCGAGAACGAATTCTTCAGATCGGTCCCGGAGTAATCTGGTTCCCCCCGGGCTTAATCCATCTGCGGCGGGTAACCCGTAATATCCCGGATCTTCTCATAGAGCGGCTGGAGCCGCCGGTACATCTGCTTGTAGACTTCCTGGTAGAGCCGTTCGTACTGGCGCTGGTTCACCGGGTTGGGTTCGAAGAGCCGGCCGGTGTGGGTCATGGCCTGCACGGCCGAAGTAAAATCGGTGTAAAAGCCCAGGCCCACGGCCGCGTCGATGGCCGCGCCCAGGCCGGCCGTTTCGTAAAGATGGGGCCGGGCCGTGGGCAGGCCGAAGATGTCGGCGGTCAACTGCAGGGCCTGATCGCTCTGGGAGCCGCCCCCCGAGACGTGCAAGGTGGTGATGGGCGTGTGCGTGCAGCCTTCCAGGCGTTCACCCCCTTCGCGCAAGGCATAGGCCAGCCCTTCCAGGATGGCGCGGTAGAGATGGGCCCGGGTGTGCACGTCGCCGAAGCCGATCACCGCGCCCTTGGCTTCCGGGCCGGGGAATTTGAGGCCCGGGCTCCAGTAGGGCTGCAGCATCAAGCCCATGGCCCCGGGCGGCACCTGTTCGAGCAAGGCTTCGAAAAGTTCTTCGGGCTTGATGCCCTGGCGCAGCGCCTCCTGCTGCTCGCAGTGGCCGAACTGCTGCTTGAACCACTCCACCATCCAATAGCCCCGGTAGACCTCCACCTCCACGTTGTAGTGGCCGGGCACCGCCGCCGGGTAGGAGGGCAGCAAACGGATGGCCTCCACGTAGCGCCGGTGGGTCACATTGATGGTGGCCGTGGTGCCGTAGCTCAAGCAGCCGATGTGATTTTCCAGGGCCCCCGAGCCGATCACCTCGCACGCCTTGTCGGCCGCGGCGGCCACCAGCGGCAGACCGGCCGGGATGCCGGTCTCCTCCGCGGCCCGGGTGCTGATCTGCCCCAGCACCGCGGCCGGCGGCAGCAGCCTGGGCAGCATCTCCGGCTGCACCGGCAGGACCTGCCAGTGCCAGTCCCACCAGCGGGCCCAGCGCAGCAGCTTGTAGTTGAACGGAATGTAACCGACCTGCGATCCCACCGAATCCACATAGTCGCCGGTGAGCCGGTAGGTGAGGTACCCCGAAAGCAGCAGGTACTTATGGGTTTGGCGCCACACGTTGCCTTCGTGCTGGGCCAGCCAGTTGGCTTCGGCCTCGGCCCGCAGATAATCGATGGTGCCGCTCAGACCGGAGAGGCGGAAGATCCAGCCCCACACGCCGCCCAGGGGCGGCAGGCCGCGGGCCTTGCGCTGGTCGAGCCACAGGATGGCCGGCCGCAGGGGGCGGCCCTGGGCATCCATGGGGACGATGGTGGCCCGCTGGGTGGTCAGGGCCACCCCGGCGATGGAAGCTTTGAGGTCGGGGTCGGTTTGCCACAACTGTTGGCAGGCCGCGCACAGCGTCCGCCAGAAGAGCTCCGGGTCCTGCTCGGCCCAGCCCGGCTGGGGCGCCACATACGGCTGGAAGGCCACCTGGGACTTGGCCAGCATGCGGCCGTTCAGATCGAACACCATGGCCTTGAGGCTCTGGGTGCCGTTGTCGATGGCCAGTATGCGTTCGCCTGCGCTCATAGCTTTAATTGCCGTTCCACCTTGATCGTGCGCTCCGTCAGAAACGGCAGGTGGTCCGCCATGCGGTCCAATTGCCGCTGCAGCCACTGCCAGACGCGGGCCGGCGGGCTGAGCGGCTGGAGCTGCCAGGCAAAGCCGTGGGCCAGTTGCCATTGGCGCAGGTATTCGTGTGTCTCTCGGCGCCAGCGGCGCCGGCTCCACCCCAGCGCCGGGCGGCACAAGGCTTCGATGCGGGCCAGGTGCGCCCGACCGCCCTCGGGCAGCAGCAGGCCGATGCGCACCCGCCGCAGCAGCAGATCCGACAGATGGCGCACCGATTCGTGGGCCGCCGCGTGGGCCAGTTCGGCCCACAGCACATGCGTGCCTGGAATGACTTGTAGATCCTCGGGCCTGGCCCCGGCCACGATGCTGAAGGCCCCGCTGCCATAGCGGCCGCAGAGCCGCTGCCAGGTATCGGCATGCATACCCGGCCCGGGCGGCAAAGGCTCCGCCGCCATAAACCCGGGGCTGTCCGGCGCCGGCCGCTCCAGGGGCGGCAGGAACGGCTGGGCCGCCTTGAGAGCATCCAGGGCCACCCGGCGATAGGTGGTCAGCTTGCCGCCGGCAATCGTCACCAGGCCCTTGTCCACCCAGATATCGTGCTCCCGGGACTCTTCCGACGGGGCCTTGTGATCGCCGCTGCTGATAATCGGCCGCAGGCCGGCCAGCGACGCGATGCACTGGTTCAAAGAGAGGCCCAGGGAGGGAAAGAGCGAGCGCACCGCCGCGAGCAGGTACTCCGCCTCGGCGTCGGTGATGCGCGGCTCCACGTCCAGCCCGCCCTTATGATCCAGATCGGTCGTGCCCACCAGCACCACCCCTTCCCAGGGAAGAACGAACACCGCCCGGCCGTCGTCGGGGTGGCTGCAGGAGACCGCGCATTGGACCGGCAGCACCTGACTGGGAAAGACCAGGTGGCTGCCCCGCAGCGGCCGCAAATGCCGCTGGCCGTCGGGCTGGGGATGCAAAGCCTCGGCCCAGCAGCCGGTGGCGTTGAACACCAGCGGCGCGGCCACGGTGTGGGTCGCGCCCGCTTCGACATCCTGCAGGGTGACCCCTCGCACCTGGCCCGCTTCGTCGCGCTCCACCGACAGCGCCCGGGTGTAGTTGAGCGCCGTGCCGCCGGCCGCGCGCCCCTCGGCGATCAGACGCATCACCAGGCGCGCGTCATCCACCTGGGCGTCCCAGAACTGATAGCCGCCGGTAAGCGCCCGGCGCTCGATGAACGGCATTTTGGCCACCACTTCTTCGGCGGATAAATACTTGTGCTGCCGCTTCTGGGCCATCAGATCGTAGATCGAAAGACCGGCTTCCAGCGTCCAGCGGCCCGGGCCGTGGCCCTTGTAGACCGGCATCAGGAAGGCGATGGGCGTCACCAGGCCCGGCGCCTCGCGCAACAGGCGCTCGCGCTCCTTGACCGCATCGCGGGTCAGCCGGAGCTGGCCTTCGCGCAGGTAGCGCAGCCCGCCGTGAATCAGTTTGGACGAGCGGCTCGAGGTGCCCCAGGCAAAATCGTGCTGCTCGGCCAGCAACACAATCAAGCCCAGGCGCGTGGTCTCATGGAACAGCCCCGCACCGGTCACGCCGCCACCGATGATCACCAGATCGCAACTCGATGGAAGATGGGTCATCGTCTCTCCCGCTGATGCTATCCCCCCATCGGGAAGCACAGTGTTAGGCGGGGCCGGTCAGCGGTTTGCGCCACGTCCGACGTCGAATCCTAGGGATGCTTAAGCGCAGCGCAGGAAAACGCCCTGGACTGTCTGAGCGCAGCGAGTTTCCAGGGCGTCCGGAGCGCGCTTTAGCATCCCTGATTCGGCGGCGGGTGGCGCAAACCGCTGACCGGCCCCGCCGGCGAACCAACCACAAAATTGAAATGCTATACTTTCCATAACATAGGATGGTGCCCCAAAGCGATAGGTGATATTGAATCAAAAACCACTTGCCAAGGAGCATTCCCATGCCCAAGGAATCCATCCGGCCCGACTGGTTCAATCAACCGCCGCCCCCCCACTCCTACCGCGCCATCTTCAAGTGGGGCGCCCCCGACCGCTTCTACCACCCCAAGCCCGGACTGCTGGCCTTCATCCAGGCGCGCCTGGGGTTGGCCCCCGACCAATGGAAGACCCCCAGCCAGACCGGCACCACCCCGGTGCGGCCTGCTGCCGCGCCGGCCTTGGCCCAACAGCACGCGGCCTACCTGACCGCCATCGTCGGCCCCCAGAATGCCAGCCAGGACCCCTTTAACCGCACCCGCTACGCCCACGGCCAATCCGCCGAAGATATCCTGCGCCTGCGCCAGGAAGCCCCCGCCGCAACCAGCGACCTCGTGCTCCACCCCCGCCACCGCGAAGATGTCGCCGCCATCGTGGCCTATTGCCACAACCAGTGCATCCCCCTCACCGTCTTCGGCGGCGGCTCGTCCGTGACCCTGGGCGTCCAACCCGCGCGCGGCGGCGTGACCCTGGCCATGGCCACCCACATGCACCAGGTGCTGGCCTTCAACGAAACCAACCAGACCATCACCGTGCAGCCCGGCATCCTCGGCCCGGCCTACGAAGATTATCTCCAGCACGCCCCCGAACGCTGCGGCGCCCGGCAACGCTACACCGGCGGCCACTTTCCCCAATCCTTCGAGTTCTCCACCGTCGGCGGCTGGATCGCCGCCCTCGGCTCCGGCCAGCAGTCCAGCTACTACGGCGACGCCTGCGACCTGGTGGTCAGCCAGGAGTATATGACGCCGGTCGGCACCTTTACCACCGCCGACTTCGCCGCCACCGCCACCGGCCCCAAGGTCAACGACCTCCTGAAAGGCAGCGAAGGGGCCTTCGGCGTGCTCACGGCCGTCACCCTGAAGATCTTCCGCGCCGACCTGGGCCGACCCCAACGCTTCGCCTACATGCTGCCCGGCTGGGATCAAGCCGTGGCGGCCGCCCGGCGCATCTCCCAGGGCGAGTTCGGCCTGCCCTCCATGCTGCGCATCTCCGACCCCGAAGAGACCGATGCCGCCGTGCAGGCCTACGGCCTGGGCCATCCCCTGGCCCAGCGCTTCCTGCGCTGGCGCGGTCTTTATCCCGGCCGGCGCTGCCTGCTCATCGGCCAGGCCGACGGCCAGCGGCATTTCGCGGCCAACATCGCCCGCCAGAGCGGCCGCATCTGCCGCCGCCTGGGCGGCCTGTGGCTCAGCGGCTACCCGGCCCGCAAGTGGGCCCACGGCCGCTTCCTCGACCCCTACATGCGCGACGATCTCTTCGACATGGGCCTGCTCATCGACACCCTCGAAACCGCCGTGCCCTGGGACCGCCTGCTGCAACTGCACGCCGGCGTGCGCGCCTTCATCACCGCCCGGCCCCAAACCCTCTGCCTGACCCACGCCTCGCACTTCTACCCCCAGGGCACCAATCTCTACTTCATCTTCATCACGCCCGTCATGCCCGTGGACGACTACCGCGCCTTCCAGGCCGGCATCATCGAAAAGATCCTCGCATGCGGCGGTTCGCTCAGCCACCACCACGGCGCCGGCAAACTCATGGGCCCCTTCATGGAACGCCACCTGGGCCCCGAACAGATGGCCGTCCTGCGCGCCCTCAAGCGCCACTTCGATCCCCACGGCATCATGAACCCCGGCGGCACGCTGGGCCTGGATAAAGAGACGGAGCGCACCCCTAGCGGCACTTGAAATGGATGGCCGGTGACACGGGCCATGACCTGAACGGGCTGTGCGCGCATGGGCCCCAGAGGTCTCTGTCGTACGCTTGAAAGGCTTTGACACCCCATCGGATATTGTGCTTAATGACCAGTTTTGGTGCGGCAGGCCTGACGCTGGCGAACCATAGAAACGGGTACCATGCAAAACGACCATCAAGCGATCCTGATCATCGATGACGAGCCCACCATTTGCGCCGGTTGCCGCATGGCCCTCGCCGATCGGGGCTATCCCATCGACGCCTGCCACACCGGCAAGGAGGGCCTGGATGCCCTCTTGACCGGGCGCTACGACCTCGTCCTGCTGGACATGAAGCTGCCCGACATGGATGGCATGGATATCCTGAGGCGCATCAACGCCGCCAAACTCGATGTGTGCGTGATCGCCATGACCGGCTTTGCCAGCGTCAAAAATGCCGTCGAAGCCATGAAACTGGGAATCTTCGATTATCTGTCCAAGCCCTTCAACGAGGATGAACTGGGCAAGGCCGTGGATCTGGCCATGGACAACCGGCGCTTCAAAATGGCCCACATCGCCATTCGGCGCCAACCTATCAGCCGCCAGGATTTCGGCCACATCATCGGCGAGGACCCCAAGATCCTGCAACTGTTCGACGCCATCGCCAAGGTCGCCCCCACGGACACCACCGTGCTGCTCAACGGCGAAAGCGGCACCGGCAAGGAGCTGTTCGCCCGGGAAATCCACAACCACAGCCGGCGCGTGAACGGTCCGTTCGTGGCCGTGGATTGCAGCACCTTTTCCTCCTCGCTGCTCGAAAGCGAGCTGTTCGGCCACACCAAGGGGGCCTTTACCGGTGCGACCGCCGATAAGCAGGGCATTTTTCATGCGGCCAACCACGGCACCCTGTTCCTGGACGAAGTGGCCAACCTGAGCCTGGACATTCAAGCCAAGCTGCTGCGGGCCATCGAAACCCATGAATTCAAGCCGGTGGGGGCCAGCCACTACGACACGGCCGACGTGCGGTTCGTGGCCGCCACCAACCGCGATCTGAAAACCATGGTGACCGAAGGCGGCTTTCGCGAGGATCTGTTCTACCGCCTGAACGTCTTTCCCATCGTCCTGCCCCCCCTGCGCCAGCGGCGGGAAGATATCCCGCGCCTGCTCTACCACTTCTTGCAGAAATACTGCCAGCAAACCGGCAAGCGCGTCGACCGTTTCTCGGACGAGGCCCTGGAGATGCTGATCAAGCACGACTGGCCGGGCAATGTGCGCGAGCTTAAAAACGTGGTGCAGCGCCTGATCATCGTGACCGACAGCCGCGTGCTGGAATACCCGCACCTGTCGGACCATTGGGAAACCCGGCTGGCCGCCCCCATCGAGGATGTTCCCGACACCCTCGAGGCGCTCAAGGCCGCCAAACAAGACCTGCTCGAAACCCAGTTCGCCGAAATCGAAAAAGCCTTTTTGAAAAAGGCCCTGCTGGCCGCCGAAGGCAACATCACCCAGGCGGCCCGTGGCGTGGGCATGCAGCGCTCGAACTTTTCGGCCCTGATGAAGAAGCGCGGACTGACCGCCACCAGCGAATAAATCTGGAAATAAATCTGATTGATCCTCCGGACAGCAGTCATTTGGGGCCACTGCACGCACAGCACGTTCAGGTCATGGCCCGTGTCACCGGCCACACATTTCAAGTGCCGCTAGGGGTGCGCTCCGGGCGGCCTGGAAACTCGCTGCGCTCAGACAGTCCAGGCCGCTTTTCCTGCGCTGCACCCCAGCGGCACTAAAAATGGTGGCCAATGGTGCCCCGGGCCATGACCTGAACGCACTGTGACGGTCCACCGATTCGCCACGTTGGCCACGTATATCCGCCCATACTCCCGTATAAGCGCCCATACGCGCCGGAAACATTGGGCTTCACGGGCCACTTCCCCGGAAATCATATAAAATCATATACGCCGGGCCCCCCATGCCCACCCTCCCGGCCTGTTCTCAAAGACTCTTCAACCATCCGTAATAACATATCATTTGAGCTCTCCGCGGAAACGCCCCACCGCCTGGCACGGCCTATGCTCAAGGGGTTTGCCGGTGAAGGCAAGCGTTGTGCGCCACCAATTCAACATCCACTTTCAACGGGAGGTATCGTCATGATGACCCAAATGCAGAGCGCGGCCATGAAATATGAGGTGCCCCCTCATATCCTGGTGATGGAAGATGACGTCAACGTCGCCAAAGGCCTGGAAATGGTGCTGGCCGATGACGGTTGCGACGTCAACCTGGCGGGCACCGGGGCCCTGGCCCTGGAGGCGTTCAACCAGAAACGCTTCGATCTATTGGTGGCCGATCTGCGCTTGCCGGATATCGACGGCATGGAGGTGATCCGCAAGGTCAAAGCCCAGACACCGGACGTTCAAGTCATCGTGGTCACCGGTTACGGCACCACCGCCACGGCCGTGGAGGCCATGAAATTGGGCGTCGCCGATTTTATTCCCAAACCATTTACCGAAGACCAGATCAAGGCGGCCATCAACAATGCCCTCCGGACCCACGAACAAAAAGCGTCGGCCGTCGATGCGGTCCAAAAGCCGGCCACCGAGGAAGAACGAATTATCCAGAAGCGCGAGGTCATTCAGGTGATGAACCGCACCTGGGAAGATCAGGCCTTCTGGATGGATCTTATGGAGCACGGCTCCGGCGCCCTGGACGGCTATCGCCTCTCCAGCGACGCCAAGGCCGCCATCACCTCGGGCGATCTGAAATGGATCAATGAAAACGTGGGCGAACTGACGCAGAAACAGTTGATGTTCATCTATAAGCGCCTGGAACGGGAAGCCTGGTAGCGATGCGTCCTTCGGTTCCACCCCGCATCGACCCGGCGATTCCTGCGGCGGCGGCCGCGTTCCCCGCTGTCGGCAACCCCGCGCCCATTGCTTACGAAGGCGCAAGGCATCCCCACCATGGACGGGCCATGACCAATTCAAGCCAGTACCGCAACTACTTTTATGTGTTCCGGGATATCATCCGCTCCGTGCATGCCAGCGACAGCCTGCAGGAGGTCCTGGACGTGGTGGTCGAAAAATCGGCCGCCGTCCTGGATGCCATCGGCGCCCTGCTGCGGATCTACAACGCCTACACGGAGCAGTTCGATGTCCGGGCCGCCTGCGGCATGGGGGCCAACTACCTGTCCAAGCGACCGGTCACCACCGAAAAGCTGCTCTCCGACCCGTCGGAACTGCACCAGGTCAAAATCATCCGGGATCTGTGGCACGCCCCCCGGGTGGAGTACCCCCAGGAGGCCTGGGACGAGGGGGTGCGCATGATGGTGGATATCCCCCTGGCCCGACGCGACCAGATGATCGGCCTGATTCGCATCTATCTGGACCACCAGCGGGAATTTTCGGCCGACGAACTGGATTTCATGCTCACCGTGGCCGAACAGTGCGCCGGCATCATCGAGCGGGCCCAGTGCATGGAAAGCCAGCAGGAGCATTTTAATATGCTCGCCGCCCAGATGGACAAGATGTCCTCCCTGGGCCGCATGGCGGCGGGCATCGCCCATGAGATCAACAACCCCCTGACCGGCATCCTGCTCTACAGCTCCCACATGCGCAAAAAGATTCCCGGCGGGGAAAAGAGCCTGGCCGAAGGCCTGGACATCATCATCAAGGAAACCCAGCGGTGCAAAACCATCATCCAGGGATTGCTCGATTTTTCGCGCAACACCAAGCCCCAGCGCAACCCGGCCAACGTCAACCGCGTGGTCGAATCCGCGCTGGGGATCGTGGAGAACGAATTTCACCTGCGGCATGTGGACATCATCCTGACCCTGGCCAAGGGAATGATCCCGGTGCTGCTCGATGAAAACCAGATCGAACAGGTGATGATCAACCTGCTGCTCAATGCCCTGGGGGCGGTGGAAGAAAACGGCAAGGTGGTGGTGCGCACCAGTGTGGATCACGAGGCCGGCTTCGTGCGCGTCGAGGTGTCCGACAACGGCTGCGGCATTTCCCAGGCCAACCTGAAGCGGATTTTCGAACCCTTTTTCTCCACCAAAACCACCGGCACCGGCCTGGGGCTGGCCATCAGCTACGGCATCATCCAGAACCACGACGGCAAGATCCAGGTGTGCAGCACGCCGGGCGAAGGCACCCGGTTCATCATCGATTTTCCGCTTCAAGACAAAGATAAAGATACAGATACAAAGGTGCTCCAATGAATCCGCTGAAAGTGCTGGTAATCGACGATGAAAAAGTGATCGGCAACGCCTGCCAAATGGTGCTGGGCGAACGCGGCCACGAGGTGACCCATTGCCTGACGGCCGCAGAAGGCCTGCAGGCCATCGACCACAACGCCCACGACTTGATTCTGCTGGACATGAAACTGCCCGACGTCGACGGCAGCCTGATCCTGAAGCGGATCCGGGAAACATCCAACCCGTCGACCGTCATCGTGATGACCGGCTACTCGACCATGGCCAACGCCGTCGAGGCCATGAAACTGGGGGCGGTGGACTATCTGGCCAAGCCGTTCACCGAGGATGATCTGCTGAAAGCCATCCGGGAACGATTTCCGAATATTTGAATGGAGGAGCGACAGGTGAAAACAAAAGCACTCGGGTCCGTAATGGTCGTCGGCGGCGGTATCGCCGGCATGCAGGCGGCCCTCGATCTGGCCAATTCCGGCTTTTACGTGTACATGGTGGAAAAGTCGCCGGCCATCGGCGGGGCCATGGCCCAGTTGGACAAGACCTTTCCCACCAACGACTGCTCGATGTGAATTATCTCCCCTAAACTGGTCGAGGTCGGCCGGCACATCAACATCGAACTGCTCACGTTATCCGAAGTGACCGCCATCAGCGGCCAAGAGGGTGATTTCACCGTTACCGTTCAGCAGCATCCGCGCTACGTGGATGTGGACAAATGCATTGCCTGCGGCTTATGCGCGCAAAAGTGCCCCAAAAAGGTGAAAGACGCCTACAACGAAAACCTGATCGAGCGCAAGGCGATCTACGTGCCTTACTCCCAGGCCGTACCGTTGAAGTACGCCATCGACGCGGCCCACTGCATCTATCTGCAGAAAGGCAAATGCGGCGCCTGCGAAAAGAACTGCCCCTCGGGCGCCATCAATTTCAAGGACACCGAAAAGACCCTCTCCGTGCGCGTGGGCTCGCTGATCATGGCGCCGGGCTTCTCGTCCTACGATCCCTCCCGGGTGGACAACTACGGCTACCACACGTTGCCGGACGTGGTGACCTCCCTGGAGTTCGAGCGCATCCTGTCGGCCACCGGACCGTTCGGCGGGCATCTGGTGCGGCCCTCGAGCATGCGCGCCAAAAAGGCCCATGGCCAGGCGCCTCAAAAAATCGCCTGGCTGCAGTGCGTGGGCTCGCGCGAGATGAACCGCTGCGACCACGGCTACTGCTCGTCGGTGTGCTGCATGTATGCCGTCAAACAGGCGGTGATGGCCAAGGACCACAGCCCCACGCCCCTGGAGTGCACCATTTTCTATATGGACCTGCGCACCCAGGGCAAGGATTTCGACCGCTATCTGGAAAAGGCGCGCCAGAGCGGCGTGCGCTTCCTGCCGGCGCGCATTCACACGGTCGAGCCGGTGCCCCAGAGCAACGATCTGATGCTGCGCTATGTCGATGACGGCGGCCACGCCCATGCCGATGCCTTCGACATGGTGGTGTTGTCCACGGGCCTGGAGATCTCCCAGGCCACCGTGGCACTGGCCCAGACCCTGGGCGTCGAACTGGACGCCAACCGCTTCGCCCTTGCGAGCAGCTTCCAGCCGGTGGCCACCTCGGTGCCCGGCATCTACGCCTGCGGCGTGTTCTGCGGTCCCAAGGACATTCCCCAGTCGGTGGTCGAAGCCAGCGCCGCGGCCTGTGCCGCCACCGAGAACCTGGCCGACGGGCGCAACACCCTGACCCGTTCGGTGACCATTCCGGCCCAGCGCGATGTGCGCCGCGAGTTTCCGCGCATCGGCGTCTTCGTCTGCAACTGCGGCATCAACATCGGCGGCATCGTGCGCGTGCCCGAAGTGGGCGCCTATGCCCGCACCCTGCCCGGCGTTGTCTATGTGGAAGAGAACCTCTTCACCTGTTCCCAGGACACCCAGGACAAGATGACCACGGTGATCCGCGAACAGAACCTCAACCGCGTGGTGGTGGCGGCCTGCACGCCGCGCACCCACGAGGCGCTTTTCCAGGAGACCCTGGTGAACGCCGGCCTGAACAAGTACCTGATCGAAATGGCCAACATCCGCAATCATGATGCCTGGGTGCACGCCAACGATCCGGACGCGGCCACGGTCAAGGCCTGCGACCTGGTGCGCATGGCCGTGGCCAAGGCCTTCCTGGCCGCCCCCTTGCAAGAGACCGATCTGCCGGTGACGCCGGCGGCCCTGGTGGTCGGCGGCGGCGTCTCCGGCCTGAGCGCCGCCCTTTCCCTGGCCCGCCAGGGATTTCCCGTGCATCTGGTGGAAAAATCGGCGGCCTTCGGCGGCAACGCCCGCCGTCTGGTGCGCACCTGGCAGGGCGAAGAGGTCGCCGAATTTCTGGACGGTTTGATCCGACAGGTGACGGCCCATCCGCGCATCCACGTGCACCTGGAGACCACGGTCAGCGCCGTGGAGGGTTTCGTGGGCAACTTTCAAACCACCTTGACCCACGGCGCCACCGAGGAGACCATCCGCCACGGCGCCGCCATTTTGGCCACCGGGGCCGTGGAGAGCAAGCCGTCGGCGTATCTGTACGGCCACCACCCGGCCGTGGTGACCCAACTGGAGCTCAACGACCTGCTGCGCCAGGACGATCCGAGCATCCGGCGGGCCAACGAGGTGGTCTTCATCCAGTGCGTCGGCTCGCGCAACGACGAGCGGCCTTACTGCTCCAAGGTGTGCTGCACCCAGTCGATCCAAAACGCTCTGGAACTGAAAAAACGCAACCCCGAAACCAATGTTTACGTGCTGTACCGCGACATCCGCACCTACGGCAAAAAAGAGGCGCTTTACCAGGAGGCCCGGCGCCAGGGCGTGCTGTTCTTCCGCTACACCCTGGAACAGCCGCCCACGGTGACCGCCCTGGACAAGCGCGTGGCCGTGCAGTTCGTGGACCCCATACTGCAACAGCCGTTCGTGGTCGAGGCCGACGTGCTCTGCCTGGCGGCGGCCATCGAGTCCCACAAGGATGCCGCCCTGAGCCAGTTCTTCAAGGTTTCCATGGATGCCGACGGCTGGCTGCTCGAGGCCCATCAGAAACTGCGGCCGGTGGAGTTCGCCACCGAGGGGGTCTTCCTGTGCGGCATGGCTCACTATCCCAAACCCCTGGAAGAGAGCGTGGCCCAGGCCCAGGCGGCGGTGGCCAAGGCCCTGACCGTGATGTCCAGGGATCACATCCAGGTGGGCGGCGTCGTCAGTTATATCGATCCCGAACGCTGCTGCGGCTGCCTGGGCTGCATCAACGTCTGTCCCTATGCCGCCATCGGCTACAACAGCGCGAAGCATATCGTGGAAGTCAATCCGGCCCTGTGCAAAGGGTGCGGCGCCTGCGCGGCGGCCTGTCCGTCCGAGGTGCCGGTGCTGCTGGGGTTCACCAACCGGCAGCTCTATGCCCAGATCAAAAGCGCCATGGTCGCGTAACCTTTATCCTGCAAGGAGTGAAGTCGTCGTGAAAGACAAACCGTTCGAACCCAAAATCCTGGCCATGATCTGCAACTGGTGCGCCTACGGCGCGGCCGACCTGGCCGGCGTCAGCCGCATGCAGTATCCCCCCAACGTCCGCGCCATCCGGGTGATGTGTTCGGCCACCGTGTCGCCCCACCACATCCTGCGCGCCCTGCAAAGCGGGGCCGACGGCGTGCTGGTGGGCGGCTGACACATCGGCGACTGCCATTACCTGTACGGTAATCACATGACGGTCAAACGGATCACCTTTCTCCAGGAATTACTAGGCTTCATGGGGCTGGGCGGTCGCGTGCACCTGGAGTGGATCTCTTCGGCCGAAGCCCAGAAATTTGTCCAGGTGATCACTACCTTCACCGATAAGATCCGGTTGCTGGGCCCCAATCCGCTGGCGGCCTGGGACGAAAAAACCATCCGGATTCCCCAAGCCGTGGCCATCGAAAGCCTGGCGTCCGGCCAGCGTGCCATGGCGCCCGGCGGGCGATACGCGGCCGGCCAAGGAGGCAAACCGTGAAGACCGAAGTAAAACGCTGGCTGCAGGAAGGCCTCGTGGATCTCTTCCTGGGCTATAAAATGGTGATGGGCCATCCGCTGCCCTACAGTTTCGGACCGGAGAACCTGGAAGAGCTGGACGATCTGGTCGATGGCCCGGCGCGTTATTCGCTGGAAAAGCTGGCCACGCACATCGCGGCCCGCCAGCCCGGCATCCGCATCGGCCTGGTGGCGCGCGATTGCAACCAGCGCGCCTTGAATGTGCTGTATGTCTGGAACCAGCTCCAGCCCGAGCAGATCAAAACCATGGCGGTCAACTGCTGCCCGTCCAACCTGAAGGATCACGGCGACTGCTCGTACCTGTCGTCGGCCAAGACCGGCACCACCAAGCAGGCCATCGGCATCGACAACCGCCTGGTGCCGGCGGACCTCGATCCGCTCGGCCAGGCGGAGCGGCTCTCGCGCTGGATGTATGAATTCCAAAAGTGCATCAAGTGCTTCGGCTGTCGCAACATCTGCCCGGTTTGCTTCTGCAAGGAGTGCAGCCTGGAGCATGGCGAGCTGATCGGCAAAGGCGCCCTGCCGCCGGAGATTCCGATCTTCCACCTGGTGCGGGCCGTGCACATGGCCGGTCGCTGCGTGGATTGCGGTCTGTGCGAAGACGCCTGCCCGGTGGACATTCCCTTGCGCCTGCTCTACCGCAAGGTGAACGACATCGTCCAGAACGTCTTCGATTACAAAACCGGGTCCGGCGCCGAGCAGTCGCCGTTCAGCATCCTGGGGGATAAGGTCACCCTGACGCCCCAATCGATGCAGGCCTATGGTCCGGCCAATTGACTTGGAGACTTTTTCCGAATCCATTTTAAATGGGGTCATCTAAAGGAGTATGTGATGCAGTGCAAGTATGTGCCCTCTATCTGTTCATATTGCGGGACCGGCTGCGGCGTCCTGTTTGAAGTCATCGACGGCCGCCTCGTCGGCACGCTGCCCATGAAAACCCACCCGGTCAACCAGGGCAAGCTGTGCATCAAAGGCTGGAACCTGCACGAGCACGTCAACAGCGTCCTGCGCCTGAAACAGCCGCTGGTCAAAACCTCGGGCCGTTTCATCAAGGCCGGCTGGGACGAGGCTATCCAACTGACCGCCGACCGCCTGCGGGCCATCGTCAAAGAGCATGGCCCGGACAGCGTGGGCGTGCTGGTGTCGGCCAAGGTGACCAACGAGGAGAACTACCTGGCCCAGAAGTTCGCCCGGGCCGTGATCGGCACCAACAACGTCGATCACTGCGCGCGTCTCTGACATGCCTCGACGGTGGCCGGGCTGGCCGCCGCGTTTGGCAGTGGCGCCATGACCAACAGCATCGCGGAGATCGAATCTTCGGGGTGCATCTTCGTCATCGGCTCCAATACGACTGCTTGTCACCCGCTCATCGCCCGCCGCATCTTCCGGGCCAAGGAGCGCGGGGCCAAGCTGATCGTGGCCGATCCGCGCCGGATTCAGTTGTCGCGTTTCGCGGATGTGGCCGTCACCCAGCGCCTGGGCAGCGATGTGGCGCTGTTGAACGGCATGATGCACGTCATCATCAAGAACGGCTGGCACAACCAGGACTATATCGCCAGGCGCACCGAAGATTTCGAGGCCCTGCAAACGGCGGTGGCGGCCTATGCGCCCGACCGGGTCGCAAAGATCACGGGCGTGCCGGCGGCCGATGTGGAACGCATGGCCGAACTGTACGCCACCCATGCGCCGGCCAGCCTGCTCTACGCCATGGGCATCACCCAGCACACCACGGGCGTGGACAACGTCAAGGCGTGCTGCAACCTGGCCATGCTGTGCGGCAACGTGGGCGTCTTCGGCGGCGGGGTCAATCCGCTGCGCGGCCAGAACAATGTGCAGGGGGCCTGCGACATGGGCGGGCTGCCCAATGTCATGACCGGCTATCAGCCGGTGGCAGACTTGCAGGTGCTGGAAAAATTCTCCAAGGCGTGGAACGCGCCGCTTTCGGGCATCCCGGGCCTGACCATCACGGATATGATTCCGGCCATGCTGGAGGGCAAACTCAAGGCCCTGTTCGTCATCGGCGAGAATCCCAAGTTGAGCGACCCGGATTGGAACCACCTGCACGCGGCCCTCAAAAAGCTCGATTTCCTGGTGGTGCAGGAGCTGTTCCTGTCCGAGACCGCCCAGGTGGCCGACGTGGTCTTCGCGGCCGCCTCGGTGGCCGAAAAGGACGGCACCTTCACCAATACCGAACGGCGCTGCATGTGCATCCACAAGGCCATCGAGCCGGTCGGCACGGCCTTGCCCGACTGGGAGATCATCAGCCGCCTCGCCACGGCCATGGGCTATCCCATGCAGTACGACGGCCCCGAGGCCATCTTCGATGAGATGGCTTCGCTGACGCCCAAGAGCTACGCCGGCATGACCTACGCGCGCATCGGTCTGGATGGCTTGCAGTGGCCCTGTCCGGACCGCAGCCATCCGGGAACGCCCTACCTGCACAAGGAGAACTTCACCCGCGGCAAGGGTAAATTCCACGCCATCGCCTACCGGGCGCCGGCCGAGGCACCGGATGCCGAGTATCCTTTCTTCCTGACCACCGGCCGCATGTTCGCCCACTTCCACACCGGCACCATGACCCGCATCTCGCCGCACCTGGACGTGGAACAGACCACCGGCTATGTCTCAATCAGCCCCGTGGACGCCGCGGCCCTGGCGATCAAGGAAAACGATGTGCTGATCCTCACCTCCCGGCGCGGCCGCATGGAAGCGCCCGCCCGCATCAGCAACTCCCTGCAACCCGGCACGCTGTTTTTACCCATCCACTTCGGCGAAAACCCCACCAACGTCCTCACCAGTTCCGAGGCCTTCGACCCCCTGGCCAAGATACCGGAATTCAAGGTGAGCGCGGTGCGGGTCGAAAAACTGGTGGTGCCGGCGGAGGTTCGGCAGATGGGCTGATGATCGTCCGTGCCGCTTTTTCTAGGCTGCGCCCACAAGCGGCACTATCCTCAGCGTACAGCGGGGTTGTCGCCGGCAAGCGTTCGATTACCGCCGGTGGCCGATGCCCTATGGCGTTTATTTAGCCCTATCCAAGGGCTATTGGTTAGGGGCACAGGCCGCCCACGACACGGAGGTTGCAGAGTGTCCTCGGGCCCGGAAAAACTTGGCGAGCGGCCGCAGGCCAACATGCTTCCGGCAGACCATCTGCCTGCGGATCAAGGCCCTGGCGGAATATTTAAGTTGCCTCAAATGAGAGATGCTAAGCTTGGCAATATTTTTATTGACTTATATGGGATGCTATGAGCAATGAACCAAGCTTATTTGGCCAGTTGTCAGAACAGTGTTAATAAAATCAGAAATGTGTATTTATGGTTGCATTAAATTAGTTTTGTGTTTAGTTTCTTTCTAATCATTCTTGTTGCAGAGCCTAATGGAAACAAACTTGATGGCCGATATAATTGCTAAGGGTTTAGCAAGCAAGAATCATAAGCTTGTGCCTTAGTCTCTTGCAAAGGAGAAAGAAATGGCAGCAAAAAAGATACGCCGGTTCAAGAGAAACCTGTTAGCGCTAGAACGAAATACCCAGAATACTTTTTCTTATTATGGCATCTCCCCCCTGTCAGCCATTGATGCCGAAGAACAACTGGGGGGTCAAGCAAGCGCTAGAAGTCACTCTAAATATGTAAAAAGAGATAGGGCCCACACGAAAGAGTCCCTTTTTATTTCCCGATAGTTTCAGGAATTATTAAAATTTAAGAAAACCCAAACCCTAATAGGTTTGGGTTTTTCTATATGCTTAGTTCGACTTTAGGAAACGAAAGCCCAAGGTTCGATTTAAAAAATACCAGAATATCAAAACCAAATGAGGGGGACGGTTTTTGCGGAAGATGCAATAACTTTGATTTATTCAATAAGGCTTTTTTTGCCTCAAGCATCATTGGCCCCGTCCAATTTTCACTTGTAAGAATGTAATGCAACTCAATAAATCTGTCACCAACTGAAAATTTAGAAAGATTGTAACCAGGGTATTGATTACTGGGTCTCAAAGATCGGTTCCATTCCTGTAGATTATCTATTAATCGGAGTAGAAAGGACAATGGATTCATATTAAAAGATATTTTTTCTATGTCTTTTTCGTGTTTGATTGGAACTGCATGTAACGCAATTGCGGCTGTGACTAATTTTAACTCTTCTATTCTCCATCGCTCGGCCCCACTCTTTAGCTTGTTCAATAATTGAAGATAATTTCTAGCTACAATCATAGCGCTAATGTAGCCGTGATTTTTTTGATCTCTGAGAACCCGACTTATAACATCTACCTCAGAAGCATTTTCAACGCATAATGAGGTATTTAGGCTTTCTCTAACGAAAGCATCAATGTCTATAATTTGATACTTTCGTTTTGATTTGTTATAAAGCCTTAAAGTTTTTAATGAATTTTCTTCGTCAATACTGGCTCGCTTAGTTAATAAGAAATATTTTTGTGCTAAGTTTTTAAGATTAATTTTATCGTATAAAGTGGAGAATTTTTTTGCTAAGCTCTCTGATACTTCTAGTGGGTATCCGAAATCATGCGCTGTCGCCGTCAAAAGCCAAGAATTAAATAGCTGTTTATATCCCCCGAAATGAAACCGAAATACTTTTTTGTTAGCTTTCTCGAGTTTCCGTAGAATGAATAACCCCAAGAGAAAAACTTCAAATTGATGGATAAAATGACCTTTTTTTTCAAGTATTGCAAACACCGCATCAAAATCTCTGAAAACCGGAAATAGATTCGCAACATCATTAGATTCCCACAAATGCTTCATCAATTCTAATATCAATATGTCTTTTTCTGCTTCCACAGCATATGCATAAGATGCTACTCGCCTTTGGGCCCAAGGATTTGAAAATTCATCCATCTTTATGATGTCAGATAAAATTTCCGCCTCTGCATCTTCATTTAAAATTGTAGATGTAAATAGAGGAATGTTCGTCTTTTCTATAATCATTGCAGCCTCTGGCTATATCTTTGCATTTGCTGGTTCCAAAAACTTATAATTGTAGCAATTCTTGTTTTAAAGTTGACGTTAGAGTCTTCAAAAATCGCAAAAAGAACAGCCTCAGGATACTTTATTTTATCCCACCAAATTGTACCATTTTTTAATGCTACAACTATCTCCTTTGTTTTACCATGCATAAGGCTATGTGGGTTTGGTACGGTAATTATATTGCGAATGGTTTTTGATAGATGCTGGGCTAAAGGAAATAGATTTCTTATGGCTTTAACGCTTCTAGCGGCGATGAATTCTTTATCTGTAAAATAAGGCTTCTTCACAAAGGCTTCAATTCTGCACATATGTTGGATAAAGGCTTCATATAGCAGATCGAGATTTGTAAATTCCTGTTTAGAAATTTTTCTGGCATCTGATTTTGGCCTAAAATGACCTTCAAACAATTCCAAAAAAAAGGACCGGATCGCGTATTCTGAAATTGGAATGTGAGCCATTTGATATGGATCTATTTCAGATAGATGATTCCAAATGAGTTCAAAGAATCGATCATATTTGCCGAAAAAGCCTAATTCAAAGCCAATGATCTCCGCTGTTAATTCAATGATAAAATCATAATAATTCGGGCTTTTATTTGCCATCACTTTTTCAATAACGGGCAAGTCTCTACCAATAAACAAATCGATATTTTCTACAACAATATGTGCGATTTCATGATACAATGCCCACCATGTTTGTGGCTTCCACAAAGCTTCTGTTGGGACATTTATTACTTCATTCATGTGGAAAAATTTTGGATCGCCAGCAACTACGAAGCCTTTCCATTCTATACCAATGCGCTCCAAGACAAAAGATGGTAAGAATTCAATGGCAAGCAATGATAATTGACATCCACCTCTAAACTCTGAGAATCTTCCTGTAACTTCTTCAATAGTTTCATATGTCCCGTAGGACCTTATTTCAGCACCTAACCTGATGATTTCCCTGGCCTTATGGCCAAAATATAAAGGATTTAGACCTAAATTTATATAGTCTTTCCCGGTATCATATATAAACTTGGGGTATTCAGCCATATCAGCGTAAACACTACCACATAAAGGGTCTTGGAAAAGAGCATTAAGCGTATAGATTTGGCTGGCGAGATTTGAGGCCATGATATCACCAAAAATTTTAACCAGGTCGTCGTACTCAAAATCGAAAGAAGGTACCGATGCACCAAGTTCTTCTAATTTGGATATATTCTTGGTCTCTTTCTCGAACCCAATTCTTGTATTTGTAGAAAATATTTTGTTTTTAAACTGCATTCTAAAATAAATAATAGAGGCAAGCAAAGAACTCCAACTAAGACTTTTTTGAACGGGTCGGAATACGATATCTCGTTTACCAATTGAATATGAATGCTCGAAACCTTTCGCTTTAAAATATTTAATTACTTCTGTTGTATAAATGAATTTTGTTGTAATTTCGATTGTTGGAAATATTGCTGAGGGTGAAGAGTTTAGCTTAGAGTTTCTGAATTGAGGCGTTTTATCTAAAAAGGACTTCACGTGTTTAAAGCCTTTTTTAACCAAATCTTCGCTAGGTAGATACTTATAATTTAACCCAACAAAAGATAATGTTTTTAAAAAGACAGCAATTCGTTCTTTTTCGTTTGCAAAAGCAATACGCCCCAAGTCGTATATGCTATCAATGATACCTTGCAATTGGTTTCCACTGAATAGCAGTATTAGTTCATTCCATCCCAAAGTCCCAAGTAATGACCAATCATCATTCTGACTTGAAACGTATTTCCGAAGTGCTTTATCTATTTCAGGATGGAACTTTTTTAGGCCAGGGCTAATTTTTAGAAGGCTAAAAGATGTAAAAATGTTAGCATCTACTGACCTGAATATTTTTTGAGTATCTTTCTTCAGATATGGATAGCAAAGGAGGAGATTTGATTTTAGAATTTTTTTTATGGGTCCGGCTGTTCTGAGATGATAGCCATAATCTTCAGTAGCATACATTATAATCAAATCAAAATTGCCTACTCCCTTCAGGAAAATGTATTCTTCCACTTCATCTTGCTTTTCACAGGCATCCGCTAATCTTGATTTGACTTCATACTCATATCCAGGGAAAACCTGTAAACAGGCAATTTTAATAGCTCGCTCACCAATAGAATTTTCCACATTTGGCTCTTCAAATTTGGATTGATAAAGGAAAACAGTAACATCCCTAGCATTAAGGGGCGAAATTGTCAATAGTTACACTTAGGCGTAAATCAGCATTTCAATCAATCAAATTCTCGAAACCCGGATAGCGATCGTTTGGTTATTATAAAAGACATATCCCTACAGCTTCACCCTCTTGTCAATTTTGGACGATTGCTGCCCTCTTATTACTTACCTGGGGCACGTCTGGTTAGCGTTGCCGATCTATCAGCATGGGATATTGTTTGCAAAATCACCCGCTCACCTTCTAAACAAAACGGCTTAGCGGCATTTTCCAAGCTTATCGGAAGACATCCGATTGCCGCAGTTTTTTACCAGCCTCAGCGAGATGCAGGGGTTCATGATGTTGCGGAATCGAAGTGGCGCGGACGGGCAGGTCAGCCATTTGCGCTGGGCGCCCCAAGTGGCCGCGGGTCAAGGTCTTCGTGCCGTGTTAATTGCCACTGATATAGAGCCATTTCATGTTCACCGAAATAGAGCCACCTGATGTTCACCGAAAGGGGCAGTAGGGGGCAGTAGGGGACGCCCTTAACTTATAAACTTCTAAAAAAATTGCATCCCAAAATAGTTAATAGGTTACGGGCGTCCCCTACTGCCGCTGCTGCCGGACTGGCGTCCTCTACCGCCGGAAGATCACGGGCGTCCCGGCGGCCGATGTGGAACGCATGGCCGAACTGTACGCCACGCATGCGCCGGCCAGCCTGCTCTACGCCATGGGCATCACCCAGCACACCACGGGCGTGGACAACGTCAAGGCGTGCTGCAACCTGGCCATGCTGTGCGGCAACGTGGGCGTCTTCGGCGGCGGGGTCAACCCGCTGCGCGGCCAGAACAATGTGCAGGGCGCCTGCGACATGGGCGGCCTGCCCAACGTCATGACCGGGTATCAGCCGGTGGCCGACTTGCAGGTGCTGGAAAAATTTTCAAAAGCATGGAACGCGCCGCTTTCGGGCGTCCCGGGCCTGACCATCACGGATATGATTCCGGCCATGCTGGACGGCAAACTCAAGGCCCTGTTCGTCATCGGCGAGAATCCCAAGTTGAGCGACCCGGATTGGAACCATCTGCATGCAGCCCTCAAAAAGCTCGATTTCCTGGTGGTCCAGGAGCTGTTCCTGTCCGAGACCGCCCAGGTGGCCGACGTGGTCTTCGCGGCCGCCTCGGTGGCCGAAAAAGACGGCACCTTCACCAATACCGAACGGCGCTGCATGCGCATCCACAAGGCCATCGAGCCGGTCGGCACGGCCTTGCCCGACTGGGAGATCATCAGCCGCCTGGCCACGGCCATGGGCTATCCCATGCAGTACGACGGCCCCGAGGCCATCTTCGATGAAATGGCGTCGCTGACGCCCAAGAGCTACGCCGGCATGACCTACGCGCGCATCGGCCTGGATGGCTTGCAGTGGCCCTGTCCGGATCGCAGCCATCCGGGAACGCCCTACCTGCACAAGGAGAACTTCACCCGCGGCAAGGGCAAGTTCCACGCGGTCGAATACCAGGCGCCGGCCGAAGCCCCGGATGCCGCGTATCCCTTCTTCCTGACCACCGGCCGCATGTTCGCCCACTTCCATACCGGCACCATGACCCGCATCTCGCCGCATCTGGATGTGGAGCAGACCACCGGCTATGTCTCGATCAGCCCCGTGGACGCCGCGGCCCTGGCGATCAAGGAAAACGATGTGCTGATCCTCACCTCCCGCCGCGGCCGCATGGAAGCGCCCGCCCGCATCAGCAACTCCCTGCAGCCCGGCACCCTGTTTTTGCCCATCCACTTCGGCGAAAACCCCACCAACGTCCTCACCAGTTCCGAGGCCTTCGACCCCCTGGCCAAGATACCGGAATTCAAGGTGAGCGCGGTGCGGGTCGAAAAACTGGTGGTGGCGGCGGAGGCCCGACAGATGGGCTGATGATCGTCCAGGCCGTGCTGGCACATAATGCCGTTGTTTAAATCGGTATCGGTATCGGAATCGGAATCGGGTTCGAATCGTTTCGATACCGATTCCGATACCGACCCGGAAACCAATGCCGTGCAACCATCGTGACGCACGCATACGCCTGGCATCCCGTTTAATGCACCCATCTCTACTTCGTCTTCATCAGCCTATCAACTCATGGGCCCCTGGATGGAATGCCGCCTCGGCTCAAAACAGATGGCCGTCCTACGCGCCCTCAAACGCCACTTCGACCCGCACAACATCACGTACCCGGGGGGCACGCTGGGACTGGACAGCCCAATGAACCGACAGGATGCTGTCAGGTAAAAATGCGCAATTATTCCATTGACGTATAAAGACCGGATCAGATAGGTTGCAAAAAAACACCGTTGATCAGATCAAATTAGCCCGAAGTGCGGCCTGGACGCCCAGAACAGAGCGCCCTTGGGCGGTAGCCCACACTACACTAAATAGGAATAGATAGATTGCATTCTCGTGGCGTAGCAAAGAAAAATCGGGTAACTACCACAATCCAGAGGAGCAATCCCATTCGTCCCCCAATTAGGCACAAAATAAGGTGACTAATAGGAGGAATAAACCATGTTATACCTATTATAGAATTGAGAGAGTCGACTATGGATTCATTAAAGACAAGATGGAAAACATTTTTAGGTATTATTTTTGATCCTTGGACTCTTTGCTTTATAGTCGCAACTGGATTTTTGGTGTTCAAGTCATTAACGCAATCAAATCCTTCGGTATCTTCAACGACCCTTTTTACGATTCTTATTACAATGGCATCTGCAATACTTGGCGGTAGAATATCGAAGCAATGGGTAGATATAACCGAGGGAGGAATTCTGGTCGCAAGAGGTAAATCTGCAGTTCGAAGTCTGAAATTGCTGCTAAGTACCATTACATCGTTAGATAAAAGAGTTGACCAATACCTAATTCATGCAGAAATAAAAAATTCCGAAGTTGCTAAACTTTCTTTAGGCGAGATAAAGGAAAGGTGTAATCATCTCGCCGAAGAAGCGGTTAGCTCTATTGAAAATTGGACCGACATTATTCCCGAGGCAGACGTAAAAACGCATATCGGATTAATTTCTGACATAAAATTTAACTACGATAAAACCGCTAAAGAGTTACATTCATTAAAAACCGAATTACAACAAACAAAAAATAAGTCTAAAGAAGAGTTAGATGGCCTTAAAAAGGCTGTTCAGGAGAAAGATGAGGAATTATTTGAAATGCAGCGTGAGCTGCGTAAAAAAGAAGCTGCATTCGGGATTGGTTTTGATCCAAGCAGCGGCACCTATAAGGGAATTTCCGAAATGCTCTCAAATATTACTTTGGAGCCATCAAGCAACATATACTATACATTGCCGGGAGGCGAGAATATCACTATCAAAAATACAGGCAAGTTCGTGGCGTCGGACGAAACAAAGGAAGATGACGAATAATAGGTATAACATTCGTTTTCACGATCGACCGGGATATCCTGCGGCGATTTAGGGACGTCCTTTTGCAATCGGGCTAACCGATACTTGAACAATACATTGCTTCCTCGCGCCCAGCGGGTGAAGCGTAAGTTAGGGCGGTAGAAAAACTGATTCCTCCGGGCGTAGTCATCTAACAGTGCATTCCTCTGCTATGACTACGGCTAAACTTATGAAGGTGAATATGAGAATCTATCCGAAAGAACCTGACCTCTACACAATTTATCGCAGAATAAGACTGGGGGAGATCGATCTTCAGCCGGATTTTCAACGTGATCTTGTGTGGAACAAGGCCAAGAAGCAAAGACTCATTGATACAATTCTGAGGGAGTGGCAATTTCCGCCTGTTTTTATGGTGGTTCCTTCTTCTGGCGAAACGCTGGACGTCCTTGATGGCCAGCAAAGACTTAATGCAATATTTGAGTTTTATGAGGATATGTTTGAAATTGATGGCAATATTGCTCCTCACGATGACAGGATCAAGTGTCTCGCTGGTTTACGTTACAGTCAGCTTGCCAAGGAGGATAGAGCTAGGTTTGATAGATTCGCAGTCAGGGTTTTCGAACTTTCGGATTACAAACAGGATGAGCCGTATGAGCTCTTTTTCCGATTGAACCAAGGTAGTGCTCTAACACCTGCTGAAAAAAGAAATACTTTCTATGGCCCTGTGAGAGATCAGGTTCGTGATTTAGTGGAAATCATGAGTGAGAATCAATTAAATATCTACCGTATCGGTTTTAACAATAATCGTCTCTCTTATCACGACGTAATCGCAAGACTGCTGTTCGCGCTTAACACTAGGATGATTAATAAGAAGATCACGGATAGTATGTTAGTCGATTTCTTTCGATCAGGAGATTCTGTTGATGGGCATGTATTTTCAATGGCTGCGCAAGCAATAGACTCTCTCTCTCGTACCGTAGATCGCAAAGTAAGACTTAATAAGCCAACACTTTTTTCTTGGCTCCTATTTTTTTCCTACGAGGACGCAAACAGTGATTTCTTTTATGAGTTTGAGTATATAAGAGAGAACGCAAGGGATGGTAAATATCCTGATCGGATGTTGTCTTTTTTAGCAGGTATTTATCAAGAAAAGTCTGCGACAAGCGTTAACGATGCAGTACCTGTTCAGTTAAGACTTTTGGTTATCTACTTGGTGGGGTTGTTAACGAACAAAATTAATTCTTCGTCTCCGATGAGTTCCACCGCAAATGAAATTCTAGCGAATCTAATTCGTTCGAAAGATTATTCCGAAGAAAAACTTGTGGACCTCATGTCTGCAGAGGGCTGGGGATTGAAATGAAAAAAGCGTCTATTCTTGATTGCTGGCGGGATTTAGATAAGGTGGCGTATGCCGCAAAGGGAATAATAAGGCTGGATCAACTTGATCATCATAATACGAGCGTCCAATCCATGAGGCCAGACGGGCTGTTCGCCGTCGTAGGTGCAAATGGCGCAGGAAAGAGCAGCTTTTTCGAATTCCTCACGAATCCAAGTTACAGCCGTCTATCCTTCATGGGTCATGAAATCGAGCTTTCAAATGGAACAGTACTAAAACTGCCAGGTGAAGCAGTATCGGCAATAGTCATTGACCCCTATGCTGAGTTAAAACAGTCTAATAATATGTTGATGCAATATAAAAGTACCTTCGGACAAGAGGGACTGAGTGATATTGGTGATAAGGAAAGAGGGCTAATTAACTATGTACTAGGATCTACATATGACAAGATGCGGATTGAAGAGGTCGAAGTTCAGGATGGTGAAGTGTGTCCGAGGTTTGTGCTCTCACAAGGAGGACGGGAAGTTGACAATGAATATCTGTCACTGGGTGAACAGCTAGTATTGTATCTGTATTGGTCACTTGGAAGAAAATACAAGTTGCCAGGAATTTACTTCGTGGAGGAGCCAGAGGCGGGGCTTTCACCGGCAGGGCAACACAGGGTGGTGGACCTGCTCGCATACCTATCGGCAAGAAAGGGAAAGCAGTTGTTCGTTACCACGCATTCGCCATTCATTGTTGAGGCACTGAGTAGCAAGAGAGTGATAGTCATGAAGAATCCTGGTCGTGGTGAATGGAAAAATGCTAATGAAAGCAATTTTCTCGATGAGTTGGGTATGGTGCTTGGAAAGAAGGGTATATTTTTCTTAGAGGATAATAAAGCGAAAACATTCTTCGAGAAGTTGCTGGACTTATACGGTAGCTCCCTCCGAAAGACCTTTGACACAGTTTTCCTTGACGGAGAATCTTACGTCTACGAAGTAGTTAATCGAATTGGAAAACGTTACCGCAGCCTAAAGGTGATCGGGGTACTTGATGCCGACCAGAAGGGGAAGGCCCGGTACGAGGAGTCGAGTGGAACTTTTGTTTTTCTTCCTGGTAAGCTATCTCCCGAGGAAGAGGTAATTGGGGCCATTTTGGGCCACAAAGCGAGCTATGCTCGCTTTGTGGGTGTGCCTCTTTCACGCTTAACAGACGCAATTAGAAGATGCCAGGGGTTTGAGTGTCATGATTTTTTCGAGGAGCTTTCGAAGGAGTTATATGGAGAGGTAAAATCCCACGTTTACGAGGTGGCATTTGGGGTCTGGTATGCTAATTATCAAGATAAGCAGGAAATTCAATCTCTGATGAAACTCCTTGATCCTGATGTAAGTGATGAAGACGTTCAAACAGCAGAGGCGCTGTATAGAGGCATGGAAATATCAGCTAATCAAAGTTTATGCTCTGACAGGCATGATCCTGTGGATGAGACTTAGACATCCATCTTTCTGGCTGGAGATCGTGAGGGCCGCATCGTCCAGGTCGATTCTTACACCAAATGCGCTTGGATATGCTTATTGAATTGATTTTAAAAGGCGCCTAACGTGCAAATGAACCGGACAAGCAACCACGCTTCTTGTTTGCTCGCGTTATGAAGCTAAGTTGCGCGTGGTTGCTTGCCGGATATCGGCGTGTTGGGTGCACAAATAAAGCATGATAAAAATTCAAAAGATAACGTCTTTCGGTACGTGAGCGCCGGGTATACGGACATTGCCTATAATGGATAGAGGACTTCGCCTTGTGTTGCAGGCTCGTCCCACAATGCACGCCTGACCCGATTTCTGTGTCGTCACCCCGTCCCTTCGCGGTACCCTGCCGCAGCAGGGCGGCTGCCTTCCCCAGCACCGTCGCCGATACCAAGTTGCCTTACCGCTACACCCTTCGCCTCTATCCGGCTGGGTCTAAGACTTGCCAAGCTCAATAACGGTCTGATATGCTTGGCTCACTTTTAAGAACGTGTGCCGTGCCCGGCACACAACATCAGCCTACAGCAGACCGCGAAAGATCGTCGCGCTGCTGATGCTGGAAGTTGTGTAGTGAGAACTATTCAACATTGATCAGTTTGTTCCTTCAAAAAGCTGAAAAATAGTCCTTAAAATACTGGGAGTTTAAAATGGGTAGATGGCGCCCTCCTATAGAAAGAGGTTCCAAGTATATCACCCCGGAAGGTGCACGAAAATTAACTGAAGAGCTTCAGTACTTGTGGAAAGTTGAGCGACCACATGTGGCCGCTAGAGTTGCGGAAGCTGCCGCACAAGGTGATCGTAGCGAAAATGCCGAATATATTTATGGCAAGAAACGCTTGCGCGAAATTGATAGCAAGATTCGATTTTTAACAAAACGTCTCGACGGGATGACTGTGGCCAATAGTATTCCTGACGATCAGGATAAAGTTTATTTTGGTGCTTTCGTTACCCTCGAGGATGAAGAAGGGAAAGAGGTCGAATATCGTATCGTTGGACCCGATGAGTTTAATGTTGTTGACGGAAAACTTAGTATGGATTCGCCATTAGGCAAAGCAATGTTAGGAAAACGAGTGGAAAATGAAATCAAGGTTTCTACACCAAAAGGAGTGAAAGTTTTTTATATATCGAAAATTCGCTATTCTGAAAAATAGTCATCATAAATTGTTCTCCAGAAGTGCTTGGTTTTATGGAAGCCAGAGTTTGGCTTCAGGGCACTTGGATTAATGGTGGTGTGCAGGTTTCGAAACGAAGGTGAAAGAAAGCATCGGATTAAATTTTAGCCAGATTTTTTATCAAATTTCTAACGAGTCAATGCACCGGGACTTTACCTGCTCTCGTTCCTCGCTTCGGTCAAGTCCCGTGATTATTGGAGAAAAACCTAACCTCAGTTTGCACTGGTTCGCGGGTGGATCGCCGCGCCCCGTGAAACTGGCCGTTGAGGCCCAGGCAGTATGATGAAAAAAACATCTGAAATTTACAAGAAACTATATCATTATACTACATGGGAAGGACTTAAGGGAATTCTCCAAACACAATCATTATGGGCCACCAACTATAAATTTTTGAATGATTTTTCTGAGCTTGTTTTATTTAGAGACAGACTAATTGCTTTAATCTATCCGGTTGTCCTTGAGGGATATAAAAAGTTAATCGCGCACAGACCAACGATAAAAGGTAAAATTTTGGAACAGGGAGGTATTGAATACAATGCCCATCATGATGCTGAGGTCATGGTAGATTCACAATACAGGGCACTTGGCAACGAAGTTTATATCCTTTCATTTTGTGGAGAGCCCGAAAATCAGAGAATTGCTGAGAATGGATTATTGAGCCAATGGCGAGGTTATGGAACAGGCGGCGGTGCAGCGCTAATTTTCGATACGGAGCAATTAGAGGAACTTCTTGCTAAGGAAGTTGCAAGTTATGAGTACAGCGGCATTATACTTGCTGATTTGATTTACAGTGATGATGATCAAAAGCTGAAAGAAGAATTGGCGGATGAGCTAAAGATACTTGCTGATGTGGCAAGGCAATTCTTTAATCATGAGAATGTGGGTAATGGAAAAGAAATCGATTCATCTGAAGGATACTTCCCTTTTGTGAGTTGCATAAGTCGTTATAAGCATGTCGGGTTTTGTGAAGAAAATGAAGTGAGAGTAGTTGCATTACCAACAGTTATCGATTCTGAAATTGTAAAGCTTGCCGAAGTGGATGGAACCACATTGAAACCAGAAAAGTTGCGTAAGCATAGAATGAATATGGGGCACCGTGTACCCTATATTGAGCTATTTGATTCACCCGACATAAAACTCCCGATCGAAAAGATCATTATTGGGCCCCACAAGGAAAAGGAGGCCCGTAAAGAAAAAATCTGTGAATTGTTCCCAATAACAAACATTGAAGTTGTATGCTCAAATATTCCCTTTGTGGGATGCTAATAGATCGACGCTTAACCAATCACTGGTACGGGCGCAAAGAGCGCGCCGCACAGTTCATGTCTCAAAAGAAATGAATCATGAGTGAACTACACATTAAAAATCATTTTATCCCTGAGTGCTATCTAAAAAGTTGGGAGGATCAAAATCAGAAAATTCACATATATAGATTATTGGTAGCTCACGATAATGTGCGAATGTGGCAGACGAAATCTATATCTGCTATTGCTTACCAAAAACATCTATATACCCAGGTAGTTGCTGGAAAAGAATCTGATGAATTTGAAAAATGGTTTGATAAAGAGTACGAAACTCCTGCAACCATAGTTCTTGAAAAGGCCATACTAGAGAAGAGATTAACTCCTGATGATTGGATCATATTAATTAACTTTTTGGCAGCCCAAGATGTCAGAACCCCTTCAAGGCTATACGAACATTTAGATCGTGGTAGCGATTTAATGTCAAGTTCACTGGAAAGCGTTCTTGGTAAATTGAAGGATAAACTTGAGCATAATTCAATAGATGAAATAACTAAGTCTGAAGCAAAGAGAAATGATCTGCCATCAATTCCGATGAAAGTTACAATTGAATCTTCCAATGATAGAGAGGGTTCAATTGTGAAGGCAGAGACTTATGTAGGTCGAAGCAGCTGGATATATAGTATAAAATATCTTCTAAAGAATACGTGCAAAGAATTACATAAGCACAAATGGACTATAGTTAAACCAGCAAAAGGTTATAAATGGTTAACTAGCGATAATCCTGTCATAAGATTAAATTTTACAAATTATCAAAATTACGATTTGCAGGGAGGCTGGGGAAAAGCAAAAGGCAATATCATTTTCCCAATAAGCCCAGAACATGCAATGTTTGCTCAAATCGCTGATAGGCCAATGAAAAGAGGTGCGCGACTCTCCTTGGAGCAGACTATATTTTTCAGAAAAATCATGTGCGAAAATGCAAGCAGATTCATCTTTTCATCATATAGTGACGATGAAGTAATTAAAATTGTTCCTAGGAAAATTGATAAGGAACAATATCTGTTTGAAAAGAACGAATTTGCTAAATGGCATGAAAGAAATAAATCTCATGAAATAGAATTTTCAAAATAAATAATTTGCCTAACCAGGCGCTACACACGGGCTCGCTGAAGCTCGCCGGTGAGCTTACCGTTGAGCCTGTAGAAAGAACATAGGATTTAGCCGGTGAAAATCTGCATCCACCGCGGCACCCGGGAGATCGGCGGCAATTGCGTAGAGGTCGAGGCGCAGGGGGCGCGGATCGTCCTGGATGTGGGGCGGCCGCTGGATGCGGTCCTGGACGAGGAGGTGCCGCTGCCGCCGGTGGCGGGACTCTCCGCGGGGGATGACCGCTCGCTGGCGGGCGTGATCATCTCCCATTCCCACCAGGACCACTGGGGCCTGGCCCGGCAGATCGCGCCCGACGTGCCGCTGTTCATGGGCGCGGCCGCCCATCGCATCTTGCAGGAGGCGGCCTTCTTCTCGCCGGCCGGGGCCGACCTGCACCCGGCCGGATTTCTGAACGACCGCCAACCCTTCCAACTCGGGCCGTTCCGCATCACCCCCTACCTGGTCGATCACAGCGCCTTCGATGCCTACGCCCTGCTGGTCGAAGCCGACGGCCGGCGGCTGTTCTACACCGGCGACTACCGGGGCCATGGGCGCAAGTCGGCGCTGTTCGAGCGCTTCGTGCGCAACCCGCCCCAAGCCATCGACGTGCTGCTGACCGAGGGCACCCTGCTCGCCGCGCGGGGTCAGGCCACGCGCACGCCCAGCGACGAGCGCAGCGTCGAACAAACGTGCGTGCGCCTCTTCAAGGCCACCCCGGGCATGGCGCTGGTCGTCTACTCGGCCCAGAACATCGACCGGCTGGTCACCCTGTACCGCGCCGCCCTGCAGGCCGACCGCGACTTCGTCATGGACCTTTACACGGCGACCCTCGCCCGGGCGACCCGCCAGTCAGCCATCCCCCGGCCGGGCCCCAAGTGGCCGCGGGTCAAGGTCTTCGTGCCGCACAGGCAGCGAGTGGCCGTCAAGAATGCCGCCGAGTTCGAGCGGGTGCAGTGGGTCCGGCAGAGCCGCCTTTACCCCGAGGATCTGGCCCAGCAGAAGGAGCGGCTGGTCATGACCTTCCGCAGTTCCATGGCCCGGGATCTGGAGGCGGCCGGCTGCCTGGCCGGGGCGGCCATCGTCTGGTCGCTGTGGCCCGGTTATCTGCAAACCGACCAGCGGCTCCAGGCGTTCCAGGCGCGCCATGCGCTGCCCCTGGTGCACGCCCACTGCAGCGGGCACGCCTACCCCCTGGACATCCAGCGCCTCGTCCAGGCCCTGCAGCCCAAACGCATCGTTCCGATGCACACCGCGGCCCCCGCAGGGTTTCGCAAGCTCGTCGCCCCGGTGGAACTGCACAATGACGGCCAATGGTGGCCCGTCTGAAAGGAGCATCCCCGCGTGAGCCTCTACACCCAGACCAAAGCGCTATGGGGTCCTGAATGCGTCGCCTTGTCCGGACGCTGGGCAACCGCGCTGTGCGCCGGGATGCCGTGGGCCGAGGCGGCCGGCGACACCTTCCGGGAGTGGCGCCCGTTGCGCTTCTATCTTGCACTCGGCGATGCCGCCCGGCGAGCCGGCCGGCAACCGTCCGTACGGTTCTCGGTGCGCTTTTGCGGCCAGGAAGTGGCCAACCTCCGGGTCGGCAGCACGCCCGTGCTCGAAGTCGGGCTGCGCCATCGACAGGCCACCGCGAAGTACTTTCAGATGGCCGCCGAGTGCGGCGCCTGGCCCTGGGACAGCCCCCAGGCGCGCGTATTCCGCGCCAAGTTCCGCGCCCTCGGCCAAGATGATGCCGAACCCCCGGCCGGCCACAGCGAAGAGCACGCCATCGAATCGCGCATCATCCTGGAGATGGAAAAGACGGCCGCCGCCACCAAGTTCGCCGGTACGCTCGCCGGCATCCGCCACGTCGGCCTGACCCGGCACGCCTATCCGTTTCAATGCCCGACGCCCCTCTCCGCCAGCAGCGGGGCCCCGAAGAAAACCACGGGGCACATCGATATCCTGGCGCGCCGGCGCGGCGCCGACGGAAAGGTGCGGCTCTCGGTGTGGGAGTTGAAGCGCCCGGGACAGCTCCAGCACGCCCTCGACCAGGCCTATGTCTATGCCCTGACGCTGGCGCTCATGTTGCGCGCCGAGGGCGGCGACGACTGGTATCGCATCTTCGGCTTCACGCCGCCGGTGCCGGGCCAACTCGAAATCGAGGCCGTCGTTGCCGTCACCGAGGACCAGCGGACGCGCCTGGCGCGGGCCGCCCAGGCCCTGGGCGCGGCGAACGAACTCGTTTTGGCGGCCGAAGGCGTACGCCTCAGCCTGCACGCCGCCTACTACGAGCCCCGCTCGCTGGCGATAAAGTTCGAGAATCTGGCGCCGTGAAGGGCGTCCGCCGGTCGCCCCGACATCGAGGAATCTGAACCATTTTTGAAAACTGGATTCCCGCCTTCGCGGGAATGACGTTAACGGCACCGAGGGTCATTTTGATTGGGTGGGCGATGATCATCACGTTTGACGTTAGTCACGAGTTGCGTTACTATGCGACATGATTAAATCGTTCAAGTGTGAATACACCGAAGCACTCTCAAAAGGCGAGCGTGTCCGGCAGTTCGTGAACATCGCTAAGGTGGCACGGCGTAAGCTCCGACAGCTCGAGATCGCGGGGCGACTCGATGATCTAAGGGTGCCGCCCGGTAATCACCTTGAAGCACTCAAGGGTAATCGAGTCGGCCAATACAGCATTCGGATCAACGCTCAGTGGCGTGTCTGCTTTAGTTGGACGGATGCGGGCGCGGAAAATGTCGAAATCGTCGATTACCACTGAAGGAGAGTCTACTATGAGCAAGCTCGATCCGATTACTCCCGGTGAAATCCTCTTGGAGGAATTTCTGGTACCGATGGGTCTCAGCCAGTACCGGTTGGCCAAGGAAATTGGCGTCCCTGCCCAGCGGATCAGCGAAATTGTCGCCGGCAAACGCTCGATCACCGCCGATACCGATTTGCGCCTATGTCGTTTCTTTGGTCTTTCCAACGGCTATTGGTTAAGGGCGCAGGCCGCCCACGATACGGAGGTCGCAGAGCGCGTCCTCGGCCCGGAGCTTAAAAAGATTAAACCTTGGCAAGCGGCCGCAAGCCAACCCGCTCCCGGCAGACCATCTGCTTGAATGCGCGTTTCAGGGCCGCAAAGAAAGGTTGATTTGTGAGGAAGGCTAGACGCACCGGTGAACTGCGTGTAGAATATGAACGAAAAGATCTTGGCGTGGGCGTGCGTGGCAAACACTATGAAGAATACCAAAAGGACACCAATCTTGTGCTGCTGAGCCCCGATGTGGCTGAAGTGTTCTCAAGCGAAGAGGCCGTCAATGAAGCCCTGCGGTCTCTGATTCGTCTGGCGCAAAAATCGACGGACCGGAAATCTCGCTCCACCAGTTCGCGCAGGAAACCTGCTTCGCGGTAAAACTTTCGATCAACCCTTTTAAGCCAACTCCGGCCAAATCCGCACACGGCGGCGCGCTCACCCACCCCCACCACGGCGCCGGCAAACTCATGGGCCCCTCCATGGCGCGCCACCGCGGGCCCCAGTCGATTGGACGTCCAATAAGAAGTCTAATGGGAGAACTGAACGCTGTGAGGAAAAAGCACTTGACGTATGTACACATATAAGTGTACGAGATGAATCTATGAAACGGAAATTATTAGAGGCAGAGCTAAAAAGACTGGGTTGGTGGCTCTTGAGGCATGGTGGAAACCATGACATTTGGACAGATGGCAACCGACAAGAGCCTATACCCAGACATAGTGAAATTAACGAAAAGCTTGCTCGTTCTATTTTGAATAAAGCTAAAAAGAGGGCAGAACAATGAGATTTTCTGGAAAAGTATACAAGGACGGTAAATTCTGGCTGGCTGAAATCCCCATACTGAACTTGATGACCCAGGGCCACACAAAAAGTGAAGCGTATGAAATGGTTGTCGATATGTTGGAATCCTTGGCCAATAAAAAGGATTTTAAAGCCAAAGTATACAAAAAATCGAAAGATTCATTCGAAGTCGGTTCTTCGGAACCAAAACATATGATCAGTTTGTTACTGCAACGCAAACGAGAACTTAGCGGGCTTTCTCTCTCTCAGGTGGCCGAGCGGTTAGGCGCATCGTCTCGCAACACCTATGCACGATATGAACAGGGCAAATCGGTCCCAACGGTCGAAAGACTGAATGAACTTCTGCATGCAGTATGCCCACGCTCGGAGATTGTAATTGAAGAAAGTACAATTTCCTAACATCTGATTGAACAGTGAAACTGATGCGAATTGAACGTTGGGAACCGATACGAACGCAATCTTTCAGAGAGGGAGCACCATGAGATACGCTATCCTGATGGCATCGGCATGCAAGGCTGCAATCCTGTCATTGACCGTCCTCTGCATCTTCGGGCAGGGTGCCGTGGCCTCGGCTGCGGAGAGGTTCAATCGGACGGTCACCGATCAAAATGTCAGGGCGCTGCCATCGGCCCAGAACATTCAACTTGCGCTCACCTATCCGGCCGGCCAGAGTCCGAAGGTCTTCACCAAGGGCTGGGTTTTCGGCGCCACTTGCTTGGTCACCTCGGGGACCCGGGGCCAGGTGGACGAGTCCGGCAACGTGCGCTGGAAAGGAACCGGCACCTTCACGCCGGACCGCGGGCCGCGGAGCAGACCCGCCTTCAACGCGCCTGGCGCCAACCGCATCACCCTCTATGTGGAAAAAGACGGAAAGATCGTCGCCGAAAAGACCTTTACGGTCCAAGCCGTCGACCCGCAGCAGTATGCACGTGTGGGTGGCATCGCCCAATGCCCCCATTATGCCATGGGTTGCCCCGCCTGCCCCCATGACGTCAAAGGGCCGATCCTGTCGGGAAGCCCGAACGTGTTCATCGATGGGCTGCCGGCCGCGAGGGTAGGCGACCACGGTGTTCACGCCGGCGGCTGCGGACCCACATCCTACGTAATAAAGGGGGGCGACCCGAGCGTGCTGATCGACGGGAAACCCGCGGCGCGGGTGGGGGACCCGACCCAGCACAGCGGCGGCATGGGCAAGATCATACGCCCGACGAAATAGAGGGAAGCACCGGCGCGCATCGGCAACCCCCTGCAACCCGGCACGCTGTTTTTGCCCATCCACTTCGGAGAAAACCCCACCGCCGGCATTGTCAATGCGGCCAGAGAGGGTGGTTGTGCAAAGGGTATGCAGATGAAGCCATTTATGTTCATTAACACATTAAAGGAGACAGAGCCGGAAATGGCCAGGCGGGAGTATATCATCCGCAATGTGCTATTTTTTTCATTTATTGTCGCCTTCTCTTTTACTCTGATATCCTTTGGCCTATACCCATTCGGCAAAATGCCGCTCGATACTTTAATCATCTATGCAGTCGTCTCCATTCTGCTTGCTGCGGCCATATTGCTTACAAATGCGGGACACTGGCGTTCAGCCGGCATCATTCCCCCGCTGCTTATGTATTTCCCGGCTGTAAATGCCAATTATATCGGCGGAATCGATGCGCCGGGCAATTTTATGTACGCCCTGCTGATCATCTTCGTGGCGATTATTTACGGTTATCGGAAAATGTGGATCGCCCTCGTGATATGCCTCGTGACTTATCTATGCCTCGCCGGAATGATATCCATCGGTCATATAAAACCCTACCGTACAGCCGAAGTCGTTTTTGTCAGCAGGGTCGTTCTCACCTCCGGTTTTCTCGTGGGCATCGCTTTAATGATCTGGCTTTTGGGACGCAGTTACAGAACGGAGATAGATGTAAGGATCAAGGCCGAGGAACTGCTGAGCAGAAAGAATGAAGAACTCGGCACGCTCAACGAGGCCCTGCAGAAAAGCGAGGAGCGATATAAATCGCTCGTGGAAAATGCCGATGAAGCCATCATCGTGATACAGGACGGGTCGATTAAATATGTCAACAGCAGGTCGATAGCGTCGTTTGGGTATTCGGAACAGGAATTTCTGTCGATCCCTGTCTTTAATTTGATCCATCCGGAAGATCGGGAGGCGGTAACAAGACGGTATCTTCAAAAAATAAACGGTGACAAAACGCCCACCCGGCACACCTATCGCGCTTTCCATAAAAAAGGGCATACCAAATGGATTGAAATCAGTTCCGTCCTGGTTGACTGGGAGGGCCGTCCCGCAACGCTGAACCTTATCACCGACATCTCTGAACGCCGCAGAACAGAAGAAGAGAACAGAAACCTGGAGGAACGTCTGCAGCGCGCCCAGAAGATGGAAGCGCTTGGGCAGCTGGCCGGCGGCGTTGCCCATGATCTGAATAATGTCATGGGGGCAATGACCGGTTATTCAGAGCTGCTGTTGATGGAGATTCCCGAGGGGCAACGGGCCAGAGATCATGCGGAAAAGATTCTACAGTCCACGGAGAAAGGCGCCGCGATTATCCAGGACCTTCTCACGCTGGCCAGGCGGGGAGTAACCGTATCGGAGGTCATCGATCTCAATCGTATTGTATCGGGTTTTCTCAAGGCCCCGGTGTTTGAGAAGATAAAGGATCATCATTCCCATGTGACTTTCAGAGCGGCGCTTCAAGAGGAGTTATTGAACATCAAGGGCTCCTCTGTTCATCTGGAGAAAACATTAATGAACCTGGTCTCCAATGCGGCAGAGTCCATTACCGAATCGGGAGAAGTGACGATCCGAACTCAGAGCCGCTATCTGGACAAGGCTGTTCTGGGATATGATGAAGTCAGGGAAGGTGATTACACAATCCTGAGCGTATCCGATACGGGAATGGGTATTCCCGCCCAGCATCGGGAGAAAATATTCGAACCGTTTTATACGAAGAAGGCCATGGGAAGAAGCGGAACCGGCCTGGGACTGGCGATTGTCTGGGGAACGGTAAAAGATCACAGCGGATATATCGATGTGCAGTCTGAAGCGGAAGAGGGAACCACCTTCACGCTTTATTTTCCATCAACACGTGAGGAACTGACCACACCCAAGAAGAAGACGCCGATAGAAAAGTATGTGGGGAATGGAGAATCCGTTCTGGTGGTTGACGATATTTCCGAACAGCGTGACGTTGCCTCCGGATTGCTGACCCGGTTGGGGTATAGGGTGCATGCCGTTTCCAGCGGCGAAGAGGCCTTGGACTATCTCAGGTGCAATGAGGCGGACATTTTGGTTCTGGATATGATCATGACACCGGGAATAGACGGTTTGGAGACCTACCAAAGAGTTTTGGAGATCAATCCGAGACAGAAGGCCATTCTGGTCAGCGGTTTTTCGGAAACCGATCGTGTCACAGGGGCTCAGGCCCTGGGAGCAGGTGCCTACGTCAAGAAACCCTATATGATGGAGAATATCGGCCTGGCCATCCGGAATGAACTCCATCGCAAATCTTCAACATAGCAAGTGTCTTGTGTAAATCTTGACAGTGTACCCCATTTGAGCTACATTTGTGAAAACTCAAATGGAGGCAAACCATGGGCAAATCATCCACCATCAGAGCCAGAATTGAACCCGATTTGAAGGGCAAAGCGGAGCACATATTTCAGCAGCTTGGGCTGACTACAACCCAAGCGATTACCTTGTTTTATAAGCAGGTCGAATTGAAAAAAGGGCTGCCTTTTGACGTACTCATTCCTAACGAAGTCACTCTCAGGACATTTTCCGATACGGATGCCGGACGTGACCTGATCATCTGCGATGACGCCGACGATATGTTCAAAAAGTTAGGCATCTAATGCTGACCCCCGCATATACAAAGCAGTTTGAACGCGATGCTAAGCTAATGAAAAAGCGCGGTAAAAATCTTGAAAAATTGAAAATAATCATCCGTTCTTTAGTGGCCGAGGAGCCACTTGATGGCATTCATCGTGACCATAAGCTGATTGGTAATTGGAAGGGGCGACGGGAATGCCACATAGAATCCGACTGGCTGTTGATTTATCTGGTCGAGCCCGACCGCGTTGTCTTCGAGCGGACGGGCACCCATTCTGATTTATTTCAAAAATGAACGGCACTGACGCCCCTGTTTAAGCTTCGTAAATCTTCTTCGATCAGAATTAGCGCCTGCCGCCCCCGACTGAGATCTGGACCGTAAAAATAATTCCAATTATTAGGGTTTCTCCATGTGAAAAGTATCGTCATTACCAATGACACGCCTGTTGATTTAAGTGTACCCTGCAATAACCGCCACCGGAGCCTGGACCACCTGGGCCGAACAACCGGTCTCCGTATCTCTTATTAACGTTTCAAATCCATAAAGGCCACCGCTGCAGGTGCCGAGGGCGGGCCCCATGTCGATCGAATGGCCGTTGCCGGCAACGGCATCCAATAAGGACTTCAGTAAATGCGCAGGGAGATGAACCCAATGAAAAAAACGATGACGCTATGTGCATTGATTTTTGCAGTGCTATTGGCCGTTGCTTTTACCGGCTGTGATACCTCCAGCAGCAGTTCCAGTAGCAGCAGTTCCGGCAGCAGCAGCTCCGGAGCGAACGGCGGGTGCGATCCGACCCCGACCCCGGATCCGGGCCCGACCCCCAATCCGGACCCGAACCCGTCGGCGGGGCTCTATGTGGCGCCGAACGGCAATGACTCCAATTCAGGCACCATTTCAGCCCCCTTTAGATCGATTACCAAGGCCCAGTCCGTGGCGTCGTCGGGCACCACCGTCTGGCTGCGCGGGGGGACCTATAGCGGGTTCGCCATCGCCGGATCGGACGCCAACTACAATTTCGTCCACGACATCACCAAAAGCGGCATCACCTATGCGGCCTACCCCGGAGAGAAGCCGGTTTTCAATTTTGCCGGAACCACTACGGCCAAGCGGGTCGCCGCCTTCCATATCGCCAACGGGGTGACGGTGACGTTCAAGGGCTTCACGGTCACCGGCGTACCGGTCGGCAGTCAGAAGCAGTCCGAATGTTTCCGGATCGAAGGCCATGCGACCTTTGAAAGAATGACTTGCCGGGACAACCAGGCCAATGGTTTTTACTTTACCCTCAATGGCTCCGGTCTCTGTCTCGATTGCGACTCCTATAACAATGTCGGTGTCGGTCCATCGCTCAGCAATACCGATGGGTTTGGCGCGCACTGCAAGGGCAATGTGACCTTCCGCGGTTGCCGTGCCTGGAACTGCAGTGACGACGGCTTCGATTGTATCGCCACCTACGGCCAGGTCAGGTTCGAATACTGCTGGGTGTATAACATCAACACCAGTGGCGGCGACGGTAATGGCTTCAAAGTCGGTGGATGGGGCTCCGCGACGCCTCCTTCCAACCCCCCCAGCCATATCGTCCAGAACTGCCTGGCGGCCAACATTAAGAACAGTGGTTTTTATGCCAATCATCACCCCGGCAAGGCAGCGACCTGGACCTATAACACCGCCTACAATTGCGGCTCGAATTTCAATATGCTCGAACGCGTGAGTCCGACCAATGCCACGGATATACCCGGCACCCGGGAGGTGCTGCATTACAATATCGCCTATGCCGGCACCATCATCAGCAATAGCAACCTGCCCGCCGCCAATGTGACCAACAACTCCTGGACCAAACCGGGGGTCTCGGTCAGTTCGGCCGATTTTCAGAGCCTGGATGCCAGTCAGATCACCCGGCCGCGCAATGCAGACGGCACGTTGCCGACCATTACCTTCATGAAGCTGACCAGCGGCAGCGATCTGGGGGGTATGGGCTTTTAATGCGGGAAGATCGGTCGGCTGCCAATTGTCCCAAGTGCTATGGGTGACGTGGGCTGCCTGCGTCATGCGACCCAGGGGCGCCGCAGTGAGTTATCTCTTTGCCATCAGTCAAGCGGAAAGTCATTCCGTCCGTAAAAGTGAATTGCCGGCCCTCCAAATATAAGGTCACCCGGCCGCCGCCCAGCACCTGCCATTGCTCCCCGGCGGCATCGCTGACCAGGCCGGTCTCTTCGTCGATGCCGATCAGCGGCGCCCCGGGCAACTCCTTTTGCAGCCGGGACGCCCAAAGCCGCCCAACGGAATTATGGTGCGGTATGACACAGCCGGCGGGGATCGCCCCCAGGCCCGGCACAACCTGGCTGGCCCGCGGATCGAAGAAATGCGCGCACAGCACCATGGCCCCGGCACTGCTGCCGGCCAGGACCGCCCCGCGGCCCAAAGCGACTTGAATGGCCTGCCAAGCCTTGCTGTCGGCCAGCGTCTGGGCCAGATAGCCTGGAAAACCGCCCAACAGATAGATCAAGCGCGCCTGTTCCAACGCCGCGGCCACCCCGGCCTCCTGGGCGCTGGCCCGATCGATCAGAGGCGCCACCGTCACCCGCCGCGCCCCCAGCGACGAAAACCAGCGCTGACCGTTTCGGCCGGCGCGTTCATGGTTGGCGTCCGGCGCCGCCGCCGCCGGAACAATTACCATCGGCGCATCCATGCCGCCGCAAAGCGCAATGGCGCGCAGATCGGACCGACGCATCCGCCCCTGAAACTCGCCGCCGCCCTGCAATACGATGTAAGCCATCGGCACGCTCCGTCAAGAATTCAATCGATACGAATAATTCAGGATGGACAAAGGGTTGTCAAGTCTGGCCGGGCAAGGCGGATGCTGTAAACCGGACAATTCATGTGCTACAACTGCGGACATTCTATGTGCTCCCTACATGCTCCCTACACCTTATTGACAAGATACTAAAACGTGATACTATCTCCTCATGAACAAGAAACAACGACAGACCTTGCTGAAAATATTTGAAAAACCAGAGCGATCGGATATCCCATGGAATGATATTGAACGTTTATTGACAGCTCTTGGCGCTGAAATTTCAGAAGGTCAGGGATCGCGCGTACGGGTTGCGCTAAATGATGTACGGGCCGTTTTTCACAGACCGCATCCGCAAAGGGTCACGAATAAGGCGTCTGTCAAATCTGTTAGAAGATTCCTAACAGAAGCGGGGGTGACACCATGATGGAATATAAAGGATATTTTGCAAAAATTGCATTCGATGACGGTGACAATATTTTTCATGGCGAGGTTATCAATCTGAGGGATGTTATCACATTCGAAGGTGAAACAGTAAAAGAGCTTAAACAAGCATTTCAGGATTCAATCGATGACTATCTCGATTATTGTGCTCAGCGAGGTGAGGAACCTGAAAAGCCTTACTCTGGAAAATTTGTTGTACGCGTAGAACCTGAACTTCATAAAAACATTACTATTGAAGCTCGTAAAAAAGGCAAGAGCTTAAATGTGTGGGTAAAGGAAGCTCTGTCCAGAGCACTAACGGATCTCACCCAGCCTCCGGCGCCATAGGGCCGCAAAAAGCGGGCGGCCGTCGCCGAAGTCCGTATACTTTTGCGGCCCATGAGCCAGGCCGTTGAAGTTGGCAACCACCCTTTAACGCAGCGGTTGTGGCGTTTAACTTTCAAATAGGGTTCTCGTTGGAGGCCATATGAAATACTTTTCTTTAATTTTTGCACTATGCATCGCCTTAATAGCAAACCCTGTATTCGCCGATGAAGGCAAGGACGAATCCGGGAAAGGGAAGGAGGGCAAGCATTATGAGGAAGGCAAGCACGATCGAGAGGGCCAGGGCAGTGGCGGATCATACTTCCACGAAAACGGATATACCCGCCTGAATATCCCACCCGGTCACTACCCGCCTCCCGGCGAATGCCGCGTTTGGTTCCCGGACCGGGCGCCCGGCCAGCAACCGCCGCCCATCAAGTGCGGCGACCCGGTCCCGCCAGGGGCATGGCTGATCCAGCACCCCACCGACCTGCCCCGCGATCATGTGACCGTCTCTGTTTACGAGCCGCGGCGACCGGGTGTGGTCCATGCCGTGGGCGAGTTTCAAATCGGATCGGGCATGATCGTGCGGGTTATCCTGGACAAATGATGCCCGGCCAGCGCGGGCGCTCCGGGCCGCGATAGGCTGCTTCTACGGTTTTGGTTTTGTCCGTTATCGATTCAAGGCGGAATGTCGAAGAGATCTTACTCGATCGGTTCATCAAGTAATCAAGGAAGCCACCGTGATATCCTGCAGCCTTGCCGCATCTGACCGCATTCAGTACATCGATGTCGCTCGTTTTTACGCCATGGCCATGGTCTTCTTCGGCCACTTCATCGAGCGCATCATGCTCTTGGACGATCCCTTTGCCGCCATGTTGTACCGGTTCATCTATTCGTTCCACATGGTCCTTTTTTTCGTTCTCTCCGGCTTTATCGCCAGGCCGCGCGACCTCGCCCTGGGCGCCTGGGCCTATTTCAAATACCGATGCTTTTCGCGGCTGTTGCCTTTTGTCTTTTTTACGCTGCTCTTTATGGGATTGGCCGCCGTATTCCCGGGCGACTTTTTTAACTTGAAGCTCCCCAGCCTCGACGGCTATCGCGACGGTCTCGCGCTGACCGTGCGGGGCATTCCGATGTTCTGCGTGCCGTCGTGGTTCCTGCTGATGCTCTTTTCCGTGGAGATGATCCATTACTTCTTCTTCCGGATGCTGGGGCGCGATAGCGGTGCGCCCGGGACCGATCTGAAAATTGTCGCGGCCATTCCGATTTTTTACATCGTCGGATATTTCTTGAACCTGTATGGCGATTTTCTGAACCTGTCCAGACAGCGGACCTTCAATCTGCTCTTCGTGCACGAGGCGATCACCATGTACGCCTTCTACCTGACGGGCCTCTATTTTCGGCGGCGCAAGCTCCTGATCGGCGAGACGCCCGCCGGTCTGGTGGCGCTGGGGGCGGCGATGGCATTCCTCATGGTCCTGGTGACGTTCAACTTGAACCAGGGGCCGTTCAATTTTAACTACCACAACGCCGTGGTCATCCTGATGTCCTCCCACGGGCACATCGTCTGGTTCCCGCTGACGGCCCTGGCGGGATCGCTCTTCGTCTTTTTCCTGGGCAAACTCACCCCGGCCGGCAAAACCATTGTCTGGATGGGGCAGCACACGCTGATCCTCATGTGCCTGAACGGGGTCTTTTACCACTATATCAACCCCGTCATCGGCCGATGGGTCTTTGAGCGCTACAGCGGCCAGCCGGCGATGATTTTCCTGGCAGGCCTGATCGTGACCGTGGTCAGCCTGGCCCTCTGTATTCCGTTCATCTATCTTCTGAACCGATACCTGCCCCAACTGACCGGCAAACCGAAAATCGACGGCCCCTGGCTCAAGGCGCTGGTGGCGCCGCGATGCAGGCTGTAAAAATTGGCCGATAAGAATTGAAAGGGATTGAAATGAAGTCAAAGACAAAGATTGGGATTATCGTTTGCGATCGGTATCGCCGCTGTGCGGGCGGTAAATGTTTCCGAGCCATGCAAAATAGGGAGGGTGCTTTCAGCATCTACGCCGGCACCGAAGTGGAACTGGTGGGTTTTACAAGCTGCGATGGCTGCCCCGGCGGCAACATCGAATATGCAGGCGAAGAGATGGTGAAGAATGGCGCGGCGGCGATCCATTTGGCCACCGGCCTTGTGGTGGGGTATCCCCCCTGTCCCTACATCGATACATTCAAAGCGTTTCTGGAAAAGCGCTATGACGTAAATGTCGTTGTGGGCACGCACCCGATACCCAAAAAATATCTCGATATGCATACCCATCTGGGGACATGGGAGCGCCCGGCTTGGAAGCCGCTGATTGCGCCGACCATGAGTGATGAAGCGACCCGCGCAAGTTACGACTAGTTTGGAACTCAAACCACCCGCTCCGGGGGCTTCGAAGGTGAGCGGGCGCTGCGAGTAGAAAAACGGGTGGCGCCGGCGGAGGTCCGGGAGATGGGGTTGATTGTGATTGACGCCCCACCGTTGCATCGGGTAGGTTCTATGCGATGCACGCGTTGCTGGAGCGTCCATCGTTCTCGTGCGAAGCATTCGATGCACCGCCGTTGCCGCATGATAACAATCCTTGGCAAGCCAACTTTGATGTTTCCAACGAGGTGATCGATGAAAAGAGCCGTAATACTTCCCCCTCTCAAATTGAGTTTTGACGAGGTCTTCGAAGCCATTTCAAAACAGACAAACGCCCAGACCCCGGAACTCTTGACCCATGGCCACGCCCTTTTTGTGGCCCAGGCCAAGCGCACCCGGGATGACCGCCGATTCATTGCGCTGCCCCAGGGCAACCGGATTTACGAGGACGACTGGGGTTTTCGGAACAACGGAATCGGTAAGGAGGGTCAGCGCATCGACCATTACGCCGTTTCCATCGACAATTGGGCCAAGAAGCTCTAACCCGATGACCAACACTGCCCCCGGCCCGGCCTCCAAAGCGCCCCCCGGCACCGGCCTGGACCCTGCGCACCTCGCCTGGGGGGAGCGGCCCAGCCCCTGGCTGCTCGGCTACGCCTGCGCCATCAACGGATTTGCCGCCGGTTTCCCTGGAAGGGCGTTCACCTACTGCGAGCTCGGTTGCGCCGGGAGCAGCGATCTGCTCTTCATGGCCGCGGCCAACCCCCACGGCCAGTTCTTTGGCATCAACTCCGATGGGGCCTCTTTGGCCGCCGTGCGGGCGTTGCAGGCCCAGTCCGGGGTGTACAACTGCACCTTTCACGAGTGCCCCGCGGCCGTGCTCGGCACCTTGGCGCTGCCGCCCCTCGACTTCCTGGTGCTGAGCGGCGTGCTGGCCCCCGACGAACCGGCCGCCCATCGCGCCGTGCTGGCCTTCGGCGCCCGGCACCTTACGCCCGGCGGCGTGCTGCTGTGTTCGTACCGCACGCCGCATGCCTGGGCCTTCTGGGAGCCGGTGCTGCATTTTCTGCGGGCGGCCGCAACCCTGCCGGGCGATCGGGCCACGAACATTCAGCATGGGCTCGCGGAACTGGGGCGCCTGCGCGAGGCCGGCGCGGCCCTGTTTCAGATCTCCCCGCTGATGGGGGCCATCGTCGACAGCATCGGCGAATTCGACCCCCCGGCCTTCGACCGGGCCTTCCTGCAAACCCCCGGCCGGACGCTGCACTTCGAGGCGGTCTGCCGGGAGATGGCGGGCCTGGGGCTGGCGCATGCGGGCGGCCTGCCCCTGGGCACCAACTACCCCCAGATCTGTCTGCCGGCCAACCTCCAGGCGCGCTTTGCCGCGCTGCCCGGGCCTGGGCTGCGGGAGAGCTGGAAAGACCTGGTGCGCATGCCGTTTTTCCGCCAGGACCTGTTCACCGCCGCGCCCCGGGCCGAACGGCCCGAGCTGCCGGCCGAAACGGTCCTGGGGTCGCACCTGCCCCGGGCGCAGTTCCAGTTCGCCTTCGACCTGCCGGGGGCGGCCGCCGTGCGTCTGGACGGCCCGTTGTTTCCGCTGCTGGCCGACCTGCTGGCGGAAAACGCCCTGAGCCTGGGGGCGATCCTGGCGGCCCCCGGCCTGCAAGCCTTCCCCCCGGCGGAGATCGGCGCTTCCCTGGCCTGGATGACGGCCATGGAACAGATCCGGCCGTTTGCCGCCGAGCCCCGCGATGCCGGCGCCGGGAGCGCCGTGCGCCTCTCGCCGTTCAACGCGGCCGTGCTGCAACGCCAGCTTGCCGACGGGCAGGCCGATGTGGCCCTGGCCTCCTGGACCCTGGGCAACGGCCTGGCCCTGAACAGCCGGGAAGCCCTGGCCCTGCTGGCCCTTTCCGAGGCCGGCCCGGAAAATGCCGAGGCCTGGGCCGGCCGCTGGCTCGTGAACCATCCCCTGCCCGGCGCCGGCACGCCAAACGCGCCCTCGTTGGGCCAGAGCATGCACCAGAGTATGCACCAGAGCATCCACCAGAGCATCCACCAGAGCATCCACCAGAGCATCCACCAGAGCATCCAACAGATCGTGCACCAGGCCCGGGTCAACCCGCGTTCGCTAACGGTGTTGGGCCTTTCGGAAAAAGAGGGCCGATCGTGAAGCGGAGGTTCCGATCATGACGACCGAAGCGCAATCAGCGCCCTATGCGCGCACCTTCTCCCTGGAATTTCCGGGTCAATCCACCGGCGGCGTGACCGTGATCGCTTTCGAGGGCGAGGAGCATTTGTCCCGACCCTACCGCTTCGTCATCGACTTCGCCGCCAAGGATGCGGATCTGGACGGCCTCATCCACAAGAGCGCCGTCTTCACCATCGCCGGGGCGGCCACCGGCCGCAAGTCGGTCTACCGGGGCGTGGTCGTGGAGATCGAGCAGACCGGGCGCGTCTTGGGCTGGCAACTCTACCGGATCGTGCTCATGCCGGCCATGATCGCCCTGGCCCGGCAGATTCAATCCGAAATTTACATCGACAGCCAGCCCATCCCGGAGCTGATTCAGCAGATCTTCAGCGATGCGCTCCTGACCCCGGTGCTGCGGCCGATACCCGCCAAGTGGCCGGACCCGCCGTTGGCCTTCATCTGCCAGTACGAAGAGAGCCTGCTCGACTTCGCCACCCGGTTGATGGAACGCGAAGGGCTGTACTACTTCTTCGAGGAAGAGAACGGCGCCGAAAGCGTCGTGATCGCCTGCGGCAAGAGCGCCCACAAACCCAGCGGCGCGCCCTATGTCTACCACGAGGCCGGCCTGCAGGACGGGACTTACGACGAAGCGGCCATCCTGGCGCTCTCCATGCGCCGGCAACTGCTGCCCCGCCGGGTGGTGCTGAAGAGCTACAATTATCAGAAGTCTTCCCTGGGCCTGCTCGAGGAGAGCGCCACGGTCAAGGCCGACGGGGTGGGCGAGATCGTGCTGGCCGACGAGTATTTCCCCAGCGCTTTGGAAGGCAAGCGCCTGGCCGGGATGCGCGCCGAGGCGCTCGTCTGCCGGGAGCGGCGCTTTACGGCCGAGAGCGCCGCCGTGGGGTTGCGGGCCGGCGGACTGTTCCGCCTGAGCGGCCATTACCGGGCCGATTTCAACCAGGAGTACCTGGTGATCGGCGGGACCCACCAGGGGCGCCAGACGGTCGCCTACCTGGGCGATCTGGGTATCACGCTCGCCGACGATCCGGGCCGCAAGAATTACTGGAACCGGCTGGAACTCATCCCCAGTGCGCTGCAGTACCGTTCCGAACGCCTGACCCCCAAGCCGCGCATCGGCGGGACGGTCACGGCCGTGGTCGATGGCCAAGGCAGCGGTCAGTATGCGGTCCTCAACGCGGATGGGGAGTATAAGGTGCGCTTTCCCACCCTGGGCAAGCAGCGACCCGAGGGCAAAGGGTCGTGCTGGATCCGCATGGCCTCGCCCTATGGCGGAGAAGATCACGGCATGCACTTCCCCTTGCTCAAGGGGACCGAGGTCATGGTGGCCTTCCGGGACGGCGATCCCGATCAGCCGTTCATCTCCGGGACCATCCCCAACTCGACCCACCCGTCGGTGGTCAAGGAGGCCAATCTCGCCCTCAACCTCCTGCACACGGCCGGCGGCAACCGCCTGACCCTGGGCGACGAAAAAGAGAAGGCGTATGCCACCCTGGAAACGGCCAAGGGCAACCGCCTGCACCTGAACGACGATGCGGACGACCCGGGCATCGACCTTAAGACGGCCAGCAAGGAACAGTGGGTGAGCCTCAATGACGAGGGTTCCAGCGGCGAGGTCGTGATGGCCGCCGTCACGCCGCTTGCGGCCCTGGGCGTTTCCTCGAACATTCCGGGCTTTTACGATCAGAGCAAGGTGCGGGTGGGCCAGGCGGTGTCGGGCATCGAGCTGGTGACCAACCACTCCGTCAACCGGGTCACCCAGGTGTCCGACAGCTCCATCTCCCTGGGCAACCACAGCAAGGTGGCCGTGGGCGTCATGAGCGCCGTCGCCCTGGGCATGAACTCGACGGTGGCCGGCGGCCCCCATAGCCGCGACCTGCTCTGGGGCGGATCGGAGTTCAGCGCCTCGGAGCTCACCCGTTTCTGCGGCGGAGACTATATCAACATCAACGGCAAGACCCTCATCGGCGGCGAAAAGGGGGTGGCCATCGGCGGCGGTTTTCTTCCGCCCATGGAAGCGCCCTACCGCTCCTTGAAAACCGCCTTCCTGGTCAGCCTGGCGTTGAGCGTGGCCGGCACCGCCGCCGGCTGCACCACCGGCATCCTGCACTCGTCGTTGGAGAAAAAAATGGCTGTCACCGGGGTCACGATCGCCACGGCCCTGGTGATGTGGAAGATTAAGAAGGTCTACTTCACGGCCCTCAAGACCGCCCCGCCGCAGGTCGGCTACGGTGGTTTGCTGGAGATGAACTTCCTTGGCGTCCAGTTGAGCGCCAACCCCACGGGCGGTCGTCTGCGTCTCAACCCATTCGGCGCCACCCTCGCCAGTGACATGGCCGGTGTCAACTCCTTCACCGCGACCACGAGCGGGATCGGCGTCAAAGGCCTAACGGTCGTCGCCAGCGCCATGACCGCCATGCAATTGGAGGCCAAAACGGCGATGCTCGTCAAGACCCCGGGTGCTTTTAATATCCAGGGCGGGGCCCTGGGCGCCGTCAAGGTGGGAACGTCGAACCTGACCCTGACCCCGGCCGCCGCGCAACTCGTGTCCGGGGGCATCATCAAGATCGGATAAGATGAAGATCGTCAAGCCCGACAACCTGGCCCTGCTGACCACGCCCTGCCGCCTGGAGGGCAAGCTCTACTTCTCCATCGCGGCCCTGGCCTGTTTTTCCCTGGAGGCGCCGGCCGGCCGGCAGTTGCTGCCCGAGGCCGAGCTGTGGCCCACCGCCATGGCGGCACTGGGCGACGGCGAGGTGCTGGATCAGGGCTTCCCCAAGCCCCGGGCCGAGTTCGTCGTGCATGCCGCGGCCTGCGCCCCGCAACCGGTGTCGGGCATGGAGATCGCGGTGCGGGTGGGCGCTGTGACCAAGACCCTGGTGGTCACCGGCGACCGGTTCTGGACGGCGGCCGGCGCGCCCGGCATCCCGGCGCCGTTTGTGCGCCTGCCGGTCAGCTACCGCAACGCCTTCGGCGGTCCGGGCGATGCCGTCAACCCCCTGGGCAAAGGCTTCCGGCCCGGGGCCGACGGCCGGCACCCGCTGCCCAACGTCCTGTACCCGGGCCAAGCGCTGACCTCTGCCCGGGAAACGCCCCTGCCGGCCGGCCTGGGCCCCTACCCGGCCGATTGGCCCCAGCGCCAGGCCTTGCTGGGGCGTTTCGACGCGGCCTGGCTGGCCGAGCGCTGGCCCGATCTGCCCCGGGACGCTTCGCCGGAGTACTTCCATACCGCCCCCCAGGATCAACGCCTGCCAGGTTTTTTCCGGGGGGACGAGGAGATCCGGCTGGTCGGCCTGCACCCGGCGCAGGGCACCATCGTCGCGGCGTTGCCGTGCGTGCGGGCCCGGATCTTCGTCGAGCAGGCCCGGGGCGAGGCCACGCAGTTCATCGAGGTCGAGAACCGGGCCGAGACCCTGATGCTCTACCCGGAGGCGCTGCGGGGCATTCTGCTGTTCCGGGGGCTGGTGCCGGTGGCCGACGAGCAACTGGACGACATCACCTGCCTGCTGGCGGCCTGGGAGTCCCTTGCCGATGCCGCCCAACCTGTGGAGACGTACTTCCAAAGCCTGCAGGCGGCGCTGGCCCCCCCGCCGGAGATCGCGGCCGAGGGCCTGCCCGCGCCGGAGATCGCGGCCGAGGCCGAGGCCGAGACCACCCAAGCGCCCCCGCCGCCCCCCGCGCCGGAATTTGAAGCCCTGCATTCGGAACTGGCGGCCCTGGAGACGGAGAACGACCGGCGCCTGCAGGCCCTGGGCATGGGTCGAGAAGCGGTGATCCAGAAATACGGCGGCGCGGCGCAGGCGCCCGAGGCCGCTTCGTTCGACAGTCTGGCCAACGAGATCGAAGCCCTCGAGCAGGCCTCCGATGAACGCCTGCGGGCCTTGGGCCTCGGTCGCGAAGCGCTGCTGGCCAAGTACGGCCCCCCGGCGACCGAGGCCCCGGCCGACTCTGCCGTGCTCCAGGGCCAGGTCAAAGCGCTGCTGGCCCAATCCAGGGGGCAGCTGGCGGCGGCCGGTCTGACCGAAGCCGAGGCCTGGGGTCGTCTGCCCCCGGCGCTGCAAGACGAGATGCCGTCCATGGCCGCGGCCCAGGAGGCCCTGGGCCGCTGGGAGCAGCAAACGGCCCCGGCGCCAACCGCCCCCGAAGCCGCCGCCGCGCCGGAGGAGAGCGCCCGGCCGGTGCTGAGCGCCGCCGAGGCCCTGGCGCGCCACCGAACGGGTGCGTCGTTGCGTGGCATCGACGCCGCAGGCCAGGATTTCAGCGGCTGCGATCTGCAGGGGGCCGACTTCAGCGAGGCCCTGCTCGATGGGGCCTGCTTTGCCGGCGCCCAGCTCCAGAAGGCCATTTTCACCGCCGCCCTGCTGCAGGGCGCGGATTTGCGCGACGCCGACCTGGGCGGCGCGCAGCTTCAGGGCGCCACGGGGCCGGGGGCCGATTTCAGCCGGGCGCAACTGGCCGGGGCCGACCTGTCGGCCGGCGACTGGAACGGCGCCGACCTGCGCGGGGCCGATCTGCGGGCGGCGAATTTATCTGGTGCGCTCCTGCGCCAGGCCGACCTGAGCGCCGGCCGGCTGCAGGGTGTGGTCGCCCGGGGAACCGATTTCAGCGAGGGCCATCTCGAAGGGGCCGACGTTACGGGCGGCGACCTGTCGGGGGCCGATTGCTCGGGCGCCGATCTGACCCGGGCCGTGCTGGCCAAGGTGCGGGCGCCCGGCCTGCAGCTTTTCGGCGCCGTGGCCCGGCAGACCGACTTGCGCCAGGCGGTCCTGCGCGGGGCGCGGGGCGGTCCGGGCACCGTCCTGGAGGGCGCGCAACTGGCCGGCGCGGATCTGAGCGAGGCCTGCCTGGGCGGCACGCACTTTATGGCCGTCGATCTGGAGGGGGCGGCCCTGGACCGGGCCGATTTCAGCCGGACGCGCTTTGAAACGTGCAATCTGCGCAACGCCACGGCCCGGGGCAGCAGCTTCATGAAGGCCACCTTCCGGGAAACGGACCTGCGCGGCCTGGACCTGCTCCAGGGCTCGTTGCGCAACGCCACCCTGGAGACGGTCGATCTGCGCGAGGCCAGCCTCTACGGCGTGGATTTCTTCGGGGCCTTCCTGAAACAAACCGATACCCGCGGCGCGAACCTGAAAGCCACGCTGTTGACCCTGATGACTTCTGCGAAAGGCGCACCATGACCGCTGCAGAAAAGATCCAGGGGCAGATCCGGGACGGGGTGCTGGCCGGGGCAGACCTGACGGGGCAGGACCTGGCCGGCATACACCTGGAGGGGGTCTTGATCCTGGAGAGCTCGCTCCGGGGGGCCAACCTGGAACGCGCCGCGCTGAACGGCTGCCGGCTGGTGGCCACGGACCTGAGCGGCGCGCGCCTGGCCGGCGCCGACCTGACGGACAGCCGCTGGGAGCAATGCCGGCTGCCCGGCGTGGAGGGATCGGGCGCCACCGGGCGCGGCGCCATGATCCAGGCGAGCGACTTGAGCGGCGCCCGCTTCGGCCAGGCCGATTTCTCCCAGGCGGTATTGTTCGACTGCCATCTCGACGGCATCCATTTTCAGCAAGCGGTCATGCTCAATGCTTCGTTTTTCGACTGCCGCTGGGGCCAAGCCGATTTCTCCGGGGCCGATCTGACCCGCTGGACGGCCCCCGGGGCCGATCTGACCCGCTGCCGGTTTGGCGGCGCCGTGCTGGAGATGGCGATCCTCAAAGGCGCTTGCCTGGATGGCGTCTCCTGGGCCGGCTGCCGGCTGACCCAGGTGGTCCTGGCCGAGGCCAGCCTCAAAGGCGCGGACTTCGGCGGCGTGACCCTGACCCGCAGTGTATTGAGCGGGGCGGTGCTCACCGGGGCCAATTTCCGCAACGCCCGGGGCGCGCAGGCCGCCTTGCAGGGGGCCGAACTGAGCGGCGCCGACTTCACCGAGGCCGATTTTGCCACGGCGAACTTTACCGGGGCGCGCCTGGAGGGCGCCGACCTGGCGCGCCTGGCAGCCCCCAACGCTATCTTCCGCAACGCCGCCTGCCAGCAGGCGCGTTTTAACGCCGCCGAGTTGGCCTACACCGATTTTTCCCACGCCCGGGTCGAGGGGGCCGATTTTTCCCGGGCCGACCTGCGGGGGGCCAACCTGCATGGCCTGGACCCCAGCCGCGCCCGCTGGGAGGGGGCCGACCTGACCCATGTGCGCCAAACCGATGCGGAGTTGCTGGCGGCCGAACGCTGGCAATCCCCGCTGCGGCGGCCGCAGTAAATGCAAACCACTCCATGGAGGAACGTGCCATGTCGACTATCGTCCCTTTGAAACTCGCCCCCGCGGCCGGCCAGGGCAGCGGCGCCGCGCTGCTGACTGCAGCGGTCCTGCACGCCGCAGAGGGCCATGTCCTGGTGCGTCTCGGTGACGGAAGCGTTCTCCGGGCGCAACGCGCCAAAGGCTGCCTGGTGACACCGGAAGCAAACGATCTGGTTCTGGCGGTGGATACCGGGGCGGAGGGGATTTTCATCATCTCCGTGCTGGCCGGCGGCAGCCAGGCCACCTGCCTCTCCGTGAACGGCGATCTGGCCCTGGAGGCCAAGGGCGGAGCGCTCTCCCTCTCCGGGCGCCAGGTGACCGTGGCGCCCCGGGAGGCGGTCGCCATCCAGGCCCCCTTCGTCACGCTCGCGGGCGACGAGGGCCGGCTGCGCTTCAGGCATCTTTCGGTGTTGAGCCGCCTGCTTTCGGTTTCGACCCAGCGGGCCGAGGCGCTTTGCGAGCGCCTGGATATGGCCGCCCGGCAGGTGTTTCAGCGGGTGAAGAACATCTTTGCCCGGGTCGAGGGGCTGGCAGAGACCCGGGCGGGGCGCATCTCGCTCCACTCCCAGGCGGGGGTGGATGTCCGGGGCGGGAGGGTTACGGTGATTTCGGACGCGGATGTGAAGATCGACGGCCGCGGCATTCATATCGGATAAGGAGCAGAAGCGCATGTTCGCCACCACCATCGCCGGCGGGCAACTGGCCGCCACGGCCCCCGATGTCTGCAAAACTGTCGTGGGCACGGCCACGGTCCCGGTGCCCTACCCGGCCACCGGCATGCCCTCGGGGGCCATGCCGGTGACCAAGAAGGTCTTTATCGTCAACGCCCCGGCCCTCAACCTGATGTCCAAGGTCAACCCCACCATGGGCGATCAGCCCGGCGCCTCCGGCGGGGGCGGTGCGGTGTCCAATACCGTCATGGGCCCCATCGAATACCTCAGCGCCAGCCCCAAGGTCTTTCTGGAAGGGGCCCCGGCAGTACGGCTCGGCGACAGCGTGACCCTGAACAACCGCAACACCGTCGGCGTCAACGGCCTGCCGAGCCAAACCAAGGTGATGCTGGGCTGAGGCGCCATCAAACCATATCAGCCTTCTTCGGGAACAAATGAAAGGTAAGTGATCCAATGAAAAATGTATCGATACGATTCTGTAAAATATGACTTCATAATCGTTTTTTTGCCGCCCGTGTGGCAGCTTTCGTTAAAACTAAATCTGGAATCGAAGTCGAACTCGATTCAACCGGTAAAATAGGAGAATTTACCGTTTGGGTTGATGGAGAATTGGTCGAAAAAAAGAGTCAGCTCAGATTTCCAGATCAGAATAAAATTCTCAATGCAATTATAAAGAAATTTCAATAGAGGTCCGAAAATCAAAACCATCGCTGCACCCGCTTCGGGTGAGCTTTGTATGAGGGGTCGGCATCATGAACTCGCTTCAGTTTTGCGCGCAGATGCCGATGTCTACGAGGAAGCGTGCTGTTTCCGGGTGCACGCCGTCTGACGAAGGAGAACGGTAAAATGGAAAAGATCGGATACGTTTTGCTGCTGGTGGTCGCCGCCTGCTGGCTGATCGGAATGGTGGCGGGCATGATCGCCGCCTTTCCGTTGGGCGTCATCGGCTTGCTGGCGATTGTCGGCATCGGGCTGCGCCGTGCGCCTCGGAAAAAAGAGCGCTGCACCGCTTTCTTCAACCCCCGGTTCGCCGGCCCGTTGAGGTGGCCGGGCCCATCGACCCGCTTCGGGAACTGCGAAGAATGAAATGAGCGTCGCCGCGAGGAGGTAACATGAAACACATACTCATCATGCTGATCGGCGTGACACTGCTTTGCACCCCGGCCATGGCCGGCGATGTCGGCAAACTGAGTCTCGATGATGTCTCCACCCTCGGGACCACCATTCAAACCGATCTGGAAGAGAAAACAGAGGGCAGGGCTTCGGTTCGAATCACCACCCGGCATCCCACCACGATATGCCTGGGTGAGGTGAGCGGCCTGGATCTCGCGAATGCACAACTGATCTATACCGCCAGAGTCAAAAGCGAGCTCGACGGCGAAGCATTTCTGGAAATGTGGGTGCACGTGGGGTCGGGTCAGTATTTCTCGAAAGGGTTGAACGATACCATCAAGGGCGCATCCGACTGGAAATCCATTCAGACGCCGTTCATCTTCCAGAAAGGCCAGAATCCTGAAAGGGTCACCCTCAATCTGGTCATCAACGGCAAAGGCACGGTGTGGATTGACGATGTGGTGCTGTCCAAGGCACCCTTGAATTAAGCCCGTCGGAAGAAACGATGTTCCTGAGCCCGGGCTATTCCACTTCGCCGCAGCGGTCGTAGCGCGTTCCTTGGCAGGGGCAGAAGGCGCAACCAATAAAGAATCGCCGGGTAATCTTCAAAGGGATTTGACCCGCAAAGCGGCATGGGGTAGTTTCTGTGCGACATCGGCAGCGGTGAACGCAGCTTTCAAAAAGGCCTCGAATTGGAATAGGTCGCGGCGGCGGGTTGCGCGTAGAGACGCAATATCTTGCGTCTCCTTAAGAACGCAAGGTGTTGCGGCTGCGTAAAAAACGCAGGATGTCGTGAAGAAAAAGGAGTCAACAGGAGTCGCCATGCAAAAATATCATCTGCTTCGATTCTGGGTGCTGGCCTGGATAGTCCTTTGGGGGGCGCCCATCAGCGTGCAGGCCGAAGGCCTGCCTGGAACGAGCAGTGGACAGACCATCTATGTCCCGGCTTACTCCCATATTTACGGCGGCGACCACGAACGGCCGGTGTTGCTGACCGTCACCGTGAGCGTCCGCAATACCGACCCGTATCATCCCATCCGCATCACGGCAGTCGACTATTATGCCACCGAGGGCACGCTCCTGAAAAGTTTCCTGGGAACCCCGCTGGTTTTAAAGCCGCTGGAATCCGTGCGCTACGTGGTGCCCGAAAAGGACAAGGCCGGCGGCTCCGGCGCCAATTTCATGATCTCATGGAAATCCGACGCGCCGGTAAACCCGCCGATCGTCGAATCGGTCATGATCGGGACGCAGTCCCAGCAGGGGATATCGTTTACTTCCCGGGGCCAGGTGATCGTCAAGACCAGGTAGTGTCCATCCAGAAATGGCTATTTTCGCAGTCGCCCCTATTCTTCCACCCGCTTCAGCCCCCGGTTGGCCGGGCCGTTGATCACTTCGCCGTAGCGGTCGTAGCGCGAGCCGTGGCAGGGGCAATCCCAGGTATTCTCCAGGCTGTTCCACTGCACGATGCATCCCAGGTGCCGGCACAAGGCCGAGTGGCGGTGCACGCGGCCGTCTTCGTCGCGGTAGATGGCCACCTTGGACGGCCCCCAGCCCATGATGGCGCCTTGGCCCGGCGCGACCTCGTCCACCGATTTGACGTCCCCGGTGGTGGTCAAATCGGAAACATACTGCTGGGCCACATTGATGTTTTCTTTGGCGTACTCCAATAGGGAGCGCAGGGTTTTGCGCGAAGGGTCGTAGAGTTCGGCCCAGGGGTTCGGTCGCCCCAGGATCAGATCGGTGATCAGCATGCCGGCAATGGTGCCGTGGGTCATGCCCATGCCCGAGTCGCCGGTGGCGATGTAGACATTGTCCGGACCGACCGGATCGCGGCCGATGAACGCCAGGCCGTCGACCGGTTCCATGACCTGGCCCGACCAGCGGAACTCGATCTTCTCGATCATGGGAAAGTGCAACCGCGTCCAGTTTTCCAGGGCCGCGTGGCGTTGCCGGCCGTCGTCCGCCTGGCCGGTCTTGTGGTCTTCGCCGCCCACGATGAGAATGTCGTAGTCGATGCCCAGAGCCGAAGAAAAACGCTGCAGGCGCACATAGTGGTAGGGATCGGCCGTGTCCCAGTAGAGTGCTTTGGTTACGGCGCCGCTGGGCACCCGGGCGCCGATCACATAGCTGGTATAGGGCGGCTGCTTGGTGTGGATGGAGACGATGTCGGTGACCGGGGTGTTGGTGGCCACCACGATGTGGTTGGCGCGCACGGTGGGGCCGGCGCTGGTGCGCACCGATATACACACGTCCGCCTGCAGGTCTTCGGCCAGCGGTGTCGGGGCATCCGCGCTGGGCGCGCTTTGCATCCATATAGAAACGGTTTCTCCCGCTTTAGTGTCCATGAAAAGTTCCTCCCTTGTATCGGTGTGTCGCTGCCGTTCGGAGAAAGGCAGACAATTCGGCATTTATTCAACACGTTGAAGATAGCGCGGATGAGGGCAGGGCCGCATCGGGTTGTTTACCTATTTTGACACCCCTCCCGCCGAAACCCGCGGCCGATTTCAATGTGCCGGCATGGTGCCGGCACCACGCAGACATTGACACCCAAACCTCACATCATCTAAAAGTACCTTATATCAGAAGCAATAATGGGAACCCCAGAAACGAGACCATTATGAAAACGACCTGTATGCGCCTATTTTCATCCTGTCCGCGGTTCCGCCTTCCAATTTTCCCCCCTTGGCCCGATCCGAGGCACTGCCCCACATAGCAACGCTTCACAACTCTCCGCGGTTTTTAAATTTCTTGCAGCGGAAACGCACACAGGAGCCTGATATGAAGAGGTCGGCGATCGTTTGTCTGCTTGGGTTGTTGGTACTGCTGCCGATGAAGGCCTGGAGTGGCCAGGCATGCGATCGGCATGCCCATGACATGGAATCCGCTCTGGACCAAATGCAGAAGTTGGGCGAACAGTATAATGACAAGATGCTGTCGGAAAGCGAAGCCAAAGCCTTGGGCCAGCAGATGAAGGCCCTGGCGGAGAAGGGGGAAGCCGCGCGCAAGCGGTGGTCCGCCTGCGTGGGCATGCCGACCACCGAAGCGGAGGTCCGGCAGATGGAGGCCGACCAAAAGGCCGCCGCCGAGGAAGCAACCCGGCAATGGGAGGCCCAGGCCAAGCAGTTCTTGCCCGAAAATATGCCCGGGCCCATGGGGGCCGGCGGTGCGAGCGGGATGGAGGCCGGGGCCTCGATGTTCGCGATGCCCATGATCCAAGAGCCGAGCTACACCCCCGCGCACTCGAGTGGCGGTGGTTTTTCCCCGGCCGCTGCGGGCCGCACCCCGGAAGAAAAGGCCGCGGCCGTTGCCGCGGTCAACGCAGAACTGGAACGTCTGCCCTCGGTGCTGCCCCAAAAGGAAGCTGCGCCGAGCCAGAGCGATATCCTGAAACTGGCGGCCGAGCGCAACGCATCGTCGCGCCGGCAATTTCGGCCCGAAGAGCTGTCGGCCTATTCCCAGGCGGTGCCATGGACATTGCGCTTCGATGGGCAGTCCGCAGACGCGCAGCGGGCCAGGCACTATTCGCTCTCGGTGGCTTCGGCCACCAATTATTTCAACAAACCCCATTTCATCATCGCCTTTGCCGCGGCCGTTTTTTCCCTCGATCCCCAAAACACCGCCAATGCCAACAACCTGGCCGCGGCCATCGTCACCGCGGGCGAGCGGCTCCATCCCGACCCAGCCCGGGCGGCCGGCGAGTTGGCGCCGTTCCGCAAGGATGCCGAAGCCTGCTATCTCTATGCCCTGGCCGTCTCCATGCAGGCGGACGCCTGGACCGATGAGAGCCTCACGGCCCTGGTCAACCTGGGCCATCTGTATATCGACATGGACCGGCTCGACGAGGCCCGCACGCTGTTCCAGGCGGCGCGCGCACAGAGCCCCTTTTCCTGGGATGCGGCCCTGGGCCTGGCCGCCTATTTCCATGCCGTGGGCCAGCCGGACAAGGCCCTGGCGGTTTTAGAAGATGAGGATCTGGACCGGCCCCAGACCCTGATGGTGGCCAAGAAGGCCTCCAAGGTTCTTGAAAAGAGCGAAGAGGTGCCCTTGGACGCGTCCGACGAGACGTTCGAAAAGAATATCGAGATCGTCGCCGCGGAACCCATCGCCACGGCCGCCGACTTCATGTCCCAGATCGATCAGAGCGAGCGCAACAAGATGCGCTCCTTTGTGGAGCACCTGCCGGTACAGGGCAGCTTTGCGGCCCCGCCCATCGAGAAACTGATCCAGTACGCATCGCTCAAAGCCATCAACGGGCCCCAGGGCCAGAGCGCCTTGAAAGATTTTTCGGAGATGCTCCAGATCTACTCCATCTCTTCCTTCGCCGCCCAGGGCAAGGAGCAACTCAAAATGCTCGAACGCCTGGGACTCAAGGTCGATCCCGGCGTGGACCTGGACGATGTGGCCCGGCACCCGGAAAAGTACAAAGACGGCAAGCGCGGTTCCAAGGTGAAAGTCGACAAGTCCCAGCTCATGGCCAACATGGAGGAGTGGAAAAAGCAGGCCCAGGTGGCCAAAAACGAGCTGGCCACGGGCAAGACCGGCGCCCTCACCGAACTGGTCTCCCAGGTGGACCCGTTCGTCACCATCCTGCAAATCGATCCCCAGTCCTACGCCGACCCCATGAACATCATCATTCAGAAGCATAATTTTGCCGTGCACAACCGCAAGAGCAACCTCTACCGGGGGTATCTGCGCACGGTGAACCGGCGCATGCACCAGGCCCTGACCGAGATCACCCAGCGTTACAACGACAAGATCGCCCAGGCGACCCAAATTAAGGAAGAGCGGTTGGCGACGCTTGAGAAGCAATGCGAGGCATCGGGGCACAGCGGCAGTGTCGAATGCCTGCTCCAGGCGCACAACATCCACGTGGCCTACTTCAACAGTTGCAACAACGCGGCCGAGACCGCCTTCGGCTCGGCGGCCAACATGACTGCGACGGCTTACATGCAGAAGATCAAGCCGAACGCCGAAGCCTATTACTACGATGTCTTCCGCCACGTGGCCCTGATCGGCGACCCGGAAGTGCGCTCGCAGAAAGACGCCGAGCTGCGTCAAGCCATTTACGCGGAGCTGGTCTATGCCTTGAGCATGGTGGGCACGGCCCACGGCTCGTTCAAATACCATGACGAGTGGGATTGTGGCTGCGACCTCCAGGCGCTCCTGAAGCAAAGAGAAGCGGAAGCAGAGGCGAACCGGGAGGAGGAGAACGCGCGCATCCTGCGCAACAAGGCCGCCAAAATGGCTTTCGATTCGGGCGAGATCCCGGAATCCACGCCGTTGTTCAAGAAGATCGACGGCTACGGCTTCGATTTTGACTACTTCTTCTTCAAGGGCCGCATGTCGCCCGCCCGCACGGTGGTCAAATTCAACATCAAGCTGCCGGTGCCGGGCGCGCCCGAACTGTTCGCCTCCCAGTCGATCAGCGACTTCACCGGCGCGGCCACCTACGGCCAGGGCATCAAGGTCACCCTGGGGGCCGAACAGGGCGGGGTGAAGGCCGGGGCCTATTTCAACCTGACTTCCTCGGTTACCACCGACGGCCAGGGGGTGGTCAAGGATTATTCGGTTACCGCCGGCACCGGCCTCACCGTCTCGGGCAAAGGCAATGCGCTCTCGGTGGGCGGCGAAATGACCTTCGGCCCCAACGGCCTCAAGGATTCCGATTTCTCGGCGGGCGTCAGCCGGGATTTCAAGAACAGCTACGGCGGCGAGGGCAACGTCGCTTTCGAGGCTTCCACCAAGCGCGGCTGCAAGCTCTCGGGCGCGGTGGCGCAGACCCTCGAGGGCCCCGGGGAGTTCATCGAAGATGCCAAGGTCAAAGCGGTGGGCAAAGACATGGCCGATCCGATCCCCGGCGACGACCTGTTCAAGCAGAAGCGCGAATGGCCTGGAAAGTTTTCGAAATGAGGTGTAAATTCTTCTGCGTAGCTCTGGCTGAAATCAGGCCTCCGGTGGCGCTGGATGGACGAGGAACGACTGAATCTATGACAATTCGCCTGTGTAAGACCGGACTGGATCGCCACGCGGCCTTCGGTTATACCTGCAATCGCTGCCTGGCCTGTTGCCGTTTCAAGAAGATCCAGCTCAACCCCTATGAAATCGCCCGTTTGGCCCGCAACCGAGGCCTTTCGACCACCGACTTCATCGCCCGCCACACGACCAACGGCGGCACGCTGCTGCGCTTCCTGGAGGACGGCACCTGCGGCTTCCTCGATGCCCAGGGGTGTTCCGTGCACCCGGACCGGCCGCTGGTGTGCCGGCTCTACCCCCTGGGGCGGCATGTCCCCTTTTCAGGGGTCGAGCACTTCAACCAGATGGAATGCGAGCCGGGCTGCCAGGGCGTTTTGCACGCAAACGGCACCGTCGGACGATTCCTGGCGGAGCAGGGCGCCGGCCCGTTCATGCACGCGGCCGACCGCTACCTGGATCTGCTCCGGCGGTTACTCGAGACGCTGACGGATGAAGCGGTGGAACCTGCTCAATCCGAAACCATTCTTGCAACCGTTCAAAATGTGAGCGACGATCCGGACGGTGGCCATGATCTGTCCTGGATCGACATGGATCGGGCCGTGGCGGATTATTGCCGGCAGACCGGCGTGTCCGTTCCCATGGACATCGAAGCCAAAATGGCCCTGCACATCGAGGCCGTCCGCGCGTGGGCGGCATAACTTCAACAGGAGATGACGATGGAATCCAAATCGGGGAAACAGAATCTGAAGAAGAAGTTGGCGGTTGCCACCATGGCGGCCTCCCTGGGGGTCTCGCTGGGCGTGCCGGTGGGCGATGTGCTCGCCGATGATGTGAAAGCGGGCAGCCCCCCGGGGATCTCCCGCCAGGACAAGGACAATGTGGCCTCGGGGCAGTTGAAATACGCCAACCAGACCAAGATGTCGAACCAGGGCAAGATCGACTCCGTTCAGGGCAAGTTTAAATCGAACCAGGGCAAGATCGAGTCGGTCCAGGGCAAGATTAAAGAGAACCCGGAAAATGTAGGGTCATCCCAAGGCAAGGTGGGATACAAAGTCGAAACCAAAAACACACCAGTTAAACAATAAGCGTCCGAAATTACTATCCCGGCTTCGGGCCATGGTTTCGAGGCTGTGGCCCGAAGCCGGCGGATCGTGATAAATTCCTATTTCCCACCAACGTTCCGACGTTTGGCTTGACTTTGCGGTTTCGGTCATAACTTTCATTGAATTATTCACAAACCGAAAGTATGGTCTTGGTTGACACGTTCAACCATTCCAAATCTTCGCCGGTGTTGCTGCTTTCTTCCTTGATAAGCTATAATTCGGAGGTGCACGGCCTTGCAATCCGGCCGGGTCGCGCCATCTCCGCCAAACACATAAAGGAGAGCGCCATGGGATTCTTCAGTAAAATTCTCGAGAAACTCGGCATCACCAAGGCTGCCGCCGATACCCCTTCCCCCGCGCCCGCCGGCCCGGATGCGGCTCCCACTGCACCGGCGCCCCAATCGGTCGCAATGGTCGATGTCGTCGCGCAATTAGAACAGCGCGCGGCGGCCAACCCGCAAAAACTCAATTGGCGGACCTCCATCGTCGATCTGCTCAAGCTGCTCGAGATCGACAGCAGTTTCGCGGCGCGCAAGGAGCTGGCTGTGGAACTGGGATGCCCGGCGGAGCTGATGGGGGATTCGGCCAAGATGAACATGTGGCTGCACAAGAGCGTGCTTGCGCGCATCGCCGCCAACGGCGGCAATGTGCCCAAGGAGCTGCTGGACTGAGTCGGCAGTGCAATACTTTACCACCAAAGGAGTCAAGCCATGCAAATTACCGACATCCTCGCCCAGATGGGCGGGTTGCAGTCGATGGCGCGGGAACTGGGCGTCAGTGAGACTCAGGCCGCCAGCGGGGCTGAGGCGCTCGTCCCCGCGATCCTGGGAGGATTCAAACGGCAGACCCAATCCCAGTCCACTGGCCTCGCGGGGCTCGGCGGCCTGCTGGGGCAACTGGGCGGCGGCGACCTGCTCGACGACGTGCTGGCGCCGCAGCCGACCAACGTGAGCCGCGGCAACGACGTCCTCGGACAAATATTCGGCACCAAAGATGTGAGCCGGGCGGTGGCGCAAAAAGCGGCCTCGCAGTCGGGGCTCGAACCCTCCCTGCTCAAGAAGATGCTTCCCATGCTGGCGATGCTGGTAACAGGCTACATGGCCAAGCAGCAGGGAGGCGGCGTTGCGGCGCAGCCCGCTCCGACGGGCGGCGGGCTCGGTGGCCTGCTGGGAAGCCTGCTGGGTGGAAAGGGCGGCGACGGTTCCGGACTTGCCTCGATGCTCGATCTGAACGGCGACGGCAATCCGCTGGACGACATCCTGCGGCTGGTCGGTAAGGGTAGGCCTTGATGGCGACGGGCTGCGGCGTCGATGGAGAGTGGGCTTCGATAACGATGGGAGCAAGGAGATGAGTTGGATTATCTCGTTAATCATTGGTGGCCTCGTCGGCTGGCTGGCGAGTATCCTCATGAAGACCAACGCCCAGATGGGCCTGATCGCCAACGTGCTGGTGGGCGTGGTGGGCTCGATGCTGGGCTTCTGGCTCGTTGGCCTGATTGGCATCGTGCCCGCCGGCGGCATCCTGCGTTTCGTGGTGGCCATAGCCGGCGCGGCGCTGCTGATCTTCATCCTGGGCAAGTTCGGCATCTTTAAGAAGAAATAGTGCCTTTCATGGCCGCCCGGCATTAGCAGCCGGTTAGGTCACGAAAAGATCTTTCGAAGAAAAGTTCGGGTCTGTCGTCAGGTTCACCCCCAGGCGGCGCAAGCCCGCTTCGTCGCCCGGTGTGGGCATGTGGGTCATGTGAACCTCACACCCCCTGAGCTCGGTCAGTTTCTCCATGGCCAGTTTGGCCACCGGGTTGGACGGCGCGCTGATGCTCAGGGCGATTAAAGTTTCGACCAGATCCAGGCTGAGCGTCTTTTCTCTTAAGACGTGGGTCTTGAGATTGCTGACCGATTCGGTGATGCTCTCGGGCAGCAATTTGATTTGCTGCGGGATGCCCGCCAGGTGCTTGATGGCATTGAGGATCAGGCTGGAGGCGGCATGAAAGAGGGACGAATTGTTGCCGGTGACGATGGTTCCATCCTTCAGTTCCACTGCCGCGCCGCAATAAATGCCCTCGTTGCCGCGGTTTCCCTCCTGGGCGCTCAGGGCCGCCCGATGGGCCGGCTTAATAACAGAGCGGTATTCGGGGCTGATATTCAGGTCCTTGATCAAAAGCTCGACCCGCTGCACGGTCTCCTTGTCGGTCAATCCCATGACATATTCGCATCGGTAGCGGAAGAATCGGCGGATGATCTCCTGCTTGGCGGCCTCGCGGGTCAACGCGTCGTCGGTGATGGCGAACCCGGCGCGATTGACGCCCATGTCCGTGGGCGATTGATACAGGGAGTTGCCGCCGCTGATTTTCTTCAAAATTCTTCGGACCACCGGGAAAACATCCACGTCGCGGTTATAGTTGACCGCCTTTTGGTTGTAGGCTTCCAGATGGAAGGGGTCGATGAGGTTGTAGTCCTTGATGTCCGCCGTGGCCGCCTCGTAGGCGATGTTCACCGGGTGATTGATCGGCAGATTCCAGATGGGAAAGGTCTCGAATTTGGCGTAGCCGGCCCTGATGCCGCGCCTGTGTTCATGATAGACTTGCGAAAGGCAGGTGGCCAGTTTGCCGCTGCCGGGGCCGGGGCCGGTGACGATCACCAGGGGTTTGTCCGATTCGATGAAACTGTTGGCGCCGTAACCCTCGTCGCTGACGATCAGGTCGATGTCCGTGGGATAGCCTTTGGTGTATTGATGGGTATAGACCTTGATATTTCTTCGTTCCAGGCGGTTCTTGAACAATTTGGCCGAGGGTTGCTCGCTGTAGCGCGTGATGGCCACGCCCAGGACCTCGATGCCCCAGGATCTCAAGTCGTCGATCAGCTTAAGGGCTTCCGAGTCATAGGTGATGCCGAAGTCGGCCCGGATTTTCTTTCTTTCGATGTCGCCGGCGTAGATACACAGAATGATGTCGGCGTTTTGTTTCAGGTTTTGCAGCAGGCGCATCTTGATGTTGGGGTCATAACCGGGCAGGACCCGGGAGGCATGAAAATCGTAAAGCAGCTTGCCGCCGAATTCGAGGTAGAGTTTGCGGTCGAATTTTTTGGTTCTTTCCAGGATCTCCGCGGTTTGTTCCCGGATGTATTTTTCGTTGTCAAAAGCCGAAACCGACGTCATGAACACTCCTCTGCATGGGCTGGGCGCGGGTGCGATCATCCGCACCAGGGATTTTAGTGAAACTGAACAAATCGGATTTTATAAACAGGGTAAAGGGGTTAATCAAGATGTTTCCGGGTTGCTTGCTCCGGGCGGCCATCGTCGCAGTCTGCCCGCAGGGTTCGGGGGATTTGGCGCCTTGCTAAAGTCGCGCAAAAAAGCGTATGTCCAATTACACTAAATTCGATTGCAAATTCGAAGCGCGGCATCTCTTGGGGAGGAAGTATGCGGATTTCACAGGCACGACCCGGGTCGCAATTGTATGGAATTTCTCTTCTGGGGACTTGTATTGTCGCCTTCCTCTGTATCTGCATCGGCGGCTGCGCCGGCCAGGTGGACCGGCATTACCAAAAGACGGTGGATAAAACCCAAGGGAGCTTAACGCTGGAAGGGCTGCGGGAGCCGGTGACCATCCGTCGCGACGCCTATGGCATTCCTTTTGTGGAAGCCGGGAATATGCAAGACCTGGCCATGGCCATCGGTTATGCGAATGCCACCGACCGGCTGACCCAGATGGTGGGGATGAAGCTCGTCTCCCAGGGCCGTCTGGCGGAAATGGCCGGGCCTTCGGTGCTGGATCTGGACCTCTACATGCGCACCATGAACCTGCGGCAGGTGGCCGAGAACCTCTATGCCCAGGCCAGCCCCGAGAACCGGGCGCTGTTGGCGCGCTACTGCGACGGGGTGAATGCTTATATCGCCCGGCACAAGGACAATTTGCCGCCCGGGCTGGCCCTGGCGGGCTATCGTCCGGATGCCTGGCAGCCCATGGATTCCGTGACCCTGTTCGCCCTGGTCAATCTGGCGCTCTCGTTCAATCTGCATGAAGAGATCGCCATGCTCGCCATCGCCCAGGCGCTGGGTCCGGAGAAGATGGCCTGGTTGGCGCCCATCTATCCGGATGAACCCCTGCCGTTCGATGAGGCCGCCAAGCTGCAAGGCCTCGACCTGCAAAAGGGGGCCGGCGGCATGCCCGGTCTGGCCGCGCTGCAACCGCTGCTGAAGTCCGTGGGCCTGGCCGGGCTGGCGGCTTCCAACAACTGGGCCATCGCCAGGCAGAAGACCAAAGGCGGCGCCAGCATTTTCGCTAACGACATGCATCTCTACCTGAGCATGCCGGCCCTGTACAATATGATGCATGTGCGCTGCGGAAAGCTCGATGCCGCCGGCATGAACATCGCGGGCCTGCCCTGCATCGTCGCCGGTTACAACGGCCACATCGCCTGGGGCATGACCATGGTGATGGCCGATAACCAGGATATCTTCCTGGAACGGCTCAAGTCCGTGGAGGGCCGCCTGCACTATCTGCATAAGGGCCGGTGGCTGCCGGTCACCGAGCGTGAAGAGCGTTTTCAGCCAAAGGGCCAGGACCCGATCACGGTGGTCGTCCGGGAGACCGTCCACGGGCCGCTGTTGAACGATGTGCTGAGCAAGGCGCCGATCCACCTCTTTCAGGCCGAGAATATCGCTTTGCCTTACGGCATCGCCCTGAGCGGCATCACGGCCGTACCAGCCGACGACAGCCTCAACGCCTTCTTCCAATTGAGTCGGGCCGAGTCGGTGGCCGAGGCCGGCGCGATCGTCCGGCGTATCCGGGCCATCCCCTTGAACATGGTCTTTGCCGACCGGGAGAATATCGCCTGGCAGGTGATCGGCAACTATCCGGTGCGCGCCAAGGGGCGCGGGTTCATGCCTTCCCCGGGCTGGACCGGAGAGTATGACTGGACCGGCCTGCTGGCGCCGCACCGGTTGCCCCGGGCGCTCAACCCCAGTGCCGGCTTCGTGGCCACGGCCAACCACCGGTCGGTGGGCCGGGATTATCCGCATGTGCTCTCTTCTTCCTGGTACTGGCCCGAACGGATCGAGCGCATCGCCCAGATGGCTTCGGCAACCGATCGGCACACCTTCGAAACCTGCAAGGAAATGCAGTTGGATACCTATTCGTTGTTCGTTCCCAAGCTCCAATCGGCGCTGGGGCGTCTGGCTGCGGCGATCGGCAAAGAGATCGACGGTTGGCCCAAGGGGGCGCGGCGGGAAAACGCGCGCCAGGCCTTGGTCCTGCTGCAGGCTTTCGACGGCGGGATGCGGGCCGATTCGGCCGGCGCGGCGCTGGTCTCGGTCTTCTACGACCAGGCCAGCCGCAATATCTTCGGCGACGAGTTGGGCGCCCCGGAGTCCCAGGCCTGGCGGTCCTTCCTGGTGCTCAACAACGAAAGCTACAACGCCACCTGCGACCATCTCACGGTCCGGGGCGACGAGAGCCCCTTCTGGGACGACATCCGCACACCCGAAAAGGAGACCAGGGTCCAGATCCTGGCCGGTACCCTGGCCGACGCGGCGGCCTTCCTGGAGCAGCGTCAGGGCGACGATGCCGGCCAATGGCGCTGGGGCGCGCTGCACACCTATGTCTGGGAAACCGACACCAGTCAGATGGCGCCTCACATGAGCTTTTTCGAGCGCCTGGGGCTCAAGGCCCTCTGGCCGTATTTCAACCGCGGACCCTATCCCGCCCCGGGCGATCACTTCACGCTCAATGTGTCGGGCTATACCATGGGCGAGAATTTCGACACCTGGTTGATTCCCTCCATGCGCCTGATCGTCGATTTCAGCCTGGAAGAGCCCATGACGGCCGTCAACAGCTCCGGCCAGTCGGACAATCCTTCCAGCCCGCACTATACCGACGGCATCGACGCCTGGAGAGAAGGCCGGTATATCGCCTTCCCCTTCCAGGCGGGGGCCGTGAAAGCCCAGTATCGTAATGTCTTGGTGCTGACTCCGGCCGATGCCGTTCAGTCGCCGGAAGAAAAATAGAGAAGAGGAGAACAACGATCCGCCATGTCCATTTCCGTCATTCTCGCGCACCCCGACGCGGGCAGCTTCAATCACGCCATTGCCCGCGCGGCGGCCGCCCAGATCGAAGATAACGGCCACCGCGTTTGCTTCCACGATCTTTACCAGGAGCATTTCGACCCGTTGCTTTTAGGCCCCGAGATCCCCCGGGAGGCACCCTTGCCGGCGGCCATCGCGCGCCATTGCGAAGAGATCGCCCAGGCGCAGGGCATCGTCATCGTGCACCCCAACTGGTGGGGCCAGCCGCCCGCCATTCTCAAAGGCTGGGTGGACCGGGTGATCCGACCCGGCGTGGCCTATGAATTTCTGGAGGGCGACAGCGGCGAAGGGGTTCCCCGGGGCCTGCTGAAGGCGCGCGCGGCGGTCGTTTTCAATACTTCCAATACCGAGGCCCGAAGAGAGGTCGAGCTATTTGGCGATCCGCTGGAGACGATCTGGAAGAATTGTATCTTCGGCCTGTGCGGCGTCGCGGATTTCCACCGCCGCATGTTCACCGTCGTCGTCACCAGCAGCGACGATCAGCGCCGGGCATGGCTCGATGAGGTCCGGCGCAGCGTGGACCGGCGGTTTCCGAAGCTCTCTTAGCCGCCGGCTAAGCCGAATCTTTCTCCGTTTCGGCCGGCGGCTGGATGTGGAGTGTCTGGGTCGGGTAGGCGAATCCGATGCCTTCCTGGTCGAAGCGCTTGAAAATGGCCAGGTTGATGGCCTGCTGAATATCCATGTGGATGTTGAAATCGGAGTCGAGTACCCAGTAGACGGTCTCGAAATTCAACGCGAAGGCGCCGAATTCCTTGAAGTGCGCCCGGTCGAAACGGACCGGTTTTTGTTCTTCCACGATGGCTTTGATGATGCCGGGAATCATCTCCAGCTTTTCCAGCGGGGTCTGGTAGAGCACGCCGACGGCAAAGACCACCCGGCGCTCGAACATGCGCTTGTAGTTGCGGATGCGGCTGCGCAGCAGATCGTCGTTGGCAAATATCAGCTGTTCGCCGGAAAGGCTGCGCAGGCGGGTGGTTTTGAGCCCCACGTGCTCCACGGTCCCCATGTGGGCGTCGACGATAATGAAGTCGCCGATGACGAACGGCTTGTCCAGCACGATGGAGAACGAGGCGAAGATGTCGCCCAGGATGTTTTGCACCGCCAGGGCCACGGCGATGCCGCCCACGCCCAGTCCGGCGATCAGGGTGGTGACGTTGACGCCGAAGCTGTCCAGGGCCACCAGAAACAAAAAGGTCCAAAGCAGTATGCGCAGCAGAAAAGAGACCGAGCCGAGCATGGTAACGGCCTCGGCATTCTTCGCCAACTGTAGGCGGCGGTGGTGCTCGATCCAGGTCAGGACGGCCCGGGACACCAGCAGGCCGATCTGCAGCAGAAAACCCACCAAAAAAATCTTTTCGATGACGTTGGCAGCGGGTTTGGGCAAGGTCAGCAAAAGCGATCCGGAGTAAATGGCGGCGATCAGCAGAAAGAGCGGGTGGATCTCGTCGAGAACCTTAAAGAGGATTTTCTGCCAGATATGGCCGTCATCGGGGTCCTGGCGGCACAGATGCTTTTTCAGGAGGGCTTTGACAATGCCCGCCCCCAGGTAGACCGCCATGGTGCAGGCCAGCGCTATTGCCCAATCTTGTATCGGGTTGCCTAAAATCACGTAGTCAAGCATGGTTTTGCGAGGACTCCCTTGGAAAAATGTTAAAGGTAAACTAAACACACGCCTCCCCCAAAGTCAAACCGGCCAGCCCGCCCAGCGATTTTCGCTGAACAGCATTCATTCGGGGCCAACGCATGCACAGCACGTTCAGGTCATGTCCGGTTCAGCGGCCACCCATTTCAGGTGCCGCTAAAAAAATTCAAGTTTTTTCCAAATTCAACCGATACGCTTGTGCATGTGGATTTGAAAGAATACCGCCTCGGCATGTCTTTAAAGGGGGTTGCAATGAAAGTGCTCGTGGTCGATGACTCGCTCGTGGTGCGCACGATAATCGAAAATACCGTAAAACCAATGGGATATACCGTGCTTCAGGCCGGCAACGGTTTGGAAGCGCTGGATCTGTTGGCCAAATATGCCGAATCGGTGGAACTGGTGCTGCTGGATTGGAACATGCCGGTCCAGGATGGTTATGAGACCATCAAGCGCATCAAGGCCAATCCCTATTACGATCATATCTGCATCTTGATGGTTTCCACCGAATCCGAGGATGAAAAGATCGATCAGGCCTTCGCGGCGGGTGCCAATGGGTACTTGTCCAAGCCCTTCGATTCCGAGGAGTTGGCTGAGAAGATAAAGACGACGCTGGCGGCCTTCAGGGCCAGGTGATGTTGGAGAAGAACTATGAACAAGGTTCTATTGGTCGATTGTAGCGCCGAAACGACGAAAACGCTCACCGGGATTCTGGGCGACACCTGCGCCTTGTCGGGCCGCTCTTTTGGCGATGAGATGGCATCCAAGGCAAGCCGCATGGTTATCCTGGAGGCTTCCGGATCGGTGGAGGACGCCGCCGAAAAGGTCTCCAAGCTCCGGGTGGGCTGCGCCTTCCGGGCGATCCCGGTGATCGTCATCCACCCGGGGGAGGATGTGGCCACCATCGACCGCTTTTTAAGCGCCGGTGCCAGCGATGTGCTCTCCCTGGACGCCCCTCCCGGCGCCTGCCGGCAGATTCTCCAGGGCCACCTGATTCCCCACCGCACGCCCCTGGCCCAGGAGATGGCGTACCTGACGCCTTTTATCGAGAACACGGTGACGGTCTTCAGCAAGATGGCCTTCGTCGAGGCCGTTTTCCAGGAGGTCTACTTCGCCGACGATTTGAGGATATTTGGCGACATCTCCGGCATCATCGGCTTGTCCGGCAACTCCGAAGGCACCGTGGCCATCACCCTTTATTGGGACCTGGCCCGCAAGATCATCGCCAACATGATGAAGGTCCCCCCAGAGAAGATCAACGCCGAGTATATCCATGATGGCGCCGGTGAGCTGATCAACATGATCAGCGGCAGCACCAAGAAGCGCTTCAAGGGCACCCAATACCACTTCGACCTCTCGCTGCCCACCGTGGTGGTCGGTTCCGGCCACCAACTGGGGCATCCCGAAGGGTCGAGTATCGCCGTGCTGATTTTTGAAGTGGGCCAGGAGGCCTTCGTGCTCCAGGTGTGCCTCAAACCCAGGAACAAAGCCAGCGAACCGGGCGCATCCCTCCAGGGGATCGAGCTGTAGGCTTTGCGGCCGGGGAAGCAAGAGGCATGATCCGCCCATGACTGCCAATAAAGATATTCTTCTCATCCACCGGGACAGACCCTTTGTGGATAAGATCGTTCCGGTGATCCAGGGTGCAGGCTTTACGGTGCACAAGGCCACGGGCATGCGCGAGGCCTTATCGAGCCTTGGGGCCCATCCCGTGGGGCTGATCGTCTGCGACAAGGAGCTGGACGACATCAAGGGGATCGATTTTCTGGGGTTCATCAAAAAAGACCCTCTGCGCGAGACGATCCCCTTCATGTTTCTGGTCTCCCAGGCCAATCAATTCCGGCCGGCAGAGGCATTCACCCTGGGCGCGGCCGATTACCTGGTCTATCCCGTGGATGCCCGCATGCTGGTCGGCCGCATCGGCGACGTCTACACCGCGGAGGGTCAGGCCACGCCCAGGAGCCAGGCGCGGCCGGTGCCGCCCGAGCGGCCCAGGGTGCGTCCGGCAGGGTCTACGCCGGCCGTCAAAACGCCCATGCCAGACCAGGCGCCTGCGGCCGCGGCACCCCCCAAGCCGGCGCCCGCAGCACCCAAAGCATCCCCGGCCGCGGTCAAACCGGCCGCGCCGGCCCCCAGGCCGGTGGCCTTACCGAGCATGAATTTGGAGGTTTCCCGGGACGGCGTGATCTGGATGCCGAGCCGCATCAAAGCCTTTACGGAGCAAAGTATTGCCCTGCAGACCTCGCTGTTCGGCAAGGCCGGCGTGGCCCTGATGGTGCGCTTCAAGCTGCCCGAAGGCATTTTCGTGGTCAAGGGCCACATCAAGAGCATCGATTTCAAGGACTTCCAGAAACCGGCGGACATCGATCTCGTGGTGGTGGAAAATGATGCCTGGCGCCGCATTTTCAGGATTCTGACCCAGGGCCCGGATACCGCCCGCACCCATTCGGCACCGGCGACCCCAGCCGCCGTGGCCGCGCCGTCCGGCGACGTCATGGCGGCCACCGTGGCGCTGGCCGAGACGAACGGCGAAGGCCTCATCGATGGCGCCCAGCTCCAGCAGAACGCGGCCAAGAAGAAGGCGGCCTACGATATCCGCTTTTACAACAGCCTGATCGGCAAGCAGTTGGACAACTACCGCGTCATCTCCCTGGTCGGCGCGGGCAGCATGGGCGGTGTGCTGCAGGGCTGGGACGTGGCCCTGGAAAGGGAAGTGGCCCTGAAGATCATCTCCTTCGAACTCTCCTCCAAGGAAGAGTTCCGGGAGATGTTCATCAAGGAGGCGCGGGTGATCTCCAAGCTCAACCATCAGAACATCGCCCAGATCTATAACATCGGCATCAGCAGCGACATCCTCTACTATGCCATGGAGTTCATCGAAGGCGTGACGCTCAAGGAGATGATCAACAAGGAGCGCAAACTCAACCTGAGCAAGGGGTTGAAGATTCTGAGCACGGTGTGCAAGGCGCTGGAGGTCGTTTACCAGAACAGCGTGGTGCACCGCGACATCAAGCCGGCCAACATCATGGTCAACCGCGCGGGGGTCGTCAAGCTCCTGGATTTCGGCGTGGCCCACAGCAAAGAGGCCAAGACCGGCGGCAAGCGCCTGATCGCAGGCACCCCGTTATACATGTCTCCCGAACAGATCGCCGGCCTGACCCTGGATCACAAGAGCGATATGTACTCTCTGGGCGCGACCTTCTACCATGCCTTCTGCGGCGCGCCACCCTTCGAAGCCAACGAGATCAAGGCGGTCCTGGACATGCACCTCAACGAGTGCATGACCCCGCTGTGCCAGAAGGACCGCGGCATCCCCATCGCCCTGAGCGGGATCATCGAGAAGATGATGGCCAAAGATCCCACCGAGCGCTACCCCACCTTCCGGGCCGTCATCGAGGCGCTCGAGCTCTTGAACGCATAAAATTCGCATCAAATTATCCTGCCCCCCGACGACCGAACGGTTTACAAAAAATTTATTTGACAATCGAAAAACAACCGAATAAGAGTATGACTGACCGGCCAGTCATCCATCGGATCGGATCGAATGGGAGGACCCCATGCCTAAAGATACCTTCGCCAAGATCGCCGCAGACAAACGCGAACGATTGTTGCGTGAGGCGGCCTGCCTGTTCGCCGACCGGGGCTTCAACCAGACCGATGTGGCCGAACTGGCCAGCCGCGCCGGGGTGGCCAAGGGTTCCATCTACAACTATTTCGAGAGCAAGGAAGACCTCTTCCTCTACGTGTGCCGCGATGGCATGGAACGGTCGCGCCAGGCAGTTTACGGCGAACTGGACCCGGAATGGGACATCTACCGCCAGTTGGAGCACATCTTCAGCCAGGGCATGCGATTTGTCCTGGCCTATCCCGAGTACCTCAGCCTGTATGACAACATCGCCTCGCCGGGCATGGAGCGTTTTTCCGACCAGCTTTCGCTGGCCGTGGAAAAGCACACCTCCGACCACCTCAAGCAATTGATCCGGCGCGATATCCAAAGAGGGCTGGTGCGCGCCGATCTGGATGTCAACTACACCGCCTTCATGATCAACAGTTTGTACATCGTTCTACTCACCAGTCTGGTCTCACCGCACTACAAGATCCGCATGCGCGAATACCTGGAGATCGAAGACACACTCGATGAAACGGTCATTGCCAAGCACCTGCGCCGTACCAGCGCCATGATCGACCGGCTGCTGCGGCCGCCCGAAGAGTAGGGGGCTTCGGTGCCGGCAGGACCTTCAATTTAAAAGGAGGCACACCATGACCCAGACCACCGGCGGACAAATCATCGCCAAAATGCTCAAGGCCGAAGGCGTCGAAAAATTCTTCGGCATCGTGGACGGCACCTATCTACAGCTCTTTGCCCACTGCGTGGAGGAGGGGCTGCAGATGATCACCCCGCGCCATGAGGCCGTGGCGGCCCACATGGCCGGGGCCTATGCGCGCATGAGCGGCAAGCTGGGGGTGTGCATCGCCAGCAACGGGCCGGGCGTGGCCAACATGCTGGCCGGCGTGGCCGTGGAGAACGTGGAAGGCAACCGGGTGCTGCTCCTCACCAGCTCCCGGCGCACGGGCATCGCCTATCCGGATCGGGGCGGTGCTTACCAGTGCTTCGACCAGGTGGGCACGATCAAGAACATGGCCAAGTGGTCAGCCACCTGCGCCTATGCCGAGCGCATTCCCGAGCTGCTGCGCCAGGCCCTGCGCAAATGCTACCAGGGCCGGCCCGGGGTGGTGCACCTGGACGTGCCCGAAAACCTGATCAACGGACCCTGCCCGCAGACACCCATTCTGGCCCCGGCCCAATACCGCCGCACGTGGCCCCAGCCGCCGCCCGAAGATCAGGTGGCCCGGGCCGCCGAGCTGCTGATGCAGGCCAAACTGCCCGTGATCCATGCCGGCAGCGGCGTGATCCACGCCCAGGCCTATGACGCGCTGCGCCAGGTGGCCGAGGCGCTGCATGCGCCGGTAACCACCTCCTGGGCCGGCCGCGGCGTGCTCGACGAGCGCCACCCCCTGGCCTGGCCCATGGTGCATATCGACGCCAACAATGCCGTGCGCACCCAGGCCGACGCGTGCCTGTGCCTCGGATCGGACATGGGCGAGACCGACTGGTGGGGCAAGGCCCCCTACTGGGCCAGGCCGGAGAACCAGAAGTTCATCCAGGTGGACATCGACGAAGAGCGCCTGGGACGCAACCGGCCCGGCGATCTGGCGGTGCTGGCCGACGTGGGCCTCTTCTTGAAAATGCTGCTGGCGCGTCTCGAGGCAGCCGCCGGCAAGATGGATCTGGCCGACCGGCGCGCCCGGGTGGCCGAACTGGCCAAGCTGAAGCAGGCCGACCGCGCCAAGCTGGACGAGATGCTGGCCCTGCCGCTGGAACCCATGGTCTCCTGCCATGTGCCGGTGGTTTGCCGCGAACTGTTTCCCGACGATGCCGTGGTGGTCTTCGACGGCGGCAACACCGCCGTGTGGGGCAACTTCTACACCCCCATCCTCGCACCCAACACCCAGTTGAGCACGCCCCACATGGGCCATCTGGGCGCGGGCGTGGGCCAGGCCCTGGGGGCCGCGGCGGCCCGGCCGGACAAAGCGGTCTACTGCCTGATCGGCGACGGCGCCATGGGTTTTAACATGCAGGAGATCGAGACCGCCGTGCGCAACGGTTACAAGGTGGTCTTCCTGGTGCTGGTGGACAAGGCCTGGGGCATGGTCAAGATCAACCAGATGTTCGCTCTGCAGGCGGTCAAGGAGAACTTCAAGACCGCCCTGGGCGCCGATAAGAACGGCACCATCAACACCGACCTGGGCGAGATCGCCTGGGACCGCCTGGCCGAGGCCATGGGCGCCTTCGGGGCGCGCGCCGAGACGCCGGCCCAGCTCCGCGACGCCCTGGCGCAGGCCCGCCAGGCCGACCGCTGCGCCGTGATCCACTGTCACGTGAATGCCGAGGCCCACATGATGGCCCCGGGCCTGATGTACTTCAAAGCCATGCACCAGGAGCCTGCGGGAGCGTAAACAGGAGGATACTATGGATGCGGCCGCCGTTGATCAGATCAGCCTGAACTTCAGCAAGAGTGGTTTGTTGGGTCTCAATGCCGTGATCGGCCTGATGATGTTCGGCATGGCCCTGGACATGCACCTGGAAGATTTCAAACGCGTGATCCGTTCGCCCAAGGGGCCGGCCATCGGTTTGGCGGCCCAGTTCCTCCTGTTGCCGGCCTTCACCTACCTGCTGACCCTGGTCCTGCCGGTGACCCCCTCCATGGCCCTGGGCATGATGCTGGTGGCCGCCTGCCCGGGCGGCAACCTCTCCAACCTGATGACCTATCTGGCCGGCGGCAACACGGCCTTGTCGGTGAGCATGACGGCCGTCTCCACCGTGACGGCCGTGTTCATGACGCCGTTCAATCTGGCCCTGTGGGGCAGCCTCAACCCGGCGACCCACGCCATTTTGCGCAGGGTATCGCTCGACCCCATGGATGTGTTTCAAACCATCATCCTGATCCTGGGCATTCCCCTGCTGCTGGGCATGACCACCTCGCGCTTCTATCCCGCCTTGGTGGAGAAGATCCGCAAGCCATTCAAAATCGCGGCCATGGTGATCTTCGGCCTCTTCGTGCTGGCCGCATTGGGGGCCAACTGGCAAAATTTCCTGCGCGCCGTGGGCATCGTGGCCTTCGGCGTGTTCGTGCACAACGCCCTGGCCCTGACCCTCGGCTACACTTCGGCCCGGGCCTTCGGGCTGCCCGAGGCCGACCGCCGGGCCGTGAGCATCGAGGTGGGCATTCAGAACTCGGCCCTGGCCCTGGTGCTGATCTTCCAGTTCTTCAACGGGCTGGGCGGCATGGCCATCATCGCCGGCTGGTGGGGGGTCTGGCACATCATCTCCGGCCTGACCATGGCGACCTTCTGGTCGCGGCGGCCCATCGCCGCGCAAGCCGTAAAGGAGTAATGTATGGCTGAGCAAACAACCGTGTATCGTTCGGTCCTGGTCACCGGGGCGGCCGGCTACATCGGTCGCCAGGTGGTGGCCGCCCTGGCCGCCGACCGTCGGCAATTGACGACCATCGTGGCCAGCGATCTGCGCGAGCAGTCGCCGGAAGCGCGTCTGGCCGGGGTGCACTACCTGGCCATGGACATCTGTGCGCCCGAACTGGCCCAGGCCCTTGCGCAGTACAAGGTGGATGTGGTCGTGCACCTGGCGGCCATCGTGACGCCCGGTCGCGACTCGGACCGCAGCCTGGAGTACAAAGTGGATGTGCTGGGCACCGAAAACGTGCTCAAGGCCTGTGTGGGTGCCGGGGTGCGGAAGTTCATCTACACCTCCAGCGGCGCGGCCTACGGCTACTACCCGGACAACGCCCCCTGGCTGGATGAAAACGATCCCATCCGGGGCAACCAGGAGTTCGCCTATTCTTATCACAAACGGTTGGTGGAAGAGATGCTGGCCCGCTACCGGAGCGAACATCCGGCCCTTCAACAGTTGATCTTCCGGCCGGGCTTCATCCTGGGGGCCCAGACCCGCAACCAGATCACCAATCTCTTCGAGCAGAAGCGCATCACCGGCCTGAAGGAGGTGGACAGCCCCTTCGTGATCATCTGGGACCAGGATGTGGCCGGGGCTATTCTGCAAGGCATTTTCCAGGGCGGCAGCGGCATCTACAACCTGGCCGGCGACGGGGTCTTGACCTTGTCGGAAATGGCGCGCCTGCTGGGCAAGCCTTACCGGGCCTTGCCGGCGGGGCTGGTGGCCGCCGCGCTGTGGGTGGCCAAGCGATTGCGCCTGACCCAGTACGGCCCGGAACAGGTGCGTTTCCTGCGCTACCGGCCGGTGCTCTCCAACCGGCGTTTGAAAGAAGAGTTCGGCTATACGCCCCGCAAGACCAGCCGGCAGGTATTCGACTACTACCTGGAGCATCGCAGGAGAGCCCATGCAGCGGCAGTTCAAGCATAAGATCGTGGTGGTGACCGGCGCGGCCGGCGGCCTGGGCCTGGCCTATGCCCGGCGCTTCGGCCGGGCCGGCGCGCGCATCGCCATGCTGGACATCGACGGCCCCGCGGTGACGGCCGCGGCCGAAGCCCTGCGCGCCGAGGGCATCGACACCCTGGCCCTGGCGTGCAATGTGGGCGATGCGGGCGATGTGGTGGCCGCCATGGAACGCATCCTGGCGCACTTCGGAGAGATCGATGTGCTCATCAACAACGCCGGCATCAGCGCCCGGGCGGCCTTTGTCCAGACCCGCCTGGAGGTCTTCCACAAGGTCATGGCCGTCAATTTCTTCGGCCCGCTCTACGGCACCAAGGCGGCCCTGGGCAGCTTGACGCGGCGCAAGGGCTTGATCGTCGCCATCAGCTCCCTGGCCGGTTATACGCCCCTGTTGGGCCGCACGGCCTATGCGGCCAGCAAGCACGCCCTGCACGGCCTGTTCGATTCGCTGCGCAGCGAACTGCGCGGCACTGGCGTGGGCGTGCTCATCGTCTGCCCGGGCTTTACCGCCACCGGCATCGGCGCGGCGGCCCTGGACGGCGACGGCCGCATCACGCGTCACCCCCAGTCCACGGTGGGCCGGCCGGCCAGCCCCGAACAGGTGGCCGAAGCGGTGTTCCAGGCCGCCCGGAAGAACAAACGGCTGCTGGTCCTGTCGCCGGCGGGCCGTATCGGTAGAATCGTAAACAAGCTCTCGCCGGCGCTTTACGAATGGCTGATGACGCGGGCGGTGAGCAGCGAGTTGCAAAGATAAACGCGCGCTTTCGCGAAGAATCTAAGGAGAACGACAATGACCAAAATGACCCCCTCCGAAGCATTGGTGGAAACCTTGGTGGCCGAAGGCGTGGACACGGTCTTCGGCATCGTGGGCAGCGCCTATATGGATGCCCTGGATCTCTTTCCGGCGGCCGGCATCCGCTTCGTGCCGGTGGCCCACGAGCAGGCCGCCTGTCATGCCGCCGACGGCCTGGCGCGTGTCACCGGCCGGCCCCAGGCCTGCATCGCCCAGAACGGACCGGGCGCGGCCAATTTCGTCTCGGCCATGACCGCGGCCTACTGGGCCCATTCGCCGGTGGTGGCCATCACCCCCGAGACCGGCAGCATGGGCATCGGCACCGGCGGCTTCCAGGAGCTGGACCAGATGGCCATGTTCGAGGCTCAGACCGTCTACCAGGTGCGCGTCAACCGTCCCGAGCGCATGGCCGAACTGGCCCGCCGGGCCTTCTACATGGCCAAGAACTTCAACGGCCCGACCCAGCTCAACATCCCCCGGGATTACTTTTACGGCGTGTGCACCGACGAGATCTACACCACCCCCGTCATCGGTCGCGGCGCCGGCGACCGCGCGGCCCTGGAGCAGGCGGCCGCCCTGCTGGCCCAGGCCAAGTACCCGGTGATCCTCTCGGGCGGCGGCGTCTCCCAGGCCGATGCCCTGGCGGAAGTCAAAGCCCTGGCCGAATACCTCACGGCGCCGGTGGTCAACTCCTATCTGCACAACGACACCTTCCCGTCGGCCCACCCGCTGGCGGCCGGCCCCATCGGCTACTGCGGCTCCAAGGCGGCCATGCGCACCATTGCCCAGGCCGATGTGGTCCTGGCGCTGGGCTCGCGCCTGGGGCCCTTCGGCACCCTGCCCCAGTACGACATGGAGTACTGGCCCAAACAGGCCAAAATCATCCAGGTGGATGTCAACGTCGCCGTGCTGGGCTTGAGCAAGCGGGCCGACGTGGCCTCCTGCGGCGATGTCAAAGCCTTCTGCCTGGAACTGCTGGCATTGCTCAAGGCGCAGCGTCCGGGCTTGACCCCGGATCTTTCGCGCATCGAAGCGCTCGCCGCGGCCAACCAGGTCTGGGCGGACGAACTGGCCCAGTGGTCCGCCTCGACCAATGCCTTGATGCAGCCCCGGCGCTTTCTGGCCGAGCTGGCCAAGGCCATTCCGGCCGGTTCGATCATCGCCACCGACATCGGTAATAACTCTTCCATGTGCAACGCCTATTTCAAGTTCACCGGCGTGCGCCAGCACATCTCGGCCCTGAGCTGGGGTAACTGCGGTTTCGCCTATGGCGCGGCCATGGGGGCCAAGATCGGCCGGCCGGACAAAGCGGTCTTCGCCTTCCAGGGCGACGGCGCCTACGGCATCAGCGGCATCCAGGAAGTGATGACCGCCGTGCGCGAGAAGATCCCGGTGATCGCCATCGTCGCCAACAACCTGGAGTGGGGCGCCGAGAAGAAAAACCAGATCGATTATTACGCCAATCGCTTCGTGGGCGCCGACCTGCGCGAGAACCCCGACTACGCCAAGCTGGCCGAAGATATGGGCGCCAGGGGCTACCTGGTGAAAGATTACCGCGAGGTGGGCGATGTGGTGCGCGATGCCGTGGCCTCGGGCCGGCCGTGCGTCATCAACGCCATGATCCAGGGCGGGGCCGAAGTCTTGGCCGAACCCTTCCGGCGCGATGCCTTGAAGATGCCGGTGCGCTATCTGGAGAAGTACAAGCATTTGAACGGATAGATATTTTACTCGTACGCGTACGAAGTCCCGCACCCCACAGGTGATACGGAGCCGAAGAATTATGCAAACGAAAACGGAAGTAAAAACAATTCAAAGCGCGGATAAGGCGCCGGCGCGCGAAGTGCCCAAAGACACCGCCAAAATCATTCTGGTGGTGCTGGCCGTTCTGATGGCCAATGTCTGATTGCGAGGAAAGCGTAATGCGATGAAGGTGCTCATCTGCAACAGCGGCAGCAGCTCGCTCAAAGTCAAGCTGCTGGAGATGCCCGGAGAGCGTGAGCTGGCCCGGGGACTGGTGGAGCGCATCGGCGATCCCCAGGCCCCGGCGCGCCTGGGGTGCGCCCCTCCGGGGGAGAACGCCATCCGCCGGGAGCTGACCTGCGCCGATCACCGCCAGGCCCTGGCGCTGCTGCTCGATATCCTGGGATGCGCGGAGGTCTTCCTGGTGGGTCATCGCCTGGTGCACGGCGGCCACCTTTTCGCCGGCGCCACGGTGGTGGATGACCGGAGTCTGGCCCAGATGGAGACCCTCCGGGAGCTGGCGCCGCTGCACATGCCGCCGGCCCTGGCCGTGGTCCGCGCCTGCCGCGACCTGCTGCCCGGGGCGCGCCAGGTGGCCTGCTTCGATACCTCCTTTTATTTGAGCATGCCGGCCAAATCCTACCTCTACGCCGTGCCCCGGGACTGGTACACCGAGCACGGCGTGCGGCGCTTCGGCTTCCACGGCCTCTCCCACCACTACGTGACGCTGATGGCCTCGGAGATGCTGGCCCTGCCCCTGGACCGGCTCAAGTTGATCAGCGCCCACCTGGGCAACGGCGCCAGCATCACGGCTTTCGATGGCGGGCACGTGCTGGATACCTCCATGGGCTTCACGCCCCTGGAAGGCCTGATCATGGGCACGCGCGCGGGGTATCTCGATCCGGCCGTACTGCCCTATATGGCGCGCCGCACAGGCCTGAACCTGGATCAACTGGTCGATCTGCTCAACACCCGCAGCGGACTTTCCGCCATCAGCGGCCGCGGCCGGGATCTGCGGGCCATCATGGCCGCCCGGGCCGAAGGGGATGGCGACGCAGCCCTGGCCGTGGAGATGTATGTCCACACGCTGCGTAAATACATCGGGGCGTATTGCTTTGCGCTCGGCGGCTGCCAGGCCCTGGCCTTCACCGCCGGCGTGGGGGAAAACAGCCCCGAACTGCGCGCCTTGGCCCTGGAAGGCCTGGAGGATCTGGGCCTCTGCCTGGACCCGGCCGCCAATGCCCGCATGATCGGCGTCTGCGGTTTGATTTCGGCGGCCCACAGCCGGGTTAAAGTGCTGGTGATTCCCACCGACGAAGAACGCATGATCGCCCGCCAGGCGTACGCCTTGGTTTGACATCAGGCACCTCACCCTTAGCTTCTCCTCTATCGGAAAGCTATAAGGAGGTGTGCCATGCCCAAAATCGTCCGCTTTCACAAGACCGGTGGACCGGAAGTACTTCAGTTCGACGAACTGCCCCTGGTAGAACCCGGCAACGGCGAGGTGCGGATCAAGGTCGAAGCCCTGGGGCTCAACCGCGCCGAAGTGCAGTTCCGCCTGGGCCTCTACCTGGAGCGTCCCCATCTGCCCGCGCGCCTGGGCTACGAGGCCGCCGGTATCGTGGATGCCATCGGCCCCGGGGTCCAGGGGGTTGCGATCGGCGACCGGGTGAGCACCATTCCGGGCTTTTCCCAAAACAAATACGGGGTCTACGGCGAATCGGCGGTGGTGCCGGCCGCGGTCGTGGCCCGCTATCCCGATAATCTATCGGCCGCCCAAGGCGCGGCCATCTGGATGCAGTATCTGACAGCCTACGGCGCCCTGGTCGAACTGGGCGGCCTGCAACCGGGCGAAGCGGTGCTCGTCACCGCCGCCAGCAGCAGCGTGGGGTTGGCCGCCATTCAGATTGCCAAGCGCATCGGCGCCGTGGCCGTCGCCACTACCCGCGGCCCGGGCAAAAAAGATATGCTGCTCCAGGCCGGCGCCGATCATGTCATCGTCACCGAGCAGGAGAACGTCTTCCTGCGCACCAAGGAACTCACCGACGGCAAAGGGGTGCGCCTGATCTTCGATGCCGTGGGCGGGCCCTTCGTGGAAAAACTGGCCAAGGCCGCCGCCCCGGGCGGGACGATCTTCATCTACGGACTGCTCTCCATGGAGCCCACCCCTTTTCCCCTGGGCCAGGCCCTGGCCAAGGGTCTTTCCCTACGCGGCTACACCCTCTTCGAGATCAGCGGCCACCCGGAAAAACTGGCCCGGGCCAAGCAGTTCGTCTACGAGGGGCTTCAATCCGGGGCGTTCACCCCGGTCATTGCCCGCACCTTCCCCCTGGACCAGATCGCCGAGGCCCATCGATACATGGAATCCAACCAGCAGGTGGGCAAGATCGTGGTGACGGTTTAGCTCGAAATAAGACTTGCCGGTGAGGCGATTGCCGCCTATATGCGAATCATAATCTGAGCCGAAAAGGATGCGCAATTGGATCACCCCGGACCCTATATCTGGCAACGGCCTTCATGGCCTTTTAATTTGTTGGGATCATGAGCGTGCCGCAGGCTCTTTTTTCACCATCTTCATTGCACCCGCGGAGGCAACAAGGTCATTATCTTTTTGACCGTGTAGTATAGACCGGCTTGGATCAGAAAGGCCGGCGCAAACCACATAAGCCACAATTGCAGCACGTAAGGCCAATCGATCCTACAATTGTCCAAGTCACCACCGATGCAGAATTCGCCCATCGAATTATGCGTGATGCCGACATACAAAGCGGTGGAGGCTAATATGGCCGCGACAACCGCGAAGATGCCAAATGCTTTTTTCATTTTGTGCACCCTTCTTTTATCCAGGGTTTTTCCCAATAAAGTGAAACAATCCGCGCCCCATAATCCGTAACTTTTATCGCCGCAAGAGAGTTATAGAGGGTCCCTATCTTCGCTCGGGTCGGGTTTTCGAGGCGGTCTCTAATCCTTCTCAAGAGGATTACGCCAAATTCGATATTGTACCGCGGGACCTTCAACACTTCGGGAGTGACACCCAGGTTGCGCCAGTATGCGTAATGGATATTCATGGGTAGGATGGTTCTGCGCCAGGGATGGATGGCATCGTACCAGCCATGGGTGGTTTCCATGTACATGATGGCTTTCACCAGTTCGGAGTCGATTCGATGGCGTCGGGAAATCTGGGTGATGTGAGCGCACCATTTGCCCACCTCGCTTTGATTTCCCAGTTCATAAAATGGTTTGGTGCCAATTGCCTTGGGGTTGTCTTCTATGGGGAAAAGCGCCGGCGTGTTATCGATAATACTTTGTTTCCGTTCTTCGGCCTTGTAAAGGATGGGCTTTTCGAGGTCTTTGATTTCCTTCCCGGCCACCGCGGCGTTTGACATGCTATCCTCCATTCGTTATTGGGAAAATTACTCTGTTGTCTTTAAAGGATAGAATCGAAGAGTATGTTTAGCGGGCTGTCGAGTCCGCTTCACTCTTTGAGGCGTTGCGCTCTTTTGAAACTGCGCACGTGCTACGTGAATGCCGCGGCTGTCGAAAAGTACGCGCCTTGCCTGGTGGCCTGATTCTTGTTTTCAACAGCCTGTTACGCGATTAGTTTTTTATCGAGCAAAATAGGGGAGAAGCCGCGCGTAAGCATTTTCATCTGAGGCCTTCAATTGGAGGTCAGGTTCCGTGCGGAAGGCAAATTTATCTATTCTAATAAAGGTTTGATGTCAACAGGAAGCAAAAGGTTTTTTGATCCTACGCCCCCTTGCCGAAACCGCAGCGCGGATAGGTGCAGCTAGGGCAGTTGCGGCAAAGGCCCCCATGCCCCAAAAAGGCCAGATCCTTTTTCCCGACCCGTTCGCCGGCCAGCACGCGCGGCAGGATCAGATCCAGGGCCGTGGTTTGATGGTGCAGGCCGCAGGCCGGCACGCCCAGCAGGGGAATCGCACCGATGTAGGCCACCAGGAACATGGCCCCCGGCAGGGCCGCCGCGCCGTAGTGCATCTCGGTGGCGCCGGCCCGGCGGATGCCCTGGCGGGTGACGTCGTCGGGATCGACGCTCATGCCGGCGGTGGTGATGAGCAGGTCGCAGCCCTGGTCCATTTGGTCTTTGAGGGCCGTGGCGATGGGCTCGGCATCGTCGGGCACGCAGGTGGCGGCGACCACCGCCGATCCCAGGGCGGCCAGCTTCTCGGTGAGGATGGGCACGAAGCGATCCTCGACCAATCCCTGATAGACTTCATTGCCGGTGACGACGATACCGGCTCGGGCGGCCCGCAGGGGCGCCACCGAAAGCAGGGGGCCGTTCTGGCCGGCCACGGCCGCGGCGCGTTCGATGGCCGCCCGGGGCATGACCAGCGGGATGGCCCGCGTGGCGGCCACCATCTCGCCTTTGGCCACGCGGGTATGGTTGTGCAGCGTGGCGCACATCACTTCGTCGATCAGGTTGAAGGCGGCCAGGGCCGTGGTATCCACCCGCAGCAATCCGTCGCGGCCGGCCCGCAGTTCGATCTTGCCCTCCCGGGGCGCGTCTTCCCACACCACGCCGTCGCCGGCCAGGGCCACCGCCAGCAACGCGGCGGCCTGGTCTTCGTGGATCTCGTCGGGCGCCAGATCGATGACGTAGAGCTGGTTCTTGCCCAGGCGCTGCAGGCGGCAGACATCTTCGGCGCAGACCGTGTGGCCCTTGCGAAAGGCCGGACCCTTAAATTCCCCGGGGCGGATCTCGGTGATGTCGTGGGCCAGTTGGGTGCCGACGGCTTCGGCCAGGTGGATTTTCTTCAGCATGGATGTTGCTCCTGCTTTTTTCGTAGTCACCAAGGGGTGATTTCAAAATGTTCAATCGGGCTCAAGATCAAGGCGGGGTGAGGGGGCCAACCGCAGACATACACGTAGTATTTCGAGGATTGGCCACCTCGCCCCAACGCCGATATTGGGCCCGAGGGGACATTTTGAGATCACCCCTCTTCTTCCGGCCGCCAGTTCATATCCTCCCAGGCCACCAGCCGGGGGTCTGAAAAATAGGCGCCCTGGCCGCAGGGTTTGCACAGCAGCCCTTGGGGCGAATTGACCTGCTTGCCGTCGCGCACCACCTGGCCGCAGCGCACGCAGACGACCTTGCTGCGCGTGGGGCCGGGCAGTTCCAATTCGGAGAGCGGCACGCGCACCTGCTGCACCTGGAAGAGCACGCTGTCGGGCATGCGTTTGTAAGCGGCGATTTGGCGCGCGACCTTGTCTTCGATTCCCGGCGCGTAGAGTTCGCAAAGATCGCGGGCATCTTCGGTGGAGATGATCCGAAAAGCCGCTCCCGTGTCCAGGCGCACGAAGGTGGCGGCCATGATGCCATAGTCGGCGAATTTAAGCGAGCGCCGCCCCAGGCGCACGCCGGTGACCTGGGCCACGGCATCGGCCGTGCAGCGATCCATCTCCACATAGACGATCAGTCGCTTGATCTGCTCGCGGCGGCGCGGTTCGTCCAAACCGATGAGCCGGCAGCCGAGCAGGGCCATGCGCACGCCGACCACCTGCCCCGGGCACAAGTGTCCGTGGGCGGCGGCGGATTCGGCGAGCAAAACGTGGAACGGTTGCATGAACGTCCCTATCTCTGGGCCCCGGCCGCCAGGGCGGCCCGGAGCGCCTTGTTGTCCTTGGGTGGCGCCGGGAAGCCGGGCCGGTTGATCATGGCGATGGCTTCGGTGGGGCAGCCGGTGGCGCACACGGCGCAGCCGAAGCAGCGGTCCAGGTCCACCACCGGCATCTCTTGGGCGCCCATGGTCAGGGCCGTGGCCGGGCAGCGGTCGAGGCAGGTTTCGCAGGCCGTGCACTTCTCGGCATCGAAGAGCGGCTGAAAGCCGGAGTTAAAGTAGAGCGCCGGTTTCTCTTTGGCCAGGGCGCGGACGACGGTCACGCAGTGCCAGCGGTCGCAGTTGCAGATGAAGCCGATGCCCTCGGTCATGTTGACACTCATGTGGATCAGGCCGGCCTCCTCGGAGCGTTCGAGCACCGCGCGCGCCTCCTCCTTGGTCAGCATGCGGCCGTTGAGCCGTTCGACGGCGAATTGGGCCGCCGGACCGAAGTTCATGCAGACATCGTTGGGCATGCCGTGGATGTCTTCGCCGCGCAGCAGGGCCGCATGGCGGCAGAAGCAGGTGGTCACGGCGATCTGATCGTTGCGGTCGATGAAGCTCTGCACCTGATCGTAGGTGTGCACCTGATTGCCGGCCGCCACCGTGCGGTCCACGGTGATCACGCGGTTGAGGGGGTAGGCCGGGGCCCCGACGTTGCTTTTGGTATCGAAGGCCTTCTTGTAGGCGTAGATCAGCTTGGCGAGCTGCTTTTCGCGTTCGCCGCTGCGGCCGGGCATGAACTGGAACTCCAGGATGCCGGGCATGAAGCGCGCACTCTGGTAATAGACAACATCGCCCATGCGCAGGGCCATGCAGAGCCCCTTGTCGGCCATGGCCTCCAGCAGGGCCTGGATCTCGGCCGTCTCCCGACCCATGCCCTGGGCCAACTGCTCGGCGGTAAAGGGCCCCTTGGGCATGGCGTTGTTCACTTCGGCCTCGGCGGGGGTGAACATCACCTCCACCATGGCGAAGAACTCGGGGATATCCATGCCCGAAAAATCGCCGCCGCGCTTTTTCATCACTTCCAGTAGTTGACGATAGACCGGATGGCTCATGGGAATATACTCCTTTCATGAATTTCTGTTTCAGGCCGCTTCCACCCGGCAGGGCACGAAGCGGTGCAGCGGCGTGCCGATCGGGTCGCGGTGGGTGTTTTTGGTCAGGCGGTTGACGTTGATGCCGTAGACGGTGTCACCGTATTGCAAACCGAAGCCGTGGGGGATCAGCACCGTGCCCGGACGCACCTGGTCGCTCACCTCCAGCTCGCCCGTTTCGCTGCCGGCCTCGGTAAATACTTTGACCTGCTGGCCGTCCGTGAGCCCCAGGGCTTGGGCGTCGTCGGCGTGCACGGCCACTGCGCAGGCGCGCCGGCCCGCGTTCCAGGCCGGGTTGCGCATCAACGTGTTGGCGTTGTGCTGGGTGTGGCGGCCGGCGTTGAGGATCAGGGGATAGGCCGCCGGCAGGCGCAAGGCTTCGGCCTCGCTTTTGGCATCCAGGGTTCGGGCTTCCTCAGCCAGTTCGGGGATCAGCACTTCGATCTTAGCCGAGGGGGTGCGCAGCAGTTTCAGGTTCTGGTCCGGATCGACCTTGCCCACCCACAGCCCCTGGGGCTTATCCAGCAGGGCCTGGAAGACCCGGTCGCCCAGATCCGGTCCGGGGGCGAAACCGGCCCGGGCGGCATTTTCGTGGAAGGCGCCCGGTGCGGTCATCAGCATGCCCCACAACGCCGCCTTGGCCGCGCTGTCCCACTCCCGGCCCAGGGTCTCGGCCAACACAAAAGGCATGGCTTTGAGGGCTTTGGGCTCCTGGGCGGCCCAGGTCATGAGCTGGAGACCGAAGGCCATGCGGTCACCGGAGGCCGCGGTACGCAGCTCGTCGGGAATAGCCGGGATCAGGCCCAGGCGGCCGGCCAGGCGCGTGAAGATCTGGGAGGCCTCCAGGCACTCGGACGGCGGTGGTACGATGGGCCGGCGCAACTGCAGGAACACTTCGGGAAAGGTCATGGGGAAGAAGGTGGTGTCCCACGATTCATAAAAGGTGCGGCAGGGCAGCACGTAGTGGGCCAGCCGGGCCGTCTCGCTCATCACGATGTCGTTAACCACCAGCAGATCGAGCTGGCCGAAAGCTTTTTCGAAGGCCGTGGTGTCGGGATAGGCGCGCAGCGGGTTGCACGTGCTCACCAGCACCGCGCGCAGCCGCTCGGGGTGCTCGGAGAGGATCTCTTCGGCCATGGCTCCGGGCGGAAACGAACCGGCCGCGGCCGGCGGCAGATTTGTCACCAGGGTGCGCCAGGTCTTGGGGTTGCGCTCGTCGGCGTGGGAGCCCATGGGCATCACCATGCCCGGAATGATGTTGCCGCCGCGTACGCCGAAGATGCCGCACACGGCCCCCAGCACGTTCATCAGGTAGGAGTTGAGCGTGCTGCGCCGGCCCATGAAGATGCCCAGGTCCGGGTGGAAGGCCCAGCGCCGGGTGGCCATCCGGCGGCACAGGTCGTGGACCGGGTCGTATTCCAGCTCGCACACCGCCAGGGCCGCGCGTACATCGAACTTTTCGAACCAGGGCCGGATCGTCTCCCAGCCCTCCACGTGCTCTTTAATATAGGCTTTGTTCTCCCACCCCTGGGCCACGATGATGGCGATCATGGCCTTGATCAGCAGGGCGTCGCTGCCGGGTCGCACCGCCAGGTGGATGTCGGCGATGGCCGCTGTCTCGCTGCGGCGCGGGTCGATCGCCACCAGCAGGCGGTCCGGGTCTTTGCTGAACCCCTTGAGCACCAGGGGCGCCCGGGGCATCTGGTGGCTCTGCATGCCGTTCCAGCCCCAGGCCACCAGCATCTCGGCATGGTGTTCGTCCGGCCCGTTCATGTAGTATTGCCGGCCGAACATGCGGCCCGCCACCCAGAACAGGCCGCTGAACTCCTGGCCGGCCGACGAGTAGAGATACTGCGAGCCCATGGCCCGCAGCAGCGACACACCGAAGGCCGCCTCGCTATGACCTCCCTGGCCGCTGGCACCCATGTAGGCCAGGCAGCGCGGGCCGTGGCGGCCCACCAGCTCTTGCAACCGTTCGGCGATTTCGGCGATGGCCTGGTCCCAGGAGATCGGTTCGAAGCCGTTGCCTTTGCGCTTCAACGGTTCGGTCAGGCGGTCGGCCGGATATTGATGGTAGATCACGTTGAGTCCCTTGCGGCAGGCATAGCCCTGGCTGCGCGGGTTCTCCTTATCCGGCCGCACCTTGACCATGCGGTCGTTTTCCACCTGGATCTCCAGCCCGCAGTTCTGGGCGCACAGGACGCATCCGGTTTTATGCCACACACTCATGGGGTCCTCCTCACTATTGGATTCGAAGCTTGCTAAACCCAACACCATGTGCCAGAAAAAGAAAAGTGGCAGAAATGACAAAAAGCGTTCGAAAACGGCCACGACTTGGGAGGATCATTATGGCGCACATCACCTTGCTGGCCTTGGAGGGGTGCTTTTCGTCGGCCATCGCCAATCTCGTGGACGGCTTCTGGATCGCCAACGCCTGGCATCGCGCCTTGTGCTGTGGTGAAGGGGCCCTGTTCGAAACCTGCATCGCCACCTGGGACGGCCGGCCGGTGCGCGCCGTGGGCAACCTGCTGGTGCAGCCCGATGCGGCGCTGGCCGCCGTCGATCGCACCGATGTTGTCGTGGTCCCGGCCAGCATGCCCCTGCCCGAGCGTGCCATGCCCGGCATCGCACCCATTCTGGCGTGGCTGACGGCCCAACACGAGCGGCGCACGCTGCTGGCCTCGGCCTGCACCGGCGCGTTCCTACTGGCCGAAGCCGGCCTGCTGGACGGCAAGACGGCCACCACCAACTGGCAGTTCGCCCGGCCCTTCCAGCGCCGCTATCCCAAGGTGTGCCTTGCCATGGACCGCATCCTCACCGAAGACGGCAACATCTTGTGCGCCGGCGCCACCTCGGCCGTCATGCACCTGGGGTTGCATCTGATCCGGCGTTTCGGCTCCGAGGATCTGGCGGCCGTGTGCGCCAAGGCGTTTCTGATCGATCCCAACCGTGACAGCCAGGCGCCTTATACCATCTTCCAGCCGCGCAAGCACCACGGGGACGAAAAGATCCTCAAGGCCCAGCAGTGGCTGGAAGCAAATTACGGCGCCACCGTGGCCATCGACGACCTGGCCGCCCAAGTGGGCATCAGCCCGCGGCATTTTAAGCGCCGCTTCCGCAAGGCCACCGGTGAAACCCCCTTGGGTTACCTGCAGAACGTGCGCATCGAAGCCGCCAAACAGAAGCTCGAGAACACCCAGGAGAACGTCAACGAGATCACCTACTGCATCGGCTACGAAGACAGCAGCACCTTCCGCCGCCTGTTCAAGAAGCACACCGGCATCTCGCCGCGGGAGTACCGTGACAAGTTCTGCGGCCTGAAGGTCGCCTGAGGGCCGTCAGGTCTCGAAACGCTTGGTGCAGGCCCGGCAGCACGGATCGGGCCGGCCCTCGGCCAGGGCTTGTCGGAAGTCGCGCCAGGCCGGGCTCTCCCAGACTTCCAACGGTTCCTGGTCATGGAGGTTGCCGAAGACCCGGCGCAGGGGGTCGTCGCCGGTCAGGGGCACCTGGGTCCGGGTGCAGGGGGACATGCCGCCGTCCACGCCGACGAAGAGGGTGCGCTCGGGGTTCTCCCGGCAGCGGGTGCCGGGCGCCGTTGGATCAGGCAAGGCGTAGTGAAAGGCGATCCCCAGGCTGTGGGCCTCGGCCGCCGCTGTTTGGAGCAAATTCCTGGCTCGGGCCAGCTTTTCGGTCTCGTGGCAGGCGAAGCCGTCGGCGGCCAGGTGGGGTGCCGGCAGGTAGTCCAAGGTGCTGACCACCGCGGCGTGCACGCCCAGGCGCTGCATCAGGGCCGGCAGTTCGGCCACCGCCGCCATGCTCGAGGCCAGCATCAGGTAGGCGATGTGGATTTCCAGGTGCACCCCCTGGCGCTCCCGGCGCACCCGTTGCAGCGCTTCGATGGCCGCGCAGACCGTTTCGAAGGCGACGCCGGCCCGGGCCGCGTTGCTGGCCGCGTCGGTGCCGGCCAGGGAAAAACCGATGATGTCGATGCCGCTGGCCACCAGGTGTTCGGCCAGATCGGCATTCATCCCGCTGCCGCAGGTGGTGGTGGAAACGGCGCAGCCCGCCTTGCGCGCCAGGGCCGTCATCTGGAAGAAGTCGGGGTGCAGCAGCGGTTCGCCCCAGCCTTGCAAGTGCACGCGTGTGGTCTTGCGCAGCAGGGGCCACAGGCGCGTGAACGGCTCCCAGTCCAGGTCGGCCGAGCGCCAGCGCTTGGCCAGCAGGGTGTGGGGGCAGTAGCGGCAGCGGCCGGCGCAGCGGGTGGTGATCTCCACCTGCAGGCAGTCGATGGGGCGCCGGGCGCCGCCCAGCAGCTCCTTGAGCGTCTCCCAGAAACCGGTGGGCCTGAACGCATCCAGTGACTTGTCGCCCCGGCCTGGGGAGGTTATAGTAAGCGGCTTGTGTGCCATGGCCGATCTTGGAACGGCCGGCGGAGAAATTCAATCGGAAAAGCCACGTTGCCCCCTGTTTTGTTGATAAACGCTGTTTGATGGGTTATTGTACCCCCAGTTATTCAAAAACTTAGAAACTGGGGGCAACCGCCGTGGTGATCCAAGGAATCCTTGAGGAGAGTCGGGCAACCTATCGGGCGCAATACCAGCAGGTCATGACCCGTCTCATCCATATCCCCAAGGGTACGCTTCGGCTTCGGACGCGTAAGGGTTCGCGCTATTGGTATTTGCGCCGTTTCACGCCGGCAAAAGGCTATGCAGATCTCTACCTGGGCTTGGCCGGCAATGGCGATGTCGAGAATCTCGTGGCGTTCATCGGCGAGCGCAAACAGCGTCTGGAGGAGCTCAAGGCCGTCAAGGCGGCATTGCGGCAGTTGGGGGTCAAAAAAATGGAGCTTCAAGAAAGGGGCTATCATCAGATGTTCACCGCGTTGCTGGAAGCCTTCGGCAAAGCGGGTTTGTGGGATGAGGGGTTGATGCTCATCGGCTCCTGGTGCTTCAATGTCTATGCCCAGGCCTTCGATGTCGAATACTACCCGCTCAGAACCATGGACTTCGATTTCGGCTTGCGAATTCCCTATTCGGGCGATAAAGCCGATATTCATGAACTGCTGCTCGATCTTGGTTTTAGCGCCAGAGTCGACATGGCCTACGACAAGGTGGACTACGTGCTGCCCGGAGTAGGCATGGTCCAGGTGTTCATCGATCGCGACCAGGCCACCGATCAACAGATCAAGGCGCTCAAGCAGGATCTGCGCCTTCGCCCGGCCCCGGTTTCATATCTCCGACTGCTTATCGATCATCCCGTCCAGGTCAAGATCCACGGGGTCCACAAGTCCATCATCCTTCCGGCCATGTCCGCATTTTTCGTTCACCGACTGATCACGGCTTCGTCCGGCGAATATCGGGATGCCGCGCTGCAACGCGGCAAGATTCGAAAGGACTACAAACAGGCGGCGTTGGTGGCCAAGAAGATTTTGGAAAACCAAGACCTGCGAAGGCATTTGGTGCGGGTCATCGATCGATTGACGGCCGATGAGCGGCACAAAATGGCAGCCGGCGCGGCGGCGGCCAAGGAGTATATTAAGGCGCCGGACCTGTCGGAAGAAGATATCCTGTGGATTCAAAAAGCACTGGCGGCAAGTAATGCCGCCACTTAATTTCAGAAAAAGGAAGCTACCATGACCCTCGCCGTCCTCAACTTCGAGCTGCCCGACCCTTTGCTGGAGCGGCTGCGCCAGCGCTTTCCCCAACTCACCATCGAGCGCTGCCCGGATAAGGATTCGCTCTTCGAGCACCTGCCCCGGGCGGAAATTTTGATGACCTTCATGCAGTGCAGCCAAAAAATGCTCGATGCTGCCCCCAACCTCAAGTGGATTCAGGCCATCAGCGCCGGTGTCGATTTTCTGCCCCTGGACGAGATCCGACGCCGGGGCATCCTGCTCACCTGCGGGCGGGGCACCAGCGCCATCCAGATGGCCGAGTACGCCACGGCCGCCATGATCAACCTGGCGCGCAACTTTCACCTCATGTTCCGCAATCAGGTGCAGGCCAAGTGGGAGCGAAAGGTGCCCCAGCAGGAGGTCTACGGCGCCACGGTGGGCATTCTGGGACTGGGGGCCATCGGTGCGGAGATCGCGAGGCGGGCCGCATGCATGGGCATGCGCGTGGTCGGTGTGCGGCGTTCGGCCGCGCCCATGGAAGGGGTGGCGCACGTATTGGGACCGGAGCGGATGGCGGAAGTATTCCAGCAGAGCGACTATGTCATCAATCTGCTGCCGGCCACGCCCGCCACCCGGCGGATCGTCGACCGCAAGTACTTCGAGCTGATGAAGCCCACGGCCTGCTTCATCAACATGGGCCGCGGCGCCACGGTCAACGAAGAGGATCTGGTCGAGGCCCTGCGCGCGAAGAAGATCCGCGCCCTGGTCAGCGATGTCTACGAGGTCGAGCCCCTGCCGGCCGACAGCCCGTTGTGGCGCCTGGAGAACGCGATCCTCACCCCGCATGTCTGCGGCGCTTCGCCCCAGTACATGCAGCGGGCCACGGAGATCATCGAACACAACCTTGGCGTCTACACCAGCGGCCAAGGCCAGATGATCCAGCGTGTGGATCTGGCGGCGGGCTATTGAATCGGTCCATCCGGCCGGCACCGAAGCTCCCGGATGCCCCGATGCTCCAAATAAAAATTGACTTGTGTTCAGCATCTGCGCCATCGTGCGCAAGCACGAGCGCCGGATCATGGCAAAGTCCGGCATCGATTTTGGGTACTTTTACGTGGCCCTGGGCCGGCACCTGCCCCAACAAGAAAATGAAGGAAAGGATCACCGCCATGGGTAGCATCACCGATAAAAGAATCATCACCGCCGCCGTCACCGGGGCCATCCACACCCCGGCCATGTCGCCCTATCTGCCGCTCACGCCCCGGCAGCTGATCGAGGACATTATGAGCGTCTACGACGCCGGCGGCGCGGTGGCCCACCTGCACGTGCGCGATCCGGCCACCGGCCAGCCCAAGGCCGATCAGGAGATCTTCAGGGAGGTGGCCGGCGAGGTCCGGCGCCGCTGCGACATCATCCTGTGCCTGACCACCGGCGGCAGCCTCGGCGACACCGTGGAAAACCGGGGCAAGGTGGTCTCCACCTTGAAACCGGAACTGGCCAGCCTGAACGGGGGTTCCATGAATTTCGCCCTCTTCCAGGTCGCCGCCAAATTCGAAGGTCAGTGGAAGTACGATTGGGAGCGCCAGTACCTGGCCGGCACCGAGGATTTCATCTTTCCCAACACCTTTCTGACCATCCGCCAGTTCGCCGAGTTGATGGGCCGCAACGGCACCAAGCCCGAATTCGAGATCTACGACGTGGGCATGATCAACAACCTGGCCCATCTCATCGATGCCGGCCATATCCGCAAGCCGGTCTATCTGCAGTTCGTGCTGGGCATCCTGGGCGGCATTCCGGCCAGCGTGGAGAACCTGGTCTACCTGGTGCAGACCGCCCAGCGGCAGATCGGCGATTTCCAGTGGTCGGTGTGCGCCGCCGGCCGCGCCCAGTTCGCCATGACCACCCACGCCCTGCTCATGGGCGGCCATGCCCGGGTGGGCCTGGAAGACAATCTTTACCTGGAAAGAGGCGTCCTGGCCAAAAACAGCGGCGAGCAGGTGGCCAAGCTCAGGCGCATCGCCGCCGAACTGGGCATCGAAACCGCTACGCCGGCCGAGGCGCGCCAGATTCTGGGCCTGAAAGGGCTCGACCACGTTGCCTATTAAAAAACCTTACTGCACCATCACCCCCCTGCCAGGGGGGCAACCATTCAGTCCGGGAGGTCCGCATGAAACAGCCCAAAGTTCTTTGGCGACCCTCTGAAGCCCTCATGCAAAACTGCAGGATGATGGGCTTCATGAACGCGGTCAACCAACGCTACCATTTGTCGCTTTCCGATTATCAGCAGCTCTGGCAATGGTCTGTGGACCATATTCCGGAATTTTGGGGCCTGTTCTGGGAGTTCGCCGACATCATCGCCAGCAAACCCTTCACCAAAGTGGTGAGCGATCCCTACAAAATGCCCGGGGCGCGCTGGTTCATCGGCGCCGAGCTGAACTTCGCCGAAAATCTGCTGCGCTTCCGGGACGACCGGCCGGCCCTGATTTTTCAGGGCGAAGGCCAGCCCCGCACAAGCTATTCCTACCGCCAGTTGCATGCCGAGGTCAGTCGCGTGGCCCAGGCCCTCAAAGCCGCCGGCGTCACCCGGGGCGACCGGGTGGCGGGCTTCATGCCCAACATGCCCCAGACCATCATCGCCATGCTGGCGGCCGTGAGCCTCGGCGCCATCTGGTCTTCTTCGTCGCCGGACTTCGGTATCAAGGGGGTCCTGGACCGCTTCGGCCAGATCGAGCCCAAGGTGCTCTTCACGGCCGACGGCTACTTTTACGGCGGCAAAAACTTCGACAGCCTGGAGCGGGTCGGCAGCATCCTCAAGCAGCTGCCCAAGGTGGAAAAAGTGGTGGTGGTCGGCTACACGACGCCGACGCCGGACCTGGGCAAGGTGCCCAAGGCGGTGGCCTGGGACGCTTTCGTGGCGCCCTACGAGCCGGCGCCCATCGACTTCGTCCAGGTGCCGGCCGAACATCCCCTGTACATCATGTACAGTTCGGGCACCACCGGCAAGCCCAAGTGCATGGTGCAGAGCCATGCCGGCATTCTCCTCAACCAACTCAAGGAGCATCTGCTGCACTGCAACCTGGGGCGCGAGGATGTGCTGTTCTACTTCACCACCTGCGGCTGGATGATGTGGAACTGGATGGTGTGCGGCCTGGGTGCCGGGGCCACGCTGGTACTCTACGACGGGTCGCCTTTTTATCCGGGCCCCGAGACCTTGTGGCAACTGGCCGAGCAGGTGGGCATCACCGTCTTCGGCACCAGCGCCCGCTATATCGCTTCCCTGGAGGAGGCGGGCTACAAGCCGGGCAGCGCCTGCGACCTGTCCAAGCTGCGCATGATCTGCTCCACCGGCTCCCCGCTGGCGGTCTCCGGATTCGAGTATGCCTACCGCGAGATCAAGGCCGACATGCAACTGGCTTCGATCAGCGGCGGCACCGATCTCAACGGCTGCTTCGCCCTGGGCACGCCGTTGCTGCCGGTGCATGCCGGAGAACTCCAGGGGCCGGGGCTGGGGCTCAAGGTCCACGCCTACGACGAGTCCGGGCAGCCGGTCCATGACCAGACCGGCGAGCTGGTCTGCACCGCGGCCTTTCCCAGCATGCCGGTTTACTTCTGGAACGACAGCGACGGGCAGCGCTACCAGAACGCCTACTTCAACCGCTATCCGGGCGTGTGGACCCACGGCGATTTTATCAGCATCAACAGCCAGACCCGGGGCATCACCATCTACGGCCGCAGCGACGCCACCCTCAACCCCGGCGGCGTGCGCATCGGCACGGCCGACATCTACACGGCCCTGGAAAGCGTGCCCGAGGTGGCCGACAGCGTGGTGGTCGGCCAGAAGTGGCATGGCGACGTGCGCGTGGTGCTCTTCGTCACCCTGGCCAAAGGGCTGACCCTGGACGAGGCGCTGGGCAAAAAAATCAAAAAGGCCATCCGCGATGCCTGCAGCCCGCGCCACGTGCCGGCCAAGGTCATCCAGGTGCAGGAGATTCCCTACACCATCAATATGAAGAAAGTCGAGCTGGCCGTGCGCAACACCATCCACGGAGAGCCGGTGACCAATCGCGACGCTTTGGCCAACCCGGACTGCCTGCGCCAGTACGAAGGCCTGGAGGATTTGGATCGGTAGACCCTGTCGCCGGCCGGCGAGATCGAGGTGGCCCCACTCATTTTTTCGGGCACCCGTCCGCCGTATCTGTGCGGGAGGGAACACTTCTCGAAGCGACATGACGGAAAAAGGAAAACAACCGGATGGATTTAAAGCTTGAAGGCAAGGTAGCCGTCGTCACCGGCGCGGGCAACGGAATCGGGCGGGGCATTGCCCTGGGGCTGGCCGCGGAGGGAGCCACGGTGGTGGCCGCGGACCTGAACGCCGCAGACGCAGAGCGGGTCGTGGCCGATATCGCCGCCCAGGGGGGCAAGGGCTTGGCCCTGCAGACGGATGCCACCGAGGAGGCTGCCGTAACTGCCATGGTGGCCCAAAGCCTGGCGGCCTTCGGTCAGATCGATATCCTGGTCAACAACGTGGGTGGCGGCGTCGGTCCCGAGCTGCTGGTGAAGCTCTCCGTGGCCGAGTGGGACCGGGCCATGGCCGTCAACCTGCGCAGCGTCTTTCTGTGCGCCAGTGCCGTGGCCCGGGAGATGATGCCGCGCCGGCAGGGCAGCATTATCAGCATCGCTTCCATTTCCGGCAAGCTGGGCGAATCGCTCATGGGGCCCTATTGCGCCGGCAAGTTCGGGGTCATCGGTTTGACCCAGGTGCTGGCCAAGGAGCTCGGCCGTTACGGGATCACGGTCAACGCCGTCTGCCCCGGGTATGTCTGGACCCCGGGATGGGAGAATATTGCCCGGGTGCTGCGGGCCAACTACACCACGCTGGCCGAAAAGAGCACCGAGCAGATTTTTCAGGAGCGGGTGCGCGCCACGGTCCCGCTGGGTCGGCCCCAAACCCCCGAAGAGATCGCCAGCCTGGTGGCCTTCCTGGCCTCCGCCCAGGCCCGCAGCATCACCGGCCAGGCCATCAACGTGGATGGCGGCGCCGTGATGCATTAGGGCCCGGTTGGCGTCACGCCAATGGCCAGGCCTTCCAGCCCGGGACGGCAATCACTCCGGGCTCGATATCGAAGGCCGAACGGGTCGTGCAGGCCACGTAAGCGCTTTGGACCATGGCCGGGCCATAAAAGTTCTTCAGGGCGCGAATCCCCTTGGCATCCTTGCCCTCCGGCCGTTCGGCCAGCTTGCACTCCACGGGGATTATTTTCTGATCTTTTTCGATCAGCAGATCCACTTCGCTGCCGACCTGATCGCGCCAATACCAGAGGCTCAAGGAAGGCTCGCGCCAGTCCCGCCACCGGACCCATTGGTTGATCACATGGTTTTCCCAGACGGCGCCGGCCTGCATGGACGACCAGAGCGCTTCCGGCGAGCCAAACCCCATGAGGTAAGCGGCCAGACCGGTATCGGTGAAGTAAAGTTTCGGACTTTTGGTCAGGCGCTTGCCCAGGGAACGGTAGTAGGGCTCCAGCAGAAAGAGTTGATTGGAGGCTTGCAGCACGCTGAGCCACTGTTTGGCGGTGGGGGTGGAGATGCCCACATCCCGGCCCAGTTCCGATAGATTGAGGGTTTGGGCGCAGCGCGCCGCGCAGGCCCGCAGAAATCGCTCGAAGTCCCGGAGGTTGCCGACCCGGAGCAGGTTGCGGATATCCCGTTCGATGTAGGTGGCCACATAGCCTTGATACCAGCGATCCCTGGCGGGTGACGTTTCGGGATCGGCCCACAGGGCCGGATAACCCCCTTTCCAGGCAAACGCCTTCCACGCCGGATCGATGCCGGCCACTTTTTGGGCCTGCTCCCATTCGAAGGCCGACAATCCGGAAAAAGGGATCACGGCGGCCCGGCCGGCCAGGCTTTCGGAAACCGATTGCATCAGCATGAAGTTCTGAGAGCCGGTCAGGATAAACAGGCCGTTCTCGCCTCGGCGGGCATCCACGGCGCTTTTGATGGTTTTGAAAAAGGAAGGGGCGTACTGGATCTCATCCAGGAGCACCGGGGGCGGATGCGATGCCAGAAACTCCTCCGGCCGGGTCTCGGCGCTTTCCGCCAGCGTGCCGGCATCCAGACCGACATAGGCATAGTCCGGAAAGGTGCGCTCCAGGATTGAGGTTTTACCCACCTGCCGGGGGCCGATGAGCACCAGTACAGGAAATGTCTTGGCCAAGGCGCGCAGCTCTTGGGATATTTCCCTTTGAATCCACATGATTGACAAATTTAAAGTTGAACTTTAGAAATGTCAAATATTATTTTAAACATTTATGATCCGTCCGTCTATGGATCGGTTCAACCTTCCTGCCTGGTAATGCCCAGCCGGATCATCTTGCGGCGCAGGGTGTTCTTGTCGATTCCCAGGACCCGGGCCGTGGCCACGATTTTATTGCCGTGGCGGCGCAGGGTTTGGGCGATGGCGATGCGCTCGATCTCCTGGAGCGTCACGCCGGCGGGCGTCTTCACCTGCTCGCCAAGGGGGATCAGATGCTCCGGCAGGTCCTCCAGCCGGATGATGTCGTCCCGGCAGAGGATGAAGGCGTGCTCCACGGCGTTCTCCAACTCGCGTACGTTGCCCGGCCAATCGTGCAGCATCAGGGCCGCCAGGGCCTGCCGGGAGGCGCCGGTGATGCTCCTTCCCTTCTGGTGATTGAAGCGGTCGATGAAGCAATCCAGCAGCAGCGGGACGTCCTCCTGCCGTTCGGAGAGCGGTGGAAGAACGATCTTGAACACATGAATCCGGAAGTAGAGATCTTCCCGGAATTTTTCGGTCTTGACCATCTGGCTGAGGTTGCGGTGGGTGGCGGCGATGATCCGGGCGTTGGTGGTCACAGGTTTGCCCGAGCCCAGGGGTTCGTACACCCGGTGCTGCAACACGCGTAGCAGCCGCACCTGGACGGCTGGGGAGATGTCGCCGATCTCGTCCAGAAAGATGGTGCCGTTCTGGGCCAGTGCGAAGCGTCCGGGGTTGTCCTGGCGGGCGTCGGTGAACGCGCCGGCCTTGACGCCGAACAGCTCGGCCTCGATGAGCGTGTCGGGCAGAGCCCCGCAGTTGACGGCTATGAACGGTCCGTCGCGGTGGGGGCTGTGGTGGTGGATGGCCCGGGCGATCAGCTCCTTGCCGGTGCCGCTGGCCCCCTCGATCAGCACCGTGCTGCCGCTGGCCGCCACCTGGGGCAGCAAGCCGAAGATCTTGAGCATCTTGGGACTCTTGCTGACGATATCCTCGAAAGTGTGCTGTTGATGCAGGGCTTTCTGGAGCGCCTGGATCGCGGTGATGTCCTGGAAGGTCTCGACGCCTCCGATGATCCGTCCCTGGTCATCCTCGAGCAGCGTGGTGGTGACGCGGATGGGGATCCGTTTCTTGTCGGCCCGATAAACATGCACCGGCATGTTGGTGATGGGTACCCGGCGCTCCATGGTCCGGCGCAACACGCAGCCGGTTTCGCACACGTCGGCCCGGAAGACTTCGAAACAGTAGCGGCCCAGGGCTTCGGCGCGCCCGATCCCGGTGATCCTCTCGGCGGCCCGGTTGAAGGCGGTGATGCGCCATTCGAGGTCCACCGTGAACACCCCCTCTTCGAGGCTGTCCAGGATCAGTTCGATGTGCTGCCGCGGGGTGCCTTCCGGTTTCGCTGCCATGCCATTCGGGCCTGTTTGAGAGGGATCATGCCAGGGGCCAAAGCTGATGGGTGCAGTTTGTTCCCAATTGGCCTCCGCGTCAAGACCGGGTTGGGCCCCAGGGCCGTCCAGCGAACGGGGCCGGCAATCGCCGGCCATTCCAACCTTCAGAATTCAAAAGAAAAGCTTCCATATCCGCCACGCGGGTCAGGGCCGGGCATGCAATTTGCTGTTCCTTCCGTCAGCTTGATTCGCGGCCGTCCGGCCATGCTTAAGAAAGCTAACCCACATGGATCGTACACCCTCAGGCCTTGATCGTCCCATGGGCACGTGGTGCGCGGCGGTGCCGCGCTTCAGGGGAAGGGTTTCACCGGTTTTGGATACCTGCACCCAGTTGTGCGTGTTGGCGCCGGAGTCCAAGGATGGGGGCGCTTATTGGACCGCTCCCCTGAAAAAGGTTTCGCTTTACGAACGGGTCCTGGAAATCCAGCAACTGGAGGTGGACCTGATCATCTGCGGCGCGGTGAGCGACCTCTTCCAGGCCCTTCTCAAAGAAGCCGGCATCCAACTGATCTGCGGGATTGCCGGCGACATCGGCGAGGTGATCGTCGCCTTTCGAAACGGAACCCTGGATCAGCCCCGCTTCCGCATGCCCGGCTCGGAATAGGGCGGCTGCCAGGGAACATTCCGCATCCGGTGCCCTTCTCTCCAGGAAACCATTTGTTCCCGTTCGTCTCCGGCCGCCGTCCTTTTTGGCAGGCATTCTCGCACGATGACAATCAAATCGAGCGGATACCGCCATGTGCGGCCGTCGTCGCGCCGCTGGCACCGCGGTTGCTTAGTGCTTCTGCGAGAGCAGCCCTTTAAATGCCGCAAGTTCATGGGGACGGCGAAATCCCACTCATCTTTCATCTCCGGCTCCGCCGGCTCATGTCAAAGGAGGCTTAAATGGAGCGTTTCGGCACAGGTTATCTGGAGGAGCGTAAACTGGTGCAGCGCTGGCCGCAGCCCATCGCGGCCATCGTGGCCCTGGTGCTCACCGTGGCATTTTTTTACGCCACCTGGTGGATCTTTCAGGACCCGCGCGGCTGGATGCGCATGTACACCCCTTATGTCGGTTACATGTACACGCGCTGGTGGCTGATCGTGCTGATCTGGATGGTCTACCTTTTCAACTACTGGCCCTTTAAACGCAGCTGGCTGGAAAACACCCACCCGGTGGTCAAAGGCGCGGTATTAACGGTGATCTCGGTGGTGCTGCTGTGGGTGCTCATCAAGGGTTTTTTCGTGTCCTTGCTGGGTAACTTCGGCATCGCCTATTTCAATCCCGGCAACCTGATGAAACTGCCGCGCATGACCGAGTTTTTCGCCTTGGAGTACGCCTCCCTGGCCTGCTTGATGTTCGCGGCCATCGCCTCCTGGCTCAGCCCGGCCTGGGTGGTGGCCTGCGAAGAGGTGCCTTGGAAGCACATGGAGCAGCCCGGCAAGGGCATCAGCATTCTGGTGGCCACCTTCTTTTTGAGCACCCTGATTTACTTCATGACCATGCACTCCCACATGGGCATTCTGTACTACCCGTGGCAGTATTTCACCTCCATCGCACCGCCCTATTGGGAAAAGTTCGCCAACACCGTTTCGGGCAACTTCCACGTGTCCTGGATCATGTGCTGCACGGTGACCGTCTGGCTGGTGGAAACCATCTGGGAGCGTTTCCCGTTCAAGTTGATCCGGACCCCCTGGTTGCGCCGTATCGTGGCTTTTTTCGGGATCATCGCCATCGCCTGGGCCATGCACTTTTTCCTCTATTTCGCGCAGGAGCTCACCTGGGGGCCGGCCATCCGCGGCACGCGCCTGATCAATGCACCCGATTGGCGCTGGCTGCACGTGGGTGAGATGGCGGTCTTTTTCCTGGTGCCCGCCCTGTTCCTCAATTTTTACTGCGGCAACTGGCCTAAAAAATTCAGCCTGCCGGTGAACGTGCTGATCCGCACCGTCATCACCCTGGCCGCGGCCCTCGTACTCTACTTCTTTTACTACAAGACCTCCCACGATTTCCTGGGGACCCAGAAGGGTTTCATGCACGAGCAGCAGTTCCCCATGATCCCTACCATCTGGCTGATCGATATATGGCTGGTGCACCACTGGTTCATGGACAACTGGCCGGCCTGGAAGATGGTCCCCAAGAGCGCTACGGAAATCGCGGCCGAACACGCCGCCGAGCAGGCTCAAATCGATGCCGTTCAATGGAATCCGGCCTTGGGCATGGGTCTGGGGGTCGGCGTTCTGGGGGGTGTGGCCGTCTATTTCATCGTCCTGAGCATGCTGCCCTGGGCCTTTAACGCCATTACGGTCATTAAATAGAAAACAAGGAGGAACCATGTCTGAAGATAAAGGCAAGATCAGCCGCCGGGACTTTTTTAAAGGGGCGGCCATGGGGTTGCTGGGCGGTACCGCCCTGGGAATGGGACTGTACTCCTATTCGCCCTGGCGCAAATCGTACTTTCCCGAAGTGCAACGCAAGCTGGTGGATATCGGCGTCTGCAAGTCGCTCAAGGTGACGAATATTTCCGAGACCAGCTGGTTCGAAAACGCTGCGCTCATGGGCGACATCAAGGGCGCGGGTGGTCTGTTGGTGAACCAGTACAGCTACAACTGGCCGCCCTTCGGCGACGGCACCGGCCTGGGCAAAGGCAGCTACGAGAAGGGCATCGCCCAGGTCCGGCATCTGCTGCCCCACGATTTGGAGCAGGCCTGGGCCATTACCGAGAAGCTGTCGGTCAGTCCTAAAAACGCCGGCGGTTTCGCGGCCCTGGTGGAGATCGAGGAACTGGACGGCCGCAAGCGCAAGTTCCTGCTGGACAGCGGCTGGTCTTACCAGTGGATGGACGAGTGCTTCAAGCGCGAGGGCATCGATGAGATGCTCAAAAACCGCGAGATCGAGGCCTTGATCATCTCCCACGAGCACTTCGATCACTTCTGGGGGATCCCGGTCACTTACAAGTATGACCCGACCATCACCACCTACATCCCGGACGGGTTCTACCCCGAGGGGTTGCAGTATATCAAAGACTCCGGCCACAAGGGCAAGGTGGTCACGGTCAAGCCTGGGCTCAACCCGATGATCCCGGGCCTGGCGACCTTTGTCTTCGCCGTGCCCATCATCTGCCGGGTCTACGGCGAGCAGGCGATCTACGTCAACATCAAGGACCTCGGCTTGACCAGCATCACCGGTTGCTGCCACTTCGGCATCATCCAATTCTCCGAGACCGCCTACCGGGAGATCAAGTACGAAAAGGACCAGCTTTACGGCATTTACGGCGGCCTGCACATCTCGCCCTTCGAGGACTGGGACCCCAAGTACGACGACCTGGTGCTCTCCCTGGGCAAGTACGGCTACCAGAAGATCGGCTGCAACCACTGCACCGGCATCCTGTGCGCCAAGAAGTTCATCGAGCGGGGGTACCCGGTGCAGAAGGGCACAGCCCGTAACCGTTCCGTGGACCCGGCCTATCTGGGCAACGGCGACCGGATCGGCTACGGCATCGACGTATAAGATATGCGGCGGCGGCCCGGGACGGTTCCGGCCGCCGCTGGATTACCAGGGAAGCATGCAGCTTGAACATTTCTACAGGGACGACCCCCAGGCGCCGTCGGAGGCGCGGCTCCAGGCGCTGATGCGGGCCATCGTGATCCACATCCAGTTTCTGCCCGCCCTGCGGCATGCCCTGGGGTGGCGGGGGCTCAAGCAGTGCGTGGCCGCGGTGGAAGGTTGGACCGCGCGGGTCCAAGGCTGCGCCGGGGTGTTCGGGCTTTCCTTCGAGGGGGCGGCGCCCGGGGCGGCCTGGCTCGCCGGAAGCTTCGGGCTTTGCTATTTTCCTGACCCGGAAGAGCCCCTGGTGGAGAACTTTTCGGTGCGCGCCGCGGCCTATACCCAACGGGAAGACTATGCGCCCCGGATTCGGGAGTTCCTGCGCCATCCCGAGCTGCAGGATCTTTTCGGAATAGGCCGCCTTCATCTCGCTTTGCGTCCGGCGCCCCTGGCTCTGGTGCTGGGTCTGGAAAGCCTTTCGACCCAGCGCACCATCGCCGCCGACGGTCTGTCCGTCGTAATGAATGGAAAGTCGGTTGAGTTGGTGCCGCCGGGGGGAAGAGATCAGGATCTGCCGGCTTTTGCCGTGGCCCTGCCGTTTTTCGAGGCCCTGGCGGCCGCTGTGGGTTTCAACGTCGAACAGCCGCCCGATCTGCTCAGCGAGCGGCGTTTCCCGGCCACCCAGCATTTCTATGATGCCGTTGGCGGCAGGCGCACGGCACCCGCGGCCGATGCCTGGCACAAGGTGCTGTCCCTGGGGTATGGTGAAGACGATCCGACGCTGTTTCCGGACGCGCTATGGCCCGAAGGCAAAGCTTCTTTGGGCGACCTTAAGGCCCGCGACCCCGACAGCGTTCCGGACGATTATCGGGAGCGGCTCTGGTGGCGCGCTCACACAATCCAAGCGAGCCACTGTCTGGATAAGAAAATTCTGGGAATCGACGAACGGCCACCGTTGATCATCCTATCCGGATTCCTGGGCGCCGGCAAAACCAGTTTCCTGCAACACTTCATCGAGTACCAGACCCAGCGCAGCCGCTTTGTGGCCGTGATCCAGAACGAGATCGGGGCCATTGGCCTGGACGGCAAACTGCTGGACTACACGGTGACCGAGATCGACGAAGGATGCGTCTGCTGCGGCCTGGTGGGTAATCTCAAAGTGGCGGTGGCCGGTATCCTGGATAGCTTTTCGCCGGACTATATCATCCTGGAGACCTCGGGCCTGGCCAACCCGCTCAATCTATTGGAAGAGATGGTGGAATTGGAGGAGCGGGTGCGCTTCGACTGCACCGTGACCGTGGTGGATGCCCTGAACTTCGACGCGGCCCAGGCCCATTCCGTTATCGCCGCCGACCAGATCCGGGCCGCGGACGTGCTGATTCTCAACAAATGCGACCTGGTGAACGACGCCCAGCGCCAGATGCTGCGCCAGCGGCTGGCCGCGCTCAAGCCCAATGCGCCGGTCTTCGAGACCACGGGCGGGGATCTGAATCCGGCGTTCATCCTGGATGGGGATGGAGCGAGTTCGCATGGCGGCCGCGCCGTGATCCACGGCGGCCCCATTCACGCCACCCACGCCCACGACGGCCTGCACGCCAGCAGCCTTACCGCTGTCCGCAGATTGGACCGGTCCAAATTGCTGAACGCGCTGGCCGCAATCCCGCCATCGATCTTCCGCATCAAGGGCATCGTCGATCTTTCCGATCCATCCCAAACCATGCTGCTCCAATACGTGGCCGGCCGCTACGAGCTCTCTGACCTGCCCCACCCGCCCACCGCACAGCGCTTTCTGACCTTCATCGGCCAGTCAGAGGATAGTAAATGCTTCCCTCATGTCGAAACATTGATCCGAGCGGCCGAAGCATGAGATGCGAGGTCATGGATCAAGCGGGAGAATCAATGCTGCTTACCGCCATGACTATTTGAATTGCGCGTCTTGGCGTGGGCCTTGAACCCGGCCGGTGTGAGATCGATGGTGATGGATTGGGCTGCAGCCGCCAGTTCCTTGTCGATGAGATAGTAGCAGCCATCGATTTCGAACACTTCGTCCGTCGCTTTCGGCTCGTCCAGGGCTATGCCGAAGCTGGGCGGCCCACCGTCCCTTTCTCTATAAGAGATGCGGATCGGCACCACGGGCTTGTCCCTGAAGTAATCGGACAGGCGTTTGCGGGCTTCGGTGGTCAGCGTCAGCATGTGTTACACCTCCTGGCGAACGATGGCGGTTTTGGCCGCGGGCTTGTCGGCTGCCGCGACCAGAAGACCCGATTCCCTGGGCAGACGGACCACCATGACCGGGATGACGCTGTGGCGCAGGACCTCTTCGGCGATGCTGCCGATGAGGCGCTCTTCCAGCTTGCCGTGGCCGTGGGTGCCCATGACGATCAAATCGAACCCGCCCGCCTGGGCCGTGGCGACAATCGTGCGGGCCGGGGGGCCCACCTGAACCAGGATGTGCTCTTCGGCCAGCGGACACTTGGGCATCTGGCGGGTCACCTGGGCGGAGGTCTCGCGTATTCTTTGGAGAATGGCCTGTCGGGCCTTGTCGATGGCCCCGCGGTTGAGGCGTTCCCACGCGTCGCGGTCCATGTGATCGGCCAGATCGATGCCGGCGCCGCTGGAAAACTCTTCCAGCATATCCGGGATCACGTGCAGCACGGTCACTTGGGCGCCGTAACGATCCCCCAGGCTGCATGCATAGCGCACGGCGTGGCGCGCGGTTTCGGACAAATCCGTGGCATAGAGAATCCGCTTGAATTCCGGCACCAGGCCAGGGCCCGCCAGGGGAGCCGGCTCAACCGGTGCGGTCGCCAGGGCCATGGCGGGCAGCGGCTGGGGCGCGGCCGTGGGCGTTGCCTTGCCGAAAATGGTGTCCACCAGGCGGACGTACCAGGCGGCCGATTGGATCTGGACCACGTAGGCCAGGGCGATGAGCAGGGCGATGGTCAGCCCCTGCTTGCCGAAGGCGGTCATGGCGATGGCCAGGGCGATGGAGAGATCGCGCATCACCACGCCGAAGACCATGGCGACGGCGTCGCCGCGCTTGAAGAAGAGCCGGCCCACCACCGAGAGCAGGATGTAGGTGGCCAGGTAGAAGACGGCCAGGGGAATCAAAATCGCCAGGATGTCGCCGGGGTTGGCGATGATGTGCCGGGCCTTGAGGGCCATGGCCAGAAAGGCGATGAGGATCACCCCCAGGGCCGAAAAGGGCGGAAACTTGGGCTGGATGCGCTCGCTCCAGACCTTGGGGCCGTATTTTTTCTTGGCCCACGCCTGGGTCAGCAGGCCGGCGCCCAGGGGTACGAAGATGAACAGCACGATCTGCCCGAACATGTGGGCCACGTCCACGTCCACGGTGGCGCCCATGAAGAGCTTGGTGTAGACCGGCGCAGCCAGCGCGCCGATCACCAGGCCGAAGATCACCATCTTGATGGCGGCCTCCTTGTTGCCCTTGGCGAACCCGGTCCACGAGATGGTCATGCCCGAGGTGGGCAGCACGCCGATCAGAAACAGGCCCACGGCCCAGAGGCCGAATTTCTCTTCGCCGCCGGAGAAGAACAGCCGGCCGGTATAAAAAGCCAGCAGCGGGATCAGCAGGAAATTGATCGCCTGGGTGACCGCCTGCAGCTTGAAGTCCTGGCCTTTGAAAATGCTTTTGACGTTCAAGGTGACCATCATGGGGTAGACCATGACGAAGGTCACCGGCACGATCAGGCGCTTCAAGGGCTCGGCATTGAAGAGGTAGCCGAATCCCAGGCCGACCAGCATGGCGGCGGGTATCGACCAGACCAGGTTTTTCTGCAGAATAGAGAGCAGGCGCAGCATTTATCTTCTCCTTGCTTGGACGTTATGATTCCATCAGGTGGCGGGCCTGGTCCGACAGCAGGGACTTGAGCCGATCCAATGAAACGGCATAGGGGACGATCGGTATGCCCATCCAGTCGGAATACTCCAGAAATCCTTCGGGATCGGTGGCCATGAATTCGTCCATGTAGCCGATGGCGTCCAAGACCACCGCCCCGCCGGTGTGCTTGGGGAAGTTTTCGTTGGCCACGGCCTTGTCCCAACCCTTGAAGACTTCTTTGCGGAACTTGATCCAGCCGGGGGTCATCCACCAGACCGCTTCGCTGCCGGCCACCTCCTGGGCGATGCGGGTGCGCTCTTCTTCGCCGGCGATCATGTCCATGCAGTGGGTGGCGTCGATGCGGGCCACTGTTGGGCCCTGTTCGGCGATGATATGCTGCATCAACCGGGTGGGGTCATCGATGTTGACGTAACAGAACTTGCCGCCGTAGACCACGACGACCTTCCCGGTCGTCTCCTTGGCCTTCTGGATGCGGCGTACCAGTTGGCGCTCCAGTTCGGGAATGTCCTGGTGCAGCCCGGGGGTGGTGAAGAGCAGTTGGGGCGTGTCCAGAAAGCCCTGATCTTTGAGGGCATTGAGTTCGAGGCTGAGCGTGCCGCAAGCGACGATGGCAATGCCGGCAAAGGAAGGTTTGTTCATGGGGGTACTCCTCGCTTGGCGGCCTTTTCTCTTCCCGGAACCGAAAAGAGAAAAGGCCGGCCGCTGGATTAAAATTCCGGATTGCTCTTGCTGAGCAGGCCATACCCGCCTTGCACGTTCTTGGTGTTGCGGATGCCGTGGGCCTTGAGCAGCAGTTGGGCTTCATAGGAACGCGGACCGGTGTCGCAGATCAGGCAGACCGGCTGCTCCCGGGGCATTTCGGCGAGCCGCTCGGCCAACTCCGCCTGGGGGATGTTGAGCCAGCGTTCGCCGTACTTCTCCCGGAAGGCTTTGGATTCGACCGGACCGCGCACATCGACCACCATGGTTTTCCGGGCGTTGAATTCGGTGACGAATTCGGCCACATCGATGGGCTCGTTGTAGCCGCCCAGGATGTTGTCCAGGGTGTTGGCGGCGTTGTTGACGATGTCCATGGCCGAGGCGAAGGGCGGCGCGTAGGCCACCTCCAGGGTGGCGATTTCGGCCACATCCACCGCATGGGGCAGCAGCGCGGCCACCGCGTCCACCCGCGCTTTTACGGCGTCGCCATGGACCCCCAGCGCTTCGATGCCCAGCACCCGCTGGCTGCGGCGGTCGGCGATGAGCTTGAGGTGCATCAGGGCGTGGTTGGGATAGAAATGGGCCCGGTCCGCCTGGGTGACCATGGCGTGCACCGGGTCGAAACCGGCCGCCTCGGCCTGGCGGCAGGTGAGACCGGCCTTGGCCACGGCCAGATCGAACACCTTGATGCAGAAGGCGCCCACGGTGCCGTCGAAATGCGCATGGCCGCCGGCGACGTTGGTGCCGATGATCCGGCCCTGGCGGTTGGCCAGCGATCCCAGGGGCATGGGGACGCGCTGGCCGCTGACCCGGTGAAGCATTTCGATGCAGTCGCCGCCGGCATAGATGTCCGGATCGGTGGTGCGCATGCATTGATCCACGATGATGCCGCCCGAAGCGCCCGTGGCCAGGCCGGCCGCCGCGGCCAGCCGTCCGTTGGGGCGAACGCCCACGGCCAGGATCACCATGTCGCAGGGGATACGGGTGGTGCGGGTCTCCACGGCGGTCACGCCGTTTTGGGCGTCGCCCACAATGTTTCGCACCGTATCCGAGAGCCGGATGTGGACCCCCTTGGACTCCATGTGCTTCTGGAGCATCAGGCTCATGTCGGCGCCGATGGCCTGGGGCAGCAACTGGTCGGCCATCTCCACCAGGGTGGTATCCACCTCCCACATGTCGGCCAACGCCTCGGCCATCTCCAGTCCGATGGCGCCCGCGCCGATCACCACGGCCCGGCCCACGCCGCCCTTGGCCACCCGCTCCTTGATATAGTGGGCGTGGGTGAGGTTGGAGACCACCGTGACGCCGGGCAGATCGGCGCCGGGTATCGGCGGAACGACCGGCATGGCGCCGGTGGCCAGCACCAACTTGTCATAGGGCAGGCTCAGGATGCCGCCGGCGTCCAGGTCACGGACGCTCAAGGTTCTCTTTTTGCGGTCAATCGCCAGGGCCTCGGTGCGCGAACGGACCGTGATCCCCTTGACCTTTTGAAAAAAACCAACATCGCGCACGGCGTGCGAGCTGGTGGAGCATAACCCTTCGATATTGGCCACGTCCCCGCCCACATAGTAGGGGATGCCGCAGCCGCCATAGGAAAATTGCGCTTCTTTTTCGACGAGCGCGATATCGGCCGACGGCAGCAACCGTTTAACCCGGCAGGCCACCTTGGGGCCTAATGCCACGCCGCCGACGACAAGTACTTGGAGTCCCATTTCAATCGATCCTTTCCATCGCTTGGTTACAGGCGCTTGGCTACAGGCTGATGACCGTGCTGTCGCAGGCCAGGTGGATCATTTCAGCGGCCGGCGCCAGGCGGGCCCCTTCAATGAGCTCTTTTTCGTCGATCTTGCGCGCCTTGGCGCAGGGGGTGCAGACCAGAATGGGCACCTCGTTGGCCTGCAGGTAGGTGAGCAGATCGTCGGCCACATCGCCCGTGGCGGCGCGCACATGTTCGATGATGCCCTCCTTGGCCAGGTAGACCGCTTCGTCCAGCAGAAAAACGGTCACCTGCTTGCCCTCCTTGTGGGCGATGGTGGCCAGGTGAATGGCCCGGGTGGAGCGGTTGGTGTTGTTGGTGCCGCACGAGAGCAAGACGAGTACTTTGCTGTTCATTGATTTCTCCTTGTTTAATACGATTTGTGACGAACAAACGTTGTTTTCATATCGTTCAGCAAGCCGGCACTTTGCGCAGGCGGATCATCCGCACGCCGCGCTGCACGGCCGATGTTTCTGTGCATACCGTCTCGTATTGGGCCTTGGGCAGGATGCATTGGAGATCTCTTTCGATGCCCGGTTCGATGCAGAGGATCTCGATGGCGTCGCCGGGCCGCATCTTTTTAAAGTGGTTGCAGATCTCCAGCAGCGCAAAGGGGATGATGCTGGTGCGTAAATCAAAAGTTACCATGGCTTTGCCGATGCTATCCGTCATTGCTGAAGGGGCCTTTCCTTCTCTTGCCGCGCATTTTCTTCCGATCTGACTGGGGAGTTGTGCAAGCACGGTGCCATGAAAGGTCTTAGTCTCACCGGCGAACCCGGCAAAAGGTCTGCGGCCCACGCCTCGAATCAAGGGATGCTAAAGTGCGCTGCGGGCGCCCCGGAAACTCGCTGCGCTCAGACAGTCCGGGGCGTTTTCCCTCCGCCGCACTTAAGCATCCCTAAGATTCCACGGCTGACGGGCCGCAGACCCGTTGCCGGCTCCGCCTGCCTCCGTGCTGGCCTCGAGCGCACTATGCCCACGCTTGCGCCCAACCTGTTCATGTGTTAACTTGTCCTACAGTTTGTTGTTAAATATGTGAACAGATGAACGGGTGAACAGTGCAAACGAACCTTCTCAACGATTATTGGAAAGCCGTGGTCGATACGATCCAGGACGGGGTGATGATCGTCAGTCCCGAAGGCACGATCATTTCGGTCAACCGTGGGTTTGAAGAGATCACCGGCTATCGCCGGGACGAGGTGCTGGGCCACTCCTGCGCCATCCTCAACTGCAGCGCCTGCGAGCTGGCCCGCCGGGCCGAGGGGTGTCACTGGTGCGTGATGTTCCAGAAAGGCAATCTGAAGAAGCAAAAGTGCCTGCTGATCCGCAAGGACGGCCGGCCGGTGCACATCCTCAAGAACGCCTCGGTGCTCAAGGACGAAGCGGGCAACATCACCGGCGCGGTGGAAACCATCACGGATGTCAGCGACCTGGTGGAAAAAGAGACCCAGATCGAGACTTTCCGCCGGGAGCTGGATGCCGAAGACCGCTTCCACGGCCTGATCGGCATCTCGGCCCCCATGCAGAAGGTGTTCGAACTGATTACCAACGCGGCCCAGGCCGACGCGCCGGTGATCGTCTACGGCGAGAGCGGCACCGGCAAGGAGTTGGTGGCCAAGGCCATCCACGAGACCGGGCCCCGGGGCCAGAAGCCCTATATCAAGGTCAACTGTGCGGCCCTCAATGAATCGCTCCTGGAAAGCGAGCTCTTCGGCCATGTCAAAGGGGCCTATACCGGGGCCCATCGCAGCCGGGAGGGGCGCTTCGAGGCCGCCGGCGGCGGCAGCATTTTCCTGGATGAAATCGGTGACTTGCCCCTCTCCACGCAGGTCAAGCTGCTGCGGGTGCTGGAAGAAAAAGTGGTCGAGCGGGTGGGCGACAACCAGCCCATTGCGGTGGATGTGCGTATCGTCTCGGCCACCAACCGCGACCTGCCGGCCCTGATCGAAAAGGGCGCCTTCCGCGAGGATTTTTTCTACCGCATCAACGTGATTCCCATCCATGTGCCGGCGTTGCGGGAGCGCAAAGAGGACATTCCCCTGCTGGCCCGTTCGTTCTTCAATCGCATCAAACTCAAAAGCGGCAAGCCCATCGAAGGCATCTCCAACGAGGGCCTGGAAATTCTGGCAGAATATGGCTGGCCGGGCAATGTGCGCGAACTCAGGAGTGCCTTCGAGTTTGCCTTTGTCTCCTGCCAGGAGGCCATCATCCGGCCCGAGCATTTTCCGGCCCACATCCTGGCGCGGGAAAGCCGGCGCTGTGCCCCGGCCGCGGTATCCCCGCAATCCATCGAAGAGATCAAAAAGCAGCGGCTTTACGACGCCTTGCGGCGCGCCAAGGGCAACCAGTCCGAAGCGGCCCGGGTGCTGGGCATCTCGCGCACCAGCATCTGGCAGCAGATGAAGCGCTTCGGCATTCAACCCCGGGAGTTTGTCAATTGAAAATGGCACGCAGTGTGCAGGGCTTAATCGGCAGCTTGGCAGCTATACTTCCATATCTCACTCCACAGCCCAGGGCCTGAGAGGGAAACCTCTCAGGCCCTGACGCGTGGGGGGGGGGCGCGGCAGTTGGCACGGCGTGTGCAAAACGTCGGCGTGTTCAGCGATCGGAAACAACACCTAAGGAGAAGTTATGCCCATCTTCGAATATCAATGTCAAAAATGCCATCATTGCTTCGAGCAACTGGTGCCGGCCGGCCAAAAGGAAAGCAAGCCGGCCTGTCCCCATTGCGGCGCCGGCGAGGTGGCCAAACTGATGAGCTGCATCAACTCCCTGGGCGGCGAGAAGAGCGGTTTTTGTGCCCCCAATTCTTCCGGTTTCTCCTGAGCCAATTGACCGAGGGCGGCGGTCGGCCGCCCCGAAGCGAACGAAAAATATCCACTCACGAGGAGTTGCATCCCATGGGTCAATGCACCTGCCATCCCGAGATCGACAGCCGTTTCCTGTGCATGAAGCACAACCTCTACTTGTGCGAAGAGTGCTTGACCTGCCGGGACCCGGAGATCTACTGCAAATATCGCCCCTCCTGCGCGATCTGGTTCATGACCAAGCGCAAACAGGGCCTGGATCCGGACGAGCCCGCGACGGAGAAACCCGCCGCTTGTAAAGTGGTCTTTCAGCCCGAAGGTCAGGCGGTGACCGTGACCCCCGGCAGCACCTTGTTGGAGGCGGCCAATGCGGCCGATGTCTACATCAACGCCTCGTGCAACGGAAAGGGGTCGTGCGGCAAATGCAAGCTGGTGGTGGAATCGGGCGCGCTGGAGAAGATCGCCACCCCACTGCTCAGCGACGCGGAGAAGTCCAAAGGCTATGTGCTGGCCTGCCAGAGCAGGGTAACGGCCGATGTGGTCGTGCGCATCCCCGAAGAGGCCATCGAGCAGCGCATGAAAGTGGCCGGTATGGGTGAGGCGGCCACGGCCAAACTCAAAGGTCTGGTTGCAGCGATCCAGCCCATGCTCGTCGAGCGTCGCCTGACCCTCTCGCCGCCGACCCTGGAAGATTCGGTGAGCGATCTGGACCGCTTGCGCCGGGGCATGAAAGCCCAGGGCTGCGAATTGGAGTGCCTGAACGTGGGGCTGGGGGTGATTCGCCAGCTCGCCGACGCGGTGCGCCACGACAATTGGAATGTGACCGTCTCGGTGATCCAGCGCAATTGCGCCCACGAGATCCTGGAGGTGCGTCCGGGCAACGCGGCGGGGCGCGCCTTGGGGTTGGCCATCGACGTGGGAACGACCACCATCGTGGTTTACCTGGTGGACATGGCCGACGGCACCATCCTGGGGGCCGCCTCGGCCCACAACCGCCAGGCGGCCTGCGGCGACGATGTCATCAACCGCATCGTGTGCGCCGAAAAAGACGGGGTCAAAAAGCTCAGCCGCATGGCCCTGGCCACCATCAACAGCCTGATCGGTCAGACCCTGGACAGCGTCGGTGCCGATGCGGCCCAGATCAAGAACGTGGCTCTCTCGGGCAACACCACCATGGCCCACCTGCTGCTGCAGATCGAGCCGCGCTATATCCGGCGGGAGCCTTACATCCCCACCATCTCCGAATTTCCGATCCTCAAGGCCGGCGAGATCGGGCTCAAGGTCAACCCCATCGCGGCGGTCTTCATCATGCCCGGCCCGGCTAGCTACGTGGGCGGCGACATCGTCTCCGGCCTGCTCTATGCCGGCTTCCACCGTCAGGAGGCTTTGACCCTGTTCATCGATGTGGGCACCAACGGTGAAATCGTGGTGGGCAATCGGGAGTGGCTGATGACCGCCGCCTGCAGCGCCGGGCCGGCCTTCGAGGGCGGCGGTATCCGCTGGGGCATGCGCGCCGAAGAGGGGGCCATCGAACAGGTGACCATCGATCCGCACACCCTGGCGCCCCAGTGGGTCACCGTGGGCAGCGCGGCGCCCCGGGGCATCTGCGGCTCGGGCATGATCGACCTGATGTCCGAACTGCTCCAGGCGGGGGTCATCGACCGCGGCGGCAAATTCTTCCCCGACCGCGCCGGCCGCCATGTCAAGCAAGTCAACGACGAGTGGGTCTATGTGCTGGCCTTCGCCGACCAGACCCCCATGGCCGAAGAGATCGTCTTCACCGCCTCGGACATCAAGAACCTGATGTACAGCAAGGGGGCCGTCTATGCGGGCTTTACGACCCTGCTCAAGGTCGCCGGCCTGGATTTCTCCCCGGTGGAGAAGTTCATCATCACCGGCGGCTTCGGCCAGTACATCAACATCGAAAAGGCGATCCGCATCGGATTGCTGCCCGACATCGAGCGCGACAAATTCGTCTACCTGGGCAACAGCTCCATTGTGGGATCTTACATGGCCCTGCTTTCCGACGGGTTTCGCCGCGAAGCCGCCGAGGTGTGCGGCCGGATGACCTACATCGATTTTTCGAGCAACCCGAGCTACATGGACGAGTTTACCTCGGCGTTGTTTTTGCCCCACACGAATCTGGAGAAGTTTCCGAGTGTGGTAGGGCGCTAACGCAGGAGTATTTTATGTCTTTAACCCGTCGCAATTTTCTAAAAACCGGTCTCGCCACCGCCTGCGCGGCCTGCGCCACCCAGGTGCCGCTCCCCGCGTCGGCCGCGCCCAAAAGCGACCGCGAGCTGGCCACGCTGATCGACATGCGCAAGTGTATCGGCTGCGAAGCGTGCGTCGATGCCTGCCGCGAGGCCAACGAACTAAAAGTTCCCGAGCCCCGGAAGCCCTTTCCCAAAATGTATCCCCCCCGGGTCAAGGCCGAAGACTGGTCTGAACCGGACCGGCGGGCGGTACAGGACCGGCTGACGCCTTACAACTGGACCTTCATCCAGGAGGCCACGGTGACCGTCAACGGCGAGGAGACCACCCTGACCTTTCCCCGGCGCTGCATGCACTGCCAGAATCCGCCCTGCGCCGATCTTTGTCCCTGGGGAGCGGCACGCAAGCTCAAGAACGGCATCACCCTCATCCATTCCGATATCTGCCTGGGGGGCAGCAAGTGCAAGTCGGTCTGCCCGTGGGACATTCCCCAGCGCCAGACCGGGGTGGGGCTCTACCTGGATCTGCTGCCTGCCCTGGCCGGCAACGGCGTGATGTACAAGTGCGACCGCTGCTACCAGCGCATCGAACAGGGCGAGCTGCCGGCCTGCATCGAGGCCTGCCCCGAAGATGTCCAAACCATCGGCCCCCGGGAAGAGATCGTGGCCGAAGCCCATCGCCTGGCCAAAGAAGAAAACCTGTATATCTATGGCGAGACGGAGAACGGCGGCACCAACACGCTCTATCTTTCGCCCGTGCCCTTCGACCAGATTGAGGCCGCCATCGAAAAGGGGCCGGGCCGGCCCCACATGGAGCCCGTGGAGAATCAAATGGCGCACGCCGACAACCTGGCCAAGGCCATGCTCATCGCGCCCCTGGCCGGACTGGCGGCGGCCGTGGGCCGCGTGTATAAAACCGTCAAGAATGCCGAAGGCCGGCCGGAGGAAGATCGATGAAAGCAGAGAACGCCCTGGTCAAATCGGCCTACATGCTCGTGCTGTTCGTCATGGGGCTGACCGGTTTTGCCCAGATGCCGATTTTCGGACGTTACTACATCGCCGACATCCCCGGCCTGGGCTGGCTGGACCGCTATTATGTGACCCATACGATCCACTACTGGGGGGCCATCGTGCTGCTGGCGCTGGTCGTCTACTGCGCGGTGGTCTATGGGGCGCTGCTGCGCCGGCGCTATCGGCTGACCGTCACGGCCCAGGTGCGCATCGTCCTGCTGGCCGCCATCGTCGTCACCGGTATCTTCCGGGTGGTGAAGAACTTGCCCGACATCGTCTTCTCGCCGGGCTTCACCATGTTCATCGACATCGCCCACCTGGGTTTCATGATGCTCTACATCCTGGCCGCCGCGGGTGCATTGATTTTCGGAAGCCGCTGGCTCAAGCAGAGCGTCAGGCTCGGCTGAGACGGCCACTTCCTAATTATAAACGCTCCGAGGGTTTCTCATGTTCCAATGCCGTTTTTGTGGCCCGCAGATCGAAACGCGTATCGTGGAAGCATATGCAACGGTGTGTGCCGTTCTCGACAAGTTTCCGGTCTCGGAGGGGCACCACCTGATCCTTCCCAGGCGGCACACCGAAGATTGGTTCTCCATGACGGAGCAGGAGCGAAGAGACGCCGCCGCGCTGATCGCGATCCTCAGAGACCAGCTCTCCGAAGCCGATCCCGGCATCACGGGATTCAATATCGGCGTGAACTGCGGCCGCTCCGCCGGGCAGACGATCTTCCATGCCCATATCCATCTGATCCCCAGGCGGGATGGGGATACGCCGGACCCCACCGGGGGCGTGCGGGGCGTCATTCCCCATAAGATGCACTATCGCCATGATGAGGATGAAACGTGAAGACCGGGCGACCGGCCCCGGCGGGGGAAGATCTGGAAAGTACCGCTCGGCACGGCCCCCGGCTTATAAACAGATCATGTGGGCGTACCGCCCATCAGCCCGATGGCAAAGGCGAAGAAAAACTGCGCCGCGTAATATAGCGGCAAGCCATAGAGGCGGTTGGAGAATTCATTTTTCACGAAGCGGTCCCGGGCCACCAGGACGTCGGAGGCATAGAAGAGCAGCGCGCCGCCGAGCACCAACCAGCGGCCGGCTGCCGGGAAGTGCGCCGTGCCGAAGAGGGACAGCGCTCCGGCCACCATGGCGGTAATCACCGCGACGTAGGCGATGACCGGCCCGGCCATGGGGCCCAGATGGGGGCGCAGCCAGAAGAAGATCTTGACGCTCACGGCCGCCATCAGGGCCACGCCGAGCACGGCCAAGGGGGGCAGGGTGCCATGCCCCAGAAAGCCGACCGCGTAGCAGATGTGGCCGGAAAGAAACGACAGCAGCCCGGCCATGAAAAGCGGGCGGGCATAGAAGATCAAAAAAACGTCGCCGATCCAGCTCAGGATCAATCCCGCCATCAGCCAACGGGCCAGCCCCGGCACCGGCCAGGCGGCGTACCAGGCCACGGCCACGAAGAGCGCCGATAGCAGGGGCTTGGTGGCCAGCTTACCGGCTATGCTCTCTTTTTTTTCAGCGAGCAGCAGCAACACCAGCAGGACAGCCGCGGGAAGCAGAATCAGCATCGTCATGGGGGCTCAATCCTCCTTTTGAGTGGGTGCGGCCACCATACCCGGAGCCCGGCGTAAAATAAAGCCGGAATCGATTTGATCTTGAGAACATGCCCGAATTGGGCTTAGATCGGACCAGCGCGGGGCGATCCGATCCCGCATCGGCAACTGCGATTCCAACCTATCGAGGCGTATCATGGCGGCACTCAATCCAGCGCATGTCCAGGCCGTGATCCGGGCCATCAACGAGGGACCGTATATCAAGCATCTGGCGATGGTCATCAAGGAGATGGGGGTCGGTTCGGCCACCGTCGAACTCACCGTCGGCCATGCGCATTTGAATCCCTTCGGAGGGATTCACGGGGGCGCCTATGCCTCCCTGATCGATACGGCGGCCTACTGGGCCGCCTACTGCGAAATCGACCCGGGGGTCGGTTTGATCTCCATCGATTTAAAGATCGACTACCTGGCGCCGCTGAGCAGCGGAATCATCATCTCCCGAGGGCGCAGCATCAAGATCGGCAAATCCATGTGCCTGGCCGAGGCCGCGGCCATGGACCAGGATGGCAAGTGGCTGGCCCATGGGACCTCGAAAATGATGATCACCCGAGGCCTTCAAAGCATCGAGGATGCTTTCCGCTTCACCGGGTTCGCGGCACTTCCTCCCAAATTCATTTAACCGAGTTTTCCTCGCCATGGCCATGCCCAGGGCGGCTCATTATCTTTATGCGATTGCATTTTGCATATTGCAAAGCATTTTTGGTTGTTTTTCGGCGGACGCAAAGCGCGTCAAAATTTTAATAAGCTGAAAATATTGAGAATAGAAAATTATAAAAAATTCGTTACGGTGTGGCCCGCATATTGCTAATACGGATATCGAAGCCTAACTTTTTCATCATCTTCCTCTCTTTGCTGGGTAGCGCCCATGCGCTACCCAGCGCCCCTCCAAAAAAATGGGCGTCACCTTCGGGTGACGCCTTTGTTTTTGCGACAGTGGCCGTAACGACCAACCGGTCCAAGATTACAAACTGATAATGTTGACGTCAGCTTTTGGTCATGTTGGCATGCTAAATAGATCCGAACTTCTTCCCTCTCCCTCCGGGCAAGATTCAACTATTGGATCTTGCCCTTCCCTTTTAAAGGGAGCCCGGCCTGATCGCAGGGGCAAGCGCCTTGATGATTTGAAGCGAATGCTGCGCCAGGTAGATCGTCAGATCTTCAAGGTCGTATTCGTCTATGGCCACCCCGCTCAGGGCGATCAGTTCGGCCAGTTCGGCGGCCGCTTCGATCATCCGGTCATAGGCGTCGGCTGCTTGTTTCGATGTAACCGCCATGACGTCGTCAAGCTGCCTTGTTTTTGGATCTGGCCCGAAGGTCCGGCGCCTTTTCTTTATTTTCCTCGGGTTCGGCCTTGATTTTACTTTTGGCGGCGTCATCCGATGCGGGTTTGAGCGGCTTGACCGCCTTCAAGATTTTGGTCACGGCCAGCGCATTTTGGGCCAGAAAAATAGCGATGTCGTCGATGGTTTTGGCATCGACTTTGATTGGAAGATCGCCTTGCTTGATCAGTTCGGCGATTTCCTCGGAGGCGTCCAGCAACTGATCGTAGGCCTCGGCCTCTTTTTTGTCGGTAAAGACCTGCTCCAGTTCCACGCCGTTTCGAACGACCACGAATTTTGTGATGACACCCATCGTTGAGAACTCCTTCCGTATCGATACGCAATGCCGGCCTCTAGTACGCGCAACGGTCTAGAAGGTCAATGCCGACCATAGTCGCCGCCATGGATGGGCACTATTTTATATAGCCCCACTGCTTGAGCCGCTGATAGGCATATTGGGCCTGCTTGCCTTCCTGGACCTGCTTGAGATAGGCGTTGTAGGCCTTGGCGGCCGGTTCTTTTTTATCCATGCCCTCCAGGGAGAGGCCTTGGAAGAACACGGTGTTGGGGTTGCCGGGCAGGCGCTTTCCGTAATTGGTAAAGTCTTCGTGGGCGGCCTCGTACTGCTTGGTGCTCAGTTGGGTGATGCCGCTGATGTGGTAGGCCTGGGCCTCGGCGGGGTTGACCTTTTTGGCCCGGTCCACAAACCGGCCGGCTTCGGCGAAATTCTTCTGCACCAGTTGGCATTTGGCCATGAGCAACAGGCCGGTGTAATCGTCGGGCGCCTGGTTCAGGGCCTGTTGGAACAAGCCTTGGGCCTGGCTGAACTGCTCCTTGCCCATGGCTTCCTCGCCGGCCTGCATCTGTTTGATGGCTCCCTTGATTTTTCTAAGGCTGGCGGTGTTGTCCATGTAACGCTCCCGGTGCACCGGCCGGCCGCTGAACTGCTTGTAATCCTTGGTCGCTTGCTGGACCGAGGTCTGGTAGCGTTCCGACGACATGGGGTGGGTGGCAAAGAGCAGGTCGGTGGCGCCGGCCTTGTGCTGGTTCATGTTATTGAGCATCTCCATGAGCGAGACCATGCCCTGGGGCGAGTACCCGGCGCGGGTCATGTACTCCATGCCCAGGCCGTCGGCCTGGCGCTCGTTGTCGCGGCTGTAGGAGGCCAGCAGGGCGCCGGAGCCCAACTGCCCCAACTGTCCGGCCAGGTTGCCGGCCTCGGAACCGGCGGCCACGCTGGTGACAATGGCCAGCCCGCCCACCGCCATGCTGGTCAGCTTGGCCCGGGACATGATCGCGGCCGTGTGCCGGGCGTTGACGTGGCCCAGTTCATGGCCCAGCAGGGCGGCCAGGGCGGCCTCGTTCTCCAGTTCGAGCAGGATGCCCCGGGTGCAGGCGATGGTGCCTCCGGGAAAGGCATAGGCGTTGACGTAGTTGGCATTCACGCAGTGGAACTGGTACGGCATTTGGCTGCGGTGGGAGTTGGCGGCCAGGTGCTTGCCGGTCTTCTGGATATAGCTTTCCAGGGCACGGTCCTGGGTGACGCCGTAATCGGACGACAACTGATGGGGCGCGTTCTGCCGGTCAATGGCAATCTCTTCCTGTTCGTCCATAAGCATGAGCTGGGACTTGCCCGTCACCGGATTGGTGGCGCACCCCACCGCCACGCCGGCGGCTGCCAGGGTGGTCATGGCCAGGAATTCACGACGGGTCACGCCGTTGATCGCATGTTTGGAAACACTCATACACACCTCCCACGTTTTTTATGCGGATCTTATCAAATCGCCAGCGGCTGCACACCCCAGATCCGCTGGACATACTCCCGGATCGAGCGGTCGCTTGAAAATTTGCCCATGTTGGCCGTGTTCAGGATGGCCCGGCGAGTCCACTCGTCCGGGTCGCGGTAGAGCCGAGCGGTGCGATCCTGACATTCCACGTAGGCCCGGTAGTCGGCCAGCACGCAGAATTTGTCGCCTTCGTGAAGCAGCGCAGCGATGATGGGCGCGAAAAGGCCGGGCGATTCGGGCGAGAAGGCGTTTTGGGAGATCTGCTCCAACGCCGCTTTCAATTCCGGGTCGTTTTCGTAAAAGTGCCCGGGATTGTAGCCGTCCCGGCGCAGGGCGGCGATTTCGGCGGCGGTGTGGCCGAAGATAAACATGTTTTCTTTCCCGATTTCCGCCAGCATCTCCACGTTGGCGCCGTCCAGGGTGCCGATGGTCAGTGCGCCGTTGAGGGCGAACTTCATGTTGCCGGTACCCGAAGCCTCGTATCCCGCGGTGGAGATCTGCTCGGAGAGCTCCGTGGCCGGAATGATCCGCTCGGCCTGGGAGACGCAGTAGTTGGGCAAAAAGATCACCTGCAGCCGGCCCTGGGCGTCCGGGTCGTGGTTGACCACCGCGGCGACGCCGTTGATCAGCCGGATGATCAGCTTGGCCATGGTATAGGCCGGAGCCGCCTTGCCGCCGAAGAAGACGGTGCGGGGGGTGAACGCCCCGCCCGGATCGGCCTTGATGCGGTGGTAGAGGGTGATCACATGGAGCACGTTGAGCAGTTGGCGTTTGTACTCGTGGATGCGCTTGACCTGCACGTCGAACAGGGCCGCAAGGTTGCACTCGATGCCGATCTTGCGCCGCACATAGTCGGCCAGGCGTTGCTTGTTGGCGGCCTTGACCGCTTGCCAGCGGTTCCGGAATTCGGCATCTTCGGCGTACGGCGCCAGATCGCGCAACCGCTCCAGATGACAGATCCAGTCGCCGGAGAGTTTTTCCGAGATCAGGGCGGCCAGGCCCGGATTGCACTGGTTCAGCCAGCGGCGCGGGGTGACCCCGTTGGTGATGTTTTGAAAGCGATCGGGAAAGATGGCGTTGAATTCGGGGAAGACCACCTGGCGGAGGATATCGGTGTGCATGGCAGCCACGCCGTTGACCGAGAAACTGCCCACGATGGCCAGATGGGCCATGCGCACGGCTTTTTCGGGATACTCCTGGATGATCGACAGGCGCGCCTTGCGGCCTTCGGGATCGGGGTGGTCGCCGCCGTTGGCATCCAGCCACTGCAGGAAACGATGGTTGATTTCGTAGATGATCTGCATGTGCCGGGGCAACACGCGTTCCATGAGGCGGCAAGGCCAGGTCTCCAGGGCTTCGGGCAGCACGGTGTGGTTGGTGTAGGCAAAGATCCGGGTGCACAGGTTCCAGGCATTGTCCCAGTCCAGCAGCTCCTCGTCGACGAGCAGCCGCATCAGTTCCGGGATGGCGATGGTGGGATGGGTGTCGTTGAGCTGGATGGCCACCATCTCGGGCAGCTTGTCGAAACGGTCGTGTTTCTTTTTGTACCGGCGCAGCACATCTTCCAGGGAGGCGGCGACGAAGAAATACTGCTGGCAAAGACGCAGGACCCGGCCGCGGAGCTTTTCGTCGTTGGGATAGAGCACCTTGGAGATCACTTCGTCCCGGATCTTGGCCTCCACCGCGCCGATGTAGTCGCCGGTGTTGAAAAAGTCCAGGTTGAATTCGGTGTCCGATTTGGCGGCCCACAGCCGCATGTTGATGGCCTGGCCGTTGCGGAAACCGGGCACGAGCAGGTCGCAGGCCATGGCCAGGACCTTCTCGGTATCGACCCAACTGTAGCGCAACCGGCCCTGGTCGTCGGTCCAGGAGCGCACGCGACCGAAGAAATGGACCTCGTACAGAAAGCGGCCGCGGTCGTATTCCCAGGGATTGCCCCGCTGGGTCCAGTTGTCCGGGCGCTCCACCTGGGCCCCGTTTTCGATCACCTGGTGGAACATGCCGTAGTCGTAGCGCAGGCCGTAACCGTAGCCCGATACCCCCTGGGTGGCCATGGAATCCAGGTAGCAGGAGGCCAGGCGGCCCAGGCCGCCGTTGCCCAGGCCCGCGTCCCACTCCACCTCGGCCACATCTTCGAGCGCGAGGCCGAATTCGGCCAGAGCCTGCTGCGCCACATCGTAAATGCCGAGGCAGTGCAGGTTGTTCAAGAGGGACTTGCCGGGCAGGTACTCCATGGAGAGGTAATAGACGCGTTTTCTCTCGGTGTCATAATAAGCGCGCTGGGTTTTGATCCACTGGTCGATCATGCGGTCCCGCACGGCCAGGGCCAGCCCATGATAGTAATTGTATTCGCTGGGGCGGGCATAATCCAAGCCGAGGCTGGAGACGATATGCCGGATGATGTCGCGTTTCAATCCGGACACGGTATTGGTGGCGTAAAGGCCGGCGTCCCATTGGAAGGTGTTGCTCGACAGGTCCAGGGGAGCCGATGCCGACTCCTCATTGGGGCGGAGATTGTCCATGGTATCTCCCTCGGATGGATTTTGTTATGCCGGCCATGGCGATTCGCCGCCGGCTGTGCCCAATGTTTGGGGCGCCCTGGGCCGTAATGACCGTAGGTTTACCTTTTGGAGGACTTTTTGGCAAGCGCCGCGGCAAGGGGCCAAACGTACTGAACGCAATTTATTCCTTGACAGGTGTTCAGGACATGGGCTAATGATTTATCCATCAAATGATGGAATCAATTGCTGGGAAGACTCAAGGCTATCGGAAAGGTCCATCGCCCATGTCCTCCGCCCTCGAAAAAGCCCGCCAGGCGCCCGATTCGATGAAGGCCCGCATTTTTTCCGCGGCGCGCAAGCTCTTCGGCGAATATGGCTACCACGGGGTCACCACCCGCATGATCGCCCAGGAGGTGGGCATCGACATCTCCACCCTGCACTACCACTGGGGTGAAAAACAGGAGCTCTACGAGGCGGTGCTCACCGATCTGAGCGACGAGATCCGCGCCAAGCTGATCGAGATCGAAGGCTTGGTGCACGGCAAGCCCCTGGAGGTGCGCCTGGAGGTGGCCATCGAAGTGATGTGCGATCACCTCTTCGCCAACCCCGGTTCGGCGCAACTCATGCTCTTCAGCCACTTTTCCAAGAACCGTATCACCTCCGAGTTGGATGCCCACATCTCGCGGCATCTGGCCAATATCGCCGTGGCCATGGGACTGGCCAAAGACAAGGCCAATGTGCCGCCCCAGGCCAACGCCCGGGTGCTGGCGGTTTGGAACTCGGTGGTCAATTTCGCGGCCGGCGAAGATCTCTTCCGGCCGATCCTGAACGTGGACCGCGAAGCCTATCTGGCAGTGGTCAAGGAGACCTTGAAGTTCATCCTGCTGCCGGCTTTTATCCGGCCGGTGCCGCAGGCGTAGGTGTTCGCGTACCCATACGAATAAAGATCAGAACCGGTTCGATAAGGAGGAGAAAATGGCCCTCAATCTTGATGCCGTGGGAGAAAAGCTCGGCCCCCTCTCCAAAACCTACACCTGGAAAGATGTGGTGCTCTACGCCCTGGGGGTGGGCGCCGGGGCAGAGGATTTGCAGTACTGTTACGAGAAGGATTTGAAGGTCATCCCCAGTTTTTCCATCGCTTCGATCTTCAACATCCTGGCCCTGATCGGCATCAAGAGCAATGTCAATCTGGCCGGTGTGCTGCACGGCGAGCAGGAGCTGATCTTCCACCGGCCCCTGCCCACCGAAGGCACCCTCACCACCGAGGGCCGCATCCGCGCCATCTATGACAAGGGCGCCGGCAAGGGGGCCCTCGTGGTGGGCGAGAGCGACACCGTGGACGGCCAGGGCCGGCGGCTCTTCACCAGCATCTGCACGGTCTTCGGCCGCCTGGACGGCGGCTTCGGCGGCCCTAACGCGCCCAAGAGCGAGGTTGTGTTTCCCGAGCGCGCGCCGGACATCGTGGTGGATGCCCATCCCCAGGCCTTCCAGCCGCTGCTCTACCGCCTCTCGGGCGACTTTTTTACCCTGCACGTGGACCCCGATTTCGCCAAGATGGCCGGTTTCGAAAAACCGATCATGCACGGCCTGTGCACCCACGGCTACGCCTGCCGCGCCCTGTGCGATCACCTGATTCCCGGTTCGCCCGAAAAGGCCCGGCGCCTGGCCTGCCGCTTCAGCAAGCCGCTCTATCCCGGCGTGCCGATCCAGACCCAGATCTGGAAGATGGGGGACGGCCGGGCCTTGTGGCGGGTGGTCAATGCCGAGAGCGGCGCGGTGGTCATCGACCACGGCGTCTTCGAGTACGGCGAGCGGCCCGCAGCCACGATCCGCTTCGACGACCGGGTGGCCATCGTCACCGGCGCCGGCGGCGGCTTGGGCCGGGCCTATGCCCTGGAGCTGGCCCGGCGCGGGGCCAAGGTGGTGGTCAATGATCTGGGCGGCGCCCGGGACGGCTCGGGCCAAGGCACGGCCGCGCCGGCCGACCAGGTGGTGGCCGAAATCCAGGCGGCCGGCGGTCGGGCTGTGGCCAACTACAACACCGTGGCCACCCCCGAGGGCGGCCAGGCCATCGTCGATTGCGCCTTAGAGCATTTCGGCCGCCTGGACATCCTGATCAACAACGCCGGCATCCTGCGCGACAAGAGCTTTGTCAAAATGGAACCGGAAAACTGGCACGCCGTGATGGACGTGCACCTCAACGGCGCCTATCACGTCAGCCGGCCGGCCTTTGCCGCCATGCGCGCAAACAAATACGGCCGCATCCTGATGACCACCTCGGCCGCCGGGCTCTACGGCAACTACGGCCAGAGCAATTACGCGGCGGCCAAGATGGGCCTGGTGGGCTTGATGAACGTGCTCAAGCTGGAGGGCGAGAAGTACGGCATCAAGATCAACACCCTGGCGCCCCTGGCCGCCTCGCGCCTCACCGAAGATATTCTGCCGCCCGATCTCTTCGCTAAAATGAAGCCGGAGTACGCGGTGCCCATGGCGCTCTTCCTGTGCGCCGAACAGTGCCCGGCGAGCGGCAACATCTACAACGCCGGCATGGGGTTCTACAACCGGGCGGCGATCCTCACCGGCCCGGGCCAAGTGGCCGGTGCCGCCGGCCGCGTGCCCACGCTGGAAGAGATCCGCGACGGCCTCGAGGCCATCGCTGCCCTGGAACCTGGCAAGGCCTACGGCCAACTGACCGAGCAGTTGATGGAGGTCTGGGGTGCCCTGAAGTAGGGGCGACCGGGTCGCCCAATTGGAAGAAGAAATCTATCGATAAGGAGTCACGACCATGATCGGAATCACTTCTTACGGTGCCTATATCCCGAAATTAAGATTGGAACGCGCCTCCATCGTCCAGGCCATGGGCTGGTTCGCGCCGGCCATCATGATGGTGGCCCAGGGCGAGCGCAGCATGTGCTACTGGGACGAGGACGCGGTCACCATGGCCGTGGCCGCGGCCCGGGAGTGTTTGATCGGCCAGGACAAGCAGGCCGTCGAGGGCCTTTACCTGGGCTCGACGACCCTGCCGTTCGCCGACCGCCAGAACGCCGGCATCGTGGCCACGGCCCTCAATCTGCCCAGCAACATGTTGACCTCCGATTTCAGCGCCTCCCAGAAGGCCGGCAGCACGGCGTTGCTCACGGCCCTGGAGACGGTGCAGGGCGGCGCGCGCCATAACATCCTGGTGGCCGCTGCCGACCGCCGCGAAACGCGCACGGCCTACTTCTACGAGATGTGGTACGGCGACGGCGCCGCGGCGCTGATGGTGGGCGACCAGGAGGTGATCGCCGAATTTAAGGGATCGTACACCGTCTCCTACGACTTCGTGGACCACTACCGGGCCGCCGGCCGGGCCTACGATTATGTCTGGGAAGAGCGCTGGGCCCGGGACGAGGGCTATGCCAAGATCATTCCCGAGGCGGTCAACGGCCTGCTGGCCAAACTGGGCCTGACCATGCAAGCCATCGATCACCTGATCTTCCCGTGCGTCTTCGGCGCCGAGCACAAGAAGATCGCCCATCTGCTGGGGGCTGCACCCGAAAAGGTGGCCGACACGCTCTTCGAGGTGTGCGGCGAGACCGGCACGGCCCACCCCTTGCTGATGCTGGCCCAGGTCCTGGAAAAAGCCAAGCCTGGCGAGAAGATCATCGTGGCCGGCTTCGGCCAGGGGTGCAACGCCCTGTGCTTCGAGGTCACCGACGCCATCCGGCGCCTGGCCCCGCGCGGCGGGGTGAGCGCGGCCCTGGCCCACAAGAAGAGCACCGGCAACTACGCCCAGTGGCTCAAGTTCCGCGATCTGATCGCCCCCGAGATGGGCATCCGCGCCGAGGCCCCCACCCAGACCGCCATGACCACCCTGTGGCGCAAGCGTCAGATGCTGCTCGGTCTGGTGGGCGGCCGCTGCACGGCCTGCGGCACGCCACAGTTCCCCAAGGCCGACATCTGCGTCAACCCGGCCTGCGGCGCGCACCATACGCAGGAAGACTACGAATTCGCCGACCGGCCGGCCAAGATCAAGACCTTCACCGGCGATCTGCTGGCCGTCTCGGTGGACCCGCCCCACAAGTACGGCATGGTGCAGTTCGACGACGGCGGCCGCCTGATGGCCGACTTCACCGATTGCGATTTCGACGAACTGCAGGTGGGGCTGCCCATGCGCATGGTGTTCCGTAAGCGCGGCGAGGACAAGGCGCGCGGCTTCGTCAACTACTTCTGGAAGGCCACCCCCACCCCCGATGCGGCCCAGGAGATGGCCAAGATCCGCTTCGACGGCCAGGCGGCCGTCGTCACCGGCGCCGGCGGCGGCCTGGGGCGGGCCTATGCCCTGGACTTGGCCCGGCGGGGGGCCGCGGTGGTGGTCAACGACCTGGGCGGGACGCGGGACGGCGCCGGCGGCGGTTCGGCTTCGGCCGCCGACCAGGTGGTGGCCGAGATCGCGGCGGCCGGCGGCAAGGCCGTGGCCAACTACGACAACGTGGCCAGCCCCGAGGGCGGCCAGGCCATCGTCGATTGTGCCCTGAAGCACTTCGGCCGCCTGGACATCCTGATCAACAATGCCGGCATCCTGCGCGACAAGAGCTTCCTCAAGACCGAGCCCGAACAGTGGCAGGCCGTGCTGGCCGTGCACCTGCACGGCGCCTACCACGTCAGCCGCCCGGCCTTCGCGGCCATGAAAGCCCAGGGCTACGGCCGCATCCTGATGACCAGCTCGGCCGCCGGGCTCTACGGCAACTTCGGCCAGGCCAACTACGCCAGCGCCAAGATGGCCCTGGTGGGGTTGATGAACGCCCTCAAGCTCGAAGGCCAGAAGTACAACATCCGGGTCAACACCCTGGCGCCCCTGGCCGCCTCGCGGCTCACCGAAGATGTCATGCCCCCCGAACTCTTCGAGCGCGCCAAACCCGAGTATGTGGTGCCCATGGCGCTCTACCTGTGCAGCCCGGCCTGCGAGACCAGCGGTTCGATCTTCAACGCCGGCATGGGCCATTTCAGCCGGGCCGCGCTGCTCACCGGCGCGGCCGTGAACCTCGATGCGGGCCAGGGGGCCTTGCCCACGGTGGAAGAGATCGCCGAGCACTGGGACCGGATCAACGACCTGAGCGACACCAAAGAGCTCGGGGACCTGACCGCCGCCACCATGGACCTGATGACCCCGCGGGCGGGCAAGCCGACTTCGGCCGCCGCGATCGCCGCACAACCCTCCGGGGCCGCTCCGGCCGGGGCCCTCGACCTGCCGGCGATTTTCGAAAGCATGGCCGGTACCTTCAAAGCCGATGCGGCCAAGGGGGTGGATGTGGTCTTCCAGTTCGCCATCTCCGGCCCGGGCGGCGGCGACTGGAACCTGACCATCCGGGACCAGCGTTGCGAGCTGGCCGATGGGGCCCACGCCAAGCCCACCTGCACCTTGAAAATGGCGGCGGCCGACTTCGGCACCATGATCGGCGGTAAGCTGCCGCCTATGCAAGCCTATACGACCGGAAAGTTGAAGATCGAAGGGGATATCATGAAGTCGCAGCTCATCGAGAAGCTGTTTGTGATGAAGTAGCGGAAGGGCTTCAGGTTTCAGGTGTTAGGTTTTAAGTGAAGGTATTGCGTCGATCGGATGCTGCGATAGGCAGCATTTGAATGGAGGTGACAAATGGCAACCGGCATTAAAGATAAAGTGGCCATCCTCGGCATGGGCTGCACGCGTTTCGGCGAGCGTTGGGAGGCAGGCGCCGAGGAGTTGATGGTCGAGGCCTTCGAAGAGTGCCTGGCCGACGCCGGCATCGAGAAGGGCCGCATCGGCGCCGCCTGGCTGGGCACCTGTCTGGAGGAGGTCAACGTGGGCAAGACCGGCATGCCCCTGGCCACCACCTTGCGTCTGCCCATGATCCCGGTGACGCGCGTGGAGAACTACTGCGCCACCGGCACCGAAGCCTTTCGCGGGGCCTGCTACGGCGTGGCCTCCGGGGCCTACGACATCTGCCTGGCCATGGGCGTGGAGAAGCTCAAGGACGCCGGTTACGGCGGGCTGCCCAATCCCGGTTCGGGGGCCGGTTCGCTCACCTGGCAGTGGTGGCCCAATCTCACCGCACCCGGTTCGTTTGCCCAACTGGCCAGCGCCTACCAGGCCAAATTCCGGGTGAGCGGTTCGGACCTCAAGCGCGCCATGGGCCACGTCTCGGTCAAGAGCCACGCCAACGGCGCCATGAACCCCAAGGCCCACCTGCGCAAACCGGTCTCCCTGGAGCAGGTGCTGGCCGCGCCGATCATCGCCCACCCCCTGGGGCTCTTCGACTGCTGCGGGGTGAGCGACGGGGCGGCCTGCGCCATCGTCACCACCCCCGAGATCGCCGAACAACTGGGCAAGAAGGATTTGGTGACGGTCAAGGCCCTGCAGATCGCCTTGAGCAGCGGCGAAGAGGCCGGCTTCAACCAGTGGGACGGCGACCACTTCATGACCACCGACCGCTGCAGCGCGATGGCCTACCAGGAGGCCGGCATCACCGACCCCAAACGGGAGCTGGGGCTGATGGAGGTGCACGACTGCTTTTCGATCACCGAGCTGGTCACCATGGAGGATCTGCACGTCTCCGAGCGCGGCCGGGCCTGGCACGATGTGCTCGACGGCCGCTTCGACCGCGGGGGCGATCTGCCCTGCCAGGTGGACGGCGGCCTCAAGTGCTTCGGTCACCCCATCGGCGCCTCGGGCCTGCGCATGCTCTACGAGATCTACCTGCAACTCCAGGGCCGGGCCGGCGGGCGGCAGTTGAACGGTCCGCGCTACGGATTGACCCACAATCTGGGGGGCTTTCCCTTTCAGAACATTTGCAGCATCGCGATTATCGGGGGTTATAAGTAGGGGCTGAAGGTGGGAGGTGCCGCCATGGAGATTTTGAAGTACAGCGAGGCGCATCGGGATTTTCAGAAACGGTTGCGGGCCTTTTGCGATCAGGAGATCCAGCCCCAGGCCGACCGCTGGGAGGCGGAGCACGCGGTACCCCGGGAGATGTGGCGCCGAATGGGGCAGGGCGGCTTTTTGTGCCCTTCGGTGGAGAAGCAGTACGGCGGCCTGGGCGGCGACTTTCTCTATGCCTTCATCGTGGCCGAGGAGCTGTCGCGCACCTGGCAGACCGGCCTGGCGGCCAGTCTGCACAGCGATGTGGTGGTGCCGTACATCGAAGCGTTCGCGTCCGAAGAGCTGAAGCGTAAATATCTGCCCGGTTGCGTGTCGGGGGATATCGTCACGGCCGTGGCCATGACCGAGCCGGCAGCGGGCAGCGATCTGGCGGGGATGCAGACCACGGCCGTGGAGGCGGGCGATACGGTGACGATCAACGGTTCCAAGACCTTCATCTCCAATGGCGTGAGTTGCGATCTGGTGGTGCTGGCGGCCAAGGACCCGGCGGTGGCGGACAAGCACCAGGCGGTGTCGCTCTACCTGGTGGGGGCGGGCACGCCGGGGTTCAAGAAAGGTCGGCGCCTGGAAAAAATGGGTTGGCACAGCCAGGACACGGCCGAGTTGTTCTTCTCCGATTGCCGCATCCCGGTGGCCAACCGCCTGGGCGCCCATGGCGGCGGGTTCTTTCTGCTGATGGACAAGCTGCAGCAGGAGCGCCTGGCGTGCGCCATGGGGGCGGCCTTGGCCTCGGAGCGCATCGTGGAGTATGTGATCGATTTCTGCAAGCGCACGAAGGTGTCGGGCAAGCCGCTGGTGCGGTCCCAGGCGGTGCAGTTCGCCCTGGTGGAGATGGCGGCCGAGGCGCGCATCGGGCGGACGTTTGTGGAGAAGTTGATTGCGGATCACATGGAGAAGAAGAGTATCGTGGTGGAGGTCTCCATGGCCAAGTTCTGGACCACCGACGTCACGCATCGGTTGGCGCAGAGGGCTCTGGATCTGATCGGGCCGTTCGGCACTTTGGAGAAGTGTCCGATGGCGCGGGCGTTCCGGGATACGCGGGTGATGTCGATTTTTGCGGGGACCAATGAGATTATGAAGGGGATTGCAGCTAAGTTCATGGGCCTATGAAAGCGATCAAGTAACCACGGGTTAGTCCGCCGGCGTCCCCGGCAGCCGCTCCGCGACCCTGCGCCGCCGAATCAAGGGATGCTAAAAGCGCGCTGCGGGCGCCCTGGAAACTCGCTGCGCTCAGACAGTCCAGGGCGTTTTCCCTCCGCTGCGCTTAAGCATCCCCCAAAGCATCCAATAGATCGGCGTCTGACGGGTCGCGGAGCGGCTGCCGGGGACGCCTGTTTGCGTGCAAATCAAGTTGATGAGGGGGAAAACATCGTGCTGAACTATGGCGCTTTGGATGGCATCACCGTGCTGGATCTTTCCCGATTGTTGCCGGGGCCTTACTGCTCGATGATATTGGCCGATCACGGGGCGCGGGTGATCGCCATTGAAGACAAGAAGCAGTATTTGAAAGATGGGCTCTTCTTGCCCAGTGTGCAGCGCAACAAGGCCCATATCTGTCTGGATCTGAAGACGGCAGAGGGCAAGGAGATTTTCTTCCGCATGGTGCGGCAGGCCGATGTGCTCATCGAGGGGTTCCGGCCGGGGGTGGTGGAGCGCCTGGGGGTGGATTACGCGGCGGTGCGCGCGGTCAAGCCGGAGATCGTCTACTGTTCGATCAGCGGCTTCGGCCAGAGCGGGCCCTGGCGCGACCGGGCCGGGCACGATGTCAATTACCTGGGCGACAGCGGCGTGCTGGATTTGATCGGCGAGGCGGGTGGCAAGCCGGTGATCCCCGGGGTCCAGATCGCGGATATCGCCGGCGGGGGGATGAACGGTGCCATCGGTATTTTGCTGGCGCTCTATGCCCGCCAGCGCACGGGCCAGGGGCAGCGCATCGATGTCTCCATGACCGACGGCATGCTGGCCCTGCTGCCGGTGGCCAAATTCTACCACGAGCAGACCGGTGCCGTGCCGCCCCGGGGGCGCAACATGCTGGCCCATGGCTATGCCTGCTACAATACCTATGAAACCGCGGACGGACGCTATGTCGCGGTGGGCGCCCTGGAGGGCCGTTTCTGGAAGGCGCTCTGCCGGCAACTGGGACTGGCGCAATACGCCGATCTGCAGTTCGATGAGGGGCGCAGCCAGGAGATCGTCGCGGCCCTGGCGGCGGTTTTCAAACAGAAGCCGCTGGATGCCTGGGAAGCGCAGTTGGGGGGCCTGGATCTATGTGTGAGCGGCATCCGCACGATGGATGAGGCCCTGGCGGCGGACCATTTCCGGCAGCGGGAGATGGTGGTGAGCGTTGCCCGGCCGGAAGGCGGCAGCGATTCGGAGCTGGGGGTGGCGGTGAAGCTGAGCGCGACCCCTGGGGCGGTGCGCAGGCCGCGGCCCTGTTTCGGGCAGGATACCCGGGTTGTCTTGGGGGAGTTGGGTTACAGCGAAGATCAGATCCGCGGCTTGGCGGACAAGGGGATCATTGGATAGGGGGACCCAAAGGCCCCCCTATCCAATTTTAGTAAGGCCTGAGGTACTTGGAAATTTTATACTTGCTCAGGTCGATGCTCGACCATTTGGTCAATCGGACCCATCCGTTCCGACGTTCCTCCGTTACCCGGCGCTGATCCGAAACCCTTTTTTCGGGCGCCTTCATCAGGAACTGCTTGATGACCGGAAACCTGCGTCTGTCTTTGCCAGTGCGGCGGTCTTTGATGGAACGATCTTGTTCGTTCATTCCGTTCATAACGACCTCCTTTGAATTGAGTAACTAGATAATAATCCGCAATGGCACGCCGTGCAAGCTCGAAAAATGGCCCGGATAGCGGCGGTTTCCAGGCCTTCTAAACAGCTCTGCGGACCGGCCGCGCGAAAAAAATCACCACGGCGGCCAGAAAGGTGAGCAGGCCGATGAGCAGAAAGGCTTGGCGGTAGGAGCCGGTGGTGTCGAAGAGGTGTCCGGCCAGGATGGGGCCGGTGGCGCCGGCGAGCATCATCACCGGGTTCATGAAACCTTGGATCTTGCCCAGGGCCTTGCGGCCGAAATAATCGGCCCGGATGGCGGGCATCAGGGGGATGTTGCCGCCGAAGCCGACGCCGAACAGGAAGAGGAAAAGCCACACCATGCCCATGGTCTTGGCGTTCATCAGCACCAGCATGCCGCAGCCCATCATCGAATAGGAGACCATGAAGAGGTAGCGCTTGTTGAAGATGTCCCCCAGGTAGCCGAAGGAGAGGCGGCCGAGAATGCTGACCAGAGTGAGCAGCCCGATGCTGATGGCGGCCCGTTCGGGGGCGATGCCGGCGTCGGTCAGGGCCGGCACGGTGTGCACGGTGACCGTGGCGTGGGCCAGGCCCTGGAAGAAAAAGGCCAGCGATAGAAACCAGAAGGCGGAGGAGGTCAGCGCCTCTTTCAGCGTGTAGTCCCCGTGGTCGTGGTTGGACGCCGCGGCGGCGGCGGTGTGCGACACCTGGATATCGGCCGGCAGGGGCGGGTCGCCGTCGGGGGCCAGCCCCATGTCTTCGGGTCGCTCCTTGATCACGAAAGCCAGGGGGATCACCAGCACCCAGATGAAGATTCCCATGGCCACGAAGGCGCTGCGCCAGCCGTAGCGGCTGATCATCAGGGCCGCCAGGGGCGCGCAGATGATGCCGCCGAAGCCGGCGCCCACGGAGAGGATGGCCAGGGCCAGGGAGAGGCGGCGCCGGAACCACTTGGCGATCACGGTCCAGGCCGGCAGGTAGAGCATGGCGCTCATGCCGGCCGAGAGCAGGATGCCGTACACCAGGTAAAAGCCCATCAGGGATTCGATCAACGGCATGAGACAAAAGGCGCCGCCGGCCACCACCGCGCCGATGATCACCAGCAGCCGCGCGCCGTACTTGTCCACGGCCCAGCCCACCACCGGCGAGGCCACGCCGCCCTCCACGCTGCGCAGGGCATAGGCCCCCGACGTCATGGCCCGCGTCCAGCCGAACTCTTCGGACATGGGCTTGAAGAACACCCCGAAACTATACAGCCAGGTGCCATATCCAAACATGCAGATGATGTTGGTCGCCGCGACGATCCACCATCCATAAAAGAGCTTTGTTTTCATGCCAGCCGCAAATTACCTCGTCCCAGGGTTGATCTTTGCTCCCCTCCCGCTTTGGCTTCAAGGACTTGGCGGAAGGTGGGCCTGCCGAAAGGAGGGTTTATAACTTATGTCCAATGCCGATACCATGAAATTCAACAACTTCCGTCAATAAAGGATTGTTGTATCGTTTGGTTTGACGATGTCGAACACATCGTAACCCCGACCATCGTTTTTACCTCGCGGCCCCTTCTCCCACAACCGCTGCGTACCCGACGAATTCGGACTCAAACCCGAACTATTACGTTGACATAAAATCAGTGTTTCGGCTACGTTTCGACCCGAACGACGTCTGTCTACTACTAACCAATATTTAGCGTTCTATTCCTCGGCAAAGAGAAAGCAGCTCCGTGAAGGTTTGCCACTACTTGCCCGGGTTTAACTTTCTTCCGACTTCAAGGATTCTGGATAAACGCTAAATATTGCGGGAGAAAGAGATTGGACAGAGTAAGCCGGGAAGTTCGTTCCAAGATAATGGCCAGCGTTGGCACCAAGGATACATGTGCCGAGATGAGCGTCCGTCGTCTTGTGCATGGGATGGGATACCGGTATATCCTTCATCGCTCCGACCTTCCGGGCCGCCCTGACTTGGCGTTCCCATCCCGGCGAAAAGTGATTTTCGTGCATGGCTGTTTCTGGCATGGTCACCATTGCCGTTACGGTCGCCTGCCGAAATCCAGGCGGGGCTACTGGGAACCCAAGATCGAAACAAACAAGCACCGAGATAAGAAACAGCGCCAAGAACTGACGCGACAAGGTTGGCGCGTTTTGGTAATCTGGCAATGTCAGCTGAAGAAGCCCGAATGGCTCGGTGCGAGGATTAAGGATTTCTTGAGGACAGATGATTAGAAGGCCAACAGTCGTAGACCTTTTTGCGGGCGCCGGAGGCATGTCTCTAGGCTTCGAACAGGCTGGATTTGACGTTATCGCAGCGGTGGAGTTGGACCCTATCCATGCGGCCACTCATCATTTCAACTTCCCAACGACGGCCATACTGGCCCGATCGGTTATCGGGCTCGATGCCGGTACGATATTGCGTCAACGAACGGGCGGCGGTAGCGGTGTGGACGTTGTGTGCGGTGGAGCGCCTTGCCAAGGCTTTTCCCTCATTGGGCAGCGCATACTCGATGACCCCAGAAATCAACTTGTGCGGCAATTTGTCCGTCTTGTCGTAGAACTCGACGCCAAGTATTTTGTGTTCGAGAACGTCAAGGGTCTTACGGTTGGCGGGCACCGCGAATTTCTGCGTCTCCTGATTTCGGAGTTCCTGGATCGCGGATACAATGTCGCCGAACCTTGGCGTGTCTTGAATGCAAGAAACTATGGCGTGCCACAACATCGCGAGCGCTTATTCCTTCTCGGCGCAAAATCGGGACTTCCCCTCCCGAACTACCCGGAGATCCTCACCGACGACATGCCTGACTTATTCGCAGTCGAGGCCGTTCGCCCTGTACCCAACTGCCGCGAAGCGATCGGCGACATTCCGGACAACGAGCGGTTCGAGGAGTTGATGGCTGTCGATTCGGTGCATGTCCCCGATTGGAAGCCGACGTCCGACTTCGCTAGAGAACTGCACTGTATGACGAATTTCTGTTGGCACTACGGATACCGGCGGAGATGGGACGACACGTTGCTTACATCGAGTATGCGAACGGCCCACACGGATATTTCCCGCCGCCGGTTCTCGGAGACGAAGCAGGGCGATGTCGAACCGATTTCACGGTTCTTTAAACTTTCGCCTGGTGGACAGTCCAACACACTTAGAGCCGGAACCGACTCTGCCCGCGGAGCATTCACGAGCCCTCGGCCTATTCACTATAAGTATGCTCGCTGCGTTTCCGTTCGCGAGATGGCGCGACTCCATGGGTATCCCGACTGGTTTCGCTTCCACGTTACGAAATGGCATGGAGCTAGACAAATTGGAAATTCCGTTCCTCCCCCTTTGGCCCGAGCCGTAGCTTCGTCCGTAATTGGCGCTCTTGGCGTGGTACCGTGCGCCCCTAAAACGATTCTCGATCTTGGTAGTCCGGGCCTGCTCCAAATGGATATGACGGAAGCGGCTGAGTTATGGGGCGTAAAAGTTCCGATCGAGAGGCGAGACAGAAAAAACGGAACGCGGAAGCGGAAGCAGCACGAAATCGAAGAAGCCCGCATAGCGGCTGGGAGGTATTGAATGGAGGCGAAGAAAGTGATGAACCGATATGCGGCGATAATCGAGAAGATATTTTTTTCGAAATACATAAAGGGCGAAGAAGAAGTAAGGTTCGTACGAGAAGATTTGGTCAGAGCCGCTAAATCGCTTCGCATCGAGCTTCCCAAGAACCTGGGAGACGTAATATACTCCATTCGCTACCGGACCGAGCTTCCGCCAAGCATCTTGAAGACCCAGCCGAAAGGAAAAGAATGGGTTATCGAAGGCCGGGGACGCGCCCTATATCGCTTCCGCCTTGTAACCGAAAATCGGATCGTTCCTAACGAGCAACTGTTAGCCATCAAGGTTCCGGACGCTACGCCCGAAATTGTGTCGTCCTATGCTCTTTCCGACGAGCAGGCGCTTCTTGCAAAGGTCCGATACAATCGTCTTCTCGATGTGTTTCTCGGGTTGGCGACGTATTCGCTGCAAAACCATCTTCGGACTACCGTGCGCGACTTGGGTCAAGTAGAGATCGACGAAATCTATGTGGGTATAGACAAACGCGGAGTGCAGTTCGTCCTTCCCGTTCAAGCGAAAGGCGGTATGGATCAGCTCTCGGTCGTGCAGGCACGGCAAGACATAGCCTGCTGCCACGAGAAGTTCCAGAACCTCGTGTGTCGCGCTATCTCGGCACAGTTTATTTCCGCGAATCTCATAGCTTTGTTCGAGCTCGCGATTGATGACGGCATGGTAAAGATCGTCGAAGAGAAGCACTATCGGCTGGTTCCCGGCAATCAGATCACCGCCGACGATTTGAAGGCATACGCAAGCCGATAAGCAGAAACACGGTAGCCTGAAGATGTTGCAGGTATTTCAGGTAGGCCTATGTCGCTCGAAAATCGGCATCCGGATGGAAGTAATAATCGAAATTTTTACGGGGTATATATGGAACTGAACAATCCCCAAGGAACGGAACAGGCCCTCGGGATACTTCGAAGCGGCGAAAACTTTCAGTGGTACTTCATTCCTCTATTTGCCTTCGTGGTCTATATTTACTTCAATGAAATCGAGAAAAGGAACTGGAAGGCGGTGGCGGCCGGGTTATCTCTGTACGCCACCCATTGGTTTTTCGAAATTCTGAACGCGCTGATTCAGCACTTCTCGGGGCATGCCCTTTGGACGGTGCCGACCGGGACGTCGTTCTTGTTATTGGTGGGTGTCGGTTGGGAATTGTCGATGATGTTTGCGGTGGTGGGCGTCATTTTCGCGAAAGTACTTCCCGCAGACCCCGATCTAAAGATTTTGGGGATAAACAATCGCATCGTCATCGCTGTCGCCAATGCCGCCTTCTTTTCGATATTCGAAATCTTCCTGGCCAAAACGCCGGCGTTCTTATGGGTCTATCCATGGTGGGGCGCCTTGCCCGTGTTTATAACCGTGTATATTCCCTTCTTTTTGATGGCGAACTGCGCCTATGATTGGACACCGAGGGGCCAACGCGTTGTGATTGGATCGCTGATCGGAATCGATTTGCTCGCAATGGTTCTTTTTGCTGGAATTTTAAAGTGGATTTAAGTCCTTCACCAATCGATCGAAAGGCGAAAAGGAGTTCGGAATGAAAAAGTTTCTGTTGTCGATCATGCTCTGCCTGTTGTTCGGCGCCAATGGTTACGCCGACATGCAAGCCGACGGCTTCGATGTCGCCCTGCTGTACAAGGCCACCAAGACCTTCGATATGAACGATGCTCGCCTTGCCGGCCTCCGGGAGCTCGTGTCGAGCAAGTTCAAGGAGAACAGCAGCGGCAGCTATTCGGACGGCGACATGGCGTATGAGGAGACCACCTACCTGGATAAAGACGAAAACTCGGTTAAGATCGCCACCGAGAAGAACACCAAGAGCGGCGCGGGAAAGACCACCGTGACGGTGACCGGCCCTGAAGCGGTCGTCACGGCCATCCGGAATAAAGGCAAATGATCGGCGTTTAAGGGCCGTCCATGGCCGCTTGGGGTAAAGGAGAAAGATTTTGGCCGCTGAAAAAAAGCATGTCTGCCCGGTTGCCATCGCCGGCAGTCTCGACCTCGGCATCCGGCGCTGGTTGCACGACCCCCGCAAGATGCTCGGGCCCTATATCACGGAAGGCATGACGGTCCTGGATGTCGGTTGCGGGCCGGGTTTCTTCTCTGTCGCGCTGGCGCGCATGGTGGGCCCTTCGGGCCGGGTGATTGCCGCCGATTTGCAGGCCGGGATGCTTCAAAAACTGAGGCATAAGATTGAGGGAAGCGAAATCCAGGAACGGATCACGCTGCACCAGTGCGCCAAGAACCGGTTGGGCCTGTCGGCGGAGGTCGATTTTATTCTGGCGTTTTATATGGTTCACGAAATTCCCGATCAGGAGGGTTTTTTCGCAGAGCTCAAATCGATCCTCAAGCCCGGCGGCCGGATCTTCATCGTGGAGCCGCCCCTGCATACCTCCCGGAAGGCCTTTGAAAGCAGCATCCAAAAGGCCCGGGATGCCGGTTTGGTGGAAGTTGAAAGGCCCAGGCGGTTTCTTGATAAAGCCGTTATTCTCCAAAAGGCCTAAAAGTTTATTGACCTTATCGGAAGGGGCATACTACTTATTTGCACCACGCCTGATCGCTTTCCTATCCTGGCCTCAACCTGAGCCTGTTGGAACTATCCTCGAAATATCGACCTGGTCGACTCGCCGGACAATGAAACGATTAGAGCGCGGCGGCCTGAAAAAACCCAATAAAAGGAGGGCACCATGAAAAAAGTAACGGTATTGGTTCTATGTCTCGCGCTTTTGTCGATCGCTGGGACAGCAAGCGCCGGAAAGGAAACCGGCCCATATATCGGCGGTTCCCTCGGCTGGGCGGCCATCGATGTGTCGTCTGACGATGTGGATGATGATTATGATGATGACGATCTGGGGTACAAAATATTCGCGGGATACAATTTTGGCGTCATTCCCCTGCTGGATCTTGCCATTGAAGGCTCTTATGTCGATTTCGGTAAAGCTTCATCAGACCAAATCATAGACCAGGACGTGGAGATTACCGGCTGGGATCTCTTTGGGCTGGCGGCGCTGAATTTAGGCCCCGTCGGGGTGTTCGGAAAAGTTGGGCAGATCTGGTGGGACCGCGATTCCAATCTCGCTCAAATAGATGAATCCGGCAACGATATGGCCTACGGCGTAGGCCTTCGTTTTCAGATCGGCTCGTTGGGTATTCGTGGGGAGTATGAATATTTCGATCTGGAAGGGACAGATGTGGGCATGTTATCCGCCGGGGTGTCCTGGACCTTCTAGACGTTGCGGGAATCAGTAGTTCACCCTGATTCGCTCTTCGGTGGGGTTTGAGACGCTCCCGAGGGAGTCTAAATACTCGCGGAAGGCATCGGCATCGATAAAGCCGGTATCCTGCTTTCGGGCCGCGGGAATGTTTCGGAGGGTCGTGTATCCGTCGCCCCCGCCGGCCAGATAGGCGGTCACCACGATTTTGTACGTGTCGTCCGGATTGAAGGCTTCATATCCGCCCCCCAGGGTGGCCCGGTATTCCAGGTTGGTCACCCGCGCCCCTTTGACCGCGCTTTCTTCGATGTCAAAGCGCAAGCCGGAGACATAAGGGTACCACGGGCAGTTGGATTCGGAGCGGGGATTGTTGACGATCTGATAGTCAAGGCCGTCTTCGAGGGCGTTGCGGAGTTCGGCCCCGGTCAGTTCCAGCGTATAGAGCAGGGAATTGTAGGGCAGCAAAGAGAGCACGTCGCCCATGGTGATGTCGCCGGCCAGCAGATCGACCTTGACGCCGCCCCGGGGCTGAATGGCGATGGTCACCCCCTGGGCGGCAGTCTTCGCTATCATGCTGTCGGCCACCAGCGGGCCGGGGCCCGAGTTGAAGTGGGTCGCCGGGTCGCCCCTTAAAAGATCGTCCGCGGCCGAGGCAACCACCGCGCGTTTTTGCTCGTCAATCCCATCCGTAAAGGGTTGTAAAATGGCGGCCACCTCAGGGTCTTGCGCAAATACTTCCAAAAGGTCGCATTCGGCCATCAGCGCCAGAATGCTTTCTTGAACCTCCGGCGCCACCGCCGTCCACCCGGCGCCGTTGTCCTGTTTAAATTCGGTGGAGTTCACCAGGTAGGGCCGGCCGCTGAATGCGGTGACATCCCCGTTGCGATCGAAATCCACGTTGAGTTCGCCGATGGCCCGGCCCCAGCCCCAGGCCTGGACCACGAGCACCGGCTTGCCTTCGGGGCTTTGGACCCGGGTGGGATAATCGTAGCCCGCGGGAACGGTGATGCCGAAATCCTCGAATTCCGCCTGGGGGCCCAGCAGGGTATGGGAATGTCCGCCGACAATCACATCGATGCCGGCCACCGATTCCGCCAGGTCCAGATCGGCCTCGTATCCGATATGCGATAAAACGATAATCTTGTTGATCCCCTGAGCCTGTAAAAGCCCGACCGTCTGCGCCACGCTGGCCGCGACCGCGTTGAACACGATGGTGTCGCCCGGACTGGAGATGCTGGCCGTTTCGGGGGTGGTCGCGCCGATCACGGCGACCCGCTCCTGGCCGAAGGTTTTGAGCATATAGGCTGGAATCTTGCCTGCCAGATAGGGCTCTCCGGACACATCGAGATTGGCGGCCAGCATGGGGAAATCGGCCCACGCCAGGTAATCGGAGAGGCTACCCGGTCCATGGTCGAACTCATGGTTGCCCAGGGTCATGGCATCGATACCGTAGGTGTTGAGGATGGCAAAGTCGGCTTCGCCGCCAAAGGCGGTGTAATACAGGGTGCCCCCCACCGCATCGCCGGCGGCGAGCATGATGGTATTTAGATTGTCGGCCCGTAACGCATCGATGGCGCCCTTGGTCCGGACGGCGCCGCCCAGGTCGGTGCGGGTCGGGATGCCGTCAAAGCAGAGCACTTCATTGGCGAGGGGCTCGAGGTGCGAGTGCAGGTCGTTCAGATGGATGATGGACAGGCTCAGGGGTTCCGGCGGGTTGTCCGACGACCCCCCACAGGCGCTAAGAAGCAGGATAAACCCGAAAATGACGGCCAGCTTGCCCCAACGCATGATCATCCTCCCATACAGTTATTGCCTCTGTATCGGAAGATTTTCGGATTTCTTTAAGTCGGGGAACCGTTCTATCCGAGCAGGCGAGCGCCCAGCGGCACCTTACCGCGTGCTCTGGATGAAGCGTACCCTCTCCTGGCGCTCTTTTTCCCACTTGCGGCGCTCCACGCGCAGGTTGAACAGATCGATGTCTTTGAAGATCAGGCTCTCCTTGTGGGGCGGGATGCCGCGCCGCTTGCGCTCTTTTTCGGGGCTGTGGATCAGCGAATGGCCAAAGGCGGCGACGTTGCAGAAGAAGAAATAGGCGTAGACCGAGCGGCGCGCCTCCAGGTGGGCGGCGGCGAAATCCTCGGTGACCGGCGTCAGGGCCGGGTTGAGCACGATGTCCACGGGCGGCGAAAAGTTCTTGAGCTCCACGCGCAGGTCCATGTCCAGGAAGTCCCGGCAGATGGCCACGGCCACGCGGCCGAAGCGGGTGTTGGCGATCACGATGTTCTTCTGGGGCCGGGTGAGGATCCCTTCGCGGATCCTTTGACCGTTGAGGCGGATCGTGGCCGGCGTGTGCTTCTCCTGCTCCCAGAGGACCCCTTCGGGGCCGATGACCGGACACACATTGGTGCGGGTGTCCGGGTCGTGGTAACCGCCCGGCACGATGTACAGGTCGAAGGCTTTGGCCGCCTCGAAGAGCAGTTGCGCCAGTTCGGGATGGTGCAAATCGATGGTCATCTCCGGAAAGAGCAGCATGTCCATCCGCCGGCGCACCGCCCGTTCGATCATGACGTCAATGCGCCGCTGCATGACCGGCACCCCTTCGGCACGCAGCCCGAACAGACCTTGCCCGCGCGGTTCCAGCAGATCGGCCGCCATGTCGATCTGGGCGATGCCCACCCGGCAGGTCGGCTGCTGAATGCGCGGGGCGTTGGCCAGCAGATCGGTGTAGACGATGCGATAGGCGCCCGGCGTCTGCGGCGGTCCGGCCGCCGGCGGAGCATCCAAGCTGGCAACCACCGGATCTGCGCCGGCGTCATCGGCCTCTGTCTGCAGGGCTTGTATTTCACCTTCCGACAGCGGCTTGCCTTGCAAAAATTCCATCAGCGGCACCAGTGTGTCGGTCGTATTTCCCAGCCATGGAAAATGAATGCCCCCCTCCAGCGGCAGAAAGCGCGCCTCGGGGATGCCGGCCGCCAGCCTGCGTCCGTGATCGATGGGGATGGCCTTGTCGCCCTGGCGGTGCATCACCAGGACCGGCATGCGCAGATTGGGCAGCAACGGCGCGACATCGAGTTCATAAAACAGCTCCAGCAGCCGGGCGGCGGTTTCCGCGCTGGCGGCTTTGCGCTGGAACAGGCTGAGCTTGCGGCCGATGTCGGGATCATTGGATTCCTCGGGCACAAAGAGCCAGGCGAGCAGGTTGGCGCCGATGCCCCAGTTGGCGCGCACCAGCGAAATGATCGAGGCCTGCATCGCTTTGTCGGCGACGTCGGCACCGGTGGCAAAGGTTCCGTAAAGCACGAGCTTTTCGACCCGCTCCGGATGGCGGGCGGCATAGGCGATGGCCGTGGCGCCGGCCATTGAAAAGGCGAACAGGGAAAGGCGCGCAAGGCCGGCGGCCTGGATCACGGCCTCCAGGTCGCGCACATCTTCTTGCAGGGAAAAGTCGGTGCGGTTGCGGTCGGACAGCCCGGTGCCGTGCTTGTCGAAAAAGATCAGCGTATGATGCCGGGCCAGCCTGGCGAAGAAGGTCCGCATGCCGGGCAGGTCCCACTGATGGACCAGGTGACTCACCCAACCCGGCGGGATGACCAACAGCGGGCCCTGGCCGGTGCGCGCATAGGCCAGGGTGTGGCCCTCGGCACTGGTGCAGAAGCGGATATCCTTCTCCATGGCAGGGTCCATCGGCGGCCTCGGATGCGCTGGATTGTCCGCATGCCTCAATTCGGACCGCGGACCGCGCGATAGAATCAAGGTAAGTCAGATGGCCTCGAAATCCATAGGCCCTGGAACCTGAACAATACGGGACACCCTTATTGGCACTCTGAACGATATTAATCCGGGCAAGGGGCAGGGCCGGCATGTACTCAAATGCAAAGGGCCGCGGGTCATCCCCGCGGCCCTTTGGTGTTTAGGATCTATCTGCTCTTCAGGCTGCTTTTTGGGCTTAATTGCCCACGAAGAAAGCGTTCATGGCTTGCGCCACCTCGGCGGGTTTCTCCTCCTGGACGAAGTGGGCCGCATCGATCTGGACGACCGTGGCCGAGGGGAAGTAGTTTTCGATGCCGATCAAGTATTCGGGGATGATCACCGAATCCAGGTTGCCGTAGACATACAGCAACGGCATGCTGAATTTCGTGCCGGCCAGAAACAGTTCGTACCAGCGCTGGCCGTCCTGGGCCATGGTCCGGTAATAGGAAGCGCCGGTGGCCGGGGTGTTGGCGATGCTGTAGGTGCGGACATACTCATCGATGGAATCCTGGGGAACGGGACGGTCTTTGAAAAAGGTCGAGATCCAGGCCTCTTCGTTGCCCGGGATCATCTCTTCGGCCAGATTGGGGGCTACCCGTTGCTGAAACTGCTGGTACCAGGCGGCAACATTGCCCCCCGCGTAGAGGATATCCCTTGCGGCCATGTTGTTTTGCAAATTGAGGATAATGTGGATATTCAAGATGGCCAGTTTCTTTACGCGGCTGGGGACAGCCAGGGCCACTTCCTGGGCGACGACCCCACCCCAGTCGTGTCCAACCAGGTAGAAATCGGTAATCCCCAGCGCATCGGCGATTTGAACGATGTCCTTGGCCAATTCGACCTTCTGATACTTGGCCTGGTCCAGGGTGCGTTCGCTGTCGCCAAGACCCCTTAAATCGGGCGCAATGATGCGCAGGGAGGGATCCAGCTTGCCGGCGACGGCGTCCCAGCAAAATGAGTTTTCGGGCCAGCCATGCACCATGATCACGGGAAACCCGGTGGCACGGCCCCCTTCCCGGTAGCTGAAGGTGCCGCGCGATACGGTGATGCTTTTTTGCTTCAAGTTGCCCGTGGCCGGAGGATCGGTGGGGGTGCAGGCCACCACGTAAAGGCTGATCAGGGTCAACAGGGCGATCATCGATGAAGCCAACAGAAATGCAATCTTCTTTTTCATATGTAACCCTCTCTTCTCCATTATAATAAAGTAATCTAAGAAATAGCGATAACAGCATGGGATAGACCGCTCTTTTTGACCTCCTTTCCGGAACCATGTCCGAAGCAACTGATTTCCGGTTCGATACGCACCCGGCAGCGCCGGTTACACTTCTTTTGCTTTTAATGGGGAGCCATCGAAGATGATGATGCTTGCGGTGATTCCCTCTGAACCACGCAAGCCTTGCTTTCGTAGCAGGAGGTGTGCCAATCTATCCCAATTGGCTTTTCGCTGAAATGATAGTGAAAAACTTGTCGAGGAAAGCGTGGTCGGGTGGGGCGGGTCGCGCTATGGGGCGCCCCACAATGAGACATGTCGCAGTGGGTGGACGTGCTCAGAGAACGGTGTCCCCGCAATAACACGCGCTGAAGGTTCACCGAGAATTTGCACTGCACGATTCAGGCGTTGAATTACATCCCGGCTTTATGTTATGGACCGGGCGTTTATTTCTCCCTGCACATGGGCGCCGCCTCAGCCGAACGGCGGGCCCTTTGATTCCGAGACGCGAGGGCGCCCGTCCCTTCAGGGGCGCGATTGGCTTGACGATGAAGAAGAGTGATAGCTGGCACTGGGCGCTGCTGTTGCCTGCGGCCGTCTGGCTTTTGATGCTGCTCTACGATCTTGACCTGCGGCCCCCCCATCACGACGAGGGGGTCAATGGCTGGTACATCATGCAGATGTGGCGCCAGGGGTTTTTCCGCTACGATCCCAGCAACTATCACGGCCCTCTGTTTTTCTACCTGCTCCAGTTCAGCGAGACCCTGTTCGGCAAGGGGATTGTCAGCCTGCGCCTGGTGACGGTGCTTTTCGCCGTGCTCAACGCGCTGCTGGTGCTGGCCCACCGCCGCTTCTTCGGGCGCATCGCGATTTGGGCGGCCCTGGTCATGGCCTTCAGCACCGCCTCGATTTTCTATGGCCGATATGCGATCCACGAGACGGTCTTCATCTTTTTCCAACTGCTGTTCAGCTATGGCTACTTCAGCTACGCCCGGCGTGTCTCCTGGCGCACGGGCGTGGTCTGCCTGACCGCGGGGGTCTTCGGCACGGTGCTGATCAAGGAGACCTTTTTCATCTTCTTCGGCACCTGGTTCATCGCCCTTTTTCTGGTGGCGGGCCTGGCGCGGTTTCTGCCGGAAGCCGGGGTCCTGGAGGAATCGCCCCTGCCGGTGGTCAAAGGCAAACTCAAAAACAAACGGGCCGTCCAGCCGCTCTTCGCACCGCCCGATCACCGGCGCTTTCTCGTGCGTACGGTTGGCGCCGGCCTGCTGGTGACCCTGGTCGTTTACAGCGGCTTTCTGATGAATCCCCGCGGGGTCATCGACATGTTCGTGGCCCTGGCGCCCTGGCTCAAGACCGGCATGGGCAGCAGCGGTCACGAGAAGCCCTTTTTCTACTGGCTCAATCTCATGCGGCTCTACGAGTGGCCGGCCCTGGCCGCCCTGGCGGCGACGGCCCTCCTGGGATGGCGCACCTCGCGTCTCGGCCGTTTCTGGTGCGCGCTGGCCGTGGGCGGCGTGTTGGCCTACTCGCTGATTCCCTATAAAACCCCCTGGCTGATCCTCAACCTGATCTGGCCGCTGGGCTTCGTGTTCGGATATGGCGTGGAGACGCTTCGCCAGCGCTGGCCGGAGGTCGGCAAGGGGTTGGCCTATCTCGCGGCCGCCCTGCTCATCGTGGCCAGCGCGGGATTGGCCGCCCGGCTCACCTTCCGCTACCCCGACGATCCCAAACAGCCCTATGTCTATACCCATTCCCACCGTTCCATCGTCGATCTGACCGAGCATATCGAGCGGGTTTGCGCCCGCCATCCCGAAGCCAAGAACATGCGCATCGTCGTGGCCATCCAGCAGACCTGGCCCCTGCCCTGGACCTTGAGCGATTACCCCGATCTGCACTTCGACCCCTTCAAGGCCGGCAACCCGGTGCGCGGGGACGTGCTGCTCGTGGACATCCAGGATCAGCAAGCCGTGGAGGCCATGCTGGATGGCCCCTACTACCGGGTGAGCGGCCGGCTGCGCGATGCCTATAACGATATCCTCTACTACTACCGGGAGGCGCGCTTCAAGGATACCTGGCAGGGTACCGGCACCCTGGTCAGCCCGCCGCCGCCCGGCCCCCAGGAGCCCGCCCCGTGATCATCGTCCACGGCATCCTCTGGCATATTGTCTTCAGCACGCTGTGCGGCGTTCTGCTGGCGTTGGTCTTCCAGGGGCTCAACGGCTGGATCGCGGCCGCGAGCCTGCTGGCCGGCGCGGGTCTGGTTTGGCTTTGCCGCGCCTTTTTGCCGGGCAAGGACGATTCGCAAAAGATGGCCTGGGATTGGATCGACAAAACGGTGGCGGCCTTCATCCTGCTGCTGGGCTTGCGCCACTTCGCCTATCTTTACTTCAGTGTGGACAACGCCGTGCAGACCCTGCTCAAGAACAACTACGGCGATCTGCCCCTGCACATCACCTACATCCGTCATCTGGTGGACGGCGCGTGCTTTCCGCCCGCCAACCCCTTTTTCTCCCTGGAAAACTTGTTCTATCCCTTCGGTTTGGATTTTTACAACGCCTTCTGGGAGCAGCTCGGCGTGCCCACCCAGACCCATCTTTTCGGGGTGGGCGTTTTACTGCTGCTGGCCACGCTGCTGGCCCTGTACCGCTTCGGCGGCATTCTGGTGGTGGGGGCCTTTTTCCTCAACGGCGGCTGGGCCGGCTGGCAACTGCTGACCAGCGGCGTGTGGCAAGACTACCAGGAGACCCTCACCTGGAAGAATTTTTTCATCACCCTCTTCATCACCCAGCGCGGCCTGCTGATGGCCCTGCCTTTGGGGCTGTGGCTGGTCGGTCAGGTCCGGGAGCGTTGCTATGCGCCGGTCGGCGCCGCCGCCTCCTGGTCCCGGGGCCAGGTTCTCCTGGTGGGGCTGGCCTGGGGGGCCTTGCCGTTCTTCCACATGCACGCCTTCATCGTGATCAGCCTGCTCGTCGCCTTCTACACCCTGGCCGGGGCGGCGCCCAAAAGCAATCTGCGCCAACTGGCCCCGGTTCTGGCCCTGGCCGTGCCCCTGGCGACGCTTTTCGTGCTCTACCTCACCGATCTGTTCCGCAAGGGGTCGATGATCCATTTCCAGTGGAACTGGTTCGAGCCGCGCAATCTGGCCCTCTTCTTCGGCCTGGAGTTGGGGCCCTGGACCCTTTTTCTGCTGGCCGCGGGGGTCTATCGTCTGTGGAAGGGAAGCGGCCGCGAGCGGGCCGAATGGCTCATGGCCGGCGGGGCCTTTCTGCTTTTCAACGCCGTGCTGCTGGCCCCCTGGGATTGGGACAAGCTCAAGGTGCTGATCTGGTTCTTCCTGATCGGCGTGGCCCTGGCCGCCAGGGCGGTCACGCCCCACTTGAACCTGCGGCGCAAGGCGGCCCTGTGCCTGGTGCTGTTCTTCTCCGGCACGGTGAGCCTGCTGGCGGTCTCCGGCGGCCTGGCCCAACCCACCAAGCTTTACGAATGGCGCGAGCTGTGGAACACCAAGGGCGCCGCGCTGGCGCTGCCGAAAGAAGCCACGGTGGCCGCCACGCCGACCTTCAACCATCCGCTCTCTTTTTGGGGTCACGCCATCGCCGTGGGCTACGCCGGGCATCTTTGGTCCCACGGGATCGAATACCAGGAACCCGAGGCCATGATCGGCCGGATGTACCAGGGGGGCGGCGATTGGCGCCAGATCGCGACCCAATTGCGGGTGACGCACATCTTCTGGGGCCCAATGGAGAGGGAGCGCTACGGCGAGACACCGCCTGCCTGGCGCACGGAGCTGACCAACCTGTCACCGGTGCCGGGGTACGAGCTCTATGCCATCGATCCGGGACCCACGCCGGAGTTCATCGATGAATGATCCGTTGAGATTGGAAAGCCTCTGAAACAAGGAGCCCATGTCGCGCAAAAGAATCCTCTGGGTCCGCTTCTGCCGCTTCTCGGCGGTGGGCATCCTCAACACGGGGTTGCACCTGTTGTTCTTCAGCGCCCTGTATTTTCAGGGGGCGCACTATCTGATCGGCCAGACCCTCGCCTTTCTGTGTGTCAACGTGATCACCTTTTACATCAACCGCACCTGGACTTTCGGCAGCGTCGATCCGCGGGTGGACGAGCAGTTGCGGCTCTACCTGTTGACCCGGACCATCACCCTGGCGGCCACCCTGGTGCAGACCCTGGTGCTGGTGGAGTGGGCCCACTTCCCGCCCTTGCTGTGCCAACTCACGGCCGTGGTCATCAACGTCAGCCTCAATTTTCTCTTCTCCCAGATTTTCGTCTTCCAGTCCGTGCCCCAGGACCTGGCGCACTACCTGTACTTCGCGCGCATCGATTTGGATCGCCTGCGCGACGCCCCGCCGCTCACCGTGTACTACATCGTGCCGATCTTCCATGAACACAACCGGCTCTATCCGCGCTCCATCGGCAATCCCCATGGCGAAGATTTCGTGCGCGTCAAGGTCGAGCAGCTGCAGGCCTTGAGCGCCCACACGCCCCGATTTCAGTGGCAATTGATTTTCATCGACGACGGGGACCGGGATCGGCACTCGGGCTGTCTGGTGCACGAGCGCATCCAGGAGCTTTATCCGCACCTATTGGCTTCGGGTCAGATCCGGGTCTGGTTTCTCGAGGAGCTGGCCCCCGAGATCGCCGCGGCCTCGCGCAAGGGCGGGGCGGTGATCACGGCCCTGCGCCATCTGGAAACCCTCGGTCCCCAACCCTCGGATATCGTGATCTACACCGACGCCGACATCTCCTCGGATCTGCGCCTCTCCGGCAGCCTCATCGCGTCGCTGTTGACCGGCGCCGATCTCAGTCTCTCCAGCCGCTGGCACGACGGCGCCACCGTGGTGGATCGCGGCATCAAGCAGAAGATCAGCAGCTGGATCTACAACCTGCTGGTCTATGCCTTGCTGGGATTGGATTTCGCCGACACGCAAAACGGCTTCAAGGCCCTGCGCTACGCCACCGTGGTCCGCATCCGCCCCTACCTGCGCGAGATCGGCTTTGCCTTCGATACGGAAATCCTGATGCTGACCGAACTGCTCGGCGGCAAGATCGAAGAGATCCCCATCTACTGGAAGGATTCGGCGGCCGAAAGCAATGTGAGCATGCTGCTGGACCCCTTGAAGGCCATCGGCGGCCTGCTGCGCCAACGGCGCTATCGCCGCCATCTGCGCCGGTCGACCCTCCCGGCCATGTCCGTCATGGGTGCAAAGGGTGCAGCCCGCGAATAGGATTGCGCGGGCCCCGCCTGGGGACATTATCGATTTGGTCTACGGTGGTTTGCGGAGCGCCAGGCCCGGGGGCCTGCTTATCCGGGTGTGGCCGTGGGCTGGGGGTCAAAATTGGATCAGCCCGTGGTGCAAGGCCGTGGCGATGGCCTGGGAACGGCTGGTGCAATTGAGCTTGTTCTTGATGTTGGCCACATGAAAATCCACCACCCGCCGGCTGCATTGCAATATCATGGAAATCTCCCAGGAGTTTTTGCCCTCCTTGAGCCAGTTGAGCACCTCTTTCTCCCGGCCGGTGAGGTGGATGGCCTCTCGCCCCTGGCCATTCGAGAGGCGCCGGTACGCCTGGGCTATGAAGGGAATGGTGTAGGCCACAATGGTTTCGGTGCGTGGGTCTTTTTCCTCTTTGGGCCAGCCCAACGCCATCTCGGTGCAGGTCATCGTGGCGGTATCCAGGATGCCATGGGTCCAGCCATCGACCATTCCTAAATCCAAAGACAATGCCGCCGCGGGATAGGGCTTCTCGAAGTGCTGGTCCACGCGCCGCCAGTGGACCGGCTCGAGGTTGGAGAGAAAGGTGCAGATGGTGGCGTCGGTGAGATAGAGCCGGTTTTGCATATAAAGATCCATATATCCGACTGGATAGCTGATATCCAAGGAATGGATCGTGGCTTGGGGATCGAGGAACACATCAGGAATCTTGGCCTGGGCCAAGGTTGCGTATTCGAAACCGATCAACCCTCCCAAATCCGCCACCAACTGTTTGAGCCCGCTGATGTCACGGCATGACAAGGAGCGCTGGCTCAAGGTCAACAAGGCCACCAGATCGCCCACACCCAGAAAATTCTTCAGATCCATGTCCGGCTCCTCGGGCGCTCAGCCAGAATCGTAAGCGGTCATGCAGCATGCCGGCCATAAGGACAGCGCGCGTTTTCCACATGCTTCTGGAAAACCTCAATATGCCATCACTCTTCAGCATCGCGTAGTTTGCGGATCGCTTTGTAATTAACCCTAGCCTGTCACCGTGTCAACCGTGCGTAACCGATTGAAGGCAGGGTTCTAAGAAACCGTCTGGGGCTATGGGACATATTCGAGCAATTGGGTCCTTGATGTTCCTTAGGCCGCGCCTACCGGTACGCCTTCTTCCAGGGCGCTTGCTGGGTGCGACGCGCGTCGGCCAGGGCCAGGTAGAAGGCGCCCACGGCCAGTTCGGCGCAGTGGAAGTGGTCCGCGGGCAGGGTCTCCAGGTAGGCGGCCACCTGTTCGGGGGTGACTTCCCAGGCCTGGCTCAAGCTCTTGCCCTGGGCCAGGTCGATGAGGGCGTTGGCGCAGGCGTTGGTGTGCATGCAGCCGTTGAGGGTGTAGCCGATATTCTGGAGAGTCTCTGCCTTCAGGACCACGAAGAATTCCACCGAGTCGCCGCAGTCGCCGGTCTTTTGGCCGTGGCCGTCAGCCCGTTGCAGGCGCTCCTGGTGGTCGGTGCGAAAGGCGCATTCCAGAAAGCGAATCGAGTGAGTTTGCCAGAAGTCGTTGGGGTTCGCGCTCATTTGGGTTGTTCTGCCTTTTGGGGCTCGGGTGTCGGTCGTTGTAAATCGATAACCGTGATTTCGGGAGGGGCAAAGACGCGCAGGGGCGGCCCCCAGGTACCGGTGCCCGGGCTGACGTAAAGATGGGTCGCGGGTGCGATGGTGTAAAGTCCCCTGGTAAATGGATAGAGCATGTGGATCACGAGGCCGAAGGGAAAGATCTGGCCGTTGTGGACGTGCCCCGAGAGCTGCAAGTCGAACCGGCGCTGGCCGTCGTTTCGCAGCAAGGGCCGGTGCTTGAGCAGGATGACGAGCTGGTCCGCCGGTATCTGGGCCAGCAGCGCAGATTCGGAGAGCCCTTCGGCGGTTCGGGCGGCCGGGTCGTCGATGCCGGCAACGGCGATGCCCTCCCCGGGCGCGGCATAGGTGCTGCGCAGCAGGTGAAAACCCGCCGCCTGGATGAACTCGGTCGCCTCGGGAATGCCCGTGTAAACTTCATGGTTGCCCAGAATGGCGTATTTGCCCATGGTTGCGGGAAGGGCCTTGAACAACTGGGCCACTTCGTTGCTGTCGTCCAAAGGGCCGTCGATCAGGTCGCCGGTGCACACCAGGATATCCGGTTTGGCCTCGGTGATCGCCGTCAGAATCGGATCCAGGCGGCCGGGATAGAGCATGGGGCCCAGGTGCAGGTCGCTGATCTGGACGATGCGCATCCGCGCCAGGGAGGCCGGCAGCTTGGGGCAGGGGATGGTGACGTGGGTGACGCCCACAAAATGCGCGGCGATGGCGCCGTAGACGGTCAATAGCCCCGCAACGGCGGCCACCAGCATCAGGTTATGGCGCCGCATGAGCATGTAGTCGCGCCAATCCACATCCAGCAACCGCTGCAGCCCGCCGATGATCAGGTGGTAGGTGTCCACCGGAATGGCGATGCAAATGAACAAAAAGAGATAGCCCATCCACACATAGCCCGCCCAGGTGAGCAGCAGGCCGGAAAAGGAATAGCCCTGGCTTTCCAGCAGCCGGGCCAGGAGGGGTGCCAGCATCAAAAAAACCAGCACGACCGATAGCAGGATGTAACTCAGGCCTTCCAGATAGAGTGCCCGGCGCACCTTGATCAGCACATAGAGGTGCAACGATCCGTAAAGGCTAAGGAAGACGCCTAAGAATATGAGCCAGCGACCCAGGCTCCCCATGTTTTCTAGCTCCGATCCAATTGACAGGCGTATCGCGCGCATACCATCGTGCCGGGCCTCGCCTCCCGGTGGGGGGAGGCCGCGTCCCGAGGGGCATTTCCAACTCATCGCCCTCAATCGGCGTTTGTTTAGCTTATTTCGGGTGTGAAATAAAGCATCCGGCGGTTCAGATCAGGTTGAGATCCATTTTATCAGGTCGTGGGCGGTCGCATGAATTCCCGCAGCACGGTGGTGGCGTAGGCGCCCGGGGGCAGGCTGAAGGCAAAGCACAGCCCCTGTTCGTCCGGCTGCACGGTCAGATCCGCCAGGTTCAGGATCGCCCGGCGCCGCGACCCCGGCGCCTTGAGGCGCTTGAAGTCGTCGGTGGTCAAGGCAAAGGCGGTCAGCGGGGCGGCTTCATGTTCGCCGGCCGTGTCGGTGGCGGCCATCATTTTAGGTCCAAAAATGGGTCCGGTGTAGGTGATGGCGCCCTGGGCGAAGCGCGCGGCGGCTTCGGCCAGATCCCCGACCACGAACAGGCCGCCGGTGTCGGTTTTCTGGGCCACGTCTCCCAGCAGCAGCGTGCGGTACTCGCCGCGGGTCATGCGTTCGGCCAGCCACAAATTGAACAGGCCGCTCTGCAGGGCCGAAACGAGCAGTTCGTCCTGCTTGCCGCGCACCGGCCGCCGCCGCTGCAGCAGATGGAAGGCGCGGTCGATGTTGGCCATATTGAAACCGAAACGCTGCTCGCCGTAGAAATTGGGCAGGCCGCGTTGGCGCAAGGCCTGGGCGATGGCCTGGGCCGGCGCCAGGGCCGCTTCGGTCACCTCGGTGAGCACGATGCGGAAGCGGTTGGCGGCCACGTGGCCGGTTTTGATCTTGTTGCGGTGGCGTTTGAGTTCGAGGATCTCGAAGGGCAGGGCGCCCAGGCGGGCCGCCGCCTCTTCGAGGCTCTGGCTCATGGGCAGCAGCAGGGAAAAGGTCTGGGTGGTGACGGCCTGTTTGTCCTTGCGGCCGCCCCAGCCCACATCCATGCTTTTCAACCCGAAACAGCGGGCCAGTTCGGCGGCCACGTCGGCCGTGTTCCACAGCTTGCGCCGCAGGGTCACGAAGAGATGCTCGCCCTCGCCGCAGGCCTCATACGGCAGGATCTCTTCCACCTGGAAATGCTCGGGGGTGGCCTTGATGGCGCCGCCGATGCCGGGCAGATCGGTGCAAACGTAAGGAAGGTGGGCGATGGCTTGCTTTAGCTGCTCGGCGCGGTTGTCTTTGGCTTCAGGAGAAGGTTGCATGGGACTCGCTTTCATCTTGCTAAATGCTGCATTTTAACTTCCAGGTTTACTCGCCGGCGTATCCGGCAACAGGTTTGCGCCACACGCCATCGAACAAGGGATGCTAAAGTGCGCTGCGGGCGCCCTGGAAACTCGCTGCGCTCAAACAGTCCAGGGCGCTTTTCCTCCGCTGCACTTAAGCATCCCTAAGTTCGATGTCTGACGTGGCGCAAACCCGTTGCCGGATACGCCTACCTGCGTGCGAATCGAGAAAATCGCATATTATCTTAATCCCGCGATAAAGTCGCTAACGGCTGCGACTCCCTTTTCTTCCACGACCCGAATCGTCTGGGTGCCGATCACGGCGATCTCCACCTGGCCGGTGAGAAAGTCGATGTCGGCTTTGTCTTTGACACCGAAGCCCAAGGCCAGCGGCAGGTGGGTGGCCTGGCGGCAGCGCGCCAGGTAGTGGCGCAGGTCCTGGGTAAAGTCGGTCTGCTGGCCGGTGACCCCCTTGCGCGCCACGCAGTAGACAAAGCCCCGGGCGTGTTCGGCGATCCGGCGCATGCGCTCATCGCGGGAGGTGGGCGCGAAGATGAAGATCGGCGCCAGGTCGTGGTCGCCCATGGCCTGCAAATACACCGTCCCCTCTTCGGGGGGCAGGTCGGGCACGATGGACCCGCGCAGGCCGCTTTGGGCCATGGTCTGGGCAAAGGCCGGCACGCCGTGCTTGAACAAAATATTGTAGTAGGTCATCAGCAGAAAAGGGATTTTGAATTCTTTGGCCGCCCGTTGGGCAAAATCCAGGCAGGCCGCCACGGTGGTGCCCGCGGCCAGCGAGGCCTGGTTGGCCTTGAGGATCACCGGGCCGTCGGCGATGGGCTCCGAAAAAGGGATTTGCAGCTCCATCAGGTCTACCCCGGCTGCGACCATGGCGCGCACGATCTCGTAGGAGGCGTCCAGGGATGGATAGCCGATGACGATGTGGGTCATGAGAAGGATTTTCTTCTCTTCCAACCGACCGCGGATGTATGCTTCCAACATGGGAGATCCTTTCATGCGTTGCTGCTTTTATATTGCTCGGCTTTGGCGCAAATAAACGCTTTCCATTCCGGATCGTCGAACGCATCGGCCACGGTAAAGATATCCTTATCGCCGCGGCCCGACTGGTTGATGACGATGATCTGGTCGGGCGTCATCAGCGGCGCCTCCTTGAAGGCCTGGGCAAAGGCGTGGGACGATTCCAGGGCCGGGATCAAGCCTTCCAGGCGCATGCTCAGGGCCATGGCGGCCACCACCTCGTCGTCGGTGGCCGCCTCGAACCGCACCCGGCCGTTCTCCTTGAAGTGGGCCAGGATGGGCGAGACCCCCACATAGTCCAGGCCGGCCGAGATGCTGTGGGTCTCGCGCATCTGGCCGTCGCTGTCCTGGAGAAAATAGGTCTTGTAGCCCTGGGCCACGCCGATGCTGGCGTCGTCGGACTTGAGCCGCGAGGCGTGGCGTCCGCTCGAAAGCCCCTGGCCGCCGGCCTCGACACCCACCAGGGTCACCGGATCGTCGAAGAACCCGGAAAAGACGCCCATGGCATTGGAGCCGCCGCCCACGCAGGCGTAGACCCGATCGGGCAGCCGGCCCTCCTGTTCGAGAATCTGGCGGCGGGCCTCCTGGCCAATGATGGACTGAAAGTAGGTCACCATCTCCGGGAACGGGTGCGGGCCGCAGGCCGTGCCCAGCACGTAGTGGGTGGTGTCCATGTGGCCCACCCAGTCGCGGAAGGCTTCGTTGATGGCGTCCTTTAGGATGCGCGTGCCGTCGCGCACCGGCACCACCGTGGCGCCCAGGCGCTGCATCCAGAAGACATTCGGTCGCTGGCGCAGCACATCCACCTCGCCCATGTAGATGGTGCAGGCAAAGCCGAAGCGGGCCGCCATGGTGGCCGTGGCCACGCCGTGCTGGCCGGCGCCGGTTTCGGCGATCACGCGGGTCTTGCCCATGCGTTGCACCAATAGTCCCTGGCCCATGACGTTGTTGGCCTTGTGGGCGCCGGTGTGGTTGAGATCCTCGCGCTTGATGTAGATCTTGGCGCCGCCGAAGTGGCGCGTGAGCCGCTCGGCGAAGGTCAACGGCGTGGGTCGTCCCGAGTAGTTGGCCATCAAGTGGAGATACGACGGCCAGAAGCCGGGGTCGGCCTTGGCCGCTTCGAAGGCCGCCTCCAGTTCGTCGAAGGTGGCGCTGAGAATTTCGGGGATGAAGGCGCCGCCGAAACGGTCGTAATATCCTCGTTTATGCATATCCGGTTCCTCCGATGGTTTGCGTAAAGACGAATTGATCGGTGCGGCACCACAGCTCGGAAAAAACGCCGCAGGGGGTTTGGGCAAAGGTCAGCCAGCGCTGGACGGCCAGCAGCGGGCTCCCGGACGCCACCGCCAGCAGGCGGGCCTGCTCCGGGTCGGCGGTCGCGATGCGGAAACTCTGCTTGCCGCCCGAGGGGCGCAGGTAGTATTGCTCTTCGGCGATGGCCGAAAGCGACCGGCCTTCCAGGTCCAGGCGCTGGATACCGTCAAAAAGGGCGGCATGCAGGTAGAGGACCTCCAGGAGCACCGGGGTTTCGGTCACGCGGGTCAGGCGCGAAAAACAGTAGGCCGGCTGCCCGTTGAAAGGATTCTCGGACGTGCCGGCCACGGGTTTCAATTGGATCGGCGTCAGCAGGCGGGTCTCCACGGCCAGGCCCTTTTTGCGGAACGAGGCGCTGGTGCCGTCCAGGGAGAAGAGATCCACCTCCTGCTGGGGTTCCAGAACGTAGGTGCCCGACCCGCGGCGGCGGGTGAGCAACCCCTTGCGGATCAGCAAATCCAGTGATTGGCGGATGGTCGGTCGCCCGAGGCCGTGGGCCGCGGCGAGCTGGTGCTCCGAAGGGATGCGGCTGCCCGGCGCATACTCCCCCGAACGGATGCGGGCGCTGAGCAGATCGGCCAACTGGCGGTATAGTGGTATGGGCGCGTGGGGGTTGAGCATGGCGTCACCTCACAAAAGATGACGGCACTATGGATAAAATTGGTAAAGTTGTCAATACAAATAAATTGGGCTCCATTTCAAGTAGCAGTGGCCGGCCAGTCGTGATAAACGCTACCCCAATAGTGGTCCATCCAGGGATGAGATATTCAGAAAATGGCGAAAATAGCCATTCCTGGATGGACACTCGTTAGACTTTAAAAGGAACCGCGACCCATGCCGAACAACCTGGCCACCCGAATCCAGATGATCTTAAGCGATGCCTTCACTTTCTTTGTAGGCAATTTCCGTCAAATCGCCACGATATGTCTTCCCTTTCTATTTGGCGTCGCCCTGTTCCAGGTGATTCTGGAGCAGGCCTATCCGGCCAGCCCCATGGCTTTCCTGGCCTCGGTGGCCTTGGGGGCGGTGATCTATCCGATATACATGGGCGCCTTGATTCGGTTGATGGCCAGTCGCGCGCGGCAGGAACGGCCGACCTCCAGCGCCCTGATCACGGCGGCCATCCCCCAGTGGAGCGCCCTGCTGACCCTCAAGATCGTGGCCTCTTTCTTGATCCTGGTGGGTTTTGGCCTGATTATCGTCCCCGGCCTCTGGCTTTGGGGGCGTCTGGCCTTTGCCGAATTTTACCTGGTGTTGTTCGGGATGGGCCCCCGCGAAGCCTTGCAGCGCAGTCTGCTGGCCACCCGAGGGCAACTGGGCCTGATCCTGGTCCTTCTGTTTTTGACCAACGGCCCGCTGCTCATGCTGGGGGTGACGGTGGAGCGCACCTTTGTGAGCCTGATGCCCAATCCGTTGTTCCAACTGGGCTTTACCCTTGGCCTGGCCACGCTTGAACTGTTCGTGCACGTGGTGCTCTTCAGGGCTTTCATGGATGTGATGGCGGGTCAAGAGAAGCCGGCGAGCCATATATAGTATCTTGGACACAAGCTAGCCGAACACCCCATGTTCGCGCAGGATATTTAACCCGATGGCCAGCAGCACCAAGCCCCCTAACAGATCGGCGTAGCGGCCGATGCGGGTGGCCTTGGAAACCCGTTTGCCCAGATGTATGCCCAGGGTGGTGAAGGCGGCGGCCACGATGCCGATCACCAGCGCCGGTCCCCAGATGGAGACGTTGAGCATCGACAGGCTCAGCCCCACGGCCAGGGCATCCAAACTGGTGGCCACCGAGAGCATCACCATGGTGGCGCCCCGGGTGGGATCTTTATGGTTCTGTTTTGCGCTGGTGTTGGAGAACGCCTGGCGCAGCATGCCCTGGGATACGAAGAGCAGCAGGCCGAAGGCCGCCCAGTGGTCGAAGCGCTCGATCTGGGCCCGGATAGTTTGGCCGGCGGCCCAGCCGACGATGGGCATGAGCGCCTGGAACAGGCCGAAATGCCAGGCCAGGCGAAAGTTCTGGCGAAAATCGACGCGGCCCAATTGGATACCGGCGGCCACGGCCACGGCAAAGGCATCCATGGCCAGGGCCACCGCGATGGCGGTGATGTTCAGCAGTGTCAACCGGTTCTCCCTTTGGCGTTGAGTCTCTGCAGCGTATCGTTATAATGAACCCATTCGCGGGAAATGGCGTCATACCCCGATCGGCGGATGGATTCAATATGCTAGTGTCCATCGTGTGCAAGTCACGACTGTTGCACGGAATTGTTTTCGGTATCGGTATCGGAATCGAATGATACCGATACCGATCTACACCCGGCACAAGCAGCAGCCTTGACTTGCACTCGGCGAAAATAGCCATTCCTGGATGGACACTATGCTAATATGCCCCTAACAATCGCCGGACTATAAGGACCCCATCGGCGGCCACAGGAGGATCACGGGCCCCGGAAAAGGAAGGGTCGGCATGCCCAAGGAAAACATTCTGATAGTGGATGACGAGGAGGATATCCTCGAACTGGTGCGCTTTCATCTCAGCCGCGAGGGCTTCGGCGTGGTGTGCGCCGAGACCGGCGAAGAGGCCTGGCGCAAGGTCAAAGAAAACCCCGTGGACCTCATGGTGGTCGACCTGATGCTGCCCGGCATGGACGGTCTCGAGCTGACCCGGCGGTTGAAAAACGATGCCCAGACCCGGTCCATACCGGTAGTGATGCTCAGCGCCAAAGGCGAGGAGGCGGACATCGTCACCGGCCTGGAGCTGGGGGCCGACGACTACATCACCAAACCTTTCAGTCCCCGGGTGCTGCTGGCCAGGGTGCGCGCCGTCTTCCGGCGTCGCGCCGTCCCGCCGCCGGTATCCGATGTGATCCGCATCCACGGCCTGACCATCGACCGGGGCCGGCGCAGCCTGACCATCGACGATCAGTGGATCGATTTGACCTTCACCGAATTTCAGGTCTTGGCCTTCCTGGCCGGCCGGCCGGGCTGGGTCTTCACCCGTTCCCAGATCGTGGATGCCGTGCGCGGGGACGACTACCCGGTGACCGACCGCAGCGTGGATGTCCAGATCGTGGGCCTGCGCAAAAAACTGGGTGATTGGGGCCCGCTCATCGAAACCGTACGCGGCGTGGGTTACCGCTTCAAAGAGAAGCCATGATCCAGCGCAGGCCCCTCATCTGGCAGCTTTACCCCGCCTTCTTGATCCTCGTGCTGATCGCCGTGCTGGCCACGGGCTGGTTCGCCTCCCAGGCCATGCGCGATTTCTACATTGCCCAGCGCCAACAGGATCTGATCGATCGCATCCATATTCTGATACCCCAGATCCAGCCGCACCTGGACCCTTTGGATGCCGCTGTCCTGGACCGGTACTGCAAGCGGATCGCCCTGGAAATTCCCATGCGCCTGACGATCCTGTTGCCCGACGGCAGGGCGGTGGGTGATTCGGAAGCCGAACCGAGCCGCATGGAAAACCACCTGGATCGACCCGAGGTGCGCCTGGCGATGCTGGGGCAAACCGGCAGCGCCTATCGTTTCAGCGAGACCATCAATCGCCGGATGATGTACGTGGCCCTGCCTGTTGGCCAACAGCCGGTGCGGGCAGTGGTGCGCCTGGCCTTGCCGTTGACCGCCATCGAAGGGCACCTGCTCGCGCTGCGGGGGCGCCTGGTCGTAGGCAGTCTGTTGATCGCCCTGGCGGCGGCCCTGGTGTGCCTGGTGATCTCCCGGCGCATCACCCGCCCCATCGAAGCCATGCGCGCCGGCGCGGCCCGTTTTGCCCGGGGCGAACTCTCCCATCGGCTGGCCGCTCCGGCAACCCTGGAATTGGCCGGCCTGGCCCAGGCCATGAACCAGATGGCCCAGGAGCTGGAGCAGCGGTTGCAGGCCATCGTGCGCCAGCGCAACGAGAGCGAGGCGGTGCTTTCCAGCATGCTCGAAGGGGTGGTGGCCCTGGACCCGGACGAGCACATCCTGCACCTCAACGGAGCCGCGGCGCGATTGCTGGGAACCGACGAGAAGCAGTTGCAGGGCCGCAGCATCCAGGAGGTGGTGCGCAACCGCGAGTTGCACGACATGATCCGCACCACCCTGGACCAGGGGGTGGCCGCCCAGGCCGATGTGGTGCTCTACCGGCCGGGCGAGCAGGTGCTCAACGCCCGCAGCATGCCGCTCTTCGATGCCGACGGCCGGCGCATGGGGGCCCTGCTGGTGGTGAACGACGTCACCCAGTTGCGCCGCCTGGAGACCATGCGCACCGATTTTGCAGCCAATGTCAGCCATGAGATCAAGACCCCGCTCACTGCCATTCAAGGATTCGTGGAAACCCTGGCCCAGGGCGGGGTGACCGATCCCCAGGAGGCCCAGCGCTTTTTGGGTATCATCGACAAGCATGCCAAGCGCCTGGCGGCCATCGTGGATGATCTGATGCAATTGGCCCGTCTGGAGCAGGGCGATGAGAGCCGCCAGCTCCGCATGGAAAAGATGCCCGTTGAAAAGGTGTTGGGCACGGCGGCCCAGCTCTGCCGCGCCCAGGCCGAGGCCAAGGCCATGCATATCGACATCCGATGCCCCGTGGACCTTACGGCCCTTCTGGATGCCGAACTCATGGAGCAGGCGGTGGTCAACCTGCTGGACAATGCCATTAAATACAGCCCTGAAAAGAGCCGCATCACGGTAACGGCCGGTGTCGTCGCCGGCGAGATCCGCATCACAGTGGCCGATGAGGGCATTGGCGTGGCCCCGGCCCATCTGCCCCGTCTGTTCGAGCGATTTTACCGGGTGGACAAATCCCGCAGCCGCCGCCTGGGCGGTACCGGGCTGGGGCTGGCCATCGTCAAGCACATCGTCCAGGCCCATGGCGGCCAGGTGACCGTCGCCAGCCTTCAGGGAAAAGGCAGCACCTTTACCATTCAGATGCCGCGCCGCGCCTGAGGTGCATGGGTTTTGATCGTTTTTGGGAGCGGCTGCGTCGGCAATATTTGCAGCCATCTCAGCTCTTGACGATTTTCCAACAAATTGATAAGGTTAGCTACCGTTGGCAGTTTGGCGGCACACCCTTGGCCGGCGGGTCCCAGGAATCCGGCCTTCACCTTTAACAAAGATGGCGCGATGCTGACCGAACAGGAAAAACTGGACAGCCTGACTCGTCTGGGCATCGAGCTGAGCCAGATCCACGACCTGGACATCCTCATGGAGCGGGTTCTGACCCGCGCGCGCCAGTTCGCCAACGCCGATGCCGGCTCCATCTACATCCGCCAGGGAGACGAGCTGTATTTCACCTACAGCCAGAACGACACCCTTCAAAAGAAGCTGTCCACCGGTGAAAAACTGGTCTACTCGACCTTCAAGATTCCCATCGACACCAAGAGCGTGGCCGGCTATGTGGCCGCCACCGGCAAGCCGCTCAACATCGACGATGTCTATCAACTGGAAATTACCTTACCCTACAGCTTCAGCAAGCAGTTCGACCAGGCCGTGGGGTACAAGACCCGGTCGGTGCTCACCATCCCGCTGGAAAACAGCAGCCGAGCGATTTTAGGTATCCTGCAGATCATCAACGCCCAGGATGCGGAGGGCCGGATCGTCTCCTTCCGCCCCCAGGATGAGCGGGTCATGTTCCACTTCGCCTCGGTGGCCGCCGTGGCCCTGGAGCGTGCCCAGATGACCCGTGCCTTGATCCTGCGCATGATCCGCATGGCCGAGATGCGCGACCCCCGCGAGACCGGGCCGCATGTCAACCGCGTGGCCGGCTTTGCCGTGGAGCTTTACGAGCAGTGGGCCCTGCGGCACCATATCGATCCTAAAACGATCGACAAAACCCGCGATGTGCTGCGCATGGCGGCCATGCTGCACGACGTGGGCAAGGTGGCCACCTCCGATCTGATTCTCAAAAAGCCGGCCCGCCTCAGCACCGATGAGTACGAAGTGATGAAGCAGCACACCATCCAGGGGGCGCGGCTCTTCACCCAGCAGCAATCGGATTTCGACGAGGCCGCCGGCATCGTGGCCCTGAACCATCACGAGCGCTGGGACGGGCAGGGTTACCCCGGCCACATCGATTTTCGCACCGGCCAGCCCCTCAAGGAGTTCATGGGGGCCGACGGCCGGGCCCGGGGCAAACAGGGAAAAGAGATCCCCCTGTTCGGGCGCATCGTCGCCCTGGCCGATGTATTCGACGCCCTGAGCACCAAACGCATTTACAAGGACGCCTGGGACGAGAAGCATATCCGGGCGCAGATCGAGCAGAACGCGGGCTCCCATTTCGATCCCGAACTGGTGGAAATATTTTTCAGCCGTTATGAAATGCTTCGGTCGATCCAGAAGCGTTATGCCGATGGCAATCCCACCTTTTCTTAGTACAGGAGAGTAAAGCCTATGGAGTGCAATCAAAATAAAAACATGCAACGCTGTACCTGCAGTTATGACGCGTGCCCGCGTAAGGGCGCTTGCTGCGAGTGCATCGCCTATCATCTGCCCAAGCGCCAATTGCCGGCCTGCTGCTTTCCCGCCGACGCCGAACGGACCTATGACCGTTCGTTCGCTCATTTTGCCCGGCTGGTCACCCAAAACAAAATCTGAAGGATTTACCGGTCTTCTGTGCTCCTGTGTGCGCGCGCTGCCCTCGAACCCGGTTCTGAACCTGCTAACCGCTCGATTTTTCGAATTTAGCTCATGGTACTTGTAAGTAGCCAATAATGCGTTATTTTGCACTACTTTTGGCACAAACCGCAACAAGACCGTTCGAGATAGGTCCCGGCAAAAGCCAAGAGATCGTTCAGGCCGGGGCGCGGCGATGCGGAAATTCGATCCGGCGGCTGCCCGGGCAGGCCATGCGAATCGCCCCCCAAGCGGCGGATCGTTTTGTGTCAACACAGGGAATGAGGTGGTCGATGAGCAGAGACATCAAAGACATTAAAAAAGATATATTGGATCAATTCCGGGCCATGGAAGGCGAAGAAAACGACGCGATTCCGGAAAACTGGCTGACCGAAGAGTATCTGCCGTTTTTGAACCCATTCGAAAAACGGGATTTCGAGAAGGCCATCAAACAACTGGCAGCCAAGGGATTTCTTAAATACGAAATGAAAGGTCAAGTGCCGAAGCTCAAATTGACCGAAAAAGGGGCCAACCTGATTCACTGACCGATTCTCTACTCCTTCACATCGGCGTTCCTTAAAATCCCATCATTCTGCCGTTAAAGACCGGCCGGGGACGGCGCCCCAGCCGGCCACTGGGTCCAGGTAATAGTACCGACGGGTGCCTTTAGTAGTTCTTCTTTTCTACGGTCCAATTCGGATTGGTGCAGATTTCACATCCGCCTGAAAACGCTTGGGCTGCGCCGGTATCTCCTTGCAAACGATACATGAACCAAGCGGTGAGATAGCCCCGGGCCATGCCGGCGTCCCCCACAAAGTTCATGTGTCCCATGCCCGCGGCAATGCCGAAAAGGGTCGGGGCCTGGGCCAGGGCATAGCTGGTGGAGCGCACCAGGCTGGCGGAAACGATGGTGTCGCTGGCCCCGGCCACCAAGAAGATGGGGCCTTTGACCTGCCGGATCTGGCCCGGCGACGGCGCGATGGGCGCGCTGCACGTCACTCTTGGGTCGGTGGCTGCATTGATGGCGCCGCCACCCCCCTGGGAGTGGCCGGTGCTGCCGATGCTCTGGGTGTCCAGCTTGCCGTAGAAGGGGCTGCCCGGCGTGTCGTTTTGCGCGATCAGGTAATCGACGCCGGCGATCATCTCTTCCCCGCTTTGGGTCATGGTGCTGTCCGAGGCCACTACCACGAAGCCCCACGAGGCCAGGTGATTGAGCAGGCCGCTGTAAGAGAGTGTGGGGGCGCCGGTCCCGTTGCCCCAGGTGATGATAGGGTGCCCGCCGTCCATCTGCCTGGGGTAGAAGATGCGATAGCCGGTGGCGCTGGTGCTGGTGGTGGCGTAGGGACCGGTTAGGGCATATTCGGCTTCGATGTCGCCGGAGGCGCCGCCGGTGCCTCCACCGGAAGAGCCGCAGCCGCCGCCCGAAGGCACGCAGCCGACGAACATCGCCAGCAGTGCGGCCATGACCAAGAGCATTGTCGTCCGTAGTCTCATTTTTTTCATCGTTTTTCTCCCTCCTCTGTTGGGTTTGGAATGCGTGACCCGAAGCCTTTGGGGCCACAAGGGTGTTGTTTTGTTCTCCTGCCCTGAACCGCGTGACATTGCCGGCGGAGCGTCCGCCTGGGTTGGGCTGGAGAAACAGCGCTGCTATGAACATTTTGGTATGCGATCGGCGGCCGGGGGGGGGCCGTAAATCATGAAGCCTGCAATTCCAAGGTCACCGGCAGGGTGATCTTCATGGTGGTGATGCCGGAGTCTATTTGAAGTTAGATCGGAAGCATTTCAGCAGGTGCGCGGATGGCATAATCACCAAAACGATCGATGCCCTACCACAATCGATTTCCCATGGCAAGGGGCGGAAATGGCCGCCGCTCGATTTCTCCGGTGACCCGGACGTGTCGCGGCGCAGCCGACAGGCAAAGACGGACCATGGCCTGAGCGCGCTGTGCGATCCTGTCCCCAAATGAATGCTGCCCGGCGAACATCGCTGCTTCCGTCCGGCTTGCGCAGACCAGGGTCGGGATGCTACTAAATTTGCGTACAGGTCACCGAAGTCACTTTTTTCGGAGAAGGAGGAGCGGCCAATGCCCCAACGGTTTCGCAGAATAGCGCTGACCCTGGTTTTAATCGCCGCCGCCGCCATGGCGGCAGCCGGCATACTGGACCGGGGGATGGGCTGGGTGGGGCTCGACCGCCTGGCGCGGGCCAATGACGGGTACCTGGATCGCGCCTTTGACCGCGCCATGGCCGGCTTTTTACTTCTCTCCGGAATCAAGAGCGGACTGGCGATCGTGGAGGGCTCCAGCGTGGGGGTGGGCGTACATGTGGAGCTGGGGGATGCGGTGCAGCCGGCCTATGACTATGTGGATACGGCCTGGAAGGCGGCCATGGCCGGGGCCAGTATCATCGCCCTGATGAAACTGGCGTTGCAGGGGCTCGCGCTGATCGATCATTGGGTCCTGTTCGCGGCCCTGCTCCTGGTGCTGGCCTATTTCCTGGCGCTTTGGTTTCTGCCCCGGGGCGAATCGCTGCACAAGCGCTTCGGCCGGGCGGGCCGTTTTGCCGTGACCCTGTGCGTGATGCTCTATCTGTTGCTGCCGCTGACCATCTTCGGGGCCGCGTTTTTGTCCCAGCGCATCACCGCGCCGCTGGTGGAGAGTTCCCACGAGCAGCTCAAGGACCTGGGCAAAACGCTCAGCCCGGAGCGTATCCAGGCCCAATTCTTTCCCCTGGAAACCGAAACCGATTCGCTCTTCGACCTCAAAGAGAAGATCGCCCGCATGGGACAAGGGATCAAGTCCTTGCTGGCCTACCTGCAGCTCGAAACCGAACGTATCGCCGCCCTGACCATCCGGCTCATGGCCGCCTACCTGTTTGACTGCATTCTCTTCCCGCTCGTCTTCGGGCTGATCCTGATGACCATGATCAAGAGCGGCATCCATTCCATCTTCGGCCTCGACCGGGGAAGCATTTAGCCTCATGTCCATCCAGGGATGAGATATTTTCGCCCAACGCAGAAATCGGCGAAAATAGCCATTCCTGGATGGACATGCCTCACTTCCTGGATTTGCCGGGTTCCGTCAGGGTCCCGCGCACCACGCAATGGCGCCCATAGCGCGCGTCGATGGCATCCAGGGCCCGATCCACCTTTTCCCATTGGCGGCGTTGCTGGGTCTCTTCGGCTGCGAACAACTCCTGTTGCAGCGGCACCTGCCGGGATTGAAGGTTTCCGGCGCCCACGCCGATCAGGCGGATGGCCAGTTTTAACTCGAAGGCCTTGAGCAGGCCCAGGGCGGCCTGGTAGATGGCCTCGGCCGAATCCACGGGCTGCGGCAGGGTTTGGCCGCGGGTGTGGCGCTGGAAATCGGCGGAGCGCAGCTTGAGGGTGATCGTCCGGGCCCGCACCTGGTGGCGCCGCAGGTCTCTGGCCACAGCCTCTGACTGGGCCAGCAGATGGGCGGCCAGCAGGGCGCGGTCCCGGGTATCCTGGTCCAGGGTGATCTCGCTGCTCATGGATTTGGCTTCGCTGTCCACCACCACGGGCGAATCGTCCTGGCCATGGGCGAGTTCCATGAGCCGGCGGCCGAAGGCCCCCAGGCGGCGTATCAGTTGCGCCTCGGAAAAATTGCGCACCTGCCCCAGGGTCGAGATGCCCATACCGGCCAGCCGCTGCTGGGTGCGCGCCCCCACCCCCGGCACTTTCTGGATCGGCAGGTCGTCGATGAAGGCCATCATCCGCTCGGCGCCGATGAGCGTCAGGCCGTCGGGCTTGTTCAGGTCCGAGGCGATCTTGGCCAGAAACTTGTTGGGCGCGATGCCCACCGAACAGGTCAGGCCGGTTTGTTGCCGGATCTGTTTTTTGATCGCCAGGCCCATCTCGTGGGAGGTGCCGTGCAACCGCTCGCAGCCGCCGGCATCCACAAAGGCTTCATCGATGGAGAGCGGCTCAACCAGCGGCGAGAAGCAGCGCAAAATGTCCATGATCTGCCGGGAGAGTTCGGCATACCGCCGCCGCCGCGGGGGCACGATGATCAGGTGGGGGCACTTTTGTCTGGCCTGGAAGATGGGCATGGCCGAGCGCACGCCGAACTTGCGGGCCTCGTAGCTGGCGGCGGCCACCACCCCCCGCTGCCCGCCCCCCACGGCCACGCACCGGCCCCGCAGGGCCGGATCGTCCAGTTGCTCCACCGATGCAAAAAACGCATCCATATCCACATGTAAAATAGTTGGGCTTGCCATGGATTACAAATTTGTTATGATGCGCCAGTTTATAGGCAAAATTGTTGACACCAAACCGCTCACCCATTAAATGGTCCCGGCATGAAACGCATCGAAGACGCCACCCTACTGTACGAAATCAGTCAAGCCCTCAGCGAATCCTTGGATCTCAAGAAGTCCTTATATAAAGCCCTGGATATTCTGTCCAGCTCCATGGACATGGTGCGCGGCACCGTGTCGATCCTCGATCCGCTGCGCAACGAGATCAACATCGAAGTGGCCCACAGCCTCTCGTTGAGCACCATCGAGCGCACCAAGTATAAATTGGGCGAAGGCATCACCGGCCGGGTGATCCAGACCGGCAAGGCCGTGACCATTCCCAAGATCAGCGAGGAGCCGCTGTTCCTGGACCGCACCGCCGTGCGCAAAAAACTGAAGGATTTCCAGGAGCTCTCGTTTATCTGCGTGCCTATCAAAAAGGGCAACCAGGTGATCGGCGCCCTGAGCGTGGACCGGCCCTATGAGGAGAGCTACAATCTCAAGGACGGCCAGAAGCTACTCTCGGTGGTGGCCACCATGTTGGCCCAGCACGTGGTCAACCTGGAGATCATCCGCCGCGAAAAGGATCAACTGCGCGCCGAGAACCAGCGGTTGCGCGACGAGTTGGAGAACAAGTACCGCATCACCAACATCGTGGGCAACAGCAACAAGATGCGCGAAGTCTTCCAGATGATCTCCCAGGTGTGCAAGAGCAACGCCACGGTCCTGGTGCGCGGCGAGAGCGGCACCGGTAAGGAGCTGGTGGCCAACTCGGTGCATTACAACAGCAACCGGGCCAAAGGCCCCTTCATCAAGGTGAATTGCGCCGCCATTCCCGCCAACCTCATCGAGAGCGAGCTGTTCGGTCACGAAAAAGGGGCCTTCACCGGCGCCATCAAACAGAAGCTGGGCAAGTTCGAACTGGCCCACAAGGGCACCATCTTCCTGGACGAGATCGGCTCGGTGGGCCTGGATGTGCAGAGCAACCTGCTGCGCGTATTGCAGGAAAAAGAGTTCGAGCGCGTGGGCGGCCAGCGGACCATCAAGGTGGATGTGCGCATCGTGGCCGCCACCAACAAAAACCTGGAGCAGGCCGTGGAGGATGGCACCTTCCGTGGCGACCTGTACTACCGGCTCAACGTGTTTCCCATCTACATGCCGCCCCTGCGCGAGCGCAAAACCGACATCCTGCTGCTGTCCGATTTTTTCCTGGAGGTGTACAGCAAGGAGAACAATAAGAGCATCAAACGCTTTTCCACCCCGGCGATCGACATGTTGATGGCCTATCACTGGCCGGGCAACGTGCGCGAGCTCGAAAACTGCATCGAGCGGGCCATTTTGCTGTGCGACGGCGGGGTGATTCACAGCTACCACCTGCCGCCCACCCTGCAGACCGGCAGGGAGTCCGGCACCTTGCCCGAGCTTTCCCTGGAGGACGCCGTGGCCAACCTGGAAAGGGAGATGATCATCGACGCCCTTAAGAACAGCCGGGGCAACATCACCGCCGCGGCCGAGGTGCTCAAGACCACGGTGCGTAAATTCGCCTACAAAGCCAAGCGCCATGGGGTCCATTACGCCCAGTACCGCTGACGCTCCTGATAAATTGGGCGTGCATGAGCAACCATGGATACCCCGGCCGGATGCCGGTGGCTCAGGAAGGTGCCATTGACCCAACCCACATACGAGCAGATGTGCGAGCGGATCGCCCAACTGGAAAAGGAACTGGCCGGTTACCGGCAACTGCCTTACGAGCGTTTTTTTCAAAACGCCGGCATGGGCATGCTGCACCTGGACCGTCACCTGCGCATCGCGGACGCCAATCGCCAGGCCTTGCGCATCCTTGGATATGCCCATGCCGAAATCACACGCATGCACGCCCACGATCTGGTCCATCCCGATGACATCAATGCCCAACCCCTTTTTTCGGCCGCGGATTTGATCCATACGCAAAAGGCGCTGACCCTGGAACGGCACTACCTGTGCCGGGATGGCCGTTACATCCCGGTGGAAGTCAGTTTGTGGGCCTTTTCCGCGGAACTCCTCACCGTTATGTTCCGGGACATCAGCGGGCGCCAGCGGGCCGATGAGGCGCTGCGCAAAGCCAATGAAGCCCTGGAGGTGATCTACAACAGCGCCCAGGCGGCCATCGTGGGCCTGGACCGGCAGGCGCGGGTCATGTTCTGGAACCCGGCCGCCGAAAAAATGCTCGGCTGGCCCCGTCAGGAGGTGCTCGGCAAACCCTATCCGGCCGTGCCCGAAGATCAGCAAAGCGTGTTCGCGGACTATTGTCAGCGGGTGATGGCAGGGCAAACCTTCGATTCCCTGGAACTGCATCAGCGGCGCAAGGATGGCGCGCTTTTGTACGCCGTATCCACCACCGGTCCCTTGCGCAACGACAAGAAAGAGGTCATCGGCCTGATCTCCTACATGTTCGACATCACCGCCCGCAAACAGGCCGAGCAGGCCCTGCAACAGAGCGAGCAGCGCTACCGCTCGCTGGTGGAAAACACCCAGGACGGCTATTTCACCATCGACCTGCTCTCGGGGAAGCTCCTGTTTCTCAATCAGCACATCTGCCAGTTGCTGGGCTATAGTCAGGCGGAGGCGCTGCACCTGACCCTCTGGGAGGTGATTCCCGAAGAAGATCACGCCTTGCTGCGCGAGGCCGTGACCCGCTGGCGCACAAGTCGCAAAATGAACACCTCGGCCAACGTCTACCGGGTCCGGCGCAAGGACGGCACCACCTTCCGGGCGGAGATCTCCGGCGCAGTGGTCGCCTTCGACGGCAAACCGGCCATCCAGGGGCTGCTGCGCGACATCACCGAAAAGGAGCGTTTGCAGCAGCAGTTGCAGCAAAGCCAGCGCCTGGATTCCATCGGCACCCTGGCCGGCGGCGTGGCCCACGACTTCAACAACTTGTTGATGGCCATCATGGGCAATGCCACCTTGGCCCGGGTGGGGCTGTCCCCGGGGCATCCCGCCTTCGAGCGCATCGACAATGTTATCAGCCACGTCAAGGACGCCTCTTCCCTGACCAAGCAGTTGCTGGAATTCGCCCGGGGCGGCAAGTACGAAGTCAAGGCCACCCACCTGAACCAACTGGTGGAGAAGACCGTCACCCTCTTCGGCCGTACCAAAAAGGAGATCACGATCGAGTCCACGCTTTTCCCGGACCTGTGGACCGTGGAGGTGGATCGCGGCCAGATCGAGCAAGTGCTGCTCAACCTGCTGGTCAACGCCTGGCAGGCCATGCCCCAGGGCGGTCAGATCCGGGTCGAAACCGCCAACGCATCCCTGGACGCCGCCTACTGCCAGGCGCTCAACATCCCGCCGGGCAACTACGTCCGCCTGAGCGTGACCGATACCGGCACCGGCATGGATAAGGCGATCCAATCCAAAATTTTCGAGCCTTTCTTCTCCACCAAGGACCGCGGCCGGGGCACCGGCCTGGGGCTAGCCTCATCTTACGGCATCATCAAGAACCATGACGGCCTGATCACGGTCTACAGCGAGAAGGGCCAGGGCGCCAAGTTCAACATTTATCTGCCGGCCGTGGGAAAGCCGGTGGCGCGGCCCGAAGAAAAGGTCGAGGCCCAAACCGTGGCGGGTTCGGAGAACATCCTGCTGGTGGACGATGAGCAGATGATCCTGGATATCGGCAAGGCCATGCTGGTCGAACTGGGCTACCATCCCTTGTTGGCACACAGCGGCCAGGAGGCCTTGGAAATCTATTCCCGGGAGCGAGAAAAAATCGACCTGGTGATTCTGGACATGATCATGCCCGTGATGGGCGGCGGAGACACCTACGACCGGCTCAGGGCGCTCAACGCCGGCGTCAAGGTGCTGTTGGCCAGCGGGTACAGCCTGAGCGGCGAAGCCGGTCAGATCCTCAAGCGCGGCTGCAACGGCTTTATCCAGAAGCCCTTCAATCTGGAAGAGTTGTCGCGCAAGATCCGCCAGGTGCTCGATGCCGAAGCATGCGCCTCCTGAAGCGTTCAAGACCCTTCATTCGGCATAGGGCCGGCCGCACTCTTTACAGCGGCCGTCCGGGCCGATGACCCCGATGCAGCTCTCGTCCCGGCAGAGCTTGCGCGTCTGCCACTCGTCATCCCCCATTTCCGAATCCGACACCTCGATGGCATCGTCCCCGGCCTGCGCATCTGGGGGAGCGTCGTAATCATCGGAGGCTTGGGCCGCAGGAGGTGGCTGGGATGGCACCGGCAACGGGCCTCCGTAAGGCCTTCCGCACTCCTTGCAGTGGCCGTCAGGCCCGATGACGCCGATGCAGCTCTCGTCGCTGCACAGAATCCGCTCTTCCCAGGCCCCACCTTTTTCGTCGTTTTCGCTTTCCAATTCCCTGTCCATGGATGCGTCTTCTCCTTAAGATTTTGAACTTGTTTGCGCCATTTATAGCGAACCAGGGATGGTGTGTAAATATCTTGAGGCCCCAAATTGCGACCTCGAGTCGAAGCGTGCGTCTCGCTGTGTGTCCGCCCATGGCAACCTGGAGGTCGCACTTTGCGACCTCCAAATGGGCCGGGCCATTGCCATTCCAACCCGATTGACAGCGCCGGGACAATGGGTGTACGTTGCCCAAGATCGGCCGCCAGTTATCGAAACCGGGCCGGGGAAGAGGTGCTTTGAGAGTGAACCAGCCAGAACGCGGCGTCAAAATCGGGCGCAATGATCTCTGTCCGTGCGGCAGCGGTAAAAAATACAAGCGCTGCTGCCAGGGCGTCGCCGATGTGCCGCGCCCCAAACCCCATCCCCAGAAGCCCAAGATCAGGCTCAAGTCGCCCCTGGACGTGGCGGGCATCCGCCGGGCCGGCCGCCTGGTGGTGGATACGCTCGACCTGGTGGCGTCCCGACTGGCACCCGGCATCACCACCGATGCCATCAACACCTGGGTCCATGAATACACATTGCAGCATAAGGGGATCCCGGCGCCGCTCGGCTACCGTGGTTATCCCAAGAGCGTGTGCACCTCGGTCAATGAAGTGATCTGCCATGGCATTCCAGGCCCGCGGGTGCTCCAGGAGGGGGACATCGTCAATATCGATGTGACCACCATTCTGGACGGCTACTATGCCGATGCCAACAAGACCTTCTTCATCGGCACCCCCGGTCCCGATGCCAGCAAGATCGTGGCGGTGGCCGGCCAGAGCCTCAAAGAGGGCATGGCCATGGTGCGGCCGGGCAATACCGTCGGCGACATCGGCTGGGCCATCCAGCACTACGCCGAGGGCCAGGGGTGCTCGGTGGTGCGCGATTTCGTCGGCCACGGCGTGGGCTTCGACTTTCATGAACCGCCCCAGATTGCCCATTTCGGCCAGCGCGGCGCAGGCGTGCAACTGGTGCCGGGCATGGTCTTCACCATCGAACCCATGATCAATCTGGGCGGCCATGAACTGATCATCCTGGAAGATCAATGGACCGCGGTCACCAAGGACCGCTCCCTGTCGGCCCAATTCGAGCAGACCATATTAGTGACCCCCGAGGGTTGGGAGAGCCTGACCCCTTACCCGCTGTAAGCCATTCCCCCATACCAACCGCCGACGATGCCCAGGGCGACGACCCCTAATGCGGCGGCCTGGATCGGCCAGGGATAGATGCCTTTCACCATCCGTACGTAGCAACCGCCCCCCAATAAACCGCAGACAAAGCCCAGCAGGTGGGCCAGCAGATCCGATTGGGGTGCTGTTCCCAGCCAGCCCACCAGGGCCAGCCCACCGGCCAGGGGTGCCCACGAGCGCCAACTGCCCGGCGAGTGACGCTTGCGCCTCCAGAGGGCATGGGCCACACAAAAACCGAGGGCCGCAAAGACCGCCGTGGAGGCGCCGATGGAGCGATGGCCCTGGCCGTACCAAACGGCCGTGAACAGATTGCCGCCGGCACCGCCCAGGAGAATCAGCAGCCAGCCCACCCCCCAACCGCATAGCGAGGCGACATAGGTGCCGAACAGAAGCGTGGCGGCCACATTGCCGGCAAGGTGTGCCCAGTCCGCGTGCAGCAGCAGGGCCGTCAGACAGCGATAGATCTGGCCGTCGACGATCTGCCGGGCATCGGCGCCGTAAGCGGCTGCAAAGGATGCCGGCGTCGGGCTCGAGGCCACGAGGGTGTGGGTGACAATCAAGATGAGGGCCGCATAAATGGCGGAATGGGTGCGGATGCGTGCCACCGGCGGCGCGGAGGCAAGGGGCAGATCCGGGTTTTCCCGACGGTAGGCGGCAATGGCGGCCACGGCAAGGCGGCGCGTTTCGGTCGGCACCTGAATGGCCCAGTTTTTTTGATGGTCGTGCAGGGTGTGGCGGATGCCGGCCGAGGCCAGTACCAGGGCGTAAATCCGGGCCTGTTCGGCGGTGAGATGGGCAAACAAGGGCGCCATGGGGCTGCCTTTTCCAACATCAGGGGCGGCGTTCAGACCTTATGGCTGGATGGGGCGGGGGAATTAAAAATCTTCGGCCTCCCCACCCGGCTCGCGTTCCGCCTTATTTTCGAGACCCTCCTCGTCATCCTCGCTATCGTCGGATTCGTCCATCTGTTCGGCCATCAGCGCCTCTTCGAGCCGCAGCTTTTGCATCTGGGCGTTTTTGAGACGATGGGTCTGGTTATAGGCATCGATGGCGATGCGGGCCAGTTTCTCGCCCCCCAGCTTCAGATAGAGGTAGATGGCCTCCAAACTTTGAGGATCGTTGCGCAAGCCTGCCACCATGTAGGGGGTCAGACGATGAAACGAATCCTGATATTCATTTGGTACCGTAAACGTTGTATCCATTATGCGCTCCTTGACCCAGCATGCTTCGCGATGCGCGCAAAATATAGTGAAGTGCTCGGAAAAGTAAAGCGCTATTATCGGCCTGCGGCGAAAGCCCATCCTTTTCATGGCAGGCGCCACCATGGTTGCTTGACACCTCGGAAGGGGTTCTTTATAAAAGCCTCATTTAATCGCGCAGCAAAGGTGACTTACCCTATGACTCAAATCGTCGATCCGACCGCCTGGGTATATGTAGTGGTGCAGAATCCGGGCGCCAACGAGACCATCGTGGGCCAGCAGGATCCGGAGCTGCAGCTCACCTTCATACCGGCTTTCAAAGATAAAGAGAGCGCCCTGCAGGGGATGACCGGGATAGCCAAGACACCGGGGCAGATCTGTGAAGTCCAGGCCATCATTCACGAGGACTTGTTGAGCTATGCCCGCCAGGCTGGCTTCTTAGTGTTCTTCCTGGATGGTTCGGGCCGCATTCTGGCCAAGATCGGTTTGGACGGACGTCCGCTCTAAACCATTTTTTAGCGCCCGCCTTCAGCCACCGTCTTTCCGGCGCCGGTGCGTTCGGGTGACCGGGCCATGCCCTGAAGGTGCGGTGAAGGTTCGCCGAGCACCACTGCCAGCCTGCCGTGTATTGCAGATACCAGTAAATATTGCTAACCTCATTGCACGACAGCTAAGGCCGTGTTCCTGGCGCTCCCAGGCTTCAGGCAAACAGCGATCGCGAACATCCACAAGCTCAACTCGATGCAATGGTGGGAGTCTATGCGAATCATAACCCGTCCTGATTTCGACGGCGTCGTGTGCGCCGTATTGCTCAAGGAAGCTTTGGGCGCTGCGGCGCCGGTGTTGTGGGCCCAACCCGCGGAGATGCAAAACGGCAATGTGCAGACCACCGCCCGGGATGTGGTCGCCAATCTGCCGCTTCCGGTGGGTGAGGCGGCCCTGTGGTTCGATCATCATGTCTCCAACGTGCCCCAGCACTCCCGCGAGGGGTTATTCCGGATCGCACCGTCGGCCGCCGGCCTGGTCTACGAATATTACCGGGATCGACTCGGGCCGCGTTTTCAGGAACTGGTCGCCCAGGCCGACAAGATCGATAGTGCCCAGTTGACCCATGATGAGATTCTGCATCCGGAGAGGTACCCCTATGTGCTGTTGTCCATGACCATTTTCAACCGCCGGGCCTCCGACGAAGCCTATTGTAATCTGCTGGTGGAGCTGTTAAGAGCCGGCACCATGGACCCGGTGCTCGCCACCCCCATGGTCCAGCAGCGATGCAATGACGCCATCGCGGCCAACAAGGCTTACGAAAGCTATTTAAAACGCCATACGTCCATGCGGAGTCAGGTTTCGATCACCGACTTCCGCAGTTTGACGCCCGCGCCGGACGGCAACCGCTTCCTGGTCTATTCGCTGTTCCCCCAGGCGGTGGTGAACGTGAAGGTTTTGTATGAAGGTCCGCATGTGGCGGTGAAGCTGGGGCACAGCATTCTGAACCCTGGGTGCCAGGTGAATGTGGGCCGGCTGCTGGCCCGTTATGGGGGCGGCGGCCATAAAGGGGCCGGGGCCTGCCGCTTGACCCATGACCGGGCCGAGGCTCAGATCGAGGAGATCATCGAGGTGTTGATCCGCAATCAGGAATACATAGTTTGAAACTGACTTGGAGTTAAATTGACTTGGATTGGAGAGCGGAACCGTGGCACAGCATTTAGAAATAAAGAGGTATCCAAATGCGACGCATCCGTCTTGGGACCCGGATCGGCTGCTGGCCGATGCCCTGGCCCAAAGAGAGCGTTTTCTAGAGAAATATCCCCAGTATCGTGAATATCAGCGCCAGATCGACGGCATGCTGGACCGCGCCGGATCTCCGGAAAACCGAATGGCCGTGCTGGCCCTGCTCATGGAGGCCAAGCTGATCGAAATGCACGATCAGCTCAAAGACCTCAATCGGCTGCTGTTGGCGCTCCCGAAAGAGGCGGATTAATTGATGGACATCAGGAAGGTGCGCAGGTTGATCTTCTTGTTCTGCAGGCGCAGTTTGTTGCGAATCGCCTGGCGATAGGCCTCCACGGTGCGTATCGAGAGATTCAGCAGGTCCGCGATCTCCCGATTTTTCTTGCCCTGGCGGATGAAGTTGGCCACCTTCAGCTCGGAAGTGGTGAGCCCGTAATAAGCCAGGGACAAGCGCCGTGAGAAACTGCAGGTGATGTCCCTGAGGTTGGCCTCCACGATTTCCAGGTAGGATTTCTGGCGTTCATCGAGGCCCTCTTTCTGAACCTTGCTCAGGAAGGGCAGCACCAGCTTCTTCACGTTGTACATCACCTGCTCTTCCACGAGACGCTTATCTTCCTCTCTGCGCTTGAGCAGAACTTTCAACGCCGTGTTGGCCTCCTGCAAATTGGTCTTTTCCATCTCCAACTCAGCCTCACGATCCCGAAGCGCTTTTTCCGTGACGAAGCGTTCGTCGATCTTGCGCTGCAACGCCTCGTTGGTTTTCATCAATTCCAGGAAGCGCGGATTCGGTTGCTCCGGATCGGCTTCCGCTCCCAGGGTGGGGGCGGGTGTGAGCATCGCGGTCAGATCGCGGCACACCGCCTGACACCACAGAAAGCGACCTTCGGCGGAAAAGCCGAGGGTGGCGTGCGCTTCGAGCCAGCGGGTTTCGCCGCTTTGGGTGCGCAGGTGGAACTGGTGGGTATGGGTCTGGTTCCGGCGCGCCGCCACAAGTTGGGCATAAATGCGGGACACCCGCTCGCGGTCGTTTTCATCGATATGCACCGATAGCAGATGTCCGACCCATTCCTGGGGCGCCTGGCCCCAGGCGGTCACCGCCGCATTGACCGTCAAAACAGATCCCCGTTCGTCCAGGGTATATACCAACTGCGGAATGCTGTCCGCCAAGGCTTGATAGCGTTGGCGCCATTCCGGCAGTGTCAGGCTTAGCTGGTGCATTTGCTCGTTTTCCAATTCAAGTTGGGCGATGCGCTGGTAAAGATTGACCAGCAACCGTTCCTTGCGGCTGGGCTCGCGGGCCATCAAGGGTGAAGGAGGCTTGGGATGCAGGGCGGGGGGCATGGGTCTGGACGGACGGTGCATGTTCACCTCCGGTGCAAGGGTGCTCGCGGATGTGCCGACTACTGAGCGCGAGTAAGGCCCTACTGAAAACAGGCGATGATGTCAAAGGGAAAGTGGCCATGGTTTGGGGTTGCCTTGCCATGCGATCAGGGATAGTAACAGCCAGATTCCTAAGTGCCGGCGATAGGGCGCCGGCGCCATGCCCGGAATGATGATCGGAGAAATGCCATGCGGCTTGGATTGATCGGCCGGCCCGGTGCCGGCAAAACCACTTTGTTTGAAGCGTTGGCCCAGGCGGGGGCCGAGACGGCCCAGCGCAAGGAGAGCCGTATCGGCACGGTACGGGTGCCCGATGGACGCATCGACCGGCTCTCGGCCCTGTACAACCCGCGCAAAACCATCTACGCCCAGGTGGAGTATCTGCTGCCGGCCCCGGCCGAGCATGTCAAGGAGAAGTCCCGGGAGCAGAGCATCTGGACCCAGGTGCGCGACTGTGACGCCGTTTTGCACGTGGTGCGCAACTTCAATGACATGGCCGGCGCTGCGCCCACGCCGCGCGGCGACTTTCAGGCCGTGGACCAGGAGTTGATCCTCTCGGACCTGGTGGTGGTGGAAAAGCGCCTGGAGCGCTTGGCCCTGGACCAGAAGCGGGGCAAAAAGCCCGATTTTCCCGAAGAGCCCGCGTTGGTCGAGCAGTGTGCCGTGCATCTCAACCAGGAGACGCCCCTGCGCCGTTTCCCGGAGATCGCCGGCGCCAAATGTCTGCGGGGCTACGCTTTCTTGTCGGCCAAACCCTGCCTGGTGCTTTTCAACAATGCCGACGAAGACGAGCGCCTGCCCGATGTGACCGGCTGGGGCCTCACCGAGCCCTGCCTGGCCATCCGGGGCAAGCTGGAGCAGGAACTGGGGCAGATGAGCGCCGAGGAAGCCCGGGAGTTCATGGCCGAATTCGAGATCCGCGACCTGGCCATGACGCGCGTCATCCACGGTTCCTACTCCTTGCTGGGATTGATCTCCTTTTTCACCGTGGGCGAAGACGAAGTGCGGGCCTGGACCATTCCCAGCAAGACGGCGGCCGTGGACGCCGCCGAGGTGATCCATTCGGACATCAAGAAGGGGTTCATCCGGGCCGAAGTGCTGGCCTATGATGACCTGATGAGCGCCGGAAGCTACGTCGAGGCGCGTAAACTGGGCAAGGTGCGCCTGGAAGGCAAGACCTACGAAGTGAAGGACGGAGATATCATCAATTTCCGGTTCAACGTGTAGAATTGGTTTCAAAGCCTCCCCTCAGGCCCAAATCCTGCGTTGGGTCGGTTCATTCAATCCTCGAAATACTTCTATGTATTCCTGCGGTTGAACAAACCGACCCGCCTTGACTTTGAGCCTGACGGAAGGCTTTGAAACCAATTCCAATCACTCAAAAGGACCCCATTATCAACTATGCCGGCGCCTTTCGCAACTTCCGTTTTTCCGGTTCAGCTGAATGCCACGCGTCGGAGCGTCGTCCACCCCCGGGATCTGCCTGAAAACCTGGTGGCCGACCGGCAAGCCCTGGCGCCGGTCTCCGAGCGCTTCCCTATGAAGATCAATCCTTACTTTCTGGGATTGATCCGCTCGGCCGACGATCCCCTGGGCCGCCAGGTGATTCCCCATCCGGACGAACTGCGGGATGCCGCCGGCGCCGAAGATCCCCTGGCCGAGGAGCGCCAATCGCCGGCGCCCCAAATCCTGCACCGCTATCCCCACCGCGTGGTGTTCCTGGTCTCCAGTCGATGCGCCGTGCACTGCCGCTTTTGCATGCGCAAGCGCCGCGTGGCCGACGGCCCGCAGGTGCCTGTGGCGATGATCGATAAGGGGCTCGACTACATCCGGGCGCATACCGAAATCAACGAGGTCATCCTTTCGGGCGGCGATCCGCTGATGCTTGCCGACGATCGGCTGCTCTCCATTCTGCAAGCCCTGCGGCGCATCGGGCATGTGCGCCTGCTGCGCCTGCACAGCCGCATGCCCATCGTGCAGCCCCGGCGCGTGACGCCGGATCTGGCGGCGGGTCTGGCCCGCTTTCATCCCCTGTATCTCAACGTCCACTGCAATCATCCCGGGGAGATCACGTCCGCCAGCGCCGCAGCCTGCGGGTTGCTGGCCGACGCGGGCATCGCCCTGGGCAGTCAAAGCGTATTGCTGCGGGGGGTCAATGACGCGGCCGAAATCCTGACGGCGCTGTTCGAAGGCCTGCTGGCCATCCGGGTTAAACCCTATTACCTGCACCAATTGGATCGCGTGCCCGGCACGGCCCATTTCGAGGTGCCTCTGGCGGTTGGATTAGAGTTGATGGCGGCGCTGCGCGGCCGTCTGTCGGGCATGGCCATTCCCCATTACATGATCGATCTGCCCGGCGGGGGCGGCAAAATCGCCCTCACGCCGGATGCCGTCGTGGAGAAGCTTCCCTCCCATTGGCGGGTGCGCAATTGGCAAGGAAGGGTCTATGACTATCCCTGCGCGGCATCGCCGAAAAAATAAGGGCGGCTTTTGAGGCCGCCCTGTTATCATTTCGGGATGAACCGCTCGCTGTTCTTACTGCACCGCCGTCTTCAGGGCTTTGCCGACGGTGAACAGGGGGACTTTGCGCGCCTTGATCTTGATCTTCTCGCCGGTGCGCGGATTGCGACCGGTGCGGGCTTTACGCTTGGCCACTTTGAAGGTGCCGAACCCCGTCAAGGTGACTTTGTCTCCTTTTTTCAATCCCTGGGTAATGGCCCCCAGCAGGCTGTCCAGGCAGGCTTCGGCTTCCTTTTTGCTGTTCAGATTCTTGGCCATCTCATTGATCAATTCGCTTTTGTTCATTCTTTTGCCCTCTCCTTTCAAGCATTTGTGTATGGGCGGCTCGCCAGCTCGGAGCCATGTGCTTTCCTTCCCCACTTCATCGCTGAAGCAGTCCCGCGATCTTCCTTAACTCGATACATTCGAGAATTCAAAGCTTTTCGATTCCTTAAGCCAAAAGAACCGAGGTGGTGTCGTTTCGTTCAGGCTTCGGTGACTTTTTCAAAAGCCTCCATCTGGGTCTTGCATCGGATGCAATAGGCTGTCACCGGTCGGGCTTTCAGGCGGGACAAGGCGATCTCCTCGCCGCATGCTTCACAAATGCCGAAAGAACCATCGTCGATCTTGACCAGCGCGTTTTTTATTTTTTTTATGAGATGGCTCTCGCGGTCACGAATGCGCAGGGTGTAGGTGCGGGTGGTTTCCATGGCGGCCTGATCGAGGGGGTCGGCGGCCCACTCTCCGCTTTGCACCAGGGCCCCCACCGTTTTTTCGGCGGTGCAAAGCAGTTCATTCAACTGCTGGGACAATAGTTGTTTGAAAAAAGCGAGATCTTTGGATTGCAGTGCTTCCATGAATATCGTACCTGCCAAGCTTAGAAAGTTTCAATGACACTGAAATGTTTGATGGTAATGGTTCTGGCCGTTTTTTGATCGCGCCGGATCTCGCCGCTGGCTTTGATGACCTTTTGAATCAGGGCGATGAATTCCTCGCCATTTTCGATGCGGTACTCTTCGTCATCCGTGGCGCTCAAGGCCACCGCCGTGACCTGATCGTACTCGTTCCATTGAACCGGGGTGACGATGCCGATGAGCGTCTCCTGTTCATGGATCGATTTCTTCTTAGGCATGTGCCAACTCCTCAATGCCTCATCTATTCTGAAAGCACCTTAAAGGAGATTACGGTCAGGATCTTCATGTCGTCACGTTCGTCGATGATGCCGGTCACCTCTACTTTGGCGCCGACATGATTTTCGGCCAACGCTTCGCCCATCTCCGTATTGTCGATTTCATAGATCTGGCTGTCGGAGACCATTTGATAGTTGTCATTGACCTTGCCGATGACGGTTTTCTCGGCAGCCATAGCCGAAGCGGCCATGGCCATGATCAACATCGCCATCAGCCCCGTGAGCATCCATCGCAGCAGCGCTTTGCGTCGCATGGCAAAACTCCTTGGAGATGATTCGGCCGGTGCCATGGAGTTAGCAAAAGCGATGCCACGCCACAATTGCTAAAATATAAATAAATTACAGACACTTGTAATTTTGAGCGCCCGGCCGGTGGCGGCAAGATAGGCATTCGTTATGGACTTTTCGCGTATCTAATTTATAAGTATTCGAATTAAAAGGAAATAAGAATAGGAAGTCCGGATTCCGGTTTAATTGGGATCGGAAATGGCGGTTCCGGTGGTTACAGGCTTTCCTTGATCAGGCAGCAGGCGATCCGGCAAGCGGGACGGCCATCGGCGCTGTAGGTCAGGTTGCCGGGTTGGATCAGCTTGTTCATGACGCACCCTTCGGGGATCTCCAGTTGGAAAAGATCCGATTCGTTGATGGGGGCCGTGGCCACCAGGCGGTCCTGGTCGAAGACCAGGCTGTGCAGCGGGAAGTCTTCGCAGAGCGGACAACGGTAGACCCGGCCGTTGGGGAAGATGAAGTAGTTGTCCGCCACCCGCCCGGCGCAGGCGAAGGCCTCTCCGGGCGCAAGGTAGACCTTGGGGTAGATCACCGGGATGCCCTGATCGGCCACTTGACGGGCCACCGGCAGTACCTGTTCTTCCCACTCCCGATGGCTGACCTGAAGATCGTCTGCGTTTTCTTTCCCGTGGCTCGCGGACTGGCCCCGCAGGCCGATGACCTGGATGAAGAAGCGGTCGATGCTTAGTTCCGCCAGCAGGGGCGGCACGGCGGTCAGTTCGTCCAGGTTGAGACGACTGACCGTGTAGATCAGGCTGGTGCGAAACCCTTTGGCCTTGGCTTGCCGGATGCCCCGGGTGCACGCCTCGAACGACCCCTGGCCACGGATGGCATCGTTGCTGCCGGCCGAGGCGCCGTCCAGGCTGAAGCTGATGAAATCGACCTGGTCGGGCGTGATTTTCTCCAGGATATCGTGAAACAGATAGCCATTGGTGTCGATGGTGATGGAGCCATAACCCAACTGCCGGGCGCTCGCTACGGCCGCCGCCAGGTCAGGATGCAGGGTGGGCTCGCCGCCCAGGAAGATCAGGTTGGCCCCCGGGCTGCGCTCGGCCATGATGCCGAGCCAGGCCTGGATGGTGGCCAGCTCCAGGCGCTGGGTGCCGTGCTGGTCCGGGTTGATGTAGCAGTGGCGGCAGCGAAGGTTGCACTGGGTCAGGATGTGAAAAAATACATTGGCGGCGTTCCTGGAGAAGCTAACGGTAGGGGCTGACACATCAGATACTTTCGATATAGCGTTTGGGTGGCGCGGGCTTGGCGCCTGCGCTCTTCGGCGCTTCCGGCTTGGGCGCTTCGGGTCTGGGTTTGGATGGGCCTTGGGAAGCGGGCGGTTTGTTTGCATCCCGCTTGGCTTTGACCAGTTCTTCATTGGTCAGGCGCAGGCGCGCTGTGATGTATTCGGCGAAGATGCGGTACAGCAACAGCAGGAAATCGAGCCGGGCCTCCTTTTCATCGGCGGCATCCATGCGCGTGCCGGCCGACGTGTCGATGGCCAGGCAGACCGTTTGGCCCACGGCATGTACCGAGGCCGAGCGGCTCTGATCGTCGATGATGCGCATTTCGCCGAAAATCTCGCCTTTGCGCGAGATGGTGCTGATCTCTTCGCCCTCTTTGGTAATGCGGATCTTGCCGGAAAGCAGGAAGTAGAGCCAGGGGTCCATATCGCCTTCCTGGATGATCTGCTCGCCGTCTTCATACTGCCGGATCTTGCTCAGGCGCAGCAGCTTGCCCAGGTTGCGGGTCTCGAAATGCTTGAGCGCCTGGATGGACATGAGGCGTTGAATGTTCTCTATATTTTCTTTGAGGAATTTGGATTCGAGCATTGGGTCTGGTCTCCTGGGCTCCGAAAGCCGATGATTACGCTTTCATAGTAGGCTTTATCGCCCGAAAAAGGCAAGTTGAAATTCAACCGGCCGCCTTCGTGCATCCGTCTACAGCCGTCACCCTATGATTATTCCCCCTCCAGGCAATGCTTGGACAAATTGTTGTCGAAATCCACCGGGTAGCAGCCGTCGAAGCAGGCCTTGCAGAAGTGTTGGCCCGGATCGGAGACGCCCATGGCTTGCAGCAGGCCGGGCAGGCTCAGGTAGTGGAGCGAATCCAGGCCCAGGTATGCTTCCAGCTCTTTGACCGACATGCGGGCGGCGATCAACTCGCCCTTGGTGGAAAAATCGATGCCGTAGTGGCAGGGAAAGCGGTGGGGCGGTCCGGCCACGCGCAGGTGCACATGCTTGACCCCCAGCTCGCGCAGGGCTTTCACGCGGGTCTTGGCCGTTGTGCCGCGGATGATGGAATCTTCGATGATGATGATGTCCTTGCCCTTGAGCAGCTCCTTGATGGGGTTCAGTTTCACCCGCACGCCGAAATCGCGCATGCTCTGGGTGGGCTGAATGAAGGTACGGCCCACATAGTGGTTGCGGATCACCCCCAGCTCGAAGGGAATGCCCGAGGCTTCCGAATAGCCCAGGGCCGCATAGGTGCCCGAATCGGGAAAGGGCATCACCAGGTCGGCCGGCACCGGGGCCTCCTGGGCCAGGAGGCGGCCGTGGGCCTTGCGGATCTGGTAGACGTTGCGGCCCATGAAGGTGCTGTCCGGCCGGGCAAAGTAGATGAATTCGAAGATGCAGAACGACTGGCGGCCGGCCTCGGGCATGCGCAGGCTGCGCGGTCCGGCGGCATCGATGATGACGATTTCGCCCGGTTCGATTTCGCGCACGAACTCGGCCTGGACCAGGTCCAGTGCGCAGGTCTCCGAGGCCAGCACCCAGTGGCCGTTGAGCCGGCCCATACATAGGGGGCGGAAGCCGTGGGGATCGCGCATACCGATCACTTCGCCCTGGCTGGTGAGCACCACCATCGAAAAGGCCCCCTGCAGCCGGGCGGCCGAGGCCACCAGGGCCTGATCGAATCCCAGGTGCAGGTTGCGCACGAACAGGTGCAGGAAGATTTCGCTGTCCATGGTGGATTGGAAGATCGATCCATGCTCTTCCAGTTCCGTTTTGAGCTGGGCGGCGTTGACGATGTTGCCGTTGTGGCCCACGGCATAGGATTTGGAACGGTGGCGCACCACGAAGGGCTGGGCATTGGCCAGCACCGAACTGCCGGTGGTGGAGTAGCGCACGTGGCCGATGGCGCTGCTGCCCTTGAGCCGTTCGAGCTCGTCCATGCTGAAGACATCCGACACCAGGCCCATGTCGCGGTGCTCGCTGAGCACGCCGTTTTCCACGGCGCTGATGCCGGCGCTCTCCTGGCCGCGGTGCTGCAGGGCGTACAAGCCGAAGTAGCACAGCTTGGCGGCTTCGGGGTGGCCAAACACGCCGAAAATGCCGCAGGCTTCACGCGGATGGTCGTCGTCCATGGGTTCACAGGGAATTGGGTTCGGGTTAAAGAGATCCTGGTTCATGGTCGCAGCGCCTCAAATCGCATTTAATGGTCCACCGTGGGCGAATCGATCGGTTTTACGCTCGGCATCGGTATCGCTATCGGCATCGGTATCGATAATTAAAAACTCATTATAGTCACAAATCCGGGTTATGGGAGCGTTCGGTGCGATCCCGCACCATGGCCCCGTTAACACCGGTGGTACTCCTGAATGCATTTGACCCCCAGCGTCCGGGCCTTCATGGCCGCCACCGCCCGGCTCACCGCCAGGGCGCCGGCCGCCGTGGTGACGTAGGGGATGCCGTATTTGAGCGCGGCCCGGCGGATCACGTAGCCGTCGCGGCTGGAGGTGTCCCCCGAACCGGTGTTGATCACCAGGTGGACCTGGCCGTTTTTGATGGCGTCCTCCACATTGGGGCGGCCCTGGGTCAGTTTGTTGACATATTGGGTCTGGATGCCCCGTTCGCTCAAAAAGGCGACGGTGCCGCCGGTGGCCAGGATGGTGAAGCCCAGGCGTTCGAACTCCCGGGCCACATCCACGATGGCACGCTTGTCACCGTCCATGACGCTGATAAAGACCGTGCCCTGGGAGGGCAGCTTCTGGCCGGCGCCCAACTGGGCCTTGGCGTAAGCCGCGCCGAAATCGTGATCGATGCCCATGACTTCGCCGGTGGACTTCATCTCCGGGCCCAGCAGGGTGTCCACGTTGGGGAAGCGGTCGAAGGGCATCACGGCCTCTTTGACCGACAGGTGCTCGGGGATCACCTCGCTGGTCAGGCCCAGGTCGGCCAGGGTGCGCCCCAGCATGATCTTGGTGGCCAGCTTGGCCAAAGGCACGCCCGTGGCCTTGCTGACAAACGGCACGGTGCGCGAGGCGCGCGGGTTGACCTCCAGCACATAGAGCCGGCCGTCCTTGATGGCATATTGCACATTCATCAGGCCGATGACGTTGAGCTCCTGGGCCATGGCCTTGGTGGCCTGGGTGATCTCGTCGATGAGCCGTTGGGGCAGGCTATAGGGCGGCAGCACGCAGGCCGAATCGCCCGAGTGGATGCCGGCCGCCTCGATGTGCTCCATGATGCCGCCGATGATGGTCGTCTGACCGTCTCGGATGGCATCCACATCCACCTCCACGGCGTTTTCCAGGAATTTGTCGATGAGCACCGGGTGGCCGGGGGAGGCCAGGATGGCCAGGCGCGTGAAGTTCTCCAGCTCCTTGGGGTCGTAGACGATCTTCATGGCCCGGCCGCCGAGCACGAACGAGGGGCGCACGATCACCGGGTAGCCGATGGTCTCGGCCACCAGGCGCGCCTCGTCGATGCCGAGGGCGATGCCGTTGGCCGGCTGCACCAGGCCCAGTTTGTGGAGCATGGTCTGGAACAGCTTGCGGTCCTCGGCCCGGTCGATGCTGTCCGGGTGGGTCCCCAGAATAGGCACGCCCGCCTTGGCCAGGGGCGTGGCCAGGTTCAAGGGGGTCTGGCCGCCGAACTGCACGATGATCCCGAAGGGTTTTTCGCTCTCCACGATGTTTAGCACGTCTTCTAACGTGAGCGGCTCGAAATAAAGCTTGTCCGAGGTGTCGTAGTCGGTGGAAACGGTCTCGGGGTTGCTGTTCACCATGATGGACTCGATGCCCATCTCCCTCAAGGCAAAGGAGGCGTGCACGCAGCAGTAGTCGAATTCGATGCCTTGGCCGATGCGGTTGGGTCCGCCGCCCAAGATAATAACCTTTTTGCGCTCGGCGGCCCGGCACTCGTCCTCGGCCTCGTAGGTGGAATAATAATAGGGGGTGAAGGCCTCGAACTCCGCCGCGCAGGTATCCACCAGCTTGTAGGTATGGTTAACCCCCAACTCCCGCCGGTGCTGGCGCACCGCCTTTTCCGAGGCGCCCACCGCCACGGCCAGCTGACGGTCGGAAAACCCCCACTCCTTGGCCCGCCGGAGGAGGCCGGCTTCCAGCTTGGGCAGGTTGTTGGTGAGGTCCCCCCAGGGCCTTAACTTGTCCAGCTCGGCTTGAAACTTAACCAACTGGTTGATGTTGTGCAAAAACCAGGGGTCTATCCAGGTGAGCTGATATATTTCCTCGAGGCTCATGCCCTGCTTTATGGCCTGGGCCACCCAGAAGATGCGCTGGCTGTTGGGCACGCTCAGGCGACCGCGCAGGAAGTCGGCCTGCATCTGTTGGGAATCGGGGTGGGGGTCCTTGCCGTCGCCCAAAAGCCCGGCCCGACCGATCTCCAGTCCGCGCAGGCCCTTTTGCAGGGCCTCCTTGAAGGTGCGGCCGATGGCCATGGTCTCGCCCACGCTCTTCATGCTGGTGGTGAGCACGTCCTCGGCCCCGGGAAACTTCTCAAAGGCCCAGCGGGGCACCTTAACCACGCAGTAGTCGATGGTGGGCTCGAAGGAGGCCATGGTCTCCTTGGTGATGTCGTTGGGCAGCTCGTCCAGGGT